>Ga0209435_100008_pt1 | contig 503644 bp, 448 predicted proteins | sample AraplaCL_Col_mLB_FD_184260 | JGI IMG/M metagenome (GOLD analysis project Ga0209435, IMG submission 184260) | Arabidopsis root microbial communities from the University of North Carolina, USA - plate scrape CL_Col_mLB (SPAdes) (version 2) | ecosystem: Host-associated > Plants > Roots >... | reverse complement strand
CCGAACTTGGATGCCAGAACGGTCGTGATCGCCGCCGTCAGCGTCGTCTTGCCATGGTCCACGTGGCCGATCGTGCCAACGTTGACGTGCGGCTTGGTCCGCTCAAATTTGCCTTTTGCCATTTTTCAACTCCAGAAATTTATAAAGAGTTACAAACCAATTAACGAACTGCAGCCAGCGACAGCACCCCAGGTGCCGCGCCAGCTCAAAATATGGTGCCCTTTGCGGGAATCGGACCCGCGACCTCTCCCTTACCAAGGGAGTGCTCTACCACTGAGCCAAAAGGGCTTTTCAAATCCCAAAAGTCAATATGACTTCAAACTTTCACAGCAACCCAACGCAAGACTAATCAGCAGAGCCCGCAAACACCGCGAAACCGCAGCCCCGTGGAGCGGGAGACGGGAATCGAACCCGCGTCATTAGCTTGGAAGGCTAGGGTTCTACCATTGAACTACTCCCGCGCAGCTCTGCCAATTCAACTCACATCAAACCACTCCAGCCCAATACCCGCTTTACGCGACTGCCTTGCACTGGCCGCTTGCCAAAAATCAAACAAAATCTGGTGGATGAGGCTGGATTCGAACCAGCGTAGGCGTTAGCCAACAGATTTACAGTCTGCCCCCTTTAGCCACTCGGGCACCCATCCTTCAAGCGAACCTCGGATTATGCCACGGTTTTATGTCGGACGGAATCCCTGGGTATCGCAAAAACCATGAAAAATTGCTTGCGCGAGGCTTCCACGATGGACGCGGGGTAGCAGGCGCCGCAAACCACTCACAACCCCGCGCTGACCTGCCTTCGGGCATGATGACGCCACGCCCCGAATCCCCACCGTTGGACAAGGGTATTGCGCCCTCTCTCCCACACACCTCATGAGCACTCCACCCCCTGCCTCCCCGCCGCCAGATAGCCACTCCCAGCGCCGGGTCAACCTGGCCTTGCAGGGCGGCGGCTCGCATGGTGCGTTCACCTGGGGAGTTCTGGACACCTTGTTGCAGGACGAGCGTATTGAGTTCGACGGCATCAGCGGCGCCAGCGCGGGCGCGGTCAATGCCGTGGCGCTGGCGCACGGATATGCCGTCGCGGCCCACAAAAACAGCGGAACGCCCAATCCCCGAGAAGCCGCCCGCGCGTCGCTGGCCCGGATCTGGCAGGGCGTAGCCGCCATGGGCAGCCTGGGTTCCATGGCCGACGGCATCAGCAAGATGCTTCTGGGTGGCTGGCCTTCAGACAAAGTGAGCGCAAACTTTTTTGGCAATGCGATGAGCCAATGGCTTTCGCCCTATCAGTCGAATCCGCTGGATATCAACCCCCTGCGCAAGCTTCTGGAGGCGGAGATCGACTTTCCCGCCATTGCCGCCCTGCACTCGCCCAAGGCTTTCGTGTCCGCAACCCATGTGAACACTGGCCAGGCTGAGATTTTTTCGGGCAAACGCCTGAGCTTGCAAGCCGTGATGGCCTCCACTTGCCTGCCCACGCTATTCCAGGCGGTGGAAATTGGCGGCCAAGCCTATTGGGACGGAGGATTTTCCAGCAACCCATCCCTGCTGCCCCTGATCAGCGAATGCAGCAGCCGCGACATCATCGTGGTGCAGATCAACCCCTTACGGCGGCCCGAGGTTCCCCACACGCCGCACGACATCATGGACCGGGTGAACGAGTTGACCTTCAACGCCAGCCTTCTGTCCCAGATGCGCACCATCGATTTCATCAACCGCCTGCTGGCCGATGGGCGTTTGCAGGAAGGCGCCAAATACAAGAGCCTGCTGCTGCACCGCATCGACGGCGGCGAAGCCCTGGAGAACCTGCCCTCGTCGAGCAAGATGTCGGCCGACGGGGCCATGATTGAGAAGCTGTTTGAAATGGGCCAAGGTGCTGCCAAACGCTGGTTGCGCCGCCATTTTGAGGCGCTGGGCCTGCAAAGTACGGTCAATATCCGGCGTGACTACGTGGGCAGCCTTCCGCAGGAGTTTTAAAGACCTAAACCGGGGACCCGTTTTTCGGGTGCGCGTCGCGCCATTCCCGCGCCTGCGAGAAATGGCCGCAGCCGATAAAAGGCAGCGGCGGGCGCAGGGCTGAAAGCGGCGAAGGGTGGTTGGCCACCAGTACCTTGTGGCGCTTCGCATCGATCAGTGCCCGCTTGCTCTGGGCATGCGCACCCCACAGCATGAAGACCACCGGGTGGTCGCCGTCCGCCACTTGGCGAATCAGCGTATCGGTCAGAACTTCCCAGCCCTGGCCGGCGTGGCTGGCCGGCAACCCCTCTTCCACCGTAAGACAGGTGTTCAGCAAGAGCACACCGTGTGTAGCCCATTTCACCAGGCTGCCGCCCGGTGCCGGAAAGGCCGGCGGTGGCGTGCCGAGGTCGCGCTGCAATTCCTTGAAGATATTGCGCAGCGAGGGCGGCAAGGCCACGCCAGGCGCGACGGAGAATGCCAGGCCCTCGGCCTGACCCCGGCCGTGGTACGGGTCCTGGCCCAGGATCACGACGCGCACGTCTTCGGGCGGCGTGAGTTCAAGCGCGCGCAGCGGCCGGGGCGGGAAGATCACCGCGCCCTGCGCGAGCCGACCCTTAAGGAAATCCAGCAGCTTGCGGCCGGCGGGGCCGTCAAAGAAGGTCTCTGTAGTGGGGCGCCAGCCGGGGGCCACCGGCCATTGCGCCGGGTCCGCGGCGGCCAACTGATCCAGCGTGCCGCTTGCCGAAGTGCCGAACAGAGAATTCATAGGCGCCGCCTCTTTATGTCTCTAATTTATCTATTTACTTGCTTTCAAACAGCTGCGCCAGCGCCAGGCCCGGCTCTTCGGCGCGCATAAAGGCCTCGCCGACCAGGAAGGCGTTGACGCCGGCATCACGCATGCGTTTCACGTCGGCCGGCGTGGCAATGCCGGATTCAGTGACCAGCAGGCGGTCCGCCGGCACCTGGCCCAGCATGCCCAGCGTGGTGTCCAGCGAGACCTCAAAAGTCTTGAGGTTGCGGTTGTTGATGCCGATCAGCGGTGTCTTGAGCTTGAGCGCGCGCTCAAGTTCTGTCTTGTCGTGCACCTCGACCAGCACCGCCATGTCCAGCGACATGGCCAGCGCCTCGAGCGACTTCATCTGCGCGTCGTCCAGGCAGGCGGCAATCAGCAAAATGCAGTCTGCGCCCATGACGCGGGCTTCGTAGACCTGGTAGGGGTCGACCATGAAGTCCTTGCGCAGCACCGGCAGGCTGCATGAAGCCCGGGCCTGCTTGAGGTAGTCGACGCTGCCCTGGAAAAACTGCTTGTCGGTCAGCACGGAAAGGCAGGCCGCACTGAGCGTGCCGTCGCCCTCGGCATAACTTTGCGCGATGTCGGCCGGAATGAAGTCCGCGCGCAACACGCCCTTTGATGGGCTGGCTTTTTTGACTTCTGCGATCACCGCGGGCTGGCCCGCCGCGATCTTGGCGCGCAGTGCACCCACGAAGTCGCGCGTCAGCACGCGCGATTCGGCGTCTTCGCGCATCACCGCAAGAGGTTTCTTGCGAATCGCCTCGGCGATTTCCTGGCGCTTGACCGCGATGATTTTGTCGAGAATATCTGCCATGGTATTCAGCTTGCCAGTTGTTGGGTGGTGGAGACTAGTTGCTGCAGGCGGGCCTTGGCCGCGCCCGAATCCAGCGCCGCCCGGGCCAGGGTGATGCCGGCCTTCATTGAGTCGGCCACATTGGCGGTATACAGCGCCGCACCGGCGTTGAGGATCACGATGTCGCGCGCCGCGCCGGGCTGGTTGTCGAGCACACCCAGCAGCATGGCCTTGGACTGCTCGGGTGTTTCCACACGCAAAGCGCGGTTGCTGGCCATGGACATGCCGAAGTCTTCCGGGTGAATTTCATACTCGGTGATTTCCCCGTTCTTGAGCTCACCGACCACGGTGGCCGCACCCAGGCTGACCTCGTCCATGCCGTCTTTGCCGTAGACCACCATCGCGTGCTCGGCACCCAGGCGCTGCAGGGCACGCACCTGTATGCCCACCAGGTCGGAATGGAACACGCCCATCAGGATGTTGGGTGCGCCTGCCGGATTGGTCAGCGGGCCCAGGATGTTGAAGATGGTGCGCACGCCGAGCTCCTTGCGGATGGGCGCGACGTTCTTCATCGCCGGGTGGTGGTTGGGTGCGAACATAAAGCCCACGCCAACCTGGTCGATACATTGGGCGATCGCCTCGGGCTTGAGGCCAATATGGATGCCCAACGATTCGATCACGTCGGCGCTGCCGGATTTGCTGCTCACGCTGCGCCCGCCGTGCTTGCTGACCTTGGCGCCCGCAGCGGCGGCCACGAACATCGAGCAAGTGGAAATATTGAACGTATGTGAGCCGTCACCGCCCGTGCCGACGATGTCGACTAAGTGTGTCTTGTCGGCCACATGGACCTTGGTGGAGAACTCGCGCATCACCTGCGCGGCGGCGGTGATCTCGCCGATGGTTTCTTTTTTGACGCGCAGGCCGGTGATCAGCGCGGCCATCATCACGGGCGACATTTCGCCGCTCATGATGAGCCGCATGATGTGCAGCATCTCGTCATGAAAAATCTCGCGGTGTTCTATGGTGCGCTGCAGCGCTTCCTGCGGGGTGATCTTGTGCGTATGGGACATGGGGTGTCTCGCTTTTCTTGGCTTTTGTTGTCTTGGGACTGAGGGAGGGGTTCAGTTCACCGGATGATCGGTAAAGGCGAGCTTGAGGCCAAATGCAATAAACATGGCGCCGGCCGCACGGTCAAGCCAGTGCATGCCGCGCTGCACCGCATCGCGCCGCGCCATCCAGGCGGCCGCCAGGGCCCAGCCCGAGTTGACCGGGATGGCATTCAGGTTGAACAGCACGCCCAGCAGTACAAAGGCCAGGGCCTTGTTCTCGGTGCCCGGCGCAATGAACTGGGGCACAAAAGCAAGGAAAAAAATCGCCACCTTGGGATTGAGCACATTGGTCCAGAAGCCACCCAGGAAAATCGCCTTGAGCGGCTTTGGGACTTCGGCTGCGGCCACCGCGACAAGATCTGTGCTGGCTTGCGGCGCCTTCGAGAACAGGATCTTCGCGCCTATCCAGAGCAGATAGGCCGCGCCTATCCACTTCAGCACGGTAAACGCGGTGGCCGAGGTGGCCAGCAGGGCACCCACTCCCACGGCCGCCGCGAAAATGTGGACGAAGCAACCCGCCGTAATACCCAGGCCGGCCACAATACCGGCGCGCGCGCCCGAGCGCAGCGAGTTGGTCACGATGTAAAGCACGTCGGGCCCCGGCGTCAAGTTCAGCAGCCAGCCCGCCGCGATGAAAAGCAACAGATGTTGAAAGTCAGGCATGGTGCTTCCTTAGCGATGGAAAAATTCCCGGATGGCGGCCGCCGCGCGGTCAACGCCGGCAGTATCCACATCCAGGTGCGTGACAAAACGCAGGCGATAGAGGCCCGTGGCCTGTATACCCCTGCCGGCCAAGTGTTTGAGCAGGGCCGCAGACTGTTCGCGCGCCGCGCCCGTCAGGTCGACAAACACGATGTTGGTCTGCGGCGTTTCGACCTGCAGGCCTTCGATGCCGGCCAGGCCGTCGGCCAGGTGCCTGGCCAGCGCGTGGTCCTGGGCGAGACGTCCGACGTGGTGGTCCAGTGCGTGCGAAGCCGCCGCCGCCAGCACACCGGCCTGGCGCATGCCGCCGCCCGCCATCTTGCGGATGCGGTGCGCCCGTGCAATGAACTCGCGCGATCCGCACAGTGCCGAACCGACAGGTGCGCCAAGGCCTTTGCTGAAACAGGCTGAAACGCTGTCAAAACATCCGGCAATGCGCTTGGCCTCCGCCAGGGGGTTGCTGCCGGTCTGCGCAGCTTGGGCCACAGCGGCGTTGAACAGGCGCGCGCCGTCGAGATGCCGGGCCAGCCCGTGCTTTTTCGCGAGTGCGGTGGCCTGCTGCACATAGTCAAACGGCAGCAGCTTGCCGCCCAGGGTGTTTTCCAGCGCCAGCAGCCGGGTGCGCGCGAAATGCGCATCATCGGGCTTGATCGCCGCCTCGATTTCAGACAGCGCCAGGGTGCCATCGGTGTGGTGGTTCAGCGGCTGCGGCTGAACGCTGCCGAACACTGCCGCGCCGCCGCCTTCCCAGCGGTAGCAATGCGCCATCTGGCCGACGATGTATTCATCGCCGCGCTGGCAGTGGCTCAGGATGGCGCAAAGGTTGCTCTGCGTGCCGGTGGGCACAAAAAGCGCGGCCTCAAAACCCAGCAGGCCGGCGATTTTTTCCTGCAGCGCGTTGACGGCGGGGTCGTCGCCGAACACGTCGTCGCCCAGCGGCGCGGCCAGCATGGCCTCGCGCATCGCGGCGGTCGGCCGGGTCACGGTGTCGCTGCGCAGGTCCACAGTGGCTTGGCTCATGCGCTTTGCTCCAGAAAGTTTTTCAGCATGGCGTGGCCGTGCTCGGTCAGTATGGATTCGGGATGGAACTGCACGCCCTGGATGGGCAGTTCCTTGTGGCGCACGCCCATGATCTCACCGTCATCCGTCCAGGCCGTGACAGCCAGGGCCTTGGGGCAAGATGCCTTGTCGATCGCCAGCGAGTGATAGCGGTTGACGACGAATTGCTCGGGCAGGTCGGCGAACACGCCTTCCCGCGTGGTGGTGATCACGCTGGTCTTGCCGTGCATGAGCTGCTGGGCACGGATGATCTTTCCGCCAAACGCCGCCCCAATGCTCTGGTGGCCCAGGCAGACGCCCAGAATCGGTAGCTTGCCGGCGAAATGCTGAATGGCCGCGACCGAGATGCCGGCCTCGGCCGGCGAACAAGGTCCAGGCGACACCACCAGCAGGTCGGGCGCGCGCGCGGCGATATCCGCCACGCTGATTTCGTCATTGCGAAACACCTCGACCTCAGCGCCCAGCTCACCGAAGTACTGGACGATGTTGTAGGTAAAGCTGTCGTAGTTGTCGATCATCAACAGTTTGCTGCGCTTCATGGCTCAAGCCTTTCCGCGCAGGCGTTGGAACTCGCCGCGCTCAAAGTCAATGGATGCGGCGATCATGGCGCGGTAGGTCGCCTCCATGATGGCCTCGGGGGCGCCGGCCGCGCGGGCCTGCGCGCGCACGCGGTCGACAATGAATTCGATACGCGCGTTGTCGACGATCTCTCCGGCGCTTTGCTTGATGCGCGCCGCTTGGCCGACATAAGCGCTGCGCTCAGCGACCAACGCCACGATGCGGTCATCGAGCGCGTCGATGTTGCGGCGCACGTCGGCCATGCTGTGACAGTGCTCCACGGGTGGACGGGATGGGTGGGCAGCGGTGCTCATTCCAGGCCCTCCTCGACGAGTTCCGAGGCCCGCAACAGCGCGCGCGCCTTGGCTTCGGTTTCCTTCCATTCGAGTTCGGCCACAGAATCGGCCACCACACCGGCCGCTGCCTGCACGTAAAGCATCTGGTCTTTGATGATGCCGGTGCGTATCGCGATGGCCACATCCATGTCGCCGGCATAGCTGAGGTAGCCGCAGGCGCCGCCGTAGAGGCCGCGCTTGGTGGGCTCGAGCTGGTCAATCAGTTCCATGGCATGGACTTTGGGGGCGCCGGTCAGCGTGCCGGCCGGGAAGGTGGCCTTCAGCACGTCCATGCTGGCCATGCCGTCCAGCAGCACGCCTTCGACATTGCTCACGATGTGCATCACGTGGCTATAGCGCTCGACCGAAAAGGCCTCGGTGACCTTCACTGTGCCGGTCTTGGCAATGCGGCCTATGTCGTTGCGCGCCAGGTCGATCAGCATCACATGCTCGGCGCGCTCTTTCGGGTCGTTGACCAGTTCGTGCTCCACGGCCTTGTCGGCTTCGGGCGAAGAGGCACGCGGACGGGTACCGGCGAGCGGGCGAATAGTGATTTTCTGGCCTTCCGTGACCTGTTCCTGTCGCACCAGGATTTCAGGTGAAGCCCCCACCACATGGAAATCACCGAAGTGGTAGTAGTACATATAGGGCGAGGGATTGAGCGAGCGTAGAGCACGGTACAGGCTCAGCGGCGACTCGGTGTAACGCTTCTTGATGCGCTGGCCCACCTGTACCTGCATGAAGTCGCCGGCTTCGATCAGGCGCTTGGCTTTTTCCACGGCGGCGATGTAGTCGGCCTTGGCGAAATCACGCTCGGCCGGGTAGCCCTGCGACGGTTTGACCACCGGGGCGCTCACCGAATACTTGAGTTTTTCCTTGAGTTCGCGCAAGCGCTTCTTGGCGGTGGCATAGGCCTCGGGCTGGGCCGGGTCGGCATAGACGATCAGGTAGAGCTTGCCCGAGAGGTTGTCGATCACTGCCAGCTCTTCGCACTGCAGCAGCAGGATGTCGGGACAACCCAGAGTGTCCGGCGGGCAAGTGGCTTCAAGTTTTTTCTCGATGTGGCGCACCGCGTCGTACCCGAAATAACCGGCCAAACCGCCGCAGAACCGCGGCAGGCCCGGACTGAGCGCGACCTTGAAGCGCTTTTGGTAGTCGGCGATGAAGTCCAGCGGGTTCACCCGCGAAGTTTCCACGACGCGGCCGTCCGTCACCACCTCGGTCAGCCGGTCAGCGCCGAAGCCTGAAGCGCGCACCAGCGTACGTGCCGGCAGGCCGATGAAGCTGTAGCGGCCGAAGCGTTCGCCACCGACCACGGACTCCAGCAGGAAGCTGAATTTGCCGCCGTCTTTCGAGTGGGCGAGCTTGAGGTACAGGGAAAGCGGCGTTTCGAGGTCGGCAAAGGCCTCGGCCATCAAGGGAATACGGTTGTAGCCCTGGCCGGCCAGGCTTTTAAATTCAAGTTCTGTGATCACGGTAAATCCTTCGCTAGGGGGCCAGGCGCATTGGGGCGCCGCCACCAGTCATTCAAACACCCCGAAGACCGGGGCCGGGATGCCCACGCAGATTGCGCGACATCGATGGAAGAGAGAAAAAGGGGGGTGTCGCAGAGCCTGCGGCAGTTGCGCGGGCCGTTGGCAGCGTCGCAGCGTGCCGGCCCGCATGCGCTTCAGGCGTGCGAGAAATGACAGGTACGCCAGGGCCAGGCTCCCCGGTCGCCACAACCTGTTTGAATGATGCGATGAATGAACATGTAGGCCAAAGTGTAGCAAAGACCGGGGCCAGTCCGTTTCAGGGGTACGGTAAAAAAACGAACAGATACCAATGCCCTGAATGCTCGCAAACCCTCTTGTGAGGACTCACCATGGAACTGGAAAATGATAAGACAAAAACGAACGCTCGTTCTATTTCAATCACTCTTTGGAGACAGCCCATGACTTTGACAGCGCGATGCATTGCGGGCCTGGCCGGCCTGGTGCTTTCATTCGGCACCCTTGCCGCACCGATGGAGGTGGCAGGCGTCAAGCTCGACGACCCGGTGGAGGTTCACGGCACCAAGCTCCAGCTCAATGGGGCGGGCATTCGCTACAAGGCAGTGTTCAAGGTCTATGTGGCCGGGATGTACCTGCCCAAAAAGGCCTCTACGCCCGAAGAGGTTTACAACATGGCCGGCCCCAAACGCATCAGCATCACCCTGCTGCGCGAGATTGACTCCAACGAGCTTGGCAAGGGCTTTACCACCGCCTTCACCGAAAACACACCCAAGGCGGAAATGTCCAAACTGATCCCCGGGCTGATCAGGATGGGCCAGCTCTTTGCCGACCAGAAGAAGCTGGTGGCTGGCGAAGGCTTCACCATCGACTGGATTCCCGGCACCGGCACCGTGATCTCGGTCAAGGGCAAGCCGCAGGGCGAGCCCTTCAAGGAAGTCGAATTCTTCAACGCCCTGGTACGCATCTGGCTGGGCTCGCAACCCGCCGACTGGAAACTCAAGGACGCGATGCTGGGAAAACCCAGTTAAGGCCCTTAAGGTCTGCGGCTTCACACCCCCAGACGTTTTTACGGTTAACAAACGGGGCGAAAGCCCCGTTGCCGTTTGTGTCGCCTTACGGCCTTATTTTGGAAAGCGCAGTTCGGCCAGCGAGTCGACAAAACCATCAGCATCCACCTCGTGCACCGGCTCCCCATGGTTGTAGCCATAGGTCACCAGCAGCACCGGGCAACCCGCCGCCCGCGCGGCCCGCGCGTCGTTGCTGGAGTCCCCAATCATCAGCGTGCGCCCCGGCGCTGTGCCCAGCGCTTCGCAGGTTTTGAGCAGCGGCAGAGGGTCGGGCTTTTTTCGCTCAAAAGAATCGCCGCCAAACACCTCGCTGAAAAATCCGTCCAGGCCCTTGAGCTTGAGCAACTGGCGCGCCATGGCCAGCGGCTTGTTGGTCAGGCAGGCCAGCTTGAGCCCCGCTTGTTGCAAGGCACGTAAGCCTTCCAGCCCTCCGGGATACACCGTCGAATGCAAGCCATTAATGGCGGCGTAATGGCGCTGGTAGCTCACAAGCGCTTCGGCATAACGGTCCGGCAAGTCCGCGGCGGCGTGCGCCAGCACCGCCCTGACGAGATTTTCGGAGCCTTTGCCGACCATGCGGCCCACGGTCGCCGCGTCCAGTTGCAGCGGCGCCTGGTCCGGCTTGCGCAAATCGGCCAGCATGGCGTTCACTGCGGACACAAAGTCACCCAGGGTGTCGACCAGCGTACCGTCGAGATCTACCATGGCGGCGTCGAAATCGCCGGGGTCGAATGAATTGCCAAGCATCACTTGTAAACCTTGGGATCAGGAAAGGGCAGCTGATCTTGCGATGTGCTCGGCTGGGCCACCCATTTATTGCCCTTGCGGTAAAAGTCCGCTTGGGTTTCAGAACTTCCAGCGCCTACCTTCAACGCTACCGTGCAAGCCACTTGACCTGCGTGCTTGGCGTCCACGGCTGGAATGCAGGTGCCGAGTTTTGCTTCGGCGTTTTGCAGCTCTTTCATGTCCAGCATCTCAAGGAGTGCTTGCGTAGCCTCCTTGGCTTCGGGCAACACAGGGGTTGCGGCCTGCGCCGGGGTTGGGGCCGGGGCAACGGCGGCAGTTTGCGACGATGTTTCGTTGCAGGCTGAGCAAAGAAGCAATGCTGACAGGATGATTGTGTAGCGCATGAAATCCCAAATTTCTATTTTTCGGACCGGAGATCGGCCCAAGCAGGAGGATGCAGAACAGACCGCAAGGGTTGCAAGTGGAGCGGCGATCATGCCAGAGCCCACCCCAGCACCCGCCTTTCTGCGCTACGCTAGGCGGGCATTTCTCAGAACCTGTTCACGGTCCAAACCAACCGCCATCACCTGCTGGAAACGCCATGAATGCTTTTTCTCAAGACCATAGCCGCAACAGAACGCCACGGCGCCTGGCTGCGGCCTGTGCCGCTTTGTTGTTCGCGGCAGCGCCCGGGACCACGATGACCCAGCCGGCGGCACCGCCGCTGGCCGTGGTGCCGCCCGGCGCCAACACCTTTGAACGGCTGGCCTCCGGTGCCGGGATCACGAGTTGCTCCAAAGCCCTGCGCACGCTGGGCCCGGTGCTGACGGGACCGGAAGGGGGCTATGCCGTGATGCTGATGGCCAACCGCGTGGCGCCCGCCGCCTCGGCCTTCTCTGCCTCGATTGAAAAAAACGGACCCGCGGGCACGACTTTTGTCAGCGCGTTTTTCAGTCCCGGCCTGATGGGCGGCTGCGATGTCGGCTACGACACCGTCAGCACCTGGAACAAGTCCTGCCAGGACGTCGCGCTGCAGGACTTCCGCTATGCGCAGCCGCTCAATGTCATAGGCCGCAACATCAGCGTGTTTCCCTATTCGTCCACCCACCATGTGTACCTGATCCGCATGCCGGGTGGCTGCATCAGCATCAACAAGGAAATGTTGTACCCCTGAGCGGCGGCCTGCGGTGCGGCTTTGACGAAGCGCTTAAGCAGCGCTCTGCTTCGCGCGCCGCCTTGCCTGTATCGCGCTCTCCAGGCTGCCGAGCAGGCGCTGCTCATCAAGCGGTTTTTCCAGCCAGCCCGAAATCCCGAGTGTCTGGCTGCCGGGCTGCAACCTGGCCTCCGCGGCGGTGACGGACAACACCAGCACCGGCAGGCGTGCGGTGCGCTTGTTTGTGCGCAGTTCGCGTATCAGCGAAAACCCGTTTTCGTAGGGCTGCCTCACATCCACCGTCATAGCGGCATACGATTCCATCTTGAGGTAGTCGCGCGCCTGCTCGGCGGTGTGCGCCATGTCCACGGCATAGCCGCCGTTGCCAAGCATCATGCCGATAAGCTGGGCTACGTCGGGGTCGTCTTCGTAGACCAGCACGCGTGGGCGCACTACACCGTCAAGCCCCATGGGCGCGGTGACCGGCGGCGCCTCCCGCCACACGGGCAGCTCGAAGAAGAAGGTCGTTCCCACCCGGTTTTCCGTGGTGAAGCCAATGCTGCCGTCCATGCGCTCAATAATGGCCTTGGAGATGCTCAGGCCGAGGCCGGTGCCGCCCTTTTGCCGCGTGTCGGAGGAGTCGGCCTGCGAAAACTTCTGGAAGATGCGCTGGCGGAATTCATCGGGAATGCCGGGGCCGCTGTCGATGATCTCCACGCGCGCGCGACCCGCGTCTGTGCGCAGCGAAACTTGCACGGAACCGCCGGGTGGCGAGAACTTGATCGCGTTGGACAGCAGGTTGGTCACCACCTGGATCAGGCGATCGCTGTCGACGCAGACCTGGACGGGCGCTTCCATCCTGCCCAGCACGAGCGCCACGCCGTGCTGCTCAGCGAAGCCTTCATTGGCGGCCAGGGCTTGCTCCAGCAGGGGCTCCAGCTCCATGGGCCGCAGCTCAAAACTCATCTTGCCGGATTCGATTTTTTCGCTGTCGAGGATGTCGTTGATGAGCCGGATCAATCGCTCACAGTTGCTCTTGGCAATACCGACCAGGTTTTTGGCCTGCGCCGGCAGCTCGCCCGTCACACCGCCCCAGACCAGCCCGAGCGAGCCGCGTATGGAGGTCAGCGGCGTGCGCAGTTCATGGCTCACGGTGGAGACGAACTCGCTTTTCATGCGGTCTATGCGTTTGAGTTCGGTCACGTCATTGCCCAGCGAAGAGAAGCCGATCACCGTGCCCTGCTCGTCCCCCTCGCCGTAGCGCGGGAAATGGCTCATGACGTACTCGCGCCGCTCGCCGCCGGGGATCGCCAGTACGCACTCGTAGCGCACGGAATAACCTGCGAGCGCCTCGCGCACATGGCTCTTGACCTGGTCGTACAGTTGGGGGCCCATGACTTCCAGAAGGCTCCGGTTTTGTATCTGGTCGTGCTTGAGGCCGAAAGCCTCTTCGTAGGCCCGGTTGTGAAACTGGAAGCGTTCCTCCCTGTCGACATAGGCGATCAGCGCCGGAACGGCATCGGTCAGTTCGCGCAGCTGGGATTCGCTGCTGCGCAAGGCTTCGCTGATGCGGTTGCTTTCAGTGATGTCATGGATGATCGCGGTGAACAGCCGGCGGCCGCCGACATTGACGTCGCCGAACGACGCATTCACCGGGAACTCGGTGCCGTCGTGGCGCAGCCCCAGCACCTTGACGTCCCATTCGCGAAAACCGCGCTGGCGACTTCCCAGGCTCGCGAAGAAGGCCTGGAAGCCCATGCGGTAACGTGTCGGCAGCAGCATGGTCACTTCGCGCCCCACCAGGTCGTCAAGCCGATAGCCGAAGAGATGGCGGGCGGCGCTGTTGGCATTGACGATGATGCCCTCCTGGGTGGCTGTCACAAGCCCTTCGGCCATGCTCTCGGTCACAGCCCGGCTCATGGCTTCGCTGTCGGAAAGCCTGGCTTCAATGCGGCGGCGCTTTGCCTGCGCCCTGACAATCATCTGGATGGCCCAACCGAACACGCTCAGGCACAGCAGCCCGCCCAGCAGGATCAGTTGCTTGACGGTCTGCGCGGTCTGGCGAGTCTCCTCCTTCGAACTGTTCAGGTTCTGGGTTTCCGCTGTCTTGATGCGGGTTACCAGCGTCTCTATCTCCTCGCGAAGCCGCTGGTTGGTTGTGTTGCTTACGATGGCGGCCGCCGCTTCCAGCCCCGTTTGCTGCCGGGCGGCGATGGCCAGCTCCATAAGTTCAAAGCGGCGCGTCATTGCGTCGCCCAGGGCGCGCCAGTCTTCGCTCGTGCTGGCCTGCGCATGCACCCGCAGCAGCGCCTGCTGGCTCAGCAAGCGGGCCCGCTGGTAGGCGGTAAGGTCCCCGGCGACGTTGGTCAGCAGGTAGCGCCGCTGTGAGGATTCCGCCGCCTGGAACTCGGAAACGACCTGCTCCAGGAGCAGCACCGTTTCACGCGACTCGGTTTCGGTTTGGTTGCCGCTGATCAGCGAGTTGATCGTGAAATAGGAAGCCGCAATGCTCAGGATGATCAGAACTATCCCGGTGGCCAGGGCGACGTTGATGGTCGCGCGAAAAGGCAGCTTCATGACGGTTGAGCCGGCAGGCCTGGTTGACCAGAAAGACGGCTCATCTCGCCACGCTCGCGCGTTACTGCGAGCCCAGTACAGTGCGAACCGCCTGGATCAGCGACTCGGTCTCCACGGGCTTGGTGACGTAACCATCGGCGCCGCTGGCCAGACCCTTGAGCACCGCCTCGCGCGTCGCTTTCGCCGTAAGCATGATCACCGGAATATCCTTGAGCTGCGGATGCGAGCGGATACGCAACAGGATGTCAAAGCCATCGGCATCGGGCAGCATCACGTCCAGGAGCACCAGGTCGGGGATCGGCGGCTTGCGGAACTCGGCCACCACTTCGGCGCGCGAGCCCGCCACCCGCACGTCAAAACCCTCAAAGGTCAGGTAGTGGTTCAGGAACTTGGCAAGGTGCTCGTCGTCGTCCACGATGATGGCCGACTGCCGTTCGCCGGGCGCGTGCGGGCGCGGATGCTCGCGCTTGCGGGCGATGCGGACGTAGTAATTGGATTTCTTGAGCGTGGCCGCGCAAAGGTCGGCTTCGGCGCCCGCCTCGGTGAGCGCCGCCGGGCTCAGCTGGAACTGCAGCGAGGCGGCGAACGGATCGTGCTGGACCTGGCTTATCAACCCCTTGCCCAGCAGCAGCTTCACAGTGTTGTCCAGCGTCGAACCGGTGGGCTCCCCCACGCTCTGGCGGATCTGGGCCATGGACAGGATGCCATCGAGGCGCACCAGCAGCTCCACCTCGGGGGGTGAAATCGTGGTGGCGGCGCTGCGCAGTTCCTGCTGGCCTTTGGGCGTCACTGCGTAGATATCGTTGTACTGCACGGTAGCTCCTCTCTTTGGGGTAAGGGGCATGACATGCGCCTAAGCGCCCTGTCCGATTCTAAAGGTCAGGGCTCGCCGAATGGCGTACGCCCACAGTAAGAAGATACACCAAGCCGGGCGGCCCGGGTGCTCATGGCGATTCCACGGGCTCAGCCGGCGGCAAGGCCGACCGCAATGCCTCCATGAGCTCCCCAAGCGTGGCCTCCATGCGCAGCAACAGCTCGTCGATGCCGTCGCGCGGTGCGCTATCGCGCAGCGCCTGTTCCAGGGCCTCGGCGTCCTGCGGCAATTGAGTGGCGCCTATCTGTGCCGAGACGCCGCGCAGGGAGTGGCTGAGCAGTTCCGCGGCCTTCTGGTCGCCCGCCGCAAGCGCTTCGCGTATGCGCGCCGGAGTGTCCGCGCGGCCTTCCATGAAGCGGCGCAGCATCGAAATATAAAAACCTTTCATGTTCATCGCCCGGCTCAATCCCACCGTCAGATTAAGCCCGGCAATGCTGTCGGGTAACGCCTCGTCCCCCGACCCTGCCGCATCCGCCGCCTGCACGGCAGCAAGGCGGGATGCCGGCGTTGCGGTTTCGGCAAGCGGCGCCGGTGCGGTGGCACTCTCGTCGGCCGCCGGCGCAGGCTCCAGGCTGTCCAGGGCTTTGCGCAGCTCCGCGACCGCGTCGGCGCGTTGCGCTGGCGTGAGACGGCCCGGGTCCAGCTCCAGGCGCAGGCCGGGCCTGTCGCAATGGATCACCCCAGGCGCGGCGGTGGCCAAGGTCGGGGTTTTGCGAACCGCGTAAACCGTGATCGGTTCGGAAAACCCCTTGGCAATCACCGGCTCGCGCTCCTCTACTTCGATGTCGCCCTGCACCAGGTCGTGGGTGTCCCTTGAAATCAGGATGCCGCCGGGCTCCGCAGCCTGTTCCAGCCGGGCTGCGAGGTTCACTTCGCGGCCGATGATGGTGTAGTCCATGCGCAGGTTACTGCCGAAGTTGCCGACGTCGCAAAAGCCCGAGTTGATGCCTATGCGTATCTCGAAGGCCTTGGGGATGCCCATGGTCTTCCAGCGCTGCCGCAGTTCGCCCATGCGTTGCTGCATGGCGATGGCCATCTTGACGCACTGCACCGCGTCCTGGCGCGGGCCCAGGGTATGGGGGTCGCCGAAGAAAATGACGATGGCGTCGCCGATGAACTTGTCCAGGGTTGCGCCGTACTCGGCGGCGATCTGCGACATCTCTTCGAAGTAACTGTTGAGCAAAAAAGTAACTTCCTCGGGCTGCCACTGCGCCGTGGAGGCCGTGAAATTCTTGATGTCCGAAAAAAATACCGTGAGCCGCTTGCGCTGCGTCTGGATCTCTGCCTGGCGCGAGCCGTCAAAGAGCGACTGGTAGACCTGCGGCGCGAGATAGCGCGACAGCTGCTCGGACAGAGTCTTCAGGCGCTTGGCATTCGCGCTGCGCTCCAGGTGCAGCCTCACGCGCGCCAGCAGAACGGGCGGGCTGATGGGCTTGGCGATGTAGTCGGTGGCGCCCAGGTCCAGCCCAAACTGCTCTTCTTCAACGCTGCTCAGGGCCGTGAGGAAGATGACGGGGATGTCGGCTGTGCGCGGGTCACGCGCCAGCCGTCGCATGACCTCGTAGCCGTCCATGCCGGGCATCATCACATCCAGCAGGATGATCTCGGGACGCCTGTCGGACTGCGCTATCTGCAGGCCCTCTTCGCCGGATTCTGCGGCCTCCACCTCGTAGCCGTCCTGCAGCATGGCAACAAGGAAGAACCGGACGTCCGCCGTATCGTCCACCACCAGGATGCGGGCGCGGCGCGCGGGCCGTTGCCCGTCTTGCTCGCTTGCGGCTTCAGTCATGCGGCTCCTCCATGAATGACGGGGACGGCGTCCGGCCTGGCCGGTTACCGGGATTGTCTCGCGCGGATCCGCATGGCCGCGCGCCAGCCTATTTCACCAGTTCAGCCCGCATGGCGTCAATCACCGCCTTGTAATCGGGTTTTCCGAAGATGGCGCTGCCCGCCACAAAAGTGTCGGCGCCGGCGGCAGCCACGCGCGCGATGTTGTCGGCTTTGATGCCGCCGTCGACTTCGAGGCGTATGTCTTTGCCCGAGGCCTCGATGCGCTTGCGCGCCTGCTCGATCTTGCGCAGCGCCGAATCGATGAAGCTTTGCCCGCCGAAGCCAGGGTTGACGCTCATGATCAGGATCAGGTCGATGTCTTCGATCACCCAGTCGAGCACGTCCAGCGGCGTGGCCGGGTTGAAAACCACACCGGCCTTGCAGCCCTTGGACTTGATGGCCTGCACGCTGCGGTGCACGTGGCCGGAGGCTTCGGGGTGGAAGCTGATCAGGTCGGCGCCGGCGTCGGCGAAGGCCGCAGCCAGCGCGTCGACCGGCTGCACCATCAGGTGCACGTCCACCGGCACGGGGGTGCCGTCGGCCTTTTTGGCATGTGGCTTGAGCGCCTGGCAAATCATGGGCCCAAAAGTCAGATTGGGCACATAGTGGTTGTCCATCACGTCGAAGTGGATCCAGTCGGCGCCGGCGGCGATGACGGCCTTGATCTCATCGCCAAGGCGGGCGAAATCGGCGGACAGGATGGAGGGGGCGATCCGGTAGGTGGGCGGCTGATTTTTAGGCATGGCAGGATTGTCGCAGCAAGCCGCACGCACCGCCTGCCCACGATGTGGCTGTTTCGCCCGGCCAACAGCCGAGGCAGGCGGTTAACATGATCAGCAACACAGTTTCAGCCATGCCCAAATACCAATTTTCCTGCGAAGTCGTCCCCCAGTACCTGCCTGAACAATCAGCGCCGGAAGACCATGTCTACGGGTTTTCCTATACCGTCACGGTCACCAACACGGGTGAGGTGACGGCCCAGTTGATCTCGCGCCACTGGGTCATCAGCGATGCCAACGGCCTCAACGAAGAAGTCAAGGGCTTGGGCGTGGTGGGCCACCAGCCTTTGCTCAAGCCCGGCGAGTCTTTCCAGTACACCAGCGGGTCGCGCCTGCGCACGCCCAGCGGCACCATGCACGGCAGCTATTTCTGCGTGGCCGAAGACGGCGAACGTTTTGAGGCGCCCATCCCCATGTTCGTGCTGGAGGCACACAACAGCAGCGGCAACGGCGGCACCCCGCCCGGCCGCGTGTTGCATTGAACCCATGACCCTGACCGCACGATGAAAGACCTGGCTTCCCTGCTCAAGGCGCTGGATCCGGACGCCGACCTGGCGCAGCGCCATGTCTGGCTGATTAAGCTCTTCGAATGGATACGCGGCGACCAGACATCCGTCGCGGCCGCCGTGGCGCGGGTGCAGGCCTTCATCGAGGCCGTCGAGATGCAGCCCGAGCTGTGCGCGCGCCTGCAGGCCTGGTGGCAAACGCTGATCCAGACGGTCGATATCACTACCTTGCTGGCCGATTTCGGCTTCGCACCGCGCACCGCTTTTGTCAGCGAACTGGCTGAGCGCCTGCGCCGCAAGTTGCTGCCCGGCACGCCCGAAACCGTCGACGCCTCCGAGCTGTTCCCACTCGTGGTGCCAACCCGCTTCGACGCGCAGTGGATGGGCGCCATCGAGGAAGCGCAGATCGCCCGGCTGAGCCCGCTCCTGTCGGCCAGCCCCGACATGGACACGCTGCACTGGCACTACAGCCTGATGGATGCGCTGACCTACTGCACGGCGCAAATCCGCGCCACCGGTTTCGCGCCCGAGCTGCGCCTGCGCATGAACCGCGCCACGCCGCACGCGCGCGCCTTCCATGCCTTGCCGGCCGACATCGACTTGCTGCGCAACGCCTTCTTCAAGCCCGAGCGGGACGAGGCACAGCTGCAGGCCGCGATCACGCAGTACCGCGAGCGGCTGGACGCTTGCCGCCAGGCTGTCAACAGCATCTACACGCACCTGGAAGACAACGGCATCTCGGTCGGCATGGTGTTTCGCCTGCGCCAGCTGCGTGAACGCATGCTGCGCGTGCGCGAGCTGCTCGACAGCCTGGTCTCGCCAAAGCCCGCCATGGCCGCCGTCAAGCTGCTGGGTCGTCGCGTCATCACCGCGCAAGAGGGCAAAAGCATAGGCGCGCTGATCAGCGCCAATTCCACGCTGCTGTCGGCCAAGGTGGCCGAACGCAGCGCCGAGACCGGCGAAACCTACATCACCCGCACGCGCGCCGAATACCGCGAAATGCTGGGCAAGGCGATGGGCGGCGGCGCGGTCACTGCGCTCACCACGCTGCTCAAGTTCATGATCGTCGCAGCGGGCCTGTCGGCTTTTTGGGGTGGTTTCTGGTCCGGCCTCATGTATGCCGCGAGCTTCATCCTGATCCAGCTGCTGCACTTCACCCTGGCCACCAAACAGCCGGCCATGACGGCGCCGGCCATGGCGGCCAAACTGAAAGATCTCGGCTCGGCCGATTCAGCCGGCACCATCGAGGCCTTTGTCGACGAGGTCACGCACCTGGTGCGCTCGCAGGTGGCGGCCGTCTTCGGCAACGTGTTCATGGTGGTGCCTGCGGTGCTGCTGGTCAACACCCTGATCCTGCTGATCATGGGCCGGCCCATGATCAGCCACACCGAGGCCGAGCACGTGCTGGGCACGCTGACACTGCTCGGCCCGGCGCTGATGTGGGCGGGCTTTACCGGCGGCATCCTGTTCGCGGCCAGCATGATCGCGGGCTGGACCGAAAACTGGTTCGTGCTGCACCGCCTGGACTCGGCCATGCGCCACAACCCGCGCATCACCGCGGTGCTGGGCAGCGAGCGCGCGGCGCGCTGGTCCGCTTTCATGCGCGACAACATCTCAGGCTTTGCGTCCAATATCGCACTGGGCTTCATGCTGGGATTGATCCCGGCCTTTACCGGCTTCTTCGGTGTCGAACTGCAGGCGCGCCACGTCACGCTGTCCACCGGGCAGCTGGCTGCGGCCGGCGCCTCCCTGGGCCTGGAAGCCTTCAAGCACTCAACCATCTGGTGGTGCGTTGCGGCCATTCCGCTGATAGGCGCGCTGAACCTCGGCGTGAGCTTTTACCTCGCCTTCCGCCTGGCCTTGCAAGCACACAACGTGAGCACCCTGGACCGCGCCCGCATCCGCACCGCGATCTGGGCACGCTGGCGCAGCCATCCGCGCAGTTTTTTCTGGCCCACCCCTGTCCAGGCTCACTCCGTGTAGCCTGTTCTCCCCTCGAGGGGACGGCGCCTGGGGCCGGCGAAGCCGGACCCTCGGCCCCCGCTGGCGAGGAAGGCCGACACTCACGCCAGGCGATGCGAAGCGAGCCGACTAAAGGCCAGCCCGGGCCGCGGAACCGGCTTTGCCGGGCCGCAGGCGCAGCGGCCCCCTCGGGGGCAGCGCATTACACGTAGCCGAAGGCGGAGTGAAAAGCGTGGGGGCAATATTTCCGGTGTTGTCCTACAGGCTGCCGGGTGGAGCGCCTGTAAATTAATGCAACAAGTTTCGTTTCGCGCAAACCCACCGGGCTTCAGGCTGCAAGGCCGGCCGACCAACGTGCAACATGCCGCCTTCAAGGGCCTGTCTGCAGAAGTTCCAATCAGAGTGGAGACCCCTCCCCCATGAATGACATCCTGGCCATCTGGGCCGAATGGATCAAACCTTCGGCAGGCTTGCCTACGGTGCAATGGTCCATCCTCCTCGCGCTGGCCGCCGCTACGGGCCATCTGCTCAACCGGTACTCCGGCCTGCCAAAAGTGGTGGGCTACTCGCTGGTGGGCGGCCTGGCCGGCTTGGCCGGCTTCAGCGGCGCGGCCTGGCCGCTGCAGGGCACCGGGCTCTTCCTGCTGGAGCTGGGCGTTTCCGTCGTGCTGTTCGAGGCCGGCGGGCGCATCCCTCTGCGCTGGTTTCGCCACAACCCCATGGTGCTCGTGCAAAGCCTGGCCGAGTCGGCGCTGACCTTCATCCTGGTGTATTGGGCCCTGAGCGCGATGAGCGTGCGCGAAGCCGTCGCTGAACCGCTGGCCCTATTGGCCATGGCGGCCTCGCCGGCCGTGCTTTCGCGCGTGGCCATTGACACGCGCGCTGCCGGCCCCGTCACCGAGCGCGCGCTGGTGCTGTCCACATTGGGAACGCTCTATGCCCTCACGTTGTGCAGCGCGCGCGCCGGCATGATGCACCGCCCTGAGTCGGGGGTCGCCAGCGTGCTCAGCACGCTCTACCCGGTGCTGGTGGTGCTGGGCCTTTCGGTGGTGGTAGGCGCGGTGCTGGCCCTCACGCTGCGCACCGCGCTGCGCGTGATGAGCCCCACCAGCGAAAACACGGCCATCCTACTGCTGGCCCTGATCGCGGCGGGCGCGGCGCTGGCCGCCCACTTCGGCGGGTCGGCGCCGCTGGCGGCGCTGCTGGGCGGCATGCTGCTCAAGCAACTTAACCCGCGCCCGTGGTCATGGCCGCGACAGATGGGCACGGCCTCGTCCATGCTGACCATGCTGATGTTCGTGCTGGTCTCGGTGGTGGCGGCGCAGGCCGACTGGAGCGGCCCGGTGGCCGGCCTGGTCATCGCCATGGTGGTCGCGCGCATGGTCGCCAAGATCGCCGGTGTCGCCATCGGCAACGTGGGCAGCGGCGCCAGCTGGAAACAGGCTTTGTGGGTGGGCTGCGCGATGTCGCCCATGTCTTCGGTCGCGCTGCTGCTGGTGTCGCAGTTCGCGGCGGCCGCGGGCGTGCTGGGCCGCCAGATCGCCGGTGTGGCCCTGCCCGCCATCCTGCTGATGGAGGTGCTGGGCGCAGTGCTCGCCACCGTGGCCATTTACCGCGCCGGCGAAAGCTCCAAACCCTGGACGCCACTCACGCGCGGCCCCGCATCAGGACCCATCCATGAGCCTTGAACCCTTTCACAAATCGGCCGCGCTGTCGCTGGGCGTGGAGCTTGAGCTGCAGCTGGTGAACACGCACGACTACGACCTCGCGCCCTACGCCGAGGACATGCTGCGCCTGATGACCAAAATCCCGCTGCCCGGTGCGGTGGTGCCCGAGATGACCTCGAGCATGATCGAAGTCTCGACCGGCGTGTGCCACAACGCGTCGGAAGTTTTGGGCCAGCTCTCTCAGATCCGCGATGCGCTGGTCAAGAGCGCTGACAAGCTCAACATTGCCGTGGTCGGCGGGGGCACCCATCCTTTCCAGCAATGGCACGAGCGCCGCATTTACGACAAGCCGCGATTTCGCGAGCTGTCGGAGCTGTACGGCTATCTCTCCAAGCAGTTCACGATTTTCGGCCAGCATGTGCACGTGGGCTGCCCCGACGCCGACAGCGCGCTGCTCACGCTGCACCGCATGTCGCGCTACATCCCGCACTTCATCGCGTTGTCAGCGTCATCGCCCTATGTGCAGGGGCAGGACACGGCCTTCGACTCGGCGCGTCTCAACTCGGTGTTCGCCTTTCCGCTCTCGGGCCGCGCGCCTTTCGCGTTGACCTGGGACGACTTCAGCGTGTACTTCGACAAGATGACGCGCACCGGCGTGGTCAAGAGCATGAAAGATTTTTACTGGGACATCCGGCCCAAGCCGGAGTTCGGCACCATCGAGATTCGCGTGTTCGACACGCCGCTCACGGTGGAGCGTGCCACCGCGCTGGCGGGCTTTGTTCAATCGCTGGCTTCATGGTTCATGCACGAGCAACCCTTCATGCCCACCGAGGACGACTACCTGGTCTACACCTACAACCGCTTCCAGGCCTGCCGCTTCGGCCTGGACGCGGTCTACGTGGACCCCGCCACCGGCGGCCACATGCCGCTGCGCGAACACATCCTGCAGACCATGGGGCAGATCGAGCGCCATGCCACCGCTATGGGCGCGGGCGCCTCGCTGCACCTGCTGCGCAACAGCGTGGAGCGCGGCGACAACGACGCCCGCTGGTTGCGCGAAAGGCAGGGCGAAGAACACCTGCTGGCCGAAGTCATACGGCAAGCGTCGGAGCGCTTTCGCGGCGGTGTCACACACCAGCAAAATCCCTGAATCCGCGCACCGCGAAGCGCCCGCGCAGCCTGTATGCTCTGCGCCATGGGTGAATTTGACCTGATCGCGCACTACTTCACGCGCCCCGCCGCACGCGCTGCGCTGGGTGTGGGCGACGATTGCGCGCTGCTGCAGCCGGCGCCCGGCACGCAGATGGCCATCTCCAGCGACATGCTGGTCGAGGGCCGGCATTTTTTTGCGGACGTCGACCCTTTCGCGCTGGGTCACAAGGCGCTGGCGGTCAACCTGAGCGACCTGGCAGCTTGCGGCGCCAAGCCCCTGGCATTCACCCTGGCCCTGGCCCTGCCGCGCGTCGACGAAACCTGGCTCGCCGGATTCTCGAAAGGCCTGCTCGCGTTGGCCGATACGTACGGCTGCGAACTGGTGGGCGGAGACACCACGCAGGGGCCGCTCAATATCTGCATCACCGTGTTCGGCGAGGTGCCCGTGGTGAACGGTAAAAGCCAGGCATTGCTGCGCTCAGGCGCCGAGCCCGGCGACGACATCTATATCAGCGGCACCCTGGGCGACGCAAGGCTGGCGCTGGATGCGCTGCGCGGCACGCTGTCGTTGCCTGTGGAGGTGCTCAACCAGGCGCGCCGACGGCTGGAGCAACCCACGCCCCGCGTGGGGCTAGGCGAGGCGCTGCGCGGCATCGCCTCGGCGGCCATTGACGTGAGCGACGGCCTTGTCGGCGACCTGGGGCATGTCCTGCGCGCATCGGGCATGGGCGCGACCCTGGACGCCTCAGCCATCGCGCCATTGCTGGCTTCTCGTGCGCATCCCGGTTGGGCTGCTGCCGGCATCACGCCCGAAAGACAACTCGAATGTGTACTGGCAGGCGGCGATGACTACGAACTCGCGTTCACAGCGCCAGAATCGGCCCGCGCAGCGGTGCATGCCGCGGCGCGCCTTGCCGATACGCCCGTCACACGCATTGGCCGCATGGACAGGGCGCCGGGCCTGCGGCTGTTGGGCGCTGAAGGAAAACCGCTCACGCAGCGCTTTTCATCCTTCGATCATTTCGGTTAAACGGCCGCACCTACTTCGCCTCCACCAGCGCGCGGATATCCAGCAAAGTCAGCTCATTGGCATCAGGCTTGCCGATTTCCCGGCCTGATGAGAACGGGAAATTGTTGTCGTTCACCAGCACGACGTGCGTGGCATCGACCACCGCCAAACCTTCAGGGCCAAGGTGCGGCAGCGAAAACACCGCCTCATTGGGGCCCAGCTTTGCCAGCCGGCCGGGGTTGGCGATGCGGGTCAGGTCGATATAGGCCACCTTGCGCACAAAGCCGTCCGCATCGGCAGCGGCCAAATCTATCTTGTAGACACGTTTGAAGCGCGCAGGCCGCGTGAAGCAATCGGTGCGCGCTTCGCCCGGGCAGGCCGGCGCTTGGCCCTCGGTGCTGTCGTCGCGCTCTATCACCAGGCCGGTCGTGACGTCCAGCAACTGGAAGTCGGCGGCGACGTTGCCCACTTCCTCCAGCAGGTATTTCCACTGCTTGCCGGTGTAGCGACCCGAGGCGGCGTCCACTTCATTGATGCGCACATAGGTTTTGTCGCCCATTTTCTCCACGCTTTTGCTGGCGGTGTCGAACAGCGGACCTTCAAACATCGGATAGAGCTTGCTGCCGTCGGGTGAGCGCGCCATGCCCTCAAAGCCGTTGGAGCGCCGCACCTCGAACAAGGCCTCGCCGGGCAGGTTGGGCAGCCGGCCCTGCATGTAGTGGTCGGGCGAAGCCAGCAACTTGCCGTTGATGACGGTCTCGATCACGCCCAACACCCGGCCCTGGAAATCGGTGCGCAGCAGGTAAGGCCCGTATTCGTCGCCTATCCACCATTCATTGCCCACCACCTGCAGGGACTCGGGATCAAAATCAATGCCCGTGAGGTAGCGGCGCGAGGTGTTTTCGTTCTGGATGTGAAAGGGTATGCGCTTGTTCGGGTCGCTCAGAAAGACCGTGCCGCGTCGCACGACCTGGCCCCTGCCCCAGTTGACAGAGAGCCTGTGCACCATCAGCAGCGCGTCTTGCGAGTTGACCTTGTTGCCGAAGCCGTTGTCGGTCAGCGCGAGGAATTCGCCCTTACCCAGGGAGACGATGCCCGAAAACCCTTGCACCGACTGGCCCTTCATGGGCAGCGTGCCGCCCGAAGCGCGCGGATATTTGGGATCGCCGACAAAGGTGTTGGCGTTTTCGCTGCCGAGTTGCTCGTTGCGCTGGCGCTTCGCATTGGCAAACTTGCCCGCCGTGGCGAAGAATGGCCCCGCATCGCGCGGCGCCGCCACCGAGGCGTCAGCGCCCAGGGCAGCATGGCCCGCCAGCGTAGCCTCCACGGCCGGTGCGCTCTGGGCGCGGCCGCTGCCCCCCGCGAGGCACAGTGCGCAGGCGGCTACCAAGGTCAATGCGTTCATCTTGTGTAAAACTTGCTTGCGCTTGCTCATCCCGAATTCCCTCTTGTCTGGTGAATCGCTGGACTGTGCCGGCCGCGTGTGAAACCGCTGTGACAAAATCAAGTGCAGCAACGGCATTCGCCGCCCACCCCACACCATGACCGACACCACGCCGCCGTCCGCCTTCCGGCCCACCGCGAAATTTCTGCTGACGCACCCCGCGCACTTCATCGCCCTGGGCTTCGGCGCCGGCCTCAGCCCGATCGCGCCCGGCACGGCCGGCACGCTGTGGGCCTGGCTGGCCTTCCTGGTGCTGCAGCAGTGGCTCACGCCGGCCGAGATGGGCTGGCTGATCGCCGCCTCCACCGTCGTGGGCTGGTGGGCCTGCACCGTGACGGCCAAAGCCATGAAGGTGCTGGACCCTGGCAGCATCGTCTGGGACGAGGTCGTAGCTTTCTGGCTGGTGCTATGGCTGGTAATGCCCGCGGACTTCGGGGCCCAGCTGGCCGCGTTCGCGCTGTTCCGCTTTTTTGACGCCGTCAAACCCGGCCCCGTAGCCTGGGCTGACCAGGCCTTCAAGGGTTTTAACGCGCGCGGCGGCTTCGGCATTTTGTTTGACGATTTTGTGGCGGCGTTTTGCGCGCTGCTGGTGATCGCGTTCTGGAGGTTCTGGTGGTGAATTCCGGCGATCGCGCGTCAAGAGAAGGCCTGCCCGCGTCCGCCCTGGTGCAAAGGCTGGCCGGCTCTCTGCTGAAAAAACACTGGCTGCTCGCCACCGCCGAAAGCTGCACCGGCGGCATGATCTCCGCCGCCTGCACCGACCTGGCCGGCTCCAGCGCCTGGTTTGAGCGCGGCTTTGTCACCTACTCCAACGAAGCCAAAACCGAGATGCTGGGCGTGGATGCCGCGCTGATCAAGCAGCAAGGCGCGGTCAGCGAAGAAGTGGCCCGCGCGATGGCCTCGGGTGCGCTGGTGCATTCTCGCGCACAGGTGGCCGTGGCAGTGACAGGCGTGGCCGGCCCGACGGGCGGTAGCGCCGCCAAGCCTGTGGGTACGGTATGGTTTGCTTTCGCGCTACCCGGGCGGCTGGTGTCGGAAGTCAGGCGTTTTGACGGCGACCGGGCGGCGGTGCGCGGCGCTACCGTGGAACATGCGTTGCGGCGACTGCTGGAATTGCTGGGCGAGGCGGGCTGACGCCTGAGCGACGCCCGCCGTGCGCCGGTCGCTATAGAGTTCGCGGACCCAAGCCCACCGGGCATCACCGATATTCCCCGACCAGGAGACACCATGCACCCCAACCAGGCCACACTCGAAAAGTTCTACGCCGCCTTCGCCCGCCTCGATTCCGAAACCATGGCAACTTGCTACGGGCCCGACGCGCAGTTCGACGACGAAGCGTTTTCGCTGCGCGGGCACAAGGAGGTCACCGGCATGTGGCACATGCTGTGCGACGTGACCAAGGCCAAAGGCGCCGATGTGTGGAAGCTGGCGTACAGCGGCATTGAAGCCGACGCGCGCGGCGGCAAGGCGCATTGGGAGGCCGACTACCGCTTCAGCGCCACGGGCCGTATGGTGCACAACGTGATTGACGGCGTGTTCGAATTCAATGAGCAGGGACTGATCACCCGCCACCGCGACCGCTTTGATTTCTGGACCTGGTCGCGCCAGGCGCTGGGCGCGCCGGGACTGCTGCTGGGGTGGACGCCGTTTCTGCGCGCCAAGGTGCGCGCCACAGCGGCCGCCAATCTGCAAAAATACCTGGCATCGCGTCAGTAAGCAAGACTTGAATCCCAACGGGAGTTGCCCATGCCCTGGTTTGACGGCTTTGAATCGCTCAGTTTCGAGGTCAATGGCGCCTCCATCAACGCGCGGGTCTCCAAAACCACGCTGGGCGAACCGTTGCGCCCAGCGCTTTTGCTATTGCACGGCTTTCCGCAGTCGCATGTGATGTGGCACCGCGTGGCGCTACACCTCGCCCAAGACTACTTCCTCGTGATGCCGGACCTGCGCGGCTACGGCGACTCTTCCAAGACGGCGGGACTGCCCGACCACAGCAACTACAGCAAACGCAACATGGCCCACGACATGATCGGCGTCATGGATGCGCTGGGCGTGAACCGCTTCTTTCTGTGCGGCCACGACCGCGGCGGGCGCGTGGCGCACCGGCTGGCGCTGGACCATGCGGCGCGTGTGCTCAAGCTCTGCATCATCGACATCGCGCCCACACTCGACATGTACGAGGGCCGCAGCATGACCGAGCCCTACATGGTGTTTGCCCGCGCCTACTACCACTGGTTCCACATGCTGCAGCCGGCGCCGCTGCCGGAAATCATGATGGGCGCCAACCACCCCGAAACCGCCAAAGCCTATCTGCACGCCAAGCTGGGCGGCTGGGGCAGCGCGGGGCTGAACTACATCGAGCCGCAGGCGCTGGCCGACTACGAGCGCAGTTTCTGCAACGCCGAGGCGCTGCACGCCGCCTGTGAGGACTACCGCGCCAGCGCAGGCATAGACCTGGAGCACGACCGCGACAGCCGCGAACAGGGCCTGAAGCTGGCCTGCGAGCTGCTGGTGTTGTGGGGTGAGCGCGGCGTGGTGCACCGCCTGTTCGATCCGCTGGCGCTGTGGCGCGCACAGTGCGGCGGCGAAGTCAGCGGCCAAGCCATGCAGGCAGGGCATTTCATTCCCGAAGAGCAGCCAGAGGCTACCGCGCAAGCGCTGCGCAATTTCTTCAACTGAGCCTTAACTAAACCTTCACTGAGCCCTTCACCAAACCTTTCCGGACTTCAACACATGTCGCACTACACCGCGGAAACCTTGTGGGAACGCAAGGACGCCAACTTTCTGGACAACCGCTACAGCCGCCGCCACCTGCTGCGCTTTGACGGCGGCCTGGAAGTGCCGGGCTCCTCCTCGCCTTCCGTCGTGCCGCTGCCGATGTCGGACGCGTCAGCGCTGGACCCGGAAGAGGCTTTTGTGTCGGCGCTGTCGAGCTGCCACATGCTGTGGTTCCTGACCATGGCCGTCAAGCGCAAATTCTGCGTGGACCGCTACTTCGACGCGGCGATCGGTGTCATGGAGAAAAACACGGAAGGCAAGGTGGCGATGACCATCGTCACGCTGTATCCCGAGGTGACGTTCTCCGGAGAACACCAGCCCAGCCGCCAGGAGCTGGCCAAGCTGCACCACGATGCGCACGAGGCCTGCTTTATTGCCAACTCGGTGAAGACCGAGGTGCGCTGCGAGCCGGTTTACGACGACGCGTGAATGGCCGCGCCGGCCACGGCGCTACCGCCTGCTATTTCAGCCAGCCGCGCTTCCTGAAGTACCACATGGGCACCACGGCGCTCGCGGCCATCAACAGAATGGCGTAGGGGTAGCCCAGCGACCAGTCGAGTTCGGGCATGAGTTTGAAGTTCATGCCGTAGACGCTGGCGATCAGCGTGGGCGGCAACAGCGCCACGCTGGCCACCGAGAAGATCTTGATGATCTTGTTCTGGTTGATATTGATGAAACCGACCGTGGCGTCCATCAAGAAGTTGATCTTGTCGAACAGGAAGGCCGTGTGTGAATCGAGCGAGTCGATGTCGCGCAGGATCTGCCGCGCTTCTTCGAACTGTTCGGCATTGAGCATCTTGCTGCGCATCATGAAGCTGACGGCGCGGCGCGTGTCCATCATGTTGCGGCGTATGCGGCCGTTCAAGTCCTCGTGGCGGGCGATGGCGCCCAGCACTTCACCTGCCAGCGCGTCGGTTACATCGCCGGATAGCACCTGGGTGCTGACTTTTTCAAGCTCGACGTAAATGCCTTCGAGCGTGTCGGCCGAGTATTCGGCGTCAGCATCAAACAGCTTGAGCAGCACCTCCTTGGCGTCCTCTATCAGGCCGGGTGCACGGCGCGCGCGCATGCGCAGCAGACGGAACACCGGCACATCCTCATCGTGGATGGAGAACAGCACGCCCTTGCTCTTGAGGTCGTCATTGACCAGGTTCAGGATGAAGGCCACTCGTACGGTGCGCGGCTCTGCGTCGTCGGCGATCAAAAAGTCGGAGCGTATGTGCAGTTCGCCGTTGTCTTCCTCGTAAAAGCGCGCCGACTCCTCGATGTCCTCGTCCATCGCGTCTTCGGGGATGGACAGGCCGTAGTACTGCTTGATCCAGCGTTTCTCTTCGAGTGTGGGGGATTCCAGGTCGACCCAGATGGGCTGGAACCTGGAGAGTTCTTCCAGGGATTCGATTTCTTCCTGGAAAAGCCGGCCGTTGGCGAGCGTGAAAATATTGAGCATGACTGGCTGCCTATCGGTTCAGGGCGCTGCACACAAGGCCTGCGCTCGGGCCTTGCGCGAAAGCGGGGTAAAAGGGCGGTGGGTGATGGCATCGCTTTCAACCCCCCTTTTTGAACGTGAGCCCTTACAAGCCTGCGTCAGTCTGCGGTGTTGAAAGCTAGCGACTAGGGCTGCTTTCCAAGGATTTCTCCGTCATTGAACCAGCGGAGATTATGGCATTTCGAGCCCGGCTTAGCCACCGCCGGGCCCGCCTAATCGCTACATAAAAAAAGCAATCAGCTCATCCTTGCGCGCATAGGCGTCGCGTTCACCCAGCGCCATCAGCGCCTTCACAAATCCCGGCTCGAACAAGAGGTAGCTGGCCAGTGCGGCGCCGCCGGGGCTGCCCTTGGCGCCGAGCGCGCCCAGCCCTGCCAGGGCGTTGTAGGTGCCGGCAGGCAGTTCGGTCGCATGAGCCTGCGCCAGCGCGTCCAGCGATTGCGAGGGCGCGATGGCGAGGATGTCGACCGGCCGGTAAGGCATGATGGCCGCGATTTCCCGCGGCATCTGGCGCACGGTCTTGCTCACGCGCTGCGCCTGCTCCACATCGGCCTGCAGCGTGTCCTGGAAAACGCTGGCCATGGCGTGGCCGGCAATCGCGCCCAACGAGGGCCGGCCGGTGACGCTGGCGCCGTTGCCGCCGCCCACAAAACCGGCGCGCTCAGGCTGGCCGACGCCAATCACCAGCACCTTGCCGGCGCCCAGGTGCAGCGCGGGCGACAGGGGCGAGCTCTGGCGCATGGAGCCATCGCCGAAGAATTCGGGATGGCCGTCTACCCACAACGGTGTGGACGGAAACAGGAAGGGGATGGCGCTGGAGGCCATCAGGTGCTCAATGGTGATCGGCTGGAACTCGGCGCGGCGGCCGGGCCGGCTCCACAAATCGGACTGCCGGCCCGCCGCCATCTGGCAAAACGTCCAGTGCACCCCGCTGCTGTAGCTGGAGGCCGTGACGGCCACGGCGCGCAGCGTCCTGTCCTGCAGAGCCTGCTCGATGCGGCCCAGTGAGATGGCGCGGTGCAGTGTGTCCACCAGCGGCGTGTTGTCGAGCAAGGCCTGCTGCGCCCGCACCTGCTGCGACAAAAACAGCGCCGCCGCGATGCGGCTTGAGCGTATCCAGGCAGGTACCTTGAGTTTGTAAACCTGCGAAGAGCGCAGGGCGGTCCAGAAGGCCGCTAACTGGGCAAAGGCCTGCAGGCCCTCACTGGCGCGGCTGGCCAGAAAGGCGGCATTGAGCGCGCCGGCCGAAGTGCCGACCAGGATGCTGAACGGGAAACGCTCGCCGGCCGCGCCGCCCTGCAGGCTGAGCATGGTCGACAGCGCATGCAGTACGCCGGCCTGGTAGGCGGTGCGCGCGCCGCCGCCCATGAGCACCAGCGCATTGCGGTCCTCGTCGGGCCGGGTCAATGCGGAAGAAATAATGGTCTCAAGCGACATGGCCGGGTCGCGTCCATGGCAAGGGGGGAGGAAACAGGCTGCGCATGATCGTAAAGAGGCGTGTTTTGGTTTTTGTTGCCGCCGCCTGGCGCCTGCTTCGCCCTCGACGGCTCTTTGTTCCAGTTCGGACAGCACAGGGAGAACGATGTGCGCATGATGCCGCCGGCGCGGATTTCCTGCAAGCCGGGCGCGCATTCGCATCTAGCATTGCGCGCAAAAAATCCAGCGAAATCAAGCGCTTGCCGCATCGCGAGGACCGCCATTGGTGGGACAGCATCCCGGCGTCGGCGCGCGACCAAATACGGTCAAGAGGATTTTCAGAAGGTTTCATTATTTATTGCAAGCCCCGTTGCAATTGATGGCCTTCGGGCGCATAGTGAATCCAAGAGCGTTGTCCCCGTCTGCCGCCCTCCCTTCACCGGCCGGGTGGTGTTTTCAAAAACCCAGATCCAATTTTGGAAAAGGAGTCTCTTTATGAACTTGACGATCAGCGGTCACCATCTTGAAGTCACCCCCGCGCTGCGCGGTTATGTGACGAGCAAGCTGGATCGGATTACCCGGCATTTCGACCAGGTAGTGGACGTAAAAGTCCTGTTGACAGTGGACAACATGAAGGAAAAGGAAAGACGCCAGCGGGCCGAGTGCAATGTGCATGTCAAGGGCCGCGACCTGTTTGCCGAAAGTTCCCACGCTGATCTCTACGCCGCCGTTGACGAGTTGACCGACAAGCTGGACCGCCAGGTCGGACGTTACAAAACCAGAACCCAGGACCACCACCACATTGCCGCCAAGCGACAGGCCTGAAGGGCCTCCCCGTTCTTTGCTTCAACCGGTGCACCGCCCTGCCAGGGGTGGGTGCCTCTCCCGGTGCGGCCCAGTTGGAGAGTCCGCCTCGTCGATCGGTATCCGGGTTAGTACGAGTTGCATGAAAAGAGCCGCTTGAGACCTCAGGCGGCTTTTTTATGCCTCTTTTCCCGGCAAACCCGCTGCAAAGTGCATAATTCGGCGACTAAAAGATTGTTATGAACCGTCTTTCGCAAATTTTGCCCCCCTCCCAAGTGCTGGTTAGCGTCGAAGCGACCAGCAAAAAGCGTGCTTTTGAAGAAGCCGGCCTGCTGTTCGAGAACCAGCACGGCCTGAACCGCGCGCTAATCACCGACAGCCTGTTCGCCCGCGAGCGCTTGGGCTCAACCGGCCTGGGTCACGGGGTGGCGATTCCGCACGGCCGCATCAAGGGGCTCAAGGCCCCGATGGCGGCGGTGTTTTTGCTGCAGTCGCCCATTGGCTTTGATGCGCCGGACGAGCAGGCCGTAGCCCTGCTGATCTTCCTGCTGGTGCCCGAAGCCGCGACGCAAAAACACCTCGAAATCCTCTCGGAAATCGCAGAATTGCTGAGCGACAGCACTTTGCGCGAGCAGCTCAAAACCAGCAGCGATGCCGCGGCCCTGCATCACCTGATCGCTTCCTGGCACTCGGTCCACGAAGTCAGTTCCTAGGCCGCAGGCCTTTCTTCCCCGTTCTCCCCCGAATCCCAGGCCGGCATGAAGCCCACCGTTGTCAGCGCCGACGTTTTATTTGAAGACCACCGCGCCTCCCTGAAATGGGAGTGGGTGGCAGGCCTCGGCGCCTCTGAACGGCGCTTTGACGAAGTGGCCGTGCGCGCCGCCCGATCCGGCGCCGACCTGGTCGGTTACCTCAACTACATCCATCCCTATCGCGTGCAGATTCTGGGCGAGCGCGAGGTCGCCTACCTGACCAACGCCAGCCCTGAGGATTGCGCCCGCCGCATTTCCCGCATCATCACGCTGGAGCCGCCGGTGCTGGTCGTGGCCGACGGCCAGGTGGCGCCCGATACGCTGCTGTCCATGTGCGAGCGCGCGCAGCTGCCGATGTTTTCCACGCCGGAGTCGGCCGCCTTCGTGATCGACGTGCTCAGGGCCTATTTGTCCAAGCATTTCGCAGACCGCACCTCCATGCATGGTGTGTTCATGGACATCCTGGGCATGGGCGTGATGATCACCGGTGAGTCGGGCCTGGGCAAAAGCGAGTTGGGCCTTGAGCTGATTTCGCGCGGCCACGGCTTGGTGGCCGATGACGCGGTGGACCTGTACCGCATCAACCAGACCACGATCGAAGGGCGCTGCCCCGAACTGCTGCAGAACCTGCTTGAAGTGCGCGGCATAGGCCTGCTCGACATCAAGGCGATTTTTGGCGAGACCGCGGTGCGCCGCAAGATGCGCCTCAAGCTGATCGTGCACCTGGTGCGCCGCGAGACGCTGGAGCGCGACTATGAACGCATTCCCTATGAACCGCTGACACAGGACGTGCTGGGCATCCCGGTGCGAAAGGTCATCATCCAGGTGGAAGCCGGCCGCAACATCGCCGTGCTGGTGGAAGCCGCGGTGCGCAATGCGATTTTGCAGCTGCGCGGGATCAATACTTATCAGGAATTCGTCGAACGGCACCGTCGCGCCATGGAGCAGGATGATTAGGCCCCCACGCTTTTCACTTCGCCTTCGGCTCGTGTAAACGCTGCCCCCCGAGGGGGCGCTGCGCCTGCGGCCCGGCTAAGCCGGTCCCGCGGCCCCTGCTGATACAGAGCCCTTAGCAATCTTCCGGCTCCGGTCCTCGACGCGCCCTCGAACCGCTCGCTACGGTTTCTTCCGCCTTCTAGGCGCACCGCTTACCCCAACTTGCCTGAACTATCAGGAGTGATGGTGCCTGACCGGCGTGCCACCGCTGCGATTCGGGCATTTGTCCTTGGTGCAGTTGGCGTAGATGGACAGGGAGTGGTCGGCGATGGCGAAGCCTTTGGATTTGGCGACTGACTGCTGGCGTTTTTCGATCTCGGCGTCGTAGAACTCTTCGACCTTGCCGCAGTCCAGGCACACCAGGTGGTCGTGATGCTGGCCTTCATTGATCTCGTAAACCGCCTTGCCGGACTCAAAGTTGCTGCGATTGAGCAATCCTGCCTGCTCAAACTGGGTGAGCACCCGGTAGACAGTGGCCAAGCCGATGTCCGAGCGTTCTTCGAGCAGCACCCGAAACACGTCTTCGGCCGTCATGTGGCGCTGTTTGCCCCCCTGAAAAATCTCCAGTATCTTCAGGCGCGGCAAGGTTGCCTTGAGGCCGGTGTTTTTCAGTTCGTCGATGTTGCTCATGGGAAAACTCTCTGGGTGAAACCGGTATGACGCGGCGGTTGTGACCCTTCAGGGCAGGGGCCGGCCGGGAGCCCCCAGCCGCTACAATGAACAATCATATCGCTACACCTCCTTACTATGTCAGCCATGCCTGCAAATCATCGTTACGGCGCCCGAACCGCTTTCCTGCTCCTGGCTTGCACGGTGCTGGCATCCTGCAGCAGCTTCAGCGGCATAAGCAGCAGCTCCGCCAACCCGATCAACTGGGTCACCCCCTACAAGATCGACGTGATTCAGGGCAACTTCGTGTCAAAGGAGCAGGTCGAGCAGCTGAAGGCCGGCATGACCCGCGACCAGGTCAAGGCCACGCTGGGCACCCCGCTGATGGCCAGCCTGTTCCACGCCGACCGCTGGGACTATGTGTTCACCCTGAAACGCCAGGGCGTAGAGCCGCAGTCTTATAAATACACCGTATTCTTCAAAAATGACCAGCTGGAACGTTTTGAAGGCGACGTCATGCCGAGCGAGACGGAATTCATCGCCAAGCTGGGCAACCGGCGCAAGCTGGGCGACGTGCCGGTGCTGGAAGCCACCGAAGCGCAGCTGAACAAGGCCGCCGAAAAATCCAAGCCCAGCTCCGCCAGTGCCGCCGCGCCCACTAGCGTGCCCACCGGCGCGCCAGCCGCCAGCTATCCTCCCCTCGAAAGCCCGAAACAGTGAGCGAGGCGGCCCTCAACAAGGCCCGCCGCCACCGGGTCGCGGTGGCGGGTGCCAGCGGCCGCATGGGCCAGATGCTGATCGAGGCGATCAACGCCACCACCGACTGCCAGCTGACTGGCGCGCTCGACCTGGCCTCCAGCCCGGCGATAGGCCTTGACGCCGCGGCGTTCACAGGCCGCGCCAGCGGGGTGCCGATCAGCGGCGACATGCGCCAGGGGTTAAAAGATTCCCGCGTGCTGATCGATTTCACCCGCCCCGAAGGCACGCTGGCCCACCTGGCGGTCTGCCGCGAGATGGGCGTGAAGCTGGTCATTGGCACCACGGGCTTCTCCGAAGTACAGAAAGCTGAAATCGCCGCCGCCGCCAAAGACATCGCCATCGTCATGGCGCCCAACATGAGCGTGGGTGTCAATGTCACGTTCAAGCTGCTCGAAATGGCGGCTAAGGCCCTGTCCACCGGCTACGACATCGAAATCGTCGAGGCCCACCATCGCCACAAGGTTGATGCCCCTTCCGGCACCGCGCTCAAGATGGGCGAAGTGATCGCCAGTGCACTGGGCCGCGACCTCAAGGACTGCGGCGTCTATGCCCGCGAGGGCGTGACGGGCGAGCGCGATCCGCTGTCCATCGGTTTTTCCGCCGTGCGCGGCGGCGACGTGGTTGGCGACCACACCGTGATGTTCCTGGGCACCGGCGAGCGCATCGAAATCAGCCACAAGTCGTCCAGCCGCAGCAACTATGCCCAGGGCAGCTTGCGCGCCGCGCGTTTCCTGGACGGACATGCGACCGGCATTTTCGACATGTTCGACGTGCTGGGCTTGAACCAATAAGCGTGGCGCAGGCCGCGGCTGCTTGCAAAAAGGCGTGACCCATGGATTTCCTCAGTCTCATGACCCAAGGCGGCATCGTCAGCCAGCTGGTAGCGATCCTGCTGCTGGTCATGTCGGTGGCGAGCTGGGTCGTGATCTTCTGGAAAACCTGGCTGCTTCGCCGCGCCGCCGGCGACGTGGCGCGCAGCACCGCCGCCTTCTGGCAATCGGCAAGCGTAGACCAAGCGCGTGAAAAAGTCGCCGCCTTCGACCGCGAAGCGCTGGTCCTGCCGCTGATCGCCGCGACCAAGCTCCCGGCCGGCGGTACGCTGGCCACGGCGGGCGACAAATCCCAGCAACTGACCCGCGTGCTGCGTGACGCCCTGCACGCCGTGCTGCACAAGCTGCAGTTTGGCCAGGTGCTGCTGGCCACTGTCGGCTCCACTGCGCCTTTCGTGGGGCTGTTGGGCACGGTTTGGGGCATTTACCACGCGCTGGTCGGCATCGCCTCGGCGGGACAGATCACCATCGACAAGGTTTCAGGCCCGGTCGGTGAGGCCCTCATCATGACGGCCGCAGGCCTGACAGTGGCCATCCCTGCCGTGCTGGCCTACAACATCTTTGGCCGCAACATAGGCCGCATCGAAGCCGATCTCGAAGGCTTCGCGCGTGACTTGCGTGAGCTTTTGTTGAGCCAAAAAGGCTGAACGTAGTGAACCACGTTATCAACCGGCAATTTTCCGACGGGCCGCCGCTAGGAACGTTAGCCCCCTTGGGGAGCAGCGTAGTACGCGAAGCAACAAGCGTGGGGGCATCATGAGTTTTGGACGCCTTGAACGCACGCAGGGCCCGCAGCCCATGAGCGACATCAATGTCACGCCTCTGGTGGACGTGATGCTGGTGCTGGTGGTCATTTTCATCATCACGGCACCCCTGCTGGCCAGCAGCATACGGCTGGACCTGCCCAAGACCGACGCCGCCAAGCCCACCGACGCCCCGAAATTCGTCACGCTGGTGGTCGACAAGTCCGGCCAGGCATTCCTGAACGACAAGCCCCTGAATGCCGGCGAACTGGCCGACCGGTTGCGCGAGACCGCCGCCCAGAACCCCGATACCGAGGTCCAGTTACGGGCCGACGAGGGCGTGCCCTACGGCAGGGTGGTGCAAGTGATGGGCCTGGCGCAACAAGCCGGGCTCAACCGCATCGGCTTTGTGGCCGACAACCCTTCCGCCACCCCGGCAGGGCGCTAAGCCGCGCGGCCGCCGCCCAGCCCCTAAAATCGGGGATTCACGGCAAAGGCCAGGCCGCCCGCGCCGCCCGGCCTTTCCTCCCTGCTTTCTGTCCCCATATTCGCTTTCCGCCTTCCCGGTTCCCCATGCAAGACAAATACAACCATCTCGACGTTGAGCGCGACGCTCAAGCCCACTGGACCGCCGCCGACGCCTACCGCGTGACGGAAGATGCCAGTCGCAAGAAATACTATGCTTGCTCCATGCTGCCCTACCCCAGCGGCAAGCTGCACATGGGCCATGTGCGCAACTACACCATCAACGACATGCTCACGCGCCACCTGCGCATGAAGGGCTACAACGTACTGATGCCCATGGGCTGGGACGCCTTCGGCCTGCCGGCCGAAAACGCCGCCATGAAAAACGGGGTGCCACCGGCCCAGTGGACCTACGACAACATCGCCTACATGAAAAAGCAGATGCAGGCGATGGGACTGGCCATCGACTGGAGCCGCGAGGTCGCCACCTGCGACGCGGATTACTACAAGTGGAACCAGTGGCTGTTCCTGAAGATGCTCGAAAAGGGCATCGCCTACCGCAAGACCCAGGTCGTGAACTGGGACCCGGTCGACCAGACCGTGCTGGCCAACGAACAAGTCATCGACGGCAAGGGCTGGCGCACCGGCGCCACCGTGGAAAAGCGCGAGATCCCGGGTTACTACCTCAAGATCACCGACTACGCCGAAGAGCTGCTCGACAGCGTCAGCCACAAGTTGCCTGGGTGGCCCGAGCGCGTCAAGCTCATGCAGGAGAACTGGATAGGCAAAAGCGAAGGCGTGCGCTTTGCATTCACGCACGACATCCAGGACGCTTCCGGCAAGCTGATCGGTGACGGAAAGATGTACGTCTTCACGACGCGCGCCGACACCATCATGGGCGTGACCTTCTGCGCCGTGGCCCCCGAACACCCGCTGGCCCTGCATGCGGCCGCCTCCAGCCCAAAAGTCGCGGCCTTCATCGAAGAAAGCAAGGCCGGCGGCACCACCGAAGCCGAGCTCGCCACGCAGGAGAAAAAAGGCGTGCCTACGGGCCTCTTCGTCACACACCCACTCACCGGCGGCAAGGTTGAAATCTGGGTCGGCAACTACGTGCTCATGAGCTATGGCGACGGCGCCGTCATGGGTGTGCCGGCGCATGACGAGCGCGACTTCGAGTTCGCCAAAAAGTATGACCTGCCTATCAAGCAGGTGGTCGATGTCAAGGGCCAAGCCTACAGCCTGGACGCCTGGGCCGACTGGTACGGCGACAAGCAGCAGGGCGTGGTCATCAATTCCGGCAAGTACGACGGCCTGGGCTTCAAGGCGGCTGTCGATGCCGTTGCAGCCGACCTGGCGGCCAAGGGCCTGGGCGAGAAAAAAACCACTTGGCGCCTGCGCGACTGGGGCGTGAGCCGCCAGCGCTACTGGGGCACGCCGATTCCCATCATCCATTGCGAGGAGCACGGCGCCGTGCCGGTGCCGGAAAAAGACCTGCCCGTGGTGCTGCCGCAGGACTGCGTGCCCGACGGCTCAGGCAACCCGCTGCACAAACACGCGGGCTTTCACGCCGGCGTGGTCTGCCCGGTCTGCGGCAAGCCCGGCCGCCGCGAAACCGACACCATGGACACCTTTGTCGATTCGTCCTGGTACTTCATGCGGTACTGCGACCCCAAGAACAGCGACAAGATGGTGGCCGAAGGCGCCAACTACTGGATGCCCATGGACCAGTACATAGGCGGCATCGAACACGCCATCCTGCATTTGCTGTATGCGCGCTTCTGGACCAAGGTGATGCGCGACCTGGGCCTGGTGAAGGTCGACGAGCCCTTCACCAAGCTGCTCACGCAGGGCATGGTGCTCAACGAAGCCTTCGCGCGCACCACCACCGGCAAGCAGTATTTCTGGGCGCACGAACTCGACATCGTTCGCGACGAACACGCCAAGGTGATCTCCGCCACCGCCAAGGCCGATGGCCAGCCGGTGCCCTATGAGGGCTGGACCACCATGTCCAAATCCAAGAACAACGGCGTCGACCCGCAGGACCTGATCGAAAAGTACGGCGCGGACACCGCCCGGCTCTATACCATGTTCACCGCGCCGCCGGACACCACGCTGGAGTGGAACGATGCCGCGCTCGAAGGCTCCTACCGCTTCCTGCGCCGCGTCTGGAATTTCGGCGTCAAGCTCGGCGCCGGCAAACAGCCCGAGGCTGGCGCGCCCGCGTTCGACAAGGACACCAAGGCCCTGCGCCTGGAAATCCACACGGTACTCAAGCAGATCGACTACGACTATCAGCGCATGCAGTACAACACCGTGGTGTCGGGCAACATGAAACTGCTCAACGCCCTGGAAGACTTCAAGGGCGCAGCATCGGCCGGGTCGGACACCGCCCTGCGAGAAGGCTTCGGCATCCTGCTGCGCTGCCTCTACCCCGCCACGCCCCACCTGGCGCACGCGCTCTGGTCGCAGCTGGGTTATGCCGCGCAACATGGCGAACTGCTCGATGCCCCTTGGCCGCAGGTGGATGCGGCGGCCCTGCAACAGGACGAGATCGAACTTGTGCTGCAAATCAACGGCAAGCTCCGCGGCGCTGTCACGGTACCTGCCGGCGCCGACAAGGCCGCCATCGAGGCGGCCGCGCTGGCTTCCGAGGCTTTCATCAAGCAGGCCGCGGGCGCACCCGCCAAGAAGGTGATCGTGGTGCCAGGCCGGCTGGTCAACATCGTCATCTGAGAACGTTTCAACGAAATAAGGCAAGCCCATGCAGCGTCGTGCATTTCTCTCCCTGACGGCTACTGCCGCGGCCATCACCCTCAGCGGTTGCGGCTTCGCGCTGCGCAAGGCGCCCAACTTCGCTTTCACCACGCTTTTTTCTTCCCTCGGCGAGGGCTCACCGCTGGGTGTGGAGCTCAGGCGATCGCTGCAGGCCACGCGGAAAGTAGAGGTGATATCCGACCCTCGTCGCATCAACGAGGCGCAAGTTGTCCTCGACGTGCTGGGCGACCAACGCGAGAAGGTGGTGCTCAGCACCAACGCCGCCGGCCAGGTGCGCGAGTTCCAGCTGCGGCTGCGCTTTCGCTTCAGGTTGCGCACGCTGGCGGGCAAGGAATTGATTCCCGAAACTGAAATCCTGCAGCAGCGCGACATCAGTTTCAGCGAATCCGCAGTGCTGGCCAAAGAAGCCGAAGAAGCCCTGCTATACCGCGACATGCAAAGCGACGTGGTGCAACAGATCATGCGCCGCCTGGCAGCAGTGACGGAGCTCTAAAAAGCCCTACGGTTTTAAGCGGGCCGGGCGCCCTCAAGCCCGCATCAACGTGCTCTTGCCGAACAGGCTCTCGATCAAGTCCACCGCAACTTCAGCCGTGCCGTTGCGCACATCCAGCGCCGGGTTGAGCTCCATCACGTCCAACGAGCCCAGCAGGCCGGTGTCGGCGATCATCTCCATGCAGAGTTGCGCCTCGCGATAGGTCGGTCCACCCTTGATGGCGGTGTCCACACCCGGCGCGATGGACGGGTCCAGGAAATCCACGTCAAAACTCACGTGCAGATGGGTGTCGGCATCCATGCCGGCCAGCGCTTTTTCCATGGTGTGGCGCATACCCATCTCGTCGATATAGCGCATGTCGAACACTTCCAGCCCCTGCTGGCGCACAAAGCGCTTCTCGCCTTCGTCCACGCTGCGGATGCCGATCTGCCGGATGGCCGAGGGGCTCATGGCAGGTGTGGCGCCGCCAATGCCGGTGAGTTCGGCCGGGCCGTGGCCGCACAGCACGGCGACCGGCATGCCGTGCACATTGCCGGTGGGCGTGAGTGCGTTGGTGTTGAAGTCGGTGTGCGCATCCAGCCAGAGCACGCGCAGTTTTTTTCCGGTGGCACGACAATGGCGCGCCACCGCGCTGATGGAGCCTATGCCCAGGCAGTGGTCGCCGCCCAGCAAAATGGGCAGGCGGCCCGCGGCCAAGCTTTGGTACATGGCTTCGTGCACGGCTTCGTTCCAGGCCACCACTTCCTCAAGGTGGCGGTAGCCATCGGCAGGCGGCTGCCAGGGATTGGTCGGGCCGGCCAGGTTGCCGGTATCAGCCACTTCGAGGCCACGGGCTTGTAGGGCTTCGCGAATGCCCGCCACGCGCAGAGCTTCGGGCCCCATGGATGCGCCGCGGCTGCCCGCGCCTATGTCGGTGGGCGCGCCTATCAGGTCAACGATCCGGTCAACGGGAGTGGTCATCAAGGGCCAATTCAGGGGTGGATTCGGGACGGGGTGCCTTGACTGTACGGGCTGCAGCCGACGCCAGCAAGCCAAACAGGTTCTTGGGGTTGTCCAGAATCGGCACGAGGTCGATCTGCCGGCGGTTGGCCGCATCGGCGAGCTGCAGCTTGTGCAGGTAGCGCAGGGCCGAATAGTCCTCCAGCGCAAAGCCGACCGAGTCAAAGATCGTGACTTCTTCAGGCGAGGTGCGCCCGCTGGCAGCGCCCTTAAGCACGTCGGCAAATTCGGCCACCTTGAAATCCTCCGCCATCTGCTGGATCTCGCCCTCGATGCGCGACTGCGGCTCGAACTCGACCACCACACGGGCATCCTTGCGCAGCAGGATGTCGGCGTGCAGCTCGGTCTTGCCGGGGCAGTCGCCGCCCACGGCGTTCAGGTGCATGCCAGGCCGAATCATCTCCGGCGTCAGGATGACGGCGTTGCGTTTGTCGGCGGTGATGGTGGTCACGATATCCGTGCCCTGCACGGCCTCGGCGGCGGAACCGCAAATCGTCACGCGCAGGCCCTGCAAGTCCATCGCATGCAGGTTGCGCGCCAGTTTGTCGCTGGCTGCGGTGTCGATGTCAAAAAGCCGCATCTCGCGTATTCCCAGCATGTGGTGAAAGGCGATGGCCTGGAACTCGCTTTGCGCGCCATTGCCGATGAGGGCCATGACGCGGCTGTCAGGCCTGGCCATCCATTTCGCGGCCAGGGCCGACATGGCGGCGGTGCGCAGCGCGGTCGTGATGGTCAATTCGGACAGCAGCAGCGGGTAGCCAGTGTCGACGTCGGCCAGCACACCGAACGCGGTGACCGTCAGCAGGCCGAGTTCGGTGTTTTTGGGATGGCCGTTGACGTATTTGAAGGAATACTGGCGGCCATCGCTGGTCGGCATCAGTTCGATCACGCCGTCGGGCGAGTGGATGGCGTGGCGCGCCGACTTGTCGAAATCGTTCCAGCGCCGGTAGTCATGCTCGATCTCGCGAGCCAAGCCTTCGATAAAGGCAGCGGCGCCGTGCTGGCGCACGATTCTTTGGATGCTTTCAATGCCAATGTAGTCAACCATGATGGGGCTCCCGGTCTTTGTGTCGGGGGCGGGCGAACTGCCCGAACCTCGTTGATCTCCATTGTCCGGAGCACCTGCGCTAAACAAAAGTCAGTAAATTGATCAATTTCGCCGCTCATTTGCGCAAAACGCCAGAACAGATTGGCGTTATGCCAATAAGATAGCTCCATGGACGATACTGACCGCCAATTGCTGTCCCTGCTACGCGATAACGCTCGGACTTCCGTCGCCTCGCTGGCCAAGGTGCTGAGAGTCTCGCGCGGCACGGTGCAGAACCGGCTGGCCCGGCTCGAAGCCGACGGCACCATCACCGGCTACACGGTGCGCCTCAAGCCCCAGGCAGAGGGCCATCGCATACGCGCCTTTATGACCGTGGCGGTTGAAGGCAACCGCACGGCGGCCGTGCTGGCGGCCCTGCGCGGCGACCCCGCCGTGAGCGCGCTGCACACCACCAACGGCCGATGGGACATGGTGGCCGAGCTGCAGGCCGACAGCCTGGAAGCCTTTGACAGCGTGCTGAGCCGCATACGCCTGCTCGAAGGCATCGCCAACACAGAGACCAGCCTGCTGCTGTCGACAAGCAAACTCTGACCCGAGCCTGCGCGAGCCAGCCGCTAAACTCCTCGTCATGAATCTGGCCCCCGCCCAACTCCAGGAACACCTCAAGCGCGGCTTGAAGAGCCTGTACACCCTGCACGGCGACGAGCCCCTGCTGGTGCAGGAGTTCGCTGACGCGCTGCGCGCCGCGGCGCGCGCCCAGGGCTACACCGAGCGCACGGTGCACACCGTGGCGGGCGCGCACTTCGACTGGAGCGAGGTGCTGGCCAGCGGCGGCTCCCTGAGCCTGTTCGCCGACAAGCAGATCGTCGAGATCCGCATCCCCAGCGGCAAGCCCGGCAAGGACGGCTCGGTCGCACTGCAGCAGATCGCCGAGCGCGCGCAGGGCGACGACTCCACGCTGACCCTGGTCATGCTGCCCCGGCTGGACAGCATGACGGCCAAGGGCGCCTGGTTTGGCGCACTCGACAGCTTCGGCATCACCGTCAAGTTCGACCCTATAGACCGGCGCAACCTGCCGCAATGGATCGCCCAGCGCCTGCAGCAGCAGGGCCAGCGCGTGGCAGCCGGCGAAGAAGGCCAGCGCACGCTGCAGTTTTTTGCCGACCGTGTCGAGGGCAATCTGCTGGCCGCCCACCAGGAGATCCAGAAGCTGGGCCTGCTCTACCCGGCCCAGTCGGGCGCCGGCGACGGCATCCTGAGCTTTGACCAGGTCGAAAACGCCGTGCTCAACGTGGCGCGCTACGACGTCTTCAAGCTCTCCGAAGCCGTGCTGGGCGGACAGTCCGTCCGCGTGGCGCGCATGCTCGACGGCCTGCAGTCCGAGGGCGAGTCCGAGGTGCTGGTGCACTGGGCGCTGGCCGAAGACATCCGCAGCATGAAGCGCGTGAAAGATGCCATTCAAGCAGGCCGGCCCATGCCCATGGCGCTGCGCGAAAACCGCGTCTGGGGCATCAAGGAAAAGCTGTTCGAGCGCGTACTGCCGCAGATTGGCGACACCACCCTGGCCAACCTGCTGAACGCCGCCCACAAGGTCGACGGCATCGTCAAAGGCCTGAAGCAACCCGACTGGCCCGCCGACGGCTGGCAGGCGCTGCACCGGCTGGCCGGCATGGTGTGCGAGCAATGCGCAGCGCCGGGCCGCCCCAAACAAGCATAGCCCCCTCGGGGGGCAGCGAGCACACGCAGTGACGAGCGTGGGGGCCATATCTACAGCGCCGGGCCGCCCCAAACAAGCATAGCCCCCTCGGGGGGCAGCGAGCACACGCAGTGACGAGCGTGGGGGCCATATCTGCAGCGCCGGGCCGCCCCAAACAAGCATAGCCCCGGCATCTTCGGACCCTCCGGCGGGCCTAAAATGGCCGGATGAACGCGCCCGACTCCCACAAAGCCCTTTCTTCTTCCAGCGACCTCGCCGGCGACGTCCCGCGGTTGATGGAACTTCTGGGGGTCCGGGCCAAGGCCGCTTCGGCCGAGATCGCGCGCGCACCGGCTGCCGTCAAAAACAAGGCCTTGCTGAGTCTGGCCAAAGCGCTGCGCAAAAATGTCGCCGCACTTGAGGCCGCCAACCAACGCGACCTGGAGCGCGCCACAGCCGCGGGCCTGGCCGGCCCCCTGCTGGACCGGCTCAAGCTCACGCCCAAGATCATTGACACCGTGGCCCAGGGCTGCGAACAGCTGGCGGCCATGGCTGACGTGATCGGCGACATCATTGGCATGAAGGAGCAACCCAGCGGCATACGCGTAGGCCAGATGCGCGTGCCCATCGGCGTGTTCGGCATGATTTACGAAAGCCGCCCCAATGTGACGATCGAGGCCGCGTCGCTGGCGATCAAGAGCGGCAATGCTTGCATTTTGCGCGGCGGCTCCGAAGCCATCGAATCGAACAAGGCGCTGGCCGCGCTGGTGCAGCAAGCCCTCGCCGACGCCGGCCTGCCGCCCGACGCGGTTCTGCTGGTGCCCACCACCGACCGCGAAGCCGTGGGCAAACTCATCGCCATGCCGGAATATGTGGACGTCATCATTCCGCGCGGCGGCAAGGGCCTGATCGAGCGCATCAGCCGTGACGCCAAGGTGCCCGTCATCAAGCACCTGGACGGCAACTGCCACGTATATGTGGACGACCCTTGCGACATCGATATGGCGGTCAAGGTGGCGGACAACGCCAAGACGCAGAAATACAGCCCCTGCAACGCCAGCGAAGGCCTGATTGTGGCGCGCGGCGTGGCCGCCGCCTTTTTGCCGAAGATCGGTGAGATTTATGCAGCCAAAGGTGTGGAGATGCGCTGCGACCCCGAGGCGCTGACAATTTTGTCCAAGGTGAAAAATGCCAACACCACGGCCGCCATCGAGCAAGACTGGTACGAGGAATACCTGGCGCCCATCATCAGCATCAAGGTGGTGGCGGGCATTGACGAAGCCATCACCCACATCAACCACTACTCCAGCCACCACACCGACGCCATCCTCACGCGCGACCACATGCACGCCCAGCGCTTTTTGCGCGAAGTGGATTCAGCCAGTGTCATGGTGAATGCGAGCACCCGCTTCGCCGACGGTTTCGAGTACGGGTTGGGCGCCGAAATCGGCATCAGCACCGACAAGTTCCATGCGCGCGGGCCGGTGGGCATTGAGGGGCTTACGTCGCTTAAGTATGTGGTGTTGGGCCAGGGCGAAGTGCGTTCTTGAGCGTTGGCCGGGCAGCAAATCCCGCCTTGAGGTTTTTGTTCGATGAGGTGAGCGTTACCCCTTGTAACCCGTCGACCTTATCCCAATCTCCCTAAAATTCGGTCAGCTATAGCCGAAGCAAATAACAGAATCCCCTATCGAAAGTGGCCGAATGGTTCCGCACCTCATCACCGCCCTGAACGGCCCCATCAACGAACTCGAACAACGCGTCCTGGACTCCACCCCGGCCATCGAGCGCTGGTTCCGCCTGGAGTGGATGGAGCACACGCCGCCGTTTTACAGCTCCGTCGACATCCGCAATGCGGGTTTCAAGCTGGCCCCGGTGGACACCAACCTCTACCCCGGCGGCTGGAACAACCTGACGCCCGAAATGCTGCCGCTGGCGGTGCAGGCGGCCATGGCCGCGATCGAAAAAATCTGCCCCGAAGCGCGCAACCTGCTGGTCGTGCCCGAGAACCACACGCGCAACAGCTTTTACCTGTCCAACGTGCTGCAGCTCAAGCGCATCTTCCATCAGGCGGGCCTGAACGTGCGCTTCGGCTCGCTGAGCCCCGAGATCAAGGCACCGACCACCCTCAACCTGCCGACGGGCGAGACCATCACCATTGAGCCCCTGATTCGCACCGACAGGCGCCTGGGCCTGAAGGACTTCGACCCCTGCACCATCCTGCTGAACAACGACCTGTCGGCCGGCATTCCCGGCATCCTGGAAGACGTCAACGAGCAGTACCTGCTGCCGCCGCTGCACGCGGGCTGGTCGGTGCGCCGCAAGTCGCACCACTTCAAGGCCTATGAAGAGATTTCCAAGCGCTTCGGCAAACTGCTGGGCATAGACCCCTGGCTGATCAACCCGATGTTCGCCCAGTGCGGTGAGGTCAACTTCGCCGAGAACACCGGCATGGAGTGCCTGACCACCAACGTCGATGCGCTGCTCACCAAGATCAAACGCAAGTACAAGGAATACGGCATCAACGAAAAGCCTTTTGTGGTCGTCAAGGCCGACAACGGCACCTACGGCATGGGCATCATGACGGTGCGCGACGTAAAGGACCTGGAAGCGCTGAACCGCAAGACCAAGAACAAGATGAGCACCACCAAAGACGGCCAAGCGCTGTCCGAAGTGATCATCCAGGAAGGCGTGCTGACCAACGAGCGCGTGAACGACGCGGTGGCCGAGCCCGTGGTCTACATGATGGACCGCTATGTGGTCGGCGGGTTTTACCGCGTGCATGCCGAGCGCGGCGTGGATGAAAACCTCAACGCGCCCGGCGCCAGCTTTGTGCCGCTGGCATTCGCCGAGAGCGGCCGCCTGCCGCAGCCCGGCGAAAAGCCCGGTTCCAGCAACCCCAACCGCTTCTATATGTATGGGGTGATCGCCCGGCTGGCCATGCTGGCCGCGAGCTACGAACTCGAGGCCACCGACCCGGATGCCGAGGTATATGACTAAAGGATTTGCACACCCCTATCGTCCTCACTACGCTTCGCTCGTGTAGTTGCTTTTCCCCTTGCAGGGGACGCCGCTGGGCATCCGGCAAAGCCGGCCTGCCTGCGGCTGCTCCAAAATTGACCCCAGCCATACCCACCGTGCATAGACCGCTATTAATTGAGTAGCGCTGCCGCGTCAGGCCCGGCGGCAGGTCTCGGTACCGTCAGTCAGCCACTCTCGTTACAAGTTGTTGCGGTGCAACAAAATCGGATTTAGTTGGATTTAGGGATGTCCGCCGACTTGCAAGCCGGGGCCCCGGGCGCAAAATAGCGTTCCCAAAGGTAACCATTCCCGCCGCTTTGGACCCGTTTTGAACGGGCCGGGCGCAAAGACGGGAAGTTTTTGTGTCTAGTCAAAAATCATCACTTGCGGCGCTCACCCTGGGCGCCATCGGTGTCGTCTACGGCGACATCGGAACCAGCGTCCTGTATGCCGTCAAGGAAGTTTTCGGTTCCGGGCACGTTCCCTTCACCCCCGACAACGTCTACGGCATCCTGTCCATCTTTTTCTGGACGCTGACCGTCATTGTTTCCATCAAGTACGTGGCCCTGGTGCTGCGCGCGGACAACAACGGCGAAGGCGGGCTGATCGCCATGCTGGCACTAGCCTCCACCGCGGTGAAGGACAAGCCCCAGCTGCGCAAGACCTTGCTGATCGTCGGCATTTTCGGCACCTCCCTCTTCTATGGCGACGGCGTCATCACGCCGGCGATTTCGGTGCTGTCGGCAGTCGAGGGCCTGGAAGTCGTCTCGCCGGCCTTCAAGCAGGGCGTGATCCCGATCACCCTCGTCATCCTGTTTGCCCTCTTTGCCGTGCAAAAGCACGGCACGGCCGGCATCGGCAAATTCTTTGGGCCCATCACGCTGGTCTGGTTCGGCGTGCTGGCGCTGCTGGGTATTTCGCAGATCGCCACCAACCCCCATATCCTGGTGGCACTGAGCCCGCACTACGCGCTGATGTTCATGTGGGCCAACCCCGGCACCACTTTCATCATCCTGGGCGCCGTGGTGCTGTGCGTGACCGGCGCCGAAGCGCTGTACGCCGACCTCGGCCACTTCGGCAAGAAGCCGATACGCCTGGCCTGGTTCTCGGTGGTCATGCCCTGCCTCGTGCTCAATTACTTCGGCCAGGGCGCCTTGCTGATCAGCAACCCGGCCGCCGTGAAAAACCCGTTTTACCTGATGGCGCCCGAATGGGCGCTGCTGCCCCTGGTGGGCCTGGCCACCATGGCCACGGTGATCGCCTCGCAAGCCCTGATCACCGGCGCCTTCAGCGTGACCAAGCAGGCCATCCAGATGGGCTATTTGCCGCGCCTCAATATCCAGCACACCAGCGTGCGCGACACCGGCCAGATCTACATGCCTTTCGTCAACTGGGGCCTGTTTATCACCATCGTGCTCGCGGTGGTCATGTTCCGCTCCTCCAGCAACCTGGCAGCCGCCTACGGCATCGCGGTCTGCACCGACATGCTGATCACCACCGTCCTGACCTTCTATGTGATCCGCTACGGCTGGAAGTACCCGCTCAGCCTGTGCATCGCGGCCACCGGCATTTTCTTTGTCGTCGACTTCGCGTTCTTCGCCTCCAACCTCATGAAGCTATTTGCCGGCGGCTGGTTCCCGCTGCTGATAGGCGGCGCCGTCTTCACGCTGATGATCACCTGGAAGGAAGGCCGCCACCTGCTCAATGAAAAGCTGCGCGCCGACGCGATCGACTTGCCCAGCTTCCTGGACGCGGTGTTCGTGAGCCCGCCGGCCCGGGTCGAAGGCACGGCCGTGTTCCTGACCGCCGAACCCGGCAGCGTGCCCAACGCGCTGCTGCACAACCTCAAGCACAACAAGGTGCTGCATGAGCAGAATCTCTTCGTGACGGTGCGCAACCACGAGATTCCCTGGATAGGCATGAACAAGCGCCTGGAAATCCAGGCCTTGGGGCATGACTGCTGGCAGGTCAACGTGCACTACGGCTTCAAGAACGACCTGGATCTGCCCAAGGCCCTGCAGCAGATCAAGGGCCGGGGCTGCGAGCTGGAGTCCATGACCACCAGCTACTTCCTCTCGCGCGACACCGTGATCCCGACGATTGGCAGCGGCATGGCGCCCTGGCGCGAGAAGCTGTTTGCGCAGATGCACCACAACGCGAGCGGTGCGGCGGATTTCCTGAATTTACCGAATAACTCTGTGGTGGAGTTGGGAAGCAAGATCGAGATTTAAGATCGAGATCCGATTGCCTGAACGGGTGCACCGGCCGGCGAACGGCTCAGCGGCCAGCCACCTTACTTCAAAGCTTCGCCTCGAGCCGCTTCCAGCACATCCCGGGTCCGGACCGCCTCCCGCCGTGCGGCATCGGCAAAATCGTCGCCACCCGACGCATACAAGATCGCGCGTGACGAGTTCACGATGATGGGCGCGCCGGCACGCCAGCCGGCCTTGACAGTTGCCACCGCATCGCCGCCTTGTGCGCCCACACCGGGGATCAACAGGGGCAGCGTGGGCGCCACGGTACGCACCCGTTCAATTTCCGCGGGGTAGGTCGCGCCCACCACCAGGCCCAGCTGGCCGTTGAGGTTCCAGGGGCCTTGCGCCAGGCGCGCCACATGCTCATACAGCAGCGGCTCGCCCTCGATGGAGGCAAAGCGCTGGTTCTGCAAATCGTCGCCGCCGGGGTTGGAAGTGCGGCACAACAAAAACGCGCCCTTGCCTTCGTATTTCAGGTACGGCGCGACCGAGTCAAAGCCCATGAAGGGCGAGAGCGTCACCGCGTCGGCGCCGTAGCGCTCAAACGCTTCCTTCGCATACTGCTCGGCGGTGGAACCGATGTCGCCGCGCTTGGCATCCAGGATGATGGGCACCTGAGGCGCGACGCGCCGCATGTGTTCCATCAGGCGTTCGAGCTGGCCTTCGGCGCGGTGGGCCGCAAAGTAGGCGATCTGCGGCTTGAAGGAAATCACCAGGTCGGCGGTGGCGTCGACAATCGCGGCGCAGAAATCGTAAATCTTATTGGCGTCGCCCTTGAGTTTGCCGGGGAATTTGGTCGGCTCCGGATCCAGGCCGACGCAAAGCATGGAGTGGTTCTGGCGTTCTGCGGCGCCCAGCATGTCGAGGAAAGTCATCCCGGCATTTTAGGCCCCCACGCTTTTCACTTCGTGTAATGCGCTGCCCCCCGAGGGGGCCGCTGCGCCTGCGGCCCGGCAAAGCCGGTTCCGCGGCCCTGGCTTGGCTGAAGAGTCTCCGAACACATCGCGGAGTTGCTCAGCAGGATTTCTTCGCTGCCCGGACAATAGCGGCACCCTTACCTCGCGCCACCATGCAACTGTCCCAACGCCAACTCGTACTTCTCATCCTGCTCACCCTGGTCTGGGGCCTGAACTGGCCGGTCATGAAGATGGGCGTTGCGGACTACCCGCCGCTGACTTTCCGCGCGATCTCGATCTGGCTGGGCATCCCGGTGCTAGGCCTTGCCATGGTGATACTGAAAGTGCCGTTTTTTGTACCGCGCGACAAGTGGCGCGAGCTGTTCTGGCTGGCGGCGGCGAATATGTTTGTCTGGCATGCGCTCATCATCCTGGCGGTGAAAAACCTCAGCAGCGGACGCGCGGCCATCCTGGGCTACACCATGCCGATTTTTTCGGCGTTGCTGGGCGCCTGGTTTTTCGGCGCGAGGCTCAAATCCCGCAACTGGCGGGGGGTGGCCGCCGCGGCGCTGGGCGTGGCCTTGCTGCTCTGGTATGAGTTGAACAATCTCTCGGGGCGGCCGCTGGGTGTGCTGTGCGCGCTGGTGGCAGCGGCCACATGGGCGCTGGGCACGCAGCTGCTGCGCAAGACCACGATACCAGCCGCCACGCTCACGCTGTCTTTCTGGATGACGGTGATGACGGCCGTCGTGATAACGGTGCTGGGCATAGTGTTTGAGATGCCGCAGTGGAAGGCGCCGTCACCCACGGCCTGGGCTGCGATTGTCTATAACGCGGTGCTGATTTTCGGTTTTGCCCACGCGGCCTGGTTCACGCTGGCGCGCGCGCTGCCGCCCGTGGCCTCGACGCTGAGCGTGATGATGATCCCCATCCTGGGCGTGTTTGCAGGTGCGCTGGGCCTGGGTGAAGTACTTCACTGGCAGGACTGGGCCGCAGTGGTGCTGATGGTGGCAGCCATCGCTTCGGTGCTGGCGCCCAGCCGCCTGCCTCCGGAAAAGGCCTGACAGGAAATCAGGCGGCCGTGACGCGGCTCATGGCCAGGCACAGGTCGTCCCAGGCCTTGGCCTTGTCGGACGGGTTGCGCAGCAAATACGTGGCGTCGTAGGTCACCACGGTCTGTGCGCCCTGCAAGGCATGCACCTGGCCGCGCAGCCTGCCGAAAGGTTCGCTGGACTGCAGCAGGGCCTGTGCGGCCAGCCGGCCCATGACCAGCACCACGTCCGGCTGGGCGCTGGAAAGCAGGGCCGGCAGCGCCTCGGGCAGGGCAGCGCCCACGCCGGCCGCCGCACCGCGCACCAGCGGCGCGAGCAACACCACGCCAGCCTTGTGCAGGCGGGCGGCGCGAAGCATGTTGTCCAGCAACTTGCCGGCCTCGCCCTCAAAGGGGCTGAAGGGCTCGCGCTGCAGCGCGGCTGCCGGCGTTTCAGCCAGCACCAGCCAGCGCGCGCCTTCGGCATGGGCGGCCTCGGCATACAAGGCCAGGGCCGCGCCCATGCTCCAAGCGCCCGAGGTGTTCGCCGTGGGGGCTTCGCGTGCCTCGGTTTGCGGCGGGGCCGCCTGCGGAAGGGGGGGAGCAGTGCGCGCGGGAGGCCGGGCCTCGCGCATGGCAGGCGCCGCTGCCGGGCGCATTTCCGGCGAAGTCGCCGCTGGCTCCGCCACGGCGCCTGCGCGGGCAAGCGCCACATCCATCACAGCTTCGGCCGCAGGGACCGTTTGCGCCGTTTGCGGCAACCACACACGCACCCCCATCTCGCGCAGCATGGCGCGATGGCGTTTGTCGAGGTCCAGGCTCATAGGGGCAAGCTCATGACCACGGCATCTTCGCGCGCGGATCCGCCAGCCGGGTAGTAATTGCGGCGCGTGCCGACGTGGCGAAAGCCGTAGCATTCGTACACCGCCTTGGCGCGCGCATTGCTCACGCGCACCTCCAGCCACAGCCACTGCGCGCCCTGGGCACGCGACCAGATGGCCAGCCCATCGAGCATGACACGGGCCCAGCCCTGGCGCTGGTGTTCGGGCGCGACGGTGATGTTGAGCAGGTGCACTTCGTCCACGCCTTTCATGGCCACGAAGTAGCCCAGCAATGCGGCGTCGGGCGGGTTGCCGGCTGTCAGCAGCTGCGCCTGGTAGCCGGCGTTGAGCGAGTCCATGAAATTGCCTTGGGTCCAGGGCTGGCTGTAGGCGATTTGCTCCACCCGCAGCACCGCATCCAGCCAGGCGGGCGTCATGGCCTCGAACTGGGCTTCCTGGGGCTTGAGGATGGCGTTCATGGTAAAGGGGGTGTGGCGGCGAGCTTGGCGGCCTTGACCTGCTCGCGCTCTTCCGTGGTGAGCGCTACTTTATCGCGAACATACAGCGGCAGGGCAAGCTCGGCGCTCACACATTGCCCTGCGGCCGCCAGCACGGGCGCCAGGCGCAGCAAGGCGGTGGCCGTGGGCAGGGCTTCAGCCTGCGCGGTCATTCCGGCTGGCAGGCGATCCGCATAAACCGTAAACACATTGCCGGCGAGCAGGTTGGTGCCGGCATAGGGTGCAAAGTCCTCAGGCCGGACCAGCTCGCATTCACCCAGAGCGCGGCACTGCCCGCCGCTGAACTCAAAGCTTTGCACGTACATCTCGTCCATGCGCGCATCAAGCAAGGCCGTGATGGTGGACGGATTTACGGCGGCCCGCTGGAATCGCGCTTCCTCGGCCACGGCCATCAGCGTGTCTATGGGTAGCACCGGCATGCCCGCACCGTCCCGGGCGCCCAGCGCCAAGCCTTGCGCCACGGCGCAGGCGGTGCGCAACCCGGTGAACGAGCCCGGCCCGCGCCCGAAGGCGATGGCATCGAGCTCACCCAGCGCCAGCCCGGCCTCGGCCAGCAGCGCGAGGACGGCCGGAATCAGCGTTGTGGAGGCTTGCGCGCCGCCGGGTCCGCTGTGCTGCCAGGTTTGCACGCCGTCGGTCACCGCCACCGACATGCGGTCGGTGCTGGTGTCAAAGGCGAGGAATTTCAGAAGTGGCGGCATGCGGTTGTCGGGGGGGTTGTACACCTGATTATCCCCGCCAATGGCAGTCGGGCAGCCGCGATAATCGACGCATGACCCAAGACCCGCCGCGCCTTCGCGCGCTGCATCCTGTTGCGCTGGGCGTACTGGCCGCCGCGCTGGTCGCCACCCTGTCCTTCGCCCCCCGCGCCGCCCTGGCGCAGGCCCCGCGCCTGCCCGCCCCGGTTGAAAAAGCCCTGGCGCGCGCCAAGGTGCCGCGCGACGCGGTATCCATGCTGGTGGTGGAGGCAGCCAGCGGCAAGCCAGTGCCGCGCCTGAGCTGGCGCATCGACACACCGATGAATCCGGCGTCGGTCATGAAGCTGGTCACCACCTACTCGGCGCTCGATGCGCTCGGACGCGACTTCACCTGGAAGACCAGGGTGATACTGGACGGCAGCACTTCGGGCGGCATGCTCAACGGCAACCTGGTGGTGCAGGGTGGGGGCGATCCCAAGCTCGTCGTTGAGCGCCTGCAGGCCCTGCTGGCCCAGGTGCAGGCCGGCGGCGCGCGCGTGGTTCGCGGCGACATCGTGCTGGACCGCAGCGCCTTCAGCGTGCCCGCCACCGATCCGGGCGAGTTCGACGGTGAGCCGCTGCGGCCCTACAACGCACGGCCCGATGCACTGCTCATCAACTTCAAGTCCATCGTGATGACCTTCACGCCCGACCTGCCCAACGGCCGCGCACTGGTGCGCTACGAGCCGCCGCTGGCGGGCGTCCAGGTGGGCGCCAGCGTTCCCATGGTGCGCGTGGGCCGCTGCGGCGACTGGCGCAGCGAACTGCGCGCCAGCGTCGAAAACCCGGTCAACATCGAATTCCTGGGCACCTATTCATCGGCTTGCGGCGAAAAAATCTGGCCTAGCGCCTATGCCGACCCGGCCAGTTTTGCCGCGCGCGCCATCGAAGGCTCGTGGCGTCAACTGGGCGGGCTGCTCACCGGCACCGCGCGCGACGCCACGCCGCAAGAGCTCGCCATGCTGCGCAGCACCGGCACGATCTCGGGCGAAAAAGCGGCAATTCGGTTTGAGCACCAGTCGCCGCCGCTGCTTGACGTTGTGCGCGACATCAACAAATATTCGAACAACGTGATGGCCCAGCACCTCTTTCTGACGCTGGGCCTGCATGCCAACCTCGGCCAGCCCAAGAGCGGCACGCTTGAATCAGCGCGCGCCGCGCTCGCCGCCTGGTGGAAAAAAAACCTGCCGGGCACAACGGCGCCGCTGATGGACAACGGCTCGGGCCTGAGCCGCGATGAGCGCGTGACGGCGGCGGGCCTCTCGGCCCTGCTGCTGCATGCCGCCAAAAGCCCGCAGGCCGCGGACCTGGCCGATTCGCTGCCCGTGGCGGGCGTGGACGGCACGCTGCGCGAGCGCGGCAAGGGCGTTGCGGGGCAGGCCTTCCTGAAGACGGGTTCGCTGCGCGACGTGACCGCAATCGCGGGTTACGCCAACGGCCACAGCGGCACGCGATACATCGTGGTGGGGCTCATCAACCACCCGAACGCCGGCGCCGCGCGGCCGGCGCTGGACGCACTGCTGGAATGGACCGTGAAAGAGGCGGCTCGCTAGCCCATTTTCAGGCCAGGAGAGGCAAGTTATCCCTGAGGGGTGTGGACAAAGCTGTTGATGACCCCCCGGCTTGCGGGCCAAACCTCCATTTGACGCGGCCTGCGCCACATTGCCTCAATTTTGGGCAGCCGCTGCCGGCGGGCAGCTGAAGCGGCGCGTGATCCTGCAAGCAGGCAACCCTTTCAACAGTAACAAGCTGTACCGCCCCACCCTGAGCGCTCAAACGAAACACTACGACCGCGCCTCGCGCAAGGACGCAAGCAGCAGCCCCAATCCCAACGCACCCACCGCCGCCGCAGCCATGCGATTGGCGATGCCGCGTGATCGCGAATACGCCAGCCGCACACGCTCACGCGAGAACAGATAGGCCAGCAGCATGTGCCAGCACAGGGCGTTGACGATGATCATGGCCACCGCCGCGGCCTGCAGGGCGGCGCCGGGCGCCGCTGGAAAAGAAGCCGCGAACACGCTGCCGAAAAACAGCGCCGACTTCGGGTTGGTGATATTCGTCAGGAAGCCAAGCCGGAAGGCTGCCGGCGAGGACACCGTCGGGCCGGTATTGCCCAGCGCCGCGCCGCCGGAGCGCCAGAGCCGGCTGGCGACATACAGCAGGTACACGCCACCCGCCACCTGAAGCGCCAGACGCAGCCCCGGAAAGACCTGAAAGATCGCATTGACGCCCAGCACCGCGCAGAGCGCCCAGATGGCCGCCCCGGCCGTCACGCCGAGCGCCGCGAACACCGCGCTACGCGCCCGTTCGCTGGCCGCGAGCTGCGATACCAGCAGCACATTCGCGCCCGGGCTCATCATGGCTGCGACGTGGAGAAACCAGATGGTGAGGAGGATGGAGAGCATGGCAATCGCCTCATGATGACGGTGTGCCGGCCATGATAGCGGCACCGCGCGAGCCGCGCTTAGATCGTAAACAGGTTCTTAGCTCGCAGCAGCGCGCCCCAGCCGGTCACGCACGCCGTCCCACTCGGTAGCCGGGGGCGGGTTTTCCACCCAGATCAGTTTGACGCCTTTGGCATCGAAATCGCGCAGCACGGCGAACAGCTGCTGGGCGGTGGCCAGCGCGTCGTCGGGCATGCGGCGGTACAGCACCTTGTCGGACTTGATGCGCACGATGCTGCGGGCATAGACCGCGATGTGGGCCGCATCGGCGCCGAGCAAGTCCAGTGCCGTTTGTATGGGGCTGGCATCCATCAAGCGCACTTTCGCGTCGGGTGCGTAATGCGCTTCCAGCGTGCCGGAGGCGCGGGGTGCGTCTCCGATCGCATCCTCGAACTCGTCCTTGCCCAGCACGGCTTCGCCGCAGGCAGCCTCCAGTTGAGCTGGCGTGAGCACGCCCGGGCGCAGCAACACGGGCCGGCCGCGCGTGCAGTCGACGATGCTGGACTCGATGCCCACATCGCAGGGGCCGCCGTCCAGCACCAGCAGGCTATCGCCAAACTCTTGCTGCACATGCTGCGCGGTGGTGGGGCTGACGCGGCCGAAGCGGTTGGCGCTGGGACCGGCCACGCCGGTGTTGCAGGCTTTGAGGAACGCCAGCGCGACGGGGTGCGAGGGGCAGCGCAGGCCGATGGAGTCCTGGCCGCCGGCCGCAGCCGCGGCCACACCGGGCTTGCGCGGCAGGATCACGGTGAGCGGACCGGGCCAGAAAGCCTTGATCAGGCGCGCGGCAAAAGGCGGCACGCTAGTGGCGTAATCATTCACTTGCGCAGCGGCGGCCACGTGCACGATGAGCGGGTGATCGGCCGGCCGGCCCTTGGCCGCAAAAATTCCGGCGACGGCTTCGTCGCTGGAAGCATCAGCCCCTAGCCCATAGACGGTTTCGGTTGGGAAGCCGACGAGTTCACCGGCCTGGATGCGGCGGGCGGCCTCAGCAATGGCCTGCGGATCGGTGCCGGGCAAAATCATCAGAGGTCTTCAAGGCCGGGCAGACCGAGGATGGCGGCCGCCTGGCGTGCCGTGGTTTTGACGGCGGCGACATCGGCGCCGGTGATATTGAGGTGGCCCATCTTGCGGCCGGCGCGCGCTTCGGTCTTGCCGTAAAGGTGCAAGTGCGTGCCGGGCAAGGCCAGCACAGCCTGCCAGTCGGGCGTGCGCGCATTGCCTTGGGCGTCGATCCACACATCGCCCAGCAGGTTGAGCATGATGGCCGGTGAATGCTGGCGCGGCTGCGGCAACGGCAAGCCCGCCATGGCGTGCACCTGCAGGTCGAACTGCGAGACGTCGCAGGCATCGATCGTGTAATGGCCGCTGTTGTGAGGACGCGGCGCCATTTCATTGACGACCAGCGCGCCATCGGCACTGCCGTCATCGACCAGGAAAAACTCGACGCAGAGCACGCCAACGTAGCCTACGTGATGGGCGATGGTGTGGGTCGCGGCCAGCGCGCGTTGCGCCAAGGCGGCCGGCATATTGCCTTCATAGGCCTGGGTCACAGCCAGGATGCCGTCGACGTGCACATTGCCCTGCGGCGCGAAGCTCACGATGCGGCCGTCCCAGCCGCGCGCCACGATCACCGAGCATTCGGCCTTGAGCGGCAGCATTTTTTCGAGCACGCAGGGCGCCTGCTTGAGGCCGGCCCAGGCGGCGGCGAGTTCGGCCGCATTTTTGACGCGGACCTGGCCCTTGCCGTCGTAGCCCATGCGCGCGGTTTTCAAAATGCCGGGCAAAAGATCGACCGGCACCGCGCGCAGCTGCGTTTCGGTTTCGATGACCGCATAGGGCGCGCAGCTGACGCCGGCCAGCGCGCCCGATTCGGCTGCGCTGGCGGTGAAGTGGGACTTTTCCTCGATGCGGTTTTGCGCGATGGCCACGGCCGCGGCCCCTGGTGCCACGGGCCGGCTCGCGGCCAGTGCCTGCAGTGCGCCCGCGGGCACGTTTTCAAATTCGGTGGTGATGGCGGCGCACAACGCGGCCAGTTGCTTCAACCCCTGCTCGTCGTCGTAGCCGGTCTGGATGTGGTGGTGGCTCACGAGGCCGGCCGGGCTTTGCGCGTCCGGATCCAGCACGGCGGTGAAATAGCCCAGGCGCTGCGCGGCATGCACAAACATGCGTCCCAGCTGGCCGCCGCCCATCACGCCCAGCGTGGCGGGCTGGCCGGAAGCGGAAACGGTGCCGGGGAAAACGGGGAGTCCGGAAGGAAGGTTCATGCGGGGGGCAGGGTCATGGCGTGGGCGGCGGCGGTTTGCTCGGCGCGGAAAGCCAGCAGTTTGGCGGCCAGCGCCTTGTCGTGAAGGGCCAGCATGGCAACGGCAAACAGGGCCGCATTGGCCGCACCAGCATTGCCGATGGCGAAAGTGGCGACGGGAATGCCTTTGGGCATCTGCACGATGCTGTGCAGCGAATCGACACCCTGCAAATGCCTGCTGGCCACAGGCACGCCCAGCACCGGTACAGCCGTCTTGGCGGCCAGCATGCCGGGCAAGTGGGCGGCGCCGCCGGCGCCGGCGATGATGGCCTGCAGGCCGCGGCCCGATGCGGCTTCGGCATAGGCGAACAGCTCGTCGGGCATGCGATGGGCCGACACCACGCGGGCTTCGTGCGCCACGCCGAACTGGGTGAGGATTTGCACCGCGTGCTGCATAGTCTCCCAATCGCTGCTGGAGCCCATCACCACGCCCACCAGGGCAGCCGGATTGTTTGTCATCGTCATTGGGACCTTCTGAGGTCTTTGGTTTTGTTGGGGGTTGGGTTTGGGGCAGGCCGTTCGCCCGTAAGCGCTGATTTTAAGGGTTGGGAGCGCGTGCTATCGTTTGGGCCTGCTCCCGGGCCAGGCCGGCCGCGCCGCGGCGGTTGAAACCCCCCATTCCAGCCCCAATTTCACTGAACCATGATCGACGTCACCATTGCCAATTTCGAAGCGGAAGTCGTTGCCGCTTCCATGACCACCCCCGTGCTGATCGACTTCTGGGCGCCTTGGTGCGGCCCCTGCAAGTCGCTGGGCCCCATCCTGGAAAAAGTCGAGGCCGAGTACGCAGGTCGCTTCAAGCTCGTGAAAATCGACTCCGACCAGGAACAGCAGCTGGGCGCGGCCTTCGGCATCCGCAGCATCCCGACCTGCATCCTGATGATGAACGGCCAGCCGGTGGACGGCTTTGCCGGTGCGCTGCCCGAAGGCAAAGTCAAGGAGTTCCTCGACAAGCACCTGCCGCCGGCGGACGATCTGCCAGAGGAACAGGAACTTGCCCTCGAAGAAGAAAGCACAGACCCAAGCGCCGTGCTGGAAAAGCTGCAGCATGCGGTTGCCGCCAACCCGGCCGACGACAACGCGCGCTTTGACTATGTGAAGCTGTTGCTGCAACTAGGCCGCGAAGACGACGCCAAGGTGGCGTTTGCGCCCGTGATCGCGCAAACCACGGTGGTGCGGCGTTTCGATTCACTCAAGCGCTGGATGGACGCGATGGATTTTGCCGCAGCGCAGGACCCGGGCGCCGCGGCAGCCCTGGATGCCAGGATCGCGGCCAACAAGCGCGATTTCGAAGCGCGCTTTGACAAAGCCCGTGGGCTGATGGCGCAGCAGCGCTGGACCGAAGCGCTCGACGAACTGCTGGAAATCCTGATGCGCGACAAAGCCTGGAACGAGGAACTCGCACGCAAGACCTACATCGCCGCCCTCGACGCCATGGAGGCACCCAAGCCCAAGGTGGCAGATGGGCAGATTCCGCCGGAAGACCCGGTTGTGGCCACTTACCGCCGGCGACTCAGCAGCGTCATCCTGAGCTAGGCGCTAGTGGCCGAAGAGCCACCGGGTCAAGGCGAAGGCAAATCCGAAGAGCACCGCGTAAGCTGCAATTCCCACGCTGAATTCACGGCGCGATTCGCGCCAGGCGCGCAGCCGCTCGACCAACAGGCCCGCCGCCAGGGGCGCCAACAGCAGGTTGAGGATTTGCAGCCAGTGCAGACGTATCGCCAGGTGAGGCACGACCAGCACAGTCAGCAACCCGGCGGCAATGCCGGTCATAGCGGACCAAGAGCACTCCTGTGCCGCAGTCAACTCATGGCCGCGGCCGCGCAGTTTGTACCACGCTGCCTTGAATGCGCCGCCGACCATTTCGCCAAAGAGCTGCAGAAGCAGTTCGCCGAAAAACTCGAAGATCAGTTGCAGCACGAATTCCATCACGGCGCCGGATCCGATCGACCCTTCAAGCTGTCAGCCGTGCCAATGCTTCCTGGTACTTGGCGGCCGTCTTGGCAACCACATCGGCTGGCAGGTGCGGCGAAGGCGGGGTTTTATCCCAGGGCTTGCCGTTGATGCGCACGGCTTCGAGCCAATCGCGCACGAACTGTTTGTCGTAGCTGGGCGGGTTCTGGCCTGCTGCATAGGCAGCTTCGTAGCCTTCAATCGGCCAGTAGCGCGAGGAATCGGGCGTCAGCACCTCGTCCATCAAGGTGAGCGTGCCGTCCTCGTCGAGGCCGAACTCGAACTTGGTGTCGGCGATGATGATGCCCTTGGTCAGCGCGAAGGCCGCCGCGGTGCTGTAAATCTCAATGCTGATTTTCTTGATTTGCGCGGCGAGTTCCGGGCCGACGACTTTCACCACCTGCTCGTAACTGATGTTTTCGTCGTGCTCGCCGGCTTCGGCCTTGGCGGCCGGCGTGAAGATGGGCTCGGGCAGCTTGCCGGCGTTCTTCAGGCCTGCGGGCAGTGGCACGCCGCAGACGGCCTGGCTCTCCTGGTATTCCTTCCAGCCGCTGCCGGCCAGGTAGCCGCGCACCACAGCTTCGACCGGGATGGGCTTCAGGCGCTTGACCAGCATGGAGCGGTTCACCACCTGCGGGACTTCAGCCGGCGTGACCACGCTCTCGGGCGCTTCGCCGGTCAAGTGGTTGGGGCAGATGTGGCCTAGCTTGCCGAACCAGAACAAAGCCATCTGCGTCAGCAATGCACCCTTGCCGGGAATCGGCTCGCCGAGGATGACATCGAAGGCGCTGAGCCTGTCGCTGGCCACCATCAGCAGCCTGTCCTTGCCCACGGCGTAGTTGTCGCGCACCTTGCCGCGCGCAAGCAGGGGCAGGGAAGTCAGGGCCGAGGTATGGAGTGCTTGGGTCATGGTGGAAGACATGGGAGAAAGGTCGAAGTAAAAAGCCCGTGACTCGAGAAGAGTCCACGGGCTTTGAATTATCGCCAATCCGCGCGGGCGGTTGGCGGGTTTCTTCAGTCGTCTTAATGGACGACCTGGGCCAATTCGCCCTTGGCGTACTTGGCGGCCACGACCTGCAGGGTGTCGCCCTTGATCTTGGCGCCCTGGCCTTCGCAGCCGAACTGGATGTAGCGCTGCTTGCAGACCGCCTTGGCGGCTTCGCGGGCGGGCTTGAGCCATTCGCGTGCGTCGAATTTTTCGGGATTCTCGGCCAGGAACTTGCGCACTGCGGCCGTCATGGCCAGGCGGATGTCGGTGTCGATGTTGATCTTGCGCACGCCGTGCTTGATGGCTTCCTGGATTTCCTCAACCGGCACGCCGTAGGTTTCCTTCATGTTGCCGCCGTATTGCCGGATCTGGGCCAGCAACTCCTGGGGCACCGAGGAGGAACCGTGCATTACCAAGTGGGTGCTCGGGATGCGCTTGTGGATTTCCTTGATGCGGTCAATCGCCAGGATGTCGCCGGTGGGCTTGCGCGTGAATTTGTAGGCGCCGTGGCTGGTGCCGATGGCAATCGCCAGCGCGTCGATCTGCGTGCGTTTGACGAAATCGGCGGCCTGCTCGGGATCGGTCAGCAGTTGTTCACGCGTCATGGTCGCATCGGTGCCGTGGCCGTCTTCCTTGTCGCCCTTCATGGTTTCCAACGAGCCGAGGCACCCGAGTTCGCCCTCTACCGTGACGCCGTACTTGTGCGCCAGTTGCGAGACTTTTTTCGTCACTTCGACGTTGTAGTCGTAGCTGGCAATGGTCTTGCCGTCAGCCTCCAGCGAGCCATCCATCATCACCGACGAGAAGCCGAGGTCGATTGCGCCCTGGCAGACGTCGGGGTTCTGGCCGTGGTCCTGGTGCATGACCAGGGGGATGTTGGGATACATCTCGATAGCAGCCTGGATCAGGTGCTTGATGAAAGGCTCACCGGCATACTTGCGCGCACCGGCGCTGGCCTGCAGGATCACGGGCGCGCCGGTTTCCTTGGCCGCTTCCATGACGGCTTGCACCTGCTCGAGGTTGTTGACGTTAAAAGCCGGAATGCCGTAGCCATTGACTGCCGCATGGTCCAGCAGCTCGCGCATCGAAACGAGTGCCATGATCAGAATCCCCAGAAAGTTGAAAAAGCTGCCCGAAAAAAGGCGGGTTCCCGGCGGAAGGCCGCACAGCACGAGGGCTGTCTTCGTGGGCCGTAACCGCGAAGTAACCGAGGCTTTGATTCTAACGGCTGCAGAAGTTGGGGTTATTGGCCGAACTTGGGCTGAGATACATGCGGTATCCGTATGTAAGCACAATCCCCCCTGTCCAGGCTCACTGCGTGTAGCCTGTTCTCCCCTCAAGGGGACGGCGCCTGCGGTCTGGCAAAGCCAGTCCCGCGGCCCCCACTGGCGTCAACAGCCCTACAGCCCACAAGGCAATGCGAAGCGAGCCGGAGAAAGGCCAGCATGAGCCGCGGAACCGGCTTTGCCGGGCCGCAGGCGGGCGGCCCCCTCGGGGGGCAGCGCATTACACGGAGCCGAAGGCGGAGTGAAAAGCGTGGGGGCTTACGCTACTCTGCAAATCTTCAGCATGTTGGTGCCGCCCGGCGCGCCCATGGGCTCGCCGCAGGTGATGGCGTATACATCGCCGCTTTGCACGATGTCGCGGCGCAGCAGGTGGCCTTCAGCCTGCTCGAGCGCAGTGTCGCGGTCGGCGCTGGTGTCCATGAGCAGAGGCCGCACGTTGCGGTACAGCGCCATCTTGCGCTGCGTGGCCAAGCGCGGCGTCAGCGCGTAAATAGGCACGCGGATGTCATGGCGGCTCATCCACAGAGGGGTGGAGCCGCTGTCGGTCAGCGCCACGATGGCCTTGGCGCCCAGATGGTGGGCGGTGAACAAGGCGCCCATGGCGATGGACTGGTCGATGCGGGTGAAGGTCTTGCCGGAGAAATCACCCTCGAGCTCTTTGTATTCGGCTTTCTCGGCTTCCTGGCAGATCTTGGCCATTTCCTCGACGGTTTCCAGCGGGTACTTCCCGGCGGCGGTTTCGGCGCTCAGCATCACTGCATCGGTGCCGTCCAGCACCGCGTTGGCGACGTCGCTGACCTCGGCGCGCGTGGGCACCGGGTTGACGATCATCGATTCCATCATCTGCGTGGCGGTGATGACGACCTTGTCGCCGGCTCGTGCCATCTTGATCATGCGTTTTTGCAGCGCCGGCACGGCGGCGTTGCCGACTTCCACGGCCAGGTCGCCGCGGGCCACCATGATGCCGTCGCTGACGCGCAGGATTTCTTCCAGCTTGGGGATCGCTTCAGCGCGCTCGATCTTGGCGATCAGGCCGGGCTTGTGCTTGTAGGGTGCGGCGGCCACGTTGCAAAGCTGGCGCGCCATTTCCATGTCGGTGGCATTTTTGGGAAAGCTCACGGCAACGTAGTCGGCCTGGAAACTCATGGCCGTCTTGATGTCTTCCATGTCCTTGGCGGTCAGCGCCGGGGCCGTCAGGCCGCCGCCTTGCTTGTTGATGCCCTTGTTGTTGGACAGCTCACCGCCCAGCTTGACGGTGGTGTGCACTTCTTCGCCGCGCACCACGTCTACCGTGAGCACGATCAGGCCGTCGTTGAGCAACAGCACGTCACCGGCTTTCACGTCGCGCGGCAGTTCCTTGTAGTCCAGGCCCACGCCCTTCAAGTCGCCAAGCTCGGTGCGGGAGGCATCGAGGACGAACTTCTCGCCGGGTTCGAGCTGGACCTTGCCTTCGGCGAATTTGCCGACGCGGATCTTGGGGCCCTGCAGGTCGGCCATGATGGCGACTTCGCGGCCGGCGCGCTGGGCGGCTTCACGCACCAGCTGGGCACGGTCCACATGGTCCTGGGCCGTGCCGTGGCTGAAGTTCAGGCGCACCACGTTGACGCCGGCGCGGATCATTTTCTCCAGCAGTGCAGGGTCGCTGGAGGCGGGTCCGAGGGTGGCAACGATCTTGGTGGCGCGACGCGGCATAGTGAATGTCTCCGTGTAATTTAGTTTCCGATTTTCACATGGAAACAGTTACAGCGGCGTTACCAATTGGCCACCGCAGCCTTCAACCGCCCTACGCAGCCTGCGGCGCGCTCAGCCTGCGGCGCGCTTCTGCAAAATCTCAAAGGCCGGCAAGGTCTTGCCTTCCAGCACTTCAAGGAAAGCGCCGCCACCAGTGGAGATATAACCCACCTGTTTTTCAATGCCGTACTTGGCGATCGCGGCCAGCGTGTCACCGCCCCCGGCGATGGAGAACGCGCTACTTTCGGCAATGGCGCGTGCAATGCCTTCGGTGCCCTTGGCGAAGGCGTCAAACTCGAAGACGCCGACCGGGCCGTTCCAGACGATGGTGCCTGCGGCCATCAATTGTGCGGCCAGGCGCGCCGTGGTTTGCGGGCCGATGTCGAGGATCAGGTCGTCGTCGGCGACCTCGGTGGCGGCCTTGACCGTGGCCGGTGCATCGGCGGCAAACGTTTTAGCGGTGACCACGTCGGTCGGGATGGGCACTTCGGCGCCGCGCGCCTTCATGGCCTCAATCACGGCCTTGGCTTCGGCCAGCAAATCGGCTTCGGCCAGGCTCTTGCCAATTTTTAGGCCGGCGGCCAGCATGAAGGTGTTGGCAATGCCGCCGCCCACGATGAGCTGGTCCACATTGGCCGCCAGCGACTTGAGGATGGTCAGCTTGGTCGACACTTTGCTGCCGGCCACGATGGCGACCAGCGGGCGGCGCGGACTGGACAGCGCCTTGGAGATCGCATCCATTTCCGCGGCCAGCAGCGGGCCGGCGCTGGCCACGGGCGCGTATTGCGCGATGCCATAGGTGGAGGCTTCGGCGCGGTGCGCGGTGCCGAAGGCGTCGTGCACAAAGATGTCGCAGAGCGCGGCCATCTTGCGCGCGAGTTCTTCGCTGTTTTTCTTCTCGCCCTTGTTGAGTCGGCAGTTTTCAAGCAGCGCCAGTTGGCCAGGCTTGAGGTCCACGCCGTCCACCCAGTTGGACACCAGGCTCACTTCGCGTCCCATCAACTCGCCCAGGCGTTTGGCAACCGGCGCCAGCGAATCGGCCGGCTTGAATTCACCTTCAACGGGACGCCCGAGGTGGGAGGTCACCATGACTGCGGCCCCGGCGTCCAGCGCCATTTGTATGCACGGGATGGAGGCGCGAACGCGCGTGTCTTCGGTGATGTTGCCGGCGTCGTCCTGCGGCACGTTGAGGTCGGCACGGATGAACACGCGCTTGCCGGCAACTTTGCCGCTGGCGCACAGGTCGGAGAAACGGATGAAATTCATGGGGAAGCTCGCAAGGAAAGTGGATTTTCAGGCCGGTGCCGGCCTCAGCTGCCGCAATTGTAGGCGGGCGTTTTCCCGCAAGCCCCACCGAGACGCACCCTTGCTTTTGCTTACCTAAGCTACCAACCTAAGCAGATATGCAGCGGCAGGTAGACCGCCATGCCAGCCAGGATGGTGCCCAGCACACCGTGGCGCCAGTAGTACCAGGCCGTGCCCGCAACGACGGCAAAAAGGCGCGCGTCTTTCCAGGTGGCGATCAGGTGGCCCTGGCTCATCACCATTTCCGGAACGATGACTGCCGCCAGCGCGGCGATGGGCGCGTAGTGCAGGCCGCGTTGCGCCCAAGCGGGCAGCGTCCAGGGTTTGTCCGACAGGAAAAAGAAGCAGCGCGTGATGACGGTGATCGCCGTCATGCCGAGGATGGTGACCACGGTCCAGAGGTCGGTCTGGTTCATGCGGCGTCTCCGGTTCCGGTTGCGGGTGCGGCCGGTTTGGCCGGCACCGGTTTTTCGAGCAGCAGGCAGACCGCGACGGCGGCGGCGATGGCCACCAGGATGTTGAGCTTGAGCGGCAGGGCAAAAGTAGCCACGGCCGCCGCGCCGGCGATGCCGGCCGACACCACGCGCAGCCGGGTGGTAGCCAGCGAGCACATGATGCCCAGCAAGGCCAGGATGCCGGCGAAAGCCAGGCCCCAGGACAGCGGGATGGAATTGGCCAGCGCGATGCCCAGCAGGCTGGCGCCCACCCAGCTGAACCAGCTCACCCCGCAACTGCCGGCCCAATAGGCTTCCTGGCCTTCAATGACCGCCGGGTCGCTGGAAGGATGTGGAAAGCGCTTGGTGAAGAGTACGTAGTTGAGGTCCGCCATGGCGTAGCCATAGAGCAGACGCTGCCACAGGCTCTGGTGCATCACATAAGGGCGCAAATGGGCGCTGAAGACCATGAAGCGCAGGTTGACGCAAAACGAGGTGGCCAGAATCACCCACATGGGCGCGCCGGCTACGATGAGCGGAAGGGCGGCCAGTTGCGAGCTGCCGGCAAACACCAGCACGGCCATCAGCAGCACCTCGATCAGGCTCATGCCCGACTTGGCCATGGCCACGCCGGTCATCAAACCCCAGGCGGCGATACCGGGCGCCACCGCCGCGAGCTCGCTGGCTCCGATGCGGAACTCCGGATGCTTGAACAATGTCTTCACAAAACCCTCATTCCTGTTGATTGGCCGGCGCCCGGCTGAACACCATGCCGGGCTGGATATCGAACCCCCGCAAAAAATCGGCCGCGTCCAGCGCCTTGCCGCCGGCTTTTTGCAGGCGGCTCACGCGCAGCACCCCGTCGGCGGCCGCGATGTCCACGCCCTGGGCGCCGGCGGCGAGCACCTGGCCGGCCTGGACACCGGCGGGCAGCTCGGCACCAGGCAGGATTTCGGCACGCCAGAATTTCAGGGTCTCGCCCGCCAGCACGCCGGCCGCACCAGGAAAGGGGTTAAACGCGCGTATGCGGCGTTCCAGCACGGTGGCGCTTTGCGTCCAGTCCGTCAGGGCTTCGTGTTTTTCGATCTTGTGGGCATAAGTGACCCCGTCGGCCGGCTGGGGCGTGGCGCTGAGGCCGCCGCAAGCCGCCAGTTCCAGCGCCTCGACGATGAGCCGCCCGCCCAATTCCGCCAGCTTGTCGTGCAGGGAAGCGGTGGTGTCTTGCGCGGCGATGGGCAGCTTGTCGACCAGCAGCATGTCGCCAGTGTCCAGCCCGGCGTCCATCTGCATGATGGTGATGCCGGTTTCCGCGTCGCCGGCCTCAATGGCGCGATGGATGGGAGCGGCGCCGCGCCAGCGCGGCAGCAGGGACGCATGGATATTGAGGCAACCAAGCCGGGGAGTGTCCAGCACCCATTGCGGAAGAATCAGCCCGTAGGCCGCAACCACCATGACGTCCGCTTTCGCCGCGGCGATAGCCTCGCGAGCGGTAGCTGCATCGTCCGGGTATTTGCCGTCCAGGCGCAGGCTGCGCGGCTGGACGACGGTGATGCCGGCGCTTGCCGCCCATTGTTTGACGGGGGAGGCCTGCAACTTCATGCCGCGGCCGGCGGGGCGGTCGGGCTGGGTCAGGACGAGGGGAATTTCGAAACCGGCTGCGTGCAATCGCTCAAGGGCCACGCGGGCGAACTCAGGGGTACCGGCAAAAATGACGCGCATGGCGTCCGATTCTAAAGAGTCCCAGGGAAAACCCCGGGGCAAGGCGGCAAAGCCCGCGCCCCGGCGGCAGGTCAGCTGGCGGATTCGCGGTCCTCGTCCTTTTTCTGCTTGATCATCTTGGTCTTGATGCGATTGCGCTTCAAGGGCGAAAGGTATTCGACAAACACCTTGCCCATCAAATGGTCCATCTCGTGCTGGATGCAGACCGCCAGCATGCCCTCGGCTTCATGCACTTGGGGTTTGCCGTCCAGGTCCAGGGCCTGAACCTTGATGGAGGTTGAGCGCTCCACCCCGTCATAAATACCCGGCACCGACAGGCAGCCTTCGTCGCCGACGCGTTTTTCCTCGCTGGCCCAGAGGATTTCGGGGTTGATCAGCACCATAGGCTGGTTACGGTCTTCGCTGACGTCGATCACGATCAGGCGCTCGTGCACATTGACCTGCGTGGCGGCCAAGCCTATGCCCGCCGCCTCGTACATGGTTTCAAACATGTCATCTGCCAGCTTGCGCAAACGCGCGTCAACGGCCCCCACGGGCTTGGCAACGGTGTGCAGGCGGGGATCGGGATAACGAAGAATGGTCAGCTGGCTCATGAGGGAAGACAAGGGGAATGGAAGGCCCGAGGGGGAGATGTCGCTATTTTCGCCACTTTTCCTGGTTTTTCAGCATCCTGATATTCCCAGAATCGTGTATTCGTTGCTTAATCAAGGGCTTAGGTACAAAATCGTTAGTAAATTATCAAGATGTGACACGGTCTTTTCCGCCCGTTTCCGCTGCGAATCGCTCCGTTCCAGTCCCTTAAAAGAGCCGAAGGCCTACAAAGATGCAAACAATTTTTGGTCGTTTCAGTCAAATTTCAATAGCCGCCACCGCCCTTCTCGGCATTGCTGGCGGCCTGCATGCCCAGAATTTCCCCATCACACCGGGCCAAAAAGCAACAGCCGCCCAGGTGGCTCAAGCGGGCGTCCCACTCAGCGAACTGTCGCCCAATGCACCCGACGAATACACCGTCAAGCGCGGCGACACACTGTGGGCCATCTCCGGCATGTTCCTCAAGAGCCCCTGGCGCTGGCCCGAACTCTGGGGCATGAACCTGCAGGACATCCGCAACCCGCATCGCATTTACCCCGGCCAGCACCTTTACCTCGACAAAACCGGGGGTCGCGCCACGCTGCGCACGCGCCAGGCCTCAAGTGACGGCCCGCCAACCGACACCGTGCACGTGTCGCCCCGTACCCGCTATGAATCCCTGGCCGACAGCTCCATCCCCACGCTGGCGCCCAACGCCATCGAACCCTTCCTCTCCGAAGCCGTCCTGGTTGATGACGCGACCTTCTCGAGGGCTCCCCGCATCGTCGCCGCCCAGGAAGGGCGCGTACTCCTGAGCCGTGGCGACCGTGCGTATGCGCGCGGTGAATATGTGGGCGGTGTGCCCACCGGTACGCCCCTGAGCGATGCGAAGGGCCAGCCGCTGGACTACCGCGTCTACCGCAATGCCGTCGCCCTGAAAGACCCGACCACCCAGCAGATCCTCGGCTACGAGGCGCAATACATCGGCAAGGCCGAGTTGATGCGCGGCGAATCCGTCAAGCAGGTGCAGGGCAAGGACGGCAAGCTGCAGCCGGAAATCGTCCCCGCCACGATTGACATCGTCTCAACCAAAGAGGAAATGCGGGTCGGAGACCGCCTGCTTCCCGATCCTCCGCGGGAACTGGTCAGCTACGTCCCGCATGCGCCTGCCACCCCTATTGCCGGCCAGATTGTGTCGATTTACGGCAGCGCTGTGGCGAACGCGGCGGAAAACCAGGTCGTGGTAATCAACCGCGGCGCAGCCGACGGTCTTGAGCGCGGGCATGTCATGGCCATCCTCAAGGATGGTGAGAGGCTGGCCGACAAAACCGACAGTGCGCGGCCGCAGATGAAGCTGCCCAATGAGCGCAACGGCCTGATGATGGTGTTCCGCACCTTTGACAAGCTCTCTTATGCGCTGATTTTGCAAATCACCGATGGCGTGAAAGTCGGCGACCGCTTCACCAACCCGAACTAAGCGCGCCGTCCGCGAGCGGGCGCGCCCCCGGCGCAACCCGCCGAGGCACAGCCGTCCGTCCGCGGCACCAGCCCTTCGCTAAACCCCAGACCTACGTGGATACACAAGAGCTTCAGGCTTGGCTGCGGCTGACGCTTTCACCCGGCGTGGGAAACGACACCGCGCGCAAGCTGCTGGCCGCTTTTGGATCGGCGCAAGCAGTCTTCGGCCAAAGCGCGGCAGCGCTGAAGCAACTCGGCACCGACAAGCTGGCCAAAGCCATCTTGGCGGAACCACCGGCTCTGGCAGCCCAGTTACAGCTCACCCTCGAATGGCTTCAGGCCGGCGACGACAGGCGCGTCGCCACACTCGGCGACGACGCCTACCCGGAGGCCCTGCTCAATATCGAGGACCCGCCGCTGATGCTCTACATGCTGGGCACGCTGGCCGCCAAACCGGCGGCCACGCCCCACATCGCCATCGTGGGCAGCCGCAACCCGACACCGCAGGGCGAGGCCAATGCCCGGCAGTTCGCCAAGGCCTTCGGCGCCGCAGGGCTTTGCGTGGTGTCAGGGCTGGCCCTGGGCGTTGACGGCGCTGCGCACGACGGCGCCCTGCTTGGCGGCGGAGAGACGATCGCTGTGGTGGGCACCGGGCTGGACAGGGTCTATCCCAAGAAGCACCTCGCGCTGGCGCACCGGATCGCGCAGCAGGGCATGATCGTGAGCGAATTTCCACTCGGCACGCCGCCACTGGCGGCTAATTTCCCGCGGCGCAACCGCATCATCTCGGGCCTGTCTCGCGGGACCCTGGTGGTGGAAGCCGCGCTGCAATCGGGTTCCTTGATCACGGCAAGGCTGGCGGCCGAGCAGGGCAAGGAAGTCTTTGCCATTCCTGGCTCCATCCACTCGCCCCAGTCACGCGGCTGCCACGCCCTTATCAAACAAGGCGCCAAATTGGTGGAGTTGGCGCAGGATGTGCTGGAAGAGCTAAATCTCTCCACCAGCGCCCCCGCGGCGGGTAACGCTGGCGCAGCGGAGGGCCCGGACGCCGGCAATGCGCTGATCGCGGCCCTGGGCTTTGACCCCGTGAACCTGGACGCCTTGCAGGCGCGCACCGGGCTGGACACCGCACGGCTGCAAGCCAGCCTGCTGGAGCTTGAGCTGTGCGGGCAGGTGGTGCGCCTGCCGGGCGGCCTGTTCCAGCGCCTGGCCGCCGGTTGACACCGGCGGATTTCCCCACGCTGCGCACCCTGGCCCGAGGTTTGACACGGCCGGCAACATCTGCGTTATATTGGGTGCATGTTTGAAGTACTGGTGTACGTCTACGAGAACTACTGGCAAGGTGACGCTTGCCCTGAACTTCACCAACTGGGCCGCAAACTCACCGCGGCGGGGTTCGACGCCGAAGAAATCCAGGCCGCTCTTGTCTGGCTGGACGGCCTGAACGTTGCGGCCCAGGGCACGCAAATCAGCCTGCCGGCCAAAGCCCACCAAGGCGCCAGCGAATCCCCTGCTAGTTCCGCCGCCATCCAGCCGCAATCCGCCGGCAGCCTGCGTGTGTACTCCGTCGCCGAACAAATACACCTGGGCGCGCAAAGCCTGGGGTTTGTGAGCTTCCTCGAATCCTCCGGCGTGCTGCCGCCGCACATGCGGGAAATCGTCATTGACCGCGCCATGGCTGCGCCCGGCGACCCGGTCACGCTGGACGACCTGAAAATCATCGTTCTCATGGTGTACTGGAGCTTTGGCGAAGAGCCCGATGCACTGGTGCTCGACGAGCTTTGCGACGACACGGAATTTCGCCTGGCCCATTGATCTGAGCGAGGCCACACTCAGACCCTGTTCACGGCCTGAACAGGATCGCGCTCCAATCAGGAATCAAAATCTAGCCCAGCAAACGCTCAGGGTTGGCGTCCAGCTTGGCCAAGGCGTCGCGCGTGGCGCGCACCGTCAAGGCTTCTTCTTCCGTTGGCACCAGCAAGCCGGCCTGCAGGTAGGCGGCCAGTCGCCGCGCCTGGATCAGGAAATTACGGCCATCAGCGGAGGCGAACAAATGCAACTGCTTGCGGTCGCTGCACCAGGCGAACTGCACATGGCTGACCTTGCCGTTGTGGTCCAGACTGAACCAGGAACCCAATTGCAATTCCTTGGCCCAGGCGCGCATCGCCTCGGTAGGATGGCTGCCACCGTCGGCAATCACCTCGATATCGGTGGCATCTATCCCTATCATGGTCACCAGGCTTTCGGTGTCCAACGGCAAGTCGCCGACATCCTCATCGGACAGGTAATCCTCAAGGTTGGTCAGGCGTTTGGCCATGGCCTCCACCTTTTCCACAGGGATGGCGTCGGTCTTGGACATGAAGGCATCGGCCAGCGTGTCGCTGATGATTTTCAGGTGCCCGTCCTGGTCGGGGACGCCCAAGCCCAGCATGCCCATGCCCATGCGCAACAGTTGCAGCAACTTGGGCAGATCGGCGATGACACGCGCGCGGTCGTTGCGGTTGGGCTTGGCGCTAGCCGCCCACACCAAGTCGGCGGCAGCCCGTTTGAGTGTGAGGGTTTCCTCGTGCTGCGGGCCGTTCTTCATGGCGGCAATCGCCAGCACCTCGGCCCACACCTTGAACAGGAACTCGCGGATCTCATCGCGGACCGGCATGTCATTGAGCATGTTGCGCATCTCAATGGTGTACTGGATGGTCATGGTTTCTTTTTGCTCGACCTGCTGGGCCACGCTCACTACGCGGGCCGCGCTGCCGTGCTCCGAAAGAAACCTGGACAGAAATTTGTCGAATTCGTCGTACACGAGCTGGAACACCCGGCGTCCGGTTTCCGGGTATTGCTCGATTACCTGCACGACGCGCTTGATCTCGGCCTCCAGCACGCCGCCCGCCACCGTGACATCAAAGCCGAGCACACACGAACCCATGCGGTCTATCAAGCGACGGGCGGGATGCTGCAGGGACTCGAAAAACTCGGGCTCGGAAATCGCCACGCGCAGCACCGGCATCTGCAGCCGCGCGAACCAGACACGGATCACCGCGGGAATCCGGTCTTCCGCGAGGATGCTCTGGAACATCAAGGCCACGATTTCAATCGTCGCTTTCTCGGAGGAGGTAGACGCGGCCTCTTTGAGTTTGGTGGTGCGTTCGCGCAAGACCCCCACGGCCTGGTCCACATGCGCCTGGCCGTAGATCTGACCCGGTGCATCCACCAGCAGGGTGCGCTCCGCCCCGGTATCCTGCGGTCGCTCTACGCTGGCCATGGCCTGCGCCAGCTGCGGCGAGGCCTGGCTGGGCCGCGTATCGTCAAAGCCTGCCGCCTGATTTGACAGCAAGCGCTTGAGTTGACCCATCACGCCTTGGGCACGCATGCGTGCCCTGGCAAGGGGTGTGGTGGCGGTCTGCAGACGGGTTTCGTCGTACACGCCCTGGCCGGGACCCGTAGTGGCCTCCGGGCCCTTTCCAGTACTGGGTTGGCCCGCGCCCTCAGCGCCGTTGCCTGCTCTGCCGGCCCCGCCTTGGAAACTCGCGCCGGCTGGCGCGCCAAAAGTTGCCGAACCGCCGCCTGTAAAGCGACCCGTGCCCTGTCCAGCTTGCATGCCGCCACCGGACCCACCATTTGCGCCTCGCGCACCGCCACTTGCGCCACCCGTAACACCACCGCCGGTGCCGCCATAAGGAGAGCCGGTGCCGCCGCCTCTGGATGACACAGCACCGGACGCGCCCGACCGGACGCTGCCACCACCACGGCCGCCGAATGACGATGGACCGCCACCGACTCCCGGTTCACCGTAAGAGGGCGAGGCGTTGCTTGCACCAGCGCCGCCGTAACCCGCGCCACCGCCTGAACCACCACCGCCTCCGCCGCCCATACCGGACCCGGCCGGGCTGTCGCCGCCCAGTTGTGGAACCTTGCCTCTTTGCGCTTCAGGCGCCAAGGTTTTGGCGGGACCGCCAGTGCCGGGAGCCGAAGGTGTGCGCTTGACCAGCGGCCTCAGGTCGATCTCCGCCATCACACCCTGCTGCACCAGGAATTCATTGGTGGCGTGGTAGGTTTCGAGCAGGTGCTCACCCATGTCCTTCTGAATGCCGCTTTGTACCGCGAGCCAGACCTCGCGCGGCAGGCCGGCCTTGCCCCACTGCTCGACGAGATGCTGGGCAAGCACTTCGGGACGAAGAATGTCCTGCTTGTGGAGTTCAGTGATCCCCTCCAGGTTCTGGATGCGCAAGCGAAGGTCGTTGAGTTCCCAACTCGCGAAATCAAGTAGGCGCAAGGCCAGACGCGACGCGAGGATCTTGTCCTCCATCACGTCGTTGTCCATCAGTTCGAATTTTCCGCTGTCCAGAAAACGGGCGGGCGAGTTGGCGGCGGGAATGGCCTGCGCGTTGGCCCAGGCGGCCGTGGTGCCGCGCACCCATGCATCGCCGCTTTTCTGGAAGGCCAGCCAGCCGTCGCGCCGCTCCTGCATGTCGCGGGCACTGCCCGGCTGGTCGACCAGCGCGGACAGCTTGTCTTGAATGGTTTTAGCCAGCGCGGGCAATATCCGTGCTGCACGCTCCGTAAACAGCGCGCGAGCCTGCTCGACCAGAAGACTGTTATTTTTGTTACTTGGCACAACCGCCCTGGGTGATTAGCCTATAGCTTACACCGTAGCCCCAGCATTGGGGTCATTAGGATCTTCACCTTTTTTAGTCGACGCTTTGATGAGGTCTTCCCGTTTGATGCCCAGCCACATCGCGAGCGCGGCGGCCACAAACACCGAGGAATAAATACCGAACAAGATGCCGATGGTCAGCGCCAGGGCAAAGTAAAAAAGCGTAGGGCCGCCGAACAGCAGCATGGACAAGACCATGATCTGGGTCGAGCCGTGGGTGATGATGGTGCGACTGATGGTGGAGGTGATCGCGTTGTCGATGATCTCCACGGTGTTCATCTTGCGATAGCGGCGGAAGTTTTCGCGGATCCGGTCGAAAATCACCACCGACTCGTTGACTGAATAACCAAGCACGGCCAATACGGCGGCCAGCACCGCGAGGGAGAATTCCCACTGAAAGAACGCGAAGAAGCCCAGGATGATGACGACGTCGTGCAGATTGGCGATGATGGCTGCCACCGCGTACTTCCACTCAAAGCGAAAAGCCAGGTAGACCATGATGCCGAACACCACCATGGCCAGCGCCTTCAGCCCGTCATGGGCCAGTTCTTCACCGACCTGCGGACCCACAAACTCGGTACGGCGCAGCGTCACCTCGGGGCTGGCGGCCTTCAGGGCCGTCAACACTTTCTCGCTCTGCTGGGCAGTGCTCAAGCCCTTCTGGGCCGGCAGGCGGATCATCACATCGCGCGATGTGCCGAAATTCTGCACCTGCACGTCAGTGAACCCCAGGCCGGCCACGGTATCGCGGATTTTCCCGACATCAGCGGCCTGGGTGTAGTTCACCTCCATCAGGGTGCCGCCGGTGAACTCCACCGACAGGTGCAGACCGCGCGTGATCAGGAAGAAGACGGCCAGCGCGAAGGTCGCAAAACTGATGACATTAAAAATCAGCGCATGCCGCATGAACGGGATGTCGCGCCGGATTTTGAAGAATTCCATCTGGGGTCCTTGGAAAATTCAGGAGAAAGGGCCGGGATTACTTGGTCGCCACGGCGCCGGACGCGGCGGGCCGCCACACGGTGCCGATGGAAACAGACTTGAGCTTTTTCTGGCGGCCGTACCAGAGGTTAACCAGGCCGCGCGAGAAGAACACCGCCGAGAACATGCTGGTCAGGATGCCGATGCAGTGCACCACTGCAAAGCCGCGCACCGGGCCGGAGCCGAAGGCCAACAGTGCCAAGCCGGCGATCAGCGTCGAAATGTTGGAGTCCAGGATGGTGGCCCAGGCCCGCTCATAACCCGCATGGATGGCCGCCTGTGGCGAAGATCCGTTGCGCAGTTCTTCACGCACGCGCTCATTGATCAGCACGTTGGAGTCAATCGCCATACCGAGCGCCAGCGCCATGGCCGCCATGCCGGGCAGGGTCAGGGTCGCTTGCAGCATGGACAGCACCGCCACCAGCAGCAGCAGGTTGACGGCCAGCGCCAGGCCCGAGAACAGGCCGAACAGCATGTAGTACGCCGCCATGAAGGCCACGATCACGACAAAGCCCCAGGACACGCTGTGAAAACCCTTGGCGATGTTGTCAGCGCCCAGGGTTGGACCGATGGTGCGCTCTTCGATGATTTCCATGGGGGCGGCCAGCGAGCCGGCGCGCAGCAGCAGCGCGAGGTCATTGGCCGCGTTGATGTTCATAGCGCCGGAAATGCTGAATCGGGTTCCCAGTTCCCCGCGGATGGTCGCAACAGAAATGGCCTGGCCCTTACCCTTTTCAAAAAGCAAGATCGCCATCGGCTTGTTCATGTTCTCCCGGCTCACGTCGCGCATCACGCGGCCGCCCTTGGCGTCGAGATTCAAGGATACGTTGGGCTCTTGTTTCTGCGACTCGAAACCGGCCTGGGCGTCCGTGAGGTTTTCGCCGGTCACCAGAACCTGTTTTTTGACGATCACCGGGTCACCTTTGATGTCGGGGAACTTCTCGGACCCGAATGGCACCATGCCGCCCGTCATGGCGGCACGGGCTTCGGCGCTGTCGTCCACCAGACGCATCTCCAGCGTCGCCGTCCGCCCGATGATGGTCCGAACGCGAGCGGGATCCTGGATGCCCGGAAGCTGCACCACGATGCGGTCAAGGCCTTGCTGCTGAATCACGGGCTCAGCCACTCCCAACTCATTCACCCGGTTGTGCAGCGTCACCATGTTCTGCTTGAGCGCCTGGTCTTGTATGCGACGGGTGGCCTCCGGCTTGATCGTGGCCGTCAGTTTGTACTCGGTGCCGTCGGCGACCTCGGAGGTTTGCAGGTCTGTAAACTGGTCTTGAATCAATGCCTTGGTCGATGCCAGCGCAGCGGAATCCCTGAGCTTGATCTCGACGGCCTGTCCATTGCGGCTAATGCCTCCGTGGCGAATATTTTTCTCGCGCAGGGAAGAGCGGATGTCGCCTGACAACGACTCGGCCCGCTTGGTGAGCGCGGCCTCCATGTCCACCTGCAGCATCAGGTGCACGCCGCCGCGCAAATCCAGACCCAGGTACATCGGGAAGGCATGAAACTGAGCCAACCACGAAGGCGACAAGGACAACAAATTAAGCGCGACAACGTAAGCCGGGTCATTCGCGTCCGTCACCAGGCTCTTCTGGATCGCATCCTTCGCCTTGAGTTGGGTGTCCGTGTCGCTAAATCGCGCCTTCACCGAATTACCGTCGAAGGTGACGGCATTCGCGGTCAAGCCGGCCTCTTTCAGCACCTGCTCGACACGCGCCAAGGTAGTGGTGTCGACCTTGACGGTGGGCTTGGCGCTGGACACCTGCACAGCAGGCGCTTCGCCGAAGAAATTGGGCAGCGTGTACAAAGCCGCGATCAGCAGCGCGACCACGATGATGGCGTACTTCCAGGCCGGATAACGATTCATGGGAGGGCTGTTCCTGGTGGACAAATGAACAAAAGGGGCGCCCGCATCAAGCTGCAGCAGCCCCGATATACCGCAAGCCCCCGTGAATTCACAAGGGTCTTGATGAGACCTTACTTAGCAGTGTTGATCGCACCCTTGGGCAAGACCTGGATGATGGCGCTGCGCTGCAACTGCACTTCAACGCCGGGCGCAAGTTCCAGGGTCAAGTACACGTCACCCAGCTTGGTCACCTTGCCGAGCAGGCCGCCGGCCGTCGCGACTTCATCGCCCTTGGCCAGCGCATCGATCATGGAACGGTGCTCTTTCTGCTTCTTCATCTGCGGGCGGATCATGACGAAGTACAGCACCACAAACATCAGCACCAGGGGCAGCATGCCCGTCAGTGAGGACATCATGTCACCACCGGCGGCTGCAGCGGGAGCGGTTTGGGCAAAGGCGGAAGAAATGAACACGGCTAACTCCACAACATAGTAAAGACACACTGGCGCACGCACCGTCCAGCACGGACGGGCGCGAAGTCCACGATTGTATGCGGCGGGGCTGCCGCACCAAGGGGTAACTGGCGCGCGCCAGGGGCTTTTCAAGCCGTGTTTATGCGCAAAGGGCCGCCGCGGACCTGGCCGCGGCGGCCCTCAGGGGACGAAAAGCCGGAAAGCTTCAGGCCGCTTTCCGCTGGACGGTAGATCCCGGGGTACGAAAGGCCTGCATCAAGGCAGCCCACTGCGGACGCGCGACGGCCAGATGGCGCGCCTTGACATGCCCATAGCCCTTGATCATTTCGGGAATCCGGGCGATTTCCAGCGCCGTGGCGTGGTTTTCAGCCGTCAACCCCGCCAGCACTTCCTGCAGGCTGGCCTTGTATTCCTCGATCAGGGCGCGCTCGGTGCGGCGCTCTTCAGTGCGGCCAAACACATCCAGCGGGGTGCCGCGCAGGCCCTTCAGGCGAGCCAGCACCTTGAACGCACCCAACATCCAGGGACCGAACTGCTTCTTCTGCAGCTCGCCCTTGTCGTTTTTAGAGGCAATGGCAGGCGGCGCCAGGTGGTAGTTAAGCTTGAAGTCGCCTTCGAACATGGCATTGATCTTGCCCAGGAAGGCCGCGTCGGTGTGCAGGCGCGCCACTTCGTACTCGTCCTTGTAGGCCATCAGCTTGAACAGGTAACGCGCCACGGCTTCGGTCAGCGAGGTTTTTCCCAACAACGCTTCGGCGCCCCGTACCTGCTCGACAAAGGACTGGTAGGCCTGGGCGTAGGCGGCGTTTTGGTAGGCCGTGAGAAAGTCCACCCGCTTGGCCAGCATTTCAGCCAAGGCTGGCTTCTTCACGAATTCAATGACCTGCGCGGCCTTGAACAGCGCCTGCACCGATGCAAGGTCGTGTGCGCAGCGACGGCCCCATTCAAAAGCCGCCTTGTTGTTGTCGACCTGCACCCCGTTGAGCTCGATCGCCCGCATCAGCGCGGCATGCGACAGCGGCACACGGCCTTTTTGCCAGGCAAAGCCCAGCATCAGCGGGTTGGTGTAGATGGAATCGCCCACCAGCTGCACCGCCACCTGCTCTGCATCGAAGCTGCCCAGCAAGTCAGTGCCCACTGCGGCAGTCACTGCGCTTTCGCAATTGCCGCCAGGGAACTGCCAGGCCGGGTTCTTCACAAAGGCCGCCGTTGGCGTGCCGTGCGAATTCATGGCCACATAAGTGCGGCCCGGCTGCATGACCGTCAGCGTGTATTTGCTGGCAGCCACGATGGGGTCGCAGCCTATGACCAGGTCGGCCTTGGCAGTGTCCACCTTGGTGGTGAAGATCGCCTCGGGCCGGTTGGCGATCTGGATGTGGCTCCAGGTGGCGCCGCCTTTTTGCGCCAGGCCGCCCGCGTCCTGCGTGACCACGCCCTTGCCCTCGATGTGCGCCGCCATGCCCAGAAGCTGCCCAATGGTGATGACACCGGTTCCGCCCACGCCGCCCACGACGATGCCCCAGGCGTGTTCCGCCACGGGCAGCACCGGCTCGGGAACTGGCGGCAGGGAACCCAGGCTTGCCTTCTTGTCTTCTTTCTTCGGCTTTTTCAGCTGGCCGCCCTCGACGGTGATGAAGCTGGGGCAAAAGCCTTTCACGCAGGAATAATCCTTGTTGCAGGTGTTCTGGTTGATACGGCGCTTGCGTCCGAATTCGGTTTCCAGCGGCTCCACCGACAGGCAGTTGGACTGCACCGAGCAATCGCCGCAGCCTTCGCAGACCAGTTCGTTGATCACCACGCGTTTTTCCGGGTCCACCATGGTGCCGCGCTTGCGGCGCCGGCGCTTTTCAGTTGCGCAGGTCTGGTCGTAAATGATGGCGGTCGTGCCCTTGAGTTCGCGGAATTCGCGCTGGATGCGGTCCAGCTCGTCGCGGTGGTGCACTGTCACGCCGTCCAGCAAGGGCGCGCCGTCGTATTTCTGCGGCTCGTCGGTCACGATCACCAGCTTGGCCACGCCTTCGGCGCGCAGGCTTTGCATGATCTGCAACACCGAGTGGCCTTCGGGCCGCTCGCCGACCTGCTGGCCGCCGGTCATGGCGACCGCGTCGTTGTAGAGAATCTTGTAAGTGATGTTCACACCCGAAGCGATGGCCTGGCGTATCGCCAGCAGCCCGCTGTGGAAGTAGGTGCCATCGCCGAGGTTGGCAAAAATGTGCGCATCGGTCGTGAAGGCCGCCTGGCCGACCCAGGTCACGCCTTCGCCGCCCATCTGGGTGAAGGTGGAGGTGGAACGGTCCATCCAGGTCGCCATGTAGTGGCAGCCAATGCCAGCCACGGCGCGCGAGCCTTCGGGCACGCGCGTGCTGGTGTTGTGCGGGCAGCCGCTGCAAAACCACGGCGCGCGCTCCCCGGTGTCGGCCTTGGCTTCGGCCAGGGCGCGTTCGCGCGCCTCGATCACGGCCAGGCGCTCGTCCATGCGCGAAATCACGTCGGCCGGCACCCCCAGTTTTTTCAGGCGTTTGGCGATCGCCTTGGCGATGATGGCCGGCGTCAGGTCGGCCTTGGCGCGCAGCAGCCAGTTGTCGCTCGGGTTGGAGCGACCCCATTCGCCGCCGGACGCGTCGCCTTCGGGTTCGTCGAACTTGCCCAGCACATTGGGGCGCACATCGGCGCGCCAGTTGTAGAGCTCTTCCTTGATCTGGTATTCGATGACCTGGCGCTTTTCCTCGACCACCAGGATTTCCTGCAGGCCTTCGGCGAAGTCGCGCGTGATGGTGGCCTCCAGCGGCCAGACGACGTTGACCTTGTGCAGGCGTATGCCCAGCTGGTGGCAGGTCTCCTCATCGAGGCCGAGGTCGGCGAGGGCCTGGCGCGTGTCGTTGAAGGCCTTGCCGCTGGCGATGAGGCCGAAGCGGTCTTTGGGGCCGGCGATGACGTTGTAGTTGAGCTTGTTGGCACGGATGTACGCCAGCGCGGCATACCATTTGTAGTCCATCAACCGGGCTTCCTGCTCCAGCGGGGCATCGGGCCAGCGGATGTGCAAGCCGCCGGGTGGCATTTCGAAGTCTTCGGGAATGATGATCTTCACGCGGTCCGGGTCGACCAGGATGGAACTCGACGACTCCACGACTTCCTGGATGGTTTTCATGCCCGACCAGACACCCGAAAAACGGCTCATGGCGAACGCATGCAGGCCCATGTCCAGGATGTCCTGCACATTGGACGGGAAAAACACCGGCAGGCCGCAGGCCTTGAAAATGTGGTCGCTCTGGTGGGCGGCGGTGGAGCTTTTGGAGACATGGTCGTCGCCGGCGATGGCGATCACGCCGCCGTGTTTCGCGGTGCCGGCCATGTTGGCGTGCTTGAAGACGTCGGAGCAACGGTCCACGCCCGGGCCCTTGCCGTACCAGATGCCGAACACACCGTCGAACTTCTTGCTTTGCGGGTACAGGTCCAGCTGCTGGGTGCCCCAGACGGCGGTGGCGCCCAACTCTTCGTTGACGCCGGGCTGGAACACGATGTTCTGTGCAGCCAGGTGTTTTTTGGCGGCCCACAGCGCTTGGTCGTAGCCACCCAGCGGCGAGCCCCGATAGCCGCTCACAAAACCCGCGGTGTTCAGACCTTCGATGGCATCGCGCGTGCGCTGCAGCATGGGCAGGCGGACCAGCGCCTGGACACCGCTCATAAAGGCGCGGCCGTGCTCCAGGCTGTATTTGTCGTCCAAAGTAACGGTTTCGAGAGCCTTGCGGATGTGTTCAGGTAGGGGCGCGTTCATGTTCGTGGGTCTCCAGGACTGTTTTTAATAACCGCCTTGTGGGCGGGTTGCAAAGGCGATGACCCGGCTAGGGCCCGCCCTCTATATGCATGCAAAGTGTATGCCGCCGGCCCGGATATGTCTTTGCTTTGTTTGCCCTATTTAGGCCACTTGCAGAAAGAATCTTGCTGCAAAATAGCAAATATGGAAACATTAGATAAGTTTGACGTCGCCATCCTGAACGAGTTGCAACGCGATGCGCGGCTCACCAACACCGAATTGGCCTCGCGTGTGGGCCTGTCGGCCGCACCCTGCTGGCGGAGGGTGCGGGCGCTGGAAGAAAGCGGGTTCATCACCGGCTATCGCGCCGAGATCAACCGCCACAAGATCGGCCTGGGCGTCTTGGCTTTTGTGCGGCTGGACGCCGACCGCAACAGCGGCGACGCCACGCGCCAGCTCGAGGAAGCGATCAAGAAGCTGCCGGAAATCGTCTCCTGCCACTACATCAGCGGCACCGGCACCTTTGAATTACAAGTAGTGGCGCAAGACCTGGAGGCCTTCAGCAAGTTCGCGCTGCAAAACCTGATCAACCTGCCCAACGTCAAAGACCTGCACACCAGTTTTTCACTGGGTGAGGTCAAAGCCAGCAGCGAACTGCCGCTGGGGCATTTGGCCTGACGGCCGGAAGCGCTCGCACACATACCGGCTTCATGCCTAAGACGATGTTCCAGAGTTCATCGTGTGCTGTTCGCTGGAATCCGCCACTTGTCGACATTGACCAGATGGCCGTCCACAGTGATGTGCCACTTGCCGGCGACCCCGTACGCGATGATGGCGTGGCAACGCGAGGAAGGAGAGGTGCAAAGTGAAAACTGCGCCAGGCCATCCGAGGTGCTGTTTCTGAAGAACCAGGACGACCACCATTTAAAGTGAATGGGCTGGTTCGCCTCGCTTGATTGGGTAGCAACAAGGTATGCGGCCAATCCTTTCTCAGCCAGCGGAAACATTTCCGAGGAGGCGATGCGATAGGCACCTAAGCCGACGCTGGCGCAGTACGCGGCAACAACGGCAAAAATCCAGGCGATGACTTTTGTTTTGGGATTCATGGGACACGGGTTGTATCACGGCGCTCACGGCTTCCGGCAGCGTGAACCGACAGGCCCAGCTGGGCGCAGCTGAGTTCAGTACCATGTTAGCTTGCCTTGAGAGCGATGAGCATTTCCCGGATGAGGGCCTTTTCCACTCGGCAATATCCCATGCACTCTTTTCCTTTTTTCTCGCTTGCACCTGGAGCCACCATGACGAAATTCCGAACCGCCGTCTGCACCCTGTGCCTGACGCCATTCATGCTGGCCCCCGCCTGGCTGGCCGCCCAACCGGCAGCCAGTTCAAGCCCAGGCGCCGAAGCACTGCCCATGCGCAACCTGCAGATCGAAGTGCGGCAGGCCGGCAGCAGCCTGCGCTCGCAGAGCGCGTTGGGCGTGCAAGGCGGTATCGTGCTGCAGCCGGGCCGTTCGGGCGCCAACGCCCAAATCACGGCCCAGGACAACCAGCGCAGCGATACGCGCGACCTCGTGCAACGCGTGCTGGTGCTCAACGGCCGCAACGCCAACATCAACCTGGGCAATAGCCAGCCGCTGCGGCTGGTGCAGGGACGCCAGGCTGCTACGGTGTTCATCGATGCCAATAGCGGTTTTACAGCCCGGCCGATCTGGTACGGCGGCGACAGCGTGGAGCTGGAACTGGCTGCAGGGCAGGCCAGCCGCACGGGCTCGTCGCCGACGGCGCCCTTGTCTTCGTCGTCCACCAGCACGTCGCTGAGCGTGCGCCTCGGGGAATGGGTCACCGTGGCGGAGTCGGACGACGCGGGCGCCGGCAGCAGCAACGGTATTGCGGACAGCCGGCAGTCCACCCGGCGCGATGGAATGCGTGTCGAAGTCCGTCTTTCTGTGCGCTAGAACAGCTGCTCCAGGGAGCCGCTCATAAACGGCTCAGTCGCGCACGCAGCGCGCCACCAGCGGCAGCAAAGGGTAACGCAGCACCGCCTCACGCCCGCTGGCGCCCAAGCCGAACTCGGCTCGCATGCGCGGATTGCTGTAAACCGTCTGCCGCGGCCCCTCGCCGCCGGCATCGCGCTGGAGCAGGTCCTGACCGCCGGGGCCGTCCAGCAGTGCGGTGTCGTCGACAAATCTGACGCGGAACTCGATGCCGTGCTCGCAGCGGTAAAGCGGGCCTGTGCCGGGCCCGCTACCACCGGCGCAACCGCCCAATACCGCCGCCGCCAGCAGCGCCGCACCTGTCTTCCATGGCTTGTTCATGATGGCTCCCGGATGGTTCTGATGGATGCTTCGCTTCAGCGGGGCCAGAGCACCCACAGCCGCAGCGGCTGGTTCATGCGCGCGGCGAACTGCCCGGCCTCTGGCCCGGTGCCGGCGAAATAATCGGCTCGCACCGCGCCCACAATGGCGCTTCCGGTGTCCTGGGCCAGCACCAGCTTTTGCAGGCTGCCCGCCCCGCCGCGCGAAGCCAGCCACACCGGTGTGCCGTACGGAATGCTGCCCGGGTCGACCGCGATGGAGCGCCCGGGCGTAAGCGCCACGCCTTGCGCACCCTTTGGGCCGAATGCGGCATCGAGTTCGCTCAAGGGCTGCTCCTGGAAAAAGGTGTAGCGCGGGTTGCTCCAGAGCATTTGCTGCACGCGCTGCGGGTTTCTCGCGGCCCAGGCCTTGGTGGACTCGACCCAGGGCGCCGTCATGCGCCCTTCGCCCTGCTCCAGCAGCCACTGGGTGACACTGCGAAAGGGCTGCTCGTTGGAGCCGGCATAGGCCACGCGCACCATGCGCTGCGAGCCGTCGGGCTCGGTCAGGCTGAGCCGGCCCGAGCCCTGGATGTGCAGCGACATTGCCTCGACCGGGTCGGCCAGCCAGGCAATTTCACGGCCGCGCAGAGCCGACTTCGCTTCGGGCAAGGTATCGATTTCCTGGCGCGAGTACCAAGGCTTGCGGCTGGCCAGCGAGGCGGGCGGGCGGTACAAGGGCACCTCGTAGCCCGATCCGGGCTGGCGGCTGGCTTTGAGCACGGGTTCGTAATAACTGGTCAGCAGCCCGTCGGCCGCGCCTTGCAGGCTCTCGACCCGGTAGGGCTGCAGCCGGCTCACCATCCAGCTGCGCTGCTCTTCGGCCGAAGCGATGCTCAGACGCCGCACCTCAGCGCACAGGGGCGCGAAAGTGGGGCCCGGACGCTCGCAGCTTTTGAGCCAGGCGTTCCAGCCCTCGAACAGCTGGTCGTCTTCAAAACCCGGCAGCTCAGCCCATCGCACTGCCACCCAGCGGCTTTTGCCTTGCTGCATGGGCGCGGGCAAGGGGCCCGAATCGCCGGGGCGGTTGCCCGCCGCTGTGGGTTCACCCGAGGAGGAAGGCGGCAGCGGCGGACTGGCGCAGGAGGCCAGCAAAGCGGCGATGGCGATAATCGTCCCCATCTGCGTGAAGCGCATGAGGTGCACGGAGCGGCTCTCATGCCTGACGCGTATCGACGGTATCCAAGGAAATGTCATGGCCTTACTTTTGCTGGAAGCCCTGGGGGCGCTGCTGCTGCTGGTGTTCATTGTGTGGTGGACGATGTTTTCAGGCCGCAAGAACGGCGAACTGAAGGACCCGGCAGAGCCGGCGCCCGACGCGGAATCCCGCAAAGAATAAATCCGGCATCCGGCGCTACAAATTGCGCAACAGGTTGGCGAGTTCCACCGCCGATTTGACACCCATTTTGTCAAACACCCGCGCGCGGTGAACCTCCACCGTACGCACGCTGATGTCCAGCTGGTCCGCGACCAGCTTGTTGGGCAGGCCGCCCACCACCAGCCGCATCACGTCGCGCTCGCGGTCTGTTAGGCCGTCGATGCGGGCCTGCAGGCCGGTGGACTCGCTGTGCTGTGCAAGGGCCGCGGCGGAGTGGTTGAGCGCCTGTTCGATGCGATCCACCAACGCGTTGTCCGAGAATGGTTTTTCGCAAAAATCGAAAGCACCGCGCTTGACGGCGTCGACGGCGGTGGGAACATCGGCATGGCCCGTCAAAAAAATCACCGGCAGGGTCGGCAGCAGGCCGTAGCCGATGAGCTTTTCAAACATGGCCAGCCCGCTCAGGCCCGCCATGCGCACGTCCAGCAGCACACAGGAGGGCGAGCGCACCTCAAAACCTTTGGACACCCGCGCGTCGAAGGCCTCGGCGCTGTCGAAGGTCTCGCTCAGCAGGCGGCGTGAGCGCAGCAGCCAGGCCAGCGCGTCGCGCACACTGGCATCGTCGTCGACGATGTAGACCGTTGCGTTGTGAATCGGTTCCATGGCTGTCCTTCAGGCTTGCGGTGATTCGCCTGCCGGGGCCGGCGCCGCGGGCAGGGTGAAACTGAAAATCGTACCCTGCGGCTCGGCTGCTTCAAATCCGAGAAAACCACCGTGCTGTTCTATCACGGTGCGGCACAGGCTGAGCCCCAGGCCCATCCCCTCTTCCTTGGTGGTGAAAAAGGGCGTGAACAGGCGTTCCGCGACGTCGCCGGCAATGCCCTCGCCGCGGTCGATCACGGCAAATTCGACCCAGCGGCTGTGCGCGTTGGAGGCGGCCGGGCGTATGCGCAGTGTCAGCACCTTTTCGATCTGCGCTGCACTGCCGACCGGCTGCGCGCCTTCCGCCGGGCCCTGCATGGCCTGCATGCCGTTGCGCGAGAGGTTGAGCAGCACCTGCTCGACCATGGTGCGGTCGCACAGCACGGGTCCGCAGGCTTCGTCGACTTCGATCACGACGCGCACGCCGAGCTTGCGGGCCTGCAGGCTCACCAGCGGCATGATGGCGTCGAGCAATGCGCGCGGCTGTACCGCCTCGCGCACCTGGTCGCGCCGGCGCACGAAGTCGTGCACGCTCTTGATGACCTTGCCGGCGCGCTCGGCCTGCTCGGCGATGCGGCGCATGGCCAGTTGCAGGTCTTCGGACAGCGGGGCCGGCGTCGGGGGAGCGGCGTAGGCGCGGTCGGCGCCGGTTTCTTCCTGCAACAGGTTGAGTGATCCGGTGGCGTAGCTCGAAATCGCCGCCAGCGGCTGGTTGAGCTCGTGGCTCAGCAGCGAGGCCATTTCACCGACCATGGCCAGCCTGGCCGTGGCCTGCAATCGGTCCTGGCTGGCGCGCGAGAGCTCCTCAACGCGGCGTTGCTCGCTCACGTCCAGGATGGCGCTCATCCAGCCGGTGTGCTTGCCCACCGCGTTGATCAAGGGCGCCTCCATGATCAGTACCGGGAAGCGCGTGCCGTCGCGCCGCATGAACACCGATTCATGGCCTTCGCGCGGCAGGTTGCTGCCAGCCAGCCGGATTTCCTGGCGTTGCTGGTAAACCCCGGCGAGCTCGGGCGGCCAATAGGGTGAGGGGAAACTCTGGTTCAGCAAGTCCTTGGCTTCGACGCCCACCATCTTGCAAAAAGCCGGGTTCACGTAGGTGATGCGGCCCTGAAGGTCGCGCGCGCGCAACCCGGTGAGCACGGAGTCTTCCATGGCCTTGCGAAAGGCCAGCGCCTCGCCCAGGTCGTGCTCGACCTTAAGCCTGCGCCGCATGTCCCGGGCCAGCAGGAACAGCACCGCCATCAGCGCGAGCGACATGGCTGTCACCAGGGCAGTGAGCACATTAGGAAACAAGGCCGGCGTGCCCAGCCGGCTTTCCAGCCGCACCACCAGCGTATTGCCCGGCAGGTCCAACAGTTGTTGTGCAATGTAGATGCGGTTGCCGCGCGAGGGCACGCCGTGCAGCGCCAGCCGCGTGCCGTCAGCCTCGGTGAAGGACAAACCGACGCCGCGCGCCAGCTGCCGGCCTACCAGTTCACCCAGGATGTCCTGCAGCGAATAAGTGGCCACCGTGTAACCCACGATGCGGCCGGCCACCACGATGGGCAGGCACATGTCCAGCACCTCCAGGCCCAGGCCGTCGGGCTGTGGCATGAAGTAACTGGTGGAGTAGGCCGAGCCGCTCAGCCGCCGGGCCGCAGTGCAGGTCAGGCTGACGTCGGCCTGCATGCCGGCCCTGCCCAGCCGCTCGAATACCGAAGTGCGGTAAGGCGTTTCGACAAAAGCCAGCATCTCCAGCGACTCGCCGCGCCATTCGAGCCGCATGATCTCGCGATGCTCGCGCATCACCTCGGCGGCCGGCGCATGCCATGCCCCGGGCGTGCGCTCGCCGGACTGCAGCGCCTGGAAAGTCTGGATGTTGCGCGTGAGGCCCGAACGGATGTCAGTGACGGTTTCAGCGGCATCGTGTTCGAGGCGGCTCTGCACCATGCTGGACTCGTAGCGCCCCGCAAGCCAGATCAGGATACCCAGCAAGGCCACGACCAGCGCCAACAGCAAGGCCCACAGCGCCCAGCGACGGCTGGCCCGGCTCACATTGACACGCGGAAATTTCACGCCCGCTGGTTCCTCAAAGGACGCAATGGCGCAAGGCCGGCAGGCGGTCGCGCACGCCTTGCAGGTCGGCGGCGAGGACTTCGGCCATTACCACGCCCGCACCCTCTTCGCGTTGCGCCAGTATCTGGCCCCAGGGATTGACGGCCATGGTGTGGCCCCAGGTGCGGCGGCCGTTTTCATGAGTGCCGCCCTGGGCGGCGGCCAGCACGTAGGCCTGGTTTTCGATGGCCCGGGCGCGCAGCAGGATCTCCCAGTGCGCCTGGCCGGTGGTGTAAGTGAAGGCGCTGGGCACCAGCAGCACGTCTGCTTTCAAGGTGCGGTAAAGCTCGGGAAAACGCAGGTCGTAGCAAACGCTCATGCCTACGGTGTAGACGTGTCCGTCGCTCGAAGCCAGTTCGAAGCTCACGGGCTGGGTACCGGGCTCGAGCACGCGCCTTTCGTCGTAGTCTTCCTGGCCCTGGGCGAAGCGAAAAAGATGGATCTTGTCGTAGCGGGCCGCGCTTTCACCGGAAGGTGCGTAGGCCAGCGAGCAATTGCGCGCGCGGGCCGGATCGCCCGTGCCCATGGGCAAGGTGCCGCCCACAATCCACAGCCCGAGCTCGCGCGCCGCCCGGCTCAGGAAATCCTGGATGGGCCCCTGCCCGGGGCGCTCCTGGAACTGCAGCTTGTCGGTATCCTTGCGGCCCATGATGCAGAAATACTCGGGCAATACCGCCAGCTCGGCGCCCTGCGCCGCGGCCTGGCCGAGCAACTGGCGGGCCACATCAAGGTTGTCCTCGATACGGGTGCCCGACACCATTTGAATAGCGGCTACTTTCATGGTCAGCGCGTCTCCGTGGCAGCCTGGGTGGGCTTGTTGTCGGCCTGGGCCTTGCGGTCCAGCTTGGTGACCCGAGGGTCGGACCAGGTGCCGTCGATATGGAACTCCTGGGTGGCCGCCTGCATCAGGGGCCGGCGCAAAAACATCTGTGCCAGGAAACTGCCCAGCCCGATGGCGGGGTTGATGGCAGTGGCGATCAGCGAGGCCGTACCGGCATTGATTTCAGGCACCACCACGACCTTGATGTCCTGCGTCTCCCTGGCGATGTCGGCCGAGCCTTCCATGAGCACGGCGGCATTGACGCCGCGCATCTGCAGATTGTTGGTGTAAGCCACGCCCTGGTTGATGTTGACGTCGCCACGGACGAAGTCGAACGCAAAGCCTTCGGAAAACACATCGCGAAAATCCAGCGCCAGCCGCCGTGGCAGCGACTGCAGGCTCAGCACGCCCAGCAGCTTGGCGATGCCGGGGTCGGCCTTGACGAACTGCCCCGATTCGACATTGACATTGAATTGCCCGCTCATGGAAGGATAGTCAAAACTCAGGGGCGAGCCCACCCACGCCACCTGGCCTTCAAGCTTGCCCTTGCCGCGGCGTATCACCTCGCCCATGCCGAAGCGTTTGAGCAAAGCGCCAGAGTCGGCAATTTCCAGTTTGAAATTCATCACGGTGCGGCGGCGTTCGACGGCCGCACGCGCGGCACGGTTTGCGCCCGCGGCAACGGCGGCCTGGGCATTGAGGGCCACCCAGTTGCCGTTGGCCGTCAGCACGGCCTCGGGGAGAATCACGTTGAATTTGTTCAGCCTCCATTCGCGCACGCCCTCGCGCGCCGCGGCCGATGCGCCGCGGTTGACGGCATCAATCTCCACCCGTCCCAGCTTTTTGCCGCGCAACTCCAGGTCTTCCACCACAATGTCCAGAGCCGGGATGCTGGCCGGCTGCTCGTTCAGGATGGCCTCCACCTCGCTGGCCGTGTTGGGCTCAAGGCTCAGGCGCGAGAGCCGCGCATACACGCGCCCGGCGCCTATGCCGCCGGGCTGGCGAAACTCGACATAACCATTGAGTTCGGTCGCATCGATGTTGGCGCGCCAGGTCAGTCCTTCGCGCGAGCCACCCACCACCACATTGTTGAGCTTGCGCCCTTCGACCACCAGCTCCTTGGCGCGTATGGCCATGGTGGTCGGCAGGTAGCCCATGGCGGCGTTCGCGGCAGCGCGATTGAGCACGGCGGCCCCTGCGGGCGTGGCCGCCTGCAAGGGGCTACCCACCGGAGAGTCACCCAACAGCTTTTGCCAGGCATCAAGGTCCACATGGGCCAGGTTGATGTTGGCCGCCACACCGGCCTCCTGCAACGGCACGGTCTCCCCGGGCTCCAGGCCCACGGCGATGCCCCCACGCAGCACGCGCGGCTGGTCGCCGCTCAGGGCACGCACGTAGACGATGGACGCCGCGCGCCCGATTGAGACTGACAGCTGGTCCTCCAGCTTTTGTCCCGGGCCCATCGAAGCCTGCAACAAGGCGCTTTCAAAACGCAGCGGCAAAGCCGCGTCGGCTGTTTTGTTCAGGGGCGCGGGCAGATTCAGCGCCAAACCTTGCAAGCTGCTGGAAATCGCGAGCTCCGGCATGCCGCGGCGAAACCCGAGCGTCGCCGTGTAGGCGGTGCCGCCGCTGGCGCTCTGCGCCATACGCGCCAGGGGTCCCAGCTCCCTGGCTTGACGCAGCCCTTCGGCGGTGACGCTGCCTTGCGCCTTGAAGGTCGCGACGGTTTCTGTCTCCGCGCCGCCGGCGGCGCGCGGCTGCGCTCGCAGGCCACCGTCAAAACGAACATCGCCGCCCAAGAGTTTTGCCTGGCCGCCGGCAACGGAAAAACCTTTCTCGCTGACGGTCACGACACCCTTGAGTTTTGACAACATAGGCGTCGCTGCGGAGAACTGCACGTCGTTGCCCGGCAGCGTGACCGTGCCTTCGACGCGGGATTTTTCGATCGAGTGGATGGGCAGTTCCATCCGAAAGCGGTAATCACCCGTGCCGGTCGCCGTGGCCGCAGCCAACGCGTGGCTGGTCATACCGCCCACCGGCGACTGATTGACGAAACCCAGGGCGTCGGCCAGCGCTCCTTTGAGGTCGACATTCACGTTGACCGTCGAGTCATGGGTCAGGTCCGGAATGCGGGCTTCACCCTTGACCAGTTGCAGGCCCGGCAGGCCGGCGATCTTGCCGCTGGCGCCATTCACTTCCAGCGAGGCGCGCTTGAAGACCAGTTCACCGCCCAGATCGGTCAGGGCCGGCCACGGCGCCGCGCCGGCAGGCTGTACCGTTTTGGGCACATAGGCGAAATGGCCGTTGCGAATTTTGGCGGACACCCGGAAATCGCCCTGCGCCGGATTGGTAAAGGGCAGGTGGGCTAACGGGCCCTTGACCTTGAACTTCACGTCGCTGACCTGGCCCTGCACCACCGCGTCGCGCACATAGTGGCGCACGGGGTCGGGCAGCACCAGCGGCAGGTAGCGATGCACCCGCGCGCCGTCGCCCCGGCTCAGGCTGCCCTGCAAATCGAGTACACCGGGAAACCGCGGATCGTGCGTGCCCGCAACAGGTGCGGGGCCGGTCGCATCTTCAGTGCGCCAGGTCGCCTGTGCCTCGCCCTGGGCATCCGCATTGGCGAATTGCAGGTTGCGTAGCTGTGCCTCGATTTTCCGGCCGGAGAATTTCCACTGGGCGTCAACCGACAACTGGTCGAAGGGCACCAACGACTCCTCAAAAACGCCGGGCAGGTCGAGCGCACCGTTGGCGATCCTGACCTTGGCCTGCCCGCCCTCCTGCGTGAGGTCAAAGTCAATCGCGGCGCCGCTGATGCCGGGCCGGCCAGTGGTGGGATGCGGTGCGGAGGCCGCTGGCACGGGCGCCGGCAGCGCGGCGACGCTCAGACCGGCCACCCGACCTTTCGCGGCATAGCTGCTGGGCCCGGCGATGGGGCCCTGCCAGCGCGCCTCGACGGCTTCGACCAAGCCCTTGGGCGCGAAGGAAGCGATGAAAGCGTGCGTGGCGGCATCCAGCGGCAGGCGGTTGGCGATCTGCGCAAGCGCGGCCAGGTCGAGTTTGTCGGCCTTGAGTTCGGTGTGCTGGGGCGCGCCGGCCTCGTCGCCAGTGTGCGCCAAAGCCATGTTGCCGCCCGGCCACTGCAGGCCGTCGCGGGTGCGAAAGCTAAGGCCCTCGGTGCTGAAGTCGAAACCGTTGGCGCGCTGGCCGCCGCCGACACGGCCCGCGACGGACTCGAAGGCCAGCGGCTGGAGCTTGGCGCCGAAACGGGCATCGACGTCGCGCAGCGCCAGGTCGGCCGTCCCGCCGGTGACCCGGCCTTTGCTCACGTCGGCCCAGGCGCGCAGTGCGCCGTTGCCGCGCGCCAGTTCGACGCCCAGCGTTTCCATGTTCACGTACTGCCGCACGCGCGATGCGTCCACGCGGCCGAATTCGGCGAACAGCTGTCCGGTCCAGGCATCGAAGTCGCCGGCGTTGCCCGACAGCAGAGACTGGCGGAAGATACCCCTGACGGTAAAACGGTCGCCCCACTCGGAGGGCGGTGTGGCGTCCAGGCGCAGCAGGTGGCGGCGCCGCGCATTGCGCATCACCCAGTCGACCTGCGTGAGCGCCAGCGGCGGGGCGCGCTGCAATTCGTCGGTCCAGCGCACGGTGCCGCCGCGTATGGCGAATTCGGTTTGTGAGAAAAACCAGTCGGCCGCGGCGCTCTGGCCGCCGGCCCGGTCCTGCGAGACGTCCAGCCCGCCCACATAAATTTTTCCGTCGGCGGCGCGGCGTATGTCCAGCTCGGGTTTGTCAATGTAGATCTGCTCAAAGCCCAGCCCCCAGACCGAGGAAGGCGACAGGGCGCCCAGCACACGCGGCAGGCGCAAGGCCTCACGCCCCTGTGCGTCCAGCAGGGTGACGTCGGTCAGCTCGAAGGAAGGGATCATGCCCTGGCTGTGCGCAGTGATACCGCCTATGCGTACAGGCACCCCCAGCGCCTTGCTGGCCTCTATTTCCAGGCGCGGACGGAACTCGCCGATTCGCGGCACAATCCAGCCATGCAGCACGAACCAGCTCAAGCCAAAGAGCAGCCAGGCCGCGCCGACGAGCCACAACAAAATGCGCAGGATCAAGGCAAGCCAGTGCAGGCGGCGCGACGGCAGGGTGGACAGGCTGGGAATCGTTGGCTCCATTGACCAGAGAATTATGACCGCCGGCGCACTTATCCGCCCGGCGGTTGACCATGAAGTTTTGTGAAGTAGTGTGATGACCGTTGCCTCGACAGCCAGCCCCGACTCCCCACTCGCCGCCCGGCAGGGCGCGTCGGACTACTCCCGCTTCGTTCAGCGCGTGCGCCGCCGCTATGCCGAGTGGCTTCCACTGCTCCCTATCGGAGCACCCGTGCGCGCGGGCATGGAAACCGCCCTGGACGCCCTGCTGACACAGGGGCTGGAAACCGGCGCCGCGCTGCGAGTGCTGCGCCAGCTGGTGATGGAAAGGCTGGTGGTGCTGGACTGCGACGGCGCCAGCGAACACCAGGCCCCGCTGGCCGTGGTGACGCGAGCCATGACCGAGCTGGCCGAGCTGGCCCTGGACGTCGCGATGCAGGAATCCACCCGCATGCTCGATGCCCAGCACGGCGCGCCGCAAGCGCCTGGCGGCGAGCGCGCCCGGATGTGGGTGATCGGCATGGGCAAGCTGGGTGCGCGCGAGCTCAACGTCTCGAGTGACATCGACCTGATTTATGTCTACGACCACGACGGCGAAACCGCGGGACGCAGCGATGGCCGCGGACAGATTTCCAACCACGAGTATTTCGCGCACCAGGTCAAGTGCGTCTTCAGCCTGATTGGCGACGCCACCGAACATGGCTTTGTCTTCCGGGTGGACCTGGCGCTGCGGCCCAACGGCAACTCGGGCCCAGCCGCCGTCTCGCTCAGCGCGCTGGAAGAATATTTCCAGGCACAGGGACGCGAATGGGAACGCTTTGCCTGGCTCAAGAGCCGGGTGGTGGCGCCGCTGGAGTGCGTGCAAAACGGCACCGCCCAGGCGCTGCGCGGCGCGGTGTTGCCCTTTGTGTTCAGGCGCTACCTCGACTACAGCGTGTTCGACGCGCTGCGAACCCTGCACCGGCAGATCCGCGAACATGCGGCCAAGCGCTGCGCCGGCCATCCCGAACGCGCCAATGACGTCAAGATGTCGCGCGGCGGCATACGCGAAATTGAATTCACCGTGCAGCTGTTGCAGGTGGTGCGTGGCGGGCAATTTCCCGAGTTGCGCACCCGGCCCACGGTCGATGCCCTGCAGCGCGTGGCGCGCGCGGGCTTGATGCCGCAGGAAACGGCCGACGCACTGGCGCGGGCCTACGATTTCCTGCGCCGGGTGGAGCACCGCATCCAGTACCTGGATGACCAGCAGACTCACGTGCTGCCCACGCGCGACGACGACTTGGCCTGGATCGCGGAGACGCTGGGCTACGGCAACTGCTGCCCCTTTCTTAGCGAGCTCGACGCGCACCGCGAACTGGTGGCTGGCGAGTTCGACAAGCTGTTGGGCGGCAAGGCCGACTGCAAAGGCTGTGGCGGCAAAGCCAAGGCCGCGCCGCCGCAGCTCGACGACCTGCTGGAGCAGCTCTCGGAACAATGGCCCGAACAATTCCGCGCCCGCCTGGCGCTGTGGCGCCAGCATCCGCGAGTGCTGGCCCTGCGCGAGGATTCGCGTGCCCGCCTGACCCGGCTGGTGCAACGGACTGCCTCCTGGCTCGCAGAGGGCGCGGTCACTGAAGAAGCGGCGGTTCGCATCATCGACTGGATAGAACCTTTGCTCAGGCGGGAAAGTTACCTGGCGCTGCTGCTGGAGCGGCCGGCAGTGCATGAGCGTCTGCTGCGCCTGCTGGGCGCGGCCAAGTGGCCTGCGCGCTACCTGCTGCAGCACCCCGGCGTAATCGACGAGCTGGCCAGCGATGAACTGCTTAAGGAACGTTTTGATGGCGCGGCTTTCGCCCGCGATGTGGAACAACGGCTGGCGTCACTGCGAAGCACCGGCGAGGACGATGAGGAAACCTGCCTGAACCTGCTGCGCCGCGCCCACCATGCAGAGGTCTTCCGCACCCTGGCGCGCGACCTGGAAGGTGTGCTCACGGTCGAGCAGGTGGCTGACGACCTGAGCGCCTTGGCCGAGGCCGTGCTGGACATCACCGCGCGCTGGTGCTGGCAGCGCCTGAAAAACCGGCACCGCGAGACACCGCAGTTCGCCATCATTGCCTACGGCAAATTGGGCGGCAAGGAGCTCGGCTATGGCAGCGACCTGGACATCGTGTTCGTCTACGAAGACGAGGACGAACGCGCCCCTGAGGTCTATGCGGCCTTTGTGCGCAAGCTGATCAACTGGCTGACCATCAAGACCGGCGAGGGCGACCTGTTCGAGATCGACACGGCCCTGCGCCCCAACGGTAATTCGGGCCTGCTGGTCACGAGTTTTGAGGCTTACACGCGTTATCAGCAGCAGCGCGGCAGCAATACCGCCTGGACCTGGGAACACCAGGCCATGACGCGCGCGCGCTGCGTGCTCGGCGATGCTTCGTTGCGCCAGCGCTTCGACCAGGTTCGCGAAACCGTCATCACGGCCCCGCGAGACACAGCGGCGCTGCGCGGCGAAATCGTCGCCATGCGCGAGAAGGTGCGCAGCGCGCGCCCGGTGCGAGGCGACAAATTCGACGTGAAACACAGTCCCGGCGGCATGGTGGACGCCGAGTTCGCGGTGCAGTTCCTGGTGTTGTCTGAATCAGCGCGGCATCCGGAACTGATCGCCAATGTCGGCAACATTTCCCTCCTGCAGCGAGCCGAGGCCGCCGGCCTGGTGCCGCACAACGTAGGCCAGCGCGCCGCGGCGGCCTACCGCGAACTGCGGCGCGTACAGCACCACGCGCGCCTCAACGAGGAACCGACCCAGGTCAGCCCGCCGGCGCTGCAGGCTGAGTGCGACGCGATCCGGCAGCTGTGGATTTCCACTTTCAAATCAAACGATTGATTTAATTAAATCGATTGTTTGATTCATGTGCTTTAATGCGAGCACATGAATGCCGATCCCCGCCCCAAGACAGTTTCGCGCGCCGCCGGCGCTGAGGGCGATGCCCGCAAGCAGCGCTCCGACGGCGCCAACGCCAGGGCGCACTTGCTGCATGCGGCGCTGCGCCTGTTCTCCGAGAAGGGTTTCGCCAAGACCTCGATACGCGACATTGCCCAGGCGGCGAGCGCCAACGTGGCGGCCATCAGCTATTACTTTGGCGACAAGGCGGGGCTGTACCGCGCCGTGTTCACCGAGCCGCTGGGCAGTGCGCGCGACGACATCGCGCTGTACGACCAACCGCACTTCACGCTACGCGAGTCGCTGGAGGGGTTTTTCTCGGGTTTCCTGGAACCGCTGCGCCAGGGGGAGCTAGCGCAGCTGTCAACCAGGCTGCATTTCCGCGAGATGCTGGAGCCCACCGGTATCTGGGCCGAAGAAATCGACAACGGCATCAAACCCGCGCACGCCGCCCTGGTGAAGGTGCTGTGCCGCCATCTGGGGCTCTCCCAAGCCGATGACGAGGTGCACCGGCTGGCGTTTTCCATCACCGGCCTGGCAATCCACATGTTCATCAGCCGCGAGGTGGTGGACGCGATCCGGCCCCAGCTGTTCGGCGCGCCCGATGCCGTGGACCAGTGGGCCGCCAGCCTGGTGGCGTATTCCGAGGCCATGGTCGCCGTCGAAACGGCGCGCCGAACCCACCTTCCCGACCTTCAAGCGACCGGCACGCAGCGCCAGAAAACCGCAAGCCATGAAAAAACCTGATTTCCGGCGCAAGCCGTCCCGCCCGCCATCCCGACTCCCAGGGCTTCTGGCCAGCGCCTGCGCACTGCTGCTGGCCGGCTGCGCCACCGACATTACTTACAACACACCGGCAGCCCCCATCCCCACGCAATGGCAGGCGCCCCCGCCAGCTGCAGCGGCGGGCACCACCGCGGCCTTACCCCACAACGGTAGCCTGGCCGGGTTGTCGCACTGGTGGGAACAGCAAAACGACCCGCTGCTGGTCGAGCTGATCATGGCGGCGGAGGCGGTCAGCCCCAGCGTCTCGACCGCGCGTTCCAACATCGAGCAGGCACGGGCCTCGCGCGCGGCCTCGGCAGCGGCGATGCTGCCCTCGGTGGACGCCATCGGCAGCGCCAGCCGCGGGCGCTCCGCGCCGGTGAACCGGGCGACGCCACCAGTTGCGACGACGCTGGAGGCGGGTCTGCAGGCGTCTTGGGAAATCGACCTGTTCGGCCAATACGCGGCCAGCCGGGACGCCGACCAGCAGCGCTTTGAGGGCTCGCAGGCAACCTGGCACGCCGCACGCGTGTCAATGGCCGCGGAAGTCGCAACGCAGTACTACAGCCTGCGCGCCTGCGAAAAACTGCTGGAGGTCGCGCGCTCCGACGCCGCCTCGCGGGCTGAAACCGCGCGGCTCTCCGACCTCAGCACCAAGGCCGGCTTCCAGGCGCCAGCCACGGCGGCATTGGCCCGGGCCAGCGCCGCGGAAGGGCACGGCAACGCCATCCAGCAACGCATGCTCTGCGACCTGGACATCAAGGCGCTGGTGTCGCTGACTGCCATCGACGAGCCCGCGCTGCGGCAAAAGCTGGCCGCCAGCCCGGTTGACCTGACGCAGGAATCCATGGCTCCCGTGCTCGGCGTGCCGGCCGAAGTGCTGGCCCAGCGGCCCGATATCTTCAACGCGGCGCGCGAGGTGGACGCAGCCCACCTCGAAGTCGGCAGCGCCCGCGCGCAACGTTTTCCGCGGCTGAGCCTGGGCGGTTCGGTGTTCACCACCAAGTCGCGTACCAGCGCCTCCACACAGCGTTTTGACACCTGGACGGTGGGGCCGCTGCAATTGACGATTCCGTTGTTTGACGGCGGCGCAAGCGAAGCCAATGTAGAGGCCGCCAAGGCGCGCTACGAAGATGCCGCGGCCCAGTACCGCGCCAGCGTGCGCAAGGCCGTGCAGGAGGTAGAGGAAGCGCTTGTGCGGCTGCAAAGCACGGCCGAGCGCAACGAGGACGCGCGGGTCGCCGCGCAAGGCTACCGCGCCTCGTTCACCGGCACCGAGGCCCGCTACAAAAGCGGGCTGGCCAGCCTTGTCGAACTCGAAGATGCCCGCCGCACACTGCTGGCCGCGCAGAGCAATGTGATTGCGCTGCAGCGCGAGCGCCGCAGCGCCTGGGTGGCGCTGTACCGCGCCCTGGGCGGCGGCTGGACCACCGCCGAGCCACCGGTCCAGCCCCTGGCGTCAGAGGTATCTGCGCCTTTTACCCCTGCGGCCATCACCGCGCCCTGAGGCCGCAACCCGATCAACTCCGCCACCTTTTGACAGAGCCTTTGACACCATGCCAAAACTCAAACCAACCCCCTTTGCCATCGCCTTGATCGCCGCCGCCGTGCTGGTTGCGGGAGGCGCTGCGTTTTTCCTTTCCCGCTCCGAAACCAAGGGTGATGCCCCGCCCGCCGCCAAGCCGGCCCTGACGGTGGCCACGGCGCTGCCCAAGCAGATGACCCTGCCGGTAAAGCTCAGCGCCAACGGCAACATCACGGCCTGGCAAGAGGCCGTGATCGGCTCGGAATCCAACGGCTTGCGGCTTGTGCAAGTGCAAGCCAATGTCGGCGACCAGGTCAAGGCTGGCCAGGTGCTGGCGGTGTTCTCGGGCGACAGCGTGCAGGCCGACACCGCACAGGCCCGCGCCAGCCTGATTGAAGCGCAGGCCAACGCGGCTGACGCGGCCGACAATGCGGCGCGCGCACGCACGCTGGCCAGCTCAGGCGCGCTGAGCGAGCAGCAGATCAACCAGTACAACACCGCCGAACACACCGCCAAGGCGCGCGTGGAGGCGGCCAAAGCCGTGCTCGACGCCCAGCAGCTGCGCGGCAAGAACACGCAGGTGCTGGCCCCCGACAACGGCGTAATCTCCGCCCGCACGGCGACGGTCGGCTCGGTGGTGCCCCAGGGCACGGAACTGTTCCGCCTGATCCGCGGCGGGCGCCTCGAGTGGCGCGCCGAGGTCACCTCGGCCGAACTGGGCCGCCTCAAGGCCGGCACGGCAGCCCGGGTAGTGGCCGCCAGCGGCGCCGAACTCAGGGGCCGGGTGCGCATGATCGCTCCAAGCGTGGACCCGCAAACCCGCGCGGCGCTGGTCTATGTGGACCTGCCGGTTTCCGCCGGCATGGCGTCGCCCGCCAAGGCCGGCATGTTCGCGCGCGGAGAGTTCGAGCTGGGAGAAACGTCTGCGTTGACCGTACCGCAACCGGCACTCGTGGTGCGCGACGGTTTCAACTACCTGTTTCGCCTCAATGCGGACAACCACATCAGCCAGCTCAAGGTGCAGACCGGCCGGCTGGCCGGAGACCGCGTCGAGATCACCTCTGGCCTGGCCCCGGATGCGCGCATCATCGTCAGCGGAGCAGGCTTCCTGAACGACGGCGACCTGGTCAGGGTCAGTGACGCAGTTCCCGCCGCGCCGGCACCGGCTGCGCCTTCCGCCAGGCCTGCGACGGCCGCGAGCAAGTAAGGAGCAGGCCATGAATGTCTCTTCCTGGTCGATCAAGAACCCGATTCCGGCCGTCATGCTGTTTGTGCTGCTGACCTTTGCCGGCATGCTGTCCTTCAAGGCGATGAAGGTGCAGAACTTTCCCGACATCGACCTGCCCACGGTGACTGTGTCGGCCTCGCTGCCGGGTGCAGCGCCCGCGCAGCTTGAAACCGAGGTAGCGCGCAAGCTTGAAAATTCGATTGCCACGGTGCAGGGCCTCAAGCACATCTATACCAAGGTGCAGGACGGCGGCGCGACCATCACGGCCGAGTTCCGGCTCGAAAAACCCGTGCAGGAAGCCGTGGACGACGTGCGCGCCGCAGTGTCCAAGGTGCGCGGAGACCTTCCCGCCGACGTGCGCGATCCGGTGGTCTCCAAGATGGACCTGGCCGGCCAGCCGGTGCTGGCCTTCACCATACGTTCGCCGCGCATGGACGAGGAGGCGCTTTCCTGGTTTGTCGACAACGATGTCTCGCGCAAGCTGCTGGCCGTGCGCGGTGTAGGCGCGGTCAACCGCGTGGGCGGAGTCTCACGCGAGGTACGCGTCGCGCTGGACCCGTCCCGCCTGCAGGCCCTGGGCGCCACCGCCTCAGACATCTCGCGCCAGCTGCGCCAGGTGCAGACGGAAAGCGCCGGCGGGCGCGCCGACCTGGGCGGCAGCGAGCAGCCCATGCGCACCCTGGCGACGGTGAAATCGGCGGCGGAACTGGCCGGCATCGAGTTGGCTTTGAGCGACGGCCGCCGCATCCGGCTGGACCAGGTCGCAACCGTGACCGACACCACCGCCGAGCCGCGCGCGGCCGCGCTGCTGGACGGCAAGCCCGTCGTCGGCTTTGAAGTGGCACGCAGCCGCGGCGAGAGCGAGGTGGCAGTGGGCGCAGCCGTGCAGGCAGCACTGGCCGAACTCAAGCAGCAGCATCCCGACGTGGAGCTCGTGGAGGCCTTCAACTTCGTCAAGCCGGTGCAGGAGGAATACGACGGCTCCATGCACCTGCTCTACGAAGGCGGCATCCTGGCCGTGCTGGTCGTTTGGCTGTTTCTGCGCGACTGGCGCGCCACCTTTGTTTCCGCAGTGGCCCTGCCCTTGTCTGTCATTCCGGCCTTCATCGGCATGCACCTGCTGGGCTTTTCCATCAACGTGATCACGCTGCTGGCGCTCTCGCTGGTGATCGGCATCCTGGTGGACGATGCGATCGTCGAGGTGGAAAACATCGTGCGCCACCTGCGTATGGGAAAAACCCCTTACGAAGCCGCCATGGAGGCGGCGGACGAGATCGGCCTGGCGGTGGTGGCCACCACCTTCACGCTGATCGCCGTGTTCCTGCCGACGGCCTTCATGAGCGGCGTGGCCGGCAAGTTCTTCAAGCAGTTCGGCTGGACGGCTTCGCTGGCCGTGTTCGCCTCGCTGGTGGTGGCCCGGGTGCTCACGCCCATGATGGCCGCCTACATCCTTAAACCCGTGGTGGGCACGCACACCGATCCGGGGTGGATGAGGTGGTACATGCGCACCGCGACCTGGTGCATGCATCACCGCGTGAAGACCATGATCATGGCCACGCTGTTCTTTTTTGGCTCGGTGGCGCTGGTTCCCCTGTTGCCCACGGGCTTTATTCCGCCCGACGACAACTCGCAGACCCAGGTCTACCTGGAGCTTCCGCCCGGCGCCACACTGGCCCAGACCCGGGCATCGGCCGAGCATGCGCGCCAACTCATCAGCAAAGTCGAGCACGTCAAGAACGTCTACACCACCATAGGCGGGGGTACGGCCGGCGGCGACCCCTTCGCCATGCAGGGTGCAGCGGAAACCCGCAAAGCCACACTGACCGTGCTGCTCGACGAGCGCAGCGAGCGCCCGCGCAAGCAGGGCATCGAGAACAAGATGCGCGCCGCGCTCGAATCGCTGCCCGGCGTGCGCAGCAAGGTCGGCCTGGGCGGCTCCGGCGAAGCCTATATGCTGGTGCTCACAGCCGAGGACGCCAACGCCCTGCAGGCCGCCGCGATGGCGGTGGAAAAAGACCTGCGCACCATTCCCGGCCTGGGCAATATCTCATCAAGCGCCAGCCTGGTGCGGCCTGAGATCGCCATCAAGCCGGACTTCGCGCGCGCCGCCGACCTGGGCGTGACCAGTGCGGCCATGGGCGAGACGCTGCGCATCGCTACGGTGGGCGATTACGAAGAGTCGCTGCCCAAGCTCAACCTCTCGCAGCGTCAGGTACCCATCGTCGTGAAGCTCGACGACGCGGCCCGCAAGGATCTGAGCGTGCTTGAGCGGCTGGCCGTGCCCAGCGTCAAACCAGGCGTCGGCCCCGTCATGCTGGGGCAGGTGGCCACACTGGAAATCACCGGCGGCCCGGCCGTGATTGACCGCTACGACCGCTCGCGCAATGTGAAATTCGAAATCGAGCTGTCCGGCAAGCCGCTGGGCGATGTCACCGAGGCGGTCAAGCTGCTGCCTGCCATCAAGAACCTGCCTGCGGGCGTGAAGGTGGTGGAAATCGGCGATGCTGAAGTCATGGGCGAATTGTTCGCGAGCTTCGGCCTGGCCATGCTGACAGGTGTTCTGTGCATCTACATCGTGTTGGTGCTGCTGTTCAAGGACTTCCTGCACCCGGTGACCATTCTGGCGGCCCTGCCGCTGTCCCTGGGCGGCGCCTTCGTCGGCCTGCTGATCGCGCAGAAGAGCTTTTCCATGCCCTCGCTGATCGGCCTCATCATGCTGATGGGCATCGCCACCAAGAACTCCATCCTGCTGGTGGAATACGCCATCGTGGCGCGCCGCGACAACAATATGTCGCGCTGGGACGCGCTGCTGGACGCCTGCCACAAGCGCGCCCGGCCCATCATCATGACCACGCTGGCCATGGGCGCCGGCATGATGCCCATCGCCCTGGGCTTCGGCGCGGCCGACCCGAGCTTTCGCTCGCCGATGTCGATCGCCGTGATCGGCGGCCTGATCACCTCCACCGTGCTCAGCCTGCTGGTGGTCCCGGCGGTGTTTACCTATATTGATGACCTGGAGCATTTCATACAGCGCACGACCCGGCGTCTGCGCGGCCGGCACGGTGATGCACCCCAGCCGGAAGCCTCCACTCCGGCGCAGGCCGGGGGGTAACGCGCAGGCCTGGCGAAAGGGCGCTTGCCTCCTCGCAGAAAAGCCCGGCCAGCGTGCGAAATGTGACGATTTAGACGGTTTTGCCCAGTGCGGTTTTGTGGCTCTGTCACACGGGCTGGCTTATACTTGTGGGTTCAGCTTTACATTTCTTCACATGTCTAAACGCGTACTGCTTTCGGGCGCAACCGGCCTGATTGGCGGCGAGTTAATGCTTCTTCTGGCCGCGCGCGGCGTCTACAGCACAGCTGTGGTGCGCGCCGCCGATTCGAACCAAGCCCGTGACCGCCTCCTGGAGCGCCTGAAAAAGAGCGTTCTGTGGAACCCCGAGTTCGCGGAGATGGTGTCTGCCGAGGCCGGCGACGTGGTCGAGCCCAATTTCGGCCTGAGCACCGCTGTGCTGCAGTCCGCCGACGTGATCCTGCACTCGGCAGCCAGCACGTCCTTCAAACCAGGTGCGGGGGTTTACCCTATCAATATCAAGGCGGCTGAGAACTTTTCCGCCATCCTGAAGAACCTGGCTCCGTCTCAACGCGGTTTTTTTGTCGGCACCGCAGCGGTCACCACCGAGCCACGCGGTGTGATCACCGAAGACATGCCCTTCGCCGGTTATGCCAATGACTACATCCGCTCCAAGCGCGACGCAGAAACCCTGCTGCGTGCCGCCGGCAGTCCCTTTGTCAGCCTGCGCCCCGGCATCGTGCTGTCGCGCGGCATCGACGATGCCAAGCTCTCGCGCAACATGCTGTGGTCGATTCCCGTGATGGCCGAACTGGGGGATGTCCCGCTGGACCCCTTGGCCAGACTCGATTTTGCGCCCGTGGACTTCATTGCCGGTGCTTTTGCCGAAATGCTGCTCAAGGATGAACTGGCCCACGACTGCTATCACGTGTCAACCGGTGAAGACTCCATGACGTTCAAGGTGCTGGCCGATGAGTTGACGGCCACCATGCCGGGCATCGGCAAGCTGGTGATGCGGGGGCGCGACTTTGTGCCGACACCCAAATTCGCCCGCCAGCGCTGGATGTTCGAAGCACTGCAACCCTACCTGCCTTTTTTGACAGCCGATGCGGTGTTCAGCAATGCCCGTTTGCGCGCCGAAATCGGCGCGGCGGCCGTTGCACCGGCGCCTGTCAGCTATTTAGGGGAGCTCCTGGGAACGTTCAGCCTGTCGGATGCGGTCCGGCAGATGTACACCCCCTGAAGCACAAAAACAACGCCACCGCTTTTGTAAAATAACCTCGAGGTTTGAACAACAGTCAGCCATCACGGCGATGGTGGGACAATGACGCTTTGCATACATGTACTGGTTGGGTGATGAATTCTGATTTGATCAAACTTTTTGCCGAGACATTTGGCATCAGCGAAGAAAAACTGCTGCCTGATGCCACGCTGGAAAGCCTCGGATTGGATTCCCTGGCCGTCATCGAATTCCTGTTCCAGATCGAAGACCAATTCGGTATCCAGATTCCGGACCAGGCCAATCCTCCGCGGACCCTGAACGAAATGGTCCAGCTGATCGAACCTTTGCTGCCATCGGGCAAGCCTGCCGCTTAAGCCCCTGGTGGGCGTCCCAGGACAACCATGCGTCGCGTTGCCATTACGGGGTTGGGCGTCATCTCAGCCGTGGGAACCGGCACCCCGGCCTTTTTTGACTCCCTGCTGTCTGCCCGGTCCGGCATCCGCTCCGTAGACATTCCCTTTCCCACAGGCACCGAAAGCGTGCTTGCCGGCGCGATCGATTTTGACCCCGACCCCCATTTCCCTCGCGCCCGGTTGCTGACCATGGACCGCGTCAGCCAGTTCGCGCTGGTGGCGGGCCGCGAGGCCATGGCGCAAGCGGGTCTGGGCGATCCAGGCGCCCTGCAGAACAGCTTCTCGGCAGACCGTTTTGGCGTATCCCTGGGCACCGGTAGCGGTGGCGCCGGCTCCACCGACGTGGCATACACGGCCCTGCTCGAACAAAAAGTCGCCCGCCTGCGCCCCATGACCGTCGTGCTGGCGATGAACAACGCCATCGCAGCTCACGTCTCCATGGAGTTCGGCCTGAAGGGGCCGAGCAGCACCATCTCCAATGCCTGTGCGTCGTCGGCCGCCTCCATCGGAGAGGCCTTCCGGCAGATCCGCCACGGCTACGCGGACGCCATGCTCGCCGGCGGCTCTGAAGCGCTGCTCAATCGCGGCACCATCAAAGCCTGGCAGGCCATGCATACCCTGGCCAAGCCCCACGCTGATGGCCCGGAAACATCCTGCCGCCCATTCTCCACCGACCGCAGCGGTCTGGTGCTGGCCGAAGGCGCCGCCATGCTGGTGCTGGAAGAGTGGGAAGGCGCCAAACGCCGCGGCGCGACCATCCTGGCCGAGCTCTGCGGCTATGCCTCGACCACCGACGCCCATCACCTGACACAACCGGACGCCCAAGGCCAGGCGCGCGCCATGACGCTGGCGCTGGCGGACGCGCAGATGCAAGCCTCGGACATCGGCTACCTCAATGCCCATGGCACGGCAACCGATGTGGGCGACGTAGTGGAAACCAATGCCATCAAGCTGGCTTTCGGCGACCTGGCCGCTGGCCTGCCCATCAGTTCCAGCAAAGGCGTACACGGGCACGCTATGGGCGCGGCGGGCGCCATGGAATTCATCGCGAGCGTGATGGCCCTGCGGGCCGGGCAACTGCCGCCCACGGCCTTTTTGCATCACCCAGACCCGCGCTGCGACCTGGACTACGTCCCGCTGACGCCGCGCGCCAAAAGCCTGCGCGCGGTGATGTCCAACTCTTTTGCTTTTGGCGGCTCCAACGCCGTGCTGATCGCCAAGTCCGCCGCCTGAGGGCGCTGCGCCAATCTCAAGCCGCGCCCTGCGCGCCCCTGATTTTTTTCACCAACGCAGTGGTCGAGTAGCCGTCGACAAACGGGATCGCCCGGGCATCACCGCCATAAGCCCTGACCACCGCCGTTTCAGCGAGCTTGTCCATGTCGTAGTCGCCGCCCTTGACCAGCAGGTCGGGCCGCAGCTCGGCGATCAATTCCAGCGGCGTGTCCTCGTCGAACCAGGTGACCAGGCTTACGGACTCCAGGGCCGCCATCATGATGGCGCGATCCTGCTCGTTGTTGAGAGGCCGGTCTGGTCCCTTGCCGAGCCGGCGGGCTGAGGCATCGGTGTTCAGGGCCACCACCAGGCTGGCGCCCAGCGAGCGCGCCTGAGCCAGGTAGCTGGCATGGCCGCGGTGCAGCACGTCAAAGACCCCGTTCGTAAAGACGATGGGGCGGGGCAACGAAGCAAGGCGGCTTGGCGCCTCCTCGCGGGAAACGATTTTCTGCAAAAAGTGGGGGGGTTGGGGATCGCTGGGCATCCCGCGACTTTAACGGAAGGCCTGGGCGACGATCTCGACCAGCAGGCCGCCGTCCAGCTGAGCGCCCACCACGGCGCGCTGCGGCCAGACGGCGCTGTCATCGCCTATCCACCCGCGCCAGGCGGCATCCAGCTGCTTTTTGTTCCGCATGTCGACCAGGAATATCTGCACGCTGAGCAGCGACGCGCGCGAAGCACCCGCGTGCGCCAGGTGCTCGTCGAGCATCGCCAGCGTCTGCGAAAGTTGTCCTTCGAAATCCAGTGAAGCGTCGCTGGCATTCGCCACTGCGAATACCTGCGCGCCGCGGGCGACTACCCGGCTTCTGCCACCGGCAGCGCTCGGCCAGCGCAGGTCCTGCATCAAGGCATCAAGCGCCGGCAGGTGACGGCTTGGCGGTGATGGAGTCGGCAAGCTCCTTGCCGATCTCCTTGCGGTAACGGTTCAGTTCCTGCACGGTCTTGAAGCTCTGGTTCATCAGCAGGCTCAGGTTATGCAGGATGCGCTCGACCACCTTGCTTTCCCATACCGCGTCGAACTTGATCTGCGTATCCAGCCAGTGCTCCAGCCATTCGGGGTTGGGCAAGCGGCTCTGGATGGTGTCCCGTGGGAACAGGGCTTTGTTGACGTGCAGGTTGGTCGGGTGCAAGGCCTGCGCCGTGCGGCGCGCGCTGGCCATCAGCACACCGACTTTGGTGAAGGCGGTCCTCGCCTCATTGCCGAAGTTGTTGATGGCGCGCTTCATGTAACGCAGATAAGCGCCGCCGTGGCGCGCTTCATCCTGGCTCAGCTGGGTGTAAATCTGCTTGATGACCGGCTCGGTATGCCATTCGCTGGCACGGCGGTACCAGTGGTTCAGGCGAATCTCGCCGCAAAAATGCAGCATCAATGTTTCCAGCGCGGGAGCGGGTTCGAACTCGAAGCGCACCTCGTGCAGTTCCTTTTCCGTTGGAGCCAGGTCGGGCCGGAAACGCTTGAGGTATTCCATCAGGACGAGAGAGTGCTTTTGCTCCTCAAAAAACCAGATGGACATGAAGGCCGAGAAATCGCTGTCGTCCTTGTTATCGCGCAGGAACATCTCCGTGGCGGGCAGAGCGGACCATTCGGTGATGGCATTCATCTTGATGGTCTGGGCCTGCTCGTCGGTCAGCTTGGCCGGGTCAAAACTGGCCCATGGAATGTCTTTGTCCATGTCCCAGCGGACAGATTCCAGTTGTTTGAACAGTTCGGGGTAAAGCATGTGAACTCCTTCGCAATCGATTCGCAGATAAATCTGCCTTGGATGCCTGCAGGCGCATCCTGGGTATCCGGTGATTTTAGGCGGCGAATGTGACAAGTTGCAATTTGCCGGCAATTTACCGTCAAATCAGATAATTTCGGGTTTATTCCGGCGTGTTTGCCTACTTGGGACCCCAAGCGCCACCACAAGTCCTGGGGTCTTCCCGTTCCTGCACGTTGTGCCGCACATCGAACAGCGCCAGAATGAAGGCGCCTTCCAATTCTTCCACCTAACGGCCAGTGAGTTTAACCATGCCAGCTTGTAAGCCCCGACACCTCCTGCTGGCCGTGCTTGTTTATTGCAGCGCTGTGCTGGCTGCTCCGACAGCGGCGGCTGCACCGGCTGACGCACCTCCCCCGGCCTGCCCCAGCCTTTTGCAACAAAACTTTTCGCGCCTGCAGGACGAAAAGTCACAATCCCTTTGCCAGTACAGCGGAAAAGTGGTGGTCGTGGTCAATACCGCCAGCTTCTGCGGCTTCACGCCCCAATACCAGGGGCTGGAGGCGCTTTATGCCAAATACAAGGACCGCGGCCTGGTCGTGCTGGGCTTTCCCTCCAACGATTTTTCCCAGGAAACCGGAAGCAACAAGGAAATCGCGGATTTCTGCGAGAACACTTTCGGGGTCAAATTTCCCATGTTCACCAAGACCAGCGTGACCGGCAAAGATGCGAATCCGCTTTTCAAGCAGCTGGCGGCTAAAACGGGCACCACGCCGCGCTGGAATTTCTACAAATACGTAATCGCGCGGGATGGCAGCAGCGTCGTCAGTTTCAATTCCATGGCTGACCCGGCAAGCCGTCCTTTTATCCAGGAAATCGAAAAGCAGCTTGCGGCGCCATGAGCTGGCGGGGCGTTGCTTTGCCGTTAACAAAAATTTACCTGATGCGAGCCCATCGGTGGGAACTCCCGGCCGCTTGTGCACTCATACTTGGGCAAGCGCAATTTGCTGTCACATGCAGCGCTGGCACAAAACAGTTTCATTGTTGCGAAGCCTTCTGAGCCGTCCAGGCTCAGCTGCAATCCCGGGGCGCTCCTCCTCCTCCCTCCCTCCCTCGTTCGCGCCGGGGCGCTTCGCAGCATTTTTATATTCAAGCCGGCAAGGCCCCGCTTAGGGCGACGAGCACTGGCCCAATTTCACTCATTGACTCGGGTAGTTCCAGCTTGGCTGCGATGAGGCCGGGCGCACGTTGGGCGCCCGCCCCTGCGGGCGGGACGCGGCCATAGACCGCTCAATCAACTGTATTCATTGACCAGCGCCAAGCCAGCTTAGCCCGGCGGAATCGTCTCTGCGAAGCTGGGGCGCTGCATCAGCTTGTCCTGCAACCGGTTCAGGTTGGGATAGAGTTCGCGCCAGTTGATTTGCGTGAAACGCAGATCAAGATAGCCCAGCGCGCAGCCGACCGCCACGTCCGAGAGGCTGAAATGGATGCCGCTGCAAAAAGCCTTGTCGCCCAAGCCGGTGCTCATGGCCTTGAGGGTAGCGTCAATCTTTCCCATCTGGCGGTCGATCCAGGCGTCGCTGCGCTGCTTGGGGCCGCGGCCGCTCCAGGTGGCTTCGAGGCGCGCCAGGATGGCGGCGTCGATGAGGCCATCGGCCAGGGCTTCCCAGGTTTTGACTTCGGCACGCTCGCGGCCCTGGGTCGGAATCAGCTTGCCGACGGGCGACAAGGTGTCCAGGTATTCGACGATCACACGGGAATCGAACACGGCTTCGCCGCCTTCCATGACCAGGCAGGGGACTTTGCCCAAGGGATTGGACGCGCCGATGGTGGTGTTCGCCGCCCAGACATCTTCCAGGATGAACTGGAAATCGAGCTTTTTCTCGGCCATCACTATGCGCACTTTGCGCACATAAGGGCTGGTGGCGGATCCGATGAGTTTCATGGTGATTGAGATCGTGGTCCGAGGGAAGTGCATTCTATCGAGTAAGCCCGGCACCGGGCTGACAGCCGCCCCAAACGTCGCAAAACTGGACAGTCCGCCGGCCCCGCCCCTGAAGGGCGCCCGGCCTACAATTGGAGGATGAGTTCTTCCAACCCGTTTTCCACCATCAACGCCATTTCGCCGCTGGACGGCCGCTACGCCGGCAAACTCGCCCAATTACGCCCCCTGATGTCCGAGCAGGGCTATATGCACCGCCGCGTACAGGTGGAAGTGGCTTGGTTTATCGCGCTGTCCGACGCCAAATTCGCCGAGTTCAAGCCGCTAAGCCCCGGCGCTCGCACCTATTTGCTGGGCCTGGTCAAGAATTTCTCGGAAGCCGACGCCGCAGCCATCAAGGACATCGAAAAAACCACCAACCACGACGTGAAAGCCGTCGAGTACTGGATCAAGTCCAAATTCGAAGCCCGGCCCGAACTCAAGGGGGCCAGCGAGTTTGTGCACTTTGCCTGCACCAGCGAGGACATCAACAACACCAGCCACGCGCTTCAGCTTAAAAGCGGCCGCGACCTGGTCGTGTTGCCGGCGCTCGACAAGGTGATTACCCAGTTGCGCGAAATGGCCCACCTGTTTGCCAATGAGCCCATGCTCAGTCGCACGCACGGCCAGACCGCCAGCCCGACCACGGTCGGCAAGGAAATCGCCAACGTCGTGGTGCGCCTGGCCAATGCGCGCGAGAAGATCGCCTCGGTCAAATTGATGGGCAAGATGAATGGCGCCGTGGGGAACTACAACGCTCACCTCTCGGCCTGGCCCGAGTTCGACTGGGAAGCCTTCAGCCGCAATGTGATCGAAACGCCCGAGCCGCTGGGCCTGGGCCTGACTTTCCAGCCTTACAGCATCCAGATCGAGCCGCACGACTACATGGCCGAGCTGTTCGACGCCGTGGCGCGCGCCAACACCATCCTGATCGACCTGGCCCGCGATATCTGGGGCTACGTCAGCGTGGGCTACTTCAAGCAGCGCCTTAAAGAAGGCGAAATCGGCTCGTCCACCATGCCGCACAAAGTCAACCCGATTGACTTCGAGAACGCCGAAGGCAACCTTGGCCTGGCCAATGCGCTGCTACGCCACATGAGCGAAAAGCTGCCGATCTCTCGCTGGCAACGCGACCTGACCGACTCCACCGTGCTGCGCAACATGGGTGTGGCGCTGGGCTATGCCGTGCTGGCCTATAACTCGTTGAGCGTAGGGCTGAACAAGCTCGAGTTGAACCGCGAAGCGCTCAGCGACGACCTCAACAGCGCGTGGGAAGTGCTGGCCGAGCCGATCCAGACCGTCATGCGCCGCTACGGCGTACAAGGCGCCTATGAAAAGCTCAAGGAAGTTACACGCGGCAAAACCGTGAAAGCCGAAGACCTGCACGCGCTGATTCGCTCACTGGAAATTCCCGAAGCAGAAAAAACCCGCTTGCTCGCCATGACGCCGGGCAGCTATGTGGGCCTGGCGGCCGAACTGGCCAAGAGAGTCTAGTTAAACCCCCCACCCCCGTCCAGGCTCACTACGTGTAGCCTGTTCCCCCCTCAAGGGGGCGGCGCCTGCGGTCTGGCAAAGCCAGTCCCGCAGCACCCACTGGTCATGCACAAAGAACTCTTCAACCCAGCATGAGCCGTGGAGCCGGCTCTGCCGGGCCACAGGCGGGCTGCCCCCTCGGGGGGCAGCGACCCACACGAAGTGGGGGAGCGTGGGGGCTACATCCCTTTGCCGCAATGCCAGCACTGCTCGAACCCGCCCTCCACCGTCTCGCCGCAGGCGCACTGCCAGCGGCGCTGCGGCAAGTTCTGCAGGTCGTGCAGCAATTCCTTGGCGCGCTCCTCTTCATGGTCATGCGTGAGCCAGACCTCGGGCAGGCACTGGTCGGGCGGCAGTTCGCCGGCCACGCTACCCAGGAAGTAGCGCTGCACGCTGGCCGCAAAGCCGGCTTGCTGCAAGATATCCACCCACAATGCCGCGATGGCGATATTGGGAGCGCGAGCCAGTCTGAGCATGGAAGCAGTGTAGCCCGCCCCGGCGCCGAACGCTACCAAATTGATAGCTGACGGGTTCAGGGCTTTTCGGCAGCGGAGTCCGCAGGGGCCGGAGTCTTTCCCTCCAACGCCCGGTCGGCATAGCGGCCAAAGCGCCAGGCAGTCGCCTCCTGCGTGATGCGCCGCCAGGTGCCGCGCTTCTCGCCGGGCGTCATTTCAGGCCAGCGCTGTACTTCATCGAAGGTGCGGCCGCAGCCCTTGCACAGGGCATCGCCCTGGCTGGTCGAGCAGATGGCGATGCAGGGCGTGTCGGCCGTGGTGTCGTACCAGGCACGCCAGGCCGCGAGCGCCTTGGGCGGGAAGGTTTTTTCGTCAGCCTCGTCCTCATGGTAGAAAACCATGAGCGCATACACCTCGGCCAGGGCGCGCAATTCAGGCGCCAGCGTTACGCCGTCGGGCGAGGGCTTTTTGTCGCGCCAGTAATTGATGGCGGCTTCGATATCAGTGATGTGGATGCCGGGCATGGGAAATAAAGTAGCAAATGAGGTGGCTTGCCGCGCCAATGAAAAGGAATGCGCGAAGCCGCAAGGCCGGGCCGTTCATTATCGGCCAGACGGCAAAAGCGCTTTCCCGGCGCGGTTTTAACTGCAATCAGGGTCTGGCAGCAAGCCCCCAGAGGAACAAGGCGCCACAACCCAGCAGCCCCACCCACTTGGCCAGAGCAGCCACGGTCATGGCCACCCCGAGCGGCGGTTCCAGCCCCGCCAGCAGGGTCCAGGGAAAGACCAACACCAAGACAAGCGTCAGCAGGTTTTCAGCCACGTCGCCCATTACGGCCACCGCCGCGGCCAGCCCCAAGACATTGAGCAAGACCAGGGGCTTGCGGTCAGCGCGCTGCACACGCACGATGCGGGCGAAGGCCCAAGTCACGGCGCGAGCCAGAATGAAGGCATAGGCGGCTATCAGGCAGAAATCAGCCCAGACAGCGGCGGCCACGCGGCCGGCGGACTGCGGCAGCGTGGTCAGCGGATAGTCCCAGGACGTCACCCAGTTGACCTGCCAGCGCGCCAACGCCAAGTTGGCGGCGGCTGCCTGGCCCATATCCCGACTCAGCGCCAGCAGGCATTCCCACAAAGTCATGCGTGCAGGCACGATGCTGCCGTGCAGCAGCCCGCCGGCCAGCAGCCAAAAGGCGATAGCGAAAGCCAGCGCCACCAGCAGGCCGGCCAAAGGCCGGCCGCGCGCCCAGACCGTATCGGCAGGAAAGGAAAGGCCAAGCGCGGCCACTGAAGGGTGCTCCACAGGTACCACGTTCCGGGGCTTCCCGGCCTCCATCACCACATGTGGGTTGCGTTGGTGCAGGCCTGCCAGCGCCCACAACGGCGCGGAATAGGTCTGGCTGTGGATGCGAGGCTGGGGTGGCAGGCTGCCGGGGGTGGGCGGCATCAGCGCAGCCAGTACAGCCTGTACCTCGAGTCGGCCCGCGGCGTCGATCAGGCCGACGCGCAGACGTAGCTGGCAATCGACGGCCTCCTGCAACATCCAAAGCAGTGGATCGTGCGACAACCGCGCTTCAGCCTGGACGTAACCGCCACCAACATCGCAGTGCGCCCCCGAGAACCACAGCTGGGCAATGCTTTGCCCGCTGGCTGCATAGTCATGCACGGGATCCACATAGTAGGGACGCGGCTCGAAAGAGCGGCGGTATTCGTCAAGGGCCAGGGCCTGGCGCACGTGGTGAAAGCGCTTTCCGACAATGGTCGGCGAAGCGGTGATGGCGCGGCTGAGGAGGGGTGCGCCCACAGAAGCCACGGTCTCCCAGACGCCGACGAACCAGACCGGCGCGGCGCGAGTCTGCTCCGAGGCAAACAGCCGGCTGATCTGGTCACGGATAGCGATGTACTTGCGCCCTCCCCGTTCGCGGTCCGAGAAGTAGACATGCAACAGGGTGGGCACAAGCCCTTCCATCTCGGGACGCAGCAGGCCGAACTGCGTCACCAGCCCGCCTATGCTGCGCGCTGTGAAAGCGCCGCGCGAGAACCCGAACAGAAAAATCTGGTCACCGGGCCGGTAGTGCCGCATCAGGAACACATAGGCTTCGGCGATGTTTTCATACACGCCCTTGCCGAAGGCCAGGCCGTACAGCCGCTCGAAAATGCGGCTGGTGCTGTCGGTCAGGGAAGCGCCGGGAAGTTCGCCGGGGTTTCCGACGCCAGGGTCGTAATACAGCAGCTGGTCGTTGTCATCCGGCGCCAGCAGACCACACAGCTTGGTGACATTGGTATCCCTGGCGCCGCCCGTCAGGTTGTTGTTGGTGCCATCGCTGCAGATGATCAATTGCCTGGTCATGGAGCACTCCTTCGCCGTGGTCGGGGAACCGGAGCCACCTTAAACCCGGCGCGAGGCGATGTCACCCCCTGGACGGAGGAGCTACCGCCCGCCGCCCGCCGCCCGCAGCGAATAGCCGGGATTTGCAAAAAATTCCTTTTTATTGTCAAATATGCAGACGAAGGGGAGTAACTCCCTCGTTTTGCTGCAATACTCGATAACAGACACCACAGCAAAATCGCTAACAGCAAGTCGTCATTACGAAGTTCACACTTCCGGCTTGTTGGGCATGCAGCGACACTGCATGTCGAGCCAGACCTTCGATTGAAACCTGAACAGGTTTGATCGAGGCGTTCGCGGCATCAATCCCCTGAGCCGAACCAATCACAAACCTATTCCGGTTTCACGAATCCGGAAATCCGTTCGCGCGGATTTCCAAGTCGAAACTTGACATGGAGTGTGAGCTTTGGAACTATTTACCGCCCCCTGGTGGTCCGCCCTGCTGGCGATCATCCTCATTGACCTGGTGCTCGCCGGCGACAACGCCATCGTGATCGCCCTGGCCGCGCGCAACCTGCCCCCTCAACTGCAGAAAAAAGCCATCGTCTGGGGCACAGTGGGCGCCATCGTGGTCCGCTCCGCCATGACCGTTGGCGTCGTGTGGCTGCTGAAAATTCCCGGCCTGATGCTGGTAGGCGGCCTGGGCCTGCTGTGGATTGCCTACAAGCTGCTCGCCGACCAGGGCGACAAGGAACACGACGGCCCCGTCGCCAGCACCTTCTGGGGCGCCATGAAAACCATTGTGGTGGCCGACGCGTTGATGGGCATCGACAACGTGCTGGGCGTCGCCGGCGCCGCGCACGGCTCCTTCGACCTGGTCGTCATCGGCCTGCTGGTGAGCATCCCCATCGTGGTGTTCGGCAGCACCATGGTGCTCAAGCTCGTGGAACGCTTCCCCGCCATCATCAACATCGGCGCCGCCGTGCTGGCCTTCACCGCCGCCAAGATGATCGTGAGCGAGCAGCTGCTTGACCCGATTTACGGCGGACCTGGTGCCTTACCGTCTGCCGCGACCCTGCACACCGTCGCCACCTGGGTCACCTACGCAGTGGCGGTGGCCGGTGTACTCGGCGCGGGCTGGTGGGCTACCCGGCGCAATCGCTCAAGCCGCGACGCCGACCTGATTCCTCACTGATCCCCGCAACCAGCAAGCTTTCTAAAACGACGACAACTCAAGGAGAACTTCATGGACAACATCATCGTGTACGTTGACGACGCCACATATGCCCTGCAAATGCTGCAACCCATGCTGCCCACCGGCGGCGCCCGCAACCCCACACGCTGGATCGTGGTTGGCTGCGCGCCCCGTGTGACGCACCGCGTCAGCAAATGGGTGACGCACAGCGCGCGCGAAAGCTGGCGCGGCAAATGGGCCGAAAAAGTTTTCGCCCAACTGATTCCCGTGCTGGAACAAGAAGGCGACACGGTGCTGGCCCAGGTGGCGCAAACCACCTTGATCACCCAGACCGAGTCCCTGATCAAACAGCATGGCGCTGCGCGGGTGCTGGATGCGCGCCGGCCGAAGTTCGGCCAGGACATGCAGCCGGTAACGGCTTCACAGGCTCAGGAAAGCAACGGCGTGCTGGGCTACGCCACCGCGCTGGCGGGCGCCGGCTTGCTGGTGGCGACCGACTGAAGCGGCCTGCCACCGATTGCCAACGTGCCAATGCGCCCTCCGGGGCGCATTCTTCTTTGGGCGGCCCGATGGTATTCTTCAGCCATGAAACTCATCCTCAAATGGCTTTTCAGTGCAGCTGCCCTGTTGGCGGTCGCGTACCTGTATTCAGGCGTGGCGGTGAGCAGTTTTACCGGCGCGCTTGTTGCGGCCGCCGTGCTGGGTGCGCTCAACATGGTGGTGCGCCCCATCCTCGTGCTGCTGACGCTTCCGGTGACACTGGTGACGCTGGGGCTTTTCCTCTTCATCGTCAACGCGCTCATGTTCTGGGCCGCTGCCAGCCTTACCAGCAGTTTGAATGTTGCGGGTTTCGGTGCGGCGCTGATAGGTTCGCTGATTTATTCCCTGCTGCAGCTAGTGGTCGACTTTGTCCTGGAGCGCCTGTTCCTTGATAAGTGATTCCGTCTGGCGCGTCCGCGTGTCCAGGATGGAGCCTTCCACGTAATCCGCGCTACTTGGATTGCTGCGCATCAAGCCTTGCGCCGCCTTGAACCGGTCCAGCGCCGCCGGGTAGTCCAGTTGTGCCGCCCGGCTTTCCGCGTCCGCCCGTATTGCCCGCACGCTCTGGTTCTGGTTGCCGTAGGCGACCGCGAGCAATTGCCAGGCCGTTGCATCCTTGGGATGGGCGGCCACCCAGGTCTGCAAACGGCTGGACACATCCTGGGCCCGCTGTGCCGCCAGCAGTGAACGTGCCTGCATCAACACCTCAGCACGCGACGACACCTTTGAAATATCGAAAGTCGCGGCCGTAGCCGGAACCACGCCAGCCAGCAGATCGATCTCGACGGCCAGCAAATCTGCCGCGCCAAGCGCCTGCGGCACCTCTGCCACGAGCGGCCGGAGTTTGGCCAGATAATTCCGGGCGCCCGCGAAATCGCGCAGCTGTGCAGCGGCATAGGCGCCTGCGTACACAACGCCGGCATCACGCACGTTGTCTGCCGAGGCTGGCGACTGCAGGACCAGGGGTGCAGTGCGGCGTTGCGCTTCCGCCACCATGGACCGCAGCCCGTCGACCCCTGGTGCCGCCAGAATACGCGCGCGCGAGGCCATCATGGCGTGCAGCACGCGGGCCTTGCCGGTCTCGACGAGCTTTTCACGTGAAGGCTTTTCAGCCTCCGCGGAGGCCAACTGCACACGCGCCTGCGCCGCGGCAATCCGCTCGGTCGTCAGCGGGTGAGAGCGCAGATAGGGAAAAGAGCCGTTGTCATTGAGGCGCGAGGCCTGTTGCAGCTTTTCAAACATGCTTGTCATGCCGCGGCTTTCAAAGCCGGCATCGGTCATGACGCCAAAACCGATGCGGTCGGCCTCCCTTTCCATGTCCCTTGAGAAATTGAGCTGATTTTGTGTCGCCACCGCCTGACCGCCCACGATGGCAGCGCTGGCGGCATCGCCGTTTTTTCCAGCGGCCAGTGCGCCCAGAATCATGGCGGCAATCATCCAGGGCGTCTGGCGCGATTGCTGCGTCAGCATGCGCGAAATGTGCCGCTGCGTGACGTGGCTGAGTTCGTGGCCGAGCACGGCGGCCATTTCATCCGCACTACCGACTGCAGCGATCAGGCCTAGATGCACCCCGAAGTAGCCGCCTGGCAAGGCAAACGCATTGATGCTGCGGTCCCGGATCAGGAACACCTGCCAGGCAAAGCGCTCCTCAAGCTCCGCATGCAGTTCCCCACGCGTGCGCGCAGCAGTCACCAGCGGCAACCAGATACTTTGCAGATAGTCGGTCAATACCGGATCGTCGATGTAGTCCGGGTCCCGGTAAATGCTGGCGGCAATGCGATCGCCGACCCGGCGCTCAGCGGCAGCTGCCAGTTCGGATGTTTCGCCCAGCGACGGCAGAGAGCCCGTCGTCGCGCCAGGCGCGCTTGCGGGCGCCTGAGCGATGGAAAAGCTGGCCGAGGCCGCCCATGCGAGCAAGGCCAACCCCAACCGGCCCAAGGCAAGGCCTCGCCTCGGCGGCACCTGTTTAGAACGAATCAATCGGTACAAAAGCGATGACCTCTGCGGTATTGGTGTCCAGCAGGACTGTCCAGAATGTTTTCCGCCCCACCATGGGGATATAGCCTATGGGCCGGGCCTTGTCATTACCGCCGGAGGCCAATTTCAGCGCGGCGTCTATTTCACCGACCCGGGCCGGAAACCGCTTTTCGAGTTCCTTCAGCGGCTTGGCACGCGCCAGTAGTTGCGCTTTACCCAGATCGTAACGCTGCCAAAACCCCGGGCGCGCGCCCAGAGGCAAGCCCCCCAAAGCCGCCATGGTGATGTCAGAGCGCTCCTTGTCGTCCTTGAAACTGCGGACCGACAGTAACGTTGGCCCCGTCAACGGCAGCGTAGCCAACCCGGCCGGCGCCAGCCTCAGCTCATCCCTGGGCACCTCTATTGCGTGAACGGCCCTGAAACGGTCTATTTCGAACACCAGGTGCACAGGGCGCACCACAGCCACCGTCCACAAGCCGTACGCCAGTGCAGCCAGCTGGAACAGGCCGATCACCGTCAGGTCAAGGCGCAGTAAACGGGTGGCTTTTTTGACATTGAACACCGCCAACGTCAGCAGGGGCCCCATAACCACGTCGACGGCCACCACGATCATGAACAGTTCACGGCCGCCTGAAATCTCACTGTATGGATAAGGGTACCAAACCAGAAAAACCAGCGTGGCCGCGAGAGCCGCAATTGCAACGCTAATACAAAAATGCACACCCGCCGCCAGCAGGCGCCTTTTAAGGGGAGTCTGATTCGCAAACATGGTCTTATGATGAGGGCCTGTTGTAAAGGTTTCGTAAAAGCATGGCGCCCCCTCCCTCACTCACCCACTTCGACGGCCAAGGCCAGGCCCATATGGTTGACGTGGCGGGCAAGGCGGCCACACACCGTGTCGCCATTGCGCAGGGCCGTATCGTAATGAATCCTGCGACCTTGTCCATTGTTCTGCAAGGCAGCGCCAAAAAAGGGGACGTGTTGGGTATCGCGCGCGTCGCCGGCATCATGGCTGCCAAGAAAACCAGTGACCTGATCCCCCTGTGCCATCCGCTGGCCCTGACCCGCGTGGCCATCGACTTCCAGCCGCAAGAGAGCGATTCCAGCATTGCCTGCCGCGCCACCGTGGAAACCGTCGGCCCGACAGGAGTGGAGATGGAAGCCCTCACTGCGGTGCAGGTGGCGTTGCTGACGATTTACGACATGTGCAAGGCAGCCGACCGCGCCATGACCATCACCGACGTGAGGCTGCTCGAAAAGCACGGCGGAAAATCCGGCAGCTTCACCAACCCCTGAGCTAGGGCAAACGCTCAGCGCCTTCGGGCAAGCCGGCCTTGACCGCAGCCCAGCGCGCGTGCTCCTTCGGGAACGCCGCCCTGTAACGCGCCAGATGCGCCAACGCTTCGTCGTCCAGACCCAGCATAACGGCGCTTTCAATCACCTTTTCAATCATGGACGGCTCGGGCGAGTAATGCAGCAGGGCCGTCGCCGTGTCGAAGGTCCATTGGGCGTTGTCACGTGTCAGTGGCGTCAGGTTCAGCTCGGCAAAACTGACCTGGTTGCGAAACAGCCATGAGTCCCGGATCTTGGCCAGGGTGCCTTCTCGATAGGCCGCATCGCGCTCCTGCGGGGCCAGGTAAATCTGGCTTACGCGGTGGTAGTCCCATAAGGCCCAGGTGCAAGACGCCATAGCCGCCGCAGCCAGCAGCCGCCTCCAAACAAGCGCTCTTGGCGCGCCTGACATCACCGTCTCGCCGCCACGCTGCCATAACAAACCTATACACAAACCAAAAGCGATCTGGAAAGGCCCGTACCAAAGGGGATATTCGAGCATGCTGTGCAGCAACACCACGGCCAGTACGCCCCACCCCAGCTGGCGCACGGTATCCGTCTCCCGCCATGGCCGCCGCCGCGCCACCCACCACGTGCCAAAGCCGCAAACAAGCAGCGCCACCGGGATACCCAGCTCTACCGCCAGATGCAGCGGCAGGTTATGGGCATTGTCCAGAATCTCGCAGAACCGCGGCCCGGCATACAAGTTGGCGTAATGCGCATAGTCCAGCTCTCCCCAGCCCCACCCCAGCCAGGGTTTTTGCATGACCAGGTCCAGCACGTTGGCCCACAGCACCTTGCGGCTCGCACATGCCAACTCGCCGCCGCGCAGCCGGGCCAACATGCCGTGCGCCGCCGGATCGAACCCCAGCAGCCAAGGCAGCGCCAGCGTCGCCGCGGCATACGTCAGCATCGCCGTGACCAGAAGGCGCAGAACGCGAGGCTGGCGCCATGTCCCCCACACGCCGGCCATGGCACAGAGCACAACCAACTCCAGCAAACCCACGCGCGAGGAAGATGCGGCGTTACCGGCCGCCAGCACGGCGCCCCCCAGATAAACCATCCACTGGCGAGATCCGGTGCCACTGCGGCCAGAGACCCAAATCAGAGCCGCCAACGCGATGTTGGTGAGGCTGGCAAACTGGTTGCGCTGGCGCAGGTTGCCAAATGCCTCACCGGGCGCCGGCGTCTGGCTTACCCACGCCCCCAGCGCCGCCGCTGCGCCGAAGTATTGCAACAGGCCTATCAGGCTGCTCACCAGGCCGGCCAGCAACCAAGCCCAAGCCGCCGGCGCCACCCAGCGCTGAGCGAAGGAGGCGCCACCCGGCGGCATACCCGGAACGGCCCGCATCGGAGCCAGGAACACCAGGGCCGCTGCCGCGGCAAGCGAGACCAGCCACGGCACCACGCCTGGTGAAGGGCCAGGCGCAAGCGGGTTGAGCCAGGGGACGGCCAGAAGAAAGATGGCGATCAATTGCATAAGCATGGCACGCAGAAAAGCCCGAAACGATCAGTCACCCGGAATCATGAGGACAAGACTTGAGTCTGCGAGGGTAACTGATCCGGGCGAATGAGGGCCAATTTCCAGGCGGGCGCTTGGCGAGCGCTATCGCCAAATGACTTTTAACCGCTAGTCTGCCAGGTCGCACCGGCAGGACACCGCAAACACGCAGCATCGCCTTTTCACCCCTCCATGCGTTAGCATCGTGTCGTTTCGCCTTGAGCCGCTCCGGACAGGGCTCTCGCGCCGGTACAGACCGCCACCACCGAAAAATATGCACTTACTCCGTGAACAAGCGCGATCAAACACCGCTCGAACTGGCGGTGGGGCGTCAGCCCTTGGAGCGCTTGTCAAATCATGAGCACGGTTGTTTTAAATCCCCTTCGGATCGTTTCCGATGTCTGGCGCCATCGCTACCTGCTGGGCCAACTTATAAAAAGAGATGTACTGCTGCGCTACAGAGGAGCAATGTTCGGCGTGTTGTGGATTTTCCTCAGCCCGCTGTTGATGCTGGCGATCTTCGCCTTCATCTTCGGCCAGGTTTTTCAGACTCGCTGGCCGCAGCAAACCAGCGGTCTGCCGTTCTGGCTGTTGCTCTACAGCGGCTTGATCACTTTCAACATCTTTGCAGAAACGGTTTCCCGGGCACCAGCGTCGGTGCGTGGTTACCCCAGTTTTGTGAAAAAAATCATCTTTCCCGTGCATATCCTGCCCGTGGTCCCGCTGGGAGCCGCCTTGGTGCATGGCACGTTCAACTTCCTGATCCTAGTGGCTGCGCTGGCATGGGTGGGTGGCCTGCATGGTCAGATCGTGCTTTTCCCACTGCTGCTCCTTCCCGTTCTGCTTCTGGCCTTGGGACTATCCTGGTTTGTGGCAGCGTGGGGCGTTTTTATTAAGGATATGACCCAAATCCTGCCGGTGTTTGTGCAGATGCTGATGTTCCTGTCGCCAGTGTTTTATCCGGTAAGTGCTGTGCCAAGCGCTTTGAGGTCCGCCTACCAGTACAACCCCTTGGGAATCGCAATTGAAGCCTCCCGCGCCGCAGTCACCAAACAGCCGATCGACTGGAGTGTATGGGGGCTGGCTTTGGGCTTTTGCATGGCAATAGCAGTTCTGGGTTATGCCTTCTTTCAGCACAGCCGAGAGGAATTTGCAGATGCACTCTGATACAGCCATTTCCGTCAGAGGCCTGACCAAAACCTACCGAATCTTCAGCCATCCTGGAGACCGAATCAAGCAGGCTCTTACGCTGGGTCGGATCCACTTTCACCGCGAGTTCACTGCCGTCAAGGAGGCATCCTTCGAAGTCAAAAAAGGCGCGACGGTCGGCATCATTGGCCGCAACGGCTCCGGCAAGAGCACGTTATTGCAACTGATCAGCGGAATCCTCACACCGACTGCGGGCACGGTTGAAGTCAACGGACGTATCTCGGCTCTGCTGGAACTGGGGGCTGGGTTCAATCCGGAATTCACCGGGAGTGAAAACATCTATTTTCAGGGCGCATTGATGGGGTTGAGCAAAAGCGAAATGGACTCGCGACTCCAGGATATTGTCAAATTCGCCGACATCGGAGAGTTTATCGACCAGCCCGTAAGAACGTACTCGAGCGGCATGTTCGTAAGGCTTGCCTTTGCTGTTGCAACTTCAGTGGATGCCGAAATCATTCTTATTGATGAAGCGATGGCCGTGGGCGATGTGGCATTTCAATCGCGTTGCTTTAGCCGCATTCGTCAGTTGAAGAGCAAAGGAGTCACTTTTCTATTGGTATCCCATTCGATGGCTCAGATTATGAATAACGTGGACAGTGCACTGCTGGTCGATCGTGGATCGATCCTCATGCACAGTGAAGACGTTAGATCAGTTGTCGCCGCCTATGAGGCCAGAGTACGAAATACTTCAGCATCAGTGCCTTCAGCATCAGCCACTGCGACGAAATTCGATACACATACAACACCTGTCGACACCTGGAACTCTCGCGAACAACTGAGCGCTGCTGCTCTAAGCCAAACGAGGCGGGATCTTCACGAGAACAGGTTTGGAACCTTTGAATCAGTTATCGGCAAAGTGGTATTTCTGCAAAACGATTCCGAAAATTCGTATCTACTCCCCGGAAAAAAAACTTTAATCCGCTTCCATATCGAATCGTCCCGCGCATTCAGCGATGTCGTACTGGGCGTTTCCATACGACTGCCGGGCACGGGCGATTTGTGGGGGGATAACAATCTGCTGGCGGAGCATCCTGTCGCGCTTCATCCAGGCCAGAACACGATCGAGTATTTTTTTGATTTACCGATCTCCAATGGCGAGTATCTGGTTTACTGCGGATTGGCCGCTTTTGAGTCCGGGAACCGAGTGGAGCTTGATCAGCGGTGGCCGGCGGAACGCATTACTGTTGTTTCGGATCGCATCCAATTGGGGCATATTCACGCGCCCATCACCGTAAGGATTGCAGCATAGATGTTTGCAATTTTTCTACCGGCCCTTAATTTCAGGGGCAACCGCTCACCCTTCTTATGGTGGTTTTATAAGTTCGTGAGCGAGTTCGGCCAAGAGGCCATTTATATGTGCGGAGACGAATACTTTCTTGATCCGAACGTCCACCGCGAGAGCAACAGACCCGAGATTCACGAAGAGGCAGCCAGAAACTTCGGATTCCAGATTCCCGATGAAAGCTTGTTGCGCGCACTGCCGAAGGCCAATATCCACGTGCAGGTATGGCAAGTTCTGGAGGAACTGTTTCCGGCGAATCCGCCGGCATCATTTCGCCACTTTTGTCTCAACGAAGATCCGGTTTTACGCGAAGCCCTTATTGGCGCGTTTGATCAAATCAAAAAAGTAGACGGTGAAGTCGAGGCGGTTATTACGTGCGTTAACTGTGCCACGCTGCAGCGCTTCTGCAAGGAGAAATCCTTGCCCCTTCTACATCTTGAACTAGGGCCCTTCCGCAGTCCTCATTACCTGGGAACGGCCTATTTTGACTTCAGCGGTGTGAATGGGGGGACGGAATCTCAGGAGAGATTCAGCAGTGCGCGCGACTCGGCAGATGGCATGGTTGATTTGCTTAGCATTGAAGCCATTCGTTCCCTGCTCATGGCGCGAAACGCCCTGCCTCCGGTTCAATCAACGGTTGGCCTGGGTATCGCCCTTCAAGTAGAGGATGACACCAATATCATTTGCTATTCCAACGGTTTTTCCTCTGTGTCGCTGCTTAACAATGCTCGAAATTTATTGGTCGGGGAAAAAGTGGCGAAGCCCGTCTTGGTAAGAGGGCATCCAGGATCTTTTTTTTCCCCTAAAGGCTTGCCTCCAGGGCTTGATGTTGATCCATCAAGAACGGCGATGGAATTCATCCAGCGTTGTGATGAAGTACACACTATTAACTCTAGCCTTGCCGTGGAGTTTCTTCTACAAGGGAAAAAAGCAGTCGTCTTCGGGGAAAGCCCATTCGCGTTTTGCGTCGACCCCGATACCCATCAACACAAAACGTCGAATCTCAGATTTTTTTGCCTCAATTACCTCGTTCCCTGGCGGCTGGCCACCTCCGCCGAGTACATACGATGGCGCCTGCGCAATCCAAGCGAGCGCGCAATCATGGATGTCCATCTGGAGTTTTACATGCGCGAAAAAATCGCTTTGCTGGAATCCCGTGTCGCCGATCTCGAACGGGAGTTGGATGACCGAGACAAGCAAATTGCAGTGCTCCGAGCGTCGATCTTCTGGCGATTCTCTTACTTTTTTCGAAGAATTTTCAGCGGTTTCCTACGGCGCTGACGTCAAGTGATTGACCGACCTAATCAAGTCAAGGTCGACCCTCCCAATTTCTGTGAGATCAGTTTGCTCCACCCGGTCGTTAAACGTAACTTTTGGCTCGATGCTTGCCGTAGCTTGGCCATCATCATGGTCCTGGCCTCCCACGGACGGCATTTCCTTACTCCGGCCTGGAAGACCGCCGAGATCTTCCGACTTGGTGGGTTTCTGGGAGTGGAACTCTTTTTCGTTCTCTCGGGTTTCTTGATCGGAGACATCATTTGGTCCGCCTTCAAAAGATCACGCACCGGCTACCAATGGGCGACTAGGTTTATGGCCCGCCGCTGGTTGAGAACGCTACCGACCTACTATCTATTTCTCTTTATCAACGCCCTGCTGATCGGTAGCACGGTATCGACCGGACGTGTCACCGATCTTTTACCCTTCATTCTTTTCCTTCAGAACTTGACCCGCCCGCATCCTGAGGTTTTTGGTGAAGCCTGGAGCCTGGCCGTCGAAGAAATTTTCTATTTAACGCTACCACTGTGTTTGATTTTGGCTAGCCAGTTTTTTGCGAAGAAGAAACCCGCATTCCTTTCAGTCATTGCGCTGTTCTTGCTTTTGCCTTTAATAGCAAGATTCATAGCGGTGGATGTGTTCGAACCGACATGGGACGCGGGCATACGAAAAGTGGTCATATTCCGACTTGATGCACTTATGGTCGGGGTTCTGGCGAGCTGGTTGATCCATGAAAAACCACCACTTGATCACACGAAGATTTTTTGGACTTCGCTCTTGGGTCTTTCACTTATAGCGGGAGCAGTGGCCTTCTTTCTGCTGAATGAAGCGGCCTTGAATCTAGACCCATTTGCGCGAATCTGGCTATTTCCTATAGTTTCCGTAGGTTGCGTATTAGTGGTCGTATCTGGTCTGAGATGGACTAACGCGCCGGCAATCATCGGAAGGCCGATAGAAATATGCGCGCGTTGGTCCTATGCGCTTTATCTCGCTCATATGCCTGTGTTCGGTATCATTCTGTGGTTCCAGGGCCATGCTCAACCTGGAGCTAGTGTGGGCGCTCTTCTTCGATGGGCGAGCTTTGTTGTGGGAAGTCTGTGCGTGGCGGCATTGGTAGAGCGGTTTATTGAACGCCCGACGCTTCGATGGCGTGACCACGTCGTTCCAAGATGATCTGGCACAAACGTGAATCAACGGCAGAATTATCCAACCGATCTGTAGGTGGCGCCAAAGCTGGTGCCCACAAGCATTCAGCGAAGAGGAATCATGCGGACTATTAGTGCAATTGGCCGATATATTAAAGAGAACGGCGGCGCCGTTGCCGCTACGCGCAAAGTAGGCCAGCTGTCATGGATGCTTGTAAGTCAGTCTGGTATACGCGGGTTAATTAACGAAATCCAAAATACCTTGCAAGTCAGGCGGGCGCAAGTCGAGCAGATACGCCGGAAAAAAACTCTTGCAACTTTGGCCGAGAAAAAGAAGGTCACGATTCTGGCGACGCCGCACACCTTGTATGTGGCGTATATGTTGAACTACGCGCTGCTGAAAGTGGGATTTCAGGCGTCCGTGATTACGTCACCGCCACCCTTGGGTTTTGGAAAAGATGTCTACATCGTGCTGTGCCCACAGATGTTCTCACGGCTGCCCATCAACCTGATTTCTTTCCAAATGGAGCAATCGACCAGTTCGCGTTGGTTTACTCAGAACTATCTAAAAAAACTACGCACATCGCTGGCAATATTGGAATACTCAAGAACGAATATCGGGTTCATGGAGCAACAAGGTATTCCCTATAGAAGCATCTTCTACGTGCCCATCATGAAGATTCCGAACTATTTCGATTTTCTGGCCGAGAAGGGCCTGCATTTTGAGGGGAATCGGCAAAAAGAATACGAGGTGCTGTTTTACGGTGACGTCAACAATGCACGTCGCCGAACCATCCTGGATCAGCTGAGCAAGCGGTTTGACGTCAAAATCATCGGGAACCTGTTCGGCAAAGAGCTCTATCGGCACTTGCTGAAGGCGAGAGTGGTCGTCAACATTCACTACTACGAGACGGCGCTACTTGAGACAACGAGGATCTGCGAATGCCTTTCGCTCGGAGTTCCAGTCGTGTCAGAAACCGCCAAGGACCGAGCCGAATATCCCGAGTTGGAATCACAGGTTCGCTTTGTAGAAATGGGCGACGTGGCGGGGATGATCGAGGCAATTGAAGCCGCACTCAGCAACGAGGCTGCCCTTCCAAGCGCAAAAGTTGAAGCGGAGAACCCACAGGAAACAGGTGAAGTCTCTCCATTTTTTCACTTGAACCGGTTTTTACTGGCAAGCGGACTTATCGATCTGGACACACTCACTTCCAGCAACTCCGTTTTGCCACCGAGTTTTAACACCAGAAAAATCTGTCTGAGCCTTCCTGAAACGGCTACACGCCGCGCATCTTTTTTGTCCAGAGAGTTACCGACCTTCGAAATTTTTGATGGACTGCGGCATACACAGGGCTGGATCGGATGCGGATTGAGCTACAAGTACCTGATCCAACGGGCAAGGAAAGCAGGTCTACCCCAGCTATTGATTTGCGAGGACGATGTCGTACTCGACCAGCAAGGTGAGGCGGCAATCGCTGCTACCGAGGCTTATCTGAAGTCCTTAAAGGGTGAATGGGACATCTTTGTTGGATTGATTTCTCACGTTCATCCCGATGTTGAGATCAGTCAAGTTGCCGAATTTAACGGGCTGACATTTGTTCATCTCAACAAGATGACAGGAATGGTGCTCAACATCTACAACCATACAATTTACGATGCGCTCAGTTCATGGAGCGAATTGAATGAAGACCCTAAAACCAATACGATCGACCGATACCTGGAAAATATAGAAGGACTCCGAGTGATTACAGCCCTACCCTTTATTGTGGGCCATTCCGAGGGAGACAGTTCGACCTTATGGGGTTTTGGAAATGAGAGCTATGCAGGGCTGATCGTCCGTAGCCAGGAAATACTGCAGCGAAAAACACAGGCATACATCAGGGGAAAGCCGTAATTGTTGAATGCCGTCGAAATGGTCAGACTTCAGCGGAATTCAACACCAATCACCACTCCGACCCCGCTGCACTGAGGGGCAAGGTTCGGAATAGGGTTGAGGAAGGGATCGAGCAGGCCCTCCCAATAGCCAATAACTTGCCGTTGGTGTCGCTGACGATCAACCTCCCCATTTGATCCCATGCATCTGCCGGTCACGCGCCTGCAACGTTCTTCAGAAGCTGGGCGCGCGCGGAGCTTCGTCGCTACGCCGGCTATCGACCTTCCGAACGCAAAACTCAGGTGTCAAATGCATATGGAAGCGCGGATTCGAAACTTCGCTGACCTTCATCGCTGCAAACATGTGCGTGGGGGTGATCGTCCCGGCGTTTATGAGCGCCTCGTCCTTTGCCTGTACGCGATCGATAAATTCCGTAGCCCAGCCATCGGTCGCGTCGAAATTGTGCCCAAAACAGCGGTCCACAAAAATATCGATCACGTTGCCAAACGGCACAAACAGCGCGAAGTGAAAATGCTCAATGAGCAGAGGAAGAATGTCCTGCGCTCGGATGCCCTCGAACCCTTCGCTACTGCAATCAAAGTTGATATACAGCGGCTCGTGGCGGCGTAGCAGTTTGTTGTAACGGCAGCTTTGCGGCAACTCTGCCCAGAACGAGTGCACAACCTCCAGCGCTTCTGGCCAACGCATGTGACCGTTGCGTCCGATCATGTCGTGAATGAGGAAATAGCCGTCGGGACGCAAGTGCGTCTTGATTTCATTGAAAATGTGTTCCAACGCCACGAAGTGATGCAAGGCATGGGCGGCGATTGCCACGTCGTAGACACCTGCAAGCCGAATCTTGTTGATGTCCGTCGCGGTGAAGCGCAGCCACTCATAAACGCCCGCCTCCCGTGCGAGTTTCTTGCCGCGGGCCAGCATGGCAGAATTGAGATCGACGCACTCAATGGTAAAGTTACTGTGGCCCTTCTGGATCAGCGCCTGCGCTAACTTGACCTCGACTTCGCAATTACCCGAACCGAAATTGATGATTCGCGTAGGTCGACCTGCCGCTGCCAGCAGCACCTCGTCAGTGTGCTTGAACAGGAACTCAGTTTCATTGGCGAAATTGAACTTCTCAAGCAGCGGTCTCACGTACCGATCGGCCCAGTAGTCGTGAATCTCGGGGAGGTTTGCAACCTTCTCGATGCCCTCAAAAGTCCGGATCTCTGCCGCGAGCCTTGCGGCGTAGCTGCGCTTGGGCTCCACGAGTAGCGGCCTGACAAGCGCGACAAAGCGGCCCCAGCCCGGCGCACGCTGGAGATGGAGCATGTGTGCCACGCGCGTTCCGACTCTTCTTACATTGGTGCGAATCATCAATTTCTCCATACTCTGGGGCTAACGTGAGCGCTGTGATCGAGCACGGCATAACCATACCTTGCTGGACGATCCATTATGCTCAAGTTTCTTTAGAAAGCGGGGTGCATTCACGCCACCCCAAGCGACGGTTATCGCAAAGCCGGGATGCCATGCTTCCACAGCATCCGCAGCTTGTACGGGATCCACTGAAAAACCGAAAAGAATTGGTGCGCAGTGCTGCGCCTGTTCATCTGAATCATTCGACGGCGCTCGCGCAGCAAACGTCGCTGTCGCCAGAGCGATTTCAGACAGGCGCCATAAATTTGGCGCCAAACGCGCGAGTCGCGCTTGATGGAAGTCAGTGCCATCCCTTCGACCGCCAACGCGACGAGGTGCAGGGGAAACAGCAGAGCAAAAAAAGGCGCCGGGTAGGTCAGGGCCATCACATAGGACTTGTTACGCTCGGAAAGCGCCCTGCGGCGAAAGGATGTCACAAGGCGGCCATGGTTCACTTTTCCGCCGCCAAAGCTGTGGCCGACGCGATGCCTGTAGCCGCTTGCGTGTACGGCCGCCACCCGGCACCCCAGCAGGCGAGCATGGCAGCAAAGATAGAGGTCCTCCCCAATGCTGCCAAACCACTCCGGAAGTCCGTCGAGTTCCTGCCAGAGAGTCCTCGGAATCCATAGACACGCCCCCATCACCATGCCCACCTCACTTCGATCCGGATCATGGTTGGGCACTGGATTAAGAAAGGGGTCGAGCAAACTACCGATGTCCAGCAGTTCACCGCTGTCAAAATCGTACTGAGGCAGGCTGAGAATAGCGGGCCGGCCGATCCGACTCGCCTCGTCGAGTAAGGTCCGCAGGGCATCCGGATAGAGCGCGGCATCATTGTTAAGCAGCAGAATGTACTGCCCTTTGGCCATGGCCGCCATTCGGTTATTGGAGATGCAAAATCCGACGTTGCTTTCACTGACGATCAGCTTCACGCCAGGGTAATTGCGGCGGATGTGCTCGACCGAGCCGTCAGTGGACGCATCGTCATGAACCAGAATCTCCACGGAAGGATTACCCTGCTGTTCGAGCACTGATCGCAGACAGTCGTCAATCACTTCCATGCCGTTGTAGTTGGCGATGCAGATCGAACAGATGGGCGTATTCATTGTCAGGTCTAGTCCGCTTTATTGGGATGACACCGCACTAGCCCGTGCGCAAAACTTGCCCTGGCGATTTTGTCGCCACCAAAAGGCTATCGTCCCGAAACGGTTTTGGCTCACCGAACAGGCACGCTGAAAGCCGCCTCTTGACATCGTCAACTGTCCAGAACCTCACATAGAAGAGCGAATGCCGCCCTTGAGCGGCAACCGGCGCCACCATGAACTTACCGTTATCAGCAAGGCAGCGTTGTACGTTGCTCATGGCGAAGTCCAGTTTTTCTTCGCTCACGATGTGCTCGATCACGTCGATCATCAGGATCAGGTCGAACTCGCCCTCCAATACGTCGGCCGTGATGTCGCGGCGAATGAACTGAAAACCCGGAAAACGTTCCGTCAACACCGGGAACAACGCGTCGGTGATATCGAGGCCCAGGTAGCGATTTGCGCCTTGCTCCTTGAGCAGCCCGGTATAGAACCCGTTTCCAGAGCCGATCTCGAGCACGCGCGCACTTGGGATATCAATACCTTCCGCCCGGCACAACTCAAGAAAAGCCGCGGCGGCCTTTTCATACATGACTTGGTTATTCCGCTCTGACAAGCCCTCGTCTCCCACACCCTTCAAGGAAGTTCCATACCGCGTGAACCTGTCACTCCAGTATCTTGCGGCATCGTAACCATCCCTTGTCCGGTATTTCATCGGAGCCACCAATGTCTTGTAGAAGGCCCGGCGCAAAAACCCGATAGGATCGTGTTTGAACTTATCGATAGCTGTTTTCAGGGTTGTCGTCATGATGGATAGCGTGGAGAACAAGATGCCTGGCTTGGACGCCTGTCAGGGATATGGCGAAATCATTGTCATGCGGCCGCATCCAGCTCGTCAAACAGGCGGCTATACCGGGCTGCGACACCGTCCCAGGCGAAATGCCTCATGACGTGCGCTCTACCGCTGCGCGCAAGCTGCCGACGTAAGGCGGTGTCTATCAATAGGTTGACCACGGCGTCGGCGATGGCGGCGGGGGCCTTCTGCGGCACCAGCAGACCCGTATCATTGTTGATGATGACATCCCGTATCGCCGGCAGATCGGAAGCCACTACCGGACATTCGCAGGCCAATGCCTCGACCAGCACCAAGCCCAATCCCTCTTGGTCGCCTTGCCCCGTGACAATGGATGGAGCCACGAAAACCGCCGCGCGCCTGTAGATTGCGGGAAGGTCCGCATTTGGCAATGACGCCTTGAAGGTGACGGCATGCGCAATGCCCAAGTGGTCTACCTGCTGCTTCAGCGCACCTTCCAGCGGCCCATCACCGACAATGCTCAGACGCGTTCCGGGTCGCCGGCGAATGATCTCGGGCATTGCGTCCAGCAGGAAAGAGATGCCTTTCTTTTCGACCAGGCGCCCAACAAACAACAAATCCGTGTCCGAGCGTTCTGTCGAGGAATCAGGCGTGAACAGAGTTTGCGCATCGACTCCCATGGAAATGGTGTGCAGTTGTCCTGGTCTTGCTCCTAGTGACATTGCGCAACCCTTCATTGCATTGCTAACCACTGTGAACCGTGAAGAACGATGAATGACCCATCGTTTTATATGCGTCAGCAGCCAACCGTTCAACCCCAGCAGGTCGCCACCATGCGACGTACAGACCAGGGGAGGCATTCTTCTCATCAGAAGGCCTGCAATGGCTACGCTTAGTCCTTGTGGTACCAGCCAATGGGCGTGAATGAAATCAATCCGCCGCCGTCCCAAAATCCTGCACAGCGCCACAATTTGTGCTGAAAAAAAGAAGGGCAGCAGGCAGTAACGCCAACGACTCTGCTTCAGGTTTGCCAGAATGCCGCCTTGATAGGCCAGCCTTTCCCAGTGCGGGAAGGAATACGAAAAACGGATGACTTCAATGCCTGCGATTACTTCGAACCGTTTTGCTCCTTCGGCGTGAGGAGCCAGAACAAGAACCTCGAACTTTGTGCCGAGCCTGCGGCATAGCTCGAAAACAAACGGCGGCTCGGTATCGTCTTGCCAGCGAGGAAAGGTGGAGGTCAGCACCAGCACCCGTTTTTTGCCCTTCATTTCCGCGGCCTCAATCGGCATACATCGACGGCGCAGCTCGGCCGGTGGGACGCTGTAAGCGCCATCTGGAAGGGGCTTTCAGGCAATCGACTGCCCAGGCGGGCAGTTCGGCAGAACCAACAAACAATACACCGCTGGCCGGGATTCTCATCCAATCCGAACAGTCATTCGAATGGGGTGAATAAAATTTCCCCCCCGTGAGGTAGCGGAGATAAACCGCCCGGTAATCCGTCAATATCACCGTGGAGGGATCGATGTTCGCGAGGCCCTCCACCAGTGCTCGGCTGGCGGCCGAGGTATTTCGTAAGTCCCGGTATCCAAAGCCGAAGGTGGCGCGCCAACGCGGCACGCCGTCAGACGCATAGTTCTCGTGAGTTCTGTGAGCTTGCTGAAGACCCGTATTAACTAACAAGCCAAGCAGCAAAACCAGCACTATTTTTTGCAGATTCCACACACGATCGGCAAACGCGGCTTCGACCGCGGGAAGCATGGCAAAAAGAAAAAAGGGCCCGGCCACGGCCACCATGCGCAGATCCAAGTCCACATTGGCCTGAGCCTTCCTTGCATACAGCAGAAATAGCAGGTAGCCAAAGGCCCAGACGATCGGCAGCCATATCTCCGGAGGGCGAAGCCACTGAACACCATGGCGCTTAAAAGCCTTAACGGCTAGAACCGCAATCGCAACAAGAAGCGGGATTTCAAAATTTGCCCGGAGCACCATGCTGAAAGAGAAGAAAGAATGTTCCGCCAAATCAACAATGGCCGCCACATCCTCAAATCCGCGCTCAATTCTTGGGACCCCGCCCCGGGTGGATCCTGAGACGTTCCCGGTCAGTTGCCAATTGCGAAGCCACAGGGGAAGAACCAGTGCAACACCCAGCAGCATTGCACCAGCGGCATGGAGAGTTCGCCTCCAGAAGAGCGCGCCCGATGCGAGCAACACCGAGATTCCCAGTATCGGAAAGAATGCCACGCCGGCATACCGGACCCAGTTGGCAACTCCCACACACACGGCGGCAAGCGCCAGCCAGATAAATTGCTCCCGGGATAGCCTGTACTTCCAGAATGCGGCATAAGCGAGCAACACCAGCGGAATAAACAGTGTCTCGCTCCAGGCATGACCGTAAACAACCATGTTGCCGGGCGTGAAAGCATTCACCAGCGCGACGACTGCCGCCACGGTTGATCGCCCGGTGACCATCTTGCCCACCCAGAAAATCGTCAGTGTGGTCAGGATCAGCAGCATAGGATTCAATAAAGAGGGCACCTCATCGACCTTGCCATTTGCCGCGCTAGCAAACAAAGCCCACAACGCCGGGTATGCAGGCGGCCAGTTCAGCAGAGGCACAGACTGCGGAGCCAGCGCAGCGACATTGCTCGATTGCATCGGGTGACCAGCCACGAAGTTGAGGGTGACGTCCCGATATGTCAGCGAATCCATCGTGTAAGCAACCTGACCGCCCGTTGCATATTGCATCAGTCCCAGCACAACGCCCAAAGTGGCGATCAACACGAGGGCCGTCACAATGCCACGCCAGCTGGCAGGGCGAATAAAGTAAAAGCTCATGGAGGAGGGAGTTCCATAAATAGGCGGAGTCAGATCGCGTTGCCAAAAAGGGCCGCGCTATTGGCGCTCCTCGTCGCGGCTATCAATGTTCTTGTAGTGCAGGGCGGAAATCTGCTCGGAAACAATGCCAATCAGGAAGGTGAAAATGGCGGAGATAAATAGCAGCGCACTCATGTTCGTGAAGCGGCCGGCAGTCAGGTAGGTATAGAGATAGTAGCCAATGCCCGTCAGGAAGAATCCAGCGCTGATGGGAAGAAAGAGCTTCTGCGGTGAAAAGAGCGTGCCTATCTTGATAATGATCAGCAAAAAACGTACGCCGTCGCGCAGTGGATGAATGTGGCTGGTGCCGCTGCTCCTGCGGGGCGAATGAATCGGGGCGTAGGCGACGCTGTATCCGGCCCGGAAGAAGCTCATGGTGATCGTCGTTGGGTACGAAAATCCATTGGGCAACAGGTAAAGGAATTGGCGGAACCGGGCCGCATGGACCACCCGAAATCCCGAGGTGAGGTCGGCAATCGGCTGCATCACCATCCAGCTGGCGAAGCGGCTGAAGATGTCGTTGGCGGCAGCACGGTGCAGGCCAGCCTGCGAGCCCGCCTGCCGCGCGCCCACCACCATGTCGTAGCCCTTGCCGAACTCCTTGAGCAGGCCCGGAACATCTTCCGGCTTATGCTGGCCGTCACCGTCCATGAAAACAATCACTTCGCCCTGTGCGGCACGGGCTCCGGTCTTGATGGCCGCGCCATTGCCCTTGGGGTAGGGATGTCTCAGGTGCTTGACCTGGGACTCGAGGCATACGGCAGCCGTATCGTCAGTTGATCCGTCGTCGACAACCAATATCTCCGCATCCGGCACGAGTGCAATGAGCAGGGGCAAAATGGCGCGCAAATTTTCCGCTTCATTTCTGGCGGGTATGACAACCGAGATTTTGACTGTGTGGATCATTGGAAACCTGGATGGTTCGCGTCAGCGTCGTGTCACGTTATTTTGTCGCCAGCAGCTCGTTAATTGTTTGCCGCTCCTCTGCCGAAAAACTCTCCCCCTGCAACTCAAGCAGCAAGCGCCGGGCCTGCTCCCGTTCCCCCGAGATGAACAGCAACTGCGCCCATTTGAGGCGGTTGCTCAGATTGCCAGGGTTCAGCGCCAATGATCGCCCAAGGGCACTACGGGCTGCAGCGTCGTCGCGCTCGTGCAACCACAGATAGTCCGCGTGCCAGGAATGCAGAAAGGACTGTACCGCAGGCGAGGTGCCGGGATTGGCAAGAGCGGACGCGAACAAGTTGTCAACGTCCGCCCTGTTCAGGCACGCCGTACCTGCAATGGCCATTGCCTTCAGACTGTACAGCACGCCTCTGTCGCCCGGTGCAAAACGTGTTTCGCGCAAGCGACGGGACAGCTCATTGATCTCGGCCCGCTCCACCGCCTTTTTGGCCTTGCAGTCCAACTGAATCAATCCCAGCAAGCTCATCTTGAAATCCGGATCTGCTTCGGTGGCGGCTACGTAGTGCTCGCGCGCGAGAACGTAAATTCGCGAATCTGGCAAAACAGCATCCGGAAGGTCGGATAGCGCGAGCCCCGCCTCGTGGCGGGCACGAGCCGAGGCTGGATGGTGCAGAGCCTCGATCTGGGTGCGTCTTACTTCCTCGCCGTATTGGTTTGTGCGAAGCCAGGTGACCAAAGCAGAATAGACCAGCACCGCGCCCGCAAGCAAGATACCTGCTGTCCTGGCACGTCTTGTGCCCTCCAAGGCACGAAGTAGCGCCCATCCGGCTACCAGCAAAACACCGAGGAGCGGAAGGTAGTTGCGATGCTCATGGGCAAGTTCCAGTGGCAAAACGGTGGATTCCAGGGAGTGCCCGATCAGGAACCACACGATCCCAAAGGCCGCAAGCGGCGCACTTCTCCTCAGACGCCAGGCCAGCCAGAGCAAGCCGGTCAAACCAAGCAAGGCGGGCAAAGTCGTCCACGGGGAGATGAGGCTGGTGGAAACCGCGATGTCGTCGTGATACAGGCCGAACGACTCAATGCGGGGCACCACCATCAGACCGAGATAAAACCAAAGTATCCGCCCCTCCGACAACAGCCGTTCGACAAGCGAGAACGGGCGAAGCTCGTAGCCCGCCCACAACCATTGCGCGCGTCCTGTGAACACATACAAGGCAATCAGCGACAGCAGAAGCCCATTCAAGACAACAAAGCCAAGGGCAAAGCGGTCCAGCTTGCCAAGTAAGGCTCTGCGCAGAATTACCTCCCAGGCGAGAACGAACAGGGGGAAAAGTGCGCCTGTTTCCTTGCTGAGAAAAGACAGCGGCCACAAAATCGCCCACGCCAGCAGAATCCAGGCAGCTCCGGCGCGGCCGCCGCGTTCCCGTCCGGCTATATGAAGCAACAGCGCGGCGAGAAGAAAGAACGCCGACATGCTCGTCATGCGTTGCACTACATGCAAAACAGGAAGAAGCTGAATCGGCTGCAACAGCCACAGGGCAGCCATAGCTCCGGATGCGAGAAACCTATTGCACTGGCCCGCTGCGGGCGTGGCGGCGGCCAGCAGGCGGCAGTTGAGGCAGAACACTAGGAAACCACAAGCCAGGTGGATCGCAAGATTAGTCGCCTTGAAGGCAAGCGGATTGAAACCGCTGAAATAGTAATTGAGCGCAAAGCTCAGTTGGGCAATCGGACGGCCGGAAGGGCCCGCACCGCCGCTTACAAGCGCTTGATGAACCGATTCGCGCGAGAGGCTCTCCAGGCGCACGCCTTCCACAAAAAGGATGCTCGGTCCGTCATCGAAAAAAAAACCTCCCTGCAAACCCGGCCAGTAGATGGCAACAAGCACCGAACTCACGACGAGTACAGCCAGGGCGATGATGTGCCGATTTCGCATGAAAAGGAAGAAGGAATAGGAAGAGCCAAAGAAAAAGCCCCTTGGCGATGGGCCAAGGGGCTTTTTTGACAATACAGTCGATCAGAAGTCTTTGCAAGAACTTGGCAGATACTTGGCTTCGACGGGGCTGGTGCCACCACCGCAGCTCCACTTCACCTGGCCGGTACCCGTGTCTGCATCGCCGCGCAACACCACCGTTTTGCCGGAAGCACCGGCAGGCAGGCCAGCGGTGCTGGAGGTCGTCACGATGATGTCACCTCGGGTAGCAGAGGTACCGCTATAAGTCACGGAAGCCACATACTTCGATATTTGGTTTTGCACACCCATCGAAGCTGCCGTCAGCGTCATGGTGTTCTTCTGTGCGTAGGTTTCAGCAACAGCGGTACGGCCGGAGGAACCAGCCAGAATCACTTCAGACATTTTGGCGCGAACCATGTAGTCCTGGTAAGCAGGCAAAGCCACGGCGGCCAAAATACCGATGATCGCGACAACGATCATCAATTCGATCAGGGTAAAACCCTGCTGGAGGGAACGTTTCATAAAAACTCCTTAGATGGGAACAATAAAAACAAAGGCCTTATGACGCTGCAGTTTTCATGCCAGCGCCCGTTACCCCCTTGAACGCCTGTTCCTGCCATGAAAATAGCTGAAGAAATGGGCTTTCTGACGCAGTTTTTGTCACCTTGAATTTTGGGGCATGACACTTTTGTCACGCCGAAGACTCGGGCAGGCTTGACCGTTTATCCGATTTTCTGGATCACCCAGCTTGTCATCTCGTCGGCATAATCGGCCGGAATTCCAGCATCCAGCAGCGCCCACTTAAAAACGTTTCCAAGCTGCGCCTTCTTGTACATGTTCAGTTTGTGCTGCGTTTTGAATTGAACTATCTGCACCACCATCTTTTCCAGAACGACGTCAACTTTTTTTGCAAATTCCTTGTCCCCTTTTTCAGATGCCTTGGGGATTCTTTCAAGGAAAAACCGGGCAAGAGATGAGCCGAATTTCTTTGCCTCGCCGGCGTCAAACCACGCTAATGCCATATGGATCCCTGATAGTGTTGCTCGTGCGCTGATTATAGAATCGACGACGTATCGCACCAAAGACCAAGCGCTGACAACTACAAAGTCGGTGCTTGATTCCCCCAAATACCCGGCCTATGGCCTACAAAGTCGGCGAGCAATGGGCCTTTTTGATCGACTCACGCAACGCCTAGGCACCGCCTCAAAATCCAGCGGCCTCGGGGCTTCAGATTCCGGCCTGGATGCCGGGCAGTGGCTGGAGAAGGGTGTGCTGCTCGAGCAGCAGGGCCAAATTAACGAGGCTTTAAGCTGCTATGAATCAGCTATCGCGTTGGCGCCGACGCTCGCGCGGGCCCATTTCAACCGCGGCAACATCCTGCTGGACCGCGGCGACATCCAGAATGCACTGGACGCGTATTTGACGGCCATTAAATACAAGCCGGAATCAGCCGCTGCGCATTTCAACATAGGCAACGCGCATCTGCGCCTCGGGGCTCGTGAAGCCGCCGCCGCGGCCTATCGGCGGGCCGTGGCACTCAAGCCCGATTTCTCGGATGCTCATGCCGCGCTTGAGCTCGCACTTGGGCGTGGCCTCGACGAAGCCGAGGCTTGCTTTCGTCAAGGTCTCGCCGAGCAGGATCTTGAGCAGCTCGACCATGCAAAAGCGTTCTATTACCAAACCCTGGCCATCAAACCTGATCACATAGCAGCATGCAACAACCTGGGAGGCATATTGCTTCGAGAGGGGCAAGCCGATATGGCCGCACCGTACTTCCGGCGGGCATCCGAGGCGGACCCCACCAATGCGGCGACCCTGATGAATCTCGGTGATGCGCTGAAAGCTCTTGGGCAAACTGAGGCAGCGCTTGCCAGCTACCGCCGGTCAGTGGAAGCAGCGCCCGGCTACGCGGCCGCACTCGTTCGGCTCGGTAATATGCAAGGAGACCAAGGCTTGCAGGAAGAGGCCATCGACAGCTACCGCCGCGCATTGGCAATCGAACCCGACAACGCCGAGCCGAACCTGAACCAAGGCAGCGCATTGCTGGAACTTGGGCAGCTTGACGCGGCGGAAAAATGCTTCCGCCGCACGCTGGAGATCGAGCCTGGCTCTGCGGAAGCACACAACAACCTGGGCCTGGTCATGAAGAGGCGGCAGAACATGGACGCGGCCCTGGCCTGTTTCCAAGAAGCCCTGTCTCTTCGACCCAAATTCGCGGAAGTGCATGTGAACATGGGCAGCGTACTGCAAGCCCTTGGCCAAACTGACGCCGCGGCAGAGAGCTATCGGCGTGCGTTGGACATCGCTCCAGACTCCGCCATCGCGCACTCCAATTACGCCAGCGTATTGGAGCAACTCGACCAACTCGACCTGGCCGAAGCAAGCTATTTTCGGGCACTGGAAATCGACCCTGAGCTTGTTGAAGCCCACAACAATCTCGGCGTACTTTTCAGCCACACCAACAGGCTCGCCGAATCCATCGCGAGCTTTGAACGTGCCATCAAGATCAAACCGGATTACGCCGATGCCTACGCGAATCTCGGCGGTGTCCTCAAAGATATCGGCCGCATTGCGCAGGCATCGGAAACCCTACGCCGGGCGCTTGAAATTGACCCCGATAACTTCCTGGCGCATAACAACCTGCTATTCATTCACAACTACATGGCTGACCTGCCGGCCAAAGAACTGTTGGCCGATGCGGAGCGATTTGGCGAGGTTGCCGCGAGACTGGCGCGTCCTTCCATGCAGTGGAACAACTCTCCGGATCCCGGCCGGGTGCTACGAGTTGGTTTTGTATCCGGCGATCTCAGTGGTCATCCGGTGGGATTCTTTTTGGAGAGCGTGCTGGCGGCACTCACCTCCAACCCCAAGCCCAAACTGGAGCTATTTGCCTATCCCACCCGCATCTGCGATGACGAGACCAGTGCGAAGCTGCGAGCATGCTGCAAAGGCTGGAATCTGGCGCTTGGGCTTTCTGATGAAGCGTTGGCCCAATGCATCAGAGCAGATGGCATTGACATCCTGATTGACCTCTCTGGACACACCGGGAACAACCGGCTGGCGATGTTCGCCTGGAAACCGGCCCCCGTTCAGGTGAGCTGGCTAGGCTATTTTGCGACGACCGGTTTGGCCGCCATGGATTACTTCATCGCCGACTCCTGGACACTTCCGCCGGACCAGGAAGCCAATTTCAGCGAGAAGATCTGGCGCCTGCCGGAGACCCGTCTGTGCTTCACGCCACCAGGTGCGGATGTGGCCGTCGGCCCATTGCCAGCGCTGGCAAATGGCTACGTTACCTTTGGATGCTTCAATAACCTGAGCAAGATGAACGACGCCGTCGTGGCGTTGTGGGCCCGGGCATTGAACGCGGTGGCAGACAGCCGCCTGTTTCTCAAATACCAGCAACTTGGGGAAGAATCCGTGCGCCAGCACACGCGTGAGCGTTTCGCTGTGCACGGCATAGCCCCCGAAAGATTGATTTTTGAGAGTTACGTTCCCAGGTCGAACTACCTGGCGGCCTACCAGAGGGTGGACATCGGTCTTGATCCATTTCCTTTTCCCGGAGGCACCACCACGGCCGAAGCATTGTGGATGGGTGTTCCCGTGCTGACGCTGGCCGGCGAGCGCTTTTTGTCGCGCCAGGGCGTGGGCCTGCTGATGAATGCCGGCCTGCCCAACTGGATCGCAAGCGACCTTGACGACTATCTGGCGCGCGCGGTATCACATGCCGGGGAACTCCAGCGCCTGGCATCATTGCGGCTCGGCTTGCGGCAGCAAGTCCTTGATTCGCCCATCTTTGACGCGCCCCGTTTTGCGGGGCACTTCGAGGCGGCATTGCGCGATATGTGGAGCATCTGGTGTAACCGCGATCTCCGCCCACCACTGTCCGAATAGGCCGCCAGATGGGAATGTTTGCCCGCTTTCTCAAAGCGAAACCCGGTCCTGCAAGCGACAAAGGCAATGTGGCCTTGACCCAGCTGGACGAAGCCGGCCGTATTCTTGAAGAAGGCATTGCGCTTGAGGGACGCGGGCAACACGAGGAGGCCTTGAAACGCTACGAAGCAGCGATTCAACTCCACCCCGAACTCGCGCGCGCCCACTTCAACCGCGGCAACCTGCTGCTCGACAAAGGCGAAGCGCCAAGTGCGCTGGACGCTTATCGGCAAGCCGTGAAGTACAAGCCCGACTCGGCCGCGGCGTACTACAACATGGGCAACGCCCATCTTTTTCTGGGCAACACCCCCGAAGCGATCGCGGCCTGCCGGGAGGCTATCCGCCTCAAACCCGACTTTGCCGATGCGCACATCAGCCTGGGGATGGCGCTTGGAAAGCTGGGGGAACATCTCCAGGCGATCGGCAGCTACAGGCGCGCGGCAGAACTCAGGCCAGGTTCGGCGGAACTGCATCACACGCTGGGACGGATCATGATGGAAAGCGGGCGGGCCACGGAAGCAATCGCGTGCTTTGACACTGCCTTGGCCCTCACGCCCGACTTCGCGCAAGCGCATCACAGCCGGGCAATCGCCCTGCAGGACCTAGGTCAGTTCGATAAAGCCGTTTCCAGCTATCGGCGTGCCCTGGCGCTCGATCCCGGACTGGTCCAAGCTCACAGCAATCTTGGAAGTGCATTGAAGGAGCTTGATGACCTGGACGAAGCTATCGCCTGCTATCGCCGAGCGCTTAGCCTTAACCCGGGGTTGGCTGAGGTGCACCACAATCTCGGGCTGTCCTTGCAGGAACAGGGAAAACTCGAGCAAGCGATGGCAAGCTACCGAAGCGCCCTTGAAATCCGGCCTGACTATGCACAGGCCCACAACAGCATGGGGGCGGCGCTGGCTCAACTTGGACGGTATGAAAACGCGCTGGAACATTTTCGCCTGGCGATAAAAAGCGAACCGGACAACGCCGAGGGGCATCTCAATCTGGGCATTACATTGGCGACGGTCGGCCAACCAGATCAGGCTATCGCTAGTTTCCAGCGGCTCCTGGAAATACGCCCTGACAGCGCGGACGCCTATGTCGGCTTGACCAACGTATTGAAGGATCTAGGAAATTTTGAGGCGGCTTTGGACTGCGTGCGCAAAGCACTTGAACTCGACCCAGATTGCGCCCTCGCACACAACAACCTTTTATTCATTCACAACTATGTGACGGACCAACCCGCCGCGCTGTTGCTCGCCGATGCCCGGCGGTTCGGCGCCATGGCCGCACGATTGGCGCATCCCTACACGGACTGGCCGAATTCGGCACACCCTGAACGATGCCTGCGCGTGGGCTTCGTGTCCGGTGATCTGCGCAACCACCCCGTGGGCTATTTTTTGGAAAGTGTGCTGGCAGCCCTCTCCTCACACGCTTGCGGGCGTTTGGAGCTGTTTGCGTACTCCAATTACAACGGCAGCGACGATGAGGCCAGCGGGCGTCTGCAAGCTCACTGCAAAGGCTGGCATTACACGGCGCGCATGTCCGATGAAGCCCTGGCTCAACGCATACGAAATGACGGGATCGATATCCTCATCGACCTCTCAGGTCACACGGCACAGAACCGCCTACCCGTCTTTGCCTGGAAGCCGGCGCCCGTTCAGGCGAGCTGGCTCGGCTATTTCGCTACGACTGGTGTGGCCGCCATTGACTACTTCATCGCCGACCCCTGGACGCTTCCGGCAGATCAGGAGGCTCATTTCAGCGAGAAAATCTGGCGCCTGCCGCAGACCCGCCTTTGTTTCACGCCGCCGGGCGTGGACGTGGCCGTCGGCCCGCTACCCGCGCTGACGAACGGCTTTGTCACCTTCGGATGTTTCAACAACCTGAGCAAGATGAATGACGCGGTGGTGGCACGTTGGGCCCAGGTGCTCAATGCGGTGCCAGGCAGTCGCCTGTTCCTCAAATACAAGCAACTCGGAGAAGCGTCGTTCCGGCAACACACGTGTGAGCGCTTCGCCGTTCACGGCATCAGCCCCGATCGGCTGATCTTTGAAGGCTACGTCCCCAGGACAAACTACCTGGCGTCCTACCAAAGGGTGGATATTGGCCTGGATCCCTTCCCTTTTCCGGGCGGCACAACTACGGCGGAAGCCTTGTGGATGGGAGTGCCCGTGCTGACACTGGCGGGAGAGCGCTTTTTGTCGCGGCAGGGCGTTGGCCTGCTGATGAATGCCGGATTGCCGGAGTGGGTCGCCAACGACCCCAGCGACTATGTCGCCCGTGCGGTCGCGCATGCCGGCGACTTGCAGGGCTTGGCAAGGCTGCGCGAGGGTTTGCGCCAGCAGGTACTGGCTTCACCCGTCTTCGACGCGCCGCGCTTTGCCGTCCATTTCGAGGCCGCTTTGCGTGGAATGTGGCAATTGTGGTGCGAGCAAAACCCACACCCGTCACGCCAGATTGAAAAGGCCGGCGATGGGAATATTTGACAGATTTGCCCGGGTGGGGCGTGCCGCCGAAAAGGCAGAGGTGCATGCCGTGCCGGGTCCGGGTGCGGGTGCGGGTGCGGGTCCCGGTCCGGGTTTGAGCGCCGATGATCTGCTTGCACAGGGCCTGGAACTTGAACAGCGAGGGCAACCGGAGGAGGCTTTGCGGCGCTACGACCAGGCAATCGCCCTGGCGCCCAACCTTGCCCGGGCGCACTTCAACCGGGGGACCATACTGCTCGATCGTGGCGACGCACAGGATGCACTGGAGGCTTTTACCAAGGCCGTGCAATACAAGCCGGACTCGGCCGGCGCCCACTTCAACATCGGGTCTGCTCACGCTCGCCTGAATCACCACGAAGCGGCCGCGCTGGCTTATCGCCGGGCAATTGCACTAAGGCCGGATTTCGCGGATGCGGAGATCGCCCTTGGGGGCGCCCTGGAGGAACTCGGGCAGGACGAAGCGGCCGCGGCAAGTTACCGCCGCGCCTTGAAGATCAGGCCCCACCATGCCCACGCCCATGAGAAGCACCTCAGCCTCTTGAAACGGCTTGGGCGCTCCAGTGAACTGCTTATCGCGTATCGCCAGATGCTGGAATTCGATCCCGATAATGTGGACTGGCTCAACAATCTGGGAGCCGCACAGCGAAAAGAGGGGCAGCTCAAGGATGCGGCCGCAAGTTTTCGCCGGGCACTATTGGTTGCGCCGGATGACGTCTTGGCACACAACAACCTGGGCGCCACCTTGCGTTCGCTCGGACAACTGACGGATGCAGCGCAGAGCTACCGTCGGGCACTGGAGATCCAGCCAAACTTCATCGAGGTTCACCACAACTTGGGAAACCTTCTTGCAGACCTGGGGCAGATCGAACTCTCCGTGGCGAGTTATCGTCGAGCACTTGCGATCAATCCCGATTTCGCCGAGTCGCTCACCGCCATGGGGGTCATCTTTCAAATGCAGGGGCGGTTTGACGAAGCAATTGACTGTCATCGGCGGGCTCTGGCCATCAAGCCCGACGACGCGGACATCCATCGCAATCTGGGAAATACGCTGCAGGACCTGGGGCAACTTGAAAGCTCTCTTGAGAGCACCCGCCGCGCACTGGAACTCAGGCCTGACTCCAGCGAGGCTTACAACAACCTGCTTTTCACGCACAACTACCTGGCCGATCGGCCCGCGTCGGATATGCTGTTCGAAGCCAGGCGTTTTGGCGACATGCTTGCGCGCTCCGCCCATCGGCAACTTGTTTGGGCCAATACACCCGATCCCAACCGCAAACTGCGCGTAGGCTTGGTATCAGGAGATCTCTGCAATCACCCTGTCGGTCACTTTCTGGAGGGTGTTGTCGCAGCGCTAGCATCTACTGCCGCAGGACTGGAACTGTTCGCGTACCCCACGCGCGGTTGCGATGATGCGCTCAGCCAAAGGATCAAGGCCAGTTGCAGCGCATGGCATCCAGTCGTAGGGCTTTCCGACGAGCATGCGGCTGAGCAGATACGCAACGACGGGATTGATATTCTGATCGATCTTTCGGGACATACTGCCTACAACCGCTTGCCCGTTTTTGCCTGGAAACCCGCGCCTGTGCAATTGTCCTGGCTGGGCTATTTCGCAACCACTGGCGTATCTGAAATCGACTACCTTCTAGCCGACCCCTGGACTCTGCCGCCAGGAGAAGAGAATTATTTTACGGAGCAGATCTGGCGCCTGCCCGAAACCCGCCTTTGTTTTACATCACCAGACGCGGAGGTGGAGGTGAGCTCGCTACCGGCGCAGGCTAACGGCTTTATCACCTTCGGGTGTTTTAACAACCTGACCAAGATGAACGATGCGGTAGTGGCGATGTGGGCGAGAGTCCTGAACGCCATACCGGCGAGCCGCCTGTTTCTCCGAGGCCGGCAGATCCGGGCGCTCCCAGGGCAGCGCAAAGTCATTGAGCGCTTCGCTCTGCACGGGATTGCGGCGGACCGGCTGATTCTGGAAGACTATGGTTCGCGTGAGAGCTATCTGGCAGCTTACCAACGTGTAGACATTGCCCTTGACCCCTTTCCCTACCCGGGTGGTGCGACCACGGCGGAAGCCTTGTGGATGGGAGTGCCCGTGCTGACACTGGCGGGAGAGCGCTTTTTGTCGCGGCAGGGCGTTGGCCTGCTGATGAATGCCGGATTGCCGGAGTGGGTCGCCAACGACCCCAGCGACTATGTCGCCCGTGCGGTCGCGCATGCCGGCGACTTGCAGGGCTTGGCAAGGTTGCGCGCGGGTTTGCGCCAGCAGGTACTGGCTTCACCCGTCTTCGACGCGCCGCGCTTTGCCGTCCATTTCGAGGCCGCTTTGCGTGGAATGTGGCAATTGTGGTGCGAGCAAAACCCACACCCGCCACGCCAGATTGAAAAGGCCGGCGATGGGAATATTTGACAGATTTGCGCGGGTGGGACGTGCCGCCGAAAAGGCAGAGGTGCATGCCGTGCCGGATCCGGGTGCGGGTGTGGGTCCCGGACCGGGTTTGAGCGCCGATGATCTGCTTGCACAGGGCCTGGAACTTGAACAGCAAGGGCAACCGGAGAAGGCTTTGCGGCGCTACGACCAGGCAATCGCCCTGGCGCCCAACCTTGCCCGGGCGCACTTCAATCGGGGCACCATACTGCTCGATCGTGGCGACGCACAGGATGCGCTGGAGGCTTTTACCAAGGCCTTGCAATACAAGCCGGACTCAGCCGGCGCCCACTTCAACATCGGGTCTGCCCACGCTCGCCTGAATCACCACGAAGCGGCCGCGCTGGCTTATCGCCGGGCAATTGCACTAAGGCCGGATTTCGCGGATGCGGAGATCGCCCTTGGGGCCGCCCTGGAGGAACTCGGGCAGGACGAAGCGGCCACGGCAAGTTACCGCCGCGCCTTGAAGATCAGGCCCCACCATGCCCACGCCCATGAAAAGCAAATCAACCTCCTGAAGCGGCTTGAGCGCTCTGATGAATTGGTCTCTGCGTATCGTCAGGTGCTTGAATTCGATCCTGACAATGTGGACATTCACTACAGTCTGGGTTTGGTCTTGCACGACCAGGGCCAACTGCATGATGCTGCGACCAGTTTGCGGCGCGCAGCTGAACTCAAACCCGACTTTGTCCCCACGCATTGCCGTCTCGGTGACATTTTCATGGGCTTGCAGTTGTTCGACGATGCAGTGGCAAGCTATCAAAGGGCGCTGGAACTCGAGCCTCAGAATGCCGAGGTTCACCACAACCTGGGAGCCGCCTTCAAGGACCTTGAACAGCTCGATGATGCGCTGAAAAACTACCGCAACGCACTGGACATCAAGCCCGATTTTCCTATCGCGCAAAGTAATCTGTTGTTGACCCAACATTTTCTGCCCAGCCTTTCATCCAAACAATTGCTGGACGAGGCACGGTGCTTCGGTGCGATGGTTTCCAGATTGGCTCCGCCCCCGAGCCCCCTGAGGAACCACGCAAACCCCGCCAAGTGCTTGCGCGTCGGTTTTGTTTCGGCAGACCTGCGCTCGCATCCCGTGGGTTACTTTATCGAGAGTGTGCTGGCCGCCTTGTCGACCCAAACGGCTGGGCGGCTGGAACTCTTCGCTTATTCCAATTCGCCGGAAGCCGACGATGTCACAGAGCGGCTCAAGCGCTACCTAAAAAATTGGTATTCAGCAGTTGCCAAGCCCGACGAGGTGCTGGCAAGGCGCATCCGTGATGATGAGATAGATATCCTTATTGATCTCTCCGGGCATACCGGCAAAAACCGCCTTCCTGTCTTTGCCTGGAAAGCCGCACCCGTGCAGATCAGTTGGCTAGGTTATTTTGCGACCACGGGCGTCCCGGCCATCGACTACCTGATTGCCGACCCCTGGACGCTGCCAGAGAGCGAAGAGTGCAATTTCACGGAGAAGATCCTGCGCCTGCCGGAGACCCGGCTTTGCTTCACGCCCCCCGCGTTCGACGTGGTCGTCACGCCGCTGCCCGCCTTGCGTAATGGCTACGTGACCTTTGCCTGTTTCAATGCCCCATCAAAGATGAACGATGCCGTCGTCGCCCTGTGGGCCAGCATATTGCATGCCGTTCCCGACAGCCGCCTGCACCTCATGGCACCACGGCACTACGAAGCACGCATGCAGCGAGCGACGGCCGAGCGGTTCACGAGGCACGGCATAGATGCCGATCGGGTGATTGTGCAAGGGGCGGTGCCTCGCGCGGATTACCTGGCAACCTACCAGCAGGTCGATATCGCCCTCGATCCCTTTCCTTACACTGGCGGCACCACGACCGCCGAAGCTTTGTGGATGGGTGTACCAGTGCTGACCTTGTCCGGCAAGAGCTTCTTGTCGCGGCAAGGAGTCGGCTTGCTGATGAATGCGGGATTGCCTGAGTGGGTTGCCGACGACGAGGATGATTATGTGAAGCGGGCGGTATCGCACGCCAGCGACTTGCCGGGCTTGGCATTGCTGCGCACCGGCATGAGGAAACAGGTGCTCGCCTCGCCCCTGTGCGACGCCCCACGATTTGCCCTGCACTTCGAGGCGGCGCTGCGCAGCGTATGGCGCACGTGGTGTGATGCTCAAACCGGGCCCAAGACAGGGGGCGGCTTAACCCCCCTCGAAAATCAGCGCACGTAAGGGCAACACGTGGCTGCCTGACTTGGAAGTGCCTTGGACAATCACCCTTGTCACTTGATGCAAACGGACCGAACCATCTTCAAGTCCGTCAAGCCCATCAGCACCTTCTCCATGCCATCCATCTTCAGTGTGCGCATACCGCTGCTGACAGCACTGGCGAACAGCTCCGCGACGCGAGCGCGCTCCTGGATCAGCCGTTTCGCGGCATCGTCGGCGATCATGAGTTCGTGCAGGCCGACACGGCCCTTGTAGCCGGTTTTGCCGCACTTGTCGCAGCCAACGGCACGGTACATCGTGAGCTTGCCGTCCTTGCCATAGCGCTCCATCCAGTCTTCAAACAATTTTTGCGACTCGCCGCCCTCATCGGCCTTCCAGGCTTCAGTGTGGCGCAGCTCCTCGGCGTATTCCTTGATGAAGTCCTTGATCTCCTGCGAGCTCGGCTGGTAGGCCTCTTTGCAGTCGCACAATTTCTTGGCCAGGCGCTGCGCCAGGATGCCCAGCAGCGCATCGGCGAAGTTGAAGGGGTCCATGCCCATGTCCAGCAGACGCGTAATGGATTCCGGGGCCGAGTTGGTGTGCAGCGTCGAGAACACCATGTGGCCTGTGAGCGAGGCCTCGACGCCCATAGCCACTGTTTCCTTGTCGCGCGATTCGCCCACCATGATGATGTCCGGGTCGGCTCGCAGGAATGCGCGCATGACCAGCGCGAAGTCGATGCCGGCTTTGCGGTTGATCTGCACCTGGCGCAGGCCCTTCTGGGTGATTTCAACCGGGTCCTCGGCCGTCCAGATCTTGGTGTCAGGCGTGTTGAGGAATTTCAGGATGGAATGCAAAGTCGTGGTCTTGCCCGAGCCGGTAGGGCCGCACACGTAGAAGAGGCCATACGGCTTGGAGACGGTTTTCTCCAGCCGCTCCTTGTTGTGCGCGGTCAGTCCGAGCTTTTCGAGCGGAATCGGTTCGCCTGCCGCCAGGATCCGCATGACCACGTCTTCCACGCCGCCGGCCGAAGGAATCGTGGCCACGCGCAGTTCGATGTCGAGCGGGCCGTATTTCTTGAACTTGATCTTGCCGTCCTGCGGCTTGCGCTTTTCGGAAATATCCAGGTCGCACATGATCTTGAGGCGAGTCACCATGGCCTGTCGGAACTGCGCCGGCACTTCGATATACGGCTGCAGGGTGCCGTCAATGCGAAAGCGGATGCCGGTCTTGGCCTTGCCGGGCATGGGCTCGATGTGGATGTCTGACACCTTCTGGTTATAGGCGTCGATGATGACCTTGTTGACGAACTTGACCAGTTCGTTGTCCGCCGCCGCGGACTCGAGCGAGGACTCGTCAAGGGATTCACCCTCCAGAGGAGAGTCCATATCGGCCAGCAATTGATCGATCGAACTGCTGTCCGCGCCGGTACCGAACAACTGGTTCAGCGTTTCTTCAAACTCGGTCTGGGTGGTGACGCGGTAGGCGAACTTGGTGATGCGCGGGAACACCTGGGGCACCACGCGCGCTCCTCGCACGGCCTCCGGGTCCATGCACATGATCACCAGGCCTTCCGTGGTTTCTTCCAGCGGCATCCAACCTTGTTGCTCGATGAAATCCCGCTTGAGCGGGCCGTGCAGCATTTCGGAGCGTATGCGGCCGGTATTGAAGGGCTCGTAGCCCACGCCGAAAAACTTCGCCAGCGACTGGCCGATCTGGGCAGGGCGGATGTGATAGTTGGCCATCAGCATGTGCTCGACCGACTTGCCTTCTTCCCGCGCCTGCTGGATGCATTGCTGCAGTTCGTCCTGGGACAAAACGCCCTCGGTGACCAGTCCGTCGTACTTGGTCGCCTTGCGGCGCTGACCGTCTTCCGTTCTCTGCATGCGCTGGCGTATCGCGATGCCCAGCGTTTTGCAGAGCTGGCGCGCGCCGTCTTCCTCGAGCTTCCCGAAGGGTTGGTCGCTGCGGTTGTTGATGACCTGCAGGACGCCGTAAAGGGTGTCGCCGTCCATGACGGGCGCCACCAGCATCTGCTTGGTCCGGTAGCCCGAGCGCTTGTCGACCTCTTGAAGGAAGCTCAAGGCCGGATGGATTTTCTTGAGCGCGTCTTCGTCATAGACATCAGCGATGTTGACCATCTGGCGAGACATGGCCACATAACCGGCGATGCTTTGCGCGCTGACTGGAAGCTTGAGGTCGCGGCTGGTGTTGAGCCCGGTCTTGACCTTGGACACGATGGAGCTTCGGTCTTCGTTGACGGCGTACAAGGTCAATCGGTCGGCATTGAAGAGCTTGCAGATGTCTTGGCTCGCCTCCAGCATGATCTGGTCAATGTTTTCAGTCTCATGGATGCGGTTGGTGACCAACTGCAGCTGACGGAAGTACAGCGCCTCAAAAGTGACGCCGCGCTCCTGCGGCGGAAGCATCTGCGAGTCGAAAAACTCGTCTTGGGGGTCTCGTTGCAATACGGCGCTCATAGTTCAAACTCCTGGCCTGCCCTTAACCACCGGATGTCATGCGTGACGTTGGGACCAAACGGTCTTGTTTGGTCAAAACGCTGTATCTCGGCCATGATGAGATCGGTCTCGGCGGGCTTGGTGTGGGTGATATAGATCGGGTAATTCTTTCCGCGCTCTATGCAGTCGAGCTCATTGGCCAACGCATGGGGCGACAGGTGCAGGCTGCGCTTGGCCAGGTCGCGCTCGCGATTGCTGAAGGCGGTTTCGATGACCAGCATTGCCACGTTCATCTGATTGATGCGCGCCCACAGCGCCGGATTCTGCTCGGTATCGCCGGTGAATACCCAGCAGCCTTTGCCGGTAGCCACCGCGTAGCCCACAGCCGGCACGGTATGCACAGCGGGCAGCACTTCCACGTGCTTTCCCGCCAGCAGCAGGGTCTGCCCCACATCCAGGGGGTGAAAGCTGATGAACGGCGCTTCGGGTGTGGGTATCCTGGAAAAATCCGGCCAGATGGTGTTGTTGAAGATATGCGCTTTCAGCGCGGCAATCGTGCCCGGCAGGGCATGAATCTGGATCGGTGTGGTGCGCCGCGCCGCGATGGCGTCCACCATCAGCGGCAGCGCGGCGACATGGTCCAGGTGCGAATGCGTCAGCAACACATGGTTGACGCCGGCCATTTCGTCGAGCGTGAGATCGCCCACACCCGTGCCGGCGTCGACGAGTAAATCATGGTCCAGCAGAAAAGACGTGGTCCGGCAGTCCTTGGCGATGGCTCCCGAGCAGCCTAGTACACGTACTTTCATGAGGTTTTCCGGTTGGCCCTGAGTTTGTCTTTGTACTATTTGGTCTCAAAATTGGTTGCGCCATCCCATTCCGGATCAAAGGGCAACAGTCTCATGGAGGCTACACGCTCCGCATACAAGCGGTAAAGGAACTTTTTCCCGTTTGCCCGCTGCAAATTTAGTAACTGCACGTCACACTGGTCCCAATCCTGGGCCCGGTAGGCTTTCAGGGCCATGGCCCAGGTTTTCAGCTCGGCGGCATTGTCCTTGTCAATGCGGTCCGCTGGCGCCAGGGGCCAAAAAATGGCCACAGCCTGATCTTTGCCCTTCACGCGGACTTTGTCCAGTTCCTGCCATGCAAAGTCACCTGCCAGCTTGCGGGTGGACTCGCTGACCACAATATCGACACCGTAGGTTTTGGACAAGCCCTCCAGGCGCGAACCAAGGTTCACGGCGTCGCCGATCACGGTGTAACTGCGGCGGATGTCAGAGCCCATATCCCCCACGCACATGGTGCCGGTGTTCAGGCCTATGCCGATGCCGATCTCGGGTAAACCCTTGGTCCGATGCTCTTCATTGATCCGGCGCACGGCGTTGGACATCTCAAGCGCGGTCTTCACGGCCAGCGCGGCATGATCCGGCGTATCGACAGGCGCGCCCCAGAACGCCATGACACAGTCGCCCATGTATTTGTCGATGGTGCCGCGGTTGCCGCGTATCAGGTCCGTCAGGCGGCTGAAGACACTGTTGAGCAGCGCCTGCAGCTGCGTCGGCTCCATGGTCTCCGACATCTTGGTGAAGCCGCGCATATCGCAGAACATGACGGTCAACTCCTTGGTAGTCGCCTTCATGCTGTAGCTGTCGGGGTCTTTCACCATTTCGTCGACCAGCTCGGGCGGCACGTAGGTGCCGAACAAGTTGGCCAGTTCGCGCTTGGAGCGGCTTTCCACGAAATAGCCGTAACTCATGTTGAGCGCGAAGGCCGTGAGCGCCATGACCAGCGCGCTGGCCAGCGGCAGCACCAGGCCATAGCCTGCATACAGCCAGAAATTCAGCCCGGCGATGGCGGCGGTCACGGCCAGACTGACCATGACCGCGCGTGAAGCCGACAGCAAGGGGAGCGCGAAGGCCAGCGTCAAGCCCGACAACAACAGGATGACGATCTCAAAACCGACGGCGTAATCGGGCTTGACGAACACCTTGCCGTCGAGAAAGCCAGAAATCACGTTGGCGTGGGTTTCCACGCCGGGGTAGGTCTCCCCGACCGGTGTAACCCGAAGATCGAGCAGGCCGGGCGCCGTGGTGCCTATCAGGACAATCTTGTCCTTGAGCGCGCCGGGCGCCAGGCGCTTGCCCAGCACGTCGGCCGCCGAGATGTAGCGGAACGAGCCGCCATTGGCGCCGCCATGGCCGCGAAACGGCACCAGCGTGGCGACCCGGTCATCGACCGGAATCGCCAGGGTCTTGCTGCCCTGCTTGAGCAAAATACTCTCCAGCCCCTGGTAATTGCGCGTGAGAAACTTTTCGGGCGGAAAACCGGGCTCTACCCTGGGCTGGCCTGCCAGCATGCGAAACATGGCCAGCGCCAGCGATTCGTAGTACTGGCCCTTGTATTCCGCCAGCAGGGGAATGGAGCGCACCACGCCGTCGCCCTCAGTGATGGAATTGAAAAAACCGCCCAATGGCGCAGCCTTGGCAAGCTGTTCAATATTGGCGCCGTAGCCATTCCAGCTGGTGAACTTGATGGGGCGGCCGCCCAATGAATCGGGACCCATGACGGGCGCCGGCAGCACGCCGTTGACGCGCCCATCCCGGTCGCTGGTGAAGTAGTAGCCCATCACCACGGGTCGCTTTTCGATCGCCTTGGCGAACACCGCGTCGTAATCCAGGCTGGCCTGCAGCTGGTTGAGCTTTTCCGAAAACCCGGGTTGGTCTTTCAGTTCCGCTTGCGCCAGTTGCTTGAGCCGCTTCAGGCCGGAACTATCGTCGGCCTCGGCAAATACCACGTCAAAGCCCAACAGGGCCGTTTTCTGGCGGTCTTGTAGTTCCTCGACCAGCTCCGCAAGCTTGTTGCGTCCCCAGGGCCAGCGGCCGACTTCGGCCAGGCTTTTTTCGTCGATGTCGACGATGACGATACGCTCATCGAGCGTGCGAGGCATGGTCGCGCGAAGGCGTGCGTCGTAGATGATGTCGTCCAGACGCTGCAGCACGCCAAGGCGCATTACCCCGCTGGCATGCAGCAGGGCAAACACGAGCGGGATCAGCGTGACAGCGATGCGGGGCCAGTGCCGGGAGAGGAGTCTCATGAGACCTCGGGTGTTGGGTGCTGACGGTCCGCGTTAGAGCGAAGCCCGGACGGGCACCCGGGTCAATGTTGGACGAACTGCATCTGTGTTCCGGCCAGCTCGAGCATGTCGCCATTTTTCAGGATGACAGGCTCAGCCCCGATAGGCGCACCGTTGAGCGTCGGCTTCCCGGCCCCTTCAACGTGAGCGACAACAAAACCCTGGGGCCGCTTGGTAATCGCGGCCACCGCGACGCCCGGCTTGCCGATGGTGGTCACCACCTTGACCAGCGCCACCTCACGGCCGGCCGCGGCACCCGACATGACCTTGATGGCCGCGCTGATGTTGCCGCCCGGATCCGCGGCGGGCGCCGCCGGTGCCGCACCGGCTGGAGGCGCTACCAGGCCAGCGGAGCCGGCCTTGATGATCATGGTTTTCTCGAAGCTGGGAACCGCGGCCTCGTTCACGTACTTGATCTTGTACTTGCCGATCTCCACCGTGTCGCTGTTTTGCAGCAACAGCTTCTTCACGGCTTTACCGTTGACGTAGGTGCCGTTGGTGCTGTTGAGGTCTTCAAGATAGACCTCATTGCCGGACATCTGCAGGACGGCGTGCTCCCCGCTGACAGCGAGATTGTCAATGACGATATCGTTGTAGGGCCTGCGGCCCAGGGACGTCCTGTCCTTGGTCAACTGGACTTCCTTGATCACAACGCCGTCAATAGAGACGATCATTTTCGGCATGGCCGACTCCTGTCTGTTTTTAAATTTTCAGTCACGCTTATTTTCCCAGCATTCTCGACAAAAGGCCGCGCTTGGCCGAGTCTTCTTTGGCATAAGCCAGCAAGACGGAAATATTATCGCGTCCGCCGGCCTCGTTCGCCGCCTCAATCAGTTGCTTCGACTTTTGTTCCAGCGTCCCTGCACCCGTCAGGATGGCGGCAATACCCGAATCCACCACCATGTCCGACAAGCCATCGGAGCACATCAGGTAGAGGTCGCCGGGCTCCACGCGGTGCTCGTTCACCTCCACCAGCACGGTGTCTTCCACGCCCAGGGCGCGCGTCACGAGGTTCTTGTTCAGGGACGTCAATGCCTGCTCGGGGGTGATCAGGCCGGCGTCGATCTGCTCCTGGAGCAGCGAATGGTCCTTGGTGATCTGCTGGAACTCCTGGCCTCGCAGGCGGTAGCAGCGGGAATCACCGATATGGCCCAGCATCAGGCGCCCGTCCTGGAAAACACCCACGACCAGCGTGGTCCCCATGCCCGTGTACTGAGGGTTGGAGTTGGCCGCGTTGAAAATCGAATGGTTGGCGTTTTCCACGCAGATTTCCAGCGCCCGGCGCACTTCCTTGGCATTGGCATGCCGGCCCGCCTGGGACAGCCAGCGCCCCATTTCCGACTTAATGAAGGCCACGGCCATGCCGCTGGCGATCTCGCCGGCGTTGTAGCCGCCCATGCCGTCGGCGAGGATGCAAAGTCGCGTCGCCGGATCGAACGCCACCGCATCCTCGTTGTTATCCCGCGTCAGCCCTGGGTCGGTATGTGTACAAATCTCGTAAATCATCTTGTTCGTGCTGTCACTGGGTATCTTTGTCGGCGGCAGGCGGCCGGGAGACAACGGTTTTGTCAAACGTCGGGGTTCCGGTTCCGCCGGCATTTATGGCCTGGGTGGCATCATAGGCCCTGGGCTCGGGCGCCTGCGCGGCGGGAGCGGATTGCACCACCGTGGCGTCGAATGAGGCCGCCGGGGCGGCCGGTGGGGCGGTGTAGGTGGAAGGGGCGGGTGTGGCCGCAGGCGCACCGCCTTGCAGGGCCGCGATGAGCTCACGCAGGTCGGCAGCAAAACGGTCGCCGTCCTGGTAGCGAAGCTCGGGTTTCTTGGCCAGCGACAGCGCCACAACTTCGGCCAGCCGGGCTGACAGTTCCTTGCGGACAATGCGGATGTCCGGCGCCTCTTCGTTGGCGATCTTGTACATCAGTTCGGCCATGGAGTCGCCCCGGAAAGGCAGCACGCCGGCCAGCATCTGAAACAGCATGACGCCCAGCGAATACAGGTCCGAGCGCCCATCAACCTTCTTGCCAGCGATCTGCTCGGGCGACATGAAGCTGGGCGTGCCCAGTACCAGGCCGGTCTTGGTCTTGCTGGAGTCCGTGATGCGGGCGATGCCGAAGTCTGTCACTTTCACCGTGTCGCTGTCGGGCTCATACATGATGTTGGCCGGCTTGATGTCCCGGTGCACCACATTCTGCTTGTGCGCATAGGCCAGGGCTTCAGCTACCCGCGCCACGATGGAGAGGACCTTGGGAACCGGCAGCAGGCTGCCGTCCTTGGTGACGTCCGCCAGGTCCTTGCCCTTGAGGAACTCCATTGCGATGTAGGCCAGGTCGTGCTCTTCGCCGGCATCGAAAATCGTCACGATGTTCTGGTGCTGCAGGCGGCCGGCCGTCTCGGCCTCGCGGAAGAAGCGCTCGCGCGCGTCGTCGAGCTCCTCGCCCTCGAACTCCTGGCTCAACGCCATGGTCTTGATGGCAACCACACGGCCTATTTTGGGGTCTTTGCCGAGGTAGACCACACCCATGGCGCCCTTGCCCAGTTCTTTTTCGACCTGGTAGCGGCCCAGCATGGGTTTTTCGACCGCGCCGCCGTCCAGCAGCATGGTGCCGCCGGGGTGTGACCCGCCACCGCCCAGGATGACCGTCTCGGAAAGATTTTTGGCGCGGTTGAGTTTGGACTGCAAGTCCTTGTGGTTCTTGTTGTAGGTGGCCATGTACTCGTACACGGCCTGGGCCTTGTTGAACTGCCGTTTGCGCTCGAAGTCCAGCGCGAGGTTGTTCATGTTGTCCATCAGCGCATCGGTGAAAGGCACGCGGCGGAAACGGTCAAAAGCCATATCCAGCTGGCCCTGGCCTTGCAGCGCCAGGCCCATCATGCGGTTGGTCTCTGCCGACTCTTCGTCGGACTTGAGCTTGCCGGCCTCGGTCATGAGGAAGCGTTTGGTGGTCAGCGCCAGGTGGCCTATGACGAGAAGCGCGGCGGGAAAGACGAACTTGAGCCACGTCGCAGCTGCGGACAGCAGGCTGAATTCAGCCACCAGCAGCACCAGGAACAGCAGCAGGGTCACGATGGCAGCCTTGCCGGCCGACAGCCTGGGCAGCCCGGCAATCAGGTAGCCGGCCACCAGCAGCAGCACGCCCAACGTAGCCCACACCCCCCAACCCGGCTGCACGATGAAATGCTCGCTAAGGATGCTGGAGGTGATGTGCGCAATCGTTTCCGCCGGGGAAAGCCCGCCCGCCGGCGTCGGGAACTGGGTGCCCACGCCCGCGGCCGTGGCGCCGATGATCACGATCTTGTCGGCGTATTTGGCGGCGGGGATCTTGCCTGAAATCACGTCATAGAAAGAATCGACGGCAAACGCGGGCCGGCCGTCCCGTCCTTTGTAAAACTGCGGCAGCATGAGCGCCGATTCGTCGGTCTTGACCATCAGCTTGCCGATCTGCACCGATTCGCCCACGTTGAGCTTGATGTCCGCCGGCCCGAGGTTGAGGCTCTTGGCCGCCACGAGCAGGCTCATGGAAGGCACGGCCTTGCCGTAGTAATTGATCAGCAGCGGCTCCTGACGCACGGCGCCGTCAACGTCGGGCAACTGGTTCAGGTGGGCGATGCCGGCAGCGGCCGCACCTATCTGCTCGATGGGCTGCTGGCCGCGTATGGCCGGCAGCGAGAAGTTATTTGTTTCATCCACTGCGCTCTTCAGGGCATAGGCCGGCAGGGGATTGTCGGGACGGCCCTGCGGCACACCCAATTGGAACACCGAAGGCACGAGAACATTACCGGCCTTGCCCATGCTAGCCGCAAGCTTGGCGTCGGTATCCAGGGCAATTTCAGCCTCGGCGATGACCTTGCCGAGCTGCTCGGGCAAGCCGCCCTGCGGCGCCGCAGCTGGATCCACGGCCGGGCCGAGTGCCTCCTTCATCTTGCGGATGAACACCAGCCCGCGGTCGGTCTGCGGCTCGAAAAAGAAGGCGGTGTGCGCGATGGTTTTGGCCTTGGCGGCCGAAAGCTGGTCGATCAGCTGCGCGTGGACATCGCGCGGCCACGGCCAGCGCCCGATGTTGGCAATGCTCTGGTCATCGATGGCGATGATGGCGATGCGGTCGGACGGCTGGCGCGAGGTGCTGGTGCTCGCAAAATCGTAATAGCGGCGCTCCAGGGTGCCGAAAAAGTCCGTCAGTCCGTGAAGAAAAAGGACGGCCAGCACCACCAGGACCCCGACAAACCAGTCGGCCCGCCAGAACTGACTCAGCTTTCTAGATGATTTGGCCACTACCCGTCCCTTGTCGTGTTTCGCTGTGCATAGCTAGACGCTTTTTTTAATTGCTTTGTATTACTGGCAGCCCCGTAACGACCGTTTTGGCGCACCAGACAACCCCCGCCGTTTTGTTTCGGCAGGTTACAAGTCCCCTGAATAAGGGACATTAACAGACGGTGTGCGCCTGGACAAGGGACTTTTGCACGGCAGCCGTGCCGACTGTTGCAAATAAGTGGTAATTCGGCTCAGGCGCAAAAAAGCCCGCGTTGCGCGGGCTCAGGCAGACCAGCTTCCAGCCCGCGACCGCAGGCGCGCAGGCTGGGTCGGTTTCAGGCCGAAGGGGCCGCTTTCTGCCGCCGCTTGGTCAGATAGGTGCCCAGCGCCACGACCAGCACCGCGCCCAGAATCCCGCCAAAGGTGACGGTCTGCTCGCTGACCGGGCCGAAATAACTGGCCACGGCGGGGTCGGTCAGCAGCATTTCACCGGCCAGGAAGCCGAGCAGGGCGGCGCCTATGGTGATGATGATGGGGAAGCGCTCCATGACCTTGGTCAGCAGGGTGGCGCCGAAAATGATCAGCGGAATGCTCACCAGCAGCCCCAGGACCAGCAGCGGCAGGTTGCCCTTGGCCGCGGCAGCCACGGCCAGGACGTTGTCCAGGCTCATGACCAGATCGGCGATCAGGATGGTGCGGATGGCGGCCATCATGCCGTTGATTTCGTGGCCTTCGCCGTCTTCGTCTTCTTCACCCTTGAGCAGGTCCACGCCGATATAGACCAGCAGGACGGCGCCAATGAGCTTCAGATAAGGAAGGGTCAGTAACTGGATGGCCACAATGGTCAGCACAATCCGCATGACGATCGCTGCGGCGCTGCCCCAGAAGATGGCTTTGCCGCGCTGCTCAGGCTTGAGTGTGCGCGCCGCCATGGCGATCACCACGGCGTTGTCGCCCGACAGCACGATGTTGGCGAGGATGATGGAGCCAAAGGCGCTCCAGAAAAGCGGGGACGCGAGGTCCAGTCCGAAAAACATGGCTATCTCCTGTTATGAATGAAAAAAAGCGCTAAGGAGCGCTTTCTTTCAATTTGCTTTCAGTTTACGCTCCGGTCGTTCCCACCGGAATTCGTATTACTGCTTACTCACAATAGCGCCTTGAGCAGCTTGCCCATTTCCGAGGGGTTGCGCGTCACGGTGAAACCGCAGGCTTCCATGATGGCCAGCTTGGCGTCGGCCGTGTCGGCGCCGCCGGAGATCAACGCGCCCGCATGGCCCATGCGCTTGCCGGCCGGAGCCGTCACGCCGGCGATGAAGCCGACGATGGGTTTTTTCATGTTGGCTTTGCACCATTGGGCGGCTTCGGCTTCATCAGGGCCGCCGATTTCACCGATCATGATGACGGCGTCGGTGTCCGGGTCGTCATTGAAGGCCTTCATAACGTCGATGTGCTTGAGGCCGTTGATCGGGTCGCCGCCGATGCCGACGGCGCTGGACTGGCCCAGGCCGATTTCGGTGAGCTGCGCGACGGCTTCATAGGTCAGCGTGCCGGAGCGGCTGACCACGCCGATGCGGCCCTTGCGGTGGATGTGACCGGGCATGATGCCGATCTTGATTTCGTCGGGGGTGATCAGGCCGGGGCAGTTGGGGCCCAGCAGCAGGGTTTTCTTGCCCCCGGCGGCTTCCTTGGCCTTCATGCGGTTGCGCACTTCCAGCATGTCCTTGACCGGAATGCCTTCAGTGATGCAGATGGCCAGGTCCAGGTTGGCTTCCACGGCTTCCCAGATGGCAGCGGCAGCGCCTGCGGGCGGCACATAGATGACCGACACCGTGGCGCCAGTGGCCTTGGCGGCCTCGGTCACGTTGGCGAAAATCGGGATGCCTTCGAAGTCTTCGCCGGCTTTCTTGGGGTTCACACCAGCCACAAAGGCTTCCTTGCCGTTCGCGTAGTCGCGGCACATGCGAGTGTGGAACTGGCCGGTCTTGCCGGTGATGCCCTGGGTGATGACTTTGGTGTGTTTGTTGATGTAGATCGACATGCTTGTGTTCTCCTGGGCTTACTTGACGGCGGCCACGATTTTGGTCGCGGCTTCGGCCATGGTGTCTGCGGCGATGATGGGGAGGCCGGAATCGGCCAGCATCTTCTTGCCCAGGTCTTCGTTGGTGCCCTTCATGCGCACGACCAGCGGAACGGAAAGGTTCACGGCCTTGCAGGCGGTGATGACGCCGTCGGCGATGGTGTCGCACTTCATGATGCCGCCGAAGATGTTGACCAGGATGCCTTTGACATCGGGGTTCTTCAGCATGATCTTGAAGGCTTCGGTGACTTTCTCGGCGGTGGCGCCGCCGCCCACGTCCAGGAAGTTGGCCGGCTCGCCGCCGAACAGCTTGATGGTGTCCATGGTCGCCATGGCCAGGCCCGCGCCGTTGACCAGGCAGCCGATATTGCCGTCCAGGCTGATGTAGGCCAGGTCGAACTTGCTGGCTTCCACTTCGGCCGGATCTTCTTCGTCCAGGTCGCGGTAGGCAACGATTTCAGGATGGCGGAACAGCGCGTTGGCGTCGAAGTTGAACTTCGCGTCCAGTGCCATGACTTCGCCCTTGCTGTTGCGGTTCAGCGGGTTGATTTCAACCAGCGATGCGTCGGTGTCCATGTAGCACTTGTAGAGCTTTTGCAGGATGTCGACGGTCTGCGCGACGGAGTCGGCGGGCATGCCGATTCCGGCTGCGACTTCCTTGGCCTGCGCGTCGGTCATGCCGACCAGCGGATCCACAAACACCTTGATGATTTTTTCAGGGTGGGAATGGGCTACCTCTTCGATGTCCATGCCGCCTTCGCTGGAGGCGATGAAGGCCACCTTTTGCGATTCGCGGTCGGTCACGGCCGAGACGTAATATTCTTTCTGGATGTCTGCGCCGTCTTCAATATAGAGGCGGCGGACCTTTTGGCCTTCAGGGCCGGTCTGGTGCGTCTTCAGTTGCATGCCCAGGATTTCACCGGCGATGCGCTTGACGTCTTCAATGGTCTTGGCGACCTTGACGCCGCCGCCCTTGCCGCGGCCGCCCGCGTGGATTTGCGCCTTGACCACCCACACCGGGCCGCCCAGCTTCTGGGCGGCTTCCACCGCCTCTTGCACCGTGAAGGCCGGAATGCCGCGCGGCACAGGCACACCAAAATTGCGCAAGATTTCCTTGCCCTGGTACTCGTGAATTTTCATGAAAAAACCTTCAGAATTCAGTAAAAGAGGGGGTGCAACTGGGATTTGGGCAGGGCTGTGGGGTGTCCAAAACAGGCCACATCAGCTCAAAAAACCACGTCGGCGGTCACTGCAGGCAGCAACGCAGAACTGTATCATGGTGCGACGCACAATTCTTGTGCCCGGCTTACACCTTGAAATGACCCCGAATTGGGCGTTTTTAGGGAGTTTTAGGCCGCCAAGACGTTTGCCTGTCTTTGCCTCATTGGCGTATTTCGTTTTATTGTCAGTCCCTGGAAGACCTCATTCATGCCCAAAGTTTTTATTGATGGAGAAGCCGGCACCACGGGCTTGCAAATCCGCGAGCGGCTGCAAGCCATGCCGCAAATCGAGCTGGTCAGCATCGCGCCCGAGCTGCGCAAGGATGCCGGTGCCAAGCGTGCACTGATGGCGCAGGTCGACATGGTCATCTTGTGCCTGCACGACGACGCGGCGCGTGAATCGGTCGCCATGATCGATTCCCTGGCCGGCAAAAAACCCAAGATCATCGACGCCTCCACCGCGCACCGCACCGTGCCGGGCTGGGTTTACGGCTTCCCCGAACTGACGCAAACCCAGCGCGCCGCCGTGGCGGGCGCCGACCGCGTCGGCAACCCCGGCTGCTACGCCACCGGCGCTATCGCATTGATCCGCCCGCTGGTCGATGCAGGTGCGATACCGGCTGACTTCCCCTTGAGCCTTCCCGCCGTGAGCGGTTACTCCGGCGGCGGGCGTCAAATGATTGAGGACTACGAGGCCGGCATCGCGCCTGCGTTTGAGCTCTACGCACTGGGCCTGAAGCACAAGCACCTGCCCGAAATCATGAAATACACCGGCCTGTCACGCCGCCCGGTGTTCATCCCCTCGGTCGGCAACTTCAAGCAGGGCATGCTGGTGCAGCTGCCGCTGCACCTCGATTTGCTGCCAGGCAAGCCGACGGGCGTGCAATTGCATGACATGCTGGCCAAACATTACGCCGGCAGCGAATGGGTGACAGTGGAAGCCGCGCCCGAATCGGGCAAGCTCGACGCGCTGGCGCTTAACGACAGCAACAAGATGGAGCTGCGCGTGTTCGCCAATGAAGAGCATCGCCATGCGGTGCTGGTGGCGCGGCTGGACAACCTGGGCAAGGGTGCTTCGGGCGCCGCGGTGCAGAACCTGAAGCTCATGCTGAAGCTGTAGCCGCCAAGCCCCACTTCGCCAGCAGGGGCCGCGGGACTGGCTTTGCCAGACCGCAGGCGCCGCCCCCTTGAGGGGGGAACAGACTACACGCAGTGAGTCTGGACGGGGGTGTCAATCCTCCTGCAATACCACGCGGCGGATCACGTCCCCGCCAAAGCCGCGGGCCGCTAAAAAGCGCATTTGTTTGGCGCGGCTAGCCGCATCAGGCGCCGGCCCCTCAAATTTCTTGCGCCAAATCTCGCGGGCCCGCTCAAGTTCGCTGCCTTTGAGGCTGTCCATGGCGCCCGCCACCCGGTCTGCGCTAAGGCCTTTACTCAGCAACTCGTGTTTGATGCGCGCAGCGCCGAAACGCCCGGCGCGCCGGTTGATCACCGATTCGACAACCCGCGCCTCACTGATGAAGTCCTTGGCCTGCAAATCGTCCAGCACCTGAGCGAGTTGACCGGGGGTTTCCTCATGAGGCGCGAGCTTGCGCTCCAGTTCAGCCCGCGAATGCTCGCGCCCGGCCAGATAGCGCAGGGCGCGACCCTTGAGCGAAAGACCAAAGCCCGCACGGGAGGCGGGCTTGGGGGGTTTGCGGTCTGAAGGCTTGTCCATGGTCAATGCGCCTGGGCGCAAGCACGGGGCTGTCTGGCCCCCGCTTGCGCGCCCCAGGCTTGGCTAACACCTGTCAGGCCGCGGCCTTGGCAGCTTTTTCGGCCTTTTCGGCTTTTTCAGCCTTGGGCGCTTTTTCGGCCGGAGCGGCATCCCCGCCACCGGCAACCTGCACCAGCGGGATGCCCAGCGATTCACGCACCTTGTTTTCGATCTCGATCGCGAGTTCGGGGTTTTCTTTCAGGAATTCACGCGAGTTGTCGCGGCCCTGGCCGATTTTTTCGCCGTTGAAGGCATACCAGGCGCCGGCTTTTTCGACGATGTGGCCGGCCACACCCAGGTCGAGCACCTCGCCCAGCCGGCTGATGCCCTCGCCATACAGGATGTCGAATTCCGCCGTCTTGAAGGGCGAGGCCACCTTGTTCTTGACCACCTTGACGCGGGTTTCGTTGCCGATCACCTCTTCGCCCTTCTTGATGGAGCCGATGCGGCGGATGTCCAGGCGCACCGAGGCGTAGAACTTCAGCGCATTGCCGCCGGTGGTGGTTTCGGGCGAACCGAACATCACGCCAATCTTCATGCGGATCTGGTTGATGAAGATGACCGTGCAGTTGGCCTTCTTGATGGTGGCGGTGAGCTTGCGCAGCGCCTGGCTCATCAGGCGGGCCTGCAGGCCGGGCAGCGAGTCACCCATTTCACCTTCAAGTTCGGCCTTGGGCGTGAGCGCCGCCACCGAGTCGACGATGATCAGGTCCACCGCGCCGGAACGGGTCAGCGAATCAACGATTTCAAGCGCCTGCTCACCTGTGTCGGGCTGGGAGATCAGCAGGTCCTGCAGGTTCACGCCCAGCTTTTGCGCGTACTGAATGTCCAGCGCGTGCTCGGCGTCGACAAAGGCGCAGGTGCCGCCTAGTTTTTGCATTTCCGCGATGACCTGCAGGGTCAGCGTGGTCTTGCCCGAGGATTCCGGGCCGTAGATTTCGACCACGCGGCCGCGCGGCAGGCCGCCCACGCCCAGGGCGATGTCCAGGCCCAGCGAGCCGGTGGAGACGACCTGAATGTCCTCAATCACTTCGCCGTCGCCCAGCTTCATGATGGTGCCTTTGCCGAACTGCTTTTCGATCTGGGCCAGCGCGGCCTGCAGGGCCTTGGCCTTTTCGGTGTTCAGGGCGGCGCTTTGCGCGGGATTTTGGGCGGGGTTCAGCTTGTTGGTCAGTTCCATGAAAAACTCCTTGAAATTCAATGATGTAAAACTTGTTGCCTGGATTTCAGCTCTGCGTTTAATCACAGCGCTGGATGCATGACCAGTACTTTATGGGCGCTATAAAAATAAGTAAACCCTATTTTTAGTCAGTTTGCCTGATCAATTGGGTTAGCATGTTTGGATGACGGAAGCGACACCGCTGACACACCCAACCCCCATGTCCAGTCCCTTCGGCGCGACCGACGCCGGCTGGCGCCAGACCCACCTGGGGCGGCTCATGGGCCATGCGCTGCGCCGCTTCGACGAGCGTGTGCTCTCGCTGATGGCCAGCAGCGTGGAGGTGCCGCTGGCGCTGTCCAACCTGGCGGCGCGTGACCAGGTCGGCGCCGCGCACATTCACATCACACGCCACCTGGCCGTGGCCGGCTCGCGCCTGACCGACTTGGCCCAGAGCGCAGGCATGAGCAAACAGGCGATGGGCGACCTGGTCGACCAGTGCGAGGCCTGGGGCCTGGTGACACGCCAGCCCGACCCGCATGACAAACGGGCCCGGCGGGTGGTGTTCACCGAATCGGGCCTGTTGTGGTTGGAGGCCTTCCACCAGGCGGTGCGCCAGGCCGAAGAGGAGTTCCGCCAGGCCGTGGGGCAGGATGTGGCCACCGTGGTGGCATTGGGGCTGGAGGCCTACGCCGGCTGAATGTTGCCCCCACGGTCGCTCACTGCGTATAACTCCCTGCCCCTTGGAGAACGCTAGCGCCTAAAATTCAGGCAAACACATCACCCAAGGGCAGCAGCGCTGCCGCCCACTCCCGGAGACAAGCATGCGTATTCTGATTGCCGAAGACGACCAGGTGCTGGCCGATGGCCTGTTGCGCACCTTGCGCGCTTCCGGTGCGGCGGCCGACCATGTGGCCAGCGGCACCGAGGCCGATGCCGCGCTGCTTACCAACACCGAATTTGACCTGCTGATCCTCGACCTGGGCCTGCCGCGCATGCATGGGCTGGAAGTGCTCAAGCGTTTGCGCGCGCGCGGTTCGGCCATGCCGGTGCTGATCCTCACGGCTGCCGACAGCGTGGAAGAACGCGTCAAAGGCCTGGACTACGGCGCCGACGACTACATGGCCAAACCGTTTTCACTGCAGGAACTCGAAGCCCGCGTGCGCGCGCTGATACGCCGCGGCATGGGCGGCGCCAGCAGCACCATCAAGCACGGCCCGCTGGTCTATGACCAGGCCGGCCGCGTCGCCACCATAGACGGCCAGATGCTGGAGCTGTCGGCGCGCGAACTCGGCCTGCTCGAAGTGCTGCTGCAGCGCGCCGGCCGCCTCGTCAGCAAGGACCAGCTCGTGGAGCGCCTCTGCGAGTGGGGCGAGGAAGTCAGCAACAACGCGATCGAGGTGTACATCCACCGGCTGCGCAAGAAGATTGAAAAAGGGCCGGTGCGGATCGCGACTGTACGAGGCCTGGGCTACTGCCTTGAAAAGATTCCTGGTTAATGTTGCCCCCACGGTCGCTCACTTCGTGTAGCTCCCTGCCCCCCGAGGAGGCCGCTGCGCCTGCGGCCCGGCAAAGCCGGTTCCGCGGCCCCTGCTTGCATGAAGAAGTAAACCGGCTGACGGACGCTCCTGCGCTTGTTCCGTGGCATTGAGGTTATTCCAGCGCGAACGCCGCAGTTTGTTCGGCGAGATCCTCGACTGGATGCTCACGCCGCTGCTGCTGCTGTGGCCCATCAGCCTGGCGCTGACCTGGCTGGTGGCGCAGAACATCGCGGGCAAGCCTTTTGACCGCGCGCTCGAATACAACGTGCAGGCGCTGGCCAAGCTGGTGGTGGTCAAGAACAACCAGGTGCAGTTCACCCTGACGGCGCCGGCGCGCGAGATCCTGCGCGCCGACGACACCGATCTCGTGTACTACCAGGTGATGGGCACGCAGGGCGAGCACCTCGGCGGCGAGCACGACCTGCCCGCGCCGCCCGACGAAGACAAGCCCATCAACGGCGAGGTTCGGCTGCGTGAGGACGTGATCCAGGGAGAGGACGTGCGTGTGGCCTACACCTGGCTCAAGGTGGACGTGAAGGGTGCGCCGGCGAATTCGCAGCCGGTGCTGGTGCAGGTGGCCGAGACGCTGGAAAAGCGCAAGACGCTTGCCACTGAGATCGTCAAAGGCACCATGGTGCCCCAGTTCGTCACGCTGCCGCTGGCCGTGCTGCTGGTGTGGCTGGCGCTGGTGCGCGGCATCAAGCCGCTGGCCCAGCTGGAAAAGCGCATACGGGCGCGCAAGTCCGACGACATGAGCCCGCTTGATGAAACCGCAGTGCCCGAAGAAGTCGCGCCGCTGGTGTCTTCCATCAACGACCTGCTGAGCCGGCTCAAGGTTTCGCTGACCACACAAAAGCGCTTCCTGGCCGACGCGGCCCACCAGCTCAAGACGCCGCTGGCGGGCCTGCGCATGCAGGCCGACCTGGCGCAGCGCGAGACCGACGCCGACGAACTCAAGAAGTCGCTCAAGCACATAGGCCGCGCCAGCATACGCGCCACCCACACCGTCAACCAGCTGCTGGCCCTGGCGCGTGCCGAGACCACCGGCCGCAGCCTGGCCAAGCAGCACATCGACCTGGTGCACATCGTTTCGGAAGTGATGGCCGACTCGGTGCCGCGCGCGCTCGAAAAACAGATTGACCTCGGCTACGACGGCCCCGATGCCGGCGAACAGGCCACGCAACTCGAAGGCAATGCGACCCTGCTCAAGGAACTGGTGCGCAACCTGCTGGACAACGCCATCAACTACACGCCCGAGAAAGGCCAGGTCACACTGCGACTGATGACGGACCGCTTCAGCGGCGTGCTGGTGCTGCTGGTCGAAGATTCGGGGCCCGGCATTCTGGAGTCGGAACGCGAGCTGGTGTTCCAACCTTTTTACCGCGCACTGGGCACCAACGTCGACGGCTCAGGCCTGGGCCTGGCCATCGTCCTGGAAATCGCCAAGCAGCACGGTGCGACGATCTCGATTGAGGACGCCGCCTTGCCGGGGCATCCGCAAACACCGGGCACGCGCGTCACGGTGCGTTTTGTCGGCATGGACCTGCCCGAGGGCGCATAGCCTCCGGGCTTTCAAGTCCTGGCAGGCGGCCAGCGGTCGTAAAGCTTCACATCCACACGTTCACCCCACAACTCGATTTGCGCCGGCGTACCGGCATGCGGCTGGTTTGCAGTTTCGCCGCGCACATAACCCAGCGCCACGCAGGCGCCGGCCAGCGGGCTCCAGCCGACCGACGAAATCTCTCCCACGGATTGCCCACTCAGCACAATGGCTTCGCCGCCCCAGGCGAAGGCATCGCCGGTGTCGAACACCAGCGTGACGAGCTTTTTGCGCAGCAGCTGGCCCCGCGCTCGCAGCAGCGCCGCCCTGCCGATAAAGTCGACCGGCTTGTCCAGCTTCACGCTGAAAGCCAAGCCGGCTTGCCAAGGTGTTTCGTCCGGACCCAACTCCGCCCCCCAGGCGCGCCGGCCCTGCTCAATGCGCAGCGCATCCAGCGCGTAATAGCCCGCGTCGCGAATACCCAGATGTTGGCCTGCTTCCATGAGCGCGAGGTAAACATGGCGCGCCATTTCAATCGGCGTGTAGAGCTCAAACCCAGGCCCGCCCACATAGCTCATGCGAGCTGCGCGCACACGCGCAAAGCCCAGGTCGATTTCTTTTGTCCACGAGAACTTCAGCGCCTCGGGTGACAGGTCGTCGGGGCTGACGAGCGCCAGCAACTCCCGCGCTCTCGGGCCCATGATCGACAGCACCGAATACATCGCCGACACGTCGGTCAACACCGCATGCTCCGCCGCACCAATGTGCCGCGTGATCCAGTCGAAGTCGCGCACGGTCTGCGCGGAGCCCGTGACGATCATGAAGCGGTCCGCGGCATGGCGGATGACGGTGAGGTCGCTTTCAAACCCGCCGCGCTCATTGAGCATGGCGGTATAGACCATCTTGCCGATGGGCACGTCCATCTCGTTGGCGCACAGTCGCTGCAGCACAGCCAGCGCGTCGCGCCCCTGCAGCAGGTATTTGGAAAAAGAAGTCTGGTCGTAGAGGGCGACGGCCTCGCGGGTGGCGCGCTGCTCTTCGATGACCCAGGGGAGCCAGCCGGGTTTGCCGAGGGTGTGCTCGGGCTTGGGCACACCTTCCGGCCGGAAATAGCTAGCCCGTTCCCACCCATTCTTGCTGCCGAACTCCGCACCCTTGCCGGCCAGGATGTCATACAGCGGCGAAGTCCGCAGCGGCCGCGCCGTTTCCAGTTCCTGCCGCGGCCAGCGCATGGCGTAGTGCAGGCCCAGGGTTTCACCGGTGCGCTCGGCCAGCGCCTTGCGGTTGCCGGTGAAGCTGCCGAAACGGCGTATGTCCACGTCCCACAAATCAGTGCTCGGCTCGCCGCCCACAATCCATTCAGCCATCAGCCGGCCCGCGCCGCCGCTGTTGGCGATGCCGGCTGAGTTGAAGCCCGCGCAGACAAAGTAGTTGCGCAGTTCAGGCGCCTCGCCCAGGATGAAATTGCCGTCGGGCGTAAAACTCTCCGGGCCGTTGAGCAGCATCTTGACCTCAGCCGTCTCCAGGCAAGGCGTGCGGTGCATGGCTGCGGTCATCAGCGGTTCGAACTGGTCCCAGTCTTCATCCAGCAACTCAAACTGGAAGGTCGAGGGAATCGGGTCCATCTTCCAGGGCTTGGCCTGCGGCTCGAAGCCGCCCATCACCAGGCCGCCGACCTCTTCCTTGTAATAGATGTAGCCGTCAGGGTCGCGCATCACCGGCAGCATCGGGTGCACGCCGGGAATCTTGCCGGTGACGATGTAAAAATGCTCGGCCGAATACAGCGGCACGTTCACGCCGGCGAGCTTGCCGAACTGTCGCGCCCACTGGCCCGCGCAGTTGACGATGGCCTCGCAGCGTACCTCGCCCTGCGCGGTCCTCACACCTGCCGCCCTGCCGTTTTCAACGATGACGCCTGTGATCTCTATGCCCTCAAGCATCTTGACGCCACGATTGCGCGCACCCTTGGCGAGCGACATGCACAGGTCGGCCGGGTTGGCCTTGCCGTCTCCCGGCAACCAGATCGCACCCTGCAAATCGTCGGTGCGCATGATGGGGTATTTTTCGCCGGCCTCTCGCGGTGAAATCTCATGGCATTCAACACCAAAGCTGTTGGCCATGGCCACCTGCTTCCTGAGCACCTTCATGCGCTCCCGCGTGCGCGCCACATTGACACTGCCGCACTGTTTCCATCCGGTGGCCAGACCTGTCTCAGCCTCCAGCGCAGCGTAGAGCTCAATGCCGTACTTGCTCATCTGCGTCATGTTGCGGTTGGGCCGCATCTGGCCGACCAGGCCGGCCGCATGCCAGGTGGTGCCGCTGGTGAGCTTGCCCTGCTCCAGCAGCAGCACGTCAGTGCGCCCCAGTCGCGCGAGGTGATAGGCAACGGAGCAGCCGGCGATGCCGCCGCCGACAATCACGACCTGTGCGTGCGAGGGAAGCATCAAGGTGGGCGTTGCCGCAGTTGTTCCAGCTCGGCGCGCGCCTGCGCCAGCTCGCTGCGCGCCGTGACCAGATCGATGTGGACGAAGTCGTCCCAGACGCAAGGGCCGCAAGCAAAGAACCGCTTCAGGTGCGCTTGCTCCTTCGCCACATAGAACCGGTTCACTTCGTCGAAATAGGCGAACTCATAGTCGCGCGCGAGCAGCAGTGGCTCCCAGGCCATGTGATTGGGCACCGGCCGTCCCGGCTCGACGCTCTCGAGCATGATGACCCAGGGCCGGTACCGCTGCAGGTCCAGTCCCTCCAGAACGGCCCGCTCGCCACCCTCCACATCAATGCTGACGCAGTGAATGTCACCGCTGGGGCGATGCCTGGCGAGCACATCGTTCAGCGAAACCACGGGAACCTGCGTTGCCTTGACCTGCGCGCCTTCCGAACGATGCAGGTCTGCGGTCCGGGGTGTTGTCGTCGAATACTGCTGGATGTCACCGATCGTGAAAAAAGTAGTGTGCCCGCTGCCCGCACCAGCCGCGGCCTGGACCAGGACGTCATGGGGACGCAACTCGGCCCACAAGCTCGCCAGGGCAGGCGCTGGTTCAATGGCCACGCCGCGCCAGCCGCGCAAATACATCGCGTAGGTGTTGCTGTCGATGGCCGGGTGGAACGCGCCCACATCGATATAGAAGCCCTGCGGGACGGAATCGAATACGCGATTGAGCATCACGTCCTCGAAATTGCGGGTGTAAGAGACGAAAGGCATCAGGTCAGTATAGGGGTGGGCTTATCCCATGCGCAACGCCATGACACCCGCCAGGATTGCGGCCGTGCCGAGGGCGCGCCGCGCGGAGAATGCTTCTTTCAGAAACATCGCACCGAGTAAAACGGCGAACAGCACCGAGGTCTCACGCAACGCCGCCACCGTCGCCACGGGCGCGCGTGTCATGGCCCACAGCGCAATGCCGTAAGAGCCCAGCGAGGCCAGCGCACCGCCGGTGGCGACCGGCCAGCGGTGAAGTGCGTAGTCGGCCATGGCGCGGCCGCGCCGCGCCATCATCAGGAGGCCGAAGGGCCAGCCGTCGAGCAGGAACAGGGTGGCGACGTACTGCAGCGCATTGCCCGAGGCCCGCACACCCAGCCCATCGACCACGGTGTAGATCGCGATGATGACCGCGTTGGCCAGCGCGAAACCGACGGCCTTGCGTGCGTGCAGCGCGTGGCGGCTCAGGCCCAGCACCAGCACACCGCTGCAAATGCCCACAATGCCGGCCCAGGCCAGCGGGCTCAGGGTTTCACCCAGCGTGATGCCGGCCGACAACGCCACCAGCAGCGGCGCCACACCGCGCATCAGCGGGTAGGTGAGGCCAAGGTCGCCATGCTTGTAGGCCTGCGTGGTCGCGATGTAGTAACCAATGTGGATCAACACCGAAGCGCCGATAAAAGGCCAGGCCTCCATGCGCGGCAGGCCCACCAGCAGCACCAGCGGCAAGGCCAGCACCGAGCCGATCAGGTGGATGACCGCCATGTCCATGGACTTGTCGGCGCTGGACTTGACCAACGCGTTCCAGCCCGCGTGCAGCAGCGCGCCGAACAGCACGGCGCACAGCACCGGCCAGGTCAGGGCCTGGATTTCAGGCGGCAAGCGAGGACTCTGCGGCAGGAAGGGCACAACGCCGCGCCCGCGCCAGGTAATGCACCAGCGGCGGCGTGACTTTGTCCGCGTCCTTCGCGAGGTCGTCCCAAAGGCGCAGCTTCACCGCATCCGCGGCGCCGGGCTGGGCGATGAAGCGCGCGGCCTCTTCGGCTGAAAAGATCCCGCCCTGCAACAGCAGGCTGCGCTTGGAGTCCGCCGAAAGGCTGGAGTGGTAGCCGCGCCGGGCCGCGCACAGGTAGCGCTTGGCATCCACATGCAGCTTGATAGCGTCCAGCACTTCATCCGGGAACAGGCCGCGCAGGAATGGCAGCGCGCGGTACTGGTGCACATCATCCACGCCGCGCAGCGAAGGCGTCTCGCCCAGGTCATGCAGCAAGTGCCCTAGGTCGTGCAACAGGGCCGCGGTGACCAGCGCGTCGCTCGCGCCTTCGGCCTCGCCCAGCGCCGCGGTTTGCAGCGCATGCTGCAGCTGCGTGACCGGCTCCCCGCTGTACTGTTCGCCGCCACGCTCTTCAAAGAGGCGTTCGATGTCGTCAAAACTCAGCATGCGAATTCCTCACAAGTCATGGATTCCAGGGCAACGAGTAGGTTTTCAGGTTGGTGAAACTCTTGATGGCCTCCTGCACGCCTTCTTTATAGCCCAGGCCCGAATCCTTGATGCCGCCGAAGGGCGTGAGCTCCAGCCGGTAGCCCGGTACCTCGCGCACATTGACTGTGCCCACGTGCAGCTCGCTCACAAAACGGTTGATGTAGTCCAGGCGGTTGGTGCAGACCGCGCTCGACAGACCGTAAGCCGTTCCGTTGGAAATCTCAATGGCTTCGTCGATGTTCTTGAACCGTATCACCGGGGAGACGGGCCCGAAAGTTTCCTCGCGCGCCACCGTCATCTGCGGCAGCACGCGGTCCAGCAAGGTGGGTGAATACAGCGCGCCGCGGCGCTGGTTGCCGGCCAGCAGTTTCGCGCCCTGCGCCACCGCCTCATTGACCCGCGACTCGAACAGCATGGCGGCCTGCTCGTCGATCACCGTGCCCATGTCGTTGGCCTTGTCAGTAGGGTCGCCGTACTTCCAGGCCAGGGTCTTGGCCAGCACCTGCTCGACAAATTCGCCGGCCACCGCCTCGTGCACCAGCATCCGCTTGATGGCGGTGCAGCGCTGGCCCGAGTTTTTGTAGGAACCTTGCACGGCCAGCGTTGAGGCTTCGTCGATGTCGGCATCCTCCATCACGATGACGGGGTCGTTGCCGCCCAATTCCAGCACCACGCGGCGATAACCGGCCTTGGACGCAATGTATTTGCCAATGGCCACGCCGCCCGTGAAGGTCACCAGGTCGACCAGAGGGTTGGTGATCAGCTCGTCGGCAATCTCGCGCGGATCGCCCGTCACCACGCTGAGCATCTCGGGCGGAAGACCGGCTTCGTACAGGATGTCGGCGAACAGGATGGCCGAGAACGGCACTTTCTCGGACGGCTTGAGCACCATGCGGTTGTTGGTCGCGATGCTGGGCACCACCTTGTGCGCCACCTGGTTCATCGGATGGTTGAAAGGGGTGATCGCGGTGATCACGCCTAGCAACGGCGCACGGTGCGTATAGACGCGGCGCTTCTTGCCGTGGGGCGTCAGGTCACAGCTGAAAATCTGCCCGTCATCCTTGAGCACCTCGGTCGCGCCGAACAGCAGGACGTCGCTGACGCGGCCGGCCTCATACAAGGCATCCTTCAGGCACAGGCCCGCTTCGGCGGTGATCAGGTTCGCCACTTCCGCGAGGCGCGACTGGATGATGGCGGCCGCACGGTTCAGGATGGCGGCGCGCTCGTAACGCGTGAGCTGCGGTTTGTACGCATGGGCCCTGGCAAAGGTCTGCCTCACCTCCTCCAGCGTGGCCTTGGGCACGGTGCCCAGCAGCTTTTCGGTGTAAGGGTTGAACACCTCAATGGCACGGTCGCCGCTGCGGCCTGAACCAACCTTGCAGCCCGACAGGCGCATGGCATTGAGCTGGCGGTCGCGGATGTATTGGTCAATCACTCTGCGGCTTTCGGACGGTAGGGAGATGGATCGAACTTACTGTGCGTAATTCAGCGCCAGGTCGAACGCATCAAAATTGCGAAAGCGCCGGTTGCGATCCAGCCCCGGCAACGCGCGGTTCACGATCAGCGGCACCCGCTGCTCGCTCATGCCACCGTGTGATCGCAGCGGCACTTCCAGCGCCGAGAGGTCATGGCGTGAAGCCGAGGTGCCTATCACCGTGAAGCGCTCGGACACCGCCACGATGTCGCCGATGCGGTCGGCCGGCAGCTCGAAGCGCTCGGCGGCCTGCTCGCGCGAGAGCACCAGCTCCATGCCCTTGAGCGCGGCCAGCCGCTTGCGCGCCACCTCGATGTTGGTTCCCTCCGGCAGATACACCGTGGCAAAGGAACCCAGGGCGCCGTGGTGCACCACATACGGGTCGGTGATCGGCAGGATCACACGCGCAATGGTGGCGCCCAGCCAGTTGTCGAACCAGTCCTGCAGGTAGATCACGTCGGGTGTGCCGTCCATGGCGACCTTGGCGTTCATGCCGTGGTCGGCCGTGAGCACGATCACGCAACCCAGTTCTTCGAGCTGCTGCATGTAGCCGTCCATCATGCGGTAGAAAGCGTTCGCCCCGTCGGTCCCGGGCGCATGCTTGTGCTGAACGTAGTCGGTGGTCGAGAGGTACATCACGTCGGGCTTGTGCTTTTGCATGATCTTCACGCCGGCCGCGAACACAAACTCCGACAGGTCGGCGCTGTAGACGCTGGGCAGCGGCAAGCCCACCAGGCCCAGCACGTCTTCAATGCCGTTTTCTTCCAAGCTCACCTGATCGGCCTTCTCGGATGAGAAGCAGATGCCTTTCATCTTGTGGCCCAGCAGCTTGCGCAGCTTGTCCTTGGCCGTCACCACCGCCAGGGATTTACCGGCGCCGGACAGCGCGGCCAGCAGCGTGGGCGCGCGCAGCCACTTGGGGTCGTTCATCATGACCTCGGTGCCGCTGGCCGTATCGAACAGATAGTTGCCGCAGATGCCGTGCACGCTGGGCGGCGCGCCGGTCACGATGGAAAGGTTGTTGGGGTTGGTGAAGCTGGGCACCACACAATCGCCCGTCAAGCCCGAGCCCAGTGCCAGTGTGCGCTTGAGCCAGGGCATATGGCCCGTGGCCACGGCCTGCGCCAGGTAGTCGGGCTCGCAGCCGTCCACGCAGACCACCACCGTGGGTTGGGCCGGCAGCTTGTACGTCCTGCCGTTCACCTTCAGTTCGCCCTTCGATTCAGCGTTTGCCACGTGTCGACCCTTCCTTGCTTTTTTCCTTGTCCTTGCGCGCGACCGTTGTGACGGTGCTGGTAGAGACCAGCTTGACGCGCGCGGGCTTGGCGGCCGCATCGGCTTGTCCGGCCTGGCGCCGCAAGTCGTTCTCTATCGTGCGCTCCTTGCTTTCAATCACGTGCTGGAACATCGCGCGGCCGGCTGCCTCGGCGTCGCCCGAGGCAATCGCCTTGACGATCAGCCGGTGCTCATTCGCCGATATCGGCATCAGCCAGCCATCGGCGAGGTTCAGGCGCCGGAACAGCGAAAGCTCCTTGATGAGCTTGCGGTAGATCTCGGTCAGCTTGCGGTTGCCCGCCATTTCGACCAGCCGGTCGTGAAAGCTGAGATTCAGCAGGTGATAGGCCTGGGGGTCTTCGGCCTTCACCGCTTTTTCCATGGAGTCGACCAGTGCCTTGAGTTCCTTGAGCTGGGCTGCGGTGATGTTTTCCGCAAGCCGGCGTCCCACCAGCTCATCCATGGCTGCGCGCAGGTCAAAAATCTCGACGGCCTCATCGATGGGAATGTCTCGCACGAAGACACCGCGGTTTTTTTCGGTGCGCACCAGGCCGGCTTCTTCGAGCATGCGAAAGGCTTCGCGCACCGGGCCGCGCGAGACACCCATTTTTTCGGCCAGCGTGGCCTCTATCAGTTTGCTGCCGGGCTCGTATTCGCCGGCAAGAATGGCGCGCTCGATTTCCTGCTGCACCACGGTGGTGAGAGAGCTGTTCTGGAGTTGCGCGATGGTGGGATGCAAAGCAGCGTTCATGCCCTGAATTGAAGCATAGAAATGTAGATTGTCAACAATCTGCAATAAACAATTGACAAGATAGAAGGGTCGGCGTTAAATAAAAAATGAGCTGGGTTGGCGGGCCTGCACACAGGTTGGTCATCGCAGTGTCACTGCCGACACGACCGAGTCACAACATTGCACGCTTTCCACAAAGGACTTTTATGCAACTGGCTTCCCACCTCAAATCCCTGCCGAAGGCGATCGCCCTTGCCGGTTTTGTTGGCCTGCTCGCCGCCGCCTCCACCGGCGCATTCGCCCAGAAAACCCAGTTGCTGGTCTACACCGCGCTGGAAACCGACCAGATCAAGGCCTACCAGGAAGGCTTCAACAAGGTCTATCCCGACATCGAAATCAAATGGGTCCGCGACTCGACCGGTGTGATCACCGCCAAGCTGCTCGCCGAAAAATCCAATCCTCAGGCCGACACCATCATGGGCGTCGCCGCCTCCAGCCTGGCGCTGCTCGACAAGCAGGGCATGCTCGAGCCCTATGCGCCCATCAATCTTGATGGGATCATGAGTCAGTACCGTGACAAGAAAAAAGTCCCGGCCTGGTTCGGCATGGACGTGTGGGGCGCCACCGTGTGCTTCAACACCGTGGAAGCCAAGAAGAAAAACATTCCGACGCCCGAGACCTGGCAGGACCTGGCCAAGCCGATTTACAAGGGCCAGATCGTCATGCCCAACCCCGCCTCCAGCGGCACCGGATATTTCGACGTGACCGCCTGGCTCACGCTGTTCGGCGACAAGGACGGCAAGGGCGGCGGCTGGAAGTACATGGACGCGCTGCATGAAAACATCGCGCAGTACACCCACTCGGGCTCCAAGCCCTGCAACATGGCGGCCGCCGGCGAGTTCCTGGCCGGCATCTCTTTCGAGTACCGGGGCAACACCAACAAGGCCAAGGGCGCGCCGATTGAACTGGTGTTCCCCAAGGAAGGCCTGGGCTGGGACCTGGAAGCTTTTGCCATCCACAAAGGCACCAAAAAACTCGACGCCGCCAAGAAGCTGGCCGACTGGGCGTCGAGCAAGGACGCGATGATGCTGTACGGCAAGAACTTCGCGATCACCGCGCAGCCCGGCCTGGCGCCACCGCTGGCCAATGTGCCGAAAGACTATGAGTCCCGCCTCGTCAAGATGGACTTCAACTGGGCTGCCGACAACCGCGAGCGCATCCTTGCCGAGTGGACCAAGCGCTACAACTCCAAAACAGAAAAGAAGTGACACCCCCGTCTCGGCTCACTTCGTGTAGCCGGATCCCCCCTCAAGGGGGCAACGCCTGCGGCCCGGCAAAGCCGGTTCCGCGGCGTTTGCTTGCATGGAACTCCGATCAATACCGCATCCCGGTAAACCCGGCATAGCCAAGGCATGACCCCAGGCATGAACAACGACACCTTTCTGAACCTGCGCCACATCCGCAAGGAGTTCGGCGGTTTTACCGCCTTGCAGGACATCAACCTGGATATCCGCAAAGGCGAGTTTGTATGTTTTCTCGGGCCTTCGGGTTGCGGCAAGACGACGCTGCTGCGCATCATCGCGGGGCTGGAGGTGCAGACTTCGGGTGAGGTGCATCAGGGCGGGCGTGACATCTCGCGGCTGCCGCCGGCGCTGCGTGATTACGGCATCGTGTTCCAGAGTTATGCGCTGTTTCCCAATCTGAGCGTGGCGGACAACGTGGCTTATGGCCTGGTCAACCGCAAGACGCCGAAGGCCGAAGCCGCGAAACGTGTGAGTGAGTTGGTCAAGCTGGTGGGCCTGCCGGGCAGCGAAAGCAAGTATCCCAGCCAGCTTTCGGGCGGGCAGCAGCAGCGCATAGCGCTCGCGCGGGCGCTGGCCACTTCGCCGGGTTTGCTGCTGCTGGACGAGCCGCTGTCGGCGCTGGATGCGCTGGAGCGTGTGCGGCTGCGATCTGAAATCCGCGCGCTGCAGCAAAAGCTGGGCGTGACCACCATCATGGTCACGCACGACCAGGAAGAAGCGCTGAGCGTGGCCGACCGCATCGTGGTGATGAACCACGGGCTGATCGAGCAGGTCGGCACACCCATGGAAATTTACCGTGAGCCGGCATCGCCTTTTGTGGCCGACTTCGTGGGCAAGGTCAACGCCATACCGGTGCGCGTGAGCGGCGGTGAGATGAAATTCGGCGCGCTGTGCCTGCCCTGCGACGGCGCCGACCGCGAGGCCAAAATCTACCTGCGCCCCGAAGACGTGCTGGCCAGGCCGATTGCCCCCGGCGACGCGCATGTGTTCGACGCCACCATCGAGAAGATCGAGTTCCTGGGCTCCTTCTGCCATGTGCACGTGGCCTCGCCCGCGCTGGGCGGCCACAAGCTCACGGTGTATCTGTCGCTCAACTTCCTCTCGGAGCAATCGCTGCAGGTCGGCTCCTCGCTGCCCCTGAAGCTGCTGCCCGAGCGCATCAAGGTCTTCTGATGCCGGTCTTCACCGCTCCCTTGCCCGCGACGGTGCGCCAGCGCGCGCACTGGATAGACCACCTCGCCTATGCGGCCCTGGCGCTGGCCGCCCTCATCCTCGTGGCGTTTCTCGCGGCGCCGCTGTTGGCCATCCTGCAGCAGGCGCTGCTGGGCAAGTCCGGCGACTTCATCTGGTTCGACAACTTCATCGAGTACGCCAAGACCCCGGCGCTGCTTGAAAGCCTGTGGAACAGCCTCTGGGTGTCCAGCGTCGTCACGCTGGTGGCCGTGCCGCTGGCCTTTGGTTTTGCCTACGCGCTGGCGCGCTCCTGCATGCAGTACAAGGCGCTGTTTCGCGGCATCACCCTGATCCCGCTGCTGGCGCCCTCGCTGCTGTCGGCGATCTCTCTGATCTACTGGTTCGGCAACCAGGGCGTGCTCAAGGGCTGGATGCAGGGCATCGGCATCGACCAGATCTACGGCGCGCCCGGCATCGTGGTGGCCGAATGCTTCGCGGTGTTTCCCCACGCGTTGATGATCCTGGTCACGGCGCTCACGCTGTCGGACGCGCGGCTCTATGAGGCCGCCGACGCCATGGGCACCAGCGCGAGGCGCAAGTTCTTCACCATCACGCTGCCCGGCGCGAAGTACGGGCTGATTTCCGCGGCACTGGTCACCTTCACGCTGGTCATGACCGACTTCGGCATTCCCAAGGTGATAGGCGGCAACTTCAACGTGCTGGCCACCGATGTTTTCAAGCTGGTCATAGGCCAGCAGGATTTCGCCAAGGGCGCGGTCGTCGCCATCCTGCTGCTGGCCCCTGCGGTGCTGACTTTCGCCGTGGACAAATACGTCAGCAAGCGCCAGACCGCGATGCTGACGGCGCGTGCCGTGCCATACCGGCCCACGCCTTCGCGCGGCTACGACTGGGTCATGACGCTGTACTGCTGCACCATCGCCTTCCTGGTGCTGGCCATGCTGGGCATGGCGGTGTTCGCGTCCTTCGCCAGCTTCTGGCCCTACAACCTCAAGCCCAGCCTGCGCCACTACACGATGGGCCTGATCGATGCGGAGGTCGGCGTCGGCTTCGTCAACAGCCTGAAGATGGCGGCGGGCACGGCCTTCTTCGGCACCGCCCTGGTGTTCTGCACCGCCTACCTGCTCGAAAAAACCAAGGGCATGGACGGCCTGCGCGGCTTTGTGCGCATGCTCGCCATGCTGCCCATGGCCGTGCCCGGCCTGGTGCTGGGCTTGGGCTACATCTTCTTTTTCAACGCGCCCGACAATCCGCTGAACGGCCTCTACCACACGCTGACATTGCTGACGCTTTGCACCATCGTGCACTTCTACACCACCGGCCACCTGACGGCGGTGACGGCATTGAAAGCGCTGGACGGCGAGTTCGAGGCCGTCAGCGCCTCGCTCAAGGTGCCCTTCTTCAAGACCTTCTGGCGCGTGACCTTGCCCATCTGCACGCCAGCGCTGGTCGACATCGCGCGCTACTTTTTCATCAACGCGATGACGACGATCTCGGCCGTGGTCTTCCTCTACTCCCCCGAAACCAAGGTCGCCTCCATCGCCATCCTGAACCTCGACGAGGCCGGCGAGATCGGCGCCGCCGCGGCCATGGCCGTACTGATTGGTCTGGCCTCTACGATCGCCACCTTGCTGTTCATGGCCTTGGCCTGGTGGGTCAACCGCCGCACGCAGGCCTGGCGGACCAGTTCACGCTGACCGTCATCAGCATCTCCTGCAAATTCATAAAGAGTAGAGACACATCCATGGACAGAGACAAAATCCTTTTAACTCCCGGCCCGCTAACGACCACGCTGCGCACCAAGCTCGCGATGCTCAAGGACTGGGGCTCCTGGGACAGCGATTTCAACGCTGTCACAGCCAGCGTGCGCAAAAGCCTGCTGGCCATCATCAACGGGCAGGATTCACATGTCGTCGTTCCCCTGCAGGGCAGCGGCACCTTCAGCGTGGAGGCGGCGGTGGCTACCGTGGTGCCGCGCGACGGCCATGTGCTGGTGCTGGACAACGGCGCGTATTGCAAGCGGGCGGCCAAGCTCACCACGCTGATGGGCAGGCGCTGCACCATCATGCCGTTCGACGAAGCCTCCCAGGTCTCGCCCGCCGCGCTGGACGCCTTTCTCGAAGCCGACACCAGCATCACCCATGTGATGCTGATCCACTGCGAGACCGGCGCCGGCGTGCTCAATCCGCTCAAGGAAGTGGCCGACGTCTGCAAGACCCATGGCAAGGGCCTGCTGGTGGATGCGATGAGCTCCTTCGCCGCGATAGAAATCGACGCGCGCAAGATTCACTTCGACGCGCTGGTGGCCGCCAGCGGCAAGTGCCTGGAAGGCGTGCCCGGCATGGGCTTTGTGTTTATCCGCAAGACGGTGCTGGACGGCTGCGCCGGCCGCAGCCAGTCGCTGGCCATGGACCTGCACGACCAGTACGCCTACATGGAGAAAACCACGCAGTGGCGCTTCACGCCGCCGACGCACGTGGTGGTGGCGCTGGCCGAAGCGATTGCCCAGTTCGAGGAAGAAGGCGGCCAGCCAGCGCGCCTGGCACGCTACGAAGCCAACTATCGCACGCTGGTCGGCGGCATGGCCAAACTCGGTTTCAAGCCCTTCCTGGACCCGGCCATCCAGGCGCCCATCATCGTGACCTTCCACGCGCCCGCCGACAACCGCTACGACTTCAAGGCTTTTTATGCCGCCGCCCGTGATCGCGGCTTTGTCCTTTACCCCGGCAAGCTGACCCAGGTGGAAACTTTCCGCGTCGGCTGCATAGGCGCCATAGGCCCCAATGAAATGGCACAGGCCGTGCAAGCCGTGGCCGGCGCGCTGCAGGACATGGGCATCAGATCCGCCGCACCCACTTGAATAAAGAGCCCCCCTGTCCAGGCTCACTGCGTGTAGCCTGTTCTCCCCTCAAGGGGACGGCGCCTAAGGCCGGCAAAATTGACTCACCCCGTCCAAGCTCACTGCGTGTAGCTTGTTCCCCCTCTAGGGGCGGCGCCTAGGGCCGGCAAAGCCGGTTCCGCGGCCCCCGCTGGTGAAGACCGCTATGCCAATGAACTCTTAAATCCAGCAGGGGCCGCGGAACCGGCTTTGCCGGGCCGCAGGCGCAGCGCCCCCTCGGGGGGCAGCGAACCACACGAAGCGGGGAGCGTGGGGGCTCTTCTCTTCACCAGCAGGGGCCGCGGGACTGGCTTTGCCAGACCGCAGGCGCAGCGGCCCCCCTCGGGGGGCAGGGAGCTACACGCAGTGAGCGACCGTGGGGGCCTAGTGATATTTGCGGAATGATTCCGAAGGCAGTTCACCAAACATTTGCTGGTAGTCGTGCGCGAAATGACCAAAGTGCCAGAAACCCAGGTGCGTCGCCGCCGCCGTGACCGAGGGGGCGGTCTTGAGTGCCTGCCTCGCGGCATTGAGCCGCACGGCGCGCAGATAGGCCAGCGGCCCCACGCCCAGCACCGCCTGGAAGGCGTTTTGCAGGGTGCGCCGGCTCACGCCCAGCTGCTGGCACAAGGCCAGCACGGTGGGCGGCTGTTCGAGCTGCGCATGCATGAGTTCGCGCGCACGCCGTATCAGCACCCAGTGCGCCCGCGCGGCGGCGCCGCCTTCGGGCCGGCCGGCCGGGGCCGGAAGCAGCACACGGCCCAGCTGGGCCATCACGGTGTCCTGCATGTCGGCGCGCACCGCGGGGGAGCGCAGCAGATCGGGCGCGGCCTCGACCGCGTCCATGACGCCCGTGAGGCATTGCCTGAGCCCCGCCTGCGCGGCGGCATCCAGCCGGCGCAGGCCGGCTTGCGCGCCCAGGTTGGCCTGCAGCGCCGGGTCGTGCTCGCCGCAGCGGCGCCAGGCCGCCTCATCGAGCTCCAGCCCCAGCATCACATGGCGCCGGGACGAGCGGAATTCAAAACCGGATGCACCCGAAAACACATGCAGCGCGCCGGCATCGCTGGAGGCGCCGCAAAACACACTGGGCCCGCCCAGTTGCAGCGGCAAGCCAATGGCCAGCGCGCCCTCGCGGATCTTCCCGGTCTGGTAGACGGACTCCCTGAGGCTTTCCACAAAGAGGCGCAGTCCCGCAAACTCCAGCTGCCGCACCTCGCCGCCGAAAGCGCCGCGAGAGAGCTGCAGGTAGCTCTGGTTCCAGCCCCGCAGGGCGGCCGCCTGTTCGTCGGCGTCGGCAAAGGCCGTGCGCGACAGCAGGGCCGGGGGGACGGCGTCTTGCGGTGGGCTCATGGACGCATTCTTGCAGGATCCATGCCGGGCGCAAGAAACTGTTTGAAACAGTTAAGAACCTTTTCACCATCTAAACGGGGCCGCGCAAGCACCTTCTCGGGATGGAATGCAAGGCGCGGTGCGACGCCCATAGCACGGCTATGGGCTAGCGCCGCAACGCCGCAGACCGCCCGAGAAGGCGCTTGCCCTCCGGGTTGGGATGAAATCGGGCGATTGAGCCACCCAGGCCCTTGCATGGGCATTAGCCCATGCGGCGGTCCCGGTCGGCCCACTCATCCCGATTGCATCCCAACGCGGCCCCGTTTAGATGGTGAACAGGTTCTAAGCGCCGCGCGATTTGCCGAAATCTTGCCGAAATGGGATTTCAGCGCGCGGAGCGCCACCCTAGGATGCAAGCGGGCCCACCGGCCGCCATGTCCACAACGTCCAAGGGAGTCACCATGTCAGAACGTTCCAGCGTCCAGTACGCGAAAGTCGACGGCAGCTACTTTGAAAAGAGGGGACTGCGCCGCTATGCCGGCGTCTGGTCGCTCTGGGCCCTGGGGGTAGGCGCCGTGATCTCCGGCCACTTCGCGGGCTGGAACCTGGGCCTGGCCAACGGCTGGGGCAGCATGCTGCTGGCCACCATCATCATTTCGGTGATGTACCTGGGGCTGACCTTCTCGCTGGCTGAAATGTCGCCCGCGCTGCCGCACACCGGTGGCGCCTACTCCTTCGCGCGCACCGCCATGGGGCCCTGGGGCGGCTTCCTGACCGGGCTGGCCGAAAACGTTGAATACGTGCTGACGCCAGCCGTCATCGTATTTTTCATCGGCAGCTACATGGGCAGCATCTTCGGCACGCCGCCGTCCTGGCAGCCGCTGTGGTGGATAGGCTTTTACGTGGTCTTCATCGGGCTGAACATCATCGGCGTCGAGCTGTCCTTCAAGATCACGCTGGCCGTCACGCTGCTGGCGCTGGCCTGCCTGGTGGCCTTCTGGGTCAGCGCCCTGCCGCGCATCGACTTCGCGCGCTGGGCCATGAACGTGGGCGCCGGCGGCGCCGTGCTGCCCGAGGGCCGCGGCCCCTTCCTGCCGCTGGGCTTCGGCGGTGTGCTCGCGGCGCTGCCCTTTGCGGTGTGGCTGTTCCTGGCCATCGAGCAGCTGCCGCTGGCCGCGGAAGAATCGGTGGACCCGCGCCGCGACATGCCACGCGGCATCATCGCCGGCATCTTCACGCTGATCGTGTCGGCCTTCATGATCCTCTGGCTCAACCCCTCGGTCGCGGGCATAGGCTCGCACGCGCTGAGCACCTCCGCCGAGCCGCTGCTGGACGGCTTCAAGGCGATCTACGGCGGCGGCATCGCCAAGGTGCTGGCGCTGGTCGCCGTGCTGGGCCTGGTGGCGAGCTTTCACACCATCATCTTCGCCAAAGGCCGGCAGATCTATTCGCTGAGCCGGGCCGGCTACTTCCCTTCGGCGCTCTCAGTCACCCACGGCAGCCGCAAGACGCCGCACATCGCAATGATCGTCGGCTCCGTGGTCGCGCTGGCCGTCATGTTCGTGCTGTGGTTCACGCTGGGTGTCGACAAGGGCTCGGCCGTGATCGGCGGCACCTTGCTCAACATGGCGGTGTTCGGCGCGATGTTCTCTTATGTGATGCAGGCGCTGTCCTTTATCCGGCTGCGCAGCAAGCTGCCACACATGGAGCGCCCCTACCGCAGCCCGCTGGGTGTGCCGGGCGCCGCCCTGACCCTGCTGATTGCGCTGGTCACCATTTACTTCCAGCTCAGTGACCCGGTCTACCGCGTCGGCGTGCTCTGGGTCGCGCTGTGGTTTGCCATCGGCGTCAGCTACTTCGCGGTGATGGGCCGGCACCGGCTGATCCTCTCGCCCGAAGAAGAGTTCGCAATCAGCCTGGCCGAAAAGGGCCGGGCCGCCGCCCACACCTGAACCACAAGGCGCACCACCATGGCCAAAAAAGCTCCCACCCCCACCTCCTCCGCCTCACGCGGCGTGCTCGACGCGCTGCGCAAATCCGGCGCCAACAAGATGAAGGTCGCCGTCAGCGACATCGACGGCGTGTTGCGCGGCAAGTACCTGCACAAGGACAAATTCTTCGGCGCGGCCGAGCCCTACCCGGCCGGCGGCTTCGGCTTTTGCGACGTGGTGCTGGGCTGGGACATGATGGACAACTGTTACGACAACACCACGGTCACCGGCTGGCAGCATGGCTTTCCCGACGCGCTGGCCCGGCTGGACCTGGCCACCCTGCGTCACGTGCCCTGGGACAACAAAGTGCCCTTCGTGCTGGGCGAGTTCGTCAACGCCGACGGCACGCCGCATGCCGTCTGCCCGCGCCAGACGCTCAAGCGCGTGCTCAAGCGCGCCGAAAAAATGGGCTTCATGCCCATGACCGGCATGGAGTTCGAGTGGTTCAACTTCCTGGAGACGCCGCACAGCTGGGCCTCCAAGAACGGCGTGGGCGCCGAGAAACTCACGCCCGGCATGTTCGGCTATTCGCTGCTGCGCATGAACCAGAACCAGGGATATTTCAACGCCATCATGGACGAGATGCTGGCCTTCGGCATCCCCATCGAAGGCCTGCACACCGAGACCGGCCCCGGCGTGTATGAAGTCGCCATTGCCTTCAGCGAGGCGCTGGAACAGGCCGACCGCGCCATCCTGTTCAAGACCGGTGCGAAAGAAATCGGCAGCCGCTTCGGCATCATGCCCAGCTTCATGGCCAAGCCCCACCAGCAGCTGCCCGGCTGTAGCGGCCACATCCACCAGAGCCTTTCTGACGGCAAAGCCAACCTGTTCTACGACGCGAAGAACCCGCGCAAGATGAGCAAGCTGTTCGAGAGCTACATCGCCGGCCAGGTCGCCTGCATGATGGAGTTCGGCCCCATGATCTGGCCCACCATCAACAGCTACAAGCGCCTGGTCGACGGCTTCTGGGCGCCCGTGAAGCCCACCTGGGGCATGGACAACCGCACCGCGAGCTTTCGCGTGATCGCCGGCAGCCCCAAGGCCACGCGGCTGGAGACCCGCTGCCCGGGCGCCGACGTGAATCCCTACCTGGCCATGGCGGCCGTCATCGCGGCCGGCCTGCACGGTGTCGAAAAAGGCCTGAAGCTGGGCCCGCCCATCACCGGCACCAACGCCGGCGCCGAGCACATTGCGCGCGCGCCGCGCACCCTGATCGAAACCACGCGGATTTTCCAAAAATCGGCCATCGCGCGCGACTGGCTGGGCGATACTTTCGTGGATCACTTCGCGGCCACACGCGAGTGGGAGTGGCGGCAATGGCTGGACGCCGTGACCGACTGGGAAATGAAACGCTATTTCGAGATCATCTAATTGAAGTATTCGAACCCCTTGATGCAGATTCGCCGCCTTGAACTCTCCGACGCACCGGTCTACCGGGAACTGCGCCTGCGCGGCCTGCGCGAGCACCCTGACGCCTTCACCTCCAGCTTCGAGGAGGAAAACCTGCGCTCGCTGGCCGATACCGAGAAGCGCCTCTCTGCCACGTCGGACACCATCATGTGGGGCGCCTTTGTCGAGGGCACACTGGCCGGTGTGGTCGGCATGACTCGCGAGACACGGCTTAAGAACCGCCATAAGGCCACGCTGGTCGCGATGTATGTCGCGCCCGAATATGCCGGCCAGGGCCTGGGCCTGGCCTTGGTCAACACCGTGGTGCAGGCGGCCCGGACCGCGGGCGTGGAACTGCTGGTGCTGACCGTGACCGAAGGCAACAAGCAGGCCGCGGCCCTCTATGCCCGCGCCGGCTTCGTGTCCTTCGGCATTGAGCCCGACGCGATCCGCGTGAACGGCGTACCGTTCGGCAAACAGCATATGTACCTGCAACTGCCTTCCGCCACCTCCACCTGATTCCTCCCCCAAAGAAGACACCCCATGACCACCACCAACTTCTCCTTCCCCACCGCCATCCGTTTCGGCGCCGGCGCGCGCAAGCAGGTCGCCGAAACCCTGCTGGCCGCCGGCTGCAAGCGTCCGCTGATCGTGACCGACAAGGCGCTGGCCGCGCTGCCCGTGCTGGCCGAATTCAAGACCCACCTGGGCGGGCTGGACGTGGCCGTTTTTTCGGGCGTCTTCGGTAACCCGACCTGCAGCCAGGTGATGGACGGCGCGGCGGCCTACAAGGCGCACAAGGCCGACTGCGTGATCGGTTTCGGCGGCGGCGCGGCGCTGGACGTGGCCAAGGTGGTGGGCATTGCCGCCACGCACGAGGGCGACATCCTCGAATATGTCTGGGACCATCCCAAGGTGCGGCCCATCGTCAACGAGTTGCCCTACTTCGTGGCCCTGCCCACCACCTCGGGCACCGGCTCCGAGGTCGGACGCTCCTCGGTCGTGAGCGAAAACGACACGCACCTCAAGCGCGTGGTCTTCAGCCCCAAGATCCTGGCCAAGGTGGTGTTCGCCGACCCGGAACTCACGCTGGGCCTGCCGCCGCACGTCACGGCCGCCACGGGCATGGACGCGCTCACCCACAACATCGAGAGCTACCTCTCGCCGGCCTACCACCCGCTGTGCGACGGCATCGCGCTCGAGGGCACGCGCATCGCGGCCCACGCCCTGCTCAAGGCCGTCAAGGAGCCTTCCAACCTGCAGGCGCGCAGCGACATGATGATGGCCTCCATGATGGGCGCCATCGCCTTCCAGAAAGACCTGGGTGCGGTGCACTCCTGCGCCCACGCGCTGGGCGCCGTCTGCGACCTGCACCACGGCCTGGCCAACGCGCTGATGATTGACACAGTGCTGGCCTGGAACTACGAGTCGGCGCCCGCCAAATTCGACGAACTCGCCCACGTCTGCGGCGTGGCAGGCGGCGGCAAGGCCCTGGTGCCCTGGCTCAAGCAACTCAAGGAAAGCGTGGGCATCACCGGCCCGCTGTCGGCCCACGGCGTCAAGCGCGAACACTTGCCGCGCCTGGTCGAGATCGCCACGGCGGATATCTGCCACCAGACGAATCCCCGGCCATGCAAAGCCGAGGATTTTCAACGTCTATTCGAGGCAGCCCTGTGATCGCCGCCAGTCGTTTGAAGATCGGTTTGTCGGCTTGCTTCTCGCACGCAGATCCAACACGCTCCTTCTTCACCGGCAAGACCCTGCAGTATGTCGAGCAGTCGATCGCGCACTGGGTGATGTCTTCGGGCGCCATGGTGGTCATGGTGCCCTGTCCCACGGGCAGCACGCAGCGCGGCGACGTGACCTATGAGCACTACGCGCAGTGGCTGGACGGCCTGGTTCTGCATGGCGGCGCCGATGTCTGGCCCGGCAGCTACGGCGAAGAACCGCTGGAAGAAAAATGGTCGGGCGACCGCATCCGCGACGAATACGACAAGGCCCTGGTGGCCGCGTTTGAAAAACTCGGCAAGCCGGTCTTTGGCGTCTGCCGAGGCCTGCAAATTCTCAACGTCGCCTTCGGCGGAACGCTCTACCAGGACATCAACACCCAGGTGCCCGACTCATTTGTGCACCGCGACGCCGCGACCTACGACCAGAACTTCCACAGCGTCAACATCGTCCAGGGCTCCAGGCTGTCGGCGCTGTATCCCGGCGTGGAGCGCGTGCGCGTCAACAGCATCCACCACCAGGGCATCAAAGACCTGTCGCCCGAGTTCGAGGCCGAGGCCTTCAGCGTGGACGACGGCATCGTGGAAGCCATACGCCGCAAGGACAAGGCCAAGAGCTACATCGCCGCCACCCAGTGGCACCCCGAATTCCACAAACCCGGCTCCGACACCATAGACGACGGCGCCGTGCTGGACGACTTCCTGACGGCCGTGGCCGCCGCCAAACACAAGGCAAAACAAGTATGAACACACTCGCTATCCACAACCCTGCCACCGGCGCGCAGATCGCCGAGCTGCCTGCCGACGACGCGGCTTCCGTCGCCGCCAAGGCGCGGCGCGCGCGTGCGGCGCAGCCCGCCTGGGCGGCCGTGCCCATGGCCGAGCGCAAGGCCTGCATCACGCGCTTTCGCGAAGGTATCGTCGGTGAACTCGATGCGCTGGCCGCCGTCATGACGCGAGAAACCGGCAAGCCGCTCAAGATGTCGCGCAACGAACTCAACGGCCTGCTGGGGCGCATCGACTTTTTCCTGACGGAGGTCAACGGCGCCACCGACACGCAAACCGTGTTCAACGAAGGCGGCATGACCGAGCAGATCGAGCACACGCCGCTGGGCGTGGTGGCCAACATCTCGGCCTGGAACTACCCCTGGTTCGTGGGCGGCAACGTTTTTATCCCCGCGCTGCTGACCGGCAACGCGGTGCTCTACAAGCCCTCCGAATACGCCGCGATGTCGGGCCTGGCCATGGCGCGCTTGCTGCATGCGGCCGGCGTGCCGCAGGACGTGTTCATCCCCTTGATAGGCGGCGGCGCTGTGGGCGCGGCGCTGTTGGAACAAAAAATCGACGGCCTCTTCTTCACCGGCTCGCACGCCACCGGCGCGAAAATCGCGCAGGCGTTGGGCCCGCGCCTGGTGAAGCTGCAACTTGAGCTGGGCGGCAAGGACCCGACCTATGTGAGCGAAGACGCCAACGTCAAAAATGCCGCCGAGTCGCTGGCCGACGGCGCGATGTACAACACCGGCCAGAGCTGCTGCTCGGTCGAACGCATCTATGTGCACGAGAAAATTTACGACGCCTTCGTCACCGCCTTCCTGGAAACCGTCAAGACTTTCAAGACCGGCGACCCGATGGGCGAGGACACCTACATAGGCGCCATCACGCGCGCACCGCAGCTGGACGTGCTGGACGCCCAGGTGGCCGACGCCAAGGCCAAGGGCGCCACGCTGCTGGCAGGCGGCAAGCGCGGTGCGGGCCCAGGCAACTGGTACGAGCCCACCGTGTTCAGCAACGTGAACCACAGCATGGAGCTGATGCGCGAGGAAAGCTTCGGACCCCTCATCGGCATCCAGAAGGTCTCGGGCGACGACGAGGCCGTCAAGCTCATGAACGACACGCGCTACGGCTTGACGGCCGGCGTCTTCACGCCCGACGAGGCGCGCGCCAGGGCCTTGCTGGCGCAGGTCAATGCCGGCAGCGTCTACTGGAACTGCTGCGACCGCGTGAGCCCGCGTTTACCCTGGAGCGGTTACGGTGACTCGGGTGTCGGGTTGACGCTCTCCACCTACGGCATACAGACCTTCACGCGGCCCAAGGCCTGGCATCTGCGTCAAGCTTGAGCATGAAACTCACCCTGTTCGACCTGGACCACACCGTGCTCAACGGTGACAGCGATGTGCTGTGGTGCGACTTCCTGGTCGACAAAGGCATCCTCGGCAAAACCGAGTTCACCGCGCGCAATGCCGACATGGCGGCGCGCTACAAGGCCGGCACCGTGGGGCTCAAGGAGTTCGCCGATTTTTACGTCGGCACGCTGGCCGGCCGCACGGCGCAGGAGTGGGAACCGCTGCGCCAGGAGTTCCTGGCGAAGTGGATCGTGCCGCGCATCATGCCGGCCGCCGTCGCGCTGGTCGACAAGCACCTGGAGGCCGGTGACCTGGTCGTCATGACCACGGCCACCAACCGCTTCATCACCGAACTCACGGCGATTTACTTCGACATCGAGCACCTGATCGCCACCGAACCCGAGATGCGCGGCGACCTGTTCACCGGCAGCACCACCGGCGTGCTCAATATGCGCGAAGGCAAGGTCGAGCGCCTGCACGCCTGGCTCACCGCGCGCGGCCTGCAGTTCAAGGACTGCAAAAGCACGGCCTACAGCGACTCCATCAACGACCTGCCGCTGCTGGAAGCCGTCAAGCACCCGGTCACCGTGAACGCCGACGCGACCCTCGCGGCTATAGGAGGCGAGCGCGGCTGGCCGGCGCTGCGCCTGCATTAAGAGCCGCTCCCGGCTGGCCATCGCAGGTCCGGTAACGGCCAGCACGATAAGGCTGCAGCGGGCAGAATGGCACTCATTCGCCCCCACATGCATCCTCCACTCCCCATCCCCTTCCAGCGCCTGGCCTGGTCCAACCTCGCCGCGCAGTCCGCCGAACAACTGAGCCTGGCAGCCGTGCCGCTGGTGGCGGTGCTGATGCTGGGTGCGGGGCCCGGCGAGATCGGCCTGCTGGCGGCGCTGCAGACCTTGCCCTTTTTATTGCTGGCGATTCCGCTGGGCTTGCTGGCCGACCGGGTCTCGCGCTGCCGGTTGATGGTGGCGGCCGAAAGCCTGCGTGCGCTGTCCCTGCTGGCGCTGCTGGCCATGGTGCTTACGGGCCGGCTGTCGATCCCCGGGCTGGCCTTGCTGGGTTTTATCGGCGCCGTGGGCACGGTCTGCTTCAGCGTGGCGGCGCCCGCCCTGGTGCCCGCCATCGTGCCGCGCCAGGCGCTGGCGCGCGCCAACGGCCGGCTGGAGTTGGCGCGCAGCATGGCTTTCGCGGCCGGGCCGGCGCTGGCCGGAGCGCTGGTGGCCTGGGCCGGCGCATCGTCGGCCTTTGTGCTGGCGACCGTGCTGTCCGCTGCGGCTGTGGCGCTGCTGCTGGGCCTTGCCGAGCCGGCGCGCACGCCTGTGGCGAGGCGCCATGCCCTGCTCGAGATTCGCGACGGCGCGCAGTTTGTCTGGCGCCAGACCTATTTGCGGCCCATGGTGATTGCCGGTACGGTCTGGAACATCAGCTGGTTTGTGCTGCAGGCCGCCTATGTGCCCTATGCGGTGCGCGTGCTGGGCCTGACGGCGCAGGGCGTGGGCATCACGCTCGGCGCCTATGGGGCGGGGATGGTAGTGGGTGCACTGCTGTCGCCGCGGGTGGTGGGGGCCATGGCTTTCGGCCGCGCCATCCAGGTGGGCCCGGCCGTGTCGGTGCTGGCCGCCGCAACCATGGTGGCCACGCTGCTGCTTCCCAGCGGCCTGCTGGCGGGCTTGTCCTTTTTCCTGTTCGGCGTCGGGCCCATTGTCTGGACCATTACCTCCACCACCTTGCGTCAGAGCGTCACGCCCCACGCCATGCTGGGCCGTGTGTCGGCGGTCTTCCTCGCGGTCAACGCGGGTTCGCGGCCGATAGGCGCGGCATTGGGCGGCCTGGTGGGTGCGTCAATGGGCGAGGCGGCCTGCCTCTGGCTGGCGCTGGCCGGCTTCGCGCTACAGGCCGCGGTGATTTTTGCCTCGCAGCTGCATGCGCTGCGGCAGCTGCCCGAGCCGGCGGCCTGAGCGCAGCCCATACTCAGACAAGACGCGTGCGGAGCCGCGGCCCGAAGCCAACGCGCACGACGGGTAGCATAGACGCCTTTGCCCACCAAGCGCCCGTGCACGCCCCACTTCCCGTCCCCTTCAAACACCTGGCCTGGGCCAACCTCGCCGCGCAGTCGGCCGAGCAGCTGAGCCTGGCGGCGGTGCCGCTGGTCGCGGTGCTGATGCTGGGCGCGGGGCCCGGTGAGATCGGGCTGCTGGCGGCACTGCAGACTTTGCCTTTTTTGCTGCTGGCCATTCCGCTGGGGCTGCTGGCCGACCGCGTCTCACGCAGCCGCCTGATGGTGGCGGCGGAAAGCCTTCGCACGCTGTCCCTGCTGGCACTGCTGGCCATGGTGCTGACAGGCCGCTTGTCGATCACAGGACTGGCGCTGCTGGGTCTTGCCGGCGCGGTGGGCACCGTCTGTTTCAGCGTGACGGCGCCCGCGCTGGTGCCCGCCATCGTGCCGCGCACGCTGCTGGCGCGCGCCAACGGACGGCTGGAACTGGCGCGCAGCATGGCCTATGCGGGCGGGCCGGCGCTGGCCGGGGCGCTGGTCGCCTGGGCCGGCGCGTCGTCGGCGTTTGTGCTGGCCGCGCTGTTGTCCGCATCCGCCGTCAGCCTGCTGCTGAGCCTGGTGGAGCCGGCACGCGCACCCGCCGCAAAACGCCATCCCCTGCTGGAGGTTCGCGACGGCGCGCTGTTTATCTGGCGCCATCCTTTCCTGCGCCCCATGATCCTCGCGGGCATGATCTCGAACATCTCGTGGTTTGTGCTGCAGGCCGCCTATGTGCCCTATGCGGTGCGCGTGCTGGGCCTGACGCCGCAGGGCGTGGGCCTGACGCTGGGCTGCTACGGCGCCGGCATGGTGGTGGGCTCCCTGCTGGCGCCGCGTGCGGTGGCGGCCCTGCCTTTCGGCCGGGCCATGCAGTTGGGCCCGATCAGCTCACTGCTGGCCGCCTTGAGCATAGTGGCCACGCTGGCCGTGCCCAGCGGCGCGCTGGCAGCGTTGGGGTTTTTTCTGTTCGGCGCCGGTCCCATCGTCTGGAGCATCACCTCTGCCACCTTGCGCCAAAGCCTGACGCCCCACGCCACGCTGGGCCGCATTTCCGCCGTCTTCCTGAGCGCCAACGCCGGCTCGCGCCCGCTGGGTGCGGCGCTGGGCGGCCTGGTAGGCGCCTTGTGGGGCGAAGCCGCCTGCCTGTGGCTGTCTCTGGCCGGCTTCTCACTGCTGGCGTGGGTGGTCTTTACGTCCAGCCTGCGCACGCTGGCGCAGTTGCCGGCGCCGCTGGATTAAACGGTTCGCGCGGCCCCGTTTAGACCGTGACCAGGTTCTTAGGCGCAAAACAAGTTCCCCACCAGCCCCCTTACACTGCGGATTCAAAAACAGCTGGGGGGGAAGAGCATGTGGATAGTCGGTGTAATCGTCGGCCTTGCTTTGGGTGCGATGACAGGCTCAGGCGTTTGGGCGCTGATATTGGCGGGCGCAGGCGGTTTTCTGTTTGCCAAAATTTTCGGCAAGAGCGCGGCTGAGCCCGCACCGCCGGCACGCAAAACCCAAACGCGAGCCTTCCCCGCCGAAGAGCCGGACGACCAGGCGGATGAAGACGCCGAGCCGGTCAATGTCCATGCGCTGCAACGGCGTGTCGCCGAACTGGAGTTGCGCATAGCCATGCTGGAACGGCGCGGCGTGGCGGACACCGCCCCCGCTGCCGCGGCTGCGCCTTCTACGCTGTCCTCCGCACCCGCCACGGCGCCAACAGTCCTTACACCGCCGCGCTCCGCGCAACCGAGCGCCGTGCAGCCGCAGGCCGCCTCGCTCTCGGTGCCTGTCCCCACGCCCGTTCCCGCAGCTGCCGTCGCCACACCCTCCTCATCCGCATCGACCCCCGCCAGCGGCAGCGCAGATTTAGACGAGGTCACCATCCCTTCGCCGTTGGAGACGAATACTGTCAGCCCGGCGCCCACACCCACACCTACGCCGGCACCCGCACCGGCCGTGCGCCGCGCGCCACCCGCGCCACCGCCACCGCCCGTGCCTTTGCGCGACCGGCTGCCAGCGCCTGTCGCTGCGCTGATCTTCGGCGGCAACACGCTGGTCAAGCTGGGCGTACTGATCCTGTTCCTGGGCCTGGCCTTCTTGCTGCGCTACACCGCCGAACGCGTCACTGTGCCCATCGAGCTGCGCTATGCGGCCGTCGCGCTGGTCGGCGCGGGCCTGCTGGGCCTGGGCTGGATGCTGCGGCGCAAGCGCGCGGGGTATGCCCTCATCCTGCAGGGCGCGGGTATCGGTGTCTTCTACCTGACTACCTTGGCCGCCATGAAGGTCTCCGGCCTCTTGCCTGCGACAGCCGGTTTTGCCTTCCTGTTCGCCGTGGCGGTGCTGGCCGCCGCCCTGGCCGTGCTGCAAAACGCGCCCGCGCTCGCCATCGTCGCGGTGCTTGAAGGTTTTGCCGCGCCGGTGCTGGCCTCCACCGGCCAGAACCGGCCCGTCGGGCTCTTCACCTACCTGCTGGTGCTGGACGTCGGCATCGTGCTGATGGCGTGGTTCCGCGCCTGGCGCGTGCTCAACCTGATCGGCTTCGTCGGCACTTTCACGCTGGCCGCGGCCTGGGCGCAGCGCAACTACACCGACGACCAGTTCGGCATAGTCCAGCCTTTCCTGGTCGTGTTCTTTGTGCTGTTCACCGCCATCGGCCTGCTGTTCGCGCGCCGTACCCTGGCCGACGCGCCGGCCGACACGGGGCAGCCGCTGGCCAGCCGCGCGGTGGACACCTTGCGCCGCGTCGGCCGTGTCGACAGCGCGCTGGTCTTCGGCGTGCCCATGGCCGCCTTCGGCATGCAGTACCTGCTGATGCGGCCCTGGGAACTGGGCGCAGCATTTTCCGCCATGGGCCTGGCCGCGATCTACCTGCTGCTGGGCCGCATCGTCTTTGCGACGCAACCGCGCGGGCTGGCCCTGCTCGCCGAGGCCTATGCCATCGTCGGCGTGATCTTCGGCACGTTGGCCATCCCGCTGGGCCTGGAGGGCCGCTGGACCGGCGCGGCATGGGCGGTCGAGGCGGCCGGCATGTACTGGCTGGGCGCGCGCCAGGCCAGGCCGTATGCGCGGGCGTTTTCCTTCCTCGTGCTGCTGGGCGCCGCTTACAAGCTGCTGCAGGACACCCGGCTGGACGGCGCGCTCGAGCACGCGCTGCTGCAGGGTTCCACCATCGGGCCCCTGCTGCTGGCAGCCGGCGCCTTTGCGATGTGGGCCATGCACAGGCGCAGCAAACTCGGCGAGGGTAAGGACTGGGAAGCGCTGGCCGGCGTGGCCCTGCCGTGGATTGGCATGGCCGCGCTCACCTTGCTGCAGTGGCAATGGTGGGTGCCGCCATGGGCCGCCGCCGCGACGGGTGTGTTGGCGTCGGTGGTGTTTGTGATTGCCGCGCGCTTCGGCCTCAGGCCATTGCCATCGGTCAGCTACGGCATGCAGGCGCTGGCCGTGGCGGGTTTTGTCGCAACGCTGCATCGCGGCGACGCCGATACGGCGCTGGCCAGCGGCTGGCAGGGCGCCGCCGCCGGCGGCTTGATCGCGCTCGGCATCCTGGGCACCACGGCCTGGACCATGGCACAGGCCCGGCGCGCGGCGCTGGCCCGCGGCCTGGCGCCCAACTGGTCGGTCGTCAACGTCATTGCGGTGCTGACCGGCACCGGCCTGCTGCATCTGGCGATGCTGTTCCAGCTGAGCCTGCAACAGGCGGCGCTGGTCTGGCCGTTGAGCGCGCTGGTCGTGCTCTGGGTGGCGCTGCGCATGGCCCACGCGCCGCTGGCGGCGCTGGCCGCCGGCCTGCACGTCGTGTCCGGGTTTCTGCTGCTGGCCTTTACCCCGCCGCACACCGGCGTGCTGCCGGCTTTTGCGCACATGGGCTTCTGGACCGCGGTGGTGCTGGGCCTCAGCGCGCTGCTGGCCGGTGCGTGGATTCAGGAAGAAGCCCGCCCGCGCGGCGAAGAGGCGCGTACAAGACGCTGGGTCAACCACTGGTGCGCGCAAAGCCTGTGGCTCTGGGCGCCGGTGGCCATCGGCCTGTGCTGGTGGCTGCTGGCCTTGCTGGTCGAGAGCATCAACGTGCTGCAACGCCATGGCTATGAGGCACAAGTCGCCGCAGCCTGCATCGCTATTGTGGTCGGCACCTCGGTGCTCTGCCTGATGGTGGCGCGCCGCCGCGACTGGAGCCAGCTGGGCCGCGCCACGCTGGCCACCCTGCCCGGCCTGGCGGCCATCGCCGCCCTGGCCGGCCTGGGCAGCCACACGATGTTCTATGTGCCATCCAGCGGACTCGGCTGGCTGGCCTGGCCGCTGGCGGCGCTGTGGCACTTGCGGCTGCTGCGCGGGCAAAAGCAGTGGGTGTCGGCGCAGGGGTTGCAGCGCATTCATGTGGCTGGTTTCTGGTTTTACCTGCTGCTGGCGGCGCGTGAATGCCAGTGGCAGTTCGCTGCCCTGGGCGACGCCTGGTCGAGCTGGCCGCTGCTGGGCTGGGTCCTCTTGCCGGCGCTGGCGCTCTGGGCGCTGCGTTCGCCGTGGCTGCTCAGGCGCTGGCCGCTGGCCGAATACCGCGGCGCCTACCTCGAGGCCGCCGCGCTGCCCGTGGCCCTCTACCTGCTGGCCTGGGCCTGGGTCAGCAACGCGGGCAGCGCCGGCAATGCCTCGCCCCTGCCTTACATCCCCTTGCTCAATCCGCTGGAGCTGGGCAACTGGCTGGTACTGCTGGCGCTGCTGCTCTGGTGGCGCGAACTGCCCGAGGCCTCGGCCGTGCGCGTGCCGCCGCGGGCGGCCCAGGCCATCGCCGGCGCCACGGCGCTGGCGCTGCTCACGGGCATGGTGCTGCGCGCCTGCCACCACTATGTCGGCGTGGCCTGGGACTTCGACGCGTTGTATGCCTCCTGGCCGACCCAGGCCGCGCTGTCCATCACCTGGGCGCTGTGCGGTGTGCTGGCCATGGTGCTGGGCCACGGCCGCGCGCTGCGCCCGCTCTGGATGGCCGGCGCGGCCCTGCTCGGCGTGGTGGTGCTCAAGCTGTTCTTCGTCGAGCTGGCCGACCGGGGCGGTTTGTTCCGCATCGTGTCTTTCATCGGCGTGGGCGCCTTGCTGCTGCTGGTCGGCTACTTCGCGCCAGTACCGCCGGCCAGGCCGGAAGCGGCCACCAAAGAAGGAGAGGGCGCATGAACTTGCATACCTGTTCACTGCTTGCGGCAGCGGCCCTGATGCTGCCGGCCGCGCCGCTTCTCGCCCAATCGGGCGAAGCGAACGCGCCGCTGAGCCTGGAAGGCACAGGCCCCTACTACCGCCTGGCCTTGCCGGCGGCGATCTACGGCCGCGCAGCCTACACCGACCTTCGCGACCTGCGCATCCGCAACGCCGCGGGCAACGCTGTGCCCTACGGCTGGCTGCAAGAGGAGGCCGCGCAGCCGCGTAGCGCCTCGCAGAAGGTGCCGCTGTTTGCCGTGCCGGCCCCTGCCGGCGCCGCGCCATCCGATGTGCTGCTGAGCTTTCGTTTGCGCAGCGACGGCTCGCTGCAGCTGGTCAAACCGGCCGCGCCTGCCGCCAGCGCCGCACCGTGGCTGATCGATGTGAGCCAGGTACGCGGCAACCTGCTGCAGGCGCGCCTTGAGGTCGCGGTCGGCACCAGCGGTGTATTCGCCTACCGCCTCGAGGCCAGCGACGACTTGCGCCGCTGGCGGCCGGTCGGCGGCGAGGAGCAACTCGTCAAGCTCAGCCACAACAACCAGAGCCTGGAACGCCTGGCCGTCGACCTGGGCGGCATACGCGCGCGCTTTCTGCGGCTGAGCTGGACAGACGCGGCGCACGGCGCGCAACTCACGGCCGTGAACATCGACAGCGTGCAGGCCACCGAAGCCGCCGTGCCGCAGGAATGGTCGGAATCGATTAAGCCCGAGCGCTGCGAAGCCAGCCATTGCGACTACCTGTTGCCGCGCGGCTTGCCGGCGCGCAGCCTGCACATCGCGCTGGCCGACACCAACACGCTGGCGCAACTCGAGGTCCTGGGCTTGCCTGATCCGGCGCCGGCGGTTGCGGCGCAGCCCGTGCTGCGGCCGCTGCACAACCCCTTGTATGCACTGCGGCGGCACCGCGACGCGACGCGGCCCGCAACGGCGCCCGGCGAGATCCGTCTGGCCGACAGCGTGGTCTACCGCCTCACGCAAGGTGGCGCCGAAGCGCGTTCACCGGACATCGCGCTGGACGGCGCGGTCTACCCCCGGCTGCGCCTGCGCACGGCCGGGCCGATCACGCTCCTCGGCGCGACGCCGCCCGTTATCGCCGTGGCGACAACGCCGCGAAGCCTGGTGTTCCTGGCGCAAGGCCAGCCGCCGTTCACGCTGAACTGGAAAAACTCCGCCGAACCGGATGCCAAGCCGGCCAGCGGCGCAGCCCTGCCGCTCGCGACGCTGATTCCCGCGTACTCAAGCAACAAGCCGGTCGCGGCCGACGCGGCATCGGTGGCGCTGGCAGTGCAGGCCGCTGCCCCTTCCGCACCGTCCACCCCCGTGGCGGCGTCTGCGGACAACCCCGCCAAACGCAGCGGCTGGCTCTGGGCCGCACTGGCCGCCGGCTTGCTGCTGCTGGCGGGCATGGCCTGGTCCCTGTTTGCCAGCATGAAAAAAAGCGCGTAGCCGGCTACTGCAACAGCAGCGGCTGCGCGCTCCTTTCGTGGGCTGCTATTGCTGCGCAGCCATTAGCAGCGCAGACCCTTAGGGCCTACTTCTTGCGTCCATAGCGAGCGGTAAACCCCGCCTTGGCAATCGAATTGCCGTTGATCATGAAGCCGGTGAGCGCGGCCGTGGCGTCGGCCGGAACTTCCAGCTTTTCCACCTTGAGCGCATGCACCGTGAAGACGTAGCGGTGCGGCTTGTCGCCCTGCGGTGGGCAAGGGCCGCCCCAGGCGGCCACGCCGTAGTCGATGCGCGCGGGGCTTGCGCCTTGGGGCAGCTTGGCGCCTCCCACGGCCCCGGCGTCGGCCTTGAGTTCGGTCACGCCGGCCGGGATGTTGATGACCATCCAGTGCCACCAGCCTGAGCCGGTCGGTGCATCGGGGTCGTACACCGTCACGGCGAAGCTCTTGGCGCCCTTGGGAGCGCCGCTCCATGCGAGCGCGGGCGACTTGTTCTCGCCCGAGCAACCAAAGCCGTTGAATTCAAAGCGCTGGGGGATCACGCCGCCGGCCTTGATGTCGGGACTGGCCAGGGTGAAACCGGTTGCGGCATGCGCCATGGAAGCGGCGCCGATCAGGGCGGCCAAAAGAAAAGGGATCTTCATGAGGTTCTCCAGAATATGAGAACGCGATGATGGAGCGAAGCGGCGCGCTGCATTAGCCGCGCGGCGTCAATTGCTGTGCGGCAGAACCCGGACGCTTAGACCGTGAACAGGGCCTCAGGGACGCAGGTGCGAAGGCGCGAAACCAAAGCGTTCGCGGAATGCCGCGGTAAACCGGCTGTGCGACTCGTAGCCGCAGCGGCCGGCAATTTCAGAGACCTGCAGCCCCGTCGACTGCAGCAGGCCCAGGGCGGTTTCCAGCCGCACTTCGCGCACGCACTGGCTGACCGATGTGGCCTCTTGCGCCAGCCGTCGCTGAAGCGTGCTGGCGCCCACATGAAAGCTGTTGGCCACGTCGTCCACCGTCCAGACGGCCTGGGGGCGCTGGCCGACCAGCCGGCGCACACGATCGGCCCAGCCGAGCTCGCGCACCGGTGCGAACACCAGGCCACGTTCGGCCAGCAGTAACAGCACTTCGAGCGCGCGGTGCTGGCGCACGGCGTGCGAGGCCTCGCTGTCCTCCAGCGCTGCGGCGGCATGGCCGAAGGTGCCGGTGAAGGCCTCGTCGGCGGCCAGGCTGGCGCAACCCTGCACAGCCGCGGTCGCGGCAAACTGCCCGAAGCGCTCATGAAACAGTTCCACCAGCGGCGGCGCGAACGTCAGCACGCGCGCGATGTAGCGCCCTTGCGGCGCGGGGTCGTTCACCATGTCCCACTGTGTCGCGCGCGGAATCACGAAGACCTCGCCGCTGCGAAATGCGCTGCTGCCCTGGGGCGTCACCAGGCGCTTGTGGCCCGACACCACCCAGCCCACCATGTCGTCGCGCACCGTCACGGTACGCACGCGGTGCTGCACCGACAGCGAGATCAGGTGAGACGCCGCACCATCGTGCATGGGTGTCAGCTCAGGTGCTTGCCCACAATCCCGGCCAGCTCAAACATCGTGACCTGCGGCTTGCCGAACACCGGCAGCAGCTTGGCGTCGGCATTGATGGCGCGCTTGTTGGCCGCGTCCTGCAGGCCTTCGGCCTTGATGTAGTCCCACAGCTTTTTGATGACCTGGGTGCGCGCCACCGGTTCGGCGCCAATCACTGCGGCCAATGCGTCGCTGGGCTTGAGGCCCGCGCCCGGCTTGGCCACGCGCGGCGTTTTCGGCTTGGCGGTTTTGGCGGCGGGCGCTTTCTTGGCGGCTGCCTTCTTCGCGGCAGGCGCCTTCACGGCTTTGGCCGCGACAGTCTTGCCGAAAGGCGTTTTCACGGTGCCGGTTTTCGCGGCCGCCGGCTTGCGCGGCGGGAACTTGGACGGCGCGAACTCAAAGTTCACCTTGTCGGCCTCCTTGTCCCAGGCCAGCATGGCCTTGAAGGGCCGCCGCGTGCGCATCGAGACGAATTTGTCGAGCAGGTCGGTCTTGCCGGTTTCCAGCAGCTTGTGCATCTGCTCGCGCTCAATCGGCTGCTGCAGGATGACCTGGCCGGTCTTGAAGGTGCAGCTCGGCGTGGGCTGCTCCAGTGTCGGCACTGATTTTTCGCAGACGTAGTTCTTGCCGAGCTCGAACACACGCGAAGCGCAGCGCGGGCAGGGGCCCAGCGACTGCTGGCCGCTGAAGTCGACGATCTCGCCGGTTTCGGCATTCTTGTCGTCGCCGAAGTCGAACTCGAGCTTGTAGTTTTTCGTCTCTTCGTCGAACTTGATCACCATCTCGGCGGTGAAAGGCCAGCCGGCCTTGGAGCGGAAGCCGTCCAGCGGGCCGATTTTTTTGTCGCGCAGGAACTGCTCCACCTCGGCCACTTCAAACGTGCGGCCGGCCGGCGTCTTGCCGAAGCTGAAGCCGCAGCCGTCGTCGCCGTGCTTGCCGGTGCAGGTGTAGCGCCGGTAGTTTTCCTTGATCACGCCGCCGCAGTTGGGGCAGGGCGCCTGCAGCGTGGCGTAGTCGCCGGGAATCGTGTCCTTGTCGTAGCCCTTGGCCTTGTTGACGAGGTTTTCCGTCATGGCGGCGATCTCGGCCATAAAGGTTTCGCGGCTGAGCTTGCCGTGCTCCATCTGCGCGAGCTTGTGTTCCCACTCGCCGGTCAGCTCGGCCTTGGAGAGCTCTTCCACGCCCAGGCCGCGCAGCAGCGTCATGAGCTGGAAGGCCTTGGCCGTGGGGATCAGCTCGCGGCCTTCGCGCAGCATGTATTTCTCGGCGATCAAGCCTTCAATCGTGGCGGCGCGCGTGGCCGGCGTGCCCAGGCCTTTTTCCTGCATGGCTTCGCGCAGCTCGTCGTCGTCAATCGTCTTGCCGGCGCCTTCCATGGCGCCCAGCAGGGTCGCTTCCGAATAGCGGGCGGGCGGGCGGGTCTTCAGGCCCTTAGCCTCGACGACTTCGGCGCGCACCATCTCGCCGGGCTTGACGGGCACCAGGCTCTGGCCCTTGTCGCCGTCCTTGGCATCGGCTACTTCGTCGGCGGCTTCCTTGCCGTAGATCGCGAGCCAGCCCGGCTTGACCAGCACCTTGCCCTCGGTCTTGAAGCTATGGCCCACGGCTTGCGAGATGCGCGTGGTCACCAGGTATTCAGCGCTGGGGAAGAACACCGCCATGAAGCGGCGCACCACCAGGTCGTAGAGCTTTTGTTCGGCTTCGCTCAGGCCGCTGGGCGCCTGCAGCGTCGGGATGATGGCGAAGTGGTCGCTGACCTTGGCGTTATCGAAGATGCGCTTGCTGGGCTTGATGTAATTACCCTTGAGCGCCGTGGCCGCATGCGGCGCCAGGTGCTTCATGCCGCTGTCGGCCAGCATCTCGAAGGTCTGCTTGACCACCGGCAAATAATCTTCCGGCAGTGCGCGCGAATCGGTACGCGGATAGGTCAGCGCCTTGTGGCGTTCGTACAGGCTTTGCGCGATGGACAGCGTGGTCTTGGCCGAGAAGCCGAACTTGCCGTTAGCCTCGCGCTGCAGCGATGTCAGGTCAAACAGCAGGCCGGCGGCCTGTGTGGTGGGCTTGCTTTCTTCGGTCACCGTGGCGGCCTTGCCGCGCACGGCCTCGGCAATCGCCAGCGCCTCGCGCTCGGACCAGACGCGGTCGGCCTTCAGCTCGGCGTCGGGCTCGGCATTGTCGGCATTGGCCGCGGCTTTTTTCCATTTCGGGTCGAACCACTTGGCGGGGTATTCGCCGGCCTCAGCCAGGAAGGTCGCGTGGATTTCCCAGTAGTCGCGGCTCACAAACTTGCGGATTTTTTCTTCGCGCTCGACCACCACCGACAGCGTCGGCGTCTGCACGCGGCCCACGGTCGTCAAAAAGAAGCCGCCGTCGCGCGAGTTGAAGGCCGTCATGGCACGGGTGCCGTTGATGCCGACCATCCAGTCGGCTTCCGAGCGCGAGCGCGCCGCGTCGGCCAGGCCCTGCATCTGCTTTTCGCTGCGCAGGCTTTCGAAGCCTTCGCGGATCGCGGCCGGCGTCATGGACTGCAGCCACAGGCGCTTGACCGGGTGCTTGCTGGCCGCGTACTGCTGGATCAGCCGGAAGATCAGCTCGCCTTCGCGGCCCGCGTCGCAGGCGTTGACCAGGGCGCCCACATCCTTGCGCTTGGCCAGCTTGACGATGGCATTGAGCCGCGTCTTGGTCTTGTCGATGGGTTTGAGGTCGAAGTAGGGCGGGATCACCGGCAGGTTGGCGAAGCTCCATTTGCCGCGCTTGACGTCGAACTCCTCGGGCGCCTGGATCTCCACCAGGTGGCCCACGGCCGAGGTGACCAGCCACTCGTCGCTCTCGAAATATTCGTCGTGCTTTTCGAACTTGCCAGCCGTCGGCGTGATGGCGCGGACGATGTCCTGCGCCACCGAGGGCTTTTCTGCAATCACAAGGGTTTTCATATGTACTTCTTCAAACCTTCTACATCTTCGGGGAACATTTCCCCGCTTTCAGCGAATACAACTTTGCCGTCACGGCCGTCCGGCGACACCTTGAGCACCACCACCACGGGCAGGCCCACAGGCTTGGGTAAAAATTTCGCGACTTCGGGGGTCAGCATCCCGGCGGGAAAGCTGTAGCCCTTGGTCTTCATATAGGCCGCGGCGGCGGCCGGCTGCTTGTCGATGGACAGCGCCAGCACTTGCAGCCCCTGGGCCTTCTGCGCCCGCCACAAGGCTTCTATATGGGGCGATTGCACCGCGCAAAAAGGGCACCAGCTGGCCCACCAGTACACCACAAGCGTCTTTCCACCCATGTCGGCGGGCTTCCAGGCGCTGCCGTCCAGCAGCGCCACCGGCGGCAAAACCAGCGTGCTGCCGAGCTTGGGCAGGGGGCTTTCGCCGCCCTTGGCCCACGCCGGCAGGCCCAGCCCGGCCAAGGCGGGCGAGGCCAGGGCGGCGACGGTCTGCAGCAGGTTTCGGCGCTTGAACATGAGGGGCTCCTGGGGGTGCATCGCGATGCATCACTACAATACGGCTTCTCGCGCATGTACGCGCGCGGGTGCGCACGCATACGCACGCACGCGCACATGCATGAATTAACCATACCAAAAAAATACGTCGTGTCAAAAAACCAGGCCAACGCGCCCATCGCGCCACTTTCTTCCACGCCCTCCGCGCCGGCCCCCGCCGCCGACGGCCGGCGCATCCAGACACGGCGCTCCGGCGTGCACGGCAAGGGCGTTTTCGCCGTGCAGGACCTGGCTGAAGGCGAGACCCTGATCGAATACGTGGGCGAGATCATCAACTGGAAAGAAGCGCTGCGCCGCCATCCGCACGACCCCAAGGACCCCAACCACACCTTCTACTTCCACATCGACGAAGACCACGTGATCGACGCCAAGCACGGCGGCAATTCTTCGCGCTGGATCAACCACAGTTGCAAGCCCAACTGCGAAGCCGACGAAGTGGACGGCCGCGTCTTCATCAAGGCGCTGCGCAACATCAAGGCCGGCGAAGAGCTGTTCTATGACTACGGCCTGATCATCGACGCGCCCTATACCAAAAAGCTGCTGGCCGAATACCCCTGCTGGTGCGGCGCCAAGAACTGCCGCGGCACGCTGCTGGCGCCCAAGGACGACGAGAAGAAAGCCAAGGGCAAGGACAAGAAAAAGTCCGGCAAGAAGGCCGAAGCCAAGGCTGACAAGAAGAAAGCTGAAAAGAAGGCTGATAAAAAAGCCGACAAAAAGCCCAAGAAGAAAAAGAAGGACTGAGCGGCTTCCCGCTGCCCCGGCCCGCCCGCTGTTGGCCGGCTCCGGGCCCTGAGCTTTCATGAGCACCCCCGCACCCAACCCCATCCGCTGGCCCGCCGAGGCCCTCTGGGAGGCCCTGGCGCCCTCGCTGCCCGGCTTTACGGTCGAGGTCCTGCCCGAGATCGATTCCAGCAACACCGAACTCATGCGCCGCTTCCGCGGCAGCCCCACCGCAGAGCCCCGGCCCGAACCCCTGCTGCTGGTGGCCGAGCAGCAGACCGCCGGGCGCGGGCGGCTAGGCCGCCAGTGGCAAAGCCGGCGCGGCGACAGCCTGACCTTTTCCCTGGGCCTGCCGCTGGCGCCCGCCGACTGGTCGGGCCTGTCGCTGGTGGCCGGTGTCAGCGTCGCCGACAGCCTGGAGCCCCTCAGCGGCGGCGGCAAACCCCGCATCGGCCTGAAGTGGCCCAACGACCTGTGGCTGTCCACGCCGCAGGGCGAGCGCAAGCTGGCCGGCATCCTGGTCGAGACCGCCAGCTGGGAAGGCATCCGCTATGTGGTCATCGGCATAGGCATCAACATCCGCGCCATGGCGCTGGACCCAACAACCTCACCGGCACCGGCATCGGGCCTGCCCGCCATCCCGCCCGGCGGCCTGCAAGAGTTGTTGCCCGAGCTCGACGCGCCGGCCGCGCTGCTGCGCATCATCCCGCCGCTGGTGCAGGCGGTGCAGGCCTTTGAACGCTTCGGTTTCGCGCCCTTCCAGGCGCGGTTCGCGGCGCGCGACGTGCTCGCCGGCCGCGCCGTGCAGCTCTCCGACGGCACCACGGGCACGGCCCACAGCGCGGGCGAGAACGGCGCGCTGCTGGTGCATACTGCGGCTGGCATGAAAGAAATCACCAGCTCCGAAGTCAGCGTGCGGCCCGTGGCGGCGCATACCCCACAAGGCGCGCGCCCATGCTGAGGCTGCTGGTGCTGGCCCTGCTGCTGGCCAATGCCGGCTACTTCGCCTGGACGCACGGCCTGCTGGCCGACTACGGTTATGCCCCGGCCGCCCAGGCCGAGCCGCAGCGCCTGGCCCAGCAGATCCGGCCCGAAGCCATGAAGCTGCTCACCGTGGCCGAAGCCCGCCAGCTCGAAAACACCGCCACACCCGCCCCCGCATCTGAGCCCGCCGCCGAATGCCTGCAGGCCGGCCTCTTCAGCCCCGAACAAAGCACCGCGCTGCGCACCAGCCTGGAAAGCAGCTTCCCCATAGGCAGCTGGACGCTGGAAAGCAGCGTGGAGCCGGGCCGCTGGATCGTCTACATGGGTAAATACAACAGCGAAGACGCCCTCGCCAAAAAACGCGCCGAGCTGCGCGGCCTGGGCGTGTCTTTTGAAGCGCTGGTCAACACCACACTGGCGCCCGGCCTGTCACTGGGCCACTACACCTCGCAGGCCGAAGCCGAACGCGAACTGGCCAAGGTCGCCACGCGCGGCGTGCGCACCGCCAAGGTGGTGCTCGAGCGCCCCGAGGCGCGCGGCCAGCTGCTCAAGCTGCCGGCCGCCGATGCGGCGATCAAGGCCAAGCTGGAAGCCCTAAAGCCCCAGCTCGCTGGCAAGCCACTCCAGGCTTGTAGCTGAAGAGCCCCCACGCTTTTCACTGCGCCTTCGGCTTCGTGTAATACGCTGCCCCCCGAGGGGGCCGCTGCGCCTGCGGTCTGGCAAAGCCAGTCCCGCGGCCCCTGCTTGGGAAGAGGAGAGCCCTCGGGGGTCCGGGTCGGCTAGCTAGACGGCTTTCCAGGCTCTGAGAGGCACGCAGGTCTGCAGCCGTGTTACGGCTTGGTCCATCAGCGCCGGGTGCAGCTCATGGCCCAGTGAGCGGGCCACGTCCAGGGTTGCGTCGGCGCCCAGTTCCATCAGGTGGTCGAAATCGCTGCGCGTGCGGGCCAGCGGCACGACCTCGTCGTTCTGGCCGTGCAGCAGGTGCAGGGTGGTCAGCGCGGGCGCGCGGGCCGGCCAGACCTGGTAGCCGCCGCCGAAGGACAGCAGCCGGCCGGCCAGTCCGTCGTGCGCATCGCTGAGCGCCAGCGCCAGGCTGGCGCCGGCGCCAAAACCGGCCAGCGCGGTGTCCGACTGCAGGATCTCAAAGCGCTGCTGCTGCGCCCGCAGATAGGCGGCCAGCGCTTCGACGCGCGCGGCCAGGGCCGCGGCATCGTCCAGTCCGGAGGCCGCCGCGCCCGCCGCATCGGCGTGCGGGCCCGACAGGCCTTCGGGAATCAACACCGCCGCCTCGGGAAAAGCCCCGCCCAGCAGGTTGCCCAGCTCCAGCATGTCGGCGGCCGTGCCGCCCGCGTCGTGCAGCAGCACAAACAGCTGGCGCGGCGTGGCGCCGGCGGGCAGCAGTTCAATGGTTTCGATGTTCAGCGGGTTCATGGCGGAAAGGGCTAAAAAGGTCGGAGGGTCGGAAGTCGAAAGAGGCAACTGAGGCCTTTTCCGCCTCTTTCAACCACTTTAACCAGCCGGCGCGCCGAACTGTGTATCCGCCGGTTTATGCCGCCGCGGCTTCCCCGCTGCGCGCGTCTTCCATGATCAGCGAGGCGTGCAGCCCAATGCCCGCGGCCACGCCACCGGCCATGGCATAGGTGATGCTGTGCGGCACCCGCGCCATGTCGCCGGCCGCGTACACGCCGGGCATGCTGGTCAGGCCCCAGGCGTCGATGCGCACGATTGGGCCGAAAGGCGAGTCGTCAAATGCGCAGCCCAGCGCCCCGGCCAGCGGGCTGGTCATGCGCACCTGCGTGGCCACCAGCAAGGCCTTGAGCGCCAAGCGGCGGCCGTCGCGCAGCAACACGCCATCCATTGCGGGCGCCGCACCCTGCAGTTCGGCAATAGGGCTGGCCTCGATCCGCACCTTGCGCGCAGCCAGCATGGCCCGCTCTTCGGCCGACACCTCCACCAGCCCCTGCGTGAACAGCGTCACCTCGCCCCAGTCGGCAAACATCATGGCCTGGTGCACCGACATCGGCCCCGTGCCCAGCACACCCACCGCGCCGCCGCCGATCTCATAGCCATGGCAGTAGGGGCAGTGCACCACGGTCCGACCCCAGCGTTCGGCAAGGCCGGGGATTTCGGGCAGCACGTCGGCCACGCCGGTGGCCAGCAGCAGGCGGCGCCCGGTGAACCAGCGCATGCCGTCCTCGGCCTCCACCACAAAGCCCGCCTCACCGCTGTCCACCCGGCTCACGCGGCCGCTGAAAAGCCGGGCCGTCGGGTAGGCCTGCAATTGCTGCCGCGCCTCGGCCAGCAGCTGCGCGCCCGGCTTGCCGTCGTGGCCCAGCACGCCGTGCGATTCAGCGGCAAAGCGGTTGCGCGGCAAGCCCGCGTCAATCACCAGCACCTGCCGCCGGGCGCGCGCCAGTTGCAGCGCCGCCGCCAGGCCGGCAAAGCTGCCGCCCACAATGATCGCGTCATGCAGCATGGTGGGCCTCCGGTGCGTGGGGATGCGCGGCATGAGTGCCGTGCGCGGCCATGGCGCGGTTGAAATCGGCCGACAGGTCGGCCAGCGTGACCTCGCCCAGGCGTTTGGCCAGCAGGGCCTCGGCTTCGCGCAGGCTGCCGGCCAGCGCGCGCTGCACCGATTGTTCGATGACGCAGCCGTCGGCGTGCGGGCCTGCTTCGCCGTCCGCCGCCGCGCTTTCGGCGTCGCCGACGGCCATCTGCACATCCAGCAAGGTGACCGAGGCCAGGTCCCGTGCCAGCACCCAGCCGCCGCCGTGGCCGCGCTCCGACACCACAAAGCCAGCCTCACGCAGGCCGGCCATGGTGCGCCGCACCACCACCGCGTGCGTGCGCAGGCAGGCCGCGAGTTCGTCCGATGTCATAGGCCCGCCGCGGTGGGCCATGTGCAGCAGGGCATGCAGCACGGCCGAAAGCCGGCCTTTTGATTTCATGTAACTTATCATGTTGCATGATTCTACGGATGCCGCCAGCCGGCGCCGGCCGGGCCCGCCAAAGCCCCATGCCGCCTGGGGCCAATACCGGGTGATCGGCCGCCCCGCTGCCGCCGGGGCCGGTCTGGGCGAAAATCAGCGCTTTTACGCTACGGGACACGCATCCCGCACATCCGGAACCACAGCAATGAAAATCACCAAAGACACCGCCGTCACACTCAGCTACAAAGTGGCCGATGCCCAGGGCAAGCTGGTTGAGCAGAGCAACGAGCCCATGGTTTACCTGCACGGCGGCTACGGCAACACCCTGCCCAAGATCGAGGAAGCGCTGGACGGCAAAGAGCCCGGCTTTCAGACCGTGCTGGCGCTTGAGCCGCAGGACGCCTTCGGCCTGCGCGACGAAAGCCTGGTGCAGACCATCCCCCGCACCCAGTTCCCGCCTGGGGTCAAGGTCGGCGGCCAGCTCGAAGGCCGCGGCGAAGACGGCACCCGGCACGTCTTCAACGTCACCAAGATCAAGGGCGACACCGTCATGCTCGATGGCAACCACCCCCTGGCCGGCAAGGCCCTGCGCTTTACCCTCAAGGTGACCGACGTGCGCGCCGCTTCGCAAGAAGAAATCGCCCACGGCCACGTGCACGGCGAGCACGGCCACCACCACTAAGTGGGTATTAATTACATCCGCTGCCACTGGTCGCCGCCCGGCGACCGGCTGGCGGCTGATGTCTGGCTTTTAGGTCCGCGTTACCCGTAGTTACGGCTAAAAAAGAGCCGTTGCCCTAAAGTGGGAGCTCACCTACATCCCCCCGTGGCCGCCGACGACAGGCCCCGCGGCGGAGGGCAGGTAAGTTCATGGATTAACTTGGGGTGCTCCATGCTGATCAACGCGTTTCTTGTCGAGGACAAGCCGGACATACGCAATACCTTGGTGGAAGCCATGGAAGAAATAGCGCCGCTGCGCTTCGTCGGCCATGCCGATTCCGAGACCGGCGCGCGCCTGTGGCTTCACGACCACGAAGACTGGGACCTGGCCATCGTCGACCTCTTCCTCGCCGAGGGCTCAGGCTTCGGCGTGCTCAAGGATTGCCAGCAGCGCAAACCCCGACAGAAGGTGGTGGTGCTCACCAGCCACAACCAGGAGAACCTCATGGTGCGATGCCGTGAGCTCGGCGCGGATGAGGTGTTCGACAAATCGCATGATGTGGAGAAGCTGGTGAAGTTTTGTGTGCATCATGCGGAGAGTCTGGACGGGGTGCTGCCCCCGACGCAGTAGCCTGGGTCTTGCTCCGGCTGGGGCGCGCGCTCCCTCACTTACCCTTCTTCGTTTGCTTCCTCTGTTTTTCTCTGCTTAGTTCTGCTGGCCGGGGGTTGCCCGGCGGCAACTCACTTTTCTTTTGCTTCGCCAAAAGAAAAGTAAGCAAAAGAAAAGGCGACCCTGGTTGCTGCGTCCCTCCGCTTCGCTGCGGGCAACCTGCGGTGCTCGGTCCAGCCGGGGTCTGGCTAAACTCGCTACGCTGCGCTTCGCTCAAACAACGCCAGCCCTGATCCGTCTGGCCCTGCGCTCCTCGGCGCATCCACAAGGGGCCCGGAATACCAAAACAGCCTAACAGCCGCAGACAGAAACCCCAATTCCGAAAACCACAAGGACACGCCATGGCGTGTCCTTGTTTGCATTTGGAGTTCTGTATTTGGTTTTCTTCTTGTATTTGGTATTTCGGACTTCCCCGTCCTGGCTGGGCCGAGGAGCGCAGAGCCAAGCGGATCAGGGATCGCGTTGTTTGAGCGCAGTGAAACGGAGCGAGTTTAGCGAGACCCCGCTTGGCTCGAGCACCGCAGGTTGCCCGTAGCGAAGCGCAGGGACCCAGACTGCGGGTCGCCTTTTCTTTTGCTTACTTTTCTTTTGGCGAAGCAAAAGAAAAGTGAGTTGCCGCCGGGCAACCCCCGGCCAACAAAATTCAGAAGAGCACGCCCCGCCGGAGCAAGCAAGGCTTCGGCAAGATCAAGCTAATCCGCAACAGTCACAACATTATTGGAAAAGGTAATCTGATCCGCCACACCAGGCACCAGCTGGATGGGTGGCACGTTCGCCAGCGTGACGGGGTTGGCAACAGTGCCCGTCTGCCCCCGCGGCACAGTCCGCACCACTTGACTACCAGGCAAAGGCGCACCCGTCTTCAAATGCGCATACATCATGTCCATCGCCTGGATGAAATAGCGATGCAAGGGCACCAGGCGCGCGCCATAGCCGGGGAAACCGAGGAAGGCGTCGAAGTGCTGGGCATTGGTGACCTCGATGTAGGAGAGCTTGCTGTTGCGTCCTTCGACCATCTTGTTGAGGCCGAAGTAGGGACGCGAGGTCAGGGCTACCGGGACCAGGGTGTCGGAGCGGCCGTGGACGATGAGGGCCGGCTTGCCTTGCAGGTTGGCGGTGCGCAGCACTTGCTGTATGCCTTCGCGCACGCGCAGGCCTGCGGGGCTGTTGCCGCTGACGAGTGCGCGCAGGCACAGGGCGCCAACGCTGTTGTAGTCCTGCACATTGCCGGCCGATACCGAGGCTGCGTCCAGCAGCGGGCCGCCTGCGCTCAAGTTGTTGACGATGCTGACGCCGGCCGTGGGCGGCACGCCGTTGCCGGTGCCGAAGGAAGTGGCCAGTGCGGCGGGCGATGCGGGCACCGGTGCATTCGGCGTGGGTGCTGTGGCGGGCGCGGTGGCGGCGAAGCTGTAGTCGCACAAATTGTCCTGCACGCCAAAACGGCCGTAGGCGTTGGCGTAGGTCAGCGCCACGGGCAGTGTGGCAAATGAATAGTGCGAGGCCTGCAGGTCGTTGCTTTCGGGCTGCCAGCCCGCGGCCTGCAGCACCGCCATGGCGCTGCCCGCCTGCTCTGCGGTGGTGTTGCCGTTGACGATGCCCTGGGCCTTGAGCGCGGCGCAGCGGTTCGCGGCGATGGCCGGGTTGATGGTGTTGAACACATTGGTGGCGGGCGAGACCAGCGCGGCGCAGGGCTGCAGCAAATTGGCCAGCGTGATGTAGTCGTACAGCGGCCTGCCGGTGCCGGCCAGGGTGCTGTTGCCGCGCCGCACGCTGAGCCGTGCATCGGGCACCAGCTGCACCTGGGGCTCGCCCACCGCCACGCCGCTGATGAGGCCGCGCGTGTCGAACTCCGCCGCGGCCAGCGCCGCGCCTGCGCCGTTCGAAACGCTGGAGGCGATCACGATGGTGTTGGACGGGTTGAGCGTCCTCAGGCGCGAACTGCCGTCGCGCGACGGTGCGCCATAACGTTCATTGAGCACAAAGTAGGCGAACTCCACCGCCTGCAGCGTGAAGCGGCCCCAGTCTTTTTCGGAGTTCTGCTGCGAGTGCGCATGCTTGACGGCGAAGCGGTTCGGCGTGGCGGCGTTAAAGGCCATGCGGTCGGCCGTGCTGAGCGGGGCGGTGAAGTTGGAGACCGCGCCGGCCGCCGCGGCATCGGCGCGCAGGCCGTTCTGCAGGTTCACCGTGTTGTTCTGCAGGTCGTGCATGCCGGTGCCCGTGCCCTTGTCGGTGTAGGCCACGGCGCAGCCGTTCTTCAGGCCCCATTCGCCCGATGAGCCTATTGCGCCATAGATGCCGCGCGAGCCGCTCGAGGTACCGGTCACGATGCAGGGGCTGGCCGGGTTGAAGCTGGCCGGCACCTGCACCATCATCGTGACGTTGTGCCGGCCGGTGCCGTCGTCGGAGTAGGCGATGAACTCGGTGCCGGCGATCTTGCCTTCGCTGGTGGTGGCCACGCCGCGCGCATCCACGTTCGGGCCGTAAAGCGTGCCGTAGCCGCCGGCCGGCGTGATGTCGAGAATGGCGCGGTAGTTGTTGTAGATCGCGATGCGCCGCAACTCGGCTGCCGTGGGATTCAGCGGGTCTACCGGCTGCGGCGCCGCGCCGCCCAGGCCGGTCTTGCCCAGGCCTGCCGTCAGCAGGTCGTCATTGCCGCCGTCATACACGCCCACACTGATCGGGCCCAGGTAGGCCGGTTTGGTGTTTTTGGGTTCGCCCGCGCCGCTGCCGCAACCGGCCAGCAACGCGGCCGCCGTGAGCAGGCCCAGGCCTGTGGTGATGGTGTTGTTGTTCATGGTTGTCCTCCGTGGATGTGGTCTGCCCCGCCTGCTGGAGCGCCCATCATCATCGGGTCAACGGTGCGTGTCTACGCGGTTTTGGCGAATTGATTTGTAAGGGTTTTGCCTCTGTGCCCGCCAAGGGCTGCCTGGCGCAACCCCTGTCCACAAACTTCTATTGTTTTTTTAATCTGCGCAAATCTGCGTAATCTGCGGATCAAGAAATTCATCCACAGATTACGCAGATTTACGCAGATGAAGACATCGGGATGTCACTGTGCAAAGTCGTGTGCTCACATATGGGATAGGTAAATTATTCTCTTTAATCTATGTAAATCTGCGTAATCTGCGGATAAATCAGCGGCTGCCGAATCCCTACTTCGCGTCGCTATAAACCGTAGCCCGCGACACCCCCATGTGCGCGGCCGCGATCTCCGCGCCGCGGCGTATCTCCAGGTATCCGGCTTTCCTCAAATCCTGCACCAGCTGCTTACGGTCCGCCGGGCGCAGCGAGCGCGCGGTCGTCGCGCGGGCGGCGGCGAATTCGTCGATGCACTGGTGGATGCGCTCGGCGTTCGACGCGTCCAGCGTCTCTGTCACGGCGCTGCTTTCAATCGCGGTGAACTGCGACATCGCCGCCTGGAAGCCGTTGAACAGCGTCAGGTCCACATTCAGGCAGATGGCGGCCACATAGTCGCCGTCTTCATTGCGTATGCCCACCGAGGTGCTCTTGACCTTGCGGCCGTCGGCGAACTGGTTGGCGTAGTTGGCGATCACCGCCGGATAGTCCGGGTCCTGGATGCGCGCCAGGCCGAGCTCCGTCGCGGGCTGGCCGATGCGCCGGCCGCTCAAATTGTTTTCAATCGCGAGGATGGCGTTCTTGGGATGCGTGAGGTCGTGCACCACCACTTCACAAAAAGGCGCAAAGGTTTTGCCCAGGCCTTCAGCAATGTTTTTCAGTTCGGCGAGCAGGTGCTGGTTGCCGGGCTTGGCGGACTTGCTGGGCTTGATGGACTTGGCGGGGGCTTTGGGCATGGCGGCGGTTTTCAGAATTCAGACAAATTGTCTGGTTGCCCATCGTAGCGCAGTGGGGGATTTGGAGGGCGGGCTGGCCCCCACCCCGACCCTTCCCCAGCGGGGGAGGGAGCCAGAGAGGTTGAAACAGTTTCTTGACAATTTATCCAATACTGGATGTATTATCCAGAATATAGACACGTAGACAACCCTGGAAGCCCCATGCCAACCCCACAAGCCCACTACATCGACCCCCGCACCGGCAAACACTACCCGCTCACCGACCGCCGCTGGCGCTCCGACGACGGCAACCCTCTCATGCTCAGCGCGCTGCCCGGCATCAGCCGCGACGACATCGACACGCGTGAGCGCTCGCTCTGGCGTTACCGCGCCGCCTTGCCACTGGCGATCGACAGCAGCGCCAGCATGGGCGAGGGCTGCACGCCCCTGATTGAAAAATCCTGGGGCGCGCTCAGGCCGCTGTTCAAGCTGGAATGGTTCAACCCCACCAGCAGTTTCAAAGACCGCGGTGCGAGCGTGATGGTGTCTTTCCTCAAGCAACTCGGCGTCAACCACATCCTCGAAGACAGCTCCGGCAACGGCGGCGCGGCCATTGCCGCTGCCGGCGCGGCGGCCGGCATCCAGGTCAAGATCCTTGCGCCCAGCTACACGCCGCTTCCCAAGGTCGCGCAGATACGCGCCTTCGGCGCCGAGGTGCAGCTGGTCGAAGGCCCGCGCGAAGAATCCGAATACGAAGCCATTCGCCAGTCCGAAAAAATCTTCTACGCCAGCCACAACTGGCACCCCTTCTTTTTGCAGGGCACCAAGTCTATCGCCTATGAATTGTGGGAAGACCTGGGCTTCAAGGCGCCCGACAACATCATCATCCCGGCCGGCGCCGGCAGCAATGTGCTGGGCTGCCACATCGGCTTCAGCGAGCTCCTGGCCGCAGGGCAGATCAGCAAGCTGCCGAAACTCTTCGCCGCCCAGCCACTCAATTGTTCGCCGATTGACGCAAGCTTCAAGGCCGGCAGCGAAGAGCCCGTCGAGCGCATCGTCAAACCCACCATCGCCGAAGGCACAGCCATCAAGCGGCCGATTCGTTTGAAAGAGTTGCTGCACGCGATCCGCGAGTCCGGCGGGCAGACCGTCGCGCTCACCGAAGAGCAGATCGCCGCCGCCGTGCGCCGCCTGGCCGGCATCGGCCTTTATCCCGAACCCACCAGCTCCTCGGCCGCCGCGGCGCTGGAGCTGTTGCATGCGTCGGGCGCCATCAAGGCGAATGAAACCACGGTGGTCCTGCTGACCGGCACGGGCTTGAAGTCGACGCAGTTTATGACGGAGTTGTTTGGGGGTTGAGACGAGCCCCCACGGTCGCTCACTTCGTGTAGCCTGCGGCTTCTCCCTGCCCCTTTCATGACGAAGGGGGCCGCTGCGCCTGTGGCCCGGCAAAGCCGGTTCCACGGCTCAGGCTGGTGAAGATGGGGCCTACCGAGGCGTGCGAAAAAAGTTTTAAAAATCACCCCCAAAAAAACCAAAAAAATCCCGCAAAACACCCTCTTGAAATTTTTCGGCGAACTCCTAATTCCTCCATCCGGGCGCCTTGCCACAGGGCCGGCGCCATTCCGATGATGTTCAACTGAATGGAGGTAATCGCCATGTTTCGATCCCTGTTTCCGTACGACCCGTTCGGAGAAATGGACCGCCTGCAACGCGAGATTCAGCAGGCGCTCGACCTGTCTCCCAATATTCGCGGTTTCGGCCGCGGCGGCTTTCCCGCCCTCAACATAGGCGGCACGCCGCAGACGGTGGAGGTGTATGCCTTCGCCCCCGGCGTCGACCCCAAGACCCTGCAGATCGACCTGGAGCGCGGCATGCTCACCATCGCCGGCGAGCGCAAGTCGGGCCTGCCCGAAGCCGACAAGCAGTCCACCCTGCACATCAACGAGCGTTTTGCCGGCAGCTTCCGCCGCGTCATCAGCCTGCCTGAAGACGCCGACCCCGATGCCGTCGACGCCAACTTCAAGGACGGGCTGCTGCACATCAGCATCCAGCGCCGCGCGGCCGCACAACCACGCCGCATCACCATCCACTGACAGGCTACACAGACAGTCACACAGATAGAGACAAGGAGGTCAAACCATGTTCGGCACCAAATCCAGCCAGACCACCGGCAACGACACCAGCCGGAATGTCGGCAACTTCAACGGCAGCAACCTGCAAGACGGCGCTTCGTCCACCGAGGTCACGCGCCAGCAAGGGCAGCAGCCACAACAGCAAGGCCGCTCGGCCCGCTACGCCAACGCCACGCTCACCCCACCGGTCGACGTGGTCGAGGACAGCACCGGCATCACCCTGTATGCCGACCTTCCCGGCGTGCCCAAGGAGAACCTCAAGCTCCAGGTCGAGGCCGACGCCCTGACCATTGAGGCCGACTCCGCCCTGGCCGCACCCGAAGGCCTGCAGTCCAGCCACACCGAAGTGGGGCTGGGGCGCTTTCACCGCGTCTTCAGCCTCAGCAAAGAGCTGGACACCGAGAACGTGACGGCCGAGCTGGCCCACGGCGTGCTCAAGCTGCGCATCCCCAAAGCCGCGCACGCCCAGCCGCGCCGCATCAACGTCAAGGTGGCTTAAGGGGGTACGGGGTACGGCGCCCCTCCCCTGACTTACTCCCTCCCCCGCTGGGGGAGGGCAGGGGGCTGAGCGCTGCGGCTCCAGATGCGCCTGCGCGCATCTGGACAGAGCGAAGAAGCCCGGACTCTGGCCGGGCTGCGGCCTGCAAGACGGGGCCAGCCCGCCCTTAGAACAGCCCCGGCGAACCCACCGCCGCAAGTCCCCTTCCCCGTCAAAAGGCCGGGACAGGCCAAGTCCCCACCAGGGTAAAGAAGCGGAACCCAGGCCCTGACCCAATCCGCTCCATCTTCTCCTACACCTTCACGGATTCCCCGCCGATAAGCCGCCGCCCCAACCCAGGGCAAGCTGACAGGGTCAGCAAATCCACAAAACTCACCCTAACAGGAGAACACCCCATGGCCATCCTCTGGACCATCCTCATCGGCTTTTTGATCGGCCTCGTCGCCAAATTCCTCATGCCCGGCCGCGACCCCGGCGGCTTCATCATCACCGTCCTGATCGGTATCGCCGGCTCCTTCATCGCCACCTACCTGGGCAGGGCCATGGGCTGGTACCAGAACGGCGAGCCGGCAGGCTTCATCGCCGGCGTGCTGGGCGCCATCGTGTTGCTGGTGATCTACCGCCTGGTGACGGTCAAGCGCTGAACCGCGCTGGCTGCGCATAAAACCCAGTTAAGCCAGCAGGGGCCGCGGGACTGGCTTTGCCAGACCGCCGGCGCAGCGGCCCCCTTCGTCATGAAAGGGGCAGGGAGCGACACGAAGTGCGCGACCGTGGGGGCTACTTTTTTTCGGCGAGGGGATCCGCATGCCGATGCACCAGCTTCCAGCTGTCCCCCTCCATGCGAAACACCTCCGTCACCCGCAAGGTCATCGGGATCACGTCCGGCTTGCCCTTCATATGCGTTTGCGCTCTCTGGTACCCCGTCCAGTAAGCGACGGTGTCACCCGCCCCCATGTCCAGGATTTCAAATTCTGAAGTGCTGCCTGGTTCAAATAATTGGCATCGTGCTCATAGCGCGACCACACCTCCTCCGCCCCCTGCACCGCACCGCCGCCCGGCCCCATAAACGTGGCCGGCGACGCATGCGCCACCACACGCGACAGCGGCGCGGCATTGCCGCTGACATACGCGCTCGCGGCATGCTGACGCGCTTTCATAAAGGAATGGAAGTCCTGATGCTGACTCATGGTTCGTCTCCCTAAAAGGACCACGGTAGGCCGAGTGCGCGGGTCGCGGCGTAGGACAAGGGAGGAGGGGGAAAGCGGAGAAGTCGGACGGCGGGCGTGTTTTGGTAAATATTCACATCAGAAATTCGACTGAATAGGTATGTTCTGGCTACCTCCCCGCAGAAGCACCCTAGCTCTGCGCTGCTTTAACCGTCATGATGGTTGTCACAAACTGTTAATTGGTTAGCGGCTCTGCATGGCGACTCTCATTCCTTCTATCGGTACCTGCGTTTCCCGCATGACCAGCGGCGAAAAGCGGCTAGCCGAAAGGCTGGAGCAAAAGCTGGACGATGACTACCTGCTTTGGTACGACGTGCCAGTCGGCCCTAAATACTCGCACCCCGATTTTGTAGTGATGCACCCCAAGCGCGGCTTGCTGGTGCTGGAGGTCAAGGACTGGCGCCTCAGCACCATCCAGTGCGCCGACAAGCAGAACTGGGAAATCATTTCAGACGGTATCCCCAAAAGCGTCATCAATCCCCTCGAGCAGGCTCGCCAGTACGCGCACCAGGTCATAGACGCCCTGCAGCGTGACAAGCAACTGGTCCACGAAGACGGCAAATACAAAGGCAAGCTGGCCTTTCCGTGGAGCTATGGCGTCGTCTTGACAAACATCACGCGCAAGCAGTTCACCGAAGCCGAACTGGGCAGCGCCATAGAGCCACACCGCGTGATCTGCCAGGACGAAATGGTGGAGTCAGTGGATGCAGAGGTGCTTCAAAGCCGGCTGTGGGAGATGTTCCCCTACATGATGGGCGGCGTCATGTCATTGCCACAACTTGACCGCGTGCGCTGGATCATGTTCCCAGAAGTACGCGTGCAAACGCAGGGGGCCCTCTTCAACGACAGTAACGAAGATGCCGAACTGCCCGACATCATGCGCGTGATGGATTTGCAGCAAGAGCAATTGGCCCGCAGCCTGGGCGACGGCCATCGCGTGATTCATGGCGTGGCCGGTTCGGGCAAGACCATGATCCTCGGGTATCGCGCTGAATACCTTGCCAAAGCGCACACACCAACATCCAAGCCCATCCTGATCCTGTGCTTCAACGAACCGCTGGGCGTAAAGCTCCACAGTGTGATGAACGCCAAGGGCTTGAGCGGCAAAGTACACGTACGTCACTTTCACAAATGGTGTCGCGATCAACTTGTGGCTTTTGGGCAAACCCTGCCGGGGCAGGTCGGCCGCAATCAGTTTGTGGAAGAACTGGTGCAGCGCGTTATTACCGCGGTAGACCGCAAGCACATTCCAGGTGGCCAGTACCAGGCCGTCATGATTGACGAGGGCCACGACTTCGCGCCTGAGTGGCTCAGGCTCATCACGCAGATGGTTGACCCGGCCACCAACAGCTTGCTGCTGCTTTTCGACGATGCGCAAAGCATTTACGAACGCAGCCGCAGCAAACAGTTCAGCTTTAAAAGTGTGGGCGTGCAGGCACAAGGCCGCACCACCATCCTGAAAATCAATTACCGCAATACCAAGCAGATCCTGCAAACCGCCAACCTGATTGCAGCAGACTTTCTGACCGCGGAAGACCGGGATGATGACGGCATTCCGCTGCTCAAGCCTGTCAGCTGCGGTCGTGAGGGCGAAGCGCCGGTCATCATTCGCCTACCCACGCTGCGCGATGAAGCATTCGCCATTGCCGACCATTTGGCCAACGCTCACAAAGAAGGCTTTGCCTGGGGAGACATGGCGGTACTGTGCGCCGACGCGAAGACACGGGATCTGTGCGCTCAGGCGCTAGCGCAACGCAAGTTGCCTGTAGAGAACCGACTCGGCCCTGGAGACTTCGATCCCGCCAGCAACAAAATCAAAGTCATGACCATGAAGGTCAGCAAGGGTCTGGAGTTTCCTGTGGTGGCGTTACCCGGCGTGGGGAACATGCCCGCGCCAGGGGAAGACGAGAAGGAGGCGGCACGGGTGTTTTATGTGGCAGCTACGCGTGCAACGCAGCGGTTGGTGATGGGCGCGGGCGGAAACTGTGGGTTTGGCGTGAGATTTAAAAACTAATGAAACTCGCCGCATCTCAATTAATTACAACCAAAACGAGGACCAAATATGGCCAAGACTCAGTTAAAAAAACTTGTCTTTAACAAGTTTCGCGCACTAAAGAATGTCGAGATTGAGTGTGGAACTCACATCACAGTTATTTGCGGAAAAAATGGAACATCAAAGTCATCTATTCTCGGCATCGCAGCTCAGATTTTTAGTTTCGACAAGGACTACGTAAAAAGCAAAGTGCTTGATTTTCAGACCATAACCGGTGCGAAATTCAAATCTCTGCCTAATGAACACTTCCGCTTTTCAGACCAGTATGACGTTCCAGGGTCATTGCAAGTATCCGTCGAAGTTCACGACGGCTACCGCGATGCGAATGCAACTGCAGAATTAGAACTAGCGAAACGACGCCTCTCTTCTGGCAAGGAAGTTGCCAGGCCTGTAGTTAGAAAGAACTCTTCCGTCGCGAACGGAAATCAAAGTCGAAATTTCACACACCCAGTAATCTTTTTAAGCTTGCAAAGATTGTTGCCCATTGCCTCGCGAGATTACGAAGTACGAGACTTTGACTACCTAAACAATAATAAAGCTCGATTCATTCAGCTAAACAATGAACTGCTAAACAAAGCGTCCTCAGCAGCGACAGGCACATCAGGATCGATAAATTCGGCGGTCGCCCACGCTTCAACCTACGATCAAGATTCTGTATCGGCTGGCGAAGACAACGCTGGACAAATCGTTCTGGCGCTAATGTCGTTTAGGAAGCTTAAGGAGGAATACGCCGATTACAAGGGCGGTCTTTTATTGATTGACGAAGCAGATGCAGGTCTATTCCCCGCAGCGCAGACAAAACTGCTAGAGATCTTGGAGCGAGAGTGCAACGAGCTGAATCTCCAAGTGATCATGACCTCTCACTCTCCAAGTCTGATTGAACGCACATATGAATTGAGTCAAAAATTCAAGCGGAAGTTCAAAACCGTATATCTAAGCGACACTTTCGGTGACGTTCAAGCGATGCACGACTATTCGTGGTCTCACATATTCTCGGATTTATCCACCACAACCGTGGTTTCCACTGATGAAATATCCCTGCCAAAAGTAAATGTCTATTTCGAAGACAAGGAAGGGGCCGATTTTTTTAAAATGCTGTTTTTTCGAAGTTCAGCAAATAAATTTATAAATACCTTTAGGGATGTGTCACTGGGCTGCTCAAATTACATTCAGCTTGTGAAAAAGGGCATCCCTGAGTTCTCAGCCAAAAGCATCATCGTTTTAGATGGCGACGTTGTAGGCACAGATAATTTAGAGTCGATCGTGTTGCTGCCGGGCGCTCTTCCGCCAGATCAACTGATATTCGAATATCTATACAACCTCCCTCCCGGAGATAGTGTCTGGACAAATACCATCAGATTCACGCGTCCAGTATTTACTCAACGTGCGTCCAGAATAATCTCAACGCTCTCGGTGTCTGGGAGTAACGTTGACTTGAAGTCGCTAATCGAAACGTACAGGGCAAATCACCCGCATGAGAAGCTTCGTGAAATTTTCAAGGAGTTCTACAAAACCACGGACTTTCAAAAATTTATCGCACTCAAGGGAAGCGGTAATCCTTGGAAACGATGGATCAGCGAGAATGGAGCCCTCTGTGATGCATTCAGACAGCTTTTCGCCAAACAACTCTTAAAGACCATGCGAGACGGTTACGGTGTGGACTCGTCAAAGTTGGCCTTTCTGACATGAGCTCTTAGATATTCAACTGACCAGTTGTCCCGCGACCTTGAGAGAATTCGTTTATGTACTCCAATAAGCTTTACACACCTCTGCGGTATCCCGGCGGAAAAGCCCAGTTCGCACCATTTATTGCGAAAGTAATGGAGGTAAATGGGCTTTCGGGGGGTGAATATCTAGAGCCTTATGCCGGCGGAGCTGGGGTAGCTCTAGAGTTGCTTTATCACGGGCATGCAGCACACGTTCATATAAACGACCTTGACCCAGCCATCCATGCGTTCTGGGCAGCGGTGACAAAGAAACCCAATGATCTTTTACAACTATTGGAAGAGACGCCGATCAACATGGAACAATGGCTCAAGTGGAGATCTATTCTGAGAGGTGAGTGTTCTAGCAGTTTGGTTCAACGCGGCTTTGCGACGCTATTCATGAATCGCACAAATCGTTCGGGAATTCTGAAGGGCGGCGTAATTGGCGGTCTGGCTCAAAAGGGAAACTACAAACTGGATGCTAGGTTCAATAAACCGGCGCTGGCGGCAAGGATCCGGAAGATCGCAGAACACGCGGATCGCATAACAGTTCATTGTGAAGATGCGCTAGGGCTTCTCCAACGTTGTAAAAGAATGCTGCCCAAAAAATCGCTGGTCTATCTAGACCCCCCTTACTATGTCAAGGGGCAAGGGTTGTACAGGAACTTCTATAAACACGACGATCATCTTGCAATAGCCAAAGAGCTGCAATCACGAGGTTTTGGTCTACCGTGGATGGTGTCGTATGACAACGCTTCTGAAATTTGCGAGATGTATCAGCTTAGCCAAGGGTTGGCGTATGGCTTGAACTACACGGCCCAGAAGCGATACGTTGGCAACGAGGTTATGTTCTTCGGTAAAAAACTTGTTGTTCCGGAAGATCAAATACCTCAATCAAAGCTCGCAGCTTAGATATCGTTCTGGTCAACGTTGATGTGGACCAAGCATTCTTTGATACACGCCGTCTCCCGCCTACGCACAGCCCGCCTGGCGCGCGCCTCCAAACCTTTTCTCGCCCGCGGCGGCCCGCGCAACGCGCGCTGTGAAGGCTGCCGCCTGATCCCCAGCCACTGCATGTGCGCCTTGCGCCCAGCCGTGCCCGATGTGCGCGCAGGCGTGTGCCTGGTAATGGCGGATATCGAAGCGCTCAAGCCCAGCAACACGGGCTGGTTGATTGCCGATGTGGTGCCAGACACCTTTGCGTTTGAGTGGGCGCGGACCGAGGTGGAGCCTGGCTTGCTGGCCTTGCTGGCGGACCCGCAGTGGCAGCCTTATCTGGTCTTTCCCGGCGAGTTTGTGGCGGCGGAGCGGGTGGTGACGGCCTTGCCGGCTGATGAGCCCGCAAACGCCGGCGGCAAGCGCCCGCTGTTTGTGCTGCTCGACGCGACCTGGCCCGAGGCGCGAAAGATGTTTCGCAAAAGCCCTTACCTCGACAAGCTGCCGGTGCTGAGTTTGCAGAGCGAGCAGCTCTCGCGCTACAAGCTGCGGCGTTCGCAGCGCGACACTCACTTTTGCACGTCTGAAGTGGCCGCGCTGTGCCTGGAGCTGGCCGGCGAAACGCATGTGGCCCAGACGCTGGAGGCTTATCTCGACGTGTTTACCAACCACTATTTAAAAGCCAAGCAGCAGCAGCCACTGGACCTGGAGGACGCGGCGCACCAGCGTTTGCGCGGCTTACGTTTGCAGACAGCTGTTGAGGCCGGGCACTAGCAAGCCGGCGGCTGCCAGGCGCACAATGGACGCCCTTCGAAAATAGGGAGCATGCCCATGGTGAACAAAACTTCTCCCCGAACGATTTGCTGGCGGCCCACCTGGAACAGCGCGTCTGAAGGCGCGGGGCTGGAGCATTTGCTGCTGACACACGGCGCGGCCGACAGCGTGGTGCTGGCGATTGATGACGACAGCGAGCCGTTTCGCCTGGCCTATCGCCTCCATTGGGACGACACCTGGCAGCTTCGCAGTGCCGACCTCTTTCTCGCAAAAGGCGGCGCCAGCCGCTTGCTGGGCCTGCGCACCGATGGCAAGGGCAACTGGCAAGACGGCGATGGCCGCAGCCTCGCCGCGCTGGACGGCTGCATGGACATCGACATCTGGCCGACGCCGTTTACCAACAGCTTTCCGATTCTTCGCCAGCCCATGGCGATCGGAGAGCGGCGCACATTTCGCATGGCCTGGGTCGATGGGCCGAACCTGGCGGTGAAGCCGCAAGTACAAGACTACACACGCCTGGACGACAAGCTCTACCTGTTTGAGAACCTGGACGGCAGCGGCTTCAAGGCGGAGCTGCCGGTGGACGAAGACGGCCTGGTGCTGGACTACCCGGACTTGTTCCGGCGCGTGAAGGCCTAAATTGGCACACCCCTGTTGAGGCTCACTGCGTGTAGCCTCCTCTCCCCTTGCAGGGGACGGCGCCTGGGGACGGCGAAGCCGGACCCTCGGCGCCTGCTGGTAGGGAAGCGGCGTGGTGTTGCTGCCTGCTTGCTGCCTACTTGAAGCGCTCGACCACAAAGTCCACGAAGCTGCGCAGCTTGGGTGAACGATAACGGTCGGGCAGGTAGAGGATGCTCATGGGGCGGGTGGCGAGTTCATGATTTGGAAACAACTGAACCAGGCGGCCGGCCTGCACATCGCCCTCCAGCAAAATCGCGGGCTGCAGCACGATGCCCATGCCTTGCAAGGCGGCCACACGCAGCGCCTGCCCCTGGTTGACCTTGAGGCGACCTGACACGGGCACGCGGCAAATATGTTCCTGGTCGGCCAGGCGCCAATGCGCGGTGGCGGAGGGCGAGAAGGCCAGGCACTCGTGCTGGCTCAGTTCGTCGGGCCGGGTGGGTGTGCCGCGGCGCGCCAGGTAGGCGGGAGAGGCGCAGATCATCAGCCGGTAGGGCGCGAGCGGCCTGGCGATGAGCGCTGAATCGGGCACGGGGCCGACACGGATGGCGGCCTCGAAACCGTCCTCCAGCAAATCGGCCACGCGGTCGCTGAGCACCAGGTCGATGCTGACCTGCGGATAACGCTCGAGGTAGTCCGACAGTGCGGGCATCAAGGCCTCGGTGCCGAAAGAGACGGGCGCGGTGACGCGCAGCTTGCCGGCGGGCGCCAGTTGCTGCTGTTGCGCCTGTTCGTCGGTTTCAGCGACGAGCCGCAGGATTTCCTTGCAGCGGACGTAGTAGTCCTCGCCAAAGGGCGTGAGGTGCTGGCGCCGGGTGGTGCGGTTCAGCAGCTGCATGCCCAGGCGTTTTTCCAGCGTGCGCAGGTGGTTGCCGGCCATGGTGGCGGAGATGTCGCAGGCGGTGGCGGCGGCGCTGAGGCTGCCTTTTTCGACGGCGAGCACGTAGACCTTCATGCTGTCGAGCAAGTCCATTGCGCACTCTCACTTTCAAATGAATCAAGGAAATCGGTGTTTATCCCGGTTTGATTCTAAATAACACTGGCGGCTTTCGTTCACGCTCACCGTTCACTTCACCTACGACCAGGAAACCTAAGCACCATGAAAGCCATCCAGCTCACTTCCCATTCCCTGAACGCGTTCCGCCAGGCCGACCTGCCCGACCCCCAACCCGGCCACGGCGAGGTGCTGCTGCGCCTGCGCGCCGCCACGCTGAATTACGCGGACGTGGCGGTCGCCACCGGCGCCTTCCCGGGCGCGACTTTCCCCATGGTGCCGGTGGCCGATGGTGCGGGGGAGGTGGTGGCCCTGGGCGAAGGTGTTGACGCCGCATCCCTTGGCCTGGCGATTGGCGACCGTGTGGTGCCGCACTTCATGCCGGGCTGGCAAGACGGCGCCATGACGCCGCGCAATGTGGCGGCGATGCGCGGCATCACCTTGCAGGGCTCGCTGGCCGAGTATGTGGCCGTGCCCGCGAGCAGCCTGGTCGCCTTGCCCGCGCACCTGGATTTTGTGCAGGGCGCGGCACTGCCGATTGCCGCCACCACGGCCTGGAACGCGGTGCGCTCGGCCACCGTGCGGCCGGGATCGGTGGTGGTGCTGCTGGGCACGGGCGGCGTCAGTATTTTTGCCTTGCAGTTTGCGAAGGCTTCGGGCGCGACGGTGATACTGGCCTCGTCGTCAGACGAGAAGCTGGAGCGCGCGCGCAAGCTGGGTGCGGACCACTTGATCAACTACCGCGCCACGCCGGCCTGGGATGAGCAGGTGCTGAAGTTGACCGACGGGCGCGGCGCCGACCTGGTGGTGGAAACGGTGGGCGAGGCGACCATTGCGCGCTCTATCAACGCGGCGGCCATGGGCGGCACGATTTTTACGGTGGGTTTTGTCACGGGCACAAGCGCAGCGATTGACCTGCTGCCCATCATCGTGAAGGCCTTGCGCATCGTGGGCAACAGCACCGGCTCGGTGGCCGATCTCGCACAGGCGACCCGCGCGATCGCGGCGCACCGCATCGTGCCGGTGATAGACCGCGTGTTTGGCATGGCCGAAACCGCGCAGGCGTATGCCGAACTCAGTGCGGGCGGGCGGCACTTCGGCAAGATTGCCATCGTGCATTGAGCCTTGATGCGCCGCCCGCCCTTGCTTCACGCGTTGACCGACCCCAAAAACGCCGCGGGGTAGCGCAAGCCGGCGGCGGCATCGGGCGCGAAAACCTTGTCAAGCTCGGCCAAGTCCGCCGCGCTCAGCACGACATCGAGCGCGGCTATGTTCTGGTCCAGGTAGCTGCGGCGCTTGGTGCCGGGGATGGGGATGATGTCTTCGCCCTGGGCCAGCACCCAGGCGAGGGCGATTTGCGAGGCGGTGACGCCTTTGGCCGCGGCTATTTCCTTGACGGTTTCGACGAGCGCGAGGTTGCGCTGGAAGTTCTCTTCGGCAAAGCGCGGTGAGAACTTGCGGCGGTAGTCGTCGGCGGGCAGGTCTTCGGGCTTACTGAAGGCGCCGGTCAGAAAGCCGCGGCCCAGCGGCGAGTAGGCGACAAAGCTGATGCCGTGTTCGCGGCAGGCGGCGAGGGTGCCGGTGGCTTCGGGGTCGCGCGTCCACAATGAGTATTCGCTTTGCAGCGCGGCGATGGGGTGGACCTTGCAGGCGCGCGCGATGGTGGCGGCCGAGGCTTCAGACAAACCCAGATAGCGCACCTTGCCGGCCTTGACGAGTTCGGCCATGGCGCCCACGGTGTCTTCGATGGGCACGGTTTTGTCGATGCGGTGCTGGTAATACAGGTCGATCTGCTCAATGCCCAGACGCTGGAGGCTGGCGTCGCAGGCGGCCTTGACGTATTCGGGCCGGCCGTTGAAGCTGCGTGCCCCTTCATTGGCCGGGTCGCGGGTGATGCCGAACTTGGTGGCGATGAACACGTCCTTGCGGCGGCCTGCGATGGCCTTGCCTATCAATTCCTCATTGGTGTAGGGGCCGTACATGTCGGCGGTGTCGAGGAAATTGAGGCCCTGGTCCAGCGCATGGTGGAGGGTGGCAATGGATTCGGCGTCGTCGCGGTTGGCGTAGAAGTCGCTCATGCCCATGCAGCCGAGGCCGATGGCGGAAACTTTCGGGCCGTTGCGGCCGAGGGTGCGGGTTTTGATCATGGTGATTGCGTCCTTTGAAAGCGGGAAAGGTGGGAAGGTAGGGAGGTGGAAAGAAAAAGGGAATGCTCAGGCGCGTTTGGGTTCGGCGCGCATCTCTTCGTAGAGGCGAATCTTTTTGCGTATGTATTGCAGGGTCTCGCGCTGGGTGCGTATCTCTGTCTCGAGGCGTTCGGCATGCGCTTCGAGCAGGGCTTGCCGCTCGGCGACGCTGGTGGCGGCATTGCCCTTGCGCAGCAACTGGGCGTAACGCTGCATGTCGCGCATGGACATGCCGGTGGCGCGCAGGCGCACGAGGAAGTCCAGCCAGCGCATGTCGGCGTCGTTGTAGCGGCGCGCACCGCTGCGCCTGTCTATGGGGGCGATGAGGCCTATCTGTTCGTAATAGCGCAGGGTGTAGGCGCTCAGGCCCGAAGCCTCGGCGGCTTCGGCAATGCTCAAGGAAATGGTGGTGGCGTCAGTCATGGGAGTGACTGTAAAACTTCGAGCGCACTCTAAGTCAAGGGGTCCCGCTCAAAAAACCCTGTTGGCGTTGCGGCTCTTTGCCAAAACCTTGTCTTGTTTCAATCTGCGTAAATCTGCGAAATCTGCGGATAAATTCAATCCACAGATTTCACAGATTTACGCAGATTTAAAACATCAAGGCAATACGACCAAAAACTTTGGCTTGTCCGTTGGTCTTCTGATGGGTTCCTGCTTCAGCGGGTAATCACCACCAGCACACTGCAAGGCGCCTGCGCGATCAGCGATTTGGAGACCGAGCCGCGCCACCAGCGCGCCGCCCAGCCTTCAAGGTGCTTGTGGCCGACCACGATGAGGTCGGCGTCGATCTGTTTGGCGTAGCTTGCGATTTCATCGACGGTTTCGCCGTAGAGCACTTCGCCGCTGGCGTCATGGCCGGCTTCGATGAGGCGGCGCAGGCCGTCGTTGAGGATGCCCCGGTACCTGTCCCTCTCCTGGTCGACGGTGCTCTGGTCATAGATGACGCCTTCGGCGGCGACCACCTGCCGCTGCAGGGGCATGACGGCGATCAGCGTCAAGGAGGCGCCGCTCCACTGCGCGATCTCGCGGCAGTCCAGCAGGGCTTTCTGGCCGGGTGTGGAGCCGTCGTAAGCCAGCAAAATTCGTTTGTACATGATGTGTCTCCCGAATGAAGTGACTGGGCAATTCCAGAATAGGCCTGCCGTGGGGGCCGGTCAAATGATCGCCCCTGCGCCAACGTGGTCGCCCCTCTGGCGGCGCGGAAAGGGCACAGGCGACAATCGGGCACTACAGCCGATTCCACAACGATTCACACACCCGAAGCAGCCCATGACCCAAGACCCCCAGCGCGAACAGGAACTCAAGAAGATGGAACTCTGCGATTCCTGCGCGGGCATACAGCGCAACTGGCGCAAGGCGCCGGGCCACCCGGAGCTGGTGCAGGGCGACCCGCGCCACGAAACACGCCGCCATGGGCTGATCACCATCACGCGCTACAAGTGCGACCGCTGCGGCACGGCCTGGGAATACGAGAACGACAAGACCAACCAGAAGGCCGGCTGGTCGGTGGTTGGGCGCTAGCAGCTCTACACGCGCATGCTTCCCGCGGTTTGAGGCATTGGCTGACGCGGGAAACCTTTGGCCCGGTGCACCATCGAAGCCATGATGAACGCACCGAATACCGACTATTCACCACACCCGGCGCAGGGCATGCAGCGGCGCCGGCTGTTGCTTGCCTCCACACAGTTGGCCCTGGGCGGCGCGGCTTACCTTGCGCTGTTTGGTGCGCATGCACAGCCCAGCTACACGGTGACGACGGCGCAGCTGCAGGATGCGATTGCCCAGCGCTTTCCGGTGCGCAAGCGCGCCAACGGCATCCTCGACATCACGGTGCAGGCGCCGCGGCTGCGCATGATGCCCGAGCAGAACCGGCTGGGCGCCGCGATGGCAGTGGAAGCCGGCGGCCCGGCGCTGCGGCGCGCCTACCCCGGCACTTTTGACCTGGACTTCGCGCTGCGCTATGAGGCCAGCGACATGACGATACGCGCGCATGAACTGCGCGTGAACACGCTGCAGTTTGAAGGCCTGCCGCTGGAGGCTTCCCTGCTGCTGGCCAGCTACGGGCCGCAGCTGGCGGAGCAGGCGCTGCAGGGCGCTGTACTGCACACACTGAAGCCGCAAGACCTGGCGCTGCCCGACAGCATGGGCGTGCAGCCGGGCAGCATCACGGTGACGGCCAAGGGCCTGGTGATCGGGTTTGTGAACAAGCAGCAGCCTTGAGGAGGCCTGCTCCTTTCCCAATTAAGGAAGGGAGTTAAAACTCGAAGCGCGGCGAGGTGCGGCTCAGCAACTGCGTCCTCGGCTCTGTCGCCCAGACAGCCGCCAGCTCCTGCGCAAGCGTGCCCATCAATCTCCCCACATCCTCTGCCGCCGAGGCATGCAAGGCTTCAGCCACGATCAGCACCTCGCGCGTCTCCGCACTGACGGCCGACAGGCCGCTTTGCCGGTTGGTCCAGCGGCGGGCATGGGCGTTGGGCGGCTCGCCCGCATCGGCGAACACCACTTCGCCCGCTTCGGGGTGCTCGATCTCGCCGCCGAAAGTCAGATAGTTTTCCGCGCCGGTGGCGTAGCGCACTTCAAGCTGCTGCTGCACCTTGGCAACGTCAAACACCGCGATCGGGATCGCAAACGCCAGCGAAACGGCATTGCACAAATCAACCAAGGGATGCAGCGAAGGCAGGGTGTTCTCTTTGCGAAAGCGCCGCAGCAGCGACTCGGACGCGCAGCGATATTGCGTGGGTTTAAGGCCCATGCTTGAGAACGCGCGCCGCCAGGCCTGCACTTCGGGGAACTCACCTTCAGGGCCAGCCGCCAGGCGATCCTGAGCGATGGCATTGAAGTGGGCGACGCGCGGGCCCACATCCACATCGGCGCTGATGCCGCGCGCATGCAGCACGCCAGGCACCAAGGCGGGGTAGTCGGCCCAGAGGGCGTCTGAATGGCGAAAGAACATACGGCGCTCCGTTGAAAAGCTTAAGCACCGCGCAGTCTGCCCTCGCGCCGGGCCGGCGTCTTGAACGTTATTGCAGGCTGGCAGCCGTGCGCGCGGCGGCTTGCTGCCAGGCGCCGGGCGTGAAGCCGAACTGGCGCGCGAAGAGGCGTGTCATGTGGCTCTGGTCCGCGAAACCGCAGGACGCGGCCGCCTGAGCGAGGCTGGCGCCGCCGCGTATCAGGCCGCGCGCGCGTTCGGCGCGCTGCTGCAACAACCAGGCGTGGGGCGTAAGGCCAAACGCCTTTTCGAAATGCCGCAACAACTGGAAGCGGCTGAGGCCGGCCATGCGCGCCATCTCGGCCAGCGCAGGCGGTGCAAGCAAATCGGCGGCGAGGCGGTCGCGCACCTGGTGGATGTGCGGGGCGATCGATGCGGCAGCTGGGCCAGCTCGTTCAGCACCCAGGGTGTGGCCGCCCGTGAGCAGCTCACACACCCGCGCCAGCGACTCTTCACAGGCCAGCGCATCGGCAGCCCGGCTTGGACCGCCGCTCCATTGCTGAAGGCGTGACAGCAACTGTTCCAGGGCCCATCGAAGCCGCGCGTCTTGCGCGACGGGGCGGGTCAGCTCCAGCGAGGCGACATCGGACGCACCCATTGCGGCGGCCATGGCGGCGGGCTCGAGGTACAGCATGCGCCAGCGCCGCGAAGGGCCGCCCAGCGGCTGGCCGTCATGCACCTCACCGGGGTTGCACATGATCACATCACCGGCGAAAGCCTCGACTTGGCCGCGGCCGCTGGCGGATTTTTGCGCACCATGCTCGATGAGCCCCACGCCAAAGACGGCATGCGAATGGCGGCGGTAGTGGCGCGCGCTGTCGATGTGCGTGGCGTACACACCTTCCCACGGCGTGGCCAGGACGCGGCATTGGTGCTGGGGCGGGGCGGGCATGAGGCGGATGATGCCACCGCCCGGGCCGCCGCGCCATGCCGAGCCGTGCGGGTAGCAAGACTTCCTACGCGCCTTGCCGGCCCGCCAGCGCCTGGACATAGGCGCGCAGCGATGTGCGGCCGCGCACGGGGGCATCGGCGCTGTAGGGGTGGTCCAGCGTGAGGCGCGTCATCTCCGCATAGGACTTAGCGGCGGCGGGCGAGAAGCCCAGGGCCTTGAAGCCCTCTTCCCACTGCTCGCGCGGCGTGACACGCACCGACACGGGCTTGCCCAGCGCTTCTGAAAACGCCGCGGCCACATCGCCGGGGCTGTATTTCTCAGGGCCTTCGGCATAAAAGAGGCCGGTTTTTTTTGCAGGCTCGGTCATGAGCCGCGCGGCGAGTTCGCCCAGGTCTTGCGGCGCCACCATGGGCAGCTTGAAGTCGGCCGGGAACATGGAGTCGATGACGCCTTCCTCGCGCGCCGTCTTCAGCGCCGCGTCCCAGTTGCTCATGTAGTAGGCCGCGCGTATCACGCTGAAAGGGATGGGCTGGGCTTCGAGGGCTTTTTCCATGTCGTACAGAATGCCCAGGTCGCCCGCGCGCTGTACGGGCTGCGCGCCGTAGGTGGATTCGGCGACGATCTTCTCCAGTCGCAGGCCTTGCAAGGCTTCGATGATGGACCTGACCGTGGCGCGCTCTTCGGCATCGGTATCGGTGGCCGGTGCGGCGGACGGGTTGAGCAGAAAGAGGCGGCTGCCCTGCTGCAGCACTTTGCGCAGGGCCGCCACGTCGTGGACGTCGGCCAGCGCAACCTGGGCGCCCTGCGGCACGCTGCTGGCGGCCTTGCCGGCTTTATGGGCCTTTTTGGGGTCGTGGGTGACGATGGTGATGGGCTCACCGGCCTCGACAAGGCGCCGGCTCAACGCCGAGCCGACATGGCCGGTTCCGCCAAGAATGATGTGCATGGGAATCTCCTGGTTAAAACTTCCATGCTGGCGATGGGAGAGGTGTCGCGGTGACGGCCACCGGAGCCCGGGGAAGTCGGAATGCGCTGACAAGCCAGTGCTGGATGTACCTCGGACGCGTGCGGGTTCAGCGCCGCTGCAACTGCTCAATCGCCCCATGCCAATCTTCCACGTGGTAGCTCAGCACGATCTGGTGGTTCTCGATCGTGTGAATGTCGATGGCCATGATCTCGAAGCCCTTGCCTGTGGAGGGCGCGCCCATGAAAGGGGCGACAGGCGTGGCGGTGGCGCTGCCGCGGACCACAAAGCGATTGCCGACCTGCAGCATTTCCTCGACCTTCCAGTTCAGGTTGGGAGCAATGCCGCCCATGCGCTGCAGCTGCGTGAGGAACTGCTCGCGCGTCTTCACGGGGCTGGCGTAGTCGCCGATGCTGCGCCAGTCGGGTGACAGCACCCTGGCCATGCGTGCGGCCAGGTCAGGGCTGGCGGTGGCGCTGAGCACCTCGCTGTAGAGGGCCTGGACGACGTCCTGGTCGGCGGCCTGGGCTGGGGCGGCAAGGCCGCTTGCCATGGCGATGGCGGTGAGTGTTTTTTTCATGAATGGATTCCGTGGTGGTAATGAAGTGGGCAGGCTTGGGGGCCTCAGTGCTTCAGTGCGATGCACGAAGGATGACCTTGCCGCGGGCGTGGCCGCCGGCGACTTGTTCCAGGGCGGCGCGAGCGTCGTCCAGCGGGTGAATGGTGTCGAGCACGATCTGCAAGTGCTTGGCCTTGAAGGCATCCAGGATCTTGTCGAGGGTTTCTGCGTCGTGTTTGAAGAAGACGAAGGAACCCTGCTGCGCGCCGCGCGCCTTGACGGCGAAGTCGACGGTGCTCACCACAGACCCTTCGGCCGCGAGCACTTGCCAGGAGCGCTCCAGCGTGTCGCCACCTACGGTGTCTATGACCAGGTCCACCCCGCGCAGCAGTGCGGCGAAATCCTGGCGCTGGTAGTCGATGACTTCGTGAGCACCCAGCTCTTTGGCCAGGCCGACGTTGCGGGCCGACGCGGTGGCGATGACGTGGGCGCCGGCCTGCCGGGCGAACTGCACGGCGAAACTGCCGACGCCGCCCGCCGCCGCATGGATGAGCACACGCTGGCCGGCCTGCAAGCTGCCGGCGCCGAACAAGGCCAGCCAGGCAGTGCCGGCGGCCGTGGGCAATGCGGCTGCCTGCTCGAAGCTCATGTCGGCGGGCATGAGGCTCAAGGCCGCTTCGGAAACGACGGCCGCCTGCGCGAAGGCGCCGCCGGCGGTGGGCTCCAGCCGGCCCACGACGCGATCGCCGGGTTTAAAGCGGCGGGCACCGGGGCCCACCTGCTGGACCACACCGGCGAGGTCGGTGCCCAATGCGTAGGGCAGGCTCACCGGGAAGACCTGCTGCATGTAGCCGGCGAGCATCTTGAGGTCCAGCGGGTTCACGCTGGCGGCTGCTATGCGCAGGGCGACCTGGCCCTGGCCCGGCTCGGCCAAGGGGACGTCTTCGAGCATGGCCAGGCTGGGGTTGCCGAATTCGTGGATGCGGAGTGATTTCATGGCGTTGTCTGGGTAGCTTCTCGATGGCTTAGCTGTTGTTGCCGTTGTTGAGCACGGGGAAAGCGCCGATCTGCTGGAACAGGCCGAACCAGTCTTCAAGGTGCCAGGTCCGCTTGATGCGCTCGCCCTCGAATTCGTGGAACTCATGGATGCGAAAGCTCACCTTCTTGCCGGTGGCGGCGATGCCGAAGAGCGGCCCGCGGTGGGTGCCGGTGATCTCGGCGCGCACCGCAGCGCGGCCTTCGCCCATCAGCACATCATGGGCGGTGATGCGCACGTCGGGCAGCGCTTCGATGAAGCCGCGGATGATGGGCTTGAGGCCTTCGGGCCCTGGGCCCTGGCCGGGCGCCAGGGGAATGTCGTCCCAGTCGGCGGTGACGGCGATGTCCATCAGGTCGGGGTTCTGGTCGCTGAAGGCGCGGTACAGCAGGTCTATGGCGTGGCGTTGCGCTTGCTCAAGCTTGCCTTGGCTGGCGGTATTTGAATTGCTCATGCGGGTGATCCTTTGTGTATGGGCAGTGATGTGATGGTTGATGGCGCAATTCTGGTGAGCGCGTTACCATCTGTCCAACAAATGATCTGTATAGATGAGTATTTGATTTATGGATTTTCATGGCGTCGACCTGAACCTGCTGGCGGCCTTTGACGCGCTGATGGAAGAGCGCAACGTGACGCGCGCCGCGGTGCGCGTGGGCGTGAGCCAGCCGGCGATGAGCGCCGCGTTGTCGCGCCTGCGCACGCTGTTTGAAGACCCCCTGTTTCTGCGCAGCGCTGAAGGCCTGCTGCCTACACCGCGCGCCCGGGACCTGGCGGGGCCAGTGTCGGAAGCGCTGCGGCAGCTGGAAACCGTGCTGGTGAAAAAGCCGGAGTTCGACCCCGCCACCGTGACGATGGATTTCACGCTGGGCCTGTCGGACTACCCGGCCTTTGTGCTGCTGCCCGCGCTGCTGAATGCGCTGGAGAAAAAAGCGCCAGGCGTGTCGCTGCGCGTGCGCAGCTTCAGCAGCCGCGACAGCGCCGTCGATCTGCTGGACGCCGGCCTGATCGACGCGGCGGTCGGCGTGCCGCCGACGCAGGCGGAGACGCGGATATTGACCCGCCCCATCCTGCGCGATGAGTTTGTGACCATGGTGCGGCGCGACCACCCGAGCGCGCGGCGCGGCATGAGCATGAAAACTTTCTTGTCGCTGCAGCACGTGCTCGTTTCGCCTGAAGGCGACCGCCATGGCCTGGTGGACGAAGCGCTGGCGCAATTGGGAAAGCGCCGTAATCTGGTGCTGAGCCTGCCGCAGATGTTTGCCGTGCCGGCGGTGATCGCCCAGACCCAGATGACTGCCACGGTGATGAAGCGCGTGGCGCTCAATTCACCGGCGCGGCGCATGCTGGTGCTGTTTCCGCCGCCTGTGACGCTGGCGGACGTGGTCTTCGACCTGATCTGGCACAGGCGCAGCGATACGCACCCGGCCCAGCTGTGGCTGCGGGACTTGATCGAGTCGCTGGCGAAGTCCTTGTAGCCTTGCTCCTTTCCCCAGCGGGGGGAGTTAAAGAAGGCTTCTCAAGCGCCTGCAGCCCATCCGTTACGCAAAGCTATGATCCAACGCGTAGGGGGTGCGCCGCCACGGGCAGGGCCTGCGGCGCACCGGAGGGCGAATAGAGCACTACCCGTGCCTGAAGGCAGGTCGGGTTGGCAATAACAAAAACACCACCATGAAGAAAAACACCAAACTGGCCCTGGGGGCCGCGGGGGCCGTGCTGCTGCTGGCCGTGGGCACGGCCGTCGTGATCAGCGTGGATGCGCGCATCTGGCGCGGCAAGACACCACCGCCGCCCCTTGCGGTGGCCGAAGCAGCCGCGCCGCTGGACACCAGCAAGCTGCTGGCGGGCATGCGCGAGGTGCTGGCCGGCTACCGCAAGATCATCGTGCTGTTTGCCGATGAGAAAGCCCTGGGCGCGAACGAGCGGGCCCAGGCCAACCAGGTGGGCCAGGGCCTGTTCCATGAAAACCGCGAACGCGTGGCGGCGCTGGAAGTGCAGATGGCGGCGCTGGCGGCCTCGAGCAGTGCGCAGCGCTTTGATGCGGTGGCCGGCCTGCTGGATTACATCGAGAGCGACAAAAGCCTGTTCGACGCGGACCGGCTGGCGTTTCGCGAACTGCTGCGCAGCCTGCAGGCCGCGGTGGCAGCGGACACCTCGCTGCCGGCGATCAAGCTGCACAAGCGCATCGGCGAAGACCTGGACGCGCTGCTGGAGATAGAGCGCAATTACGAAAAAGAAATCCGCCTGGTGTTCGGCCGCTTTGAGCCGCGCGCGATTGAACTCAAACGCGAGCGCTGGGAAGACTATGTGGCCAGCCTCAAGAAGCTGTATTCACGCGCGCAGATTTTGAAGGACTTCGGCGTGGTGATGCCCTACCCGCCGCCCAAGGGGCCGACGCGCAAAGCGAAGAACGAGGAAGACGGCGAGGTCTTCGGCTACAGCCTGCCGCCCAAGACGGTGGTGCTGACTTTTGACGATGGACCGCACGGTGTGTACACGGCGGAGATCGCGGCCATCCTCAAGCAGTATGGCGCGCCGGCGATTTTTTTCCAGGTGGGTAGCAACCTGGGCACGGTGGGGGCCGACGGCAAGGCGAAGCTGGGCCCGCGCGCCGAGGTGAGCCGCAAGCTGCTGGAGGCGGGCCACACGCTGGCCAACCACAGTATGACGCATGCGCAGCTTTCCAAGCTCAAGGGCGACGGGCTCAAGTCGGAAGTGCTGGGCACCGACGAGTTGCTTAGGGCGGTGGACGGCCGCCGGTCGCCGCTGTTTCGCTTTCCCTACGGCGCGCGCAATGACGAGGGGCTGGATGTGCTGTCGGGCGCGCAGCTGCGCTCGGTGATGTGGAACATCGATTCGCTGGACTGGGCCGACCCGGTGCCCAGCTCCATCGTGGAGCGCGTGCTGCGCACGGTGGACAAGGAAGGCCGCGGCATCATTTTGTTCCACGACATCCACGAGCGCACGGTGAAAGCCTTGCCGGCCATCCTGGATCACCTGGTGGCCGAGGGCTACCAGTTCGCGGGATGGGACGGCAGCGGCTTCAGCATTGCCAAGGGCGCAGGCGCGGCGCCAGCCCCGGTGGCGGCCAACCCGGGCTACAGCGACTCCTGGGCGGTGGTGATCGGCATTGACGACTACGCCAACTGGCCCAAGCTGCAGTACGCGGTGCGCGATGCGCGGGCGATTCGCGAAACATTGATCCAGCGTTTCGGCTTCAGCGCCGAGCACGTGCTGTCGCTCGAAAACCGGGAGGCGACGCGCAGCGGCATACTCTCCGCCTTCAATGACAAGCTGGCGCGCAGCGGCATGAAAAAGAACGACAGGCTGTTTGTGTTTTTCGCGGGCCACGGCGCGACGCGCCAGCTCAGTTCGGGCCGCGACCTGGGCTACATCATCCCGGCCGACTCCGACCCGAACAAGCTCGCGACCGACGCGGTGCCAATGACGGAGCTGCAGAACATCGCCGAGAACCTGACGGCCAAGCATGTGCTGTTTGTGATGGACGCCTGCTACAGCGGCCTGGGGCTGACGCGCGGCGCGGGCCCGGCCAACTTTTTGCGCGACAACGCCAAGCGCCTGGGCCGGCAGATGCTGACGGCCGGGGGCGCCGACCAGCTGGTGGCCGACGGCGGGCCCAACGGGCATTCGGTGTTTACCTGGACGCTGCTGCAGGCCATGGCCGGCAAGGCCGACCTGAACGGCGACGGCCTGATCACCGCGACCGAGCTGGCCGCCTATGTGGCGCCGGCGGTGGCCGCGGTGTCGCGCCAGACGCCGGCCTTTGGCAGCTTGCCGGGCTCTGAAGGCGGCGACTTTGTGTTCGCGCTGCCGGCCGAGGCGGAATTTTTGAGCGCGCAGACCAGCCAGCTTTCGGGCGATGCGATTGCGCTGAACAGCAAGCTGGACGCGACACGGCCGCCGGTACCCGTGGCCGCCGCGCCCGCTGCCGCGACCACCGTTGAGAGCCCCGCTGTTTTGCCGGTATCGGCCACGGTGGTGGTGAAAGACCTGCAGGGCGGCGAGCAGAAGATCGTCACGCCGCTGGCGGTGCCGAGCTCGGCGCGGCAACTGGCGCAGCGCGCCAACGACCGCGGCCTGCAGCTCTACAAGGAAAAGCAGTACGCCGAGGCCGAGGCGCAGTTCACCGAGGCCTTGAAGCTGCGCCCGGATTTCGCGCTGGCCGCAAACAACCTGGGCTTTGTCTATTTCAAGCAGGACAAGTTCAAGGAAGCGGCGCGCTGGTTTGAGAACACCGTGAAGATGGACCCTTCGCGCGCCATCGCCTACCTGAACCTGGGCGATGCGCATGCCAGGGCCGGTGACGGCGAGAAAGCGAAGAAGGCCTTTCGCGCCTACCTGGAGCTGGCGCCCACGGGGCCGGGGGCGGGGCATGCGAAGCAGGAGCTTGAGAAAGGTTAGGGGGCTGGGCAAGCCCCGGCTGCCGCGAGGGCGAAACGCGAAACGAATAAAGCAAGACGCAAAAAGGGGCAGGTGGTAAACCTGCCCCTTTTTTTCTTGGCTCGCTGATCAATGATGAATGATCAGCGGTCAGCGCTGTGCAATTACTTGCTTGCAGCGGCTTTCACGTCGGTCTTGGCTTCTGCTTTGACGGCGTTGGTGTCGAGCTTGGCGTTGGCCTTGTCGGCGCCGGTGCTCACCTTCAGCGAATCGACCTTGGCGTTGGCATCGACTTTGGTGGAAGCGGCTTTGGCGTCGGCCTTGATGCCGGTCTTTTCAGCTTTGGCTTCAGCCTTGGCCTTGTCGTTTGCATCTGCCTTGGCAGCTTTGGCGTCAGCCTTGGCTTTTACCTTTGCAGCCTTGGCGTCGGCCTTGGCGGTTTTTGCAGCGGCTGCGGCTTCGGCCTTGGCGACCTTTGCGTCTGCCTTGGCATCAACCTTGGCTTCGCTCTTCACGGCGCCGGCGACAGCCTTGTCGGCCTTGGCTTCAGCCTTGACTTCAGCTTTCGTGGCGGCAGGCGTGGCGGGAGTAGCCGGCGCTGCGGGAGCGGTGGTCTGTGCGGCAGCAATACCGACGAACAGGGTGGCGATCAGGGAAGCGAGCAGTTTGTTCATGAGAGAGTCCTTTGGAGATGGAAGTTGAATCGTTGATATCACTAGCCCGTGTTCAACGGAATGACGGCGCGTGCTGTTGACCCAACACACACACCGTTGCACTTGAGGGCTTGCGCTTTACCTCTTTTGTCGCTCTGCGGCGACAAATGCACGCTGCCTGTAGGATGTGACGCATCGAGGCGTCAGGGAAAACCGAACGGCATGCATCACTCAACACCTCCACAAAAAATCGTCATTGCGGGCGGCGGCGTGATGGGCAGCGCGATTGCGTATTTCCTCGCAAGCCATCCGCGCTTTGCCGGTGAGATCACAGTGCTCGAGCGTGACCCGACGTATGCGCAGGCTTCATCGGCCTTGTCGGCCAGTTCGATACGCCAACAGTTTTCGCAGCCGGTGAACATCGCGGTCTCGCAGTTCGGCATTGACTTCCTTCGCAACATCAAAACGCATCTCGCTGTGCACGGCGACGTGCCCGAAATCGGCTTGACGGAGCGCGGCTACCTGTACTTGGCGACGCAAGCCGGCGCGGCGACGCTGCGCGAGAACCATGCGACGCAGCGCGCGATGGGCGTGGAGGTGGCGCTGCTGGAGCCCGCGCAGCTGCGGCAGCGCTTTCCGTGGTTGAACGTGGACGACCTCGCGCTGGGTTCTTTGGGCCTTAGCGGTGAGGGCTGGTTTGACGGCTACGGCCTGCTGATGGCCTTCAAGCAAAAAGCGCGCAGCCTGGGCGTGCAGTATGTGAAGGCCGAAGCCACGGGCTTTGCACACAGCGCTGGCCGCGTGACGGCGGTGGCGCTGCAAGGCGGCGCACAGCTGCCCTGCGACTGGGCAGTCAACGCGGCGGGCGCCTGGGCACGTCCGCTGCTGGAAGGCACGGGGCTGGACTTGCCGGTGTACGGGCGCAGGCGCTGCGTGTATGCGTTTGCGAGCCCCGCGAAGACGCCCGGCTGCCCGCTGGTGATCGACACCAGCGGCCTGTGGTTCCGGCCCGAGGGCGATATCTGGATTTGCGGCCTGCCGCCGGCCGAGGGCAGCGACGACAACGATGCGCCGCTTGAGGTGGACCACGAACTTTTCGACCAGGCCTGGCTGACATTGGCGCATCGCGTGCCGGGCTTTGAGGCGCTGCGCCAGCAGCGCGCCTGGGCTGGTTATTACGAATACAACACGCACGACCAGAATGCGCTGCTGGGCCCGCACCCGCTGTTGCCCAATCTGCTGCTGGCCAACGGCTTCAGCGGCCACGGCTTGCAGCAGTCGCCGGCCGTGGGGCGGGGCCTGGCGGAGTGGATGGTCGATGGGGCTTACACCAGTCTGGACTTGTCGCCGCTGGCGGCCCAGCGCCTGGTGCGCGGCGAGGCTTTGGTCGAGAAGAACGTGATCTGAAGCCCGCTCGCCGTCAGACGGCAAACAGCTTGCCGCTGAACACCCAGTGCAGGGTGCGCACCGTGAGCACGGCGAGCACCACGGTCAGCGCCACCAACAGCAGGCCGGCCAGCCCGTGCAACACCGCGCCGCCGCGGACCTGGGCATAGACGATGGCGGCACTGGCCAGCGCGGCCATCGGAAAGCTGACGGCCCACCAGCCCGGCGAGAAGGGCACGTCGCGGCGGAACACCTTGGGCGAGACCACGGCGAAGACAAACAGCGCGAAGTAGAACAGCGCGCCGGCAAAACGGTCGACCTGGCCGAAGACGTTGACCCAGGCGAGGAAGCCGACGGCAAACGGCGCCAGCAGGATCATCAGCGAAGGCCGCATGCGCTCGGGAAGCGGCTCGCCATGGGCCAGGCGGTGGATGATGAGCGTCCACAGCACCAGCGCGACCATGGCGCCGACAGCCACGGCCAGCAGATTGATTTCACCGGCCCAGGCCATGGGCATGTGGCCGCCGGTGACGCCGATGTCGAGCACGCCGACACCGGGAATGATCCACACCGGCAGCATGTGGGCGGGCGCGAGCCGGCCCTTGAGCAGGCGGCTGCCGGTCAGCAGGCCAAGCGCGAAGGTCACCACAATGCCGGCCGTCCACAGGGCCTGGGCAAAAGCCTGGCCGTAAGGCATGAGCACCGAAGACAACAGCAGCAGGGAGATGGCGAACTGGCCGAAAAAGTTGCCCGAGACCGGGTCCTTGAATTCCTCACGCACGGCGCCCGGGTGCAGCGTGAGCTTGGCGAGGTAGCCGGCCGAGTGCGCGATGAACACGGCGAGCGCAAAGAAGCCCATGGCTTCACCAACAGCTGCGGGCGCGCCGAAAGCGGGCACCGCCAGCCGCCAGGCCAGCGCCATGCCGGCCAGGCCCATGACGGCGCCGTAGAGATTGATGGGCAATGGGCGGATCGAATACCTGCCGCCGCGCAAAGCGGGGCTGGCTGCGTTGGGGACGCTGGCGATGGCGGGGCCGGCGGGAGCCGTGACGGTGTTCATGGGGATCTATTGGCAGGATTTGTCGGATAGGTAATTTTCGGCTAAGCTGCCCCGGATTCAATGCCGCAAAACCGGCCAATCCAGCCAAAGAGGCCTCCATGTCCGCCACCTGCCAGGTTTGCATACTCGCCGTGCCGCGGGTCCAGTTGCTGGACGTGATTGGGCCGGCGGACGTTTTTGCGGAGGCCGCGCAGCAGCTGGGCAACCCGCGCGCCTATCGCTTGCAGCTGATAGGGACCGAAGCGGGCGAGCTCAAAGGCAGCAACGGCATGCGCATGGTGGTGGACAGCACCATCCACAATCACCGCGGCCGCATCGACACGCTGCTGGTGGCGGGCAGCCCGCTTCCCGAAGAACTGGCCGGCAAGGCGGAGACCAGCGCCTGGCTGGTGCGGCAGGCACGCTCGGTGCGGCGGCTGGGATCTGTCTGCACCGGGGCCTTCCTGCTGGCGGAGGCGGGCCTGCTGGACGGCAAGCGCGTGGCCACCCACTGGAATTCGACGGAGCGGCTGGCAGCCTGCTTTCCCGCGCTGCAGGTGGAGGCAGATGCGATCTACGTGAAGGACGGTAGCACCTACACCTCGGCCGGCGTGACGGCGGGCATGGACCTGGCGCTGCACCTGGTAGAGGAAGACCACGGGCGCGACATCGCCCTCAAGGTGGCGCGCAAGATGGTGATGTTCCTCAAGCGTCCCGGCGGCCAGTCGCAGTTCAGCGCGCACCTGGCGGCGCAAACGGCCGACAAGTCGGTGGTGCGCGAAATCCAGGACTATGTGCTGGCGCACCTGGACCAGGACCTCTCGGTGCCGGCGCTGTGCCGGCGCGCCGCGATGAGCGAGCGCAACTTCGCGCGCGTATTCCGCGCGGCCACCGGGCTGACGCCGGCTGCCTTTGTGGAGGCGGCACGCATTGACGAGGCCAGGCGGCAAGTCGAGACGTCGGAGGTGCCGATCAAGAAGCTGGCGGATTCGCTGGGCTATGCCAATGTGGACGGCTTCAGGCGCGCCTTCGCGCGGCGCCTGGGCGTGAGCCCGAATGATTACCGCAAGCGCTTTGCGGGGCAGCGGGCGGGTTGAGCGGTTCTGTACAGGCTCAACGCCCAGTCCGCCTCATTGCGATCAACCTCGTGGCTTTACGCGTTCTCCTCCTGGGAGAAGGAAGGGATGAGGGCTGCCGGCCTCTGTCTTGCAGGCCGTAACTAGCTCTGGCGCTCTTCCAGGATGGGCAGGGTCAGCTCGTAGCCCGTGCTTCGTCCGCCGCCTTCGAGCTTGCGCAACACGCCGCGCTCCAGCAGGTCCGTGATGTCTCGCAGCGCCGTATCGGTCGAGCATTTGGCCATGGCGGCCCACTTGGCGGTGGTGAGCTTGCCGTCAAAGCCGTCGAGCAGACGATTAACGAGCTTGATTTGCCGCTCGTTCATGGGCGTGCCGGCCCAGCGCTGCCAGAACTGCGCCTTGCCCAGCACGCTGGCCAGCAGGCTATCCGCGCCTTGCACCGCGCGCAGCAGGCAGCCAAGAAACCAGGCCAGCCAAGGCGTGATGTCCAAGCTGCCTTTCTGTGTCGATTCAAGCTGGTCGTAATAGTCTTTGCGTTCACGCTGGATTTGCGCGCTGAGGCTGTAGAAACGCTGGGAGGTGCCTTCCGCCCGTGCCAATGTCATGTCTCCCACGGCACGCGAGATGCGGCCATTACCGTCATCAAAGGGGTGCAGCGTCACCAGCCACAGATGGGCCAAGCCGGCCTTGATGAGCGGGTCCCCGGGAACATCGCTGTTAAACCATTGCAGGAACGCCGCAGTCTCGCTCTCCAGCATTTGGGCAGGCGGCGCCTCGTAATGCACAAACTGCCTGCGCGCGGAGCCCGAAACCACCTGCATGGGGCCATGCGCGTCATCGCGCCATGCGGCGGTGCGGATGCGCATCATGCCGCTATAGCCGATGGGGAACAGCGCGGCATGCCAGGCGAACAGCCGCTCGGCCGTCAGGGGCTGGTAATAACGGCTGGTGGCGTCGAGCACCATGTCGACCACGCCATCCACATGCCGGTCGGCGGGTGCCAGTGCGCCTATGTCCATGCCCAGCCTGCGCGCGATGGACGACCGCACGGCCTGCAGCCCCAGGTGCTCGCCTTCGATTTCGCTGGTTTTGATGACCTCTTGTGTCAGTACCTGCAAAGTTGCCTGATCGCGTTGCGCCAGCCCGAGTTCGGCCATCCGCCCTATAAGACGCCCTTGCGCGTGATGTACTTTGGCCAGCGGTTCAGCCAGGATGGCCGCGTTAAAGCGCCACTGCGGCCAGTCAGGCTGCTGCCAGAGATACAGAGGGGGCAAGTCGGGATGCATGCGGTAATTATGCCCGTATTCACCGCAAATTGTGCGGTGAATACGCCAGCTTATCACCGCATGCACCCGGCTAGAAGCCGCCCCTGAACCGCATTCCTGGAAATACGGCTCATTTTTTGAGCCGTATTTAGCAGTATTGAGCCGTACTGGTTTGCGCTTTACCTCTACTTCTCGCTGTCCAGATGCCCCATCTGTTCGGCGCCATAACGCGTGCCGGCCACGGCATCGGCGGGCAGCGCGGCTTCGATGCGTTGGAGGTCGTCGGCGCCCAGCGTGAGCTTGAGCGCGCCCAGCGATTCGTCGAGCTGCTTGAGCGTGCGCGAGCCGACCAGCGCGACCATGTCCACGCCCAGTGCCTTGCCGCGCGCGATCACCCAGGCAATCGCGACCTGGGAGGCCGTGGCGCCCAGGCCGGCGGCGAGTTGCTGCAGCACCTCGACGAGACGCTGGTTCTGGGCGGCGTTGTCGCCGGTAAAGCGCGGCAGGTGGGCGCGGAAGTCGTTCGGGCCCGTGGGCCTGGAGCCCGACAGCAGGCCGCGCGAGAGCACGCCGTAGGCCGTGACGCCTATGCCCAGCTCCTTGAGCACCGGAAAGATTTCGGCTTCGGGCCCGCGGCTGATGAGCGAGTACTCGATCTGCAGGTCGGTGATGGGGTGCACGGCGTGGGCCTTGCGGATGGTGTCGGCGCCGACTTCGCTCAGGCCGATGTGGCGCACAAAACCGGCTTTGACCATGTCGGCGATGGCGCCTATGGTGTCTTCGATGGGCACGTTCGGGTCCAGCCGCGCGATGCGGTAGATGTCGATGTGGTCGGTGCCCAGGCGCTGCAGGCTGTGGGCCAGGAAGTTCTTGACGGCGGCGGGCCGGCCGTCCATGCCGATCCAGCCGGCGCTGGGGTCGCGCAGCGCGCCGAACTTGACGGAGACCAGGACCTCGTCGCGCCGGCCCTTGAGGGCGCGGCCCAGCAGCATCTCGTTGTGGCCCATGCCGTAGAAGTCGCCGGTGTCGATGAGGTTGATACCGGCGTCGAGCGCGGCGTGGATGGTGGCGATGCTTTGCGTCTCGTCACTGTCGCCGTACATGCCGGACATGCCCATGGCGCCCAGGCCGATGGCGGAAACGGATTGCGGGCCTTTGGCGCCCAGGCGGGTTTGGGGGAGGGTGGTGGTGTTCATGGGGAGCCTTTCGTTGAAATCAGAGTCAGTGCAGAAGTGGATCGGGGGGAATCGGTAGAAGGACTGTATTGGGATTGAATAAAAGAATAAACTGCGCTAATTCAAAATAACTGTTACTGATTTCACGAACAAAAGGCTTGGGCCATGAGTGTCGACCGCTACAAAGCGATGGAAGTGTTTAACCGCGTGGTGGAACTGGGCAGCTTTACCGCGGCGGCCACGGCGCTGCACCTGCCCAAGGCGCGTGTGACGACGCTGGTGCAGGAGCTCGAGGCCCACCTGGGCGTGCGGCTGCTGAACCGCACCACGCGGCGGCTGAGCCTGACGGATGACGGCGCGCTGTATCACCAGCGCGCGCTGGCCATGGTGCAGGACATGGGCGAGCTCGAGGGCGCGCTGCGCCGCTCGGTGGCCACGCCGGCCGGGCGGCTGCGGGTGGACGTGCCGGCCGCCGTGGGGCGGCATGTGATTTCGCCGGCGCTGCCGGACTTCTTCAAGCGCTACCCCGACATGGTGCTGGAGCTGGGCAGCAGCGACAGGCCGGTGGACCTGGTGGCGGAGGGCGTGGACTGCGTGATACGCGGCGGCCTGCTGCACGACGAGACTCTGGTGGCGCGGCCGCTGGGCCGCTTCAGGGTGGTGACCTGCGCCGCGCCCGCCTACCTTGCGCAGTACGGCACACCGAAAACGCTGGAAGACCTGGAGCAGCACCGCTTCGTGAACTTCCATTCGGCCAAGACGGGCAGGATATTTCCGTTTGAGTTTTCAAAAGGCGATGAGGTGCGGCAGATCAACCGCCCGCACTGGGTGACCTGCAACGACGCCGACAGCCACATGAGCGCGGTGCTGGCCGGCCTGGGCCTGTCGCAGCCGCCGCTGACACGGCGCACCTGCGCGCTGCTGGAAAGCGGGGCGCTGGTGCGCGTGCTGCCCGAGTGGCAGCCCGAAGCCCTGCCCATGGTGGTGATGTACCCGCGCAACCGCCACCTGACGGCCAAGGTGCGGGCCTTTGCCGACTGGGTGGCGGAGGTGTTCAAGGCGGAGTTCGCGGCGGGGGCGAAGCTCTATCCGCAGTAATCCGCGGTAAAGGCGGCGCCCCGCGGCGGTCGCTGCAGTATCAGGCGGCGCGGCTCAGCTTGACGGGCGCGAAATCGACCGGCACCGCGAACGCCACGTTGACGTAGTTGGTGAACAGGTTGAGCGCCACATGCGCGAGGATCTCCACGATCTGCTCGTCGCTGAAGCCGGCCTGGCGAACGGCCTGCACGTCGGCGTCGGACACATCGCCTCGTTCGTTCACGAGCTTGAGTGCAAATGCGAGCGCCGCGGCGGTGGCCGGGTCGGCGGATTCACCGCGCTGCGCGGCGGCCAAGCCTTCGGCGCTGACGCCGGCTTTGCGGCCGAGCGCCGTGTGGGCGGCCAGGCAGTACTCGCAGGCGTTGCGGTCGGCGACCGCGACGGCGATCTGCTCGCCGAGCTTGGCGTCAATGACACCGCCGCCCAGAGCGCCGAAGGAGCCCCACATGCTTTTGAGCGCGGCCGGTGAATTGGCGACGGCCTTGAACATATTGGGCGTGGCGCCAAAGGCCTGGTTCACCTGGTCGAGCAGGGCCTTGCGGTCTGCGGAGGCGGCGGCGGGAGCGATCAATGGAATGCGTGACATGGTGGAAGTCCTTGAGAAATTGGAAATGAGGGGATGAAGGTTTCGTGCGGCGGGGCCTATGGGGTCCTTTTTTGGTCTTTGGTCCTTTGGGTCCTTGGCTGCACGGAATGAAGTTTCCCGCGACAATCAGGATTTAATGGATGAATTAATCCATCAAATCATCCTTTTCGTCCAATCACTCCCTCCAAAAAAGCCCCAACACCGCCATGAATGAAGGACTTGACCGGCTCTCCGCGCTGATGGACCGCTTTCGCGTGCGGGCCCACATGTTTCACAACGGGCCGCTGTGCGGCGTCACGCATTTCACGCCTGAGGCCGGGCTGGGGTTTTTGCATGTGATGCGGCGCGGCACCATGGTGGTGACGCACCGTGCCGGCACGGGTGCGCCCAAGCGGGTCACGGTGAACGAACCCAGCCTGGTGTTCTACCCGCGGCCTTTGGCGCACGACTTCCACAATGCACCGGTGGAAGGCGCCGACTTCACCTGCGCGACGCTGGCGTTTGACGGCGGGGCCAGCCACCCGCTGGCGCGTGCCCTGCCGGCGCTGGTGGTGCTGCCGCTTGCGCGCGTGCAGGGGCTGGAGCACACGCTGGCGCTGCTGTTCGCCGAGACGGAACAGGTGCGCTGCGGCCAGCGGCTGCTGGCCGACCGGCTGTTTGAGGTGTTGCTGCTGCAGTTGTTGCGCTGGCTGCTGGACCATCCGCAGGAAGGCGGCGCGCCGGAAGGCTTGCTGGCGGGACTGGCCGAGCCGCGCCTGGCGCGCGCGCTGGTCGCGGTGCATGAAAACCCGGGCGAAGCCTGGAGCCTGGAGCGGCTGGCGCAATCAGCCGGCATGTCGCGCAGCGCGTTCGCGTTGCTGTTCAAGCAGAAGGTCGGGCAGGCGCCGGCGGACTACCTCGCGACGTGGCGGCTGGCGATTGCCCAGACCGAATTGCGCGGCGGCCAATCCCTCAAGGCCATTGCCGCGCAACTCGGTTATGCCAACGCTTCGGCGCTGTCGCGATTGTTTGTGCAGAAGACGGGGGTGTCGCCGCGCGAGTGGGCCAAGGCGACGGTGTAAGCGCCGCGCCTAATTGTTGCGCAACGCATACGCCCGCACATAGTCGCCCGCGCGCGTGCCCAGCGAGCCGTGGCCACCGGCCACCACGAGCACATACTGCCGGCCGTCGGCGCCGGTGTAGCTCATGGGTGTGGCCTGGCCGCCGGCGGGCAGGCGTGACTTCCAGATTTCATCGCCGTTGTTGACGTCATAGGCGCGCACATAGTCGTCCACCGTGCCGGAGAGGAAGGCGACGCCGCCGGCGGTGGCAAGCGGGCCGCCCAGGTTGGGCACGCCCATGCGGAAGGGCAAAGGCAGAGGCGTGAGGTCGCGCACCGTGCCGTTCTTGTGCTGCCAGGCGATGGTGCCGGTGCTGAGATCGGCGCCGGCCACATAGCCCCAGGGCGGCGCCTGGCAGGGAATGCCCAGCGGCGACAAAAAGGCACTGAGCTTGACGGCAAACGGCGCACCGAAGTTTTCATTGAGCGACGGCAGACTGCCCTGGGGCCGCTGCCCGCCCTGCACCATCAAGCTGCTGTCGTCGGTGCGGGGTACGAGCTTGGAAACAAACGCCAGGTAGGTCGGCGTGGTGAAGGCCATCTGCCGCACCGGGTCGACGGCCACGCCGCCCCAGTTGAAGACGCCGAAGTTGCCGGGATAGACCAGGGTGCCCTGTGTGGACGGCGGGGTGAAGCGCCCCTCATAACGCAGGCGATGAAACGCGATGCGGCAGTAGAGCTGGTCGAACATGGTGGCGCCCCACATGTCGCGGCCGGTGAGCGGCGGCGGGTTGAAGGACAGCGCCGACCTGGGCTGGGTGGGCGCGCTCGTGTCGCCCTGCGCGGCGCCCTGGGGCGCGGGGAACTCCGTGACCGGCAGCAGCGGCGTGCCGGTGCGGCGGTCCAGCACAAAGATCTCGCCCTGCTTGGTGGGCTGCACGAGCGCGGGCACGCGGTTGCCGTTGATGTTGAGGTCCAGCAGGCTGGGCTGGGCCGGCACGTCGTAGTCCCAGAGGTCGTGGTGCACGGTCTGGAAGTTCCAGCGCACCTTGCCGGTGGCCAGGTCCAGCGCGACGACGGACGACGAATAGGTTTCCACGGCCGGGCTGCGCTGCCCGCCCCACTGGTCAGGCGGCTGGTTGCCCAGCGGCACATAGACCATGCCCAGCGCTTCGTCGACACTGGAAATCGACCAGCTGTTGGGCGAGTTGGCCGTGTAGGTCTGGCCTGGGCCGAGAGGCGCGCTGCTGTCGGGCCGGCCCGAGTCCCAGGCCCAGACCAATGCGCCGGTGTTGATGTCGAAGGCGCGGATGACTCCCGACTGCTCTTTGGTGGAGACGTTGTCGAGCACGGTGCCGCCGACGATGATGAGGCGGGACGTCACCACGACGGGCGAGGTTGAGTAGTAGGCGCCGGGCTTGCGGTTGGGCATGCCGGCCCACAGGTCTATCTGCCCCGTGCCGCCGCCGAAAGCCGTGCAGGGCTTGCCGGTTTCAGGACTGAGCGCGATCACGCGCCCGTCGGCCGTGGGCATGAAGAGCTTGGCTGCGCAGCTGTTGCCACCACCGCCGGCCGCTGCGGGCGTGGCCGGCGGCGGCTGGTAAGACAGGCCGCGGCAGGTCAGGTGCTGCAGCGCGAGCTTGTCCTGGATTTGGGGGTTGAAGCGCCAGGCTTCGGCGCCGGTGGTGGCGTCGAGTGCGATGACGGACTGGTGCGGCGTGCAGAAAAACAGCCGGTTGCCGACCTTGAGCGGCGTCACCTCGAAGGTGGTTTCCTGGGGATCGCCGGGCTGGCCGCGCATGTCGCCGGTGCGGTACTGCCAGGCCATTTCCAGTTGCTTGACGTTGTCGGGCGTGATCTGCGCCAGCGGCGAGTAGCGCTGGCCGTGGCCGGTGCGGCCGTAGGCATGCCATTCACCGTCGGGCACCGCATCGGCCGGTTGCGGCGCGGCCGTCGCGCCCATGGGCGGCAGGGGCAGTATGCCGACCAGGCGGTTGTCATCATGAAACCACGTAACGATCGCCGCGACCAGGAAAGCGCCCAGCACCGAACCCAACGCCCAGCGGCCACCGCGCGCGCCCAAAAAGCCCTCGTGGCCGATGGAGTTGATAGGCCAGGTACGGGCGACCCGGGGCGTCAGCAGGAAAAGCCCGATCAGGAACACCACGCCGCCGCGCGCGGCCAGCGGCCACCAGTCGAGTCCGACCTCCCACAGCGACCAGACCAGTGTGCCGCCGACCAGCAGCGCGAAAACCCACAAGCCGGACGGACTGCGGCGCGCCAGCAGCACACCCGCCAGCACAAAACCCAGGCCCGCAAGCAGGTAATAGGAGGAGCCCCCCAGCACCACCAGCCAGCACCCGGCAAGCAGCAGGGGCACGCCGAGTACCAGCAGGACAAGGCCCGCAGCCCAGGCCGTGCGGCGTTTGAGTGGGTCGACGGGCTCGAGAGCGGGGTTGGCAATGGGGGGGTTGTAAGTCGACATTTTGGTTTGTTGTTGGGGGCCGCGTGATGCATGTCAAACGCGTGTCAAACGCATGTCAAAGTGGGCGGCCTTTCAGCAATCTAGACCGCATAAGCCGGTTTGACTGTCAGCCTGTAACTGAGAGCGCTGTAGGAACCCGGGTTGGCCAAGAAATGGACTACAAGCACTTCGGCAAAAGGCCCGCACCGTCCACGCACGTCCGGCGCGATGGTGAAGGGTCGGCAGGTTCTGCTACGCGTTGCCTCGTTTGCCTCGTCGTATTTGCGCGGCCCTGCAGTTTGTTTTGTAGATCCACTTTCAAGGAGTTCACCATGCCATTCACCAACACTTTTCACCGCACGACCCTGGCCGCTGCGGCTGCCGCCGTGGCGCTGGCCGTCGCACCGGGCGCCTGGGCACAGAGCACGAACGCCAGCGGCGCCGCGAAGGCTGATGCGCGCGCGAACAGCAGCGCTGCCAAGGGCGATGCCTCCAAGCTGGACCGCGGCGACCGCCAGATGATTGAAGACCTGGCCCAGGCCAATATGGCCGAGGTTGACGCCGGCAAAATGGCGCTGGAAAAATCGCAGAACGCCGACGTGAAGAAATTCGCGCAGCACATGGTGGACGACCACACCAAGGCGCTGGGTGAAGTCCAGGCTTTGGCCACGGCCAAGAACGTCACGCTGCCGGACGGCGCTGGCCCCGTGGCCAAGACCAAAGCCACCGCGCTCAAGGCCTTGTCGGGCAACCTGTTCGACAAGGAATACGCCAAGCACGCAGGTGTGGGTGACCACGAAAACACCGTGAAGCTGCTGCAGAAAATCCAGAAAGAGGGCAAGGACAGCGATCTCAAGGCCCTGGCCGGCAAGATGCTGCCCACCGTGGAGCACCACCTGGACATGGCCAAGCAGCTGCCTGCCGCCAAATCCTGAGTTAGCTTTCTAGCTTTTCGGTTCTTGTTTACGGCGCCGGCCCTTCGCGGCCGGCGTCAGTTCGTGCGGCTCCAGGAAGAAGGCCTTGTTGCCCGACAGCCGCTCCACCGCAAGGTCGATGAAGGCCCGCGCACGCGCGGGCTGCGCATTGCGGCTGCCGTAATACACATGCAGGCCCAGGTGGTCAGTGACGTGCTGCGTGAGCAGCGGCACCAGCTTGCCCGTGCGCACCAGCGGCGCGGCAGTGACGCCTATGAGCTGGCCCACCACTTGGCCGGCGACAACCGCGCGGGCCTCCAGGTCGACGTCGTTGGTCAGGAATGACGCCGCGATGTTGCGGCCCACCACTTCTTCGCCGACCTTGAATTCCCAGGGCATGGCCTTGCCGGTGCCCGTATGGCGAAAGCCGCTGCAGCGGTGGCCGGCGAGCTCGTCAATGCTTTGCGGCGCGCCGTTGCGCGCGATGTAGGCCGGTGAGGCGCAGACGATGAGTTGAAGCGGCAGGATGCGCCGCGAGATGACGCCGCCCTCGGGCGGCGAGCCGGCGCGAAAGCCGACGTCGACGCGGTCTTCGACCCAGTTGCCGATGCGGTCGTCCATCTGGATGTCTGGGTCCACCTGCGGATAACGGCGGCAATATTCCTCGAGCACCGGCCACAGCACCTCTAGCATGATGGATCGCGGCACCGCAATGCGCAGCGGCCCCGCAATGTCTTCACGGCCGCGCCGCGCACCGTGTAGCGCGCGCTGCAGGGTGGAGAGGCCGGGCTGCGCGGCCTGCAGGAATTGCTCGCCCTCTTCGGTGAGGCTCAGGCTGCGCGTGGTGCGGTGGAACAAGCGCACGCCGAGGTGCTTTTCAAGTTGCACCAGCGCCTGGCTGGCCGCCTGCGGCGTGATGGCCTGCGCGGCGGCGGCCTGGCGCAGGCTGCCTAGCTCGGCGGCCTTGGCGAAGGTGGCAACGGCGCGCAGTTCGTTGAAGGCCATGGCGGGCTCCTTGCGTGTTGTGGGGCTGTGGATTCAGTCCCATTGTCATGTTTTACTTGATTATGAACCCAGTGATTGAGGCCTATTCAACACGCAATTGAAAACCTACATTGCCCTCCTCAGCAACTTTTTTGAATATTTTTGAAGGGGCAAGACCATGGATGCAGCAAACACCAAGACCAATTTCAAACGCGTGTGGATGATCACCGGCGCGGCGCGCGGCATAGGCGCACGCATCGCCGAAGCGGCGCTGGCACGTGGCGAGGCGGTGGTGGCAACCTCGCGCGACGCGGACTCGGTGCGCAAGCGCTTTCCTGAAAGCGATGCGCTGCTGGCGCTGCCGCTGGACGTGACCGACGAGGCCCAGGCCGCCGCCGCGGTGCAGGCCGCGCTGGCGCGCTTCGGCCGCATCGACGTGCTGGTCAACAACGCGGGCTACGGCCTGCTGGGCGCGGTGGAGGAAGCCACAGCCGATGAGGTGCGGCGCCTCTATGACACCAATGTGTTCGGCCTGCTCAACGTGACGCGCGCGGTGCTGCCGTCCATGCGCGAACGCCGCAGCGGCCATGTGATCAACATCTCGTCGCTGGGCGGCTACCAATCGGCCCCGGGCTTTGGCGTGTACTGCTCGACCAAGTTCGCGGTGGAAGGCCTGAGCGAAGCGCTGCACGGCGAGCTCGCGCCGCTGGGCATCCATGTGACGGTGGTGGAGCCGGGTTATTTCCGCACCGACTTCCTGGACAGCAACTCGCTGTCGGTGTCGCCGCGCATGCTGGACGACTACGCCGCGAGCGCCGGGAAGGTGCGTGTGGCCGCCACACAGATCAATCACAAGCAGGCGGGCGACCCGCTGCGGCTGGCGCATGCCATGCTGGTGCTGGTGGATTCCGCCACGCCGCCGCTGCGCCTGCCCATGGGCACGGACACGCTGCAGGTGATTGCCGACAAGCACGCCTTTGTGAACAGCGAACTGAAGGACTGGAAGGCGCTGGCCGCTTCGACGGACTTCCCCAAGGAAGCGCTGGCGGCCTGAGCTGAGGTGGTGAAATAAAAAAGGCCTCGCGAGAGGCCCTTTTTTGTGCGCGAAAGCTTGCCGACTCAAGCGATTGAGTCGGTTCAGGCCGCGCAGGGTACGAGCTTCTTCACCGGCCACATCCGCACCACCAGGGCCGCCGCACCGGACACCGCGGCCATCACGCACACGCCCTGCCAGCCGGCATGCGCGAGCACCACGCTGCCCAGCCAGGCGCCGCTGGCCATGCCGCTGAACATGCCGATGAAGAGCACGGCGTTGAGGCGGCTGCGCGCGGCGGGTTCTATGCCGTAGATGATGGTCTGGTGCGCGATCAGCGTGGCCTGCGCGCCCAGGTCGAACACCACGGCGCCCAACGCAATCAGCCACAGCTGGTTGGGGCCCAGGGCCATGGCGATAAAGGCGGCGACCACCAGCGCGGCGCCCAGCCGTGTCACGAGTTCGGGCCCTTTGCTGTCGGCGAGGCGGCCGGCCAACGGCGCGGCCAGCGCGCCGGCGGCACCGGCCAGGCCGAAGGCGCCGGCCGCGCCGCTGCCAAGGTTGAAAGGCGCGGCGTGCAGCATGATGGCCAGCGTGGACCAGAAAGCACTGAAGCCGATGCTGATGAGCCCTTGGGCCAGGGCCGCGCGGCGCAGCGCGGGATGGCGCTTCCACAGCGTGGCAAGCGAGCCCAGCAGCGCCAGGTAGGGCAGCTGGGTGGTCGGCTCGAAACGCGGCAGGCGCCGCCACACGGCCAGGCCCAGCAGCGCGATGCTGAAGGCCGCGGCCACAAACATGCTGCGCCAGCCGAACTGCTCGGCGACCACACCGGCCACCACGCGCGAGAGCAATATGCCCAGCAGCAGGCCGGTCATCACGGTGCCCACGGTTTTGCCGCGATGGGATTCAGGCGCGAGTGTGGCGGCGGCCGGAACGATGTCCTGCGCCAGCGTGGCGGCCAGGCCGATGGCCAGGCTGGCCAGCGCAAGCACCGCCACCGAGGGCGCGGTGGCGGCCAGCAACAAGGCCAGCACCAGTGCAGCGGCCTTGCCGAGGATGATGCGGCGGCGGTCATATCGGTCGCCCAGCGGCGCGAGCAGGCCAATGCCCAGCGCGTAACCGAGCGTGGTCAATGTGGGGACCAGGCCGATAGCGGCCGGCGTGGTTTTGAATTCGGCGAGCAGCAGGGCCAGCATAGGCTGGCTGTAATAGAGCGAAGCAGCGGCCAGGCCCGCGCCGGTAGCGAGCAGAAGAATCAAGGGAAACGGCAAGCCCGGTCCGGTTTGGTCATGCGTCATAGCGGTGGAAGTCATGGCAAAAGTCCTGATTTGAGACAGGACGCAAGTATGCGGGGCAGGTTTTACGCTGTGAAGACGGCTATTGGGCACAATGGTCATACGTATTACGCATACAACCGCCTACCCCCAAACATCACCATGAAAACCGCGCCGGACCGTATTGAACTGATGCAGACCTTTGTGCGCATCGTGGAGGCGGGCAGCCTGTCGGCCGCCGCCGCGCAGATGAACACCACGCAGCCCACGGTGAGCCGGCGCCTGCAGGCGCTGGAGCGCTCGCTGGGGCTGAAGCTGCTGCAGCGCTCCACCCACGCGATGAAGCTGACCGAGGACGGCGAGCGCTGCTTCGCCCACGCCAAGGAATTGCTGGGCAACTGGGAGGCCCTGGAAGCCGACCTGCGCGGCACGCAGGAAGTCCCGGAGGGCACGCTGCGCGTGGTCGTGCCGCACGCCTTGGGCCAGCAGCAGTTGGTGGGGCCGGTGGTCGACTACCTGGGACGCCACGAGCGCGTCACGGTGGAATGGCTGCTGCACGACGGCACGCCGGACTTCATCGCCCAGGGCATTGATTGCGCGGTGCACGTGGGTGCGGTGGAAGACCCTTCGCTGGTGGCCGTGAAGATCGCCGACGTCCGGCGCATTGTGGTGGCCGCGCCCTCCTTGCTGCAGGGCAAACCGCCGCCGCTGCAGCCGGCCGAGCTGCACGCCTTGCCCTGGCTGGCGCTGCAGACCTTTTACCGCAACGAGGTGGTGCTGATACGCCGCCATGCAGACCAGCGCCGCGAAGAGCATCGTTTCGCGATACGGCCGCGCCTGGGCACGGACAGCCTGTTCGCGCTGCGCAATGCCACGCTGCTGGGCCTGGGCGCGAGCATCGCCTCGACCTGGCTGGTGGCGGGCGATGTGGCCGAGGGCCGCCTGCTGCACCTGGCGCCCCAGTGGTGCGCCGAGCCGCTGCCGGTCTACCTGATCTATCCCTATTCGAGCTTTTACCCGGCCAAGCTGCGCCGCTTTATCGAAGCGCTGCGCGAGGGGCTGCCAGCGGGCATGGGGCTTCCGTCACGCGAAGGGCCCACGGCGGCGTAAGGTGGCCTAAGGCGGCTCAGGCGTCCTGCGCGTCGCGGGCCTGCTCCTGCAGCCACGAAGCGAAGGCTTCGACTGCGCGGTTCCTGTGGGCCGTGGCCGAGCTCTGGCACAGGTAGTAGCTGCGGCCGGTGGGAACGCGAATGTCGAAAGGCAGGACCAGTTGGCCGCTGCGCAGCTCGCTCTCGATGAGACAGGGCTGTATGACGATGGCGCCCATGCCGGCGCAGGCCGCGACGATCAGGTTGTTGCCCAGGTCAAAGCCGGGGCCCAGCGCGGGCAGGGGCTGTTTCACGCCCGCAGCTTCCATCCACACGGCCCAGTTGGCCGGGTAATTGATGTGATGGAGCAGGGGGTGCTTGGCCAGGTCCGCTAGCCGCTTGATGTTGCGCGCCAGCGCGGGCGTGCAGGCCGGCGTGATCTCCCTGCCCAGCAGGTAGCGCCCCTGGATGCCGCGCGGCCACTTTTTGCCGGGGTGTTTCAACGCGATCCACAGGTCCACGTCGTCGCGCTTGAAGTCTTCGTCGAAGCGAAACTGGCGCAGTTCCACTTCGATGTCCGGGTTCAGGGACTGGAAGCCGGCCAGCCTGGGAACCAGCCAGCGCGTTCCCAAAGTCGGCAGCACGCTGACCCGGACCTTGCGCTGCGAGGGCGCACCGCCAAACTGCGTGACCGCCGACTCCAGCCCGGCCACATGCGCTTCCACCAGCTTCTGGAATTCGCGCCCGCGGGCCGTGGGCACGACGCCGCTCGCCTGGCGGTCGAACAGGCTGCAGCCCAGCCTTTGCTCCAGCCGCAGAATGGCCTGGCTGACCGCGCCTTGCGTGACAGACAGTACCTCGGCCGCACGGCGAAAACTCCCCAGCTGGCAGACGCCGAGAAAGGCGTGCAGCTCGGCCAGCGAGGGCGACTTGAATTTCATGGGCATATTAGATCATCTAATCACCATCTTTGAAATTGTCGTTTGCCGCGCCGCGCCCCGAGCTGCACACTGCGGGCCATGAGCAAGACCGAGCCCGTCCAAGTCATCCGCCCCCTCTGCGATCCCATCGCGCTGGTGTGCGATTCGCCACACAGCGGCACCTTCTACCCTCAGGACTTCGACTTCGCGATCGAGCTGCAGCAGTTGCGCAAATGCGAGGACACCCTGATCGAGCAGCTGTGGGGCACCGCGCCGCAGGTGGGCGCGACGCTGGTGCATGCGACGTTTCCGCGCAGCTACATCGACACCAACCGCGCGGAGGACGACATCGACCTCGCGATGCTGGACGGCGAGTGGCTTGGGCCGGTGGCACCGTCGGACCGCTGCGTGCAGTTGGGTAACGGCCTGGTGTTCAGCAAGACGCCGGCGCTGGAGCCCATCTACAGCCGCAAGCTCCATGTGCGCGAGGTCGCGCAGCGCATTGAAAGCTGCTGGCGTCCCTATCGCCGAGCGCTGACGGACGCCCTGGCCGGCGCCCGCACGCGGCAGGGTGGATGGTGGCACCTGAACCTTCATTCCATGCCCAGCAATGCCTATGCGCGCCTGGGACTTCCGGAGAAGCCCTTGGCCGACGTGGTGCTGGGCAACCTGCACGGCGCGAGCTGCGGCGCGGCATTTACCGATGTTGTGGCGGCGGAGTTCAGGCGGCAGGGCTACACCGTCGCGCTGAACGATCCCTACGCGGGCCAGGACCTGGTGCGCACCCTGGGCCGGCCCGCGCTCGGGCAGCACAGCTTGCAAATCGAAATCAACCGGGGCCTTTACCTCAACGAAACAACACGCGAGCCCAAGCGGCAGTTTCCTGAACTCAGGAAGCGCATCCACCTTGTACTGCAGGCCATCGCGGACTACATCAGGGAAGAAACCAAAGAGGCCGGACGCAAGGCCCCACTCAAGGACACAGCATGACACTCATCCGCAACCGCAGGCAGGTCCTGGGCTTGGCGGCCGGCGCGGCGGGCGCAATGGCCTGCCCGGCATTCAGCCAGGCGCGCACCTACCCCAACCGCCCCATCACGTTGATCGTGCCCTTCCCGCCCGGCGGCTCGGTGGACATTTCGGCGCGCGCGATCTCCGACAAGCTGGGCCGGCTGCTGGGCCAGCCGGTGGTGATCGACAACAAGGCCGGCGCGGGCGGCGCCATAGGCACGGGCCTCGGTGCCAAGGCCGCACCCGATGGCTACACGCTGGTGGTGACCTCGCAGTCGACCCACGTGGTCAATCCCGCGGTATCAAACAGCCTGCCTTACGACGCGGTCAATGATTTCTCGTACATCACGCTGATCGACAGGCTGCCCAACGTGCTGGTCGCCAGCGCCAAGCTGCCCGTCAAGAACTTCGCCGAGTTTGTGCGTTATGCCAAGGCCAATCCCGGCAAGCTGAATTACGCATCGTCGGGCAACGGCTCGGTGGCGCACCTGAGCATGGAGCTTCTCAAGTCGAAGCTGGGCGTGTTCATGACGCACATTCCTTACCGGGGCTCGGGGCCTGCGTTGACGGACCTGCTTTCGGGACAGGTCCAGCTCACGTGGAACAACCTTTCGTCCAACCTGGCCATGCTGCAGAACGGAAGCCTGCGTGCCCTGGCCGTGGCTGCGCCGCTGCGCGTGCCGCAGTTGCCGGACGTTCCCACATTTGAGGAGCTCAAGCTGCCTGACCTGAACCTCACCTCATGGACGGGATTGGCGGCGCCGGCAAAAACGCCGGAGCCCATCATCCAGACGCTCTATGACGCGATGCGCAGCATTCTTCGCGACAAGGACACACCGGAGATATGGCGCAAGCGCGGCGCCATGCTTCCCGAGAATGTACGGCCCGCTGAATACCGGCAGGAGGTCATCCAGCGCATCCAGTTCTTCAAGAACGTCGCCCAGTCCAACAAGATTGTTCTGGACTAGCCGCGCATGAACCCCCGCCACCCTGCCGCCACGCCGCAGCCAGACGGCTGACGCGCACGCGTTTCTCCTGAATTTACTGTCCCGCTGAAGACGAAGCCTTCCGGGACCTGGGCGAGCTTTGCCCGCGAAAACCCAAGCGGCGGTGATTGACCCGCCATCGACAAAAACTTTTGAGGAGTGAGGAATGAAATTGAAGACGATCTGCCTGGCAGCCCTGGCCGCCGGCGCGATAGCACCCGTGGCCGCGCTGGCACAAAGCACCGTGACGATTTACGGAAGAATGGACACGAGCTTCGAGAACTCGAAGACCGGTTCCCTCTCGCAGACGCTGATGACCGGCAACGCCTCCAGGCTGGGCTTCAAGGGCAGCGAGGACCTGGGCGGAGGCCTCAAGGCCCTCTTCGGGTTGGAGATGGGCATCTCTTCCGACACCGGCGCGTCAAGCACGCCGATGTACCGCAATTCCTACGTGGGCATTGGCGGCGACTTCGGCGTCGTCAACATCGGCCGTATCGACTCGGCGGCGCCCAGCCGCACGCCTATCTACGCGATCCTGAGCCGGAACGTGGAGTATGTGATCCACGACGCGGGCGCCACCGCCATCGGCACCTCCATCTTCAATGCGCGCACGCGTGTGTCGAACGCCATCGGCTACGCCAGCCCGGTCATCGGCAATTTTGTTTTCCGGGCCGGCCATTACCTCAATGGTGAAGGCCTGGCGGAAACCCCGGCGGGCCCGATACGTTTTGAGGGCGACTATAAGCAGACCGATGTGTCGGTCAGCTACGGTGAGGGCGGCGGTCCGCTGGGCCTGGGTTTCGGCTACGGGACGGACAGCAAGCGCGGCGGCGCCCTGCTCAACGACTTCAAGAACAAGTGGATGCTGATCGGCTCCTACGACTTCGGTGCGGTTCGTGCGTGGGCGGTGTACAACCGCGACAACTTCGCGGGCGGTCCGCTGTCACGCAGCAAGGTCGATGCGCAGATGATCGGCGCCTCGTGGGACCTCACGCCCAACAGCAAGATCATGGGCAACTACATCCGCAAGGACGTGCAAAGCGATCCGGCGGCCAAACTCAAGCGCTTCCAGGCGGGCTATTCCTACAAGATGAGCAACCGCACTTCCTTGTACGCTTTCTATGACCGCGCGGACCCCAACAATCGCGTCGCCAATGACGTGATCCGGGTTTACGGCGTCGGCATCCAGCACAACTTCTGAGCGCTTGGAGGCAAGACATCCACAGCTTGCCAAGGCCTACTTCTCGCAGAGGCCTTTCTCCACCATATCGATCACACGCTGGCCGATCTGCTGCATCTGCGGGGCCAGGATAGGCCCCAGCGGCCCATCCACCACCAGCATGGCCAACCCGTGCACCGCCGACCAGGCGAGGAATTCGGCGCCGGGCCGGCGCTCGGGTGACAGCACGCCGGCGCCCACCAGTTTGTCGATCGCCGCGCCCAGCAACTCAAAAGGGTCCAGCCCGCTTTGGCCCTTGCGCTCGCTGTCCCCCGGAGAGCCCTGGGCTCTTTGCGTAAGGTCATCCGAGGGGCCGAAGGCCGTGCGGAACAAGCCGCTCTCGGCCTGCGCAAACCGCAGGTAACCGGTGCCGACCGCGCGCAGGTTGGCGCGGGCGAATTCAACCGGCGGCAAATCCTGCGGCACGGCGGCCAGCTCGGCTTCCATGGCCCGGGCCACGGACGCCAGCGCGGCGGAGCGCACCGCATACAGCAGGGCCTGGCGGTTTTCGAAATGCCGGTAAGCGGCGTTGGGCGCCACGCCCGCACGGCGCGTGGCTTCGCGCAGCACCACCGCCTCGGGCCCGCCTGCCCGGGCCAGCTCCACGCCGGCTTCCAGCAAGGCGCGCCGCAGGTCCCCGTGGCGGTACGTGCTGCGGGGTGGCGGGGTCTGGGGCGCACTCGACATGGCTTGTTACTTATTTATGTGGACAGCGTTCATTATCTTTGCTATTCTTTTGTGGACGGTGTACACAATACTGCCGATTGACTCGGCGCACAAGCCCCGAATCCTGGATTTCCTCCGAAAACCGCTCTTACAAGGAACCCGAGCATGCAAAAGATCACCCCCTTCCTGTGGTTCAACGACCAGGCCGAAGAGGCCATGAACTTCTATGTCTCCATCTTCAAGAATTCGAAGATCACCATGCTCAGGCGCTACGGCAAGGAAGGCCCGGGGCCCGAAGGCTCGGTCATGACCGGCAGCTTCCAGCTGGAAGGCCAGGAGTTCATGGCGCTCAACGGCGGCCCGCATTTCAGCTTCACGCCGGCGATCTCGCTGTTCGTCGACTGCAAGACGCAGGAGGAGGTGGATGAGCTCTGGGACAAGCTCTCCGCCGGCGGCGCCCCCAACCAATGCGGTTGGGTGCAAGACAAGTTCGGCCTGTCCTGGCAGATCATTCCCACCGCACTCGGTGAAATGCTGGGCGACAAAAACCCGGCCAAGGCAGGCGCCGCCATGGGCGCGATGCTCAAAATGCGCAAGATCAATATCAAGGAGCTTCAGGAAGCCTACGACAGGGCCTGAGGATCCACAGCCGTTTTATTCATTCAAGGAGAGACCGATGACGACCAAGATGTTTGTGAACCTGCCGGTGAAAGACCTGGACAGGTCGGTGAAGTTTTTCACCGCACTGGGCTTCAAGTTCAACCCGCAATTCACCGACAAGAACGCCACCTGCATGATCGTGAGCGAAGAAAATTTTGTGATGCTGCTGGTTGAGAGCTACTTCAAGACCTTCACGCCCAAACCGGTGAGCGACGCACGCAAGAGCACCGAGGTGCTGATCTGCCTCTCGGCGGACAGCCGCGAAGCAATCGACGACATGGTCCGCAAGGCCGTGGCTGGCGGCGCGACCACGCCCAACAAGGCGCAAGACCACGGCTTTATGTACCAGCACGGTTTCGAGGACCTGGACGGCCATCTCTGGGAACTCGCCTGCATGAACGTTGAAGCCCATGCCGCGCAAAAGAGTGCCTGAAAAGAATGCCTGAAAAAACTGAAAAGAGCGCCGGGAAAAAGGCGCCTGAAACATCCAACCCTTATCAACCCACCAAGGAGTCCATCATGCTGGTCCAGTCCTACCTGTTCTTTAACGGCCGCTGCGAAGAGGCCATCGCCTTCTACCAAAAAGCGCTGGGCGCACAAGTCACGATGAAGATGCGCTTCAAAGAAAACCCCGAACCCATGACCGAGGGCTGCGGCCCCGACGGCAGCGCCATCCCCGGCGAGAACATCATGCACGCAAGCTTCAAGATCGGCGAGACCGAAGTCATGGCCTCCGACGGCATGAGCACCGGCCAGCCCGAGTTCAAGGGCTTTTCGCTGTCGCTCACGGCGAAAAGCGATGCCGAAGCCGAGCGCCTCTTCAAGGCACTGAGCGAAGGCGGCAAGGTGGAAATGCCCATGACCCAGACCTTTTACGCCACGGCCTTCGGCATGCTGCAAGACCGCTTCGGCGTGTCATGGATGGTGATCAATCCGCGGCCCATGCCTTGAGGCTGTGGGCATGAAGCTGTATTACTCCGACACGCTCAACCCGCGAAAAGCCTGCGCCGTCGCCCGCCACCTGAAGCTGCCGATTGAGTTCATCTACGTCACCTTGGACAAGGGCGAGCACCGCACCCCGGAATTCCGCGCGATGAACCCGAACGCCAAGGTGCCGGTGCTTGTCGACGGTGAACTGGTGCTGTGGGAATCGAACGCCATCATGTGCCACCTGGCGGAAAAGGCCGGCTCCGACCTGTGGCCGCAGGGCGCGCGCCGGACAGAAGTGCTGCGCTGGTTGATGTGGGATGCCACGGAGTTTGCGCCGGCCGCCAGCACGTTTTATTTCGAGTACATCATCAAGCCGCGCTTCCTTCAAAGCCAGGCCGACCCGGCCGAGATTGCGAGGGTGACGCCGGCCTTCGAACGCTATGCCGCCGTGCTGGAAGCGCAGCTTCAAGGGCGCGACTACCTCGTCGGCAATGCATTGACGGTGGCCGACTTCGCGGTGGCCATCACCTTGCCCTACGCCGAAAAAACCGGCTTGCCGCTGGACGGGTTTCCGGCGATCCGGCGCTGGCACGACCGGCTCCAGCAATTGCCGGCCTGGCGCGAGCCCTTCCCGGAGCCACGCGCGTCCGTCGCATAAACAACAACCGGGCGGTGCGGCAGCATCGCCCGGTTGCCCATGCATACCGAGGCTGACACAATGGATCGATGCCCCACATCGCGCGCGCACCTGGACCCCGAACCCTTCCCCGAGCGGCCTTCGCGGCCCTGTTTGCAATGGCCACCTTGATGGCGCTCGGCGGCTGCGGCAGCCTGCCATCGATGCCTTCCGCCCAACCCGCTGCGCCGCCCCGTTTGTCTGTCGACGAGGCGAACGACGTCACGCTCTATGCCATCAGCCTGGTAGGCACGCCTTATCGCTACGGCGGCAACACGCCCGAGTCCGGCTTTGATTGCAGCGGCTTGATCGGCCACGTCTACCGCTCACGCGCCCGTATCGCGGCGCCGCGCACCGTGGCCACGCTGGTGAACTGGGGTCAGCCCGTGCCCGCGGAATCGGCGCGCACCGGCGACCTGGTGGTGTTCATGCAGCGGGGCGCTGCCACCCACGCCGGCATCTACGTCGGTGAAAACCGCTTTGTGCATGCGCCTTCAACCGGGGGCGAGGTGCGCCTGGATTCCTTGCGCTCTACCTATTGGTCGCGGCAGTCGTTTTCTTTTCGCCGGCCTTGATCCTCGCATCCTGCGGGGATGGCAGTCGATCGCAGCGAACGGCGGTTTGAGTCTGCCGGCGTCAATGCGGGCTTTTTGCTGAAAGCCCTCGCCCCTGCATTTTTTTATGCACTCGATAGAATGATTTGAGCCTTCTGGCGCCAAAAAATTTTCCGGTGCCACACTGGCGCCACCTTCTCACCAGGATGCCTTGTGCAAGCCAACTCCATCATTTCCATCCAGCAGCTCAGCAAAACCTACGCCTCCGGCTTTCATGCGCTCAAGTCGGTGAACCTGGACATCCGGCGCGGCGAGATTTTCGCCCTGCTGGGGCCCAACGGCGCGGGCAAGACCACCTTGATCAGCATCGTCTGCGGCATCGTCAAGCCCGGGTCGGGCACCGTGACCGCCGATGGGCACGACATCGTCCGCGACTACCGGGCCGCGCGAGCCAAGATCGGCCTGGTGCCGCAGGAGCTTTCGACCGATGCTTTCGAGAGCGTGTGGTCGACCGTGAGTTTCAGCCGGGGCCTGTACGGCAAGCCGCCCAACCCGGCCTATATCGAGAAGGTGCTGCGCGACCTTTCGCTGTGGGACAAGAAGGACAGCAAGATCATGGCGCTGTCGGGCGGCATGAAGCGCCGTGTGCTGATCGCCAAGGCGCTGTCGCACGAGCCCAGCATCCTGTTCCTGGATGAGCCCAGTGCGGGCGTCGATGTCGAGCTGCGCAAAGGCATGTGGCAGATGGTGCGCAACCTGCGGGACAGCGGCGTGACCATCATCCTGACCACGCACTACATCGAGGAAGCCGAAGAGATGGCCGACCGCATCGGCGTGATCAACAAGGGCGAGTTGATCCTGGTCGAAGACAAAACGGTGCTGATGCGCAAGCTCGGCAAGAAGCAGTTGAGCCTGCAGCTGCAAACGCCTCTGCAAAGCATCCCGGCCGCGCTGGCGGGGCTGCCGCTGGAGCTCGCCAAGGAGGGCCACAGCCTGGTCTACACCTTCGACTCGCAGACCGAGGAAACCGGTATCGCGGCGCTGCTCAAACAGCTGGCCGAACTCGGCATTGACTTTAAAGACCTGCATTCAAGTGAAAGCTCGCTGGAGGATATTTTTGTGAGCCTCGTGCATGCCGACAAGCCCGCAGCCTCGACGAACACCGCCACCCAGAAGGAGGCCGCATGAACTGGCACGCCATCCGCGCGATCTACCGCTTTGAAATGGCGCGCACCTTCCGCACGCTGACCCAGTCCATCGCCTCGCCGGTGATCTCGACTTCTCTGTACTTCGTGGTGTTCGGAGCCGCCATTGGCTCCCGCATGGGCGACATCGACGGCATCCGTTACGGCGCTTTCATCATCCCCGGCCTGGTCATGCTGTCGCTGCTCAACGAGAGCATTTCCAACGCGGCCTTCGGCATCTACATGCCCAAATGGTCGGGCACGATTTACGAGTTGCTGTCGGCGCCGGTATCGTCCATGGAGGTGGTGATGGGCTATGTGGGCGCCGCGGCAAGCAAGTCTGTCATGCTGGGCCTGCTGATCCTGGTCACGGCGCGCCTCTTCGTGCCCTACGAGATCGCGCACCCGTTCTGGATGCTGTGCTTCCTGCTGTTGACCGCGCTGACCTTCAGTCTGTTCGGTTTCATCATCGGGCTGTGGGCCGACAACTTCCAGAAGCTGCAGGTCGTGCCGCTGATGGTGGTGACGCCGCTGACCTTCCTGGGCGGCGCGTTCTACGCCATCAACATGCTGCCGCCGCTGTGGCAAAAGATCGCCCTGTTCAATCCGGTGGTCTACCTGATCAGCGGCTTTCGCTGGAGCTTTTACGGCGTGGCCGATGTCAATGTAGCTGTCAGCGTGGCGGCCATCATGGGCTTTCTGGCGCTGTGCCTGGGTGCGGTGTGGTGGATTTTCCGCACGGGCTGGAAGCTGAAGGCCTGAGGACTGGGCCGGGGGGCAACGCTTGAAGGGACAGCGGCCGGCCTCATATGTGTTGTTGAACCTCCACGAACGACAACTGTCTACGCCAGAAAGGCCTCTTCATGCCCGCCGACATCGCAAACCATCCCATCCTCCAGGTGCAGCCGCTCGGCTTTCCGTGGGCAACCCTCGATCCCTTCCTCTTTTGCGTCTACCACGATGACGCCTACCCCAAGGCCAATGCGCAGATGGGGCCTGACGCCTCGCTTGCCGGGCGCAACATCGGCCAGGACTTCGCGCGCAAGGATGGCTGGAATATGTACCACGGCAGCACGGTGCCGGGCTTTCCGGCGCACCCGCACCGCGGTTTTGAAACCGTGACGATTGTGCGCAAGGGCCTGATCGACCACTCCGACTCGCTGGGCGCCACGGCGCGCTTCGGCCGTGGCGACGTGCAGTGGCTGACAGCCGGCCAGGGCGTGGTGCACTCCGAGATGTTTCCGCTGCTGGATGCGCAAAACCCCAACCCGCTGGAGTTGTTCCAGATCTGGCTCAACCTGCCGGCGGCCGGCAAGATGTCGGCTCCGCACTTCACCATGTTCTGGTCGCAAGACATTCCACGCAAGGTGGTGACCGACGACGCGGGACGCACCACCGAGGTGGCGATCATCGCCGGGCGCATGGGCAATGCCGACGCTGCTCCTCTCGCGCCGCCACCCGATTCCTGGGCGGCGCAGGCCGAAGCCGATGTCGCGATCTGGACTGTTCGCATGGCCCCCGGCGCGCGCTGGACCTTGCCGGCCGCGACAGGCCAGGGCACGCAGCGCCAGCTCTACTTCTTCAAGGGCAGCTCAATCACCGTAGCGGGCCAGGGTGTCAGCAGCCATGCGGCGATCACGCTGCGAGCAGGCGAGGCCGCGGAACTCGTCAACACCGGCAGCGACGAAGCCGAGTTTCTGCTGTTGCAGGGCAAGCCCATTGGCGAGCCGGTGGTGCAGTACGGCCCCTTCGTGATGAACACCCAGGCCGAGATCGCGCAGACCCTGGCCGACTACCAGCGCACGCAGTTCGGCGGCTGGTCCTTCGCGGACGACGCGCCGGTGCACGGGCGCGAGCCTGCGCGTTTTGCGCGTTACCCCGGCGGGCGTGAAGAGCGGCCGGCGGAAGCAGCCAGCGCGCACGCACGCGCCAATACCCAGGAGCCGTGACCATGAGCATAGAGACATCCCCCGAGGCGGCGAAACGCGAGCTGGACGCACTGGCCGCGGCGTTCTTTGAGGCCGTGTCGTTCGAGCCGGGCGGCACACCGCCCTACGGCAAGATCCACGGCCTGTTCATCGCCACCGGCCTGCTGATCAAGAACACGGCTTCCACGCCCGAGATCTCCACCGTCGCGCAGTTCATCGCGCCGCGCCAGGCCCTGGTCGACAGCGGCGCTCTCACGCGTTTCAAGGAATGGGAGCTGTCGGAAGCCACGCAAATCTTCGGCAACATCGCGCACCGCTACAGCGCCTATGGCAAGGCCGGCACGCAAGGCGGCAAGTCCTTCGAGGCGCGCGGCGTGATCTCCACCCAATTCATCAAGACGCCCGAAGGCTGGAAGATGAGCGCCATGGCCTGGGACGACGAGCGGCCCGGTCTGGCGCTGCCGGCGGAACTGCTGAGCCATTGAGGCGCTGACCCGCATCGTTTCAGTTCAGACGGGTGCAGGCTGCGGCCGCATCAAGTCACGAGAGTCTGCACCGTGTCGCGCCGTCCCGCTTTCAAGCCGACGTCCAGCGCCGGCCCCAGCAGCCAGTAGGTGGCCATGCGGCCTCTGCCCTTGATCTCTATGGGTTCGCGCGCTGCAAAATCAAAGTGCTGCCGCGTCTGCAGATAGACCGCTTCGCTGACGTGAACAGCGCCGGGCTCGCCGCTGGCTTCCATACGGCTGGCCACGTTGACGGTGTCGCCCCACACGTCGTAAAGAAAACGCTTGACGCCCAGCACGCCCGCCACCGTGGGCCCGACATGCATGCCTATGCGCATGGCCAGCTGCGTGCCGTTGGCGGCGTTGTAGCGGCGCATGGCTTCGCTCATGTCCAGCGCCAGCTGCCCCAGGCTGTCGAGGCGGTGGTGGGCGACCACCATGTAGGCGTCGCCTATGGTCTTGATCTTTTCCAGTGCGTACTTTTCCACCAGGCCGTCAAAGGCCGAGAAGATCTGGTTCAGTACCAGTACCAATGTGTCGGGCGGCAGGGAGCGCGAAAAACTGGTGAAGCCCGCGATGTCGGCGAACAGCACGCCCATGTTGTCGAACTTCACCGCATTGACCTTGTCCTCGCGTTTGAGCTCATCGGCGATAGAGGCCGGCAGCACGTTGTACAACACCTTGTCGGCGCGCGCGCACTCGTCTTCGGCACGCTGCATTTCGGCGTACAGCTCGGCATTGCGCGCGAGCATGAGCTTGTCGAGCGCCATGCACAGCACCAGGATGCAAAACGGGTTGACCAGCGCGGCCAGGAGCTCCAGGCCCGCTTGCCCACGCAGGGCGGCGGCCAGGCCCAGGACGCCAAAACTCACCAAGTACATGGGCCGGCGCACCGGGCTGGGTGTGCACATGACGGCCGCGACAAAAGTCGCGCCGGCGGCGTAGATGGACAGGTCACCCCACAGCGAACCGTGAACCACGCCTACCCAGGTGGCCAGCAGCATGGCGCCTGCGCAGGCGGCATTCAGCGCCGCCTCGCTGCCGCTTAGCCTCGGGAGAAACCGGTTCGCCAGGACGACGGCGATGAAAAACAGCTCCGCCGTGAATTGCCACGCCAGCAGCCCTGTAAGACCCGTCGGCCAGTGCTGCGGCGCGATGTTGAAATAAGGCGCGTCGGCGGCGAGCGCCGCCGGCGGCAAAAGCCAGGCCACCGCCTTGCAGTAATACACGCCCTGTGCCCAGCTTTTATGGATGAGCCACTTCTGCAACGACCGTTGCGCCATGATGTTCTTCCCCGAACCGCGCGGCACGGGCGCGGTATGCGGGGAAGTTACGGGCTTGGCAGCTCAAGGGAGCTGGACATTGACCGCCTGCGGCCTTTTCATGTGCGAAGTCATGTGTGAAGGAAAAAAAAAGCGCCCGAAGGCGCTTTTTTTCTGAAGCCGTTTGCTTCTACGGGCTTCGACCTGCGTCGATTTATTTCGAAACGACGCGCACCATTTCCAGGCACTTGTTGGAGTAGCCCCATTCGTTGTCGTACCAGGCCACCACTTTGACGAAGGTGCCGTCCAGCGCGATGCTGGCGTCGGCGTCGAACACGCTGGTGCAGGTCTCGCCGCGGAAGTCGGTGGCAACCACCTTGTCTTCGGTGTAGCCCAGGATGCCCCTGAGCGCGCCCTGGCTTTGCGCCTTCATCTCGGCGCAGATTTCTTTCAGCGTGGCTTCCTTGTTGAGTTCGCAGGTCAGGTCGACCACAGAAACGTCAGACGTTGGCACGCGGAAAGACATGCCGGTCAGCTTCTTGTTGAGCTCAGGGATCACCACGCCCACGGCCTTGGCAGCGCCCGTGCTGGAAGGAATGATGTTTTCCAGGATGCCGCGGCCGCCGCGCCAGTCCTTGTTGCTGGGGCCGTCCACGGTTTTTTGCGTGGCGGTGGCCGCGTGCACCGTGGTCATCAGGCCGCGCTTGATGCCCCACTTGTCGTTCAGCACCTTGGCGACGGGCGCCAGGCAGTTGGTGGTGCAACTGGCGTTGGAGATGATGGCCTCGCCCTTGTAGGTCTTGTCGTTGACGCCGAAGACGAACATCGGGGTGTCGTCTTTCGACGGGGCCGAGAAGATGACCTTCTTGGCGCCGGCGGCCAGGTGCTTCTCACCGGAGGCTTTGTCGAGGAACAGGCCAGTGGACTCGAGCACCACGGTGGCGCCGATGTCGCCCCACTTGAGGTTGGCGGGGTCGCGCTCCTGCGTGAGGCGGATCTTCTTGCCGTTGACGATCAGGGTGTTGCCGTCAACCGCAACATCGCCTTCGAAGCGGCCGTGCACCGAGTCGTACTTCAGCATGTACGCCAGGTAGTCGGGCTCAAGCAGGTCGTTGATGCCGACGATCTCGATGTCAGCAAAGCTCTTGATGGCCGAGCGGAACACGTTGCGGCCGATGCGGCCAAAACCATTAATGCCAAGTTTGATAGTCATCTGCTGTTGCTCCTGGAAGTTAAAAAACTTTTGGTTCCGTTCGTCCTGAGCCTGTCGAAGGGTCTCTGTCCAGCATCGAAGCTTCGACAGGCTCAGCCCGAACGGGTGGGGGGCTGGATTATTTCCTCAGCACCTTGCGCACGGTGTCGGCGACGTTTTCTGCCGTGAAGCCGAAGTGTTTGAACAGCACCGGCGCCGGGGCGGATTCGCCGTAGCTGTCGATGCCGACCACGGCGGCGCAGCCGTATTTCCACCAGCCGTCGGTCGTGCCCATTTCCACCGCAATGCGCGGGATGCCTTCAGGCAGCACTTCGGTTTTATAGGCGGTCTTCTGTTTGTCGAAGGTCGTGGTGCTCGGCATGGAAACCACGCGCACGGCGATCTTGTGGGCGGCCAGCAGCTCTTGCGCCTTGAGCGCCAGTTGCACTTCAGAGCCGGTGGCGATGATGACGGCCTGGGCCTTTTTGTTCAGGCCCACTTCTTCCGGCTCGGCCAGCACGTAGGCGCCGCGGCTGATGTTGCCGAGGTCGTGCTTGGGTCCGTAAGGCAGGTTCTGGCGGCTCAGCAACAGGGCGGTTGGCTTGTTCTTGTTCTCCAGCGCGACGGCCCAGGCAACGGCCGTTTCAGCCGTATCGCCCGGACGCCAGACGTCCAGGTTGGGGATCAGGCGCAGGCTGGCGGCGTGCTCGATGGACTGGTGCGTCGGGCCGTCTTCGCCCAGGCCGATGGAGTCGTGCGTGAAGACGTGGATGACGCGGATCTTCATCAGCGCGGCCATGCGGATAGCGTTGCGGCTGTAGTCGCTGAAGGTCAGGAAGGTGCCGCCATAAGGGATGTAGCCGCCGTGCAGCGCGATGCCGTTCATGATGGCGGCCATGCCGAATTCGCGCACGCCGTAGTTGATGTGGCGGCCGATGGCGCTCACGCCTTCGGCATTGGGGGTCAGCACGACCTCGCCGTTCATGTCAAAGCGCAGGCTGGGCGTGGACTTGGTGTTGGTGAGGTTGGAGCCGGTCAGGTCGGCCGAGCCGCCCAGCATTTCGGGCAGGCCGGCGGTGAAGGCTTCGAGCGCGAGCTGCGAGGCCTTGCGCGAGGCCACGGTTTCGGCCTTGGTGTGAGCGCCGATGACGGTATCGACCGCGAGCTGGGCGAAAGCCTTGGGCAGCTCGCCCTTCATGCGGCGGGCCAGCTCAGCGGCGAGTTCGGGGTGGGCGGCCTTGTAGGCGGCGAATTTCGCGTCCCAGGCGGCTTCAGCGGCCAGGCCCTTGGCCTTGGCGTCCCAGGCGTCGTAGGTTTCCTTGGGCACTTCAAACGGGGTGTGGGGCCAATTGAGGGCTTCGCGCGTGAGCTTGATTTCCTCGGCGCCCAGCGGCTCGCCGTGGGCCTTGGCGGTGTTGGCACGGTTCGGCGAGCCTTTGCCGATGTGCGTCTTGCAGATGATCAGCGTGGGCTTGTCGTTCGATTTCTTGGCACCCTCGATGGCCTGCGAGACCAGTTCGGCGTCGTGGCCGTCGATGGGACCCAGCACGTTCCAGCCGTAGGCCGCAAAGCGCACGGCGGTGTTGTCGATGAACCAGGGCGCGACCTGGCCGTCGATCGAGATGCCGTTGTCGTCGTAAAGGGCGATCAGCTTGTTGAGCTTCCAGGCGCCGGCGAGGGCCGCGGCTTCGTGGCTGATGCCTTCCATCAGGCAGCCGTCACCCATGAACACATAGGTGTTGTGGTCGACGACGGTATGGCCTTCGCGGTTGAATTCCTTGGCGAGCAGCTTTTCAGCCAGCGCCATGCCGACGGCATTGGTCAGGCCCTGGCCCAGCGGGCCGGTGGTGGTTTCCACGCCGGGGGTGTAGCCGTATTCGGGGTGGCCGGGGGTTTTGCTGTGCAGCTGGCGGAAGTTCTTGAGCTCGCCGATGGGTAATTTGTAACCGGTCAGGTGCAACACGGCGTAAATCAGCATGGAGCCGTGGCCGTTGGAGAGCACAAAACGGTCGCGGTCGAACCAGTTGGGGTTGTGCGGGCTGTGCTTGAGGTGGCTGCCCCAGAGGGCGACGGCCATGTCGGCCATGCCCATGGGGGCGCCGGGATGTCCGGAATTGGCTTGTTGTACGGCGTCCATTGCGAGTGCGCGTATCGCATTCGCCATCATTTGCGTGTTTGCCATGTAGGCTGCTCCGGAGGGGGAAAGATCAGGGGTAACCCGGTATTTTACCGTCTGGCCCCGTCCGGGTGATTTGGCGGGATTCTGGGCTTTCTCCGGGCGCTCATCGTCTAAAGTCGGGGGGATGCAAGGCCTACACCTGACCGCCGACCTTTACAAATGCCGCTGCGATCCCGCCTGGCTCACCGACGCCGCCCGCCTGGGCGACTGGTGCGTGCAGGCCGTGCAGGCAACGGGCTTGCAGGCCGTCAACCAGCTGTTCCACACCTTCCCGGACACCGCGCACGGCCCCGGCGGGATCACGGCCACCGTGCTGCTGGCCGAGTCGCATGTCTGCGTGCACACCTGGCCCGAGCAAAAAGCCGTGACGCTGGACGTGTACGTCTGCAATTTCGGCGGCGACCACTCGGCCCGGGCGCGCAGCCTGATGGACGCGCTGGTGCGGCGCTTCAACCCGGAATGGACCGAGCAGCGCTCGCTGGATCGCGGGGACACGCAATGAGCCGCCTCACCAGCTTTCGCGCGCGGTGGCCAAAAACAGCGCATTGAGCGAAGGCAGCACGGCCCGCACGTCGTCGGGCTCGGGTACGGCCGTATCCAGCCGGGCGAGTTCAGCCTCAATAAAAGCATTGACCCGCGGAAAGGGCGCCGAGAGGCCCAGTTCGGGCGCGCCGCGTTTTTTCTCCAGCATCTGGGCGATGTCGGCAAGCAGCTCCGTTTCACCGTCAATCAGGTGCAGCAGGCTGGCGAATTCAATCGGCGCGGCCGTGCCGTAACGCTCAAGCCAACGCACCGCGAGCAAAGGCCGCAGCACATAAAAGTATTTCTTGAGTCGGACCATTTCACCCCGCAGGTGCTCACGATAGTTGCCTTTAGCCGAACTGCGGTAGTGATGGATACCCCGCTCGCACGAGTAGACCTGCGGCAACAAACGCCGTGCCTCTTCGGCGAAAAGGCCGTTCTCGATGTATTTGATCGGCGACTGGATCCACTCGACAAAGCCCGGGTTCGACTTCCAGAACAGGCGCAAGGCCTTGCGCAAATCCCAACCGTTCAGGTCAATGTCGTCGACGATGGGGTATTCGATCACGTCGCGCCGGTCCTCAAGGTCCAGCGACAGGTAGTCGTCGGCCGGCCGTGCGTAGATGAAACGCACATCAAAATCACTGTTCGGCGAGGCAAAACCCCAGGCGCGGCTGCCGGACTCGATCGCCATCAGGATGCGCACACCATGCTCACGCTCGGTCGCCGCGAGGCGGCTCATGATTTCAGCATGTATCTCGGGAGGAATCATCGGGCGGCTTTCGGTTTTCTTCGGGGTTTCTTCGGGTTTCAGACGTCCTGCATTCTGCATGCGTAGCTCCCGTTAAACTGCCGCCATGCCCTCTGCACCCATCAAAGCCATGATCATGGCCGCCGGCCGCGGCGAGCGCATGCGCCCGCTAACCGACAGCACGCCCAAGCCCCTGCTGAAGGTGCGCGGCAAGCCGCTGATTGACTGGCATGCCGAAGCGCTGGCGCAAGGCGGTTTCACCGACCTGGTGATCAACACTGCCTGGCTCGGTGAACAGGTAGAAAACCACTTCAAGCAGCAAAGCCGCTCGCCGCTGTCCGCACTGTCGGTTGCCTATTCACACGAGGGCGTCGATTTTGGCGGCGCGCTGGAAACCGCGGGCGGCATCGCGCGCGCGCTGCCGCTGCTGGGCGATGCGTTCTGGCTGCTGGCGGGCGATGTGTTTGTGCCGGGTTTTGAGTTCACCCAGGCCGCAGTGGAGCGCTTCACCGCCGGCGGCAAACTGGCCCACCTGTGGCTGGTGCCCAACCCGGCCCACAACCCGAAAGGCGACTTCGGCCTGGGCCCGGACGGCCTGGCGCTGAACCTGGGCAAAGACAGCGAAGAGCCCAAGTTCACCTACAGCACCATAGGCCTGTATCGCCGGGAGTTTTTCAAGGCCATGCCCTTCGGCAACCCCGAGGGCATCAAAGCCCCACTGGCGCCCTTGCTGCGTGCTGCGATGGACAATGCCCAAGTCAGCGCCGAGCTGTACCACGGGCCGTGGACCGACGTAGGCACCCCGGCCCGGCTGGACGAGTTGAACCAGGCCATCAGCACACACTAACTTCATCGATTGATAAAAGCGCAGGGCACCATGAGCACCACCACGATTTACCAAAAACGCCGTGCCGCCGTGGCCCGCGCGCTCAAGGCGGCCGGCGGCGGCGCCGCCCTGCTGCCGACCGCGCGCGAATACCCGCGCAACCGCGACACCGACTTTCCGTACCGGCACGACAGCTACTTCTACTACCTGACCGGCTTTGACGAACCCGGGAGCTGGCTGGTGATTGAGGCCAGCGGCAAGACCACGCTTTTCTGCCGCCCCAAGGACCTGGAGCGCGAAATCTGGGACGGCATACGACTGGGCCCCAAGGCCGCGCCGGCCCGGCTGGGCCTGGACGCAGCCTTCAGCACCGATGCGCTGGACACCCAGATGCCGGCCTTGCTGACCAACCAGAAGTCGGTGTGGTTTCCGTTCGCCACGCACGAGGGCCTGGGCGCCCAGGTGGATGGCTGGCTGGACAAAGTGCGTGCCCGTGCGCGCCTGGGAGATGAGCCGCCGCCAAGCCAGCACGACCTGTGCGTCGTGCTCGACGAGATGCGCCTCTTCAAGGACAGCCACGAGATCGCCATCCTGCGCCGCGCCGGAAAAATTTCAGCAGGCGCGCACGTGCGGGCCATGCAGACGTCCGCCGCAATGCTGCGCGACGGCATGAAAGGCGGCCCGCGCGAATACCACCTGGAAGCCGAGTTGTTGCACGAGTTCCGCCGCCACGGCTCGCAGTTCCCGGCCTACACCAGCATCGTGGCGGCGGGCGCCAATGCCTGCGTGCTGCACTACCGCGCCGGCGATGCCGAACTCAAAGCCGGCGAGCTGTGCCTGATCGACGCCGGCTGCGAACTCGACGGCTATGCCAGCGATATCACGCGCACCTTTCCCGCCGATGGAAAATTCACGCCGGCCCAACGCAGGCTGTACGACATCGTGGTCGAGTCGCAGTACGCTGCGGTGAAAGCCACCAGGCCCGGCAAGCGCTTCAACGACCCGCATGAAGCGGCGCTGCGCGTGCTGGCGCAAGGCATGCTCGACACCGGCCTGCTGCCCAAGGCCAAACACGGCAAGGTCGATGACGTGATCGAGTCCGGCGCGTATCGCCAGTTCTACATGCACCGCACCAGCCACTGGATGGGCATGGACGTGCACGACTGCGGCGACTACAGCGAACCCGGCAGCAAACCCCGCCCCGACAAGGACGCCATGGGCCAGCCCATCATGCGCAAGCCTTCACGCATCCTGCGGCCCGGCATGGTGCTGACGATAGAGCCCGGGCTCTATGTGCGGCCGGGCAAGAACGTGCCCAAGGAGTTCTGGAATATTGGCATCCGCATTGAAGACGATGCGCTGGTGACCGCCAAGGGCTGCGAGCTCATGACGCGTGGCGTGCCCGTCGATGGAGATGAGATTGAGGCATTGATGCGCGCATGACGCCCAGAACCGCGCGTGGAAGGCCGCGCGACGTGGAGCTCGCGTTGGCGCGCACCCCGAAATTCTTTGCTTAACCGGAAATTTGCCATGGCTTCAGTTCCTCGTCCCCTGCCTTTTGTACTGGTCTCGTCCAATCACGGGACCATGATCGTCAACCGCAACGACCATCACATGGTCGACGAAACGCGCGGCTATGGTGTCGGTTTTCAAATTCTCCAGAACGCGCAGTTTGATCCCGAAGAAGTCGACATGGCTTTGCAGCTGTTGACGTTGCGCCGGGAAGTTTTCGGCGACGGCGTGGTCGCGCTCGACATCGGTGCGAACATCGGGGTGCACACCATTGAATGGGCCAAGCACATGCATGGCTGGGGCAAAGTCATCGCTGTCGAAGCCCAGGAGCGGATTTACTATGCGCTCGCCGGCAACATCGCCATCAACAACTGCTTTAACGCAAGAGCCATTTACGCCGCGCTGGGCGCCGAGGAAGGCGAGCTGAAGATTCCCAAACCCGACTATCTGATACCGGGCAGCTTCGGCTCGCTTGAATTGCGCCAAAGTGAAAAGAACGAATTCATCGGGCAACCCATCGACTATTCACCCCAGAACAGCCAGGCGGTCAGAATGATCACAGTGGATGGCCTCAAATTGCCCCGGCTGGATTTCATCAAGATGGACATCGAGGGGATGGAACTGGAAGGCTTGGCGGGCGCACTCAAAAGCATCGATGCATACAAACCCCTCTTGTTGATCGAGTGGGTCAAAACCGACCAGGATGCATTGCGCAGCCTGCTTGACGCGCATGGCTACAAGTACTACCAGATGGGCATCAATGTTCTCGCCGTTCACGGGGACGATCCCTGCCGGGGCCAACTCAAGATCGTCACGGATTGATTTTCAGAAGAGGCTTTCGGCGCAACACGACCGTCCGGAATCGTTGCCTTGCGCGCCCGATGCAATCGGGGTTGCCCGCCTTCTGCTTAAGCCAGCGAAGTTCCTCTGCGATGGCCCTGTGTGAACGCCTCTTCAAACACCGAATACCCCGACAAATCACTGTGCGCAAAATGCAAGCGCTGCCAGGGCGCCGGCTGAGCGCCCTGCAAGGCCCGCAGCGCCGAACTGCTGCGAACCCCAGGCACCGGCGTGCTCATCGCATGGCCATACCGCATGACCTCCATGCGCGTGACCTTGCCGGGCAAGTCGGGATGCGGCACCGACAGCTCGGCCAGCACACTGTCGCGCCAGTGTGTCCAGGGTTGCTCATACAGGGATTTGCGGCCGGCAGCGCCAATGCCGAAGGCGCGGTAGTACGTCAACACCGTGGCGCCGGGCACTGCCTGCAGGCTTTGGTGCGTGGCGTCGACATAACCCAGGCCGGGCTGGTCGCCGTAGATCACGTTGTCCCAGCTGGGCGCCGCGCCCGGTCTGTCGTGCAGGGCTGAGGCTATGTGAAGGTTGGCGACCAGCCAGGGCGCATAACGCAGCTGGCCGGCGGCTTCACGCAGCGCGGGTGGCGGGTTTTCAACGACGAGCGCTGCGACGAACAGGGGCAGGGCGAGGATGCAGTGCTCGGCCTGCCAGCGCTCCACCGACTGCGTGGCTGCGTTGAAGGCGTCGACCGCCACGCCGTGGCGGCCGGTGGCGACGCGGACAACAACGCGGCCGGTCAGCAAACGCTCGCCCAGCGGCGCGGCCAGCCGCCGTGTCAACCAGCCGTTGCCTTCGGGCCAGGTCAGCACGCCGGCATCGCGCTCGGCCGACGGCGGCTCGCCGGGCGCGTGGAAACCATGGCGGCTCGCGAAGTAGTGGATGCCGGCCCAGGCCGAGACGCTGTCCAGGCCCGCGCCATAGTCGTCGCGGCAGCAGTAATCCAGGTACCAGCGCAGCGGCGCGCGCGTGAGCTGCTGCTGGTCCAGCCAGGCTTTGAAGGTCAACACGTCCAGCGCACGATGAGACGGCGCGGGTGCGCCGGCGGAAAGCGGAATCGAGAAAGGCGCGGCTGCCGCGGCCTGCTGCACCAGGCGCGCAAAGCGCCGGTAGTCGGCGAGCAGGGGGGCATCCATGTCCGCCGCGGGCAGCAGGCCTTCCTGCCATTGGCCTTGAATGAAGAGGCGCTCCTGGGGGCTGTGGCACAGGTGGCGCTCGTCATACTCCCAGCGGCCGGCCACGCGCCGGCGCAGCGACAGCTCTTCAAGCAAATCCTGCACATCACGCGCCCCATCGCCGGGCACCGGCAGGTAGTGCGCGCCCAGCGGGCAAGGCATGCCGCCGACAATGCCGCCGCGGCTGTTGCCGCCCGCGCTGCCCTCCAGCTCCAGCATCACGAAATCATTCATGCCGCGCAGCCGCAAAGCACGCGCTGCCGCCAGGCCCGCGACGCCGCCGCCGGCGATCAGCACACGGGTGCGATGGGTGACGGAGGGCGCAGGCCAGACACGCGCCTTGCCGGGCCCAGCGGGACGCAGCAGATGGCCGCGCTCATGATTGACACCGATGAAACCGCCTTCGATGTGCCGGGTTTCCTGGCAGCCCAGCAGCGGCAGCGTAGATGCCGCCAGGAAGTCGCGGCGCTTCAACGCAGCACCTTTCCCCATTCCTGCTCGTAGCTGTGCACCAGCTCCTGATTGGAGAGCCGGTTGACGGGCGCCGGCACGCGTGCCATGTCGACCGGGAAATCAAACAGCAGCGGCAGGGTTTGCGGATCCAGAAAACGCAGGCCGGCCGGCAGGGCAGCCGTTTGCGTTGCGGGGCTGAAAGGCCGGCGGCTGGCCACCACAAACCCCCATTCGCCGAAGCTGGGTACGTTGGCGTGGTAGGGCGCGGCCTTCAGGCCCACGGACTCCAGCGTGGCCACCACCGTCCAGAAGCTGACGCGCGCCACCAGCGGCGAGGTGGTCTGGATCACGGCATAGCCGCTGGCCGAAAGATGCCGGTCCAGCAGCGCATAAAACGAGTTGGTGTAGAGCTTGCCGATCGAGAAATTGGTGGGATCGGGAAAGTCGACCACGATGATGTCGAACATGTCCGCGCTTTTGTCCAGCCACTGGAAGGCGTCGGCATTCACCACCTGCACCTTGGGCGACAACAGCGCCTCGCCGTTGAGGCGCTTCAAGGCCGGCTGCTGGCTGAAGAGGTTCGTCATGGCCGGGTCCAGCTCGACCAGGGTGACGCTCTCCACACTGGGGTACTTGAGGATCTCGCGCACCGCCATGCCATCGCCGCCGCCCAGCACAGCGACTTTTTTTGGCGCACCGTGCGCGCTCATCACAGGGTGCACCAGCGCCTCGTGGTAACGGTATTCGTCGCGCTCGGCGAACTGCAGGTTGCCGTTGAGGAACAGCCTGTGGCCGCCGCGGCCGTTCGTCACCACGATGCGCTGATAAGGCGTGGTGGCGGTGAAGACCACGCGGTCCTGGTAGAAATGGTCTTCGGCCAGCGTGGTGATCTGGTTGGCGCCCGCAAAGCCGGCGCCCAGCGCGCACAAGACAGCCAGGCACGCCAGGGCATGCGACTTGACGTGCCGCAACTCATGGCGGAACAGCCACAGCGCCCACAGCGCGACAGCCGCATTCATGAGGCCGAACAACAAACCCGTGCGTATCAGACCCAGCTGCGGCACCAGCACCAGCGGGAACGCCAGCGACACGGCCAACGCCCCCAGGTAGTCGAAGGTCAGCACCTGCGAGACCAGTTCCTTGAGCGCAACATTGCGGCGCAGTATGCGCATGACCAGCGGAATCTCCAGCCCCACCAGCGTGCCCACCAGCAGCACCATGGCATACAGCAAAAACCGGAAAGCACCGGGGACATAAGCGTTCGCAAGAAACAGCAGGGCCGGCATGGCGCCCCCCACCAGCGCCACCATCAATTCAATGCGCAGAAAATGCGCCGGCAACTGCCGCTCAAAGAACCGCGAAAGCCAGGAGCCTATGCCCATGGCAAAGAGGTAGCTGCCGATGATGGTCGAGAACTGCAGCACCGAATCACCCAGCAGGTAAGAAGCCAGCGCCCCCGCCGCCAGTTCATACACCAGCCCACAGGCCGCCACGACAAAGACGCTGGCCAGCAGCGCGACCTCGAGGGGGCGCGGGGCGGCAGTGGATGGGGTTTCAGTGTTCAAAACAAGCAAGTTGGTAGCGGAAGGCAAGTGAGGCGATGCGAAGCGAGCCGGCCAAACGACGGCGCGTAGGGCGTAGCGAGCGGGCCGCGGGCAAGGCGGACGGAGCGGACGAACCGGAACGTACTTGAAGTACGTGAGGATTCGGAGCACCGGACCAACGCCGCCCCCGGTCCGCGCAGTAGCCCCAAAAGAAACTAGCCGTGGATGGCGGCGGCTACTATCACGCAGATTCCTAGCGCCATCGCTGCAACCACCAACGCCAGCGCCACATTCTGCTTCTCGACAATCTCCAGCCACAGGTCATAGGGCGTCATCTTGTCGATGATGACAAAGCTCAGCCAGAAGATGATCACGCCAATCAGCGCAAACAGGATAGAGCCCAGAAAAGCAGCGGGTTTAAGCCATTCGAGTTCCATGATGGTCTCCAGAAAAGGTCTGCCAGCTTGCGCAGAAGATAAAGCAAAAAGGGGTGGCCGTCATTTGTGGCCGCCCCCGCCGGAAAAACCGCCGAACGAGCCGCCCGAACTGCGCGAGCTGCTGGACGAGGAACAATTTTCGTACTTCGGGTCACAGCTTGAGCAACGGCCGATCACAAAAAGCAGCAGCAGTACCAACAGCACGATGATGATGATGGTGGCGCAGCCCATGCCCGAGGCGCTGCTCAAAGGCTTGGCATCCGAGCGCTTGAACAGGTCTTTCTTGCCCTCGAGCTTGAAAGCCTTGGCCACCAGCTCACCGTCCAGCTTGTTGCCGCTGGACCAGGTAATCTCATTCGGTGCTTCTTCCTGCGACAGCAGGGCGTTGCCGTTGGCGAAATCACGGTTAAACGTCTTCTGCCCACGCTGGACCTGCCAGTAGAACTCGCCGGCCACATAGCTGGTTTCAGCGCTGTAGCTACTTTGCAATCGATAACTCGTTTTGAGGTACGTCGCGCTGTCACCGCCGGCCTTGAAGCTGGGCGCCCCTGTCACGGGCTTGACCAGGCTCCAGCCGTCCTCGGCATCGACCAGAAACGTGAAGCCGCGCTTCTGGTTGTAGAGCAGGTATTCATCCCAGCCGAATTGCTCGTCCGGCTCATCGGCCTCGTAACCCATGCGGTGCTGAAAACCCACGACCTGCCACTGAACGCCCTGCAACTGGGCGGTGGTGCCCAGCGCGATCAGCGGACTGACGGGCTCGTCCTGGATCGCATGCTTGAGCGCGGCGCCGATGCCCTGTGTGAGGTCGATGATGCTGTTGCACGAACGGCAAGTAATGCTTTTGCTGCCGGCCAGCGTGACCTCGACCGGCGCGCCGCAATTGGGACAGCTGAACTGCTTGCCTTTTTCGTCCTTGGCGGATTCGTCTTTCAGGCCCGTGAGCTTCAGGTCCTCCAGCAGCACGGAGCGGCCCAGCGACAGCGCGGGCGTACCGCCGCCGGCCACCGTGCCGTAATCGACGCTGAGCACGTCGCCGTCGGCGCTGCGCAGCTCCACCATCGCAAACGGCGCACCCAGCGCCGGCAGGCGCGGCAACTCGCCCTGGGCCGAGAGCAGCGACACGCGCTCGTTGGATGCCACGCTGAAAGGCTTGGCGTTGATAGCCGTGGTGGCGCCCACGCGAAAGCTTTCGGCAGGCGGCACGGCGCGCTGCAGGCTGGTGGGCAGGCTGAACACATAGGCGCCATTGTCTTCACTCAGGAAGGCCGGTTTACCGTCGTCCAGCACGGCGTACCACTCGGTCCAGGTGCCCTGCGCATACTGGTATTGAAGCCGGCCGACCAGCGTGAAGTTGCGACCTTGCCAGACGCCGGAAGCCTGCAGTTGCAGCGGGCTGAAGTCGTTGAACAGCTCGGCCATCTTGCCGATGCGCGACAGGGTGTCGCCGTCGCGCACGACGGTGCTCTGGCAATAGCCGCACACCGCGTGCGTGGACTGCGCGCTGCGAAATTCAACAGGCGCGCCGCAGCCCGGGCACGGCGCGCGGTACGCGCGTTGCGAGGTGACTTCAATCACAGCAAGGACAGGTCAACGCCAGGCAGGCGACACGCGCAGCGAAGGGCCGCCCCGAGCAAGCGACGGCCCCAGAGGGGCTGGAGCCCGCGGCTCCAAAGCTGCTTGAGCAGCTTTGGACGGGCGACAGAGGCGAAGCGTCTCGCGAGCCGCGGCCTGCAAGGCCTCGCGTAGTACACGAAGTGACAAGCGTGGGGGCCACATTCCTAGACCAGCTTTTTCAGCAGCTCGGCCTTTTTCGCGTCGAACTCTTCCTGCGTGAGGATGCCCTTGGCCTTAAGTTCGCCGAGCTTCTCGAGCGTGGCCATCACATCGTCGGGCTTCACGCCGGCTGCCGCCGCCGCGGCCGTGGCGGCCTGGGCTGCGTTGCCGCCGCCCTGCAGGCCTTGCTGCAGGTTTTGCGCCAGCACCTGGCCCAGGGCCACGCCGGCGCCCAGGCCCATGGCGTCGCCGGCAATACCGCCGCCAGCGCCCCCGCCTTCGGCGAATTTGGGTATCGCCTGCGCAGTCTGGTACTGCATAAACTTGCCCATGTCGTTGCCGACCATGCCCATGCCGATTTTCTGGTCGAGGATTTTCTGCAACTCTTCGGGCAGCGAGACGTTCTGCACCGTCATGCCTTCGAGCTTGAGGCCTATCTTGGCAAACTCGGGCGTGAGTTGCGTGACCAGGGCCTGCGCGAAGGCCAGCTGATTGGCAGCCAGGTCGAGGAAGGCGATCTCGCTGGAAGCGATGGCATTCGAAATGTTCTGCAGCACCAGGCCGCGCAGCTGGCCGTCAAGGTCGGCCGTTGTGTAGCGCTCGCGCGTGCCCGAGATTTCGGTGTGGAACAGCTTGGGGTCGGCGATGCGAAAGTTGTAGTTGCCGAAGGCACGCAGGCGAACGGCGCCGAAGTCCTTGTCGCGTATCGTGATGGGCTGGGGCGTACCCCACTTCTGGTCTATCTGCTGGCGCGTGCTGAAGAAGTAGACGTCGCTCTTGAAGGGCGATTCGAACAGCTTGTCCCAGTTCTTGAGGTAGGTCAGCACCGGGATGGTCTGCGTGGTCAGCTTGTACATGCCGGGGCCGAACACGTCGGCGACCTTGCCCTCGTTGACAAACACCGCCATCTGCGACTCCCGCACGGTGAGCGAGGCGCCGTACTGGATCTCCATGTCGGCCATCGGGAAACGCCAGGCCAGTGTGCCGTCGTCGGCCTCAGTCCACTGGATGATGTCGATGAACTGTTTCTTGATGAAGTCCATTAAGGCCATGGCGCGCTCCCTTTGAAGTGAGTTATCGGCCACATGATAACCGCCGGAAATGGCATCTGTGCCCGTAAATATTGTCTCTAAAAGGGACAAAAAGAGAGGGAGGGGACGTCCCCGTTTAGACCACGAACGGGTTCTTACTGCCCCTGGCCTGCCTGCGCCGCGTCGGCCAGGCACGCCACGCGGTTGCCCGCACCCGCGCAATCGCCCTGGGCCGGCGCGTTGGCGTTGCGCGTGTCGGGAAAGCCCGCCAGGCGGAACGTCGGGGTCTGCTCCGCGCCTGCCAGTTCAGTCGGCGGCCGTATGCCGGCCGCACGGCGGAAGGCCTGCTCGCGCCTGTCGTCGGCCTCCAGCACCGGCAATGCCGTTCCGTTGGCAATGCGCGCATCGCCGGTGCGCTCGGCCATATTGGCCGGGGCCGGTGTGACGCTGGCCGTGGTGGCGGCAGTGGTGCTGATCAACACATAGTTGCCGGCATCCGCGCCCGACAAGGTGATGCCGGTGATGCTGACGGGCTTGCCGCTGCCGACGGCAGGGGTGTCGAAATTGCCGGTCGCGGCGCCCACTGTGAGCGTATCCGCGCCTATGCGGCCGGTAAAGACCGCGGCGCCGGTCGCCAGCGTCGCGGCCGTGGTGCCGTCCTGCACCTTGTCGGCGGCGGTAATGCCGCTGACGTTCGCGATCGATGCCGGCGTGATATTGGCCGTGGTGGCGGCCGTGGTGTTGACGCTGTAGTTGCCGGCGTCCGTGCCGGTGATGGCGATGCCGCCGACATTCACGGTTTTGGCGATGCCCGCGTTCTTGTCGGCGAAGTTCGCGGTGGTGTTGCTGGTGGCCAGCACATCACCGGCAACCCGGTTGTCGTTCAGCGTGACCGTGGCAGTGGTGCCGCCGTCATAGACCTTGTTCTGTGCCGAGGCGCCGACGGTCAGGGCGCGCTGCGTCACGTCGGCGGTGGTCGCGGCCGTGGTGTTGACGGTGTAGTTGCCGGCGTCGGTACCGGTGATGCCAATGCCGCTCACGCTGACGGCCTTGCCGGTTCCCACATTTTTGTCGGCAAATGTGGCCGAGGTATTGCTGGCGGTGAGCACATCACCCGCGACACGGTTGTCTCCCAGGGTCACGCCGGCGGCGATACCGCCGTCATAGACCTTGTTGAGGCCCGTGGCGCTGACCGTGAGGGCGCGCTGGGTGATATTGGCCGTGGTCGCGGCCGTGGTGTTGACACTGTAGTTTCCGGCATCGGTTCCCGTAATGCCGATACCGCTCACGCTGACGGCCTTGCCGGTGCCCACGTTCTTGTCGGCGAAATTCGCGACCGTATTGCTGGCGGTCAGCACATCGCCCGCGACGCGGTTGTCCGCGAGGGTCACGCCGGCGGCGGTGCCGCCGTCGTAGACCTTGTTGGTGCCTGTGGCGCTGACGGTAAGGGCGCGTTGGGTGATGTCGGCGGTTGTCGCAGTTGTGGTGTTGACGCTGTAGTTGCCGGCGTCGGTTCCGGTGATGCCGATACCGCCCACACTGACTACCTTGCCGGTTCCCACGTTCTTGTCGGCAAACGTGGCCGAGGTATTGCTGGCGGTGAGCACATCGCCCGCGACGCGGTTGTCCGACAAGGTGACGGTGGCCACCGTGCCGCCGTCGTACACCCGGTTCTGCCCGGTGGCGCCGACCGTGAGGGCGCGCTGGGTGATGTCGGCCGTGGTCGCGGCCGTGGTGTTGACACTGTAGTTGCCGGCATCTGTGCCCGTGATGCCGATACCGCTCACGCTGACGGCTTTGCCGGCGCCCACATTCTTGTCGGCGAAATTCGCGGACGTATTGCTGGCGGTAAGCACATCTCCCGCGACGCGGTTGTCCGTGAGGGTCACGCCGGCGGCGGTGCCGCCGTCGTAGACCTTGTTGGTGCCTGTGGCGCTGACGGTAAGGGCGCGCTGGGTGATGTCGGCCGTGGTCGCAACCGTGGTGTTGACACTGTAGTTGCCGGCATCGGTTCCGGTGATGCCGATCCCGCTCACGCTGACCGCCTTGCCGATTCCCACGTTCTTGTCGGCGAATGTGGCCGACGTATTGCTGGCCGTGAGCACGTCGCCGGCCAGCCGGTTGTCGGCCAGCGTCACGGTGGCGGTGGTGCCGCCGTCATAGACCTTGTTGGTGCCGGTGGCGCTGACCGTCAGGGCACGCTGGGTGATGGTCAAGGCGCCGTTGGTCGTGGCCAGGGTGTAGTTCTCGTTGTTGGTGACGCCCACGGTGATCGCCACGGGGCCGGCGGCGACGGCCGTCCTGTCCACCGCGGTGGTGGCATAGCTGACGCCCACACCGGCGGCCGTATCGCCGTCGATCAGGCCGCTCACCACACCGGTCAGCAGCGGGTTGCTGTCGCCATAGACCTTGGTCTTGTTGTCGGCGGTGACGGTCAAGGTCGGCGCGACGCGGTAGAGGAAGGTGCTGGCGCTGCCGCCGGGCACATAGGAAGCATCGCTGTTGTAGCGCTTGCTGTAACCCGCGACGCCTTCGAGCGTGGTGCCCGGGTCGCCGCTGTAAACCAGGTAGCGGCCGGAAGCGGCCACGACGCCGCCCGCGCCGACATTGTTGATGAACTGGCCGCCCGTGCTGACGCCGGCCGCATTCGAACTGCCGGCCTTGAGCACCACGGCATCGCCGGCGGCGGAAGAACTCACGGCGTTGTTCAGCGTGAGGTTGGAGGCCGCGCCGGTGGTCTCGATCTTGACCTGCCCGCTGGCCGCCACGCCCGCCGTGGCGCCGACCGTGCCCACCGCCAGTGCGCCGGCCTGCTTGTAATCCACGCTGCCGGCATTGGCCGCAAGCGTGGTGACGGCGTTACCGGTGTTTGCCAACGTGTAGGCGCCGGTGCCGCCTGTCAGCGCAAGCCCGGAGGCCGCAATGGCGCCGGACTGGCTGACGGCGCCGCCTGCGGACAAGGTGGCGTTGGCTGTCGTGGCGATGCTCGCCACGTTGTACCCGCCGGCGGCGCTGTATTGAATGGCGCCTGCCGCATTGGCCGTGTCCGCGGCATTGCGTGCCTGCAGGTTGATGACGGTGCTGGCATTGCCGGCGTTGTTCAGCGTGATGGCCGCGCCAGCGTTGACCAGTGTCTTGACATTCAAGGTGCCGGCCGTGATGTTGCCCGTGCCCGCCGTCTGGGTGACTGCGCCCGTAGCCGCCAGGTCCAGCGTGCCGCTGCCCACGTTCGAGGCGGTGCCGCCCACGCCGAGGTTGACGGCCCCCGTGCTGCGCACAAAGGCGTTGGCATTGCCGGTGGTGTTGACGCTGAGGTTGGTCGCCGCGACGTCGACGCCGTTGCTGGCGTCCGTGCCGATCTGGCCGTTGGCCTTGAGCGAAACGTTCTGCGCGGTGATGGTCTGCACACCGGTATCGGTGATGCTGCCGGCATTGAGCGTCAGCGTCTTGCCGGCGAGATTGACCGCGCCGCCTATCGTCATCACGCCGGTGCTGGCCGCATCGCCGATGACGATGGACCCGGTGGCGCCCGTGGCAATGGCGGTGAGTTCCGCGGCCGTGAGGTCAAAGCCGGATGCGCCGGCCAGCGACATGGCGCGGCTCGCGGTCTTGGCCTTGAGCGTGAGCACGCCGCTGGTCGCCAACGCGTTGTTGCCGGTGTTCGCGCCGATGGCGACCGTGTCGGCCGTGATGGTGATGGGGCCGCTGCCGGCGGCCACGTCGATGTTGGCGTTCTGCGTGTAGGTGCCTGTGCCGGTGTCTATGGCGACAGCGCTGTTGGTGCTGCTGATGTTGCCCGCCACCACCGTGCTGTTGTTGCCGTTGTTCAGCGCAAAGCCGCCGGCCGCCGTGATCGCATTCAGCGTGCCGATGTTGTTGGCCTGGGTGCCGAGGTTCAGCGAACCTGCGCCGGTGCCGGCCACCGCCAGCGAGGTGGCCGTGACGGCGCCCGACTGTGTGATGTTGCCGCCCGACTGCAGGCTGAGCGCGCCCGTGGTGTTGACGGCGGCCACGTCAAAACCGGTGGCGTCGCGGTAGCTGATGGCACCGGCCGCACCGGCCGTGTCGGCGGCATTGCGAGCCTGCAGGTTCACCGTGGCGGCTTCATTGCCGGCGTTGTTGAGCGTGATCGCGGCGCCCGCATTGACCAGCGTCTTGGCCGTCAGCGTGGGCGCGGTGATGGCGCCGGTCTGGGTGATGGCGCCGCCGGCCACCACCGTCAGGCTGGTGGCCGCCGTGGACGTGCCCAGCGCCATGGCATTGCTGTCGCGCAGCGAGACATTGTTGCCGCTGGTGACGGCCACACTCGAGAAATTATTGGCGGCATTGGCCAAGGTGATGTCGTTGGCTGCGCCGGCCGCCAGCGTGGTGGCGCCGGTCACGGTGAGGGCGCCGGTCTGCGTGATGGCGCCCGCCGTGTTCAAGGCCAGCGTGCCCGAGACGGTGGACGTACCCAGCGCCAGCGCATTGGCGTCCGCGAGGCTGACATTGAGCCCCGACACCACCGTCACCGCGCCGGTGAAGTCGTTGCCCGCGTTGTTCAGCGTGATGTTGTTGCCGGCGCCGACCGCCAGGCTGGCGGTGGTGGCCTTGATGGCGCTGGTCTGCGTGAGGGCGCTGCCCGCGGTCAGTGTGAGCGCATTGACATTGAGCGCGCCGTTAAGGCTGATGTCGCCGGTGTCGGCGCCATTGGTGGTGGCCGTCAGCGAGGTCGCGCCGGTAACGCCGGCCGATGCGCCGCCGATGGCGCCCACGGCGATATCGTTGGCCGTCACGGTCAGCGCCGACAGGGCCAGGTTGGCGCCGGTGGCGCCCGCAATGCTGACGTCGCCGTTGCCCGATTGCAGCACCAGTGCACGTGCCGAAGCCTGGCTGTCGACCGCGCCATCCAGCTGGATGTTGGCACCCACGCCGACGCCGGCATTGCCGCCGCGCGAGTCCAGCGTGATGCTGGCCGCATTGAGCAAGGCGTTGTCCTTGATGCGGATCGCGCCGCCGGCGCCCGAGACGCCGCCGCCGACCTGGTTGCCACCCAGCGCGGTCAGGCCGCCGGCCAGGGTGACGGTAGGCGCGGCGCCGGCCGCGTCAAGCGTGATGGCGCCCGCGTTGCCGCCCGCCGCCACACCGGTGGCGCCTGCATTGCCACCTGTGGTGACAATCGCGGCGACGGCCACATTGCCGCCGGTAGACACGGCTGACACCGCCGCACCTTGCCCGCCGGCCTGGCTGGCGCCCACGCCGTTGCCGCCTATGGCGCTGAGCGTGCCGGTGCTGTTGATGGCCGCCGTGGAGCTCAGGTTGATTGCCCCGCCATTGCCGCCCGCACCGGTGGTGCTTGCAGTGCTGCCGTTGGCCGAAATCCCTGCCGTGGTGACGCCGGCCCCTGAAACATCCACCGTGCCGGCATTGAGTCCGTTGGCGGTGCCGGTGGCAGTGCCGCCATTGGTGGTAATGGTGCCCACCGTCACGGTACCGCCCGAGCCCGAAACGCTGACATTGCCGCCATGGCCGGAAGTACCGCCCGTGGTGGTGAGCGTACCCGTTGTGAGATTGCCGGCGGCATTGCTCACGCTGATGCTGCCCGCCGTGCCGCCCGCGCCTGTGCCCAGCGCGCTGCCGCTTTGCGCGGCCAGAGCCCCTGTCGTGACATTGCCGGCAACCGTATTGGCCAGGCTGATGCTGCCGGCGTTGCCGCCGTCGCCGTTGGTGGTTCCGCCCGCGCCGCCGCTGGCGGAGATGCCCGCCATGGTGACGGTGCCGGTGGTGGTGATGCCGACAGCGCCGCCGCTGCCGCCCTTCTGGTTCGATGTCGCGGCTGCGGCACCGCCCACGGCCGTGATCGAGCCCGTGCCCATATTGAGGCCGCCGCCGCTGATGGTGACATTGCCGGCATTGCGGCCGGCCAGGCCGCTGACCGTGGCGCCGCCGCTGGTGATGATGTTGTTGTTGACGATGGACACCTGGCCCAGCGCCGAGAGGCTGACATTGCCGCCATTGCCCTTGGTACCGCCTGTGGTGGTGATGGCCGCCGTGGACAGCGTGCCGCCGGCGGCCGTGTTGGCCACGCTGACACTGCCGGCGGTACCGCCCGCACCCGTACCCAGTGCGCTGCCGGTTTGCGCTGTCAGGGTGCCGATGCTGATGTTGCCGCTGCCGCTGTTGTTGACCGTGATGCTGCCGGCATTGCCGCCAGCTGCATTGGTGCCCACTGCGGCGCCTCCACTGGCAGCCAGGTTGGTAACCGTGATGCCGTTATCACCGGTGATGGAAATCGCCGCGCCGTTGCCGCCGGCCTGGTCGCCCGTCAATGTGCCGTTGGTGCCGCTGGCGGTGATGGTGGTGGCCGTCAGCAGGCCGCCTGTGGCCTGCAAGGTCGCGGTGCCTGCGCTGCGGCCACCGGTGCCGGCATTGGCCGTCCCGCCGCTGGAGGTGACAGCGCCGATCGTCAGCACGCCTGCCGTCGAGATAGCGCTGATGTTGCCGCCATTGCCATTGGTGCCGCCCGTGGTAGCCAACGCACCGGTGGTCAAGGCAGTGCCGCTAAGTGTGATGCTGCCGGCCGTGCCGCCCGCGCCGGTGCCCGTCGCGGCGCCGGTCGAGGCCGTGATACCCGCGGCGGCACCCAGTGTGCCGCTACCGGTGATGCTGACCACGCCGGCACTGCCACCGGCCTGGTTGGTGCCCAGGCCCGCGCTACCGCTGGCGCTGATCAGGCCCGTGACCGAGCGGTTGACGCCGGTCACCGTGATGTTGCCGGCATTTCGGCCGGCGCCGGTGCCACCGGCCAGCACGGTGCCACTGGTGTTCAAGGTGCCGGTCACCGTCACCCCGGCCTGCGAGGCCAGCGTGACCGCGCCGCCATTGCCGCCCGCCGCGCCGCTGCTGTCTATCGCCGCGGTGCTGAGGTTGGCGCCGACCGCGCTGTTGCTCACGCTGATGCTGCCGGCTGCGCCGCCCGCGCCCGTACCCACCGCCGCGCCTGTGCGCGCCGTCAGCGCGCCCAGCGTGATCGCACCGGTCGTGGCCGAATTGTTCTGCACGCTGATGCTGCCGGCATCACCGCCGTCGCCGTTGGTCGTGCCGCCCGCACCGCCGCTGGCCGTGATGGCGCCGGTGATCACGGCATCGGTGGTAGTAATGCTGACAGCCGCACCGCTGCCGCCCTTCTGGTTGGAGGTGGCCGCTGCCGCACCGCCGCTGGCCGTGACGGTGCCGGTGCCCATGTTGAGGCCGCCGCCGCTGATGGTGACGGTACCTGCATTGCGACCAGCCAGGCCGCTGACGGTGGAGCCGCCGCTGGTAATGATATTGTTGTTGACGATGGACACCTGGCCCAGCGCCGAGAGGTTCACATTGCCGCCATTGCCTTTGGTGCCGCCTGTAGTGGTGATGGCTGCGGTCGAGACTGTTCCCGCTGCTGCGGTGTTGGCCACCGAGACGCTGCCTGCCGTACCACCCGCGCCTGTGCCCAACGCATTGCCGGTCTGTGCGATCAAAGTACCGGTAGCGATATTGCCGCTGCCGCTGTTATTAACCGTGATGCTGCCGGCATTGCCGCCTGCTGCATTGGTGCCCACTGCGGCGCCTCCACTGGCAGCCAGGTTGGTAACCGTGATGCCGTTATCACCGGTGATGGAAATCGCCGCGCCGTTGCCGCCGGCCTGGTCGCCCGTCAATGTGCCGTTGGTGCCGCTGGCGGTGACTGTGGTACCGGTCAGCAAACCACCCGCAGCCTGCAGCGTGACGGTGCCGGCATTGCGCCCGCTGGTGCCGGCATTGGCCGTACCGCCGTTGGTGATGATGGCGCCTGTCGTGAGCACGCCGGCTGTTGAAGTCGCGCTGATATTGCCGCCGTCACCGTTGGCGCCGCCCGTGGTGGTCAGCGCACCGACGTTGAGTGCCGTGCCACCCAGCGTGATGCTGCCGGCTGTACCGCCCGTGCCCGTGCCGGTGGCCGCGCCTGTGGAGGCATTGATGGTGGTGGTGCCAAGGGTGCCGCCACCGGTGATGCTGACCACGCCAGCATTGCCGCCGGCCTGGTTAGCGCCCAGGCCGGCGCTACCGTTGGCCGTGATCGCACCCGTGACGGAGCGGTTGGCGCCGGTCACCGTGATGTTGCCGGCGCTGCGGCCGGCACCGGTGCCGCCGGCCAATACCGTGCCGCTGGTGTTCAGCGTGCCGGTCACCGTCACCCCGGCCTGCGAAGCCAGCGTGACCGCGCCGCCGTTGCCGCCTGCGGCGCCCGAAGTGTCAATCGCTCCGGTTCCCAGCGCCAGGCCTGCGGCGTTGTTGGTCACGTTGATGCTGCCCGCTACACCACCCAATCCCGTACCCAGCGCTGCGCCGGTTTTGGCAGTCAGGGCGCCCAGGGCAATTGCACCCAGCGTCGTTGAATTGTTGGCCACCGTAAGAGATCCTGCCGTGCCGCCCGCGCCGTTGGCGGCCGAGCCCGAGCCGCCGCTGGCAGTCAGAGCTCCTGCAGTGATGGCACCGCTGCTGCTCAAGCTGATGGCCCCGCCCGCCCCGCCGGCTTGGTCGGTGCCCACGCCTGCCCCGCCGTTGGCGGTGATGCCGCCCGCACCCAGGTTGATCACGCCCGCGCTGAGTGTGACGTTGCCGGCGCTGCGCCCGCTCTGGGCAATGGCTGTGCCGCCCGTGGTGGTGATGCTGGTGCCGCCGGTTGACAGGGTGCCGGTGTTGGTGGCGTTGAGCACCACGTTGCCGCCGGCCGCTTTGGTGCCCCCGCTGGTGACGATGGCGGCGGTGGTGAGGTTGCCGCCCGCTGCGGTGTTGTCTACCTGGACGCTGCTGGTGACGTTGAAGTTGCCCGCCGTGCCTGTGCCCGGCGCATTGCCGGTCTGGACCGTCAGCGCCCCCAGCGTGAGGCTGCCTGTGCCCGAATTGGCCACCACCACGCGCCCGGCGTTGCCGCCGTTGCCCGTGCCTACAGCCGCCCCGCCGCTGGCCGTCATGGCCGCGCCGGCTATGCCGCCAACTGCTATGACACTGACTTGCCCGCCTGCGCCGCCGTTCTGGTTGGTGCCCACGCCGGCGCTCCCGCTGGCGGTGATGGCGCCAAGCGCCGTGATGGCCGCGCCTGTATTAATCGTGACGTTGCCCGCGTCGCGCCCGTTCAGGGTGCTGCCTGCGATGACCGTGCCGCCGCCCGTGGCGATGGTGCCCGCACTCAGCGCGCCTGTCGTGCTGATGCTGACCGATCCGCCGTGGCCATTGCTAAGCAGGGCGCCCGCCGTGCTCAACGCGGCCAGGGTGGTCGCCGTCGCTGCCGTGGCGTTGTTGTTGACCGTGATGCTGCCCGCAGCCAGGGCCGCGGTGGTGCCCGTCGATACGCCCGTGCGGGCGTTGAGCCCGCCTGTGCCTGCCAGGCTGATCGCTCCCGTGCTGGCCGCAGCGTTGGTCACGCTGATGGTGCCTGCCGCGCCGCCTGCTGCCGCCGTACCCGAAGCCGCGCCGCCGTTGGCTGTCATGGCGCCAGCGCCGGTGCTGCTCATGCCGCCGCTGTTGCTGGTCACGCTGATCGCGCCACCGGCCCCGCCTGCAAAGCTGGTGCCGTTGCCCGCCCCGCCAGTGGCCGTCAAGGTGCTGGCTCCCAGGGTAATCGTGCCGCCGCTCAAGGTAATGTTGCCTGCGTTGGAGCCCGCGCTGTTGACGCCCACACCGCCCGTCGCAGCAATGGCCGCGCCACCTGTGCTCAGCACGCCAGCGCCGGCTGCGCTGATGTTGATGTTGCCGCCCGCCCCTTTGGCAAAGCCGGTGGTGGTCAGAGCGGCTACTGTGACGTTTTGGCCGGCCGCGTTGTTGGTCACATCAATGCTGCCCGCTATGCCGCCCACACCGGTGCCCGTGGCCGCGCCGGTTTGCGCCGTCAGGGCGCCGGTGACCAGGTTGCCGCTTCCGCTATTGGTCACGGTGATGGCGCCGGCATTGCCGCCCGAAGCATTGGTGCCCACGCCGGCCCCGCCGCTTGCGGTGATGGCTGCGCCGGCGATACCGCCCGTGGCGCTGACGGAAACCGCAGCCGCATTGCCGCCGTTACCGGCCGTGTTGGCGCCAGTGCCGCTGGCCGCCACGGCGCCCAGCGCGGTGATGGCGCCGGCCGCCGTGACGTTGATTGCGCCTGCGCTGCGGCCCGAGGTATTGGCTTGCGCGGCACCGCCGCTGCTGGTGACGGTGCCCGCGCTGAGCGCGCCAGCGGAGCTGAGCGTGACCGTGCCGCCGTCGCCATTGCTGCCGCCGGTGGTGGTGATGTTGCCGGCGCCCAGGCTGGCGCCCACCACACTATTGGTGACGGAGATGCTGCCGGCCGTGCCGCCGGCGCCAGTGGTCAGGGCATTGCCGGTGCTCGCTGTGAGCGCGGCGACGGCGATGTTGCCCGCAGCGCTGTTGGAAAGGGTGACGGTGCCCGCGTTGCCGCCAGCGGCGGCACCCGTGCCGCCTGCGCCGCCGCTGGCGCTGAGGGCGCCGGTGGCGGAGATGCCGTTGGTGGAGGTAATGCTGATGCTGCCGCCGCTACCGCCGCCTTGCGCGGCGCCAGACCCGGCGGAGCCGTTGGCCGTGACGGCCGCGACGGTGACTCCCGCGCCTGTGATGCTGACCGCGCCACCGCTGCGGCCCGGTGTGCCCGCACTGGCCGCGCCGCCGGTGGCGGTGATGGCACCAGCCAGGTTGATGCTGCCGGTGGCGTTGAGGGTGACGTTGCCGGCATTGGTATTGCCGGTCCCGGTGGTGGTAATAGTGCCGGCCGCGTTGCTGGTGATGCTGGCCGCCGAGAGGTTCACGCCGCCGGATGCGGTGAGAGCCGCATTGAGAGCAATCGTGTTGCCGGCGTCAAAGCGGACCTTGTTGCCCGCCGTCATGGCGAGCGCGCTGCCCAGCGTGATGTTGCGCGTGGCCTGCAGGTAGAGCTCGCTGTAGCCGGTGACGTCGGCGACCTGGATGGTGTAGGTGCCCGCGGCCGGTGGGTCGGCGAAGGCCACATCGGGCGTGCCGTCGGCATTGTTGGGCGGCGAGGGCTGGGTCGTGATATTGATGAGGATGTCTTGTGGGTCCAGCAGCACGCGGCCGCCGGTGCCTGCGGGCGCGGCCACGTCAACGCTGCCGCGCAGGTCGAGTTGCTGCTTGCCCGAGACTTCGACAAAGCCACCGTCACCGCCGGTCACACCGCCGCGCGCGCTGATGGCGCCGCTGTGGCGGGTGTCGCCGTCGGCCCAGACCACGACCTTGCCGCCATTGCCGCTGTCGGTTGCATCGGCGCGTATCGTCGCACCCGAAGCAACATAAGTGCGCGAGGCGTTCTGCACCGCCGCATTGCCGCCCTGGTAGTCGCCGCCCACCAGCGCGGTGCCGCCGCCGGCGGCGCCGGCGACATCGATGGAGGCGCCGCTGTCCAGCGCGACCTTGTCGCCCAGCACCCGCACGGTGCCGCCGCTTTGGCCTGCCGCCGTGCCACTCGCGTCAAGCGTGCCTGAGACATGGACCACGCCCGTGCTGCCGCCGCTCAGCACAATCATGCCGTTGCGCTCCACCGCCGAGTTGGCGCGGATGATGCCAGACTGGTTGATCACCGTCGCCATCGCATCGCCCATGGCGCTGGCCAGCACGGCCACCTGGCCGCCCGCGGCGGTGATGCTGCCGCTGTTGTTGATCGCGGCCTGCGCGGCCGCGGCATCCACCGAGAAACGCACCAGCCCCGCACCCGAGGCGTCAACCGACACGCGCGAGCCGGCGGCCAAGCCGACCGAGCCGGCCTCGGCGCTGATGGCGCCGGCGTTGTTGACCTGCGGCGCGGCCAGCAGCACATAGCCGCCGCGCGCGGCGTTGATGCTGCCGTAATTGCTGACGGCGCCCGTGCCGCTGCCGCTGAAGCTGTAGCGCCCGGCCATGAAGTCGCCGTTGCTGATGTCCAGGCTGGAGGCGACGAGGCCGCCGACGTTGACCTGCGCGCCGGGCGCGAACATCACGCCGGATGGGTTGACCAGAAAGACCTGGCCGTTGGCGCTCAGCGAGCCGAAGATGGATGAAGCGCCGTTGCCGATGACACGGTTCAGCGCGACAGACGAAGCGCCCGGCTGCACGAACTGCATGGACTGGCCCGCGCCGATGTTGAAGCTCTGCCAGTTGAGCACGGCCTTGTCGCTGGCCTGGTTGACCACCATGGCGTTGGCCGAGGGCGTGCTGACGCTGGCCTGGCCGGCCACGACCTGCGCGCCTTCGGGCAGCGCCGCGGCCCAGGGCGAGACGGCGGCCAGCAGGGTTGCGAGCAGCTGCGACAGGCGGCGGCCGCTGCGGATGCGGTAGGTGGCGCGGAGCTTGCGCGAGATACGGACCACCACCGTGCGCACGGCCCAGGGGCGGTAGGCGGCGTGAAGGCTGGAGGAGGTGGTGCTCATGATGGACATTCGTAAATGAGTAGGCCCGGCCTAGAACCAGGTCTGGGCCGAGAGCCAGGCGCGCGGCGCGCGGTCCGGGTCGCCGGTGGACGGCTGCGCGGGCGTGGTGCGCCAGGCCAGATAGCTTTTGATGAGGAACTTGCCGGGCCGGCCCAGCGTGGCGCCCACGCCGAAAGAGCCCAGGCTCAAGGTGTTGGTGTTGCCGGGCACGGTGGCGCCGTTGCGGTTGAAGTGCACGCGGCCGAAGTCGTAAAAAGCGAGCAAAGTCAGTGGCTCGCCCCACGGCATCTGCGGGTACTGGTAGCGCGACTCCAGGTTCAGCAGGAAGCCGGTGTCGCCCACGCCTTCACCCACCGGGTAGCCCCGCACGCCGCTGGGGCCGCCCAGCACCATTTTTTCGGCCGAGCTGAGGTTTTTGGAGGCAAGCTGGGCCTGGGCCGCGAGGTGAAAGCTGTAGGGCGCGTCAAAGAACTGCGAGCGCTGGAATTCAAGGTTCAGCTTGCTGAAGCCGCCTGCCGTGCGCAGGCCGCCCAGGCCGTCGTCCAGCGCCTGGTCAGCCGCATTGAGCGTGAGCCGGCCGAAGGTGAGATTGAGCGCATAGCTGTTCAGGCCGCTGCCGCCCATCGCCTCATCGACGAAGTTACCGGCCAGGCCCAGCCTGAGCGCGCGGATGTCGCGCTCGCTTTTGAGGGCGGGCGTGCGGGTTTCATCGACCAGCTTTTTTTGCTCTGCGCTGATAAAGCCGTAAACATTGGCGCCGCGGCCGCGCAGCAGGGGCTGGGACAGGCTGATGCCGGCAATGTCGGCGCTGCCACTGGCGCCCAGTGCCTCGAACTGTTTGCCCAGCGCGTAGTCCAGCCGCGCCAGGCTCAGGCCCAAACGCGCGCCGGAAGCACCCACGGGCACGGTGTAGCCGAGGCGGTAAAGGGCCGAGCCGGCCTGGTCGCTGTGCTGGGCGCTCAGGGCCAGCACGTCGCCCCGGCCCAGCAGGTTGTTGATATTGGCGTTCAGCACGGCGCGCACAGCGCCGGCGGTGCGCGCGCCATGGTTGTCCACGCTGACCGAACCATCGAAGCGGGGCCCCTTGGCCTGGACGGTGACCAGCACATCGGCCTGGCCTGGGCGCTCGCCGGGCTGTACGGTGGCGGCGGCTTCATAGCCCGCCAGGTCGCGCAGCAGCAGCACGGGTTTATCGAGGGCGTATTCGGTGACGGCGTCGCCCGGCTTCAGCTGGCCGGCCACCAGATTTTCGGCGAAGGCCTGCGAAATGCCCGCACCTTCCACACGGACCGTGACGCGGCCCACGCGCGCTTCCAGGATGGCGATGGTGACGGTGCCGCCTTCAGCTGTGAAAGCCTGCTCGGGCAGGTAGGCCTGCGTGAGCAGGTAGCCCTTTTGCCGGTAGTAGGCGCTGACGGCGTTGGCCGCCTCGGTCAGGCCGGCCAGGTCGGTGGATTGATGCAGCCGGGAAGCGAGCAGGGCGGCCAGCAGTTCACTGGAAAACACCGTGTTGCCGGTAAAGCTGAAGGCAGCTGGCGAAATGCGGGTCGCACCGGGGGCAGGCACTGTGGCCTTCGGTTGCTGCAGCTCCAGCGGCGGCTCACTGCGCTGCGGGAGCAGGGGCAAGGCCCCCGGCGACTCGAGCAGGATGCCGGCATCCGGCCGTATCTGGGCCGACGCAGGAGTGACCCCGGCGGCGCAGGCAGCCAATGCAACAAACCAGGCCGGAGCCCGGGACAGCAAAACAGCAGGACGGAACAAGCGCAAACCCCCAACCAAATGCAACGAAATGTTGCTATAGGGTTGTAGTCTTTTGGGTTCACTCTGTCCAACAGTTTCCCTGTCCGCGACGTATGTTTAGCACGTATCTGTTTGTTTTTTCACACTTTTTTGGGCTTTGAGGCCAACACGTAGATGTCATTCCTCAAATGTTGCATTTTGTTAATACCGGCCCTCAGAGCGAACTGAGGACTCTTTAGCCCTATGGATTCTTTAGGCCAAATCAATTGGCTTGATGAGTTGGAAATTCCTATCATTTAGTGCATGTCAATTGCATTTAGCTATAGAAGGAGAAGCTGATGACCAAGCTTGTGCGCGCCAACCTGTTCACTTTGAAGAAGACCGCCAGCTATTACGTGGTGCACGTGACGGTGGCGGCGCTAGTAGCTTATGCAGTAACCGGCAACTTCTTGCTGGCGATCACGTTGAGCCTGCTGGAGCCAACGGTGCAGGCTTTTGCCTTCTTCTTTCATGAGAAAGCCTGGCAGCGCTGGGGCGGCCAGCGCACGGCTGCGCCGGCAGCCGCCGGCGCTTAGTGAAAACTGAGTGAGGGCGAGGGGTACGGCTCAGGCCGCGCCCCACACCTCTTGCGCGGTTTCAACCACCAGGCGCAGCTTGTTGCGCTGCGCCTCGACGGCGATATTGTTGCCGTGCACGGTGCTGCTGAAGCCGCACTGCGGTGACAGCGCGAGTTGCTCCAGCGGCGCGTACTTCGCGGCTTCTTCGATACGGCGTTTCAGCTCGTCCTTGCTTTCCATCTCGCCGAACTTGGTGGTGACCAGGCCCAGCACCACGGTCTTGCCCTTGGGCAGGTAGCGCAGGGGCCGGAAGTCGCCGCTGCGGCTGTCGTCGTACTCGAGGAAGTAGGCGTCCAGGTCCATTTCCTTGAGCAGCGCCTCGGCCACCGGTTCGTAGTTGCCGGCCGCGGCGTGGGTGCTCTTGAAGTTGCCGCGGCACAGGTGCATGGCCAGGGTCATGCCGGCGGGCTTTTGCGCGACCACCTTGTTGATGAATTTGGCGTAGCGGTGCGGCAATTCGTTGGGGTCGTCGCCGCGCTGGCGCGCCGCTTCGCGCATTTTCTCGTCGCACAGATAGGCCAGGTTGGTGTCGTCCATCTGCACATAGGTGCAGCCGGCGGCGGCCAGGCTGCGCAACTCGTCACCGTAGGCCTTGGCCACGTCATCGTAGAAGGCCGGGTCAAGCTCGGGATAGGCTTCCTTGCTGATGCCGGCGCGGCCGCCGCGAAAGTGCAGCATGGTCGGCGAGGGGATGGTGACCTTGGGCGTGTTGCCCGCCGTGACCTGGCTTTTGAGGTACTGGAAATCAGCGAGCTGGATGTCCTTGACGTGGCGCACCTTGTCGATCACGCGCATCACGGGCGGCGCCAGTTCCATGCTGCCGTCGGGCCGCTGGATGGTGACCGGGATGTCGGTCTTCACGCCGCCGATCTGCTCGAGGAAGTCGATGTGGAAGTAGGTGCGGCGGAATTCGCCGTCGGTGATGCTTTTGAGGCCCACGTCTTCCTGGAACTTCACGATCTCGGTAATGGCCTGGTCTTCGACCTTGCGCAGTTGTTCAGGGGTGATCTGGCCCTTGGCTTTCTGCTCGCGGGCTTCCAGCAGGTATTGCGGGCGCAGAAAGCTGCCGACGTGGTCGTAACGGGCGGGGAGTTTGGCGGTCATCGGAAAGTCTCCATGGTTGGCGGATTGGGCGAATTCAGCAGATACAAGCGACATGGTATTCCACTGAGAACATAACTCATTGAATACAGAAACTCCGCATTTACCCTGAATTTCGCCATTATTCTTGGCTTTTTGGAGGTTTATGTATACATTGCGTATCCATGGAAGCCAAAAAACCCACTTTTCCGCTCAACGCCTGGTACGCCGCCGCCTATGACGTCGAGGTAGGCCGCAAGCTGCTCGCGCGGACGATTTGCAAGCAAAAAGTCGTGATGTTCCGCCGCACCGATGGCCAGGTCGCCGTGCTGGAGGATGCCTGCTGGCATCGGCTGCTGCCGCTTTCCATGGGCACGCTGGAGGGCGACGAACTCACCTGTGGTTACCACGGCCTGGTCTACAACGCGCAGGGCCGCTGCACGCACATGCCCAGCCAGGAAACACTGAACCCCTCGGCCTGCGTGCGCGCCTTCCCGGTGGTGGAAAAACACCGCTTCGTCTGGATCTGGCCCGGCGACCCGGCCAAGGCCGACCCGGCGCTGGTGCCCGACATGCACTGGAACGACGACGCGGACTGGGCCGGCGACGGCAAGCTCATCACCGTGAAGTGCGACTACCGCCTGGTGGTGGACAACCTGATGGACCTGACCCACGAAACCTTTGTGCACGGCTCCAGCATCGGCCAGCGCGCCGTGGCTGAAGCGCCTTTCGTGGCCACGCACGGCGACCGCACGGCCACCGTGACGCGCTGGATGGAAAACATCGATGCACCGCCTTTCTGGGCCGGGCAGATCGAGCACGCGCGCGGCTACAGAGGCAAGGTGGACCGCTGGCAGATCATCAAATTCGAAGCGCCCTGCACCGTGAACATTGACGTCGGTGTGGCCGAGACAGGGACGGGTGCGCCGCCACAGGACGGCAAGCCCGGCGACCGCAGCAGGGGTGTCAATGGCTTTGTGCTGAACACGGTGACACCCGAGACCGACGGCACTTGCCATTACTTCTGGGCCTTCGCCCGCAACTATTGCCTTGGCGAGCAGCGCCTGACGCACCAGCTGCGCGAGGGCGTGGCCGGCATCTTCCGTGAAGATGAACATGTGCTGGAAGCCCAGCAAATCGCCATTGAAGAACACCCGGACCACCAGTTCTACAACCTCAACATCGATGCCGGCTCCATGTGGGCCAGGCGCCTGATAGACCGCATGATCGCGCAGGAAGCGCCACCGGCGCCGGTCATCCCCATCCGCTTGGCAGCCTGAGCACCATGGTGAAAGCACTCCCTATGGCCAACGCCAGCAATTCCGCCGCCGCCCCCAACAGCCTGGAGAGCGCGCAGGTGAGGGCGCAGCTGCAACTGCGCGAAATGATCCTGGCCGGCGAACTGCCCGGCGGCGCGCGCATCGCCGAGCTGTCCATTGTCGAAAAGCTGGGCGTTTCGCGCACGCCGATACGCGCCGCGCTGATGCGGCTGGAACAGGAAGGCCTGCTGGAATCGCTGCCCAACGGCGGTTTTGCGGTGCGCACGTTTTCCGAACGCGACGTGTCTGAAGCGATTGAGCTGCGCGGCACGATTGAAGGCCTGTCGGCGCGACTGGCGGCCGAGCGCGGCGCGCCCACACTGGTTCTGAGCGAAGCCCGCGAATGCCTGAACCGCATCGACGCGGTGCTGAGCCAGCCGGCGCTGAACGACGAGGCGTTTTCGGATTACGTGGCACTCAACGAGCGCTTTCACGCGCTGCTGAGCGAGATGGCGGGCAGCGAAGTGATCGCCAAGGAACTGGACCGCGTGTCCAGCCTGCCTTTTGCCTCGGCCTCGGGTTTCGTGGTGGTGCAGGCCAACTCGCCGCGCGCACGCGACATGCTCATCGTGGCGCAGGATCAGCATCGCCAGGTGCTGGACGCCATTGAACAGCGCGAGGGCTCTCGCGCCGAAGCCATCATGCGCGAGCACTCGCGCCTGGCCCAGCGCAACCTGCGCGCGGCCGTGGCCAGCCACAACCTGGATCAGATGCCCGGCGTGCGACTGATCAGAAAAAAGTAACCCCCCGAAGCGGCCTTGCGGCCGCCTCCCCCCAGGGGGCGCCGCCTGTGGCCCGGCAAAGCCGGTTCCACGACGGCCCGCGAATTGAAGAGACTAAAGAGACTACGGAAATCGAATGAAAGCAAACTCCAGCTGGACCGATGCGGTCATTGAATCCACCCGCGACCTCACGCCCACCGTGCGCGAGTTCAGCATTCGGCCTGCCGACGGGCAGGGCGTGCCGCGCCACGAACCCGGCAGCCACTTGCAGGTGCAACTGCTGGTGGGCGGCAGGCCGCAGCAGCGTTCCTATTCGCTGGTCGGCGAACCCGACGGGCAATGCTGGCGCATCGCGGTGAAGCGGCTGGACGACGGCCGCGGCGGCTCGCGCGCGATGTGGCAGCTGGCGATTGGCGACCGGTTGCAGCTAAGCGGGCCGCACAACCATTTCCCGCTGGACCTGGGCGCGCCTGCCTACCTGCTGGTGGCCGGCGGCATAGGGATCACGCCGCTGCTGGGCATGGCGCAAACACTGGCTGGTCGCTGTGCCCAATCGGGCCGGCCGCTGCGCATGCTGTACGGCGTGCGCAGCGAGTCCGAACTGGCTTATGGTGAGACCCTGCGTGCCTGCCTGGGCGGGCAGCTGCATGCAGCCATCGATGCCCGCATCGACTTCGCCGGCGAGATCGCGGCGCTGCCAGCCGGCGCGCAAATGTATGTCTGTGGCCCCGTCCCCATGCTGGACGCGGCGCGCCATGCCTGGGAAGCCTCGGGCCGGCCAGCGACCGACCTGCGCTATGAAACCTTCGGCAACAGCGGGCGTCTGGCGCCGCAGGCTTTCCGTGTGCGGATTCCGCGCCATGCGCTGGACATCACCGTGCCGGCCGACTGCAGCCTGCTGGACGCGCTGGAGCAGGCGGGTGTGGAGGCCGTGTCCGACTGCAAGCGCGGCGAATGCGGCCTGTGCACGCTGGACGTGCTGGCGCTTGATGGCGAGATTGACCATCGCGATGTGTTTTTGAGCGAGCATGAGAAACAGGGGAACACACGCCTGTGTGCCTGTGTCTCACGAGTGGTCGGCTCGGTGACGCTGGACTCTTCGTACCGGCCCGATGCCTGAGAGGACTGGAACAACTTGTGCGCGATCACTGAGCGATACGCACGATGATCGCGCAACGACGCAGCCCAAACACTCGATGCTGTAGACCGCAAGCGCCAGAATAAGACCAAAGGCGTTCGCATAAAGAACATTTGTGCTGATAGCGCACTCAGACTAGACTCGCAGCGTTTTGTGGCCCGATGCCAGGAAGCCTCAGCCCGCCAGTTTGGGTGCAGCGATCACGACTTAAAAATTACCAGGAGACAAGCATGAAAAAACGTATTTTCCTTACCGCCGCCGCACTATCGGTGGCAGCGCTCGCCGCAGCCCCCGTGCTGGCCCAGGACAACACCTTCAAGATAGGCCTGATCCTGCCGATGACGGGCCAGCAAGCCACCACAGGCCGGCAGATCGAGGCGGCCGCGCGGCTTTACATGGCGCAGAACGGCGACACCGTGGCGGGCAAAAAGATACAGCTGATTGTGAAGGACGACACCTCGCTGCCGGACACCACGCGCCGCCTGGCGCAGGAGTTGGTGGTCAACGACAAGGTCAATGTGCTGGCGGGCTTCGGCATCACGCCCTCGGCCCTGGCCACCGCACCCATCGCGACGCAATCCAAGACGCCCATGGTGGTGATGGCAGCGGCCACCTCCAGCATCACGCAGGCTTCGCCCTACATCGTGCGCAGCAGCTTCACCTTGCCGCAGGTGTCGGTCGCGCTGGCCGACTGGGCGCCCAAGAACGGCATCAAGAAGGTGGTCACACTGGTGTCCGACTATGGGCCCGGCATTGACGCCGAAAAGTTCTTCAAGGACCGCCTGACCTTCAACGGCGGTGAAGTGACCGACGCGCTGCGCGTGCCGCTGCGCAACCCAGACTTCGCGCCTTTCCTGCAAAAGGTGCGGGACAACAAGCCCGACGCGCTCTTCGTGTTTGTGCCATCGGGCGCGGGCGCCGCGGTGATGAAGCAGTTCCTCGAGCGCGGCCTGGACAAGGCCGGCATACGGCTGATCGCCACCGGCGACGTGACGGACGACGACCAGCTCAACGACATGGGCGACGGCGCGCTGGGTGTGGTCACCTCGCACCACTACTCGGCGGCGCACCCTTCGGCCGCGAACAAAAAGTTCGTGGAGGCTTTTTCCAAGGCGAACAAGGGCCTGCGCCCCAACTTCATGGCGGTCGGCGGTTACGACGGCATGCGGGTGATTTACGAAGCGCTTAAAACCAGCAAGGGCCAGGGCGGCGGCGATGCGCTGCTCGCGGCGATGAAGGGCCAGCTGTTTGAAAGCCCGCGCGGCAAGATCTTTATCGACGCGCAGACGCGCGACATCGTGCAGGACGTCTACCTGCGCAAAGTCGAGAAGAAGGACGGCCAGCTTTACAACGTGGAGTTTGACGTGATCAAGGACGTCAAGGATCCAGGTAAGAGTAAGTAACCCCCCGAAGCGGCGCTTCGCGCCGCCTCCCCCCTGCTGGGGGGCAAGTTCTGCGGCCCGGCAAAGCCGGTTCCGCGCCCTTTCTGGAATAGGCTACTTCAAGCAATACGGATGATCCGGCCAAAGCATGCTGACCCTTCTTTTTGACGGTATTGCCTACGGCATGCTGCTGTTCATCCTGGCGGTGGGCCTGGCGGTGACCATGGGCTTGATGAACTTCATCAACCTCGCGCACGGCGCCTTCGCCATGGCCGGCGGCTACATCACCGTGCTGCTGATGCAGCATTTCGGCGTGCCATTTCTGCTGTGCCTGCCGCTGGCCTTTATCGGCTCGGCCTTGCTGGGCGGCGTGCTGGAGCGCACGCTGTACCGGCCGCTTTATAACAAGCCGCACCTGGACCAGGTGCTGTTCTCGATCGGCCTGACCTTTATGGCCGTGGCGGCGGTGGACTACTTCGTCGGTTCGACGCAGCAGATCGTGCAGCTGCCCGGATGGCTCAAGGGCCGCACCGAGATCGGCAGCGGCGCCTGGATGCTGGGCATGGGCCACTATCGGCTGTTCATCATCGCGGTGTGCGCCGCCCTGACGGTGGGCCTGCAATACCTGCTGGCGCGCACGCGCTTCGGCAGCCGGCTGCGCGCCTCGGTGGACGACCAGCGCGTGGCGGCCGGCCTGGGCATCAACGTCAACATCGTGTTCCTCTCAACCTTCGCCGTGGGTTCGGGCCTGGCCGGCCTGGGCGGTGCGCTGGGCGCCGAAGTGCTGGGCCTGGACCCCACCTTTCCGCTCAAGTTCATGATTTATTTCCTGATCGTGGTGGCCGTGGGCGGCACCTCGTCGATCACCGGTCCGCTGCTGGCCGCGCTGCTGCTGGGCATTGCCGACGTGGCGGGCAAGTACTACATCCCCAAGCTGGGCGCCTTCATCGTCTACAGCCTGATGATCGTGATCCTGATCTGGCGGCCGCAGGGCCTCTTTGTGCGCAAGGGAGGCAAGTAATATGAATACGCAGGCATCGCTGCTTAAAAGCAGCCGCTGGAAACCCTGGGAGCCGGTGCTCTGGCTCATCGCCTTCGCCGCGCCGGTGCTGCTGCCCAGCCATGCGCTCATCATCAACGAAATCGCCATCGTCGCGCTGTTCGCGATATCCCTGGACCTGGTGCTGGGCTACACCGGCATCGTCTCGCTGGGCCATGCGGCCTTCTTCGGCATAGGGGGTTATGCCGCGGCGCTGTTCGCCAAGCTGGTCATGCCCGACCCGTTGCTCGGCCTGGCCGTGGGCATAGGCACAGCCACGCTGCTGGGCGCCGTGTGCTCGCTCACCATCCTGCGCGGCAGCGACCTGACGCGGCTCATGGTGACGCTGGGCGTGGCGCTGATCCTGCTGGAGCTGGCCAACAAGCTCGACTGGCTGACCGGCGGCGCCGACGGCCTGCAGGGCGTGGTCATGGGTCCGCTGCTGGGCCGCTTCGAATTCGACCTCTCCGGTCGCACCGCCGCCTATTACTCGCTGGCGGTGCTGCTGGTGTTGTTCATGCTGATGCGCCGCCTGGTGCATTCACCGCTGGGCGCGACGCTCAAAGCAATACGCGACAACCGCCTGCGCGCCATGGCCATCGGCATTCCGGTCGCTTCGCGGCTGGCTGTGGCCTACACGGTGGCGGCCGGCGTGGCGGGCGCCGCCGGTGCGCTGCTGACGCAGACCACGGGTTTTGCCTCGCTGGATTTGTTTGAGTTTCACCGCTCAGCCGACGTGCTGCTGATCCTGGTGGTGGGCGGCGTGGGCTGGCTGTATGGCGGCGTGGCCGGGGCGATTGTGTTCAAGCTGATGCAGGATGCGCTCTCGTCCATCACGCCGCAATACTGGACCTTCTGGATTGGCCTCTTCCTGGTGGTGCTGGTGCTGGTGGGCCGCGAGCGGCTGGTCCGGCCCTGGACCTGGCTGCCGCAACGCGAACGTGGAGGCCGGCCATGAGCGGCCCAACGCAAGACGCGGTGCTGTCAGCACAAGGCCTGGTGATGCGCTTCGGCGGCATCACGGCGACCAACAACGTGAGCCTGAATTTGCAGCGCGGCGCCCGCCATGCGCTGATAGGCCCCAACGGCGCGGGCAAAACCACGCTGGTCAACCTGCTGACGGGCGTGCTGCAGCCGACCGAAGGCCGCATCGTCCTCGAGGGCGAAGACATCACGCGGCTGGCGCCGCACCAGCGCGTCAAGCGCGGCATGGTGCGCACCTTCCAGATCAACCAGCTTTTCGACTCGCCCACGCCGCTGCAGACGCTGGCGCTTGTCGTGTCGCAGCAGGCAGGCCTGGGCGCGAAGTGGTGGCAGGCGCTGGGCCGCAACCGCGCAGTGGCCGAGCGCTGCGAACAACTGCTGGAGCAGTTTCATCTGACAGAAGTGATGGACCAGCCGACCCGCGTGCTGGCCTACGGCAAGCGCCGCCTGCTGGAGATCGCCGTGGCGCTGGCCTGCGAGCCGCGCGTGCTGCTGCTGGATGAGCCCGTGGCCGGCGTGCCGGCCGGCGAGCGCGAGGAGCTGCTGCAAACCGTGGCCGCGCTGCCCGCCGACGTTTCGGTGTTGTTGATTGAGCACGACATGGATCTGGTATTCAGTTTTGCCACCACCATGACGGTGCTGGTCAACGGCACGCTGCTGACCGAAGGCACGCCCGAGCAGATCGCGGCCGACCCGCAGGTCAAGGCGGTCTATTTGGGCCATGGCGAGGAACATGGGGAGGAGGTGGCCCATGGCTGAGCTACTGAATGTCGACAAGGTGCGCGCCGGCTACGGCGAGGCGGTGGTGCTGCACGAGGTGTCCTTCACACTCGGCGAAGGCCAGACGCTGGCGCTGCTGGGCCGCAACGGCACCGGCAAGACCACGCTGATCAACACCCTGGCTGGCGCGACGCGGCAGCACGGAGGCGCGATGTCATTCGGCGCCGGCCCGGCCATGGTGGCGCTGCACCGGCTGCCTTCTCACGAACGCGCGGCGGCCGGCATCGGCTGGGTGCCGCAGGAGCGCAACATCTTCAAGTCGCTGACGGTGCACGAGAACCTGACGGCTGTGGCGCGCCCGGGTAAATGGAATACCGACGGCGTGTACGCGATGTTCCCGCGCCTGGCCGAGCGCAAAGGCAACCTGGGCACGCAGCTCTCGGGCGGCGAACAACAAATGCTGGCCGTGGGCCGGGCGCTGGTGCTGAACCCGAAACTGCTGCTGCTCGACGAACCGCTGGAGGGCCTGGCGCCCATCATCGTGGAGGAGTTGCTGCGCGCCATACGCCGCATCACGCGCGAAGAAGGCCTGAGCGCCATCATCGTGGAGCAGCACCCTCAGGCCATCCTGGCGATCTCCGACACTGCCGTGGTGCTGGACCGCGGCATGGTGGTGCACACAGGCACTGCCCAGGCGCTGCGCGAACAGCCCGAGCGGCTGAACCACCTGCTGGGCGTAGCGCGCTAAGTGGTCGGGCTTGCGGCCCAGCCACTCATTTCATTCTGCATTTCGCTTTTTACGCTTACAGCATCCAAAAAACCTTTACGTACCTCTATCGTGAACGAGCTTCACGACATGCGGCTTTCCGTGCTGAAAAGTCAAAAGCGATCCACCTTTTTGCGTAGATTCACTTACTAGGGTTTTCCCGTCCAACGGCCTACAATCGCAGACCTTACAAGAAATTGACGGTCGTCCGACCGTTCCCGCTGGAGACCTTGCTGATGCCGACACCACCCGCCGCGACGCCTGCTGACCGTGAAGAAAAACGCGCCGAACTGCGCCGCGCCGCCCTTGAATACCACGAGTTTCCAACCCCCGGCAAGGTGGCCATCGCGGCGACCAAGCAGCTGACCAACCAGCGCGACCTGGCCCTGGCCTATTCCCCCGGCGTCGCGGCGCCCTGCGAAGAAATCGTCAAAGACCCCAACAACGCCTTCAAGTACACCAGCCGCGGCAACCTCGTGGCGGTTGTGACCAACGGCACCGCCGTGCTGGGCCTGGGCGATATCGGCCCGCTGGCTTCCAAGCCGGTCATGGAAGGCAAGGGCGTGCTGTTCAAGAAGTTCGCCGGTGTGGACGTGTTCGACATCGAGATCGACGAAAAAGACCCGGCCAAGCTGGTAGACATCATCGCCTCGCTGGAGCCGACCTTCGGCGCCATCAACCTTGAAGACATCAAGGCGCCGGACTGCTTTTATGTGGAGCGCGAACTGCGCAAGCGCATGAAGATTCCGGTGTTCCACGACGACCAGCACGGCACGGCCATCACCGTGGGCGCGGCGGTGCTGAACGCGCTCAAGGTGGTCGGCAAAGGCCCCGGCCAGGTCAAGCTCGTGACCTCCGGCGCGGGTGCTGCGGCGCTGGCCTGCCTGAACCTGCTGCTCAAACTGGGCATCCAGCGTGAAAACGTGTTCGTGACCGACCTGGCCGGCGTGGTGTACGAAGGCCGCACCGAGCTGATGGACGAGGACAAGATCCAGTTCGCGCAGAAGACCGATGCGCGCACGCTCAGCGACGTGATCGCGGGCGCGGACATCTTCCTGGGCCTGTCGGCTGGTGGCGTGCTCAAGAAGGACATGGTCGCGAAGATGGCGGCCAAGCCCATCATCCTGGCGCTGGCCAACCCGAATCCCGAGATCACGCCCGAGGACGTCAAGTCCGTGCGCGACGACGCCATCATGGCGACCGGCCGCACCGACTACCCCAACCAGGTCAACAACGTCCTGTGCTTTCCCTATATCTTCCGCGGCGCGCTGGACGCTGGCGCGTCCACCATCACCATCGAGATGGAAATCGCTGCCGTGCATGCGATCGCAGAGCTCGCGCAGGCCGAGCAAAGTGAAGTCGTGGCGGCCGCCTACGTGGGCGAGAAGCTCGCCTTCGGCCCTGAATACCTGATTCCCAAGCCTTTCGATCCGCGCCTGATGATGAAGATCGCGCCCGCGGTGGCGCAGGCGGCGGCAGACAGCGGCGTGGCCCTGCGGCCCATCCAGGACATGAACGCCTACCGCGACAGGCTGCAAAGCTTTGTCTACGCTTCGGGCACAGTCATGAAACCGATTTTCGCGGCTGCCAAGGCCGCCAGCCGCAAGCGCGTGGCCTACGCCGAGGGCGAGGAAGAACGCGTGCTGCGCGCCTGCCAGATCGTGGTCGACGAAGGCCTGGCGCGGCCGACGCTGATAGGCCGCCCAGCCATCATCGCCCAGCGCATCGAAAAATTCGGCCTGCGCCTGAAGGAAGAGCTCGACTACGACGTGGTCAACGTCGAGCAGGACCACCGCTACCGCGACTTCTGGCAGACCTACCACCGCATGATGGAGCGCCGCGGCGTCACCGTGCAGATCGCCAAGATCGAGATGCGCCGCCGCCTCACGCTGATCGCCGGCATGCTGCTGCACAAGGGCGACGTGGACGGCCTGATCTGCGGCACCTGGGGCACCACCGCCCATCACCTGGACTACCTGGACCAAGTCATCGGCAAGCGCGAGGGCGTCAACACCTACGCCTGCATGAACGGCCTGCTGCTGCCGAATCGCCAGGTGTTCCTGCTCGACACCCACGTCAACTGCGACCCGACGGCCGAGCAGCTCGCCGAGATCACCACCATGGCAGCCGAGGAAATGATGCGTTTCGGCATCAAGCCCAAGGCGGCCCTGCTGTCGCATTCGAACTTCGGCTCCTCCAACCTGCCCAGCGCCCTCAAGATGCGCCGCACGCTGGAGCTGCTGCGCGAAAAAGCCCCCTGGCTGGAAGTCGACGGCGAAATGCACGGCGACATGGCGCTGGACGAAGACGCGCGCGCCCTGATCATGCCCAACAGCACCCTGGCCGGCGAAGCCAACCTGCTGGTGCTGCCCAATATTGATGCGGCCAATATTTCGTACAACCTGCTCAAAACGGCGGCCGGCGGCAACATCGCCATCGGCCCCGTGCTGCTGGGCGCGAACAAACCCATGCATATCCTGACCGCCACGGCCACGGTGCGCCGCATCGTCAACATGACGGCCCTCACGGTCGCAGACGCAAACGCGGGCCGGTAAGCCCCTGTTAGATAGCCAGTACTAACTTATTCAGGCATTAACCCCGGTCTTTACTGCCTAAATTTTCAGCAGCCACTTGCGTTTTCCGGCCACATGCGGCAAACTAGCTCTCTTGAAATTTAAGGGTTAACCCGAAATCGGCGGGCTACCCTGGGTTCCAGGAAAGGCTTTTTTTTCATGTTGCGCAATGGGTGGGGACGTAGGCAGGTAGCCAAAATGGCCGGCCTGCTGGTCTTGGCAACCAGCCTGAGCGGGATGATCCCCAGCGTGGTGCAAGCCAAGGGCGGGGATTCACCGGCCGCGGTCGGCACGATCGCAGCGGCCCAATTGCCCCCACAAGGGCGCGACATGATGACGCTGATTTACCAGGGTGGGCCGTTCAGGCATGACAAGGACGGCGTGGTGTTTGGCAACCGGGAGCGACTTCTTCCGGCCAACCGTCGCGGTTACTACCGCGAATACACCGTCAGAACGCCCAATGAACGCAGCCGGGGAGCCCGGCGCATTGTTTGTGGCGGCTTGAAACCCACCGCCCCGGATACCTGTTATTACACCGACGACCACTATGCGAGTTTTCGCAGAATCGTTCAGTAAATGAGCAGTGGTTGTTATTACGAGTTTTTGACTTCAGAGAAAGAGTAGCGGAGATGGATACACCACTTCGTCGGGACAACGAAACGCCGGTGCGCAAGGACGGTGAAACGCCCTTGCGCGGCGTACGGCCCAATATCGTTCAATCCATACGTGCCTTCCGGGTGCAGGACCTGCAGGATGCCGCGACGCATCTGAACCAGCATTTCCTGTACGCCAACCTGGGCAATGCCCAGAGCAAGCAGGACGTGCTGGACATGATTGCGGCGCAGTACACCTTCCCCGCGCATTTCGGCAAGAATTTCGATGCGCTTTACGACTGCATGACGGACCTGGTCCACAAGTCCGGCCCGCAACCCGGCTTCATCGTCGTGCTCGAGCAGATTCCGGCCAACGCCAAATTCGACAAGGAAGCGCGCGAGCAGCTGCTCGACATCTTCCGGGATGCCTCGGACTACTGGGCGGATCGCAAGATACCGTTCAGATGCTTCTATTCTTTTCTGTAGCCCGCTCCCCAGACATCGGCCAAGGGGATCGGGCGAATGAGGCCCAGCAAGCAGTTGCAGAAGGTGAAGAAGTCATGCCTACCGACAAACTGGTGGACGTGTCACCTCTGGCATTGCGCATGAGCAGCCCGTTTAACGCGGGTTATTGGCTCGCCGCTGCTTGAAGCAAATCACATAAGGCGGCGCCGTAGGCGCCTGCAAAAAAGCCCGTCACCGACGGGCTTTTTTTATGGCCAAGTTTTTTGACGTCGGGCGTCAGGTTTGCAGCGCCTGTACCAGCGCCACATACTCAGCCACCGGCACTTCCTCTGCGCGGCGCTGCACGTCAAAGCCTCCTTCAAAGCCGCGTGCGGCCAGCCACTGCCCCAGCGTGTGGCGCAGCAGCTTGCGGCGCTGGCTGAAAGCCACCTGTACCATCTCGCTGAGCAGCCTGGCATCCAGCTCCATCGGCGCCGCATGCGGCACCATGCGCACCACCGCGCTGTCCACGCGCGGCGGCGGATCGAAACTCTGCGGCGGCACGAACAGCACGTTTTCCATGGCGTAGCGCCACTGCAGCATCACGCTGAGCCGGCCGTAGTCGCTGGTCGCCGGCGCGGCCACCATGCGGTCTATGACCTCTTTTTGCAGCATGAAGTGCTGATCTTCAATGACCTCAACAGCCCCCAGCAGGTGAAACAGGATGGGCGTCGAAATGTTGTACGGAAGGTTGCCGACAACCCGAAGCTTTTGCCCCTGGGCGCAGGTGCTGCGCGCCAGCGCGTGGATGTCCACCTTGAGGATGTCGGACTCCACAACGCTGAGCTGCGGATGCTCGCGCAACTGCCGGGCCAGGTCGCGGTCCAACTCGATCACCGTGAGCTTGCCTAGACGCTCCACCAGCGGCTGCGTCAAAGCCGCAAGCCCGGGACCAATCTCCACCACAGCCTGGCCCGGCCGCGGCGCGATCGCCTGGACGATCTCTTCAATGATGCCCTGGTCAGTCAAGAAATGCTGGCCAAAGCGTTTGCGGGCAATATGTTTCACGCCAAGCGGCCGCCTAAGCAATAGCGGCCTTGCGCCTTAATCCAGCCGGGGCCGCGGAACCGGCTTTGCCGGGCCGCAGGCGCAGCGGCCCCCTCGGGGGGCAGGGAGCTACACGCAGTGAGCAACCGTGGGGGCCACATCATTGAGGTGGTTCACGATACTCCACATACGCACGGCCCCGGACTTCCTGGGCCCAGAGTGCGTAGGCTTCGCTCTGCTTTTTCTCGCGCAGCACGTTGCGGGCGATCTCGCGCTGGTCGCGCTGCGAAAGCTGGGTGTCGCGGCGCTCCAGCACCTGGATGATATGCACGCCGAAACGCGACACCAGCGGATCGGACACCTGGTTGGGCGCCAGGCCGTTCATGACCTTTTCAAATTCAGGCACGAACATGCCGGGACTGGCCCAACCCAGGTCGCCGCCTTCCTTGGCCGAGCCGTCATCGCTGTTCTCGCGGGCAAGGGCGGCAAAATCGGCCTGCCCTGCCTGGATGCGTTTCTTGAACTCAGCGAGTTTTTCGGTCGCGGCGGCTTCCGTCATTTTGGGGTTCAGCCGCAACAGGATGTGCCGCGCATGGGTCTGCGTCACCGTCGCGCCGGGCATTCCGCCCTGCCGCTTTTCGATCACCTTGAGGACGTGAAAGCCCGCGCCGCTTCGCACCGGGCCGGCCAACCCGCCGGTCTGCAGGTTTTTGGTCGCCTCCACAAAAAGAGGCGGGTAGCGGTCCGCGGTGCGCAAGCCCATCTGGCCGCCTGTCGTGCGCGTGGCGGAGGCGGAAAACTCGGCGGCCAGCGCGGCGAAGTCGCCGCCCGCACGCGCACGGTCAACCACTTGCTGAGCCCGGGCTTGGAGCGCCGCGACCTGGTCGGCCGTGGCATTTTCGGGCACCGGGACCAAAATTTCACCCAGGTTGAGGGCCACGGAAGAGGCTTCAGCGCCACCGCCTTCCTGATCGCGCAGGAATTGGTCGATCTCCTGCTCGGTCACGGTGACGCGCGACTCAAGTTCGCGCTGGCGCAGGCGGCCGACCAGAAGCTCGTCGCGCACTTCGGAGCGGAACTGCGTGTAGTCGATGCCGTCCGCCTTCAGGCGGCTGCGCAGTTCGTCCACCGAGATCTGGTTTTGGCTCGCGACGGTCTGGACCGCGGTCTGGATCGTGTTTTCGTCGATACGGATACCGGAACTGCGTGCCATCTGCAACTGCGCCTTGTCGCTGATCATGCGCTCCAGGACCTGCACCACAAGTTCACTGCGCGGCGGCAGCGCCGTGCCCTGCTGGAGGATTTGCTGCTCGGTGCGGATCAGTTTGAGGCGAACTTCGCTGTTGGTGATGGGCTCGGAGTTCACCACCGCAACGATGAAGTCGGCCTGGCGTTGCCCGCCGCCTTGGGCCGGGGCTCGCACGGCGGGGTCGGAGGACAGGCGCAGTGGCGTAGTCGGCCTGAGCCCCTGTGCCTGCACCTGAGCCGCCAGCAGCACGGAAAGCGCAAGCGCCGCTCCGGCCAGACGCGGCAGACCTGAGAAAGAATCTGGAACAAAGCGATGATTAGTCATAAGTGGTAAAGCGGCTTGGAGCCTCGATTTTCTCACGCAGGTATTGATAGCGCGGGACATTTGACTTGAGGGTTTCCAGGGGGTTGGCGCCCAGGCGGGAGAAGCCCACCAACTCGAGCTGGAACATGATCCGGGTGTCCGAAGTGCCGGTGCCGGTCTGCGATCGCTGCAGCACGACCCGGCCTATCCAGCAGCATCCGTCGTATTCGACGCCGATGATGGAATCGACCAGCCGCTTGTCCAGCACGCTGTAATTGAGCCGGCCGACCGCGTAGTAGCGCCCGCCCCCCTGGCCCTGCCCGGCGCCCAGGTCCTTGCCCTTGTCGCCCCACAGATCGTTGATAGGCCATTGCCAGCCCACGTCGATCTGCTCGCTGACATTGCGCTGGCGCCGGAACGCGGCGCTGATGACGCGGTAATTGCCCGGGTTGTAGCGCACGCCGAAAGAGGCTCGCTCGGACTGTTTGGTCTTGGGGTTGTACTGCACCGTGCTGTCGAACGACCACTGCGGCACCCAGTTGACCGACGCGCCGACCAATATGTCGCTGATGCGGTCGGTAACGGGCAGCGCGCCGGGCAGCGTCACGCGTTGGTCCTCAAAGCGCAGGCGCTGCGCGATGCCCACGCGCACGGCTTCGGCGCCGGTGGCCGGATCCAGCAGGCGAGAGGTCACGCCCAGAGTCAACAGGTTCGCATCCGAGATACGGTCGTTGCCGACAAAAGCGTTTTCGGTGAACACCGTCGCGAAGTTGAAGTCGTTCAGGCCGGAGTCGTAGTTGGGCAGCCGGCTCTGGTCGCGAAAGGGCGTGCGCACGTAAAAGGCCCGCGGCTCCAGGGTCTGGGTAAAGTCGCGGCCCAGGAAACTGGCCTCGCGCTCAAACTGCAGGCCGCTGTCCAGGCTGAAGGTCGGAACGACCCGCGAGGCCGATCGTGAGCCGTCGACCAGTGGTGCGTCGAACTGGTAACTGGTGGCATGCAGTTGCACCTTGGGCGTGATGAAGCCCGCCGATGACAGCCAGGGCCGGCTGACCTGCAGCTTGGTGTAGGCCCGGTTGGCGTTGGGCTGGTTCGTCAGCGCCCGGTCGGCGGAGAACCGCGTGTAATCGCCTTCAATGGACCAGTCAAAACCGTTGCCCAGCCCGCCCAGGGGGGCATCTACCCGGGTGTAGGCGGCCGTGAGTTGCGGCAGGCGGTCATAGGGGGGGACGATGGGCGAGTTCACGTCCTGCAGCGTCTGCCACTTCAGCGTGCGCAGAGTGGAGGAAAAGAAGCCCCGGCTCCAGGAAAGGCTGGCGTCCTGCGACAACAGCCGCTGAGTGGTGGCGCCCTGTCCCGCCGGAAAATCTTTCCAGTAGTCGTTGTCGCTGACGCGGTTCAGGTTGAGGTTAAGCCCCAGGCTGCCGACGGAAGACAGGCCGGTATTGATGGTGCCGGTGTGCTGGTAACCATAGGACCAGCGGTCGCGGTCGCGTAATTTGTCGCCGGGTAGGTAGTTCGCGCGGAGCTGGCCCCGGTAGGTCGGCTCCAGGTAGCGGAACTCACCAGCGAGGTCTATGCCGCGCTTGGTCATGATCGCCGGCGAAAAGGTCGCATCCCGATTGGGCGCGATGTCAAAGTAATAGGGCTGGCGAAGCTCAAAGCCGTCCGTCGAGCCTATGCTGATGCTTGGCGGCAGCAGGCCCGATTTGCGCTTGTCGCTCAACGGAAAGCTGAACTTGGGAAAAGCCAGGATGGGCACATCCTTGAACCGGATGACGGCCCCCCGCGCCACGCCGACTTCGCTCTCCAGGTCGAACTCGAAGCTGTTGGCGCGCAGCACCCAGGACGGCTCCCAGCTCGCCTCATCGTTGCGCTCGCAGGTGGTGTAGTTGGCGCGCTGGGCCGTCAGGTGGTTTTCGTCGAGAAAGTCGACCCGCTCCGCCCGGCCATTGCCCCCGTTGCTCAGGAAGCGGTAGCCGGGTGTGGTGAAGAAGCCTTCGAACCGATCCAGCTTGAGTTCCAGTTCGGGGCCGTCAAAACGATTACCAGCCCGATTGATGCGGACATTGCCGCGGCTTTTGAGCTGGTCGTCGGGCTGGTAATACTCGATCCGGTCGGCGCGGATGGAAGTGGCGCCGCGGCGCAGTTCCGCATTGCCGTCAATCACCGTCTCCAGGTCCGGGCGGCCCGACACGCGGTCGCCGAAGATAAAGGTGGGGCCCCGGTTTTCGGGATCGTTGGAGACTTCCTCGGCCAGCATGGGCGTGGGCTTGAGCTTCAGGCCACTGCCGGATTCCGCCGTCGCCGGCGCAGCGGGCACCGCCTGGGCGTGCGCCGTCCCCGCAACACCCATCCCCAACGTGGCGCAAAAAACGGCCAGCCTGGAGACAGCAATCGCTACCGGGGAGAGAATAAAAGGCGATGGGGATGCGCGGCGCATCGTTTATGTGAGATAAACCCGTTTGTAAAATCAGGCCTGATTATCCATGACCCTCCACCCCCTCCCCACAATGCCGAGCCCAGGCCCCGCCGCATGCGCCGCGAAGGCCTCGCGAGCATGAGCGCTTCCTCCATCGCCTGGGCCGATCCGACACGCGCCATCGCCTTCGCGCACTGGCTGGCCGCCACAGCCCCCCAGCACAAATTGCAGGCCGAGACGCTGAGGCCGGCCTCCGCCGACGCGAGCTTTCGCCGCTATTTCAGGGTGGACGCCGCATCGGGCGAGGGCAGCTGCATCATCATGGATGCGCCGCCCGCGCAGGAGGACTGCAAGGCTTTCGTCAAGATTGCCGGCCTGATGGCGGACGCCGGCCTCAACGCGCCGCGTGTGCTCGCATGGGACGAGCCCCAGGGCTTCATGCTGCTGAGCGACCTGGGCGCGCAGACCATGATGGAAGTGATCGCTCCGCCCGCCGCCGTTGACGTCATTGCCAGCCCGACGCCTGCGCACTACGACTTGTATGTTGATGCGGTGGACGCCCTGATCCGCTGGCAACTCGCCTCGCGGCCCGATGTGCTCCCCGCGTATGACGACGCGCTGCTGTCGCGCGAACTCTCGCTCTTTCCCGACTGGTATGTCGCCAAGCACCGCGGCCTCGCGCTGGATAACGGCCTGCAGGAAAAACTCGACGTCCTGTTCGCGCAGATCAAGGCCAGCAACCTCAACTCGCTCGACGGCGCACGTGTGTTCGTGCACCGCGACTTCATGCCCCGGAATCTTATGATTCCAAATGGATCATCAACCGCGCCCATAGATGCGCCGCCATTGGGTGTGCTCGACTTCCAGGACGCGGTCTACGGTCCCATCACCTACGACATCGCCAGCTTGATGCGCGATGCGTTCCTGAGCTGGGAAGAAGACTTCGTGCTCGACATCACCGTGCGCTACTGGCAGAAGGCCCGCAAGGTGGGTCTGCCGGTCGGCGACGACTTTGGCGAGTTCTACCGCGCCGTGGAATGGATGGGCCTGCAGCGCCATCTCAAGATACTGGGTATTTTTGCGCGGCTCACGCTGCGCGACGGCAAGCCCAAGTACCTGGCCGACACGCCCCGCTTCATCAAATATGCACGCAACACCGCCGCGCGTTACCGGCAACTGGGCCCGCTGATGGTGTTGCTTGACGAGATCGAAGGCAATGAGACCCGCGTCGGCTACACGTTTTAAGGCCGCATCGTGAGTGCCCGCTTCTACGCCGACATCGCGCTGGTGCCGGGCACGACAGTCCAGCTTCCGCCTGCCGCAGCCCGCCACGTGCAGGTCCTGCGTCTGCAGCCGGGGGATTCCCTCTCCTTGTTCAACGGCCAGGGTGACGGCACGCCCGGCAGCGAAGGAGAGTTCACCGCCGCGGTCGCGCGCATGGGCCGCAGCGACGTCGAGGTGACCGTCGGCGCTTACACCCCCACCTCACGCGAGGCCGGCCGCGCCATCCACCTGGCAGTCAGCATGCCGGCCAATGAACGCATGGATTGGCTGGTGGAAAAAGCGGCCGAGCTGGGCGCGGCCAGCATCCAGCCCCTGATGAGCGAGCGCAGCGTGCTGCGCCTCAAAGGCGAACGTGCCGACAAAAAACTCTCGCACTGGCGCGGCGTGGCCATTGCGGCCTGCGAGCAATGCGGCCGCAGCCGCGTGCCGTTGATGCACGACGTCGCCAGCCTGGCCGACTGGCTCAAAGGCCTGGAGGACGTGCCGGAGGACGGCACCCGGCTGCTGCTGTCGCTACGGGAAGGCAGCCGCCCGCTGGCCCAGGCGGCATCGGGCAAGGGCGCGCTGACGTTTTTAAGCGGACCCGAGGGCGGCCTCAGCCCCGTCGAGGAAGCCGCGGCCTTGGCGCGCGGCTTCAGCGCCGTCACGTTGGGCCCTCGCGTGCTGCGGGCCGAGACCGCGCCGCTGGCCTGCCTGTCGCTGCTGACGCTGGGAGGCGCCGCATGAACCGCAACCTCTGGCTGCTGGCCATTTGCCAGGGCCTGTTCCTGACCAACAACGTCACCTTCATTGCCATCAACGGCTTGGTCGGCCTGAATCTCGCCCCGCTGGGCTGGATGGCGACCTTGCCCGTCATGGGCTATGTGGTGGGCGGGGCATTGTCTACTCCCGTGGTGGCGCGCACGCAGTCGCGCTTCGGGCGTAAGACGTCCTTTCAGCTCGGCCTGCTGGTGGCCGTGGCCTCGGCCCTGCTGTGCTGCTATGCGGCCTACAGCAGGAACTTCTGGTTGCTGGTGGTGGCTACGGTGGTCGCCGGCTACTACAGCGCCAACGCCCAGCTCTACCGCTTCGCCGCCGCCGAGCTGGCCCTGCCGGCCTTTCGCGAAAAAGCCATTTCGCTGGTCATGGCCGGCGGCCTGCTGGGCGCCGTTGCCGGGCCCAACCTCGCGGCCCATACCCGGGAGCTGACGGCCGTGCCTTTTGCCGGCGCCTACCTGGCATTGGCCGGCGTGGCGCTGTTGTCCATGGCGCTGCTGGCCTTCATTCAATTTCCGCCGCCGCCTGAAGCCCATGCGGCACGCGGCGGAAGGCCGCTGGGCGAAATCATGCGCCAGCCAGTGTTTATCGTGGCCGCGGCCGCCGGCGCCCTAGGTTTTGGCGTGATGAACCTTTTGATGGCCGCCACGCCGATTGCCATGCAGGTCTGCGGCCTGCCGTTTTCCAGCGTTGCGCTGGTGCTGGAATGGCATGTGATCGGCATGTTCGCACCGGGCTTTTTCACCGGCCACCTGATACGCCGCTTCGGAACTTTGCCCATCATGGCGGTGGGCCTGGCGCTGAACGTGGTGTGCGTGCTGATCGCGCTCTCGGGCGTGGATCTCAAGCAGTTTCTGGCGGCACTTTTCCTGCTGGGGCTGGGCTGGAATTTCCTGTTCACCGGCGCCACCACGCTGGCCCTCACGGCCTACCGTCCCGAGGAAAAAGACAAGGCGCAGGGCGCGCTCAATTTCTGCATATTTGCCGTGCTGGCGGTTTCCTCGCTGGCCTCCGGCGTGCTCGTCACCACGCAGGGCTGGTCCTTGCTGAACCTCGGCTCGCTGTTGCCGCTGGGCTTGACCGGCGCCTTGCTGGCCTGGCTTGCACTAGGCCGGCGCAACAACGGTGATGCCGCCGGAGCCTGAAAAATCACGCTGACGCGCGCCGCTAAAAACGCGCGTCCAGCCAGGCTTTGAGCGTGTCAAACACCGGCTCCGAATCGGTTTCGTTGAAGATCTCGTGGTAGAGGCCTTCAAAGCAGCGCGCGGTCACCGTGCCGGGCGTGACGGCCCGTGAGTTCGTGGCGTTCTCCGCAAAAGCGCGGCTGCCCGCCGGGTCGACAAGGCGATCCGCGCCCGCATACATCAGCAGCGTGGGCGTGCGCCACTGGGCGGCGGCTGCTATGGTCGCGGGGCCGGCCGTCGCAATGAACTTGCCCAGCCGCGGCGAAATCCGGTTGTGCACCTGCCGGTCTTCCATGTACTTTCTGACCACCTCCGGGTCGTGTGAAAGGTAATGCGGATCCAGGCCGTTGCCTACACACAGGTTGGGGGCAAGCCTGGGCATGAAGGCCAGCAGCAATTTTTGCAGGGGCCCGAGCCCTGCATCGAGCGCCGGCGAAGACATCACCAGGCCCTCCACCGGGCGCATGCCCAGCGAGACAAAACGGCTCACCACCAGGCCGCCCAAGCTGTGGCCCAGCAGCACGAGTGGAATCTGCTCGGACTCAAGCGACGCATGGTGAGACACGGATTCGCGCAGGATACGCATGCAGCGCAGCCGCGTGTCGTCCACCACCTCGGCCAGGTCATCGAGCAAGGTGGCGTCACTGGGCAGCACACCCCGAGCACCGCCGGACTCGCCGTGGCCGCGCTGGTCGTAAGCGCGCACGGCAAACCCCCATTCCATCAGCTGGCGCGCCAGATGGTCGTAGCGAAGGGCGTGCTCACCCAGGCCGTGCACCAGCACCACCACCGCGCGGGGCGGCGGCGCATACTGCCCCATTTCTTCGGCCCAGGCGTCCAGCGGCCACTCGTAGAGGGCCAGATTCTCGCCGTCACGGGCGGTGAAGGGCGCCAGGACGGTCGAGTTCATGCGGCGGCGAAAGCGTGGCCCGGGACAAGCGCGCGCGGCGGGCCGCGGTGCGGGAAGGAGGGGCGGTGCACCCGAATCAACCGGGAACGCGAGCCATCACGTGCGCGACCGCCGCGGTCAGCTTCTTCGCATAGGGCACGTTCAGGAATTCATTGGGGCCGTGGGCATTGCTCTTGGGACCGAGCACACCGCAAACCATCATCTGCGCCTTGGGAAAACCCTTGCTCAGCATGTTCATCAGCGGAATGGTCCCGCCCTGGCCTATGGTGCCGCAGGGCGCGCCGAAAAAGCTTTGCGACGCATCGTTGAGCGCGTTCTCAAACCAGGACACGGTGCTGGGCGCATTCCAGCCGGTGGCGCCGCCGTTGCTTTCAAAGGTCACCTTGGCCTGGTAGGGCGCGTTGTCTTCGAGCAGCGTCTTGAGCTCCTGCACCGCCGCGGCGGCGTCGATCAGCGGCGGAAAACGCAGCGACAGCTTGAAGGCGGTGTAGGGGCGCAGCACATTGCCCGCGTCTTTGAGCGCCGGGAAGCCCTCGGCGCCCGTCACACTCAGCGTGGGACGCCACGTGCGGTTGAGCAGGGCCTCAACCGGGTCGGTGGTGGTCGGCAACGCGAAGCTGCTCGAGCCTTCGCAGTCGTAATGCGCCCACGGAAACCGCTTGTAGATTTCCTCACCGAGGATTTTGGCGGTAGCCTGCGCCTGGGCCAGGCGATCGGCAGGGATTTCGCAGTGAAAGCTCTGCGGCAACAGGCGCCCGGTCTTGCTGTCCTCGAGTCGATCCAGCACCTGGCGCATGATGCGAAAGCTTGATGGGACCAGGCCGCTCGCGTCGCCGGAGTGCACGCCTTCGGTGAGCACCTCCACCTTGAGCACGCCCGCGGCGTTGCCGCGCAGGCTGGTGGTCAGCCACAGCTGGTCGTAGTTGCCCGCGCCGGAATCCAGGCACACCACCAGCGCGACTTCACCCAGGCGTTCGCGCAGCGCGTTGACATAGGGCAGCAGATCGTAGGAGCCGCTTTCTTCGCAGGTTTCGATCAAGCCGACGATGCGCGGGTGCGGCACGTTTTGCGCTTTGAGCGCCTGCACCGCGGCGATGCTGGCGTAGACCGCATAACCGTCGTCGGCGCCGCCGCGGCCGTAGAGCTTGCCATCTTCGTACTTGGCCGTCCAGGGGCTCAAATCGTTGCGCCAGCCCGTGAACTCGGGCTGCTTGTCGAGGTGGCCGTACATCAGCACGGTTTGCGTAGAGTCGGCGCGCGTGGCCGGGATCTCAAAAAACAGCACCGGGGTGCGGCCTTCGATGCGCACGATTTCCAGCGTAAGGCCTTCGACCTTCTGCGCCTCAACCCAGGCCGCCGCATTGCGCATGACGGTGTCGATATAACCGTGCTGCGCCCAATCGCTGTCGAAAGTGGGGGACTTGGCGGGGATGGAGATGTAGTCGGTGATCTGTTTGACGATGTCGCCGTCCCACTGGGCCGTGACCTGGGACAGGGCTTGGGCGGTGTTGAGGATGCTGGCAGGGATTTCGCGGTGCAGTGGGGCGTTCATTGAAAGGCTCCGGGGGGAAAATGTCGGCTTTTAGGACAGCGTTTTGCTGCGGCACCTGCTACTGTACGCTTCCGACACAGACCGCGCCACCAGCCGGGGGAAGACCCGCAACTAGGGAATTCAGCCTACAGCGCCCATGGCCGGCGAGGGCAAAGATGTCTTCCTGTCTTTCTCCCCTCCTTCTCCTCTATTTGGACGAGCCATGAAATGACTGACCACCACGCCAAGGAGCCGCCATGACAGAAACACGCCGCGCACAGCCCTCATCCTCCACCGCCCGAATACGCGCTGGGGTAGGAGGCTGGACTTTTGAACCCTGGCGCGACAATTTTTTCCCGGCCGGGCTGCCGCACAGCCGGGAGCTTGAATACGCGAGCCGCCAATTGAGCGCCATCGAGGTCAACGGCACCTACTACGGCACGCTCAAACCGGCCAGCTTCAAAAAGTGGCATGACGAGACACCGGACAACTTCGTGTTTTCCCTCAAGGCCACGCGCTACGCCACCAACCGCCGCGTCCTGGCCGAGGCGGGCGAATCCATCCAGCGCTTCACGGAAAGCGGCATCAGCGAACTGGGCGACAAACTGGGGCCCATCGTCTGGCAGTTCATGCCTGGCAAGGTGTTTGAGGCTGGAGATTTCGAAGCCTTCCTGGCGCTGTTGCCCAAACAGGTAGACGGCCGGGCGCTGCGCCACGTCGTCGACGTGCGCCACGAAAGCTTTATGTCGCCCGATTTCCTCGCACTGGCGCGCCGTTACAAGGTCGCCACGGTATTTACCGACGCTGACAAGTTCCCGTCCTTCGCCGACCTCACGGGCGACTTTGCCTATGCCCGCCTGATGATGAGCCAGGCCGAACTGGAGACCGGTTACGAGGAGGGGGCTCTGGACGCCTGGGCAGAGCGCGCGCGCCAATGGGCGGCGGGCGGTGCGCCGGCCGACCTGCCCACGCTGGAAGAAGCCCCGGCGCGCGGCAAGCCACGCGACGTGTTTGTGTATTTCATCAACGGCGCCAAGGAGAGAGCGCCGGCCGCGGCCATGGCGTTTTTAAGCCGCCTCGGCTTTACGCCTGCAGATCAGGCGTAAGAGGCCATGGCTTCACCAAGCCGTATCTCGCGGCCGGGTGCCCATTCGGGATTGAAGCGCAGCGGCCCCTTGGGAAACAGCATGACAACGGTCGAGCCCAGCAGGAAGCGGCCCATTTCCTCGCCCTGCCTGAGGCGAATCGCGGAGGTCGGCTCGTTGGGGTAGTCCCATTGCCGCACGACCTTGCCGCGCGGCGGGTTGACCACGCCGTGCCACACCGTGGCCATGCTGCCAACAATCGTGGCGCCCACCAGCACCAGCACAAAAGGCCCGCGCGCCGATTCGAAGACACAGACCACGCGCTCGTTGCGTGCGAACAGCCCCGGCACGCCGCGCGCGGTGAGGGGGTTGACCGAGAACAGCTCGCCGGGCACATAAATCATGCGCACCAACCGGCCGTCGCAAGGCATATGGATACGGTGGTAATCCCTGGGGCTCAGGTAAAGCGTGGCGAAGTGGCCATCCTGGTAGTGCGCGGCCAGCGCCGCATCACCGCCCACCAGCGCGGTGGTGGAATAGCTGTGGCCCTTGGCCTGGAAGATCTGGTCCTTCTCGATCACACCGAACTGGCTGATCGCGCCGTCCACCGGCGACACCAGGTCGGCCGCCGCGAGCGGCCGCGCACCGGGCTTGAGGGCGCGCGTGAAGAAGTCGTTAAACGTGGGGTAGCTGGTGATGTCCGAATTGAGCGCCTCGTCCATGTTGACCTGGTACTTGGCGACAAAGCGGCGAATGATTTCCGTGGTGACCCAGCCGCGCTCGCGCGAAGCCACAAAACCGGCAAAAGAGGTCAGCGCCTGCTTGGGAAACAGGTATTGGGGAAGGACGGCGAATCGGTCGGACACTAGGCGGCTCAAGGGTGGAGGAAGAGCCATTCTATCGACGCCCAGTCGCCTAACCGTCGTACAACAGCCGCTTACTGTGTGGGATAACCCGCATCCGCGAGTGCCGCCAGCACGGCTTGCCGCTCTTGCGTGGTTTCAACCACGACTTTTTTGGATGCCAAGTCCACGTTGACCTGTGCGGCGGGATCCAGTGCTTTGACGGCCTGGGTGACGGCACTGACGCAGTGGCCGCAGCTCATGGCGGGGATATCGAATTCCATTGAAAATTCCTTGGGAGTTGTTGAAGGCTTTGGCAGTAGTCTGAACCTTCCCATGGGGGCAGGGTCAAGCCGGGCCGACCAAGCCCTCCTCGCAGTCGTAGCTATTGTCCTTAGGCCTTGACCCTCCCATGGTGGTAAGGTTCAGACTGCCTTCATGAACACCATCACATCCTCCCTGAAAACACCGGCCGCGCTGGCTGAGTGGCAGCTCCCCATCCAGGGCATGAGCTGCGCCTCCTGCGTGGCGCGCGTGGAGAGCGCGCTGGCCAATGTGCCTGGCGTGCAGGACGTCAGCGTCAATTTCGCGACCGAGCAAGCCAGCGTCAAGGCCAGCGGTGACGTCAACATGGACACCCTGAAGGCCGCCGTCGCGAAAGCCGGTTACAGCGTGGCCGAACAGAATCTGAAACTTGCAATAGAAGGTATGACCTGCGCCTCCTGCGTCTCGCGCGTGGAGAAAGCGCTCAAGCAGGTGCCGGGTGTGCTCTCGGCCAGCGTCAATCTCGCGACCGAAACCGCCGAAGTCGGTGTGGTCGGCGGTGACGCCATGCTGCCCGCCCTGATGGCGGCGGTGGCCAAAGCCGGCTACCAGGCACGTGAAATCCCCGCCTCCGGCGACACCCCCGCGAACAAACCGGCGGCCCCCTGGTGGCCTGTCGCGCTGGCCGCGGTGTTGTCGGCGCCGCTGGCCTTGCCCATGCTGGGCTCGCTCTTCGGCAAGGACTGGATGCTGGACGGTTGGCTGCAATGGCTGCTCGCCACACCGGTGCAGTTCTGGTTGGGCGCGCGTTTTTACCGCGCGGGCTGGAAAGCCCTGCGCGCCGGCACCGGCAATATGGACCTGCTGGTGGCCCTGGGCACCTCGGCGGCCTATGGCCTGAGCGTCTACCAGTGGCAGCGGCATGGGGGCCACGGCATGGCCCATCTGTATTTCGAGGCCTCGGCCGTCGTCATCACACTGGTGCTGCTGGGCAAATGGATGGAAGCGCGCGCCAAGCACCAGACCACCGCCGCCATCCGCGCGCTGCAGGCACTGCGGCCCGACACTGCGCGACGCCGGCAAGGCGGAAAGGACGAGGACGTACCCTTGCAGGAGATACAAGTAGGCGACTTCGTGGTGATGCGCCCCGGCGAGCGCATCGCGGTGGACGGTGAAATCGTGGAGGGCGCCACCCAGGTCGACGAATCGCTGATCACCGGCGAAAGCCTGCCCGTGGCCAAGCACGCGGGTGAGCGCGTAACCGGCGGCGCGGTCAATGCCGAAGGCCTGATCGTGGTGCGCACCACGGCCGTAGGCGCGGAGTCCACGCTGGCGCGCATCGTGCGCATGGTGGAATCTGCGCAGGCCAAAAAAGCACCCATACAGCGCCTGGTGGACCAGGTCAGCGCGGTCTTCGTGCCGGTGGTGATAGTCATTGCCTTTGTGACACTGCTGGGCTGGGGCTTGGCGACGCAGGACTGGGAAGCCGCCATCCTGAACGCCGTCGCCGTGCTGGTGATCGCCTGCCCCTGCGCGCTGGGCCTGGCCACGCCCACCGCCATCATGGTGGGCACCGGGGCCGCCGCCCGCCAGGGCATCCTGATCAAGGACGCGGAAGCGCTGGAGGTGGCGCACAGCGTGAAAGTGGTGGCCTTCGACAAGACCGGCACCTTGACCGAAGGCAAGCCTGAGCTGGTCGCGCTGCAGCCCCACGGCATCGCCGACCAGGAACTGCTGGCCTGGGCCGCCGCGATCCAGTCGGGCAGCGAACACCCGCTGGCCCGCGCCGTCATGCGGCGCGCAGCTGAGCAGTCGCTTGAGATCCCCACGGCGACGCAGTTGCGCGCTGTCGCAGGGCGTGGCATGGCCGCCGTGGTGGCGGGCCGGGAGCTCCGGCTCGGAAGCCCGCGCTTCATGCAGGAACTTGGCCTGGACCTGCGCAGCTTCACGGCGCTGGATGCGCGCGCCAAAGAACTGGAAGCCGGGGGCCGCACCGTGTCCTGGCTCGCCGATGTGTCAGGCACCCCGCAGCTGCTCGGGTTGCTGGCCTTTGGTGACACGCTGAAAAACAGCGCGGCGCCGGCCATGGCCCAGCTGCACGCACTGGGCATACAGACCGCCCTGGTGACCGGCGACAACCGCGGCAGCGCCGACGCCGTGGCGCGGCAACTCGGCATAGACCTGGTGCACAGCCAGGTGTTGCCGGAGGACAAGGCGGCCATCGTCGGGCAACTCAAGGCCGGCATGGAGCCGGGCGGCCGCGTGGCTATGGTCGGTGACGGCATCAACGACGCACCGGCGCTGGCCGCAGCCGACGTGGGCATCGCCATGTCCACCGGCACCGATGTGGCCATGCACGCGGCAGGCATCACGCTGATGCGCGGCGACCCGGCGCTGGTGGTAGGCGCCATCGACATTTCGCGGCGCACTTACGCAAAGATTCGCCAGAACCTGTTCTGGGCTTTTGTCTACAACGTGGTGGGCATCCCGCTGGCGGCGCTGGGCTTTTTGAGCCCCGTGATCGCCGGCGCCGCCATGGCGCTCAGTAGCGCCAGCGTGGTGATGAATGCCCTGCTACTGCGCCGCTGGAAAGGAAACACCCATGACTGACAACTTTGCCACCGGCCCCCTCAACATCGGCCAGGCCGCCGCGCAATCCGGCGTGTCGGCCAAGATGGTTCGCCACTATGAGTCCCTGGGCCTGCTGCCCGCAGTGCACCGCACCGACGCGGGCTACCGCCAGTACGGCGAAAAAGAGGTGCACACCCTGCGCTTCATACGCCGCGCCCGCGACCTGGGTTTCAGCATGGCCGAGATCGCCGAGCTGCTCAAGCTGTGGCAAAACAAACGCCGCGCCAGCGCGGACGTCAAACGCATCGCGCTGGCGCATGTGGCCGACCTGGAACGCCGCATCGCCGAAATGGAAGCGATGAAGCAGACCCTGGGCCATCTGGCGCATTGCTGCCAGGGCAACAGCCGGCCCGACTGCCCCATCCTGACGGAGCTGGCCGCCTGAGATCTGTTGAGGCCTGAATGGAATGTCCGGTTCCGGCGAGCAACGGCTGCCGACCGGACTTATCCTGTCCGCATGCCTCTCACGCCTGTTTCCCATCAACCCACCTTGCTGCCCGATTCCACCGACGACGGAGCAGGCACCTGGACCAAGGCCACGGCCACGCTGAACAGCCACGGCAGCGCCGTGCTGCCGCAACTGCTAAGCACACAAGAATGCCAAGCCGTCACCGCGCTGTATGCCGATGCGAGCCGCTTCCGCAGCCGCGTGGTGATGCAGCGCCACGGTTTCGGCCAGGGCGAGTACCAGTACTTCAGCTACCCGCTGCCGGACATCGTCGCGCGGCTGCGCGCCACGCTTTACCCCCGCCTGGTCGGCGTGGCCAATGCCTGGAATGAAGCCATGGGCATTGACGTTCGCTATCCGGCCGACCATGCCGATTTCCTCGCGCGCTGCCACAGGGCCGGCCAGCAGCGGCCCACGCCGCTGCTCTTGCAATATGGGCCCGGCGACTACAACTGCCTGCACCAGGACCTGTACGGCGAGCATGTGTTTCCCCTCCAGGTCGCCGTGTTGCTGTCGCGTCCGGGTGAAGACTTCGCCGGCGGCGAGTTCGTGCTGACCGAGCAGCGCCCGCGTATGCAGTCGCGGCCCGAGGTTGTGCCCTTGAAGCAGGGCGATGCGGTGGTGTTTGCCGTGCACCACCGCCCGGTGCAGGGCAGCCGGGGCTTTTACCGGGTCAATATGCGGCACGGCGTGAGCACGGTGCGCAGCGGGCACCGGCACACGCTGGGGATTATTTTTCATGACGCGCAGTAATGCGGTGAACCTGCCGCTCGCGCCGCAAAGGAGATGGTTTTGACCCTGGGGCTTTTTGACGATGATGCGCCGGCGCCCTATGCCGCGCCCGAGGCGATAGCACCGGGCGCGGCGCTGCTGCGCGGCTTTGCCCTGGCGGTGGATGAAACCCTGCTGCGGGCGGTGGAAGCGGTCACTGCGGCAGCGCCGCTGCGCCACCTGGTCACACCCGGCGGCTACACCATGTCGGTGGCGATGAGCAACTGCGGTGCGCTGGGCTGGGTGTCCGACCGCAGCGGCTACCGCTATGACACCAAGGACCCGCTATCGGGCAAGCCTTGGCCGCCCATGCCAGGCTGTTTTGCGGACCTGGCACTGCGTGCCGCAGCGGAGGCGGGCTTTGAGAACTTCCGGCCCGACGCTTGCCTGATCAACCGCTATGAACCTGGTGCGCGACTTTCGCTGCACCAGGACAAGGACGAGGGCAGCATGGATGCGCCCATCGTGTCGGTGTCGCTGGGCCTGCCGGCCGTGTTCCTGTTCGGCGGCCTGAAGCGCAGCGACAAGCCCGCGCGCTACCGCCTGCTACATGGCGACGTGGCGGTGTGGGGCGGCCCCTCGCGGCTGGCCTACCACGGCGTGGCGCCGTTGGCCGAAGGCGAGCACGCGCGCCTGGGCAGGCAGCGCATCAATCTCACATTTCGCTGCGCGCGCTGAGCAGGCCCGGCTCGAACGCGCTCAGGCGCGTTCGAGAAAATTTTTCAACCAGCCCAGCCCCTCCGAAGTGGCGCCGGCCTGGGCGCCGCGCAGCGGCCTGTATTCGCAACCCACCCAGCCGCCGTAGCCGAGCTCATCCAGCAGCGCGAACAGGTAGGGGTAGTTGATCTCACCGACATCGGGCTCGTTGCGGCCCGGTACGCCGGCGATCTGCAGGTGGCCGACATGGCCCGTGGGCAGGTATTTACGCAGCTTCATGGCCAGGTCGCCTTCAACGATCTGGCAGTGGTAGAGGTCCATCTGCACCTTGACATTGGCCGCGCCGACTTCACGGATGATTTCGTGCGCGTGGTCCTGCCGGTTCAGGAAGAAGCGCGGAATGTCGCGTGTGTTGATGGGCTCGATCAGCAGGTCTACGCCGACCTTGGCGGCCAGCGCGGCAGCTTCGCGCAGGTTGTTGACATAGGTGGGCTGCACCGCTTCGCGCTCGACGCCGGCCGGCAGCACGCCGGCCATCACGTGGATGCGCGGGCAGCCCAGGGCTTGCGCGTATTCCAGCGCCAACGCGATGCCGGCGCGGAACTCGGCCTCGCGGCCAGGGAGGCAGGCCGTGCCTTTTTGTGAGGACGCCCAGGCCTTTTCAATACTCGCCGCATCCACGCCGCCCGGCGGCGCGTTGAATAGCACCAGCTGCTGGCCGTGTTGCCGCAGGATGGCCTTGAGTTCCTGCGGCGCCCAGACATAGGGCGAGAGGATTTCTACCGCGCTGAAACCGTCGCGCGCCGCGGCGGCGAAACGCTGGTCCACCGGAAGCTCGGTGTACAGCCAGCTGAGATTGGCGGCGAATTGGGGCATGGGCTTCAGGCGGCGGTGCTGTCGGTACTGTCAGGGCCGGGCGCGGTTTTGCATTCCCAGAATATGCGCGCCGTGCAGCGCCGGCAAATCTCCGGGTCCAGCTTGGTGAAGATGGTGGAAATCGCGGTGAACTTGTCGGGGAACTGGTGCTCGGGCCCCAGCACGCTGGTGAAACCGGTTTTGCGCCACATGCGGATCACTTCGGGCCGCGGCCGGTGAAAGTACAGGTCGCCGCCCATGGCGCGGCGCGCGGCCAGCTCGGCCTCCCACAGTTCGGCGCCGGCCAGGTCGATGAAGTTCATGCTCTTGCCCATGACCAGCAGGTGCTTCTGCGGCTGTGGCTGGGTGCGCAGTGCATGCAGGATGTCGGCCACATGCTGGGTCGCGCCGAAATAGACCTCGCCTTCCATGCGCAGCAATTTCAGTTGCGGGCATTCCGGAAGCACATGGCGTTGGGCTTCTTCAGGCCCGTCAGGGCCCGGATTTTTTTTGGTTTCCAACCCGGCGTCGGGCGAGTTGTCTATCACCACGAACTGGCGGTCCAGGCCGCGGCCGTCAAAGCCCATGGTGCGCATCGCAGGCTTTGAGGTGCGATAGAGGAAGGACATCAGCGACAAAATCATGCCCAGCAGGATCGCGGTTTCCAGCCGTATGGTCACGGTGGCAACCATGGTGGCCAGGGCCACGCCGAAGTCGCTGCGGCTCAGCGTAAACAGCTGGCGCCAGCGCGCGGCATCCAGCAGCGCAAGCGCCACCAGCACCAGCAGGGCAGCCAGCGCGGCCATGGGAATCTGCGCGAGCAGCGGCGCGCTCACAGCCACCAGGGCCAGCAGCAGCAGCGCCGAAAACACCGAAGCCAGCGGCGTGCGCGCGCCGGCCTCCAGGTTGGGCATGGAGCGGTTCATGGAGCCGCAGGAAACATAGCTCGAGAAAAAACCGCCCACAATGTTGGACAGGCCCTGGCCACGGAATTCGCGGTTGGCGTCTATGCGCTGGCCGGAGCGCAGCGCCACCGTTTTGGCGATCGAGATCGCCTGGCCCAGCGCGACGATGGTCAAAGCGAAGGCCAGGCCGACGAGGTCGGCCGCCTGCGCCCAGCTGATGCGTGGCACTTCAAAGCGCGGCCAGGGCACGGGGATCTGCCCCACGGTGCGCAGCGCGGCGGAGGGCGCGGCATCGGGATGCAGCCACCGGCTCCATACCCAAGCCAGCGCAGTGGCCACCACCAGCCCGATCAGCATGTAGGGCCAGTTGCGGCGCAGGCGGCGCAGCAGCAAGGCCACGGCCAGCGTGATGGCGGCGACGCCCAATGCCAGCGGTTGGGCCGAAGCCAGGTGCGTAAGCACATGCGCCATCACCGCCGCCGCGCTGTGCTCGGGCGCAGGCGCCAGGCCCAGCAGGTCGGGCAGCGCATGCACGGCGATCAACAGCGCCGCACCCGAGGTAAAACCGAAAAGCACGGCCGGCGAGATGAAGTTGGCTAGCACACCCAGGCGCAGCGTGCCTATCAGCCACTGCATGACGCCGACCATCACGGTGACGGCCAGCGCGAGCTGGATGTACAGCGGGCTGAAGGCCATGGCCAGCGGCGACAGCATGGCGAACAGGGCCAGCGAGTTGGCGTTGGTCGGGCCCGACATGACGTGCCGGCTGGAGCCGAACAACGCGGCGATGATGCAGGGAATGACCGCGGTGTAAAGCCCGTAGGCCGGCGGCAGGCCGGCGAGCGTCGCAAAGGCAATGCCCTGCGGCAGCACCAGCACTGCGCCCAGCAGCCCTGCCATCGCGTCGGCCCGCACCGTGGCGGGCGATACCTCTCGCACCCAGTCGCCAAAAAGGCGTTCCAGGAGCGGAGCTGATGACCGGGGGGCGTGGGCGGCTGAGGGTTCCATCACGAGGGCTTGAGCATACCGCGCCCGGCGCCCCGCGAGCGATCAGGCCAGGCCGGACAGACGCAGCAGCAGGCCGGCCAGGGCCGACGCGAAGATGACCTGGATCACGCCCCGCTTGTACCGGATCAAGGCCAGTGCAGCGCCCGCCGTGATGGCCAGCGCGTAGAAGTCCACCTGGCCCCACCAGACGCCGCCTGTGTCCGGCCGCAGGGCGATGTGCGCCAGGAAGAACAGCGCGAGGCTGGCGATCACGCCGACCACCGCCGCAGTGATCGCGGTGAGCGGCGCAGTGAAATGCAGCTTGCCGTGCGTGGACTCCACCAGCGGCCCGCCGGCCAGGATAAACAGGAAGGAGGGCAAGAAGGTGAACCAGGTCACCACCGTGGCCGCCAGCGCGGCGCCCAGGAACAGCATCTCCGGCCCCAGCACCTGCTTGGCCCAGCCGCCCATGAAACCAACAAAGGCCACGACCATGATCAAGGGCCCGGGTGTGGTTTCACCGAGTGCCAGCCCGTCAATCATCTGCGGGCCGGTCAGCCAGTGGAAGTGTTCGACCGCACCCTGGTAGACATACGGCAATACCGCGTAGGCGCCGCCGAAGGTCAGCAGCGCGGCCTTGGTGAAGAACCAGCCCATCTGCGTCAGCGTGGCGTTCCAGCCTTGCGTCGCCATCAGCATGCCCATAGGCAGCAGCCAGAGCACAGCGCCCACTCCCAGCACGGCAGCCAGGCGCGAGGGCTTGAAACGCGCATGCACGGGCGTCGGCGTGTCGTCGTCGATCAGCGCCGGGCCGTAGCCTTTTTGCGCAGCGCCATGCCCGGCGCCGCTGGCGAACTGCGAGGGTGCAAAGCGCGCACCCAGCCAACCTATCCCGCCCGCGCCCAGCACGATGAGCGGAAACGGCAGCTTCAGCGCATAGATCGCGACAAAGCTCGCCAGCGCGATCATCCACAGGATGGGCGCTTGTGACGGCGTCTTGAGCGAGCGCGAACCGATGCGGTGCACCGCCTGCAGCACGATGGCGGCCACCGCCGGCTTGATGCCGTAAAAAAGGCCGGCGACCAGCGGCACGTCGCCGAAAGCCACATACACCCAGCTCAGCCCGATCAGGACGAATAACGAAGGCAGCACAAACAGCGCGCCGGCCACCACACCGCCCCAGGTTCGGTGCATCAGCCAGCCTATATAAGTGGCCAACTGCTGCGCCTCGGGGCCGGGCAGCAGCATGCAGTAGTTGAGCGCGTGCAGAAAGCGCCGTTCGCTGATCCAGCGCTTTTGCTCGACGAGTTCGCGGTGCATGATGGCGATCTGCCCGGCCGGCCCGCCAAAGCTGATAAAGCCGAGCTTGAGCCAGAACTTGAGCGCATCGGCAAACGAGACAGCTACCGGCCGTTCTTGGGGCAAGGGAAGAGAAGTCGGCAAGGCAGCACTCACGTCGCAACTCCCGTCATGGTTTGCGGTTTCCAGCTGTGCGGCTCGTCCTGAGCCTCGCGGCACCAGGCGTAGAGCGCGTCATAGAGCGGCATGGCGGCATCGAGCATGGCGTGGTCGTCGTCAGCGTACAGGCGCGACAGGCCCAGCGAGAAGGCCAGCAGCCCGGCCGACTGCGGCGCGAGGTCCAGGCGGTCGGTGTCGGCGCCGCGCACGATGCGCGACAGCACCTGCAGCGCGGGACGCTCCAGCGCGAAGGCTTTGAGCAAGCTGTCAAAGCTGCACAGCTCCCCTTCGTGTGAGACCGGCGCACCCGGGATGTCATAGGCCACCGCACCCAGTCGCTTTGCCTCGGCGAGCACCTGTGAAGTCGGTACATAGAAGAATTCGGCGCGCGGGTCGATGAAGCGCCGTACCAGCCAGGGACAGGCAATGCGGTCTATCTTGGGCCGCTCGCGCGTGATCCAGCGTGAGGCCTGCTCACCGCTGACACCCCAGTCGGGCCGTTTGGCCATCATGGGCGGGCGTTGCGCGCGCCAGCGGGCGATGTCTTGCGCCGTATCCACACTGTCTTCGCCGCCTTCGATACCGCCGGCCAGCGCATGGGCATCCCAGCCTGCGGCCCGCAATTGCGCGACGGCATCGGCGCTCACGTTGTGGCCGTAGACGCAATACACCACCACCTCGCGCGGCGGCTGCGACACCGCAAAGGCGGCCACGTCTTCCGGCCGGCAGTAGCGGGCGCCGGCCAGCAGGTGGGGGCTCTCACGGAATTTGGCTTCACGCCGCACGTCGAGCAGCAAGGGTGCATCGGCGCGGCCCATACGGGCAGCTAAATCTTGAGGGGAGATGGAAGGAACGGAAAGAGTAGAGGTGTCCACGGAGTACTCCAATGAGTTGCCAGCGCTTGGACGGGACACCGTCTATCTGTGAAGATTCGGGAGGCTGAAATCCCGATAGATGAATACTAGCACTCCCAGGAAGCTGCGAGCAAGTCCTAACCGCGCTTGAACTTGAACACCGCCCGGCTGGCGCGGCCATTCGGCCAGAAGCGCACTTCGCGGCCGTCCTGCAAACCGAAAGAATCCAGGATCTGCAGTCGGTTCTGCAACGCCAGGGCCTCAAAATCCTGCAGCGTGCCGACGCGGATATTGGGTGTGTCGTACCACTGGTAGGGCAGCACCTTGGTCACCGGCATACGCCCGCGCGCAACGGCCAGGCGATTCGGCCAATGGCCGAAGTTGGGAAACACCACGATGCCCGCGCGGCCCACGCGCGCGGTTTCGCGCAACATGGTTTCGGCATTGCGCAGATGCTGCAAGGTGTCTATCTGCAGCACCACGTCGAAGGAGTTGTCGCCGAACAGCGCCAGGCCTTCCTCGAGGTTGAGCTGTATCACGTTGACGCCGCGCGCCACGCAGGCCTGCACGTTGGCATCGTTGATTTCGACGCCGTAGCCCGAACAGCCCCGCTCGCGGATCAGGTAGTCCAGCAGTTCCCCAGTGCCGCAGCCCAGGTCGAGCACGCGGGAGCCGGGCGGCACCAGCCGGGCGATGGAGAGCAGGTCCGCCGAGGGCTGCACGTTAAGGTCGACAGTCACAGGCGCGTTCATGCGGCCACCTTGCTCTGGAAATAGGAACGCACGACACCGAGGTAACGCTCGTCCTCCAACAGGAAGGCATCGTGGCCGTGCGGCGCATCGATTTCGGCGTAGCTCACGTCACGCTGGTTGTCGAGCAGCGCCTTGACGATTTCACGGCTGCGTGCCGGGGAGAAGCGCCAGTCGGTGGTGAAGCTCACCAGCAGGAATTTGGCCGTCGCGATTTTGAGCGCCTCGCTGAGGTCGCCGCCAAAGGCCTTGGCCGGGTCGAAGTAGTCGAGCGCGCGCGTGATCAGCAAATAGGTGTTGGCATCGAAGTATTCGGCGAATTTGTCGCCCTGGTAGCGCAGGTAGCTTTCGATTTCAAACTCCACGTCCTGGGTGGAAAACTTGTAGCCCGTCTCATGAATGGCAGAAAGCTCGCGTAGCTGGCGTCCGAATTTTTCGTTCATGACGTCATCACTCAGGTAGGTGATGTGGCCGATCATGCGGGCGATGCGCAGGCCGCGCTTGGGCAGCACACCGTGGCGGTAAAAGTGGCCGCCGTGAAAGTCGGGGTCGGTCACGATGGCGCGCCGGGCGACTTCGTTGAAAGCGATGTTTTCGGCCGTGAGGTTGGGCGCGCTGGCTACCACCACGGCATGGCGCACGCGGTTCGGGTATTGCAGCGTCCAGGCTAAAGCCTGCATGCCGCCCAGGCTGCCGCCCATTACGGCGGCCAGGGTTTGTATGCCCAGGCGATCCAGCAGTCGGGCTTGTGCGCTGACCCAGTCGTGCACCGTGACAACCGGGAAGTCGGCGCCGTAAAGTTCTTGCGTGTCGGGGTTGGGCTGCATGGGTCCGGTGGAGCCGAAGCAGGAGCCCAGGTTGTTGACGCCGATCACGAAGAAGCGGTCGGTGTCCACCGGCTTGCCGGGGCCTATCATGGTGTCCCACCAGCCTTCGGACTTGTCGATGGGCTGGCCCTGCGCATCGAGGTAGACGCCTGCCACATGGTGCGAGGCGTTGAGCGCGTGGCAGATGAGCACGGCGTTGGACTTGTCGGCGTTGAGCTCGCCGTAGGTTTCATAGCTCAGGTCGTAGGCGCGTATCGAGGCGCCGCTCTGCAAGGGCAGGGCGCTTTCGAAATGCATGCTAAGCGGGGTGGCAATCAGTGTCAAAAAATCACCTGCAGAAAACAAAAAACCCGGCGTCGCTAAAGCGAGTCCGGGTTTACTGGAGGTCGTCTTTAGCTGTACTTTTTAAGCGCCCGCAAGCTGAGCAAATCGGCGCTAACGGCAGTATACCCCCACGGTCGCTCACTGCGTGTAGCTTCCTGCCCCCCGAGGGGGCCGCCCGCCTGCGGCCTGGCAAAGCCGGTTCCGCGGCTCAGACTTGGAACCCCCACAGTCGTTCACTGCGTGTAACTCCTTGCCCCCCGAGGGGGCCGCCCGCCTGCGGCCTGGCAAAGCCAGCTCCGCGGCTCATGCTGGTGAATTCGGGGAGTTTGCTCAAGCCTTGGTCAACAGTGCCAGCAGGCCGAGTGCGCCAAAGATGATCGCCGAGACGATATGTACGACACGCAGCGGCACCAGCCGCGTGACGCGCTCGCCGAGCCAGACTGCGGGGGCATTGGCCAGCATCATGCCCAGCGTGGTGCCGGCGACCACGCTGACGATGGCGTCGTAGCGCGCGGCGAGCATGACGGTCGCGATCTGGGTCTTGTCGCCCATTTCGGCGAGGAAGAACACCAGCACGGTGGTGAAGAAGACGCCGTAGCGCGGCGGTTTCTCGGCTGCTTCGGCTTCGATTTTATCGGGCACCAGCATCCAGACCGCCATGGCGAGGAAGGAGGCGCCAAGGATCCAGCGCAGCGTTTGCGGGCCGATCAGGGTGGTCACCCAGGCGCCGGCCGCGCCGGCCAGTGCGTGGTTGGCCAGGGTCGCGACCAGGATGCCAGCGACGATTGGCCAGGGCTTCTTGAAGCGGGCGGCGAGGATGAGCGCGAGGAGTTGCGTCTTGTCGCCCATTTCGGCGAGGGCGACGATGCCCGTGGAGACGAGGAAAGCTTCCATTCAATAGAGACCCCGGCCGGACAAAAACCCATGACTGCACGGCATCCCCGGCCTTAAGCGGAGGCTGTGCAGTCAAAGGTCTCGCGTGATCCGAAGACCGCTTGCGCCATGCCCTGAGTGGGCAAGTCTGTTGACGCAAGCCCCTTTCAGGATTGAAAGGCTGGCTACTCCCCAATGACAGCCTGCATTGTAGCCGGCGTCCCAAATCCCTACGAAATGCAGAAACTGGTGCACACAGCACCTGTCGCACGATTGCGGCGCATTTCTTGCTTGTATTTGGTGCGAATTCCAGGAATCTGGGAATTACGCACCAATAAACAGCATTTCAATCGTATTTAGATCACATTTCATCTGAAGAGGGACATATGGAAGCACTAAAACAGGGCTCGGACGCCTTGTTCATCCTGCTGGGCGGCATCATGGTGCTCGCCATGCATGCCGGTTTTGCCTTTCTGGAACTGGGTACGGTCCGCAAAAAGAACCAGGTCAATGCACTGGTCAAGATCCTGGTGGACTTCTCGGTCTCCACGGTGGTGTATTTCGTGGTGGGTTATGGCGTGGCCTACGGCACCCATTTTTTTGTCGGCGCGGAACAGCTGGCCGCCAAAAACGGCTACGAGCTGGTCAAGTTCTTTTTCCTGCTGACCTTCGCCGCGGCGATCCCGGCCATCATCTCGGGCGGCATTGCCGAGCGGGCGCGCTTTTACCCGCAGCTGATCGCCACGGCCGTCATCGTGGGCCTGGTCTACCCCTTTTTTGAGGGCATCGTGTGGAACCAGCATTTCGGCGTGCAGGCCTGGATCAAGTCGCTGACCGGGGCCGAATTTCATGATTTCGCGGGCTCCATCGTGGTCCATGCGGTGGGCGGCTGGCTGGCGCTGCCGGCGGTGATCTTGCTGGGCGCACGCAGCAACCGTTACCGCAAGGACGGCGCGGTGTCGGCCCATCCGCCCTCCAACATTCCTTTCCTGGCGCTGGGCGCCTGGATCCTGACCGTGGGCTGGTTCGGCTTCAACGTGATGAGCGCCCAGACCATCGACAAGATCTCCGGCCTGGTGGCCGTCAATTCGCTGATGGCCATGGTGGGCGGCACGCTGGCGGCGCTGGCCTTCGGCAAGAACGACCCGGGCTTTGTGCACAACGGCCCGCTGGCCGGGCTGGTGGCGGTGTGCGCGGGCTCCGACCTGATGCATCCACTGGGCGCGCTGGTGACGGGCGGCGTGGCCGGCGGTGTCTTCGTCATGATGTTCACGCTGACGCAGAACAAATGGAAGGTCGACGACGTGCTGGGCGTCTGGCCGCTGCACGGCCTGTGCGGCCTGTGGGGCGGCATCGCGGCCGGCATTTTCGGCAGCCAGGCGCTGGGCGGGCTGGGTGGCGTGAGTTTCGGCGCGCAGCTTATCGGCAGCGCCATGGGCGTGGCCTGGGCATTGATGGGAGGCTTCGTCGTTTACGGCGTCCTCAAAGCCACTTTGGGGCTGAGGCTCAGCCAGGAAGAGGAGTTTGAAGGCGCCGACCTGTCGATTCACCGCATCGGTGCCACGCCGGATCGGGAAGTCAACTGGTAGAAGCCATCTGCGGCTGGTCGTCCCCGCGAAGACTGGCTATCAGTTCAGCCGCCTGGGCCTGTCTTTATGGCCACCCAGGACTTGATCGCTAACCGGCCCGCCGCAGGTGCGGCACCAGCCAGCGATCCAGCGACCATGGGCCCAGCCCGTAGATGGCCAGGCCGGCGAGCAGCGAACCCCAGAACACATGCTGCTGCAGGGCCGCTGGTGCGATCTCGCCGAGTGAAATGACTGCCACGGCATTCACCACAAACAGGCCAAGCGGCGAAAAGCGCCCCCCCACACCCAGCACGAGCAGCACCGGCAAGGCAATCTCGCCTGCGGTGCCCATGGCCGCTGCCAGGGCAGGCGGCAACAACGGCACCTTGTACTCATCGGTGAACAGGGCCACGGTGATTTCCCAGTCCCTCAGCTTGGTGAGGCCCGAAAGAAAAAACACCTGCGCGATGTAGAGCCTGGCGAGCAGGGCGGCAAGAGGCTGAAGCGAATCCAGCGAGCGGGTCAACAATTGCCAGAGGCCCAGGCCGCGCTGCAAGAGGCCTGCGGGATTCGCAGGGATGGTATGGATGGTATTCATGGAGTGTTCCCCTGAGTTGTTATGAAGATTGGAAGGCTTGGGTCAGGTCCGCCGGGCAGCCGGGCAGCCGGGCAGCTGGGCAGCTGGACAGCTGGACAGCCGGGCCGGGTAACAGGCGTGCACCTGTGACAAGACCCTCCTGAACAGCCCGCCCCAGCCAGTGTTCGAAGTCGAAAGCCGCCGCGGACGGCTGCCCGTCGGCAGGCGCACATTCCAGAGCGCACGCCAGCGCTGCTTCCAGCGGGCGCCCGTCCTGAAGCGCCGCCACCAACGCATGTTCGCCCGCGGTGATGGCGCGCAGGCGGGGCTTGAAGCCTTGCCGCCAGACGAGGGCGTGCTCGGCCGCGCCGGCGCGCAACAATGCGGCCGCCTCGGCAAGCGCAGGGTCGCCCTGCAAATGGGCGTTGATGATGCTGGCCACCGGGTGGGCGCTTGCCAGCACGAAGACACCGGCGCCCAGCGTTAGCGTGAGCTCCGCGGGATCAGCCGATGAAAGCAGAACAAAGGAGTGGTGGGCAGGCTGCGCATCCGCCGCTGTGGCCGCCTGGTGCAGTGCCCATTCGATACGGGCGACATCGCCCAGATAGGGTTCGTCCGCCAGCTGCGGTGATGCCTCCAGGAAAGCCGCGAGCCCGTCACCCCAGCACGCTACGTCGCCGCGGGAAGGCGAATGGCGGCGCCAGAAATACCGCGCAAGCGGAGCAAAACTTTCGTCTCCGATCAGCTGCCCCAGTACCGGATAGGCTGCGCCCAGTGCACGCTCCGCCAGGGCCGGCCCGTTGGCCTGGTAGGCCTGCAAGCCACGGCGCGCCATGGCTGCGCGCGCACCCGCGAATTGCAGGTGGGGCCAAAGGGCCGTGTCGTCGCACTCGCTCGTCAGGGCGCGCAGCAGCGCCTGCTGTTCCTGCTGCATCAACTGAGCCGCGGCGTTCATGCGGCCACCGCCTGCGGAACGTGAGTATTGATGTTTCGTGCACAGGTGGCTTCCTCCAGCAACACTGCCAGCGGCGGAATACCGGTGTCCCATTCCACCAGCGCCGGAACACCGCCAAAGCGCTGCTGCGCATGGCGGTAGATCTGCCATACGTCGGTGCACACGCGGCTGCCGTGGTCGTCAATCACGATATCGCCGCTGTCGCAATGGCCGGCCAGATGCAGCTCGCCCACGCAGCCGCATGGAATCTGTTCGATCCATGCCAGGCAAGCCGCCAGGGGATCGTCCGTGCCGCCGGCAAGGCGCGCATTGAGCGCGTTGACATAGATATTGTTCACGTCGACCAGCAAACCGCAGCCGGTGCGCTGCACCAGCTCGCGCAGGAAGGTGGTTTCCTCGCGGTCTGAACTGTTGAAGTGAAGATAGGCCGACAGGTTCTCAACCAGCAGCGGCCGCTTCAGCCGGTCCTGCACACGCTGCACGTTGGCGCACATCACATCCAGGCTGGCATTGTTGAAGGCAAGGGGCAACAGGTCCGCGGCGTGCAACTCGAAGCCCGCCACCGTAGCTCGCGCAAAGCAGGCATGGTCGGACACGCGAGCCGGCTCGATGCGCTCGACAAGGCGGGCGAGCTGGTCCAGATGCCAGGTATCGATGCCGCAGGCTGAACCCAATGCGAGGCCCACACCATGCAGGCTGACAGGATAGTGCTGGCGCGCCTGCTCCAGCACAGCCAGCGCGGCGCCGCCTTCGGCAAAGAAATTCTCCGAATGGACCTCGATGAAATCCAGTTCGGGCAAAGACTCCAGCAGCTCTGCGTAATGGGCATGCCGCCAGCCGATGCCGCAGGGGGCATGGCCCGCGTGGTAGGGGAGGGACATGGTGGATGCCGTCAGAGTTCAAGGTAGGGGTTTCAGGGGGCCGGCTTCCCGGCCCCTTCCTTGCCTGGTTGGAACCAGGTTCAAGATGAGCGCCCCGTTCTTTCGATCAGCTCTTCTTTTCCATGGCCTTCATCTTGGCCTGCTCTGCGGTCATGCCCTTCATGCCGGCACACGTACCCTTGGCAACATATTTCCATTCGTTGGCGTCGGCGCTGACCTTGGACTGGCCGGCGCAGGAATGCGAGCCGCTCAGGTTGGCGCAGTCGTTCTGGCCGGCGGTGGTGATGCCGTAGCATTTTTCTTTTTCCTGGGCGACAGCGGGCGTGGCAACCAGCATGGTGGACAGCAGGGAAGCGGCTGCGGCGGCGATCATGGCGCGTTGGTTCATGGTGAAGACTCCTGTTAGTTGGTGAATTGTGAAAGTTGAATAACAACCACCGCAGAGGTTTTTCTGTGTGGTTGCGAGTTGGTCTGGCGCGCCCGGTTTTTCTTACGGCCTCTTCAAAAAAAATTTCGCGCCGTGTTTGTCACAGCAGGTCGGCGATGCGATCCCACGCCTCTGGAGGAATGCGGCCCACATAGCGCTCGACGACCTTGCCGGTCTTGTCGACAAGGAATGCCGCCGGCAACTGCGCGGGCTTGCCAATGTTGTCCTTGTAGCTGCCGTCCCCCGCCCAGAGCTGCACGAAGCGCTGTTTCACGGGAACCGTGCGGGAGATGATGCGTTCGTAGTCGGTGAAGTCCTGCATGCGCGAGTCGGTATTGACGGCGACCAACTCGAAGGGCTTGCCGGCCCAGCCCTCGTAGTTGTTGCGCAGTTCCGGCATTTTGTCGCGGCACACCGCGCAGCCCGTTGACCAAAGCATCACCAGCACCACCTTGCCCTTGAGCGATGACAGCCTGAAGGTGCCTCCTTCAATCGTCTTGCCCTCGATTTGCGGCGTGGCCGCAGGCGCCGCTGTGGCGGCGGCGGCCGGGGTTTGCGCGGAGGCCGGCGCCAATGGCAGCAGTGCCACGCATGACGCGAGCAGGGCCCGCCGGTAAAAAACCAGGGGGCCGCGGTGGAAAGTTTGCTGCGGCGAGACGAATTCAGTCGGGCTCATGGCAATGTCCTTGGTGGTGATGTCCTTGGAAATAGTCGCGGTCCTGCCGCAGTCCTTACGCGCTTCGGCAAATTTTTTTGGCGGGGCGGCGGCATGCGGCTAGACTGCCGTCCATGGCCACTTTTGAAGAGCAGCTGGTTGAGCACCGCGTCTACCTCATGCGTTTTGCGCGTTTGCAGCTGCGAAACGATGTGTGGGCTGAGGACGCCGTCTCGGAGACTTTGCTTGCCGCGCTGTCAAAACCGCAGAGCTTTGGCAACCGCTCCCAGTTGAAGACTTGGCTGGTGGGCATCCTGAAGCACAAGGTTATTGACCTGCTTCGCAGCAACGCGCGGACAGTGGCCGCACCGGACGCGCTGGGTGATGAGGAGGGGGACGAGCTGGACCGGTTGTCCTTCAAGGCCGACGGCCACTTCGTGGAAGCGCCCAACGATTGGGGCAACCCCGACCAGACCCTGCAGCAAGCGCAGTTCTTCCAGGTGCTGGACGCCTGCATGGAACGCCTGCCGCCGGCGCTGGGCCGTCTGTTCCTGATGCGCGAATGGCTGGAGCTGTCCTCACAGGAAGTCTGTAAGGAACTCTCGTTGACGCCGACCAACCTGTATGTGCAGCTGCACCGTGCGCGGTTGCGGCTGCAGGAATGCCTGAATATCCATTGGTTTGGCAAACAAAGCGCCTGATATCGCCTGATACGCTGGTCCCCACACGTGAAACCCAACACTGCCCTGTTAAAACGCACTTGCCGTGAGGCCGCAGCGTTGCTGATCGCCCGGGAAGACCGCGCGCTCAGTTTGCCCGACCATGTCGCGCTCAAATTGCACCTCCTGGCCTGCGACACCTGCCCGAAGTTTGAAAATCAGGTCCTCACTATGCGCGCCGCAATGAAACGCTGGCGCCATTACGGCGGCGCCGAGCAGGACGGGGTAGGACCAGCGGAAGACAATTCATCAAAGTAAGGCCCCAAGGCCGTGTTTGGCACGCACGCCCGGCGTCAGCGCTGCATGCAAACTGCAGGAAAAGCACGTTTCGTGAATGCAAATTTGTGTAACTATTTCCACGGTGTTGGAACAAGGTAGGCCGGCATTGCGCGCGGATTTTGATCCCGGGCGCGGCTCAGGCGACCGGCGCCGCAGCCACAAGCTACAGCGCGCGCATGCACATCAAAAACCAGGCTGCTACTGGTTTTTATTACACCCACATTTTTAATGTAGGCACTAACTTATCTTGTAAATCCATTAAAACTTGATTTTTCAATCTGAAGTGCGGAAATTGATTTTTGGGGTGACAAGCGCGCTGCAGCAGTCTTTATGCTTCATTTCTTCGCTGGCGCATTTGCCGTTGCGGCGCCCCCTGGCACCGGAACGCTTTGCGCCAGCCGCTTGTCCACGAGCCCTGAAAGCCCCTGTTCATGCGGGCTGCCGGGGCCTAGGTAGTAACGCTAGTGGATTGTGTTTTGGCTGAGTGACGCATAATATGCCGGTGCGAGTGCCAGCACTCCACACGTTAGGTGATCGGTCAGTTTCGCGCGCTACAGCGGTACGTATCAGATTTGTTGTGCTTTCGGGACCCCATCGCTTTTGTTTTTTGTATTTAGAGGAGTCCCTTCATGGGCAACAAACTATACGTCGGCAACCTGCCTTACTCGGTGCGTGACGAAGACCTGCAACAATCTTTTGGCCAATTCGGCGCTGTCACCAGCGCTAAAGTCATGATGGAACGCGACACCGGTCGCTCCAAAGGCTTTGGCTTTGTCGAAATGGGCAGCGATGCAGAAGCCCAGGCAGCTATCAACGGCATGAATGGCCAGCCTCTGGGCGGCCGCAGCGTTGTCGTGAACGAAGCACGTCCCATGGAAGCACGTCCCCCACGTAGCGGCGGCTTCGGCGGCGGCGGTGGTGGCGGCTACGGCGGTGGTGGTGGCGGTGGATACGGCGGTGGTGGCGGTGGCCGCTCCGGCGGCGGCAGTGACGGCGGTTTCCGCAGCCCTTACGGCGGCGGCGGTAGCGGCGGTGGCCGTTCCGGCGGCGGCGGTGGTGGCGGACGCGGCGGCTACTAAGCCCTGCTGAACCCTCTCTCTTCAGCCCCGGCTGAAGAGCGCTGAAAAGGCTTCAAGACTTCGGTTTTGAAGCCTTTTTGCTTTCCGGCCCGCAAACCGGTTCTTAGCGCTCACCCTGGCGATGCTTGCGCGCGCGTCCGGACAGGATCTTGTCGAACAGCGCATTGGGCAGCAGCCGCATCAGTTTGGCCACCAGGCCCATTTGCCAGGGAATCACCCGGTAGCTGTGCCCGGCATGGATGGTCGCGAACGCCTTGTCGGCGAAGGCGTCGACTTTCATCAGAAAAGGCATGGGGTAGCGATTTTCGCGGGTCAGCGGCGTGTCGATATAACCGGGGCAGATCGTCACCACTTTCACGCCGCTGGGGCGCAATTCGCCCCGCAGGCTTTCGCAGTAAGCAATGATCGCCGCCTTGCTCGCGCAATAGGCGCCGTGGCCGGGCAGGCCGCGTATGCCGGCCACACTGCCTATGCCCACCAGCGTGCCGGTGCCGCGCGCGACCATGCCAGCCATGAAGGGATGGAAGGTGGCGGCCACACCGATGTTGTTGGTCGCGAAGGTCTGCGCCATCACGTCCAGGTCCGACCGCACGGCGGTGTCCATGCCTATGCTGATGCCGGCATTGGCGATCACGACGTCGGGCACGCCCTGCGCGGCGACGCAGGCCTGGCCGGCCGCGACGATGCTGTCGGTATCGGCCACGTCGGCGCTGTAAACCTGGTAGCGGCCCGCGCTGAGCTTGTTGGCCTCGGCCCACGCCTGAACCTCGGCCGTGCGGCGCGCAGCCAATGCCAGCCGGTAGCCAGCCGAATAAAAGCGCATCGCCAGCGCTTGGCCTATGCCGCTGGAGGCCCCGGTAATGAAGACGAGTCTGGACATAGGTGGCCGTTGAAAAAGGTCAATGCCACGCGCTAAGGCGTGGCCGGTTTGGCGGGGGTTGCAGGGGTCGCGGGCGCCGGTGCTGTCGGCAGGGTCAATGTGGGTAGCCCCGGCGCGCTGGCCGCGGAGCGGGGCACCAGGATGCCGTGGACCCGGCCCTGGAGATCGGCCACCTGGTCCAGGTTGTCATAAGCGAAGGTATCGCCGACGAACTGGTCGGTCCCGCGAATCAACAGCACGGGCTTGTGCGATTTCACGCGTTCGTCGTTCAAGAAGGCATGCAGGAACTCGCCGCGGAACTCCATGCGCGGTGTTTCTTTGCCGGTAGCGTCTACGCTGGCGTCCCTGATCACCCGCGCATTGCCGGTCAGCTGCACTTCCGAACCGTCGCCATTGGAGTAGGCGCGATTGGCCGTGGCGGTGGTGACGCGGCCGTCGGGGCGGATGCTGCGGATCCTCGCCTGGTCGATTTCAAGGATGTCGGTGTCGGGGAAATGCCGGGCCTCGATACCGTAGATCTCGCTCTTGAGCTGCCCGTTTTCGTCAAAGGTCTTGACGGTGAACTTGCGCATGAAATAGTCGATGTCGTGGCTGGCTTCGCGGGCCACTTCCGGCGCGCTGAAGATAGGCGTGTTGCGAACCAGCCAGTATGTGCCGAGCGCCAGCGCGCCCATCATCAGCAGCGGCATGTAGATGGCCATGCTGTCCCACACGCCCAAAAAGCCGCGCCAGGCCCTTCGAACCGGGCCGCCGCGGCTCGCAGGCGTGGCTTGTACTGCGGTCGTCATTGGCGGTACTCCTGCAAAAGCTCCGCGTAGCGCCCGCTGGCGACGAGCAACAGGTCGCAGAACTCGCGCGCCGCACCTTGGCCGCCGGGCACCTGCGTGATGTGATGGGCCTGCGCCCGGACCTCCAGGTGCGCATTCGAAGGCGCGCAGCTGATCGCCACGCGGGACATCACCGGCAGGTCCGGCCAGTCATCGCCCATGGCGGCGGCAGCGCTCCAGTCCAGGCCCAGCGTCTGCAGGGTCGTCTCGGCGGCGGGGCGCTTGTCTTCCGTACCGAAATGCGCGTGCGTGACGCCCAGCGCCTGCAAACGGGCGCGCAGCACATCGCTGTCCCGTCCGGTGATGACCACGGGCGTGATGCCGGCGCGCTGCAGCAGCTTCAGGCCGTGGCCGTCCAGGGTGTTGAAACGTTTGATGATTTCGCCCGAGGCGCGGTAGCCGCCGCTGGCTTGGGCCAAGGCATGGCCGTCCGGGTATTCGGAGAAATACAAACCGCCGTCGGTCAACACGCCGTCCACGTCGAAGAACACGACCTTGACACCCTGGGCGCGCAACAGCAGCTCCGGTGCAAAGTTCAAGGCAGGCGTCACAACCATCAGATGACTTTCGCGCGCATCAGGTCGTTCGAATTGAGCGCGCCGCACAACACGCCGGCCTCGTCGACCACCAGCACGCTGGTGATCCGGTGCTGCTCCATCAACGCGGCCGCTTCAACAGCCAGCGAATCCGCACGCACCGTGCGCGGGCCGGCATGCATCACATCGCCAGCTTTGCTGCTGCGCAGGTCCACGCCTTTTTCGACCAGGCGGCGCAAATCACCGTCGGTAAAAATGCCGATCACACGCCGCGCATCGTCGATCACGGCGGAAGCGCCCAGTCCTTTGGCGCTCATCTCGCGCATGAGGTCGCTGAAGCTGGTGTCCCGCCGCACCTGCGGCACGGCGTCACCGCTGCGCATCACGTCGCTGACATGCGTAAGCAGCTTGCGGCCCAGCGCGCCGCCGGGGTGCGAGCGCGCAAAGTCTTCTTCGCGGAAGCCGCGCACGTCGAGCAACGCGACGGCCAGCGCGTCCCCCATGGCAAGCTGCGCGGTGGTGCTGGCCGTAGGCGCCAGGTTGAGCGGGCAGGCTTCCACCGCGACGCTGCTGTCGAGCGTGACACGTGCATGGCGCGCCAGCGCAGACTGGGCGCCGCCCGTGATGGCGATCATGGGAACGCCCTGGCGGCTCAGCACCGGCAGGATCACGGTGAGTTCTTCGCTCTCGCCGCTGTTGGAAATTGCCAGCACCACATCCTGGCCGGTGATCATGCCCAGGTCGCCATGGCTGGCTTCGGCCGGGTGCACAAACATCGCGGGGGTGCCGGTGGACGCCAACGTGGCGGCGATCTTGCGGCCTATGTGGCCGCTTTTGCCCATGCCCATAACCACCACCCGGCCCCGGCAGGCAAGAACCAGTTCAACCGCCTGGGCAAACTCGCCGCCCAGCCGCTTTGACATACCCAGCACGGCGGCGGCTTCTATCTCGAAAGTCTTGCGCGCCAGGTTCAACACCTGCTCGGCATCCAATTTCACGGGGACTGGGTTCATGGCTGCATTCTATCGAGGCGCACAAAGCCCATGCCGGCCTGATTTCCTCGGCTACCATCGGCGCATGAGCGCGCTTGAACTGACCCTTCTGTACCTGCTGGCCGCGGTGCTCGGTGTGGTCGTCTGCCGTTCGCTCAAGCTGCCGCCCATGCTGGGCTACCTGGCCGTCGGCGTGATCATCGGCCCCAATGCACTGGCGCTGGCGCAAAACTCCGACGGCGTCCGGCACCTGGGCGAATTCGGCGTGGTGTTCCTAATGTTCGTGATCGGGCTTGAATTCAACCTGCCCAAGCTGCGCTCCATGCGGCGCCACGTGTTCGGCCTGGGGCTGCTGCAGGTGGCGCTCACCATCGTGCTGGCCACAGTAGGCTCGCTGTTCCTCGCCAGCCTGGCGCCCCGCCTCTGGACCATGGGCTGGCAGACCGCGCTGGCGCTTTCCGGTGCGATCGCCATGAGCAGCACCGCCATCGTCGTCAAGCTGCTGTCCGAGCGGCTCGAGCTGGAATCCGAGCACGGCAAGCGCGTCATGGGTGTGCTGCTGTTCCAGGATCTGGCCGTGGTGCCGCTGCTGGTGCTGATTCCGGCATTGGGCGCACCCGCAGACGCGCTGCTGACAGCGCTGGCCATCGCCGGGCTGAAGGCGGCCGTTCTGGTGGGCCTGCTGCTGACGGGCGGGCAACGCATCATGCGCTGGTGGCTCACCATCGTGGCACGGCGCAAGAGCGAAGAACTGTTCGTCCTCAACCTGCTGCTGGTCACGCTGGCGCTGGCCTGGCTGACCGAGCGCGCCGGCCTGAGCCTGGCGCTGGGCGCCTTCATTGCCGGCATGCTGATCTCGGAAACCGAATACAAGCACCAGGTGGAGACCGACATCCGGCCCTTCCACGACGTGCTGCTGGGCCTGTTCTTCATCAGCATCGGCATGCTGCTCGACTGGCGCCTGGTGCTGGAGCGCTGGCCGCTGGTGCTGCTGCTGATGACCCTGCCTGTCATCTTCAAGCTGGTGCTGGTCACCGCGCTGGCCCGCTCGCTGGGGGCGACCGCCGGCGTGTCGCTGCGCACCGGCCTTTACCTGGCCCAGGCCGGCGAGTTCGGTTTTGTGCTGCTCACGCTGGCCCAGCAGAACAGCCTGGTGCCACCGGCTTTGCTGAACCCCATTTTGGCGAGCATGGTGCTGTCCATGCTGGCCACGCCTTTCATCATCATGTACAGCAACCGCATCGTGATGAAGCTGGTGTCCAGCGAATGGCTGCAGCAATCGCTGCAAATGACCACCATCGCACGCAAATCCATCAACGCCAACAAGCACGTGATCATCTGCGGCTACGGCCGTTGCGGCCAGAATCTGGGCCACATGCTGGAGCGTGAAGGCATCCAGTACATGGCGCTGGACCTGGACCCCGACCGCGTGCGCCAGGCCGCCGCCGCGGGCGACTCGGTCGTGTTCGGCGACGCCGTGCGCCTGCAGGCTCTGATGGCTGCGGGCCTGGCGCGCGCCAGCGCGGTGGTCGTCACCTACCTGGACACGGCCAGCGCCCTCAAGGTGCTGGCCAACACACGCGCCCATGCGCCCACGGTGCCGGTCATCGTGCGCACCGTGGACGACCACGACCTCGAAAAGCTTCAGGCTGCCGGCGCCACCGAAGTCGTGCCAGAAGCCATCGAGGGCAGCCTGATGCTCGCCAGCCATGCGCTGGCGCTTGTGGGTGTGCCCATGCGCCGCGTGATCCGCGTGGTGCAGGACCAGCGCGATGCCCGCTACAACCTGCTGCGCGGCTACTTCCGCGGCGCCGACGACGACACCGTCAACGAGCTCGAACAGGAGCGCCTTGCCACGGTGACCCTGCCCCTGGGAAACCGGTCCGCCGGCAAAACACTGGGCGCATTGGCGCTGCACGCGCTTGGCGTGCGCGTCGTCAGCCTGCGGCGAAGCAACGGCAAGACTCAACACGCCGATGACGAAACCCGGCTGGAGGGCGGCGACACGCTGGTGCTGTCGGGGCGGTCCGCCGCACTGGCGATGGCTGAAGAAAAGCTGCTCAAAGGCTAGGCAGGCTGCCATGGCAGGTATCGACTGGAACCGCGCGTGCGGGCGGCATCTGCTGATTGCGGCCTTTGTTGTGTTGTCCCTATTGAAGCTGCTGATGTTGCCCGTGATGTGTGCCTTCGCGACCAGCCGGGACCCCGATTTTTCCTGAAAGTGCGTGCCATGCCAAACCAATCCGTCAGCCAGTTCCTTCGCAGCCACATCCGCACCGTGCCCGACTGGCCCGCGCCGGGTGTGCAGTTTCGCGACATCACGCCGCTGCTGCAAAACCCCAAGGTCTTTCGGGTCCTCATTGACGCCTTTGTGCACCGCTACATGGACCCGGCCCTGCGCCCCGACGTAGTGGCCGGGCTGGATGCGCGCGGCTTCATTCTGGGTGCGGTGGTGGCTTACGAGCTCAACGTCGGCTTTGTGCCTATCCGAAAAAAGGGCAAGCTGCCCTTCACCACGGTGCAGGAAACCTACGAGCTGGAATACGGCAGCGCCACGGTGGAATTGCACACCGACGCCGTGAAGCAGGGGGACAGGGTCTTGCTGATCGATGACCTGATCGCCACCGGCGGCACCATGATGGCCGGCAAGAAGCTGCTTGAGAAGCTGGGCGCCACGGTGACTGAGGGCGCAGCGATTGTGGATTTGCCCGAATTGGGCGGGTCGGTGAAGCTGCAGGCCGCAGGCCTGCCTTTATTCACGCTGGTGGATTTCGCCGGACACTGAGCGCCACTGGCGGCAGTGCCCGCGTCCCCGGGCAGGTCGCCTAGATCAAGTCGCCGTACTGCGTGCTGCTGAGCGCGGGCGAGGACGGCGAATCCGGCATCTCGGTGTCTTCAAAGCCGGTCAGCAATGCGTAGGAACGCGGGCCGCTTTTGATGCTTTTTCCCTTCACCGCATCCTTGTCTTTCTCTTTCTCTTTTTCCTTGACGTTGGCCTCTGCGCCAACCGCCGGGCCTTGTGCGGAAGCGGCCATCAAGGCCTGCTTGAACGCGGCTACTTCGTCAGCCTGGATAGGTTCATAACGCGGCGCCGGCGGCTTGGCGGGCTTCGCCGCCGCATCGGTGAGGGGTGCTGGCCCACTTGGCGCAGCCTCTGGAGCGGGCTTGGGCTTGACCACGATCGCCGTCTCATCGATACGCCAGTACACCGCGGGCACCGTGATCTCGAAACGCGCTTTGGCGTTCTGGATGATCAGCGTCTCGATTTCGCTGAGTTGCTCTGAAGAGCGGCCGAAAGCTTTGGCCAGGTCCATCATGACGAGGAACTCGTTGCCACGCTGGTCCAGTGAAAGCACCTTGAATTTGAAGCTGGCGGACAGCACGCCGGAACGTGTCATGGATTCGCGGATCGCGACATACAGCTGCTCGCGGCGAGCGTGACGCTTGAGCTTGGCGCCATCGCCTGGCATCGCGGCTTCAACCGGTAGCCGGCCCGGGATGGAGGGGGGTGATTTTTCACGCGCAGCGGCAGCGCGTTTCTGCTCCTCGGCGGCAGAGGATTTGACCGGGTGTGGCTTGCTGGAAAACCAGTGTAGAAAAGACATGTTCGTCGGCGTTCTTGTAGTAAGTGTTCATTTTCCGTCAAGGCGGGACGTGAAGTCTGTAAGCAATGCCCACAAATCCACGCGCGCTGTTGTTTGGCGGCTAATTTAGTGACGACTCTATCGAATCGCCACCACCACCGCACGGTAAAAAATCACGCTCATTCAAGGTTTGCCGACGCGTCATGCAAACATAAGACTTAATAGACAACGATGGCTATCGTTGCCCGACGATCGCTGTGCACACCTGCTTCGCGGCACGCATGCTGTCTCAGGTCACTGCGACGCGTTTGGGCCGGTTGTACAGGCGCTTGGCCATCACCGAACCCATGGCCATGGTCAGCTCCAATGCGATGGGGCTGTGGCGATTGGCCAGTTCGAGGAAGCGCATCGGTGTGAGGCACCAGAGTTTGCAAGGGGTAGATGCATGCACCGTGGCGCTGCGCGGCATGTGCGAGAAAAATGCGCCTTCGCCGAGCACCGTGCCGGCGCCCACCAGCGCCATGCGCACGCGCGCTTTTTCATCTTCGTAGTGAACGCTCAGGGTGCCGCTTTCGACGAAATAAAGCGTGCGGTCCAGTGCGCCTTGCTCCATCAGCACCTGGCCGCTGTTCAGCGCAAAGGGCTGCAGGTAGCTGGCCAGGATCTCCCAATGCGGCTGGTTGAATTGGCAACGCAAGGCATCGCTGGCATGGCAGTGCAGGATGGCCTGGGCCAGGCCCTGGATGTCAAAACGGATGGCGGCGGGGAGTGGAGCATTCATAGTGCAACGGAAGATACCTTCGCACTACATCAGCAGCAAGGGCTCTTAACGCCCACTTACACCTGATACAGGGGTGGTCCGATTTGTAATTTCCCCTCGACAGCGGGGTATTGATGACCGTTCGTGAGGGGTCGCTACCGCTGGTCCGTGCCCGGCGCCCGCCTATCGTTCGCCGGCGGCCCGCTTACTACTTTCCGATACAGAATCTCGAGAAAATTTCGCCCAAAAGGTCGTCCGGCGTGAACGCACCGGTGATTTCGCTGAGGTGTAACTGAGCCTGGCGCAAGTCCTCGGCGAGCAGGTCCAGCGCTGGCTGCGCGGCATGAAGTTGCTCGCGGGCTTTGGCCACTTGCTCCTGCACCTGGTTCAGTGCACGCACATGCCGCTCGCGGGCCATGAATACCCCTTCGGGCACGGCCTGCCACCCTGCGACCTCCAGCAGCCGGCCACGCAGGTCCTGCAGGCCTGCGCCGGTTTTGGCGGATATCTGCACGCCGCCGCTGATGGTGCCCAAGACCTGCGCATTAGCCGCATCCGATTTGTTCCAGACATCGATGACGGGCGTGTTGCGCGGCAGGTCCCGGCCCAGCACTTGCGCGATGTGCGCGTCGGCGGCCAGATAGTCGTCTGTGTGACGGGTCAGGTCGTGCAGGAAGAGCACGGCATCGGCGCTTGCGATTTCCGCCCAGGCGCGTTCCACGCCGATTTTTTCCACTTCATCGAGCGCCTCACGCAGGCCGGCGGTGTCCACCACGTGCAGCGGCACGCCTTCGATCTGGATCAGCTGCGACACCTTGTCGCGCGTGGTGCCGGCGATCGGCGTGACGATGGCGAGCTCGGCGCCGGCCAGCGCGTTGAGCAGTGAGCTCTTGCCGGCATTGGGCTGGCCCGCGATCACGACCTTGATACCCTCGCGCAGCAGCGCTCCCTGCACCGCGCGCCGCATCACATCGGCCAGCGTTGCCTGCAGCCGGTCCAGTTGGCCTTGGGCATCGGCTTTTTGAAGGAAGTCGATGTCCTCTTCCGGGAAGTCCAGCGTGGCTTCAACCAGCATGCGCAGGTGAATCAATTGCTCGAGCAGCGTGTTGACCGCCGAAGAGAATTCACCCGACATCGAGCGCGCGGCCGAGCGTGCCGCGGTCTCGGTGCTCGCATCAATCAGGTCCGCAATCGCCTCGGCCTGGGCCAGGTCTATCTTGTCGTTGAGGAAGGCGCGCTCGGTGAATTCGCCGGGCTGCGCCACGCGCAACCGAGGCAGGGCTGCCTGGCCTGTGGCGGGGTCAAGCGCCGCGCCGGCCTCAAGGCAGCGCGCCAGCAGCAATTGCAGCACCACGGGCCCGCCATGGGCCTGCAGTTCCAGCACGTCCTCGCCGGTATAGGAATGGGGCGCCGGAAAGTGCAGGGCCAGCCCCTGGTCTATCGCCACACCCTGTGCATCGCGAAAGGGCAGGTAGCTCGCCTGGCGCGGCTGCAGCGCGCGGCCGCACACCGCTTCAATGATGGGCGCTATGTGTTTGCCGGACACGCGCACAATGCCCACCGCGCCGCGCCCGGGCGCGGTGGCGATGGCAACAATGGGGTCGTGGTGTCGGGCCAGCATGGGGGGCATTATCCAGTGACATCGCGGAACCGGCTTTGCCGGGCCGCAGGTGTCGCCCCCTGGGGGGAGGCGTCGAAGACGCTTCGGGGGGTTACTTAAACTTCGGCAGGTTGAACTGCGGCGGCACGCCCATGCGGGTGTTGATGATCCACTGCTGGGTGATCGACAGGATGTTATTGGTAATCCAGTACAGCACCAGGCCGGCCGGGAAGAAGAAGAACATCACGCTGAAGATCAGCGGCATGAACCACATCAGCTTGGCCTGCATCGGGTCCGGCGGTGCGGGGTTGAGAGCCGTCTGCAGCATGGTCGTCAGCGTCATCATGATCGGCAGGATGAAGAATGGATCCGGCGCCGAGAGGTCGTGGATCCAGCCGATCCACGGCGCGTTGCGCATTTCAACGCTGGACAGCAGCACCCAGTACAGCGCGATGAACACCGGAATCTGGATCATGATGGGGAAGCAGCCGCCCATCGGGTTGACCTTTTCCTCGCGGTAGATCTTCATCATGGCCTGCTGCATTTCCTGCGGCTTGTCCTTCAGGCGCTCGCGCATTTCCATGATCTTGGGGTTGATGGCCTTCATCTTGGCCATGCTGGCGTAGGCCTTGGCATTGAGCCAGTAGAACGCGATCTTCAGCAGCAGCACCAGCGCCACGATGGACCAGCCCCAGTTGTGGATGAAGCCGTGAAGCTTGTCGAGCAGCCAGTACAGGGGCTTGGCCAGGATGGTGAGCCAGCCGTAGTCCTTGACCAGCTCCAGGCCTGGGGAAATCGCTTCCAGGGTTTTTTCTTCCTGCGGGCCGACGAAGAATTTCGCGTCGATCGTCTTGGTCGCGCCGGGGGCGACCATGTCCAGCGGCGTGATCATGCCGACGGCGTAGAGGTTGCTGCTGACCTTCTTGAAGAACAGGTCGCGCTTGATGCCGTCGCCCAGAATCCAGGCTGAGGCAAAGTAGTGCTGCACCATGGCGGCATAACCATTGCTCGCCTGCTTCTCAACGTCGACCTTGTTGTTTTCAATGTCCTTGAACTCGACCTTCTGGTACTTCTTGGCATCGGTGTAGATCGCCGGGCCGGTGAAGGTGGAATAGAAAGACGACTCTCCGGGCGGCTTGTTGCCGTCGCGCACCAGCTGCAGGTACAGCTGCGGCGAGATTGCCGTCGTGCCGGTGTTGACGATGTCGTGGCGCACCGCGATGTCGTAGGCGCCGCGCTTGAGGGTATAGGTCTTGACCAGCTTGAGGCCGCCAATGTCGGCCGACTCGAACTTGACTTCAAGTTCATTGAGGCCCTCTTTGAGCGAACGCTCCCCGGGGACCAGCTTCATCACGGTCTTGTGCGTGGGGAAGCTGTCGGTCGCGCTGCCGCCTATCAGGCCGGTCTGCGCCACGTAGACGCGGTTGGCGCTCTCGTCGAGCAACACGAAGCCCTGGTCCTTGTGCGTCTGGTCTTTGTACTTGACAAAGGACGAGTGCACCAGGGTGCCGCCTTCGCTGTCAAAGGTCAGCGTCAGTACGTCGGTGCTCACCACCACGCGCTCCTTGGTGGCTGCCGGCGCAGCGGACGGCGCGCCAGCGGGCACAGCGCCTGCTGTGGCGGGCACTGCGCTGGCAGTGGCCGTCTGGGCCGTGGGCACCGAAGACGCCGCGGCGCCTGCCACCGGCACGGAAGCGGCCGGGCTGGCGGCCGGCGCCTTGGCCGATTGCGTGCTGGATGGGAAGAAGGTCGCCTTATGGCCGTTAAAAACCTGCCACTGGTCCCACAGAAGGACCATGGAGAAACCAAATATCACCCACAAGATGGTGCGGCGGATGTCGTTCATGACGGCGTCTTTTTAGAAGGGGTAGGGGCCACAGGCGTGGCCAGGCGGGAAAAGAGAGAGAAGGGGCGCAGCGCGGAGGCGGCCGGCACCGGATCGTGCCCGCCTTCGCACCACGGGTGGCAGCGGGCCAGGCGATGCAGCGTGAGGTAGCTGCCGACGGCAGCGCCATGCTGTTGCAGCGCCTCTAAAGAATATGCGGAGCAGGTGGGCTCAAAACGGCAGGCCGAGCCGAGCCAGGGGCTGAGCAGCAGGCGATAGCCTTTGACCAGGCCTATCAACAGCGTTTGCGGCAGGCGGCCGATGGCGGCCAGAACAGGGCCCAGGCTCATGGCGCTTTGGCTCCGGCCTGCATCAAGGCCTGGACTTCGGCGCGCACCGCCTGCTTGAGCGGCTCAGAAGTCGCGCTGATGAATTCCTTGCGCGAAAAATCACGCCGCAAGCGGACCACATAAGCGGCCTGGGGGTACTGATGCGAAAAATCAGCGCTCACGGTGTAGATCTGGCGTTTGATGGCGTTGCGCGTGACAGCCCGTTTGGCCCAGCGTTTGGGAACCATGGCCCCGAGCCAGGTGTCCTGGACGGGGAACAGCGACCTCGCCGCAAGGGCATCAACCGGGCCGCCGGATTCGGTTTGCACCGGCCTGGCGTCCAGCGCATTGCGGTGCAATGCGAAGTGCGTTGTCTTTGCAACAATGGCGCCGGCAAGAACTGCCTGGAACTGGGGCCGGGTTTGAAGCCGCTGCACGAGCGCCAGGCCTCAGTTCAGAAAACTGCGGATGGCCAGCAAAAACGACAGGCTTAGACAGCCAGGCGTTTACGGCCCTTGGCGCGGCGTGCGGCGATCACTGCGCGGCCGCCGCGCGTCTTCATGCGCGTCAGGAAACCGTGCGTACGGGCGCGTTTGACTTTGGAAGGTTGGTATGTGCGTTTCATGATGAGTCCTTAATCCTGTGAGCCGCCCAGCCGATTCGCCGCTTAGCCACAAGCTCCCTTGGTTGATTCGAATGATCTTGGTGGCCGTACAACACAACCAACTCTGCAAGTCTGCAAACAGGCGAACCCGCTGCGAATCAGGGAAAGCCTATGATTATCGCAGATTTCCCAACGCTGGCAACAAGTTAGCCCGCTCATTGGGGGTAAAGACTGAACAGCCGGAGCAAGGCCGCCGAAACCCGCAAATGCCCCGCCTGGCCTCCCGCCTGGACCCTTCCACGGACCGCCGAAATAGGTAAAACACTAAGCATTTATTTTGTGGATAACTCCCCGTCCAGACTACAATTGCCGGTGCTCAAAATTAACAATATCCACAAGCAGCGACCCGCCGCCCGGCCCTTCTGCCAGGCCGGCCACCCGGCAAAAAACCAGCATGAGTGAGGCTTCCGTCCAAAACCTGAGCCAGGGCTTGTGGCAAAGCTGCGTCGACCACCTGGCGCAGGAATTACCCGAGCAGCAGTTCAACACCTGGATCCGTCCACTGGTGGTTGACGTCGCGGCCGACCTCTCCAAAGTCACTGTTTTGGTGGGCAACCGCTTCAAGCTCGACTGGGTGCGTGCCCAGTACGCCGGCCGTATTTCAGCCCTGCTCGAGAAAATCTCCGGCCAGTCCATAGCCCTTGAGTTAGCGCTTGCTCCTCGTGAAGCTCCCGTTAAATCTACTTCTTTGGTTCGCAGCTTTGAAGGCTCGAATATTCCCGAGCCCGCCGGCCTGGGCGTTCCCGAAGAAGCCGCCGGCGCCCCGTTCAAAAACCGGCTCAACAGCGCGCTGACCTTCGACACCCTGATTGAAGGCACGGCCAACCGCATGGGCCGGGCCGCCGCCCTGCATGTTTCCAGCAGCCTGGGCCAGCTTTACAACCCGCTTTTTATCTATGGCGGCGTCGGCTTGGGCAAGACGCATTTGATGCATGCCATCGGCAACAAGCTGTTGTCGGACAACCCCGCCGCCAAAGTTCTCTACATCCACGCTGAACAGTTTGTTTCAGATGTGGTTAAAGCTTACCAGCGCAAGACTTTTGATGAATTCAAGGAGCGTTACCACTCCCTGGATCTGCTGCTGATCGACGACGTCCAGTTCTTTGCCAACAAGGACCGCACCCAGGAAGAGTTTTTCAACGCTTTCGAGGCCTTGCTGACCAAAAAGTCGCACATCGTCATGACCAGCGACACCTATCCCAAGGGCCTGACGGACATCCACGAGCGCCTGGTTTCGCGCTTTGATTCCGGCCTCACCGTCGCCATCGAGCCGCCCGAGCTTGAAATGCGCGTGGCCATCCTGATCCGCAAGGCCGAGGCCGAAGGCGCCTCCATGCCCGAAGAAGTCGCCTTTTTCGTCGCCAAGAACGTGCGCTCCAACGTGCGCGAGCTCGAAGGCGCGCTGCGCAAGATCCTGGCCTACTCCCGCTTCAACCTCAAGGAAATCTCCATCCAGCTGGCCCGGGAGGCCCTGCGCGACCTGCTGTCCATCCAGAACCGGCAGATCAGCGTCGAGAACATCCAGAAGACCGTCGCCGACTATTACAAGATCAAGGTCGCCGACATGTATTCCAAGAAGCGGCCCGCCAGCATTGCCCGGCCGCGGCAGATCGCCATGTACCTGGCCAAGGAACTGACCCAGAAGAGCCTGCCCGAGATCGGCGAGCTCTTTGGCGGGCGCGACCACACCACGGTGCTGCACGCCGTCCGCAAGATGTCCGCGGAGCGCCAGCAGATGACCGAGCTCAACCAGCAACTCCATGTGCTGGAACAGACCCTCAAGGGCTAAAGCCAATGACTCATATGGCTGAAACGACCCGATTTATGCGAAATGAAACCTTTAGCGCTCAGTTTTCAGGGCCCAATCCCCGGCAAAAATCGCTTCACAACAACTTTGGGGACAACTTTTGAACAACCCCCTGTTTATCCACAGAAGCAGATGACAATGGAAAGTTGTTCATATCCGGCAGCGGGCTTCCAAGGCAACTGGGCACATGGTTAAACAAACGCCAAGTGGTTGATCAAAAAGGGGAAAATGGCACTGTCCACAGATAGGCGCCACCCTTATCTACTACTACTAATTTGAATTAAAGAATTAAAGATATATATAGAGGAAGTCATGATCGTTCTGAAAGCAACCCAGGATAAAGTTTTGTCGGTACTGCAATCGGTGGCTGGCATCGTGGAGCGCAGGCACACCTTGCCGATTCTGGCCAACGTGCTGATCCGCAAGACCGGGGCACAGGTGCAGCTGACCACCAGCGATCTTGAAATCCAGATCCGCACCACCGCCGAGCTCGACGGTGACGCCGGCAACTTCACCACCACCGTGGGCGCCCGCAAGCTCATCGACATCCTGCGTTCCATGCCCAGCGACCAGACCGTCTCGCTCGAGTCTTCGCAGAACAAACTGATCCTCAAGGGCGGCAAGAGCCGCTTCACGCTGCAGACCCTGCCCGCCGAAGACTTCCCCCTGGTCCAGGAAGCCGCCAACTTCGGCCCCGGCTTCTCGGTGCCGCAAAAAGTCCTCAAGGAGCTGCTCAACCAGGTCTCCTTCGCCATGGCCGTGCACGACATCCGCTACTACCTCAACGGCATCCTCTTCGTCGCCGAAGGCAAGCAGCTGAGCCTGGTCGCCACCGATGGCCACCGCCTGGCGTTTTCCTCCGCCATGCTTGACGTCGAGGTGCCCAAGCAGGAAGTCATCCTGCCGCGCAAGACCGTGCTCGAAATGCAGCGCCTGCTCAGCGACAAGGAAGGCGCCATCGAGATGCAGTTCGCCGGCAACCAGGCCAAGTTCAGCTTTGAAGGCATGGAGTTCGTCACCAAGCTGGTCGAAGGCAAGTTCCCCGACTACAACCGCGTGATCCCCAAGAACCACAAAAACATCATCACCCTGGGCCGCGTGCCCCTGCTGGCCAGCCTGCAGCGCACCGCGATCTTGACCAGCGAGAAGTTCAAGGGCGTGCGCCTGAACATCGAGCCCGGCACCCTGCGCGTGGCCTCCAACAATGCCGAACAGGAAGAAGCCGTCGACGAGCTCGACATCGACTACGGCGGCGACGCCATCGAAATCGGCTTCAACGTCACCTACCTGATCGACGCGCTGGCCAACATGGACCAGGACATGGTCAAGATCGAACTGGCCGACTCCAACAGCTCCGCGCTGCTCACCATCCCCGACGATGCGGCCTTTAAATACGTGGTGATGCCGATGCGCATCTAGCGCATCCAGGCCCTCCAGAACCCAGACAGACCCGCGACTCTCCGCGGGTTTGGTCATTCAAGAGATTGAAGAAATCGAAGAAATTCGAAGTGATTCGAGAATAAATCGAGAAGTGATCGATAAAAAGATCGGAAAAGAAGCCGGATATGACTGAAGAAAACAAAGTGAACGAAACCGAACAGGTGCATGTGTCCGAAGGCGCGGCCGGCGAGGGAAGCTCCAATTTCCAGCCCAAGATCGACACCAACCAGGCCGGCGCGTCCGAAGCCTATGGTGAAGGCTCCATCCAGATCCTCGAAGGCCTGGAGGCCGTGCGCAAGCGCCCTGGCATGTACATCGGCGACACCTCCGACGGCACCGGCCTGCACCACCTGGTCTTCGAAGTCGTCGACAACTCCATCGACGAAGCCCTGGCCGGCCACTGCGACGACATCGTCGTCACCATCCACACCGACAATTCTGTCAGCGTCACCGACAACGGCCGCGGCATCCCCACCGGCATCAAGATGGACGACAAGCACGAGCCCAAACGCTCGGCCGCTGAAATCGCCCTGACCGAACTCCACGCCGGCGGCAAGTTCAACCAGAACAGCTACAAGGTCTCCGGCGGCCTGCATGGCGTGGGCGTGAGCTGCGTCAACGCGCTCAGCAAGATGCTGCGCCTGACCATCCGCCGCGACGGTAAGGTCCACGTCATGGAGTTCTCGCGCGGCTTTGTGCAGAACCGCATCATCGAGCAGGTCGACGGCATTGACGTGTCACCCATGAAGGTCATGGACGACACCGACAAGCGCGGCACCGAAGTCCACTTCCTGCCCGACACCGAGATCTTCAAAGAGAACAACGACTTCCACTACGAAATCCTGAGCAAGCGCTTGCGCGAGCTGAGCTTCCTCAACAACGGCGTGCGCATTCGCCTCAAGGACGAGCGCAGCGGCAAGGAAGACGACTTCGCCGGCGCCGGCGGCGTCAAGGGCTTTGTCGAGTTCATCAACAAGGGCAAGACCGTTCTGCACCCCAACGTGTTCGCCGCCATGGGCGACCGCCAGAGCGACCAGGGCACCAACATCGGCGTTGAAGTCGCCATGCAGTGGAACAGCGGCTACAGCGAACAGGTCCTCTGTTTTACCAACAACATTCCCCAGCGCGACGGCGGCACCCACCTGACCGGCCTGCGCGCCGCCATGACCCGCGTCATCAACAAATACATCGACGACAGCGAGCTGGCCAAGAAAGCCAAGGTTGAAGTCACCGGCGACGACATGCGCGAAGGCCTGTGCTGCGTGCTCAGCGTCAAAGTGCCCGAGCCCAAGTTCAGCAGCCAGACCAAAGACAAACTCGTTTCCAGCGAAGTGCGCGGCCCGGTCGAAGACATCGTCAGCCGTTTGCTGCACGACTACCTGCAGGAACGCCCCAACGACGCCAAGATCATCGTCGGCAAGATCATCGAAGCCGCCCGCGCCCGTGAAGCCGCCCGCAAGGCCCGCGACATGACGCGCCGCAAAGGCGTGCTCGACGGCATGGGCCTGCCCGGCAAGCTCGCTGACTGCCAGGAAAAAGACCCGGCCGGCTGCGAAATCTACCTGGTCGAGGGTGACTCCGCCGGCGGCTCCGCCAAGCAGGGCCGCGACCGCAAGTTCCAGGCGATTCTTCCGCTGCGCGGCAAGATCCTGAACGTTGAAAAAGCCCGCTATGAAAAGCTGCTGACCAGCAACGAAATCTTGACGCTCATCACCGCTCTGGGCACCGGCATTGGCAAGGCCGGCGGCGTGGGCGGCACGGCCGGCGCCGACGACTTCAACGTCGCCAAGCTGCGCTACCACCGCATCATCATCATGACCGACGCCGACGTTGACGGCGCCCACATCCGCACCCTGCTGCTGACCTTCTTCTACCGCCAGATGCCCGAGCTCGTCGAGCGCGGCCACATCTACATCGCCCAGCCGCCCCTGTACAAGGTCAAGGCCGGCAAGGAAGAGCAGTACCTCAAAGACACCGCGGCCCTCGACGGCTTCCTGCTGCGTATCGCCCTCAAAGACGCCAGCGTGCAGACCGGCGCTGATGAAAAATCCGTCCTCACCGGCGACACCCTGGCCGAGCTGGCCCGCAAACACCAGCTGGCCGAATCCGTCATTGCCCGCCTGCGCGGCTTTATGGATGCCGAAGCCCTGCGCGCCATTGCCGACGGCGTGAGCCTCAACCTTGACACCGTGGCCGACGCTGAAGTCTCGGCCGTCGCCCTGCAGGCCAAGCTGCGCGAACTCAACACCACCGGCATCCCCGCCGAAGTCGCCGGCGAGTTTGACACCCGCAACGACAAGCCGATTTTGCGCATCAGCCGCCGCCACCACGGCAACGTCAAGAGCAGCGTGCTGACACAAGACTTTGTGCACGGCGCCGACTACGCCACCCTGGCCGAAGCGGCAGCCACCTTCCGCGGCCTCATCGGCGAGGGCGCCAAAGTCATGCGCGGCGAAGGCGAACGGCAGAAAGAAGAAAAGATCAGCGACTTCCGCCAGGCTATGGCATGGCTCATCGGCCAGGCTGAAAACGCCACATCCCGCCAGCGCTACAAAGGCCTGGGCGAGATGAATCCCGCCCAGCTGTGGGAAACCACCATGGACCCCACCGTGCGCCGCCTGCTGCGTGTACAGATCGACGACGCCATCGAAGCCGACCGCGTCTTCACCATGCTGATGGGCGACGAAGTCGAGCCGCGCCGCGAGTTTATTGAGCAGAACGCCTTGCGTGCCGCCAATATCGACGTTTAAGCCAAGGAACCAGGCTCTCTATCCCCATGACTGAAGAAACCACAACAGCAGCAGCAACGGCAGCAGCCAGCACGGAACGCCCGGCGCTGCCCGACCACCTATCCACCGACGAGCGCAGCCCCCACTTCGTCAGGGCAATCTTTGAACACGACGTGGGCATCCGCTTCAACGACAAAGAACGCTTCGACGTCGCCGAATACTGCATCAGCGAAGGCTGGATCAAGGTGCCCGTCGGCAACAAGGTCGACCGCAAAGGCAACCCGCTGATGATCAAGCTCAAAGGCAAGGTTGAGTCGTTTTACAAATAAGTAAGTGACGAGAACCTGGCCGCTCAGTGCATCAACCCGCTGACCGGCCCATGATCAACACCATGAAGTTGAACCCTCACACGGGTCAGTTCATGGTGTTTTTCTTTGCATGAGCAACAAGAGCGGCCACAGCAGCAGTAAAGCAAGTAACCAAGCAATCCATGAGCAACTGCATCGCCGTCATCGACTTCGAAACCACAGGCCTCTCGCCCGCCATGGGTGACCGCGCCACCGAAGTCGCCGTCGTGCTGGTCGAAGAAGCCAGCGGCAAGGTGGTAGATCGCTTCCAGAGCCTCATGAACGCCGGCCGCTACATCCCGTCGTTTATCGAAAGCCTCACCGGCATCAGCAACGCCATGGTCGCCGCCGCGCCCGCAGCCGAGACGGTCATGCGCGAAGCCAGCCGCTTTGTTGGCAACGCCCCCATGGTGGCCCACAACGCCTCGTTTGACCGCCGATTCTGGGAAGCTGAACTGGGCCTGGCCGGCGAACAAGCAGGCCAGCGCTTTGCTTGCACCATGCTGGTCGCCAGAAGGCTGTATCCCCAGGCGCCCAGCCACAAATTAGGTGTGCTGATTGATTACCACCGCTTGCCCAAAGCCGGGCGCGCCCACCGGGCTATGGCGGATGCGGAGATGGCTGCTTCCTTGTTGGGGCAGATTCAGGATGACTTGCGTGGGCGGCATCGGGTGGCTCGGCCGGATCATGGGTTGTTGATGGCGTTGCAGCGGTGTACAAAGCCGGGCGTGTCGGCATTGATGTCGAAGTACGCTGTGGTTTGAGTTGATTTTAGGTTTGCAATAGCTTGTGAGTTTGAACGGCTATTGATTACCGTGGTTTGACCTGCTCTCGTTGAACCGTTTTAAAGCAGCAGTGCCAGTGCAGCTGGCGATCCTAGTTGCAAGGAATCCGGAACCGCTCGTCTCGCGCCTTCCTTCGCTCGTCTTTAATCCAGTCCTGCATCTGTGGCGTCTGAGGTTGTCGCGCCATCGCGTCAAGCGAGGCTATTTTTGCTTCAAGAGCATCGCATCTGATCTTGTTTTCCATTCCAGCATTGGAAGACTCGCTCTTAGTCACTGTGGCTATTTGACTCGCCGGCTCTCCAGTTTGTGCCGGCACTTGCGGACGAACGGATGTCATCAAGTTTTGATTGACTTTGGTTGTTACCTGGGTTGTTACGCCTCCGGCGCAGTTGCCGTCGCCATAACTCGTTTTACCGCTGATCACGCATTTAGTGATGGTTCGAGCTCCAGGGTCGGTCACAGACGGGATACTGGTCTGAGGAGAGTGCTCTGAGGCTTGCCTGCTTGGAGGACTGGAGTTAGATGGTGGTTGTGTCCTCGTGGCGGATGGCGGGGGATGGTTCGCCCACTCATTAACCCGATAGCCGGCATACACGATAGCCAGAAGGGCGAGTAAGACACCGAGCCAAAGCAAGATCGACGGCTCGGCAGGAGGCGTGAATGGCCGCTCACGGCTTTCGCCTTTCAAGAAATCATGATCCATCGATCCCTCCCTTCATTCAGCTCGTTATTTGTGAACGATACCGCATCAATAGACTTCGCGGAACTGGGGTCTTCATTGCCAGGTCCGACTCGGCCAACTAAGCTTTTCCTTCCCAACCAACAAGGACAAAGCCCATGCCAAACACCCCGTCCCTCCCCGAAAGCATCATGTCCCACGTGTCCATAGGTACCAACGATTTCCCGCGCGCCAAGGCCTTCTACACGGCGGTGCTGGGTGCGATGGAGATCAAGGTGATCATGGAGCACCCTGGGGCCATCGCGTTCGGGCGGGCGTATCCGGAGTTCTGGGTGGGGGTGCCGCATGACGGAGGCAAGGCGCATGTGGGCAATGGCTCGCACTTTGGCTTTCTGGCTGTTTCCAAAGCGCAGGTGGATGCCTTTTATGCCAAGGCGCTGGAGATGGGCGGCCAGGGTGATGGTGCGCCGGGGCCGCGGCCTTTGTATGGGCCGCAGTATTACGGCTGCTTTGTGCGGGACCTGGATGGGCACAAGATCGAGGCGCAATTCTCTGACACCTCTGCGGGGTGAGCCGGCGCCGGGCGCTTGAGCGGCCCGGTTTGCCTGCTTAGCCGACGGCTTCGGCTTCGGTTTTTGTTCCGGCTTTTGTGGCGTTCGTGGTGGCTGTCGTCGTTGTCGCTGCACTGGCCGCAGTGCGGTCTTTCCTGTTCTTCCTCGCGGTGTGGTTGTTGCCGTCGTTGCGGCTCCCACTGCCGTTGCCATTGCCGCTCTCATTGCTGCTGCTTTCCAGAAACTCTAGCAGCAGGGTGTTCACGAATTCGCTTTCTTCATGGTGCAGCCAGTGCGTGGCGCTGGGCAGGTGGATGGCCTCGCCGTTGTCGCACCAGGTAACGGCCTCTTCGGCCAGGCCGCGCTCGAGGGCGCTGTCGCGGTCGCCCCAGATGACCCTGACGGGCACGGTGGCCGCGATGCGCACGGGGGATTTTGAGGCGCTGGGCAGCAGCAGGGCGCGGTACCAGTTGAGCATGGTGGTCAGGGCGCCTTGCTGGGCCCAGGCCTGGCGGTAGAGCTTGATCTCTTCGGGCTTGAAGGTGCCGGGGCGGCTGCTGCGGGTGAGGGCCCAGCACAGGGCCTGGTAGTTGGCGGCGCTTAAGGTGAACTCGGGCGCCAGGGGCAGCTGGAAGAAGCCGACATAGGCGCTTTTGACGAGCTGCAGTGGGTTGCGCAGGGTGTAGCGCAGCAGGGTGGCGGGGTGGGGTGCGTTGAGGATGGCGGCGCGCTCTATGTGCACGGCGTGGTGCATGGCCAGGTGCCAGGCGACGATGCCGCCCCAGTCATGCCCAACGACGCTGAACTTTTGCCGGCCCAGGGCCTGGGCCAGGCCGATGACGTCCAGCGCCAGCGTGTTGAGCTGGTAGGCGGGCACGCCGGCGGGTTTGTCTGAGCCGCCGTAGCCGCGCTGGTCGGGCGCCACCACCCTGAACCCGGCCTCGGCCAGGGGCGCTATCTGGTGGCGCCAGGCGTAAGAGGTCTCCGGGAAGCCGTGCAACAGGATGACCAGGGGGCCGTCTTCGGGGCCGGCGGCCACGGCATGAAAGCGCAGGCCCTGGGCTTGCAGGCTGAGGGCTTGGAGGTCGGATGCGGCCATGGTGATGAGGTCTTTCTTGCTTCTCTTTTGCTTCTTGGGGGGCGGCAATGGCTGGCTTGCTGCCGGATTGCCGCCGGGTTGAAGGCTTGGGGGTTTGGAAGGCTAAATTTGCCCCGCGCATCGGCCGATGCGTGCAGGACGAGGCCGCGTGAGCGTGTCGCCTTGGGTGGGCTGGCTGGCTTTGGATGCTTCGCCTTGTCGCGCCTGGGTACGGGGCGCTGTCTGACACGGGCGCGGTGGTGGGGTTTCCAGAATGGGTTGATAGGGGCTGGCTTTCTGCATTCTTTGTGCTGTGCCGGTTTGTGTTCAACCTGTTCAACCCTTTCCTTTTCTGGAGACCGATCATGGAATCTACTTCGCTTCGCCCGCTGGCGATTGTCACGGGCGCTTCTTCGGGCATTGGCTACAACCTGGCGCAGTGCGCGGCCCGCGAGGGTTATGACCTGGTAGTGGCGGCCGACCAGCCGCTGGATGCCGCGGTGGCGGACTTCCGCTCGCTGGGCGCGCAGGTGGATGCGGTGCAGGCCGACCTGGCGACGCGCGAGGGCCTGGAGGCGCTGCTGGCGGCCGTGAAGGGCCGCCCGGTGGAGGCGCTGCTGGCCAATGCCGGCCACGGCCTGGGCCGGGGCTTTCTGGACCAGGATTTTGCCGAGGTGCTGCATGTGATCAACACCAATATCTCGGGCGCGATTTACCTGGTGCAGAAGGTGGGGCAGGCCATGCGCCAGCAGGGCCGGGGCCGCATCTTGCTGACGGGCTCGATCGCGGGCTTTATGCCGGGCAGCTTCCAGGCGGTTTACAACGGCACCAAGGCGTTTATCGATTCGTTCTCGGCCGCGCTGCGCAACGAGCTGAAGGACACGGCCATCACGGTGACCTGCCTGATGCCGGGCCCGACAGATACCGAATTTTTTGCGCGGGCCGACATGCTGGACACGAAGGTGGGCACCGACGAAGACGCCAAGATGGACCCGGCCGAGGTGGCGAAGATCGGCTTCAAGGCCATGCAGGACGGCGAGGCCGACGTGGTGGCCGGCCTGAAGAACAAGCTGCAGGTGGCGATGGCCAAGGTCACGCCTTCGCAAGTGTCGGCCGAGCAGCACCGCAAGATCGCCGAGCCGGGCACGGCTGTGCCGGCGGAACACGCTTGACCTAAGCCCCCTACTTTTGCCCCCCACTTTTTTGACCGAAGTTTTTAACCCCCATCACAAGGAGACCCACACCATGGCCACCAAACCAGGCAAACCGAATGTTCACCGCACCCAGAACGACCAAGGCGGCCAGGACGCGCTGAAAGCCCAGGGCATCAGCGGCACCGCGGCGGACCCCACGGAGCAAGACGACAACAGCCCCAAAGCGTCGGGCCACGGCGGCAAGGTGGAAAACGACTTCAACCAGACGGGCGACCAAAAGCCCACGCAGCGCAACGAAGGCCAACGCACGGCCAACAGCCGCCACGACCGGGAGTCGCATGTGGGCGGCAGCAACCAGCTGCAGTCGCGCCGCGGCACGACCGGGCGCTGAGCGACCGTGGAGGGTTTTGACCATCGCAGCGGTGACCACCTGGCGCTGGACAGTGCGAAGATCTACTTTGAAGTCCATGGCGACAATACGGCGCCGCCGCTGCTCTTCCTGCATGGCGGGCTGGGCACTATGCGGGACTTCAATGGCGTCTTGCCGCTGCTTAAAAAGCGCTACAGGCTGATCGCCGTCGACAGCCGCGGCCACGGCAAGTCCACCCTGGGCACGGCGGCCATGAGCTACGAGCGGCTGGCGCTGGACGCGACGGCTGTGCTGCATCACCTGGGTGTAGACCGCTACAGCGTGCTGGGTTTCAGCGACGGCGGCATCACGGCGCTGCGCATGGCGGCCGAGACCGATTCACGCATCGACAAATTGGTGGCCATTGGCGCCGACAAGATGCTGAAATTAGACGGCCCGGCGCGCCAGCTGCTGGGCAGCGTGACGGCGGAGAGCTGGACCCAGAAATTTCCCGAGTCGGTGGCGCTTTACAACGCACTGAACCCGAAGCCCGAATTTGCGGAACTGATCGCCGCCATCGTGCCGATGTGGCTGGACGACACCTGCAGCGGCTACCCGGACGAGAGCGTCAAACGCATCCGTTGCCCCTTGCTGGTGGTTCGCGGGGATGAAGACCACCTGGTGTCGCGCGCCAGCACGTTTGAGCTGGTGGAGCAGGTGCCGGGTGCGAAGCTGCTGAACATTCCGTTTGCGGGGCATGAGGTTCACAAGGACCAGGCCGAAGTGGTGATGGCGAGTGTGAATCGGTTTCTGGAATAAAGCGGGCGCCTGTTCGCTTGTTCTCGCGTTCCGGCCCAATCATTCAAGTGGCCGGCGTCTTTACCTGCCGCTGAGGCATTTCCTTACAAACCGCAACGTGGCAGACGCACAGGCCTAAGGTTGGCGGCGCAGCATCAGGCCTTCGTTGTTGTTGATGTTGTGTGGTTTGTTGTTGCCGGGGTGAATGCGATGAAGAAGCTTGCCGAGTTTTTGTTCCGCCCACGTTATTTGCGTGCCATCCCTTCGCTGGTGGTGCTGACCACCGCCATGGCCTGGGGTGTGGCGCCGGACCCGGATGTGACGGACACGGTGCAGAAGGCGGAAAAGCGGGCAGGCGTCAGCCTGGCGCTGAACCACGCGGCCGTGGGCAGCAGCCCCGGTGATGCGGCGCGGGACAAGCCCGCCCAGGGCTAAGGCTTGGCCGCAATCACCCAGCGGCTGATCTTGCCGACCACGTCGGCCTCGATTCCGTTAAAGCCGTGGTAGGCCATGGGCTCGCAGGGGTCGCCGCGGTTCTGGCCGCCGCTGACGCTGATGAGCTCGGCCTTGGGTGTTTTGGCCAGCCTGTCCATCATCGCGGGCATGTCGCTGAAGGCGCAGACCTTGCAGCCGTCGTTTTCATGGTGGACCACCAGCACGGGGATGCTCAGTTTTTCGAGCGGCATCATGGGCACGGCGCGGCTCTTGGGGTCGGTGAGTATGGTGGAGGTCAGCACCAGGCCGTCGGGGCCGCCTTGCGCGGGGCCGGCCTCGGTGGCGATGTAGGCGGCCGACTGGGTGCCGCGGCTGGTGCCGATGAGCCACACGGGCGCCGGTGACTGTTGCCTGAGCCAGGCGATGACGGCCAGCACATCGGCCACGTGCTCGGGCGTTTGCCGGTTGCCCGAGAGGTAGGGCGGCGATTGTTTGTCGGAAGGCGCATCAATGACGGCGACGGCCAGGCCGGCATCGGCAAACTGCTGGCGCGTGCGCACTACGAAATTGCCGCCGCCCCAGCTGAAGCTGCCGCCCTCATGGATCCGCAGCCCGCCATGGCCGCCGGCCAGCATGATGACGGAGGCCTTGGGCGCACCCGCGGGCGCGATGTAGACAAAGCGCTGCGTGACGCCGGGGCGGGTGGGGATGTCGACGACGCGGGGTGCTGCGCTTTGCGCTATTGCGGCCTGGCCGGCCAGCACGGTGCACAGGCCCGGCAGCAGGCACAACCAAAGCCACAGGCGGCGGGCGGGCAGGGAAGGGCTGGTCATGCTTGCTTTTCCTTGGTTCTTCCTGGTTCTCAGGGATTCACGGCGGCCTTGATCCATTGCACCACCGCCTCGCTGGCGACGACGGGGGTGCTCAGGTGGTTGGCCTTGACTTCGAGGTACTGGCTCTTGGGGTTGGCGGGCAGCTTGTCGACGAAGTAGGCGCGGGCGTATTTGCTGATGCCGTCTTCGTCGCCGACGACGGTGAGCACGGGCGTGGCGGCGGGGATGCGCGGCGCGGTGACGCCCATGTCGGCGTCGGAAGCCGGGTCGAAGTAGCTCAGGTAGTCTTTCGCGGTGGCGGTCACGGGCTGCTGCTTGCCCTGGTTGATGTCGTAAAAGCGTTCACGCGAATCGCCCTTGCCGTCGGCGACCAGCTTGCGGGCTTCGTCGACGCTTTGGCGCACCGAGGTGTTTTGCTGGAAGGCGTAGTAGCGCGCGGGCACATGGCCGGGCGCGAGCAGCACCAGGGCCTGCACGTCGCCGCCGCGCGCGGCAAAGCCCATGGCGGCCGGCGCGCCCATGCTGTGGCCGGCGATCACGATGGCGGTGGCGCCCTGGCTGCGCAGGGTTTTGACGTGCGTGGCCATTTCGGCCATGGCCAGGTCGAAGTTGCCGTCGAGGTAGCGGTTGCGCGACCAAGGCATGTCGGGGTAAAGCACCAGCATGCCGGCGCCTTCGAGCACGGGTTTGAGGCGGCTCATGTTGGGGTCGTTGTTGCTGCCGGGGCTTTTGCCGTGCAGCATGAGCACGCCGATTTTGGGCTGCGCCGGGGCCTGGGTCTGGGCTTGTGCGATGGCGCTGGTGAGCAGGGTAGTGCCCAGCAGCAGGCCGGCGGTGAGGGTGCGCAAGAGGTGTCTGCGGGGCATGGGGGCTTTCATCAAGGGGCTGGGGCTGCCGCCAATATAGCGGCAGCGGCCCGGCCGGGCAGCGGGGTTTGCACGCAGTGGCGGCGCTTTCTACAATGGCCGGATGAACGCCGTCACGCCCCAACACCAGACCGCGCTGCTGGCCAGCGAACCCGAACGCGCCGCCTACCGCGACTATGACCAGCCCGGCATCGACAGGGTGCGCACGTTTTACCGCAACAACCACCAGCACCAGACGCTGGACTTTGTGCGGGCCAAGAAAGCCCAGTGGCTGGGTTTCACGCAGCGTGAGATGACGCCCTGGGCTGCGCTGGAGTTCCTCAATACCCTGGTGGATGAATCAGACCCCGACATCGAACTGCCGCAGATCAGCCACCTGCTGCAGACCGCCGAAGCTATACGCGCCGACGGCCATCCCGACTGGTTTGTGCTGACGGGTTTTATCCACGACCTGGGCAAGGTGCTGTGCCTGTTCGGCGAGCCGCAATGGGCCGTAGTGGGCGATACCTTTCCGGTGGGCTGCCGGTTTTCGGAGCGCATCGTGTACCCCGAGTACTTTGCGCTCAACCCTGACAGCAGCGATGCCCGCTACAACACCGAGAACGGCATCTATACCCCCGGCTGCGGGCTGGACGCGGTGCACATGTCATGGGGCCATGACGAGTACCTGTACCAGCTCATGAAGCCGCACCTGCCGCTGCCGGCGCTGTACATGATTCGCTACCACTCGTTTTACGCGTGGCACCGCGAGGGGGCGTATGGGCACCTGACGGATGCGCAGGATGCGGCGCACCTGGAATGGGTGCAAAGGTTCAACCCTTACGACCTGTATTCGAAGAATGACAAGCCGCCTGTGCTGGCGGAGTTGAAGCCTTTTTACGACGAGCTCATGGCTAAATACTTGCCTGCTCAGCTGAAGTTGTAGTTTGGTTGGCTGGTCTGTGGCTCTGGATTTGAATTTATCCGCAGATTTACGCAGATTTCGCAGATTACAGATGAAAGCAGGTTGAATACAGCGCGTCTGTACTGCGCTCACGTCTTTTGGTGTACGGGCCACGCCGCTTGGTCGGATGGTTTTTATCTGTATTCATCTGCGAAATCTGCGTAAATCTGCGGATAAAAAGCTCCCGCCTCATTTCTTGTCCGGCAACTCAATCTTCACTTCCAACACATCCAAATTGTCCTGCCGCTCAAGATGCAGTTTGATGTCATCCGGATTGATCCGCACATACTTCGCAATCACCGCAATCAAATCTCTCTGCAGCGCAGGCAGGTAGTCAGGCTCGTGCCCGCGCCCGGTACGCTCATGGGCAAGAATGATCTGTAGCCGCTCTTTGGCGACGTTGGCCGTTTTCTTTTTCTCGCCTAACAGGAAGGACAGGAAAGATGCCATCGCTTACTTCCCTCCAAACCAGCGCTTGAACAACCCCGGCTTTTGCGCGTCGATAAACCGCATGGGTTTGTCCTTGTCGCCCAGGAAGCGATCCACCACATCCTTGTAGGCTTCGGACACATCGCTGCCGTTCATGTGCACGGCCGGTACGCCCTGGTTGGAGGCTTGCAACACGGACTCGGACTCAGGGATCACGCCAATCAGCTTGATGCGCAGGATGTCCTGGATGTCTTCGAGTGACAGCATCTGGCCCTGGTCGACGCGGCCGGGGTTGTAGCGGGTGATCAGCAGGTGTTCCTTGATCGGGTCGCCGCCGGCGATGGCGCGCTGGGTCTTGCTGGAGAGCATGCCGAGGATGCGGTCGGAGTCGCGCACCGAGGAGACCTCGGGGTTGGTCACGACCAGGGCCTCGTCGGCGAAGTGCATGGCCATGAGCGCGCCAGTCTCTATGCCGGCGGGCGAGTCGCAAACAATGTATTCAAAGTCCATCTCGCCGAGGTCCTTGAGGACTTTCTCGACGCCGGTTTTGGTCAGCGCGTCCTTGTCGCGGGTCTGCGAGGCGGCGAGCACAAACAAGTTGTGGCACTGCTTGTCTTTGATCAGGGCCTGGTTCAGGGTGGCTTCGCCCTGGATCACGTTGATGAGGTCGTAGACCACGCGGCGCTCGCAACCCATGATGAGGTCGAGGTTGCGCAGGCCTACGTCGAAGTCGATGACGGCGGTTTTGTGCCCGCGCAGCGCCAGGCCGGTGGCAAAGCTGGCGCTGGTGGTGGTTTTGCCCACACCGCCTTTGCCGGAGGTGACCACAATGATTTTTGCCATTCTTGAATTTCCTTGGAAACGGGGAGAGATAAGGGAAAGAGGTGTGCCTGGCCTAGCCTGTCATGACGCTCATCACGAGCTTGTCGCCTTCCTCACCGGGCACCAGCCGCACCTGCGTAGGCTTGCCGGCCATGCCGGGCGGCAGCGGGTGTTCGCTGGTGCGGTAGACGCCGGCGATCGACAGCAGCTCGGCCTCCAGTGCGAGCGAGAAGATGCGTGCATCGGCATTGCCGCGCGCGCCGGCCATGGCCTTGCCGCGCAGTGGCGCGTAAACATGGATGTGGCCGTCGGCAATGACTTCGGCGCCGGCGTTGACCATGGCCAGCACCACCAGGTCGCGGCCGCGCGCATAGACCTGCTGGCCTGAGCGCAGAGGTTTGTCGACGACCAGCGCACCCAGCGGTGCGGCAGGCGCGGCGGCAAGCACAGGGGCCGATGGCGCCGGTGCGGGCGCCGTAGCCACTGTGGGCCGCGGCGCCACCAGGTGCGCGTCGGGCACGGGCAACAGGCCTGCTTGCAGCGCTGCCGCCGTCTGCGCCGGGTTGCCGCCTTTGACCGCGATAGGAACCAGCTGGTAGCTGCCCAGCAGGCTGATCAAGGCCGGGAAGTCGACGTCGCTCGCATCCTGGGGCAGCGGTCCCAGGTCGATCATCAGCGCGTCCTGGTCGAAAAAGTCGGGAATGTCGCCGAAGCGGGCTTCAAGTTCGCGCGCCAGGGCGACAAGGTCGGTGGATTTAAGCAGCAGGGCCACCAGGGGCAGGTTGGCGCTTTTGATTTCAAAGGTGGCGGGAGTGGTGGCCTGGAGGGCAACAGTCATAGGCGGGTCATAGACAGACGGGTCACAGGGCGCTTGGGCGGAAGTAGGCCGGCCCGCAGCCGGGCAGCCAAAGACGAAAGAAAAAAGATGGCCGAGGGTAGCCCGCGAAGCGGCGTATTGCCGTGCACGCTTTGTCGCACTTGTGAGCGGGTGAAACCTGCCGGCCCCGCGCGCACGGGCTTGGTGCGCCGCCACCGCGCACCGCAAAACCTTGCACCGGCATTGAATGCATGCGGCCCGCACCCATATGCAAGGCACATTACCGGACCTGATTCATGAACTTCCTGCCGCTGGCGCTTGTAACCGCGCTGCTCCATGTTTACATTGGCGCACGCCTTGTGCCTGGGCTCGAAGCCCTTCCCTTCATCCAGTGGCTGCTTGTCATCGGCCTGGTGCTGTCGGCGTTGCTGATGCCCCTGGGCCTGATGGCCGGGCGCGTGGCCAAACAACCGCTGGCCGATGTGCTGACCTGGGTGGGCCTGCTCTTCATGGGTTTGTTCTCGTCCATGCTGGTGCTGACCTTTGCGCGCGACATCGGCCTGCTGCTGTTGTGGCTGGCCGATGCCATCGTGCCCGGCCGCCTGCCGCTGGAGTGGCTGCGCATCGCATCGGCCGAAGCCGTGCCCCTGCTGGGCGTGCTGGTCACCGTGCTGGGATTTTTGAACGCGCGGCGCACCGCCGCTGTCGTCAAGGTAGATGTGCCCATCAAAGGCCTGCCGCCCGCGCTGCAAGGCTTTACCGTCGCGCAGCTCAGCGACATCCACGTCGGGCCCACCATCAAGCGCCAGTATTTGCGCCGCATCGTCGACAAGGTCAATGCGCTGGATGCCGACGTGGTCGCCATCACCGGCGACCTGGTCGACGGCAAGGTCAGCGAACTCGCGGACCACGTCGCACCGCTGGCCGATCTGAAGTCGCGCCATGGCACTTATGTGGTCACTGGCAACCACGAGTACTACTCGGGCGCGCATGCCTGGGTCGATGAGTTGCGCCGCCTGGGGCTGACAGTGCTGATGAACCAGCATGTCGTGATTCGCCCGCGTGGTGACGCATCCACTGCTGCCACCGCCGCCCCGGGCAGCATGCCCCTAGTGCTCGCCGGTGTGACCGATTACAGCGCCGGCCACTTCGACCCGGCCCATCGCAGCGACCCCGAAGCGGCCTTGCGCGGCGCGCCGCTGGACGCCGTGCGCGTGCTGTTGGCCCACCAGCCTCGCAGTGCCCCTGCGGCGGCCAAAGCCGGTTTTGATTTGCAGCTCTCGGGCCACACGCACGGCGGGCAGTTTTATCCGTGGAATCTGTTTGTGCGGTTTCAGCAGCCGTTTACCGCCGGCTTGCACAAGCTGCAAAATCTGTGGGTCTATACGAGTCGGGGGACGGGGTATTGGGGGCCGCCCAAGCGGTTTGGGGCGCCTTCCGAGATTACTTTTTTGAGGTTAGTGGCGGGGTGAGTCGCCGGGTCTTGCGCCGGCTTTGCGCGCTGTAATCCTTCTTCTCTCTTCCTTTGCTTCCCCTCTGTTTTCTCTGCTAAGGGTTGCTGGCCGGGAGTGGCCCGGCGGCCAGTAACTTTCTTTTGCTTCGCCAAAAGAAAGTCACCAAAGAAAAGGCGACCCGCAGTCTGGGTCCCTGCGCTTCGCTACGGGCAACCTGCGGTGCTCGAGCCAAGCGGGGTCTCGCTAAACTCGCTCCGTTTCACTACGCTCAAACAACGCGATCCCTGATCCGCTTGTCTCTGCGCTCCTCGGCCCAGCCAGGACGGGGCAATCGGGAGCGGGGACAAATACCAACAAGGACTCGCTTGGCGAGTCCTTGTTTCTTCAAGTATTCGGGGTTCTGTCTGCGGCTGTTTGGCTGCTGGGTATTCCGGGTCCCCTTGTGTATGCGCCGAGGAGCGCAGGTTGCCCGCAGCGAAGCGGAGGGACGCAGACACCAGGGTCGCCTTTTCTTTTGCTTACTTTTCTTTTGGCGAAGCAAAAGAAAAGTGAGTTGCCGCCGGGCAACCCCCGGCCAGCAGGAGCAAGAGGGGGAAGCCCCCTCTTGAACAACCCCAGCCACATCGTTACCCTCAACCCCATGCCCCAAACCCATGTCCTGCGCCTGCACCCCGGAGAAGACCTCCGCGCTGCACTGAACACAGCGTTTGCCGAACTGCAAGCCAGCCAGGACACCAGCGCCGCTTGCATCATCTCGGCGGTGGGCAGCCTGTCCCACGCAGTACTCCGCTACGCCAACCAACCCGACGGCACGCGGCTTGACGAGCCGTTGGAATTGATCACGCTCTCGGGCACGCTGAGCCCTGACGGCGCTCACCTGCATGCAAGTGTGGCAACGGCGCGTGGTGAGATGCGGGGCGGCCACGTGATGCCGGGCTGCATCGTGCGGACGACGGCGGAGATTGTGCTGGCGCCTTTGCCGGGTTGGGTGTTCAGCCGGCAGCATGACGCTGCCACCGGCTACAAGGAGCTGGTGGTGGCAGCGGCCCCTGCGCCGCCGCCCTCGGGCTTGTAGGTTTCTTCGCACAGCCGTACGGGCCTTGCTGCCGTGATGCGCAGCGATGCCGGGGATTAAAGTAGATTCATCGCACATCGCTTGTGTTGTGCAGGAGACCATCATGAAATCACCACACGCTTGTTATCGTTATTCACGGGTTTTGCCGGCCCTGCTCGCTGCCGCGCTGGTTGCACCTCCAGCGGCATTCGCGCAGACAACAGGCGGTATGGCGGCGGGTGGCGGGCGCCCCCCTGCCGGCCGCGCCCTGGGTACAACGGGCGCGACGGGTGCGACTGGTGCGGGCACCAACACAGGCGCTGGCACGACCGGCACCACCATCAATGGCAACAACACCGGCACGGGTGTGACCAACACCAACACCGGAACGGGCACCATCGGCACCACAACGAACAACGCCAATGGCACGGGCACGACCGGAACCAACACCAATACAGGCACCGGCACAGGCGGCACCAATATCAACGGCAACAACACCGGCACGGGTGTGACCAACACCAACACCGGGACGGGCACCATCGGCACCACAACGAACAACGCCAATGGCACGGGCACGACCGGAACCAACACCAATACAGGCACCGGCACAGGCGGCACCAATATCAACGGCAACAACACCGGCACGGGTGTGACCAACACCAACACCGGGACGGGCACCATCGGCACCACAACGAACAACGCCAATGGCACGGGCACGACCGGAACCAACACCAATACAGGCACCGGCACGGGCGGCACCACCATCAACGGCAACAACACGGGGACGGGTGTGACCAACACCAATACAGGTACCGGAACCGGCAGCACCGTGGGAACGGATGGAACCGGGGCTGGCGCAGCCAAGCCTCTGACCAATCCGTTGAACCGCAACCCCTCGCGCCGTGTCGGCGGCGGCGGCGCTGCACCGGCACAGCCCGTGCCGGCGGATCCGCGAGACTCCACCATCCGGCCGGCAACGGATCCATCGATGCCGGCCGAGCCCGATCCGCGCGACAGTACGCGTTAAAAAAGTGCGGCGGCTTTGTGTGTGCAGGGTTGGGGCAGGCCGAGCCCCAAGCCTAAGTCCTAAGTCCCCACCCTAGTGCGGATTGATCCGCGACAAATCATGCAACCAGTCGCGCCAAGCCTGTTCCCGATCAGGGGGCGGCACCCGCAGCAGCGCTGAAGGATGCAAGGTGACCAGCACCTTGCGGCCGTCTTCACGTTCCAGGATCTGGCCGCGGTTGGCCATGACGGGCACGGCCTTGCCGAGCAGGGACCGGGCGGCGGTGGCGCCCAGTGCCACCAGCAGGGTCGGCTGCACCATGGCGATTTCGTCTTCGAGCCAGTGTGAACAGGCGGCGATTTCACGCTGGGTGGGCGTTTTGTGGATGCGTCGTTTGCCGCGCAGCTCGTACTTGAAATGCTTGACCGCGTTGGAGACAAAGACCTTGTCGCGGGCGATGCCGAGCTGGTCGAGCGCGCGGTCCAGCAGCTGGCCGGCAGGGCCGACAAAGGGCTTGCCGGCCAGGTCTTCCTGGTCGCCGGGCTGCTCGCCCACGAGCATGATGCCGGCTTTGCGCGGGCCCTCGCCGCAGACGGACTGCGTGGCGTGTTCGCCGATGGGGCATTCACGGCAGCGGTTGGTGGCGCGCTGCAGCGCTGCGTGGGAACGCACGACCTCGACAATGCCGGGTTTCGCTGATTCAGCGGATTCTGCCGATTCAGAGGGATTGTTGGGCTTGTGGGTGTGCGCGCAGCCATGTTCGTGTGCATGGGCCAGGGGCGCGTCGTCGTCTACCCGCAGCAGGCGGATGGGCATGGCGGGCGGTATGCGGCGCGCGGGCACGGTCGCGTCTTGCTCGATCATGCGGGTGCTGCGTTGCTGCGCATCGGCGGCCAGCGGATAGATGAGTTCGGCCTCGGGCAGGTTCTTCCAGTACTTGCGCGGCATTTCTTTTTGCATCATCTGCAGCTTGAGACGCGCCGGGTTGAAGATGTGCTGGTAGTAGGTGAGCCACAGCTGTTCGCCGGCGTCGGGCGGCGGGGCGTCGGCTGCTGTGCCGCCGGGGCCGAAGCGCAGCTGCCCGCCGTTCCACTCGACGCTGCATTCGGGCGTGAGGATGGCCCAGCGCATCTGGGTGAACCGGCGGGCGAAGAAGGGTGCGACGGCTTCGACGATGTGGTGCTCGGGCTCAAACCAGGCCACGTGCATGGGGCCCATTTCGGGATTCGATTTGAAGGTGTCGTCCAGCACGGTGCGAAAGCGCACAAAGGCTTTCATCTTGTGCATGTCGCGGCGCACGGCCTGCGCCATGTGGCCGGCCTTGGCACGGTCGGCATCAAGCGGGTCGTGCCGCAGGCCGGGCTCGTGCACCAGGCGCCAGAGGATGCGATACAGCAGGCCGAAACGGTGAGGGTCGCTGTGCAGGATGACGTCCTGGCACAGCGCCATGAATTCGGGCGGCACGCTGACGGCGGGTGCATCGCTGAAGGCGGGGTTGTCGTGAAAGGCGCCGCCGGGCGCGCGTGCGTCGGCGAAAAGATCCTGTACCGCGGAATCGGTGCTGTGCCAGCTGACCTGCTCGGGCAGCATTTGCTGGGCCAGCAGGCTGCGCGCCGCCCGGCGAAAGCCGTCAAGGTCGGTGGGGCCCTGCAGCATCACCGGAAGCTGGGTTTGCGGGAAGAGGTCGCTGGTCAGGGGATCGTTCATCACGCCCATACGCTGTGCCTTTCATCTTCAAAACCTGCCTTCCATGGTGCGCGGTGCGGCTGCGAACGCGCTGTAGGCAAAAGTGCCGTATTGGCCGGGGAGCTGTGCGCAGCCGGCCCGCTGAAAACGGGAAGCGGCGCCGCAGCCGGTGCTGCGGGCCGCGCCGCTTCGTCGAACAGGCCGAGTTGCGCAGGCGCGGGCGAGAGCGAGGCGGCAAGCTGCGCCGCATCAAGCGTGGCGCCCGGGTGGTGGCCGGCCAACAGCACAAAGGGCAGGACTTTTTTCAATGGCACCTGCAGGCGGCGCAGGTCGTCGGCGCGCAGCTGCCGCACACCGCGGGCGGCGAGGATGCGCGCGACGGCTTTGACGCCCAGGCCGGGCACGCGCAGCAGCATTTCGCGCGGGGCGCGGTTCACGTCAACCGGAAACTGCGCGCGGTGTGCCAGCGCCCAGGCGAGCTTGGGATCGATGTCGAGCGCCAGCATGCCGGTGTTGTTGTTGCTGTTGCCGTCCGGGGCGGGTGGTGCAAGGATTTCGTCGTGTTCAAAACCGTAGAAGCGGATCAGCCAGTCGGCCTGGTAAAGGCGGTGCTCGCGCATCAGGGGCGGCTGGCGCAGCGGCAGGCTGGACGAGGCGTCTGGGATGGGGCTGAAGGCCGAGTAATAAACCCGCCGCATGCGGTAGGCGCTGTAGAGCGTGGTGCTGGCCTGCAGGATGGTGCGGTCGTCGGCGCCGTCGGCGCCCACGATCATCTGGGTGCTTTGCCCGGCGGGTGCAAAACGCGGCGCCGGGGCGTGGCGGGCGGGTGCGCCTGGCATGGAGACGGCGCCGGCCTTCGCCGCGTCGCGCGCTTCGCCGCCCGCGTTGTCGATGTGCAGCCGCAGCCGCGCCATGGAGCGCTTGATGGCGGCGCTGTCTTTTTCGGGGGCGAGGGCTTCAAGGCCCTGGGCCGTGGGCAACTCGATGTTGATGCTCAGCCGGTCGGCGTAGCGGCCCGCGCGGGCCAGCAGTTCGGGCGAGGCGTCTGGGATGGTCTTGAGGTGGATGTAGCCGCGAAAGTCGTGGTCTTCGCGCAGCACGCGCGCGACTTCGACCACGCGTTCCATGGTGTAGTCGGGGCTCTGGATGATGCCGGAGGAGAGGAACAGGCCCTCGATGCAATTGCGGCGGTAAAAAGACAGGGTGAGCTGGACGACCTCATCGACGGTGAAGCGCGCGCGGGGCACGTTGCTGCTGACGCGGTTGACGCAATACAGGCAGTCGTAGGTGCAGAAATTGGTAAGGAGGATTTTGAGCAGCGAGATGCAGCGGCCGTCGGGGGCGTAGCTGTGGCAGATGCCGCTGCCTTCGGTGGAGCCGATTCCCTTGCCGCCCATGGAGTCGCGCGGGCTGCTGCCGCTGGATGCGCAGGAAGCGTCGTATTTGGCCGCATCGGCCAGGATGGCGAGTTTTTGCGAAGTTTCCACTGTATGAATATACAGTGATTGTGATCATGAGCACAGCCCTTTTTGCGCAAAACCCTTGCGGCGTATGGCTTTGGGGCCCAAACCTGCCCGATGGCGCCTGAAAACGGAGCCTCAGTCCTCAGGGTGGCGCGGGCCGCGCGTTTCGGGGGGCCTGCACGGCCTTGGCCTTTTTGGCCGCGCGGGACAGCTTTTTGGCATGCGCCTCCATCACCAGGTAGGCGGCCGTGGCCACGCCGAGCGGCACCAGGTAATAGATGACGCGGTAGGCCACCAGGGCCGCAAGCAGTTCGGCCTGGGGCATCAGGTGCGAGAGCAGGGCGACAAACACGGCTTCGAGCACGCCCAGGCCGGCCGGGATGTGGGTGATGACACCGGCCACGGCGGCCAGCAGCAGCACGCTGACGACGGCGGAGAACTCAATGCGATGCTGCAGCAGGATGAACAAAATGCCCGACATGATGAGCCAATTGCCCGCGCCCATCAGCAACTGCAGCACCGCCAGCCGCGGCGATGGCAGTTCCAGCGTATGGCCGCGCAGCACGTAGTGGCGCCGGCGGGTGAAGGTGCAGACGGCCAGGTAGGCCGCGGCCACGGCGAGCAGCGCCAGGCCGGCCAGGCGCAAGTGGCCGGCGTGGACGGGCCAGTCCGCTGGCAGGGTGGGCGGGTGCAAGCTGAACACCAGGCCGGCCAGCAGCACATAGCCCATCCAGTTGGCCAGCATGCTGATGGACATGACGCGCGTGATGGCGCCGGGCTTCAGGCCCAGTCGCGAATACAGGCGAAAGCGAAAGGCCACGCCGCCCACCACCGAGCCGAGGTTGAGGTTGAAGGCATAGCTGATGAAGGTCACCAGCATCACGGTCGCAGTGCGGAGCGCATGGCGGGTGTAATGCCGGCCCAGCAGGTCAAAGCAGCTGTAAAGCGTGAAGCTGGCCGCAGCTAAAGCCACAGCGCCCCAGGCGGCGGTGAGCGGGTAGTCCTCGAGCGAGGTGAGCACTTCGCTCCATTCGATGGTGCGCGCCTGTGTCACCAGCAGGCCGGCCACCAGCAGAAAAAACACGGTGGTGGCGGCGCGCCTGAGCCAGGGCCACCAGGGCCGGCTGCGCAGGGGGATGCGCGCAAGGGTCTGGCTGCCGCTTGACACCGTCAGGCCCTCAGGTTCTCACACGGGTTTGGCCTGGCGCACCGGATCAGGATCGCGGCCGGTGGCGGGCGCAAGGCTCTCGCCGGCAGGCGTGATGCGCGGCGTGTGCGCCGGCAGCCAGCCGGCCCAGGCCGGGTAGCGGCGCAGCAGGTGGAACACAAAGTAGCTGCGCACGGTGCGCCACCAGCTGGGCTCTATCAGGGTGTCGTGCGTCACCTGTTTGCAGCTGTTCTGGATGAGCGCATCGAGCCGTGAGCCGAGCTCCTGGTTAAAGGCGCGGTCGCGGATGACGACGTTGGCCTCCAGGTTCAGCGACAGGCTGAGCGGGTCGAGGTTGCTGGAGCCGACGGTGGCCCATTCGTCGTCGATGACGGCCACCTTGCCGTGCAGCGGCCGCTCGCAGTATTCGTAGATCTGCACGCCCGCATCGAGCAGGTGGTGGTAGAGCATGCTGGCGGCGGTCTTGACGATGGCCATGTCGGGCTCGCCCTGCAGGATGAGGCGCACGTCCACGCCGCGCCGCGCCGCGTGGCGCATTTCCCTGAGCAGCCGGTAGCCGGGGAAGAAGTAGGCGTTGGCGATGATGACGCGCTTGCGCGCCGTGCGTATGGCCGCGCGGTAGTGGCGTTCGATGTCGTTGGTGTGCTTGCGGTTGTCGCGCGTGACGAAGAGCGCGGAGGCCTCGCCCGCCGGCGCTGGAACGTTGTCGCCGCGCCAGGCGCCGGCAATGGAGCGCGCCCGGGTCGAGAAACGTTCGCGCAGGCCCGTGGGCGGCTCGGCGCCGGCGTTGCGCTGGCCGGCGGCGAGGGCGCGGCGCACAAAGCTGTGGATGTCGGCGACGATGGGGCCTTCGATTTCGACGGCATAGTCCTGCTTGCCCATGGGGCCGAAATCGGCCAGGTGGTCGGCCGAGTAGTTGATCCCGCCCACGAAGGCACGCTCGCCGTCTATCACCACGATCTTGCGGTGCATGCGGCGAAACAGGTTGGTGCGCCAGCCCCAGAGCTTGGGGCCGGGGTCGAACACATGCACGCGCACGCCGGCGCGCACCAGCGTGGCGATGAATTCAGGCGACAGGTCGGGCGAGCCGTAGCCATCTATGGTCACGTCGACCTGCACGCCGCGCCGAGCCGCCTGGTGCAGTGCCGCGTGCAACTCTTCGCCGACCTTGTCTTCAAACAGGATGAAGGTCTCCAGCACCACCTCGCGCTTGGCGGCCGCAATGCACTCAAACACGCGCGGGAAAAACTCCTCGCCGTTTTCAAGCAGGCGGAACTGGTTGCCGCTGACCCACCTAGACATAAAGACCCCAGGCGTTAGACATTCCTCCGCACCTTCCAGCAGGGGCCGCGGAACCGGCTTTGCCGGGCCGCAGGCGCAGCGCCCCCTCGGGGGGCAGCGCATTACGCGAAGCGAAAAGCGTGGAGGCCATATTCACAGTTCGATCTCCGCAGCGAGTGGCGCGTGATCCGACAAATGTGACCAGGGGCGCAGTGGCAACACCACGGGCGCGTGGCCGATGGCGTTGCGCACATAGATGCGGTCCAGGCGCAGCAGGGGCATGCGTGCGGGAAAGGTCCGGGCCGCTTTGCCGTTGGCCTGCACGAAGACCTCGTGCAGTTCGGCGCCTTGTTCAAGCCGCGCGTGGGCGCGGTGCCGCCAGTCGTTGAAGTCGCCGGCGACGACGACGGGGGCGTGTGCCGGGATGTCCTTGCGCACCAGCTCGCAGAGCATGTCCATCTGCTGCTCGCGGTGCGTTTCCATGAGGCCGAGGTGCACGCAGATGGCGTGCACGTTGACGCTGCGGCCGGGGATCTGCAGCTCGCAATGCAGCAGGCCGCGGCGCTCGGGTCCGCTGATGGAGACGTCGCGGTTTTCAAAACGTACGATGGGAAATTTGGACAGGACCGCGTTGCCGTGGTGGCCGTTGGTGTAGACGGCGTTGCGGCCGTAGGCGAACTGCGGCCAGATGGTGTCGGCCAGGAATTCGTAGTGCGGCGTCTCGGGGTAGTTGTCGAATTTGTCCTGGTGCTTGACGTGATTGCCGGTCACCTCCTGCAGGAACACCACGTCGGCGCCCACGCTGCGCACCGCTTCGCGCAGCTCGGGCAGGATGAACTTGCGGTTGAAGAAGGTGAAGCCCTTGTGGATGTTGACGGTGAGCACCTTGAACGAAAACGAGGACTCGGGGCTTACGGCCGCCAAGGCGGTCTGGGTGTCGGCTTCCACCGCGGCCATGTCCACTTGCGTGCCCGCTTTGGGGGGGGCGATGGGCACGGCCACGGACAGCGCATCGGGCGTGCCGCGGCGGGTAGCGCCGGAGATCTCACCGGAGGGAGCTGAAGCAACAGGATCTGAACGTGAAGGCTGCATAAAAAAGGGATGCAAGGGGTGCAAGGGATGCACAAAGCGGATAACGCGGTGACGCAAACTGAAAAGGCAACACGGCAACTTACACCGAATACCGAATGCCAAACACGGATGCAAGAACAAACAGCATACGCGCCTGCAATTACCCTGGCGCTGACCTTGCCGTTGTTTGGTATGGACTCGCGTTGGCCTTGAGTTGGATTGTGGCCCTGCGCCTTTTCGCGGGACTGTAGGACAGAAACTTATTTGCGCGCCCGGCCAGTACGGTGTCTTGCATGGGGCCGCTGCAGGGGTGCTGCGCAACCACAGGCCGCCGGTGCAGTGTCCTACATGGCGCGGCGGGGCTCTCCGGCACGCCCGCCACGGCTTGGCCCCTAAATTGAAATCAGCCCCGTAATCACATCAGGGCATGTTTATTCACACGCCTTATTCAATGGGCCAACCGAAGAGGAACTGACCATGACGAAGTTTTCGATGAAATCCATCCCCGCAGCTGCTGCGATTGTTTCCGCCTTGGTGCTGGGTGCACCTGTGCAAGCCCAGACCGACACCACGACGCCACCAGGCACGACCAAGCCCAAAGACCAGAACAGCGCAGCGCCCAATACCAACAGCGCGGCACGTGCAGGCGCTGAAGCCGGCAACAGTTCGGGCAGCCCAGTGGCCAACAGTTCAACGCAGATCGGCGGCACCACCAAGTCGAAAGACGCCGTGAGCCCCGCCCCTTCGGGCGGCATGGCCAAGGACGCTGATGCACGCACCGCCGCCAAGGCCGATCGTGCGGCCGCCAAGGCTGCCAAGCGTGAAAAGCGCGCAGCCAAACGCGCACAGAACGCCGCCGCACGGGATGCGGCTGCTACCTCTACTGGTGGCGCGCAGGGTCCTGCCGTAGGCGGCACGAAGTAAGGAGCAGAACCTGCTTTGGGAACGTCGCCCGGCCATGAAACGCCGGGCACGCTGTCGAAGCGGCATAGGCGAGCCACAGCGGATGTCGCTGCAGCCCTGCCAGGGTGGGGTGCCTTGGGGCTGACCCATCGTTTTTTTGAAGGAGATTGAAATGTCTAAATTCTTGATTCGTTCGATTCCCGGCGCTATCGCGCTGACCCTTGCGCTGGGCGCACCTGGCGCTTTCGCCCAAGGCCTGGGAGTGGGAGCTGGCGTAGGTGTAGGCGGTGGCGCCGGTGTGGCGGGCGTCGGGGCTGGTGGCAACGCTGGCCTGGGCGTGAACCTCGGTGTCAATGCCGGCCAGAACACCAACATTGATGCCGCGACGCGCGCGAGCGCAACGGGTGGCAGCCTGGGTGCGGGTGCGAATGTCTCCGGCCAAAGCGCCGGTTCGCTGGGTAGCCAGGCCACAGGTGTGGTGGACGACACCGCGCGTGCCACGGGCCGGACCGCGGCCCGTACAGGCAATGCCGTGAAGAGCGGCGCCCGGCGCACCTACAACGGTGTGAGCAACGGCGTGAGCAGTGCTGCCGGTAACGTCCAGGGTGGCGTGCAGGGCAGCGTGCAGGGTGGTGCGGCCATTAGCGGCGGCACCCGCTAAAAACAGCGCCAGCTGAGACTGAGACTGAGACTGAGGCCGGGGCTGGCCGTTCGCAGCCGCCCCATTCAGGTCGCCAAGCCGGGTGTTGCATGACTGCAGCCCGGCTTTTTGTTGCCTTGCTTCTTCGTTCTTATTTGGGCCGCGGCCGCGACAGGCCCTTGCCAGGCTCAGGCAGCGTGCCGGCGCGCAGCGCCTTGACTGCATTGGCGACCGCGCCAGCCACGTTGCGCACCTCGGCTTGCACGTCTCGGTCTGCATCCAGCGTGTCGTGGCTGGTGGCGTAGGGCTCGTAGTAGCCGATGTAGCGGTCCAGCCGGGCGATGTTGCCGGCGTCGATCAAACCCATCCAGTCCAGCCAGTCGCTGAGGCCGCGCCGCGCGCCTTCGATGCCGGCGACATCGCCGTGCACCACCATGCCGTAGGTGCGGCCGGCCAGGTGTTTGGGGTAGTCCCAGCCTTTCATTTCGAGCGCCTTGGCTTCTTCCGGCTTTTTGCCGTGGGTGCTGGTGGGGTCGGGGTTGCCGCCGTCGGCACAGACCAGGCGGTCCATCATGAGCTTGAGGGGGCTGGGCGACTGGTACCAGTACACCGGCGTGAGCAGGACGATGCCGTGGGCGGCGGTCCAGCGTTCGTAGATCTCGGCCATCCAGTCGCTGGTCTGCCCCAGTGAATGGTTGGGATAGCAGCTGCAGGGCCAGTGGCACAGCGGCATGGCGGTGGACACACAGCCCTTGCAGGGGTGGATGTGCAGGTGATAGCTGGAAGTGAGCAGGCTCAGGTCCAGCACGTCGGTTTGCATGCCGGCGCTTTCCAGTGTGGTTTTGGCGGTGTTCAGCAAGCGCCAGGTCTTGGAGATTTCGCCGGGGCAGGTGCCGTCGTTGCGGGCCGAGCCGCAGACCAGCAGCACGCGGGACGGCGATGCGGGGTTTTCCCATTCGGCCTGTGCTTTGTGCAGGCGTTCGCGGGTGGCGAGCCACTCGGTCGACAGGTCGTAGTCGGGGTCGGCAAAACCTTCGCCTGCTTTGCGGGTGTGGGGCGCCTTGCGGCCTTCTTTGTACGCGTCCCAGGCCACGGCTTCGATGCGCGCTAGAGCCGGGTCTTCGGCGCGAAAGGCCGGGTCCACAAAGGACTGCATGAAACGTTCGTGGAAAGCTTCGCGCGACAGAACGGCCGGCGCCTGGCCCTTTCGGACAGTTGGGACTGGGGTCATCGGACCAGTTTAGTCAGGCCGCGCCGCGCAAAAGCGGGCATTCGAAGCCGTCCTACGCGGGCTGGGGGCGGCGTCCGGCGGTTTGGAAATGCGCACAAAAAAGCCCGCACCGGGTTGCGGTGCGGGCTCCAGGGGAAGCTCAGAGTGGCTTAGCCTTTTTGCGGGGCCGGGCCGCCGTGTTCGCGGTGGCCGCCGCGCATGCCGTGCTTTTTGTGCTCGGCGTCAAAGGTTTTTTGCTGCTCGGGGCTCAGCACGGCGTAGAAGGTCTTGGTGGCTTCACCGCGCTTGTCCATCGCCGCGTTCATCTCGGCCATGCGCTGGGTGCGCATTTCCTTCATCTTGTCGATGCGCTGGGGCGTGGTCAGCTTGTCGAACTCGGCGCGCTGCTCGGGCGTGGGACGGGCGTGGGCGGGTGGCTGCATGGCGGCCGTGTAGCTGGTCCATGCGCCTTCCTGGGCCGGGGTGATCTTGAGCTTGGCCTTGAGTTCGGCCTGGTGCTTGGCGATCATGGCCTGCATCTTGGCGGGGTCGTGGCGACCCATGCGTTCGCCGTGGGGGCCGGCGGGCTTGCCGGCTGCGGGCGGCGAGCCTGCGGGTGGTGCGGGAGGGGTTTGCGCCATGGCGCCGGCGCCTACCGTGGCCAGCAGGCCGGCCAGGACGAGGCTGTTAAGCGAAGCGGAGGGCTTGAATGCGAATTTCATGGAAACTTCCTTTCAGGGGAGAAGATGCCTGAAATATCCGCTGCCGTGACATACGGCTTTTGGCTTCAGGTTGAGAGCAAGTTTGGCGGCGCTCTGTATCCCCGTCGTTGCACGAGCGATGACGGCTTGTAAAGTTTGATTAAGGCTCACCCCTGTTGGGGCTCACTGCGTGTAGCCCCCTCTCCCCTTCCATGGGACGGAGATATGGATACACCCCTATCGGCACTCACTGCGTGTAGTGCCTTTTCCCCTTGCAGGGGACGGCGCCTGCGGCCTGGCGAAGCCAGTTCCGCGGCCCCTGCTGGCTTTTGTCGCCTGATGCGGTGTCATTTGCCATGCCCCCGCTGGGTGCCTACAATGGCTGCAGCTTGTCGGGGTGCCAAGGATGTTTCGTAAGGAATGCCAAGGCTGAGATCGCAGATGCGAGACCCGCTGAACCTGATCGGGGTCATCCCCGCGTAGGGAACAACGCAATCGGCTCCGGTATTCCGCAGCGGCACCCCCAGATGCCGCCCATGGACCCTCCGGCTCCCCAGCAGGCACCCCACCTCCTGGAGAACCACATGGCCAAAACCCGACTCACCGTAGACACCCAAGACCTCACGGGCCGCATCACGCGCACACCGTTCCCGGGGTCCGCCAAGATTTACCTCGAGAGCTCGCGCCCCGACATCCGCGTGCCGTTTCGCGAGGTCACGCTGACCGACACGCTGGTGCACGAAGGCGCCGGTGAGCCGCGCCGTGAAGCCAACCCGCCGCTGCGCCTGTATGACGCCTCGGGCGTGTACACCGACCCGGCCGTGTCCATCGACGTCACGCGCGGCCTGGCGCCGCTGCGCGGCGCGTGGATCAACGAGCGCCAGGACACCGAAGCCCTGCCCGGCATCAGCAGCGCCTATGGCCGCCAGCGTTTGAACGACCCGGCCCTGGCCGCGCTGCGCATGGCGCATGTGCCCGTGCCGCGCCGCGCCAAGGCGGGCGCCAATGTGTCGCAAATGCATTACGCGCGCAAAGGCATCATCACCCCCGAGATGGAATACATCGCGGTGCGCGAAAACCTGGTGCGCGCGCAGCTGGCCGAGCGCCTGGCCACCGAGCGCATGCCCAAGAAGGGGCATTCCTTCAACGCCGCGATCCCTGAGCAGATCACCGCCGAATTTGTGCGCGATGAAGTGGCACGCGGCCGCGCCGTCATTCCGAACAACATCAACCACCCCGAGAGCGAACCGATGATCATCGGCCGCAACTTCCTGATCAAGGTCAACGCCAACATCGGCAACTCGGCGGTCACCTCGAGCATTGAAGAGGAAGTGGACAAGCTGGTGTGGGCCATCCGCTGGGGCGCCGACACCGTGATGGATTTGTCGACCGGCGAGAACATCCACGAAACGCGTGAATGGATTCTGCGCAACTCGCCGGTGCCCATCGGCACGGTGCCGATTTACCAGGCGCTGGAAAAAGTCAACGGCAAGGCCGAAGACCTGACCTGGGAAATCTTCCGCGACACGCTGATCGAGCAGGCGGAGCAGGGCGTGGACTACTTCACCATCCACGCCGGCGTGCGTCTGGCCTATGTGCCGCTGACGGCGAACCGCCTGACGGGCATCGTTTCGCGCGGCGGCTCCATCATGGCCAAGTGGTGCCTGTCGCACCACAAGGAAAGCTTTTTGTACGAGCGCTTCGACGAGATCTGCGAGATCATGAAGGCCTATGACGTGTGCTTCTCGCTGGGCGACGGCCTGCGCCCCGGCTCGATTGCCGACGCCAACGACGAAGCGCAGTTCGCCGAGCTGCACACGCTGGGCGAACTCACGCAGGTTGCCTGGAAGCACGACGTGCAGGTGATGATCGAAGGCCCCGGCCATGTGCCGCTGCAGCTGGTGAAGGAAAACGTCGACAAGCAGCTCGAGGCCTGCTTCGAGGCGCCGTTCTACACGCTGGGCCCGCTGATCACCGACATCTCGCCGGGCTACGACCACATCTCCTCGGCCATGGGCGCGGCCAATATCGGCTGGTACGGCACAGCCATGCTGTGCTACGTGACGCCCAAGGAGCACCTGGGCCTGCCGAATCGCGACGACGTGAAGCAGGGCCTGATCGCCTACAAGATCGCCGCGCATGCCGGCGACCTGGCCAAGGGTTACCCGGGCGCGCAGATGTGGGACAACGCGGTGTCCAAGGCGCGCTTCGAGTTCCGCTGGGAAGACCAGTTCCGCCTGGCCATCGACCCCGACACGGCCATGGCCTACCATGATGAAACGCTGCCGAAGGAGAACGCCAAGGTCGCGCATTTCTGCTCGATGTGCGGGCCGAAGTTCTGCTCGATGAAAATCTCGCAGGAGGTGCGCGAGTTCGCGCGCCTGAACCCGGCCACCACCACGCTGGCGCCGGCCGCGGGCACCATCCCGATCAAGCAGATTCACAGCGGCTTTGAGGAAAAGGCGAAAGAGTTCCGCGAAGGCGGCAGCGAGATTTATTCTTGAGATGAGCAAACTTCACATCGGCATCGCAGGCGCAGGCCTGGCCGGGCGCACGCTGGCCTGGCGGCTGTTGCGCGCCGGCTGCCGCGTGAGCCTGTTCGATGCGCGGGCGCGCGGCGACCTCGCCACGGCGTCCATGACGGCGGCGGCCATGCTCTCGCCGCTGGCCGAGCTTGCGGTGTCGGACGAAACCGTGTTTGCGCTGGGCCAGCGCTCCATGCAGCTGTGGCCGCAGTGGATCAGCGAACTGGCCGACCAGGGATTGCCGGTGTATTTCCGGCGTGAGGGAACACTGGTGGTTGCGCACGCGCCCGACCAGAGTTCGCTCGCGCATTTCACGGGCCTGCTGTTGCACAAGCTGCCCGAGGCCGCACGCGTACAGGTGCAGGCCCTGGACGCGGCCGCACTCGCCCGCGCCGAGCCGGCGCTGGCCGGGCGCTTCGACAAGGGGCTGCTGCTGGACGGCGAGGGCCAGCTGGCCAACGACCAGTGGATGGCCGCACTCGCGGTGGAGATAGACCGGATGGGCGGCACTTGGCTTGAGGGCCGGGCAGTCGATGCGGTCGAGGGCGGCCATATCGAATGCGGTGGGCAGAGCTACGGCGTGGATATGGCCGTGGACGCGCGCGGTGTGGGCGCCAAAGCCGCGTGGCCGCAATTGCGCGGTGTGCGCGGCGAGGTGCTCACGGTTGAATGCGACGGCGTGAGCCTGCAGCGCCCGGTGCGCCTGATGCATCCGCGTTACCAGCTTTATGTGGCACCGCGGCCTAACCACCGCTTTGTCGTCGGCGCGACCGAGCTTGAGTCGGAAGACACGGGCCCGGTGACCTTGCGCTCCACGCTGGAACTGGGCAGCGCGCTGCACAGCCTGCACCCGGCCTTTGGCGAAGCGCGCGTGCTGCGGCTGGCCGCCGCTTTACGCCCAGCGCTCGACGACCACCGGCCCGCGGTGCAGCGGCGCGACGGCGTGTGGCATATCAACGGGCTTTACCGCCACGGCTACCTGTGCGCGCCGGCGCTGGTCGAAAATCTGGTCCAGCAACTATTGGGGCAGCAGCATGAATGACATGACAACACCGGGAATTTCGAAGAAGGTATCGCTCAACGGCGAAGCGGTTGAAACCGATGCGGCCACTTTGCAGGCGCTGTTGCTGGCGCGCGGCTACCCGCTGCAGGGTGCGTTTGCCTGCGCCATCAACAACAGCTTTGTGCCGCGGCAACAATGGCCGGATCGTGCATTGAACAATGGCGACCGCATTGACATCGTCACGCCAATTACTGGAGGCTAGAGACATGGAACACCCCTGTCGGACGCTCACTTCGTGTAGCGCCTCCTCCCCTTGCAGGGGACAGCCGCCTGCGGCCTGGCAAAGCCAGTTCCGCGGCCGCTGCTTGCATGACGGAGTACAAACATGACCACACCTATTGATCGCCCCATCGCCCACGGCAATCCCTGGACCGTCGCCGGCGTCACGCTGTCGAGCCGCTTTTTCCTGGGCACTTCGCACTACCCTTCGCCCCAGGTGCTGGCTGATGCGGTGCGCGCCAGCGGCACCGAGGTGCTGACGGTGGGCCTGCGCCGGCTCCAGCCCGAGAGCGGCGGCGGCAACAGCTTCTGGCAGCGCGTGCAGGCCATGAACTGCCGCATCCTGCCCAACACGGCGGGCTGCCACAGCGCCGAGGAGGCAATCACGCTGGCGCAAATGGCGCGTGAGATTTTCGGCACGCCCTGGATCAAGCTCGAAGTGATCGGCGACGACTACACGCTGCAACCCGACACGGTGGCCACGCTGGAGGCGGCGACCACGCTGGTGAAAGAGGGCTTTGCCGTGTTCGCCTACACCACCGACGACCTGGTGATGGCGCAGCGCCTGCACGCGGCAGGTTGCGCGGCCGTGATGCCCTGGGCGGCACCGATAGGGACGGGCCGCGGGCCGCTCAACCCTTACGCACTGGAAACCATGCGCCGGCGTTTGCCCGATGCGGTGCTGGTGGTTGATGCCGGCCTGGGCCGGCCCTCACATGCCGCGCAGGTGATGGAGCTGGGCTTTGACGCCGTGCTGCTGAACACGGCCGTGGCGCAGGCGGGCGACCCGGTGCGCATGGCGCGCGCTTTTGCCGACGGCGTGGCCGCCGGCAGGGCAGCTTATGAGTCCACGCCCATGCCCGAGCGCGCGGCGGCGCAGGCCTCCACGCCGACTGTTGGCGTTCCCTTCTGGCATTCCCCTTGAAGTCACCATGAATTCTTTCCAACCTCTCACCGGCCCCATCGGCTTTTACCCCGTGGTCCCCGACGCAGCCTGGGTGCGGCGCCTGCTGGGCTGGGGCGTTCGCACCGTGCAGTTGCGCATCAAAGCCTCAGACCATGATGCCGACGAGATTGCATGGGAAGTTCGCACCGCGATAGAGGCCGGGCGCGAGGTGCCGGGCGCTCAGGTGTTCATCAACGACCACTGGCGGCTTGCGTTGGACCACGGCGCCTACGGTGTGCACCTGGGCCAGGAAGACCTGGACACGGCCGACATCGAAGCCCTGCGCGAAGCGGGCCTGCGCCTGGGCCTGAGCACGCACACGCCGGCTGAACTTGCGCGCGCCAAGGCGGTGCAGCCTTCCTACCTCGCGATAGGCCCGATCTACCCGACCACGCTCAAGGTCATGCCCTACGAGCCGGTCGGCCTGGAGCGCCTGAAAGCCTGGGCGCAGGACGCCGCGCCTTACCCGGTGGTAGCCATAGGCGGCATTTCACTGGCGCTGATGCCGGGCGTGTTGGCCTGCGGCGTGGACGGCGTGGCGGTGGTCAGCGCGGTGACGCTGGCAGCCGAGCCGCAGGAAGCGGCGCGCCAGGGCATGGCTTTGGCCGCCGCATCAAAAAAGGCCGCGGGGTAAAACCCGGCGGCCTTTTGCTCAGCTCGTTGATGCCTGGAACGGGTGCTTAGTCAGACAACATCGGGTAGTCGGTATAGCCTTTTTCGCCGCCGCCGTAGAAGGTGTTCTTGTCGGGGGTGTTGAGCGGCGCTTTGGCGCGCAGGCGCTCCACCAGGTCGGGGTTGGCGATGTAGGGCTTGCCAAAGGCGACCAGGTCGGCGCCGTCGGCCACGGCTTTTTCCGCGAGCTCCTGGTCGTAGCCGTTGTTGACCATCCACGCGCCCTTGCCACCGGCCTTGCGGTAGGCGGCCTTGAGGGCAGGGTAGTCAAACGGACGATCGTCAATTTCACGCGGGCCGCCGGTGGCGCCTTCGATGACATGGATGTAGGCCAGGTTCAGGCCGGCGAGTTGCTTGACCACGTATTCGAACAAGGCCTGGGGCTTGCTGTCATGCACGTCGTTGGCGGGGGTGACGGGCGACAGGCGTATGCCGGTGCGGCCGCCGCCGACCGCGTCGGCCACGGCGCGCGTGACTTCAAGCAGCAGGCGGGCGCGGTTCTCGATGCTGCCGCCGTAGTCGTCGCGGCGCTGGTTGCTGCCGTCTTTGAGGAACTGGTCCAGCAGGTAGCCGTTGGCGCCGTGGATTTCCACACCGTCAAAGCCGGCGGTTTCGACCGCGTTGCGCGCCGCTGCCGCGAAGGTATGCACGATGCCCGGGATTTCGCCAAGGTCGAGCGCGCGCGGCTCGGAGGTTTCGACAAAGGTCGGTACGCCGTTTTCGATCAGCACCGTTTTTGTCTTGGCGGTGATGGCCGAAGGGGCGACCGGCTTGCCGCCATCGGGCTGCAGCTTGTTGTGCGAGACACGGCCCACATGCCACAGCTGCACCACGATCTTGCCGCCTTTTTCATGCACCGCATGGGTGACTTTTTTCCAGCTGTCGAGCTGCTCGCTGCCGTAGAGGCCGGGCACGTCTGAATAACCCTGGCCCTGGTGGCTGATGGCGGTGGCTTCGGTGATCAGCAGGCCGGCACTGGCGCGCTGGGCGTAATAAGTGCGGGCCATGGCCGGCGGCACGGCATTCGGCGAACGGTTGCGCGTGAGCGGCGCCATGACGATGCGATTGGCAAGGACGAGGTCACCGGCTTTGTTGGTATCGAATAAGGTGGGCATAAAAAGTCCTGGAGGTCCTGAAGTGCAGAAATGAAAACAGGGCCAGTTTGGCCCTGAATCGATTGGCTTGCCCAACACGGGTTCCTCGTTTCATGGTAGGGGCCCGGCCCGCAGAGACTACCCATGTGCCCCGAGTATTTGTATTGGTCCTGGTTTCCTGTATTCGGACTTCCCCGTCCTGGCTGGGCCGAGGAGCGCAGAGCCAAGCGGACCAGGGCTGGCGTTGTCTGAGCGAAGCGAGTTTAGCCAGACCCCGCTTGGCTCGAGCACCGCAGGTTGCCCGCAGCGAAGCGCAGGGACCCAGACTGCGGGTCGCCTTTTCTTTTACTTACTTTGCTTTTGGCGAAGCAAAAGAAAAGTGAGTTGCTGCCGGGCAACCCCCGGCCCCGGAACGCAACTCAACACTCAGCGTTTACTTAAGAAGCCCCTCATGCTTCATCGCCGCCTGGACCGCAGGACGGATAGCCATGCGCTCCCGGAATGCAGCGATATTGGAAAACCCCGAAATATCCACCCCAACCCGAGGCGCCCAGTTGGTCACGGTGAACAGGTAGGGATCGGCGACGCTGAAGGCATCGCCCATAAGGTACTGCTTGCCGGCGAGCTGGCCGTCCACCCACTTGAGGCGCGACAGCAGCTTGTCGATAACGATGGTTTTGTACTCGGCCGGCGTGGCGGCGTTAAACAGGGGGCTGAAGCCCTTGTGCAGCTCGGTGCCGATGAAGGTCAGCCACGATTGCATCTTGTAGCGCTCCAGCGTGCCATTGGCCGGTGCGAGTTTTTTCTCAGGCACCTGGTCGGCGATGTACTGAACGATGGCTGGGCCTTCGGCGATGCGCGTGCCGTCGTCGAGTTCGAGCAAGGGCACGTAGCCCAGCGGGTTGATGGTGTAGTAGTCGGTGCCGTCATCGAGCTGGTGGGTCTTGGTGGGCGCGGCGACATGTTCGAACTTCAGGCCGGATTCATGCAGGGTGATGTGCGGTGACAGGGAGCAGGCGCCGGGGGAGTAATAGAGCTTCATGATGTCTCGTCCTTCTTGGGGTGTAGCCGGATGTGGCGGGAATGTTGCACAGCCCACCATGCTAGCCGCATCGGCGATTTTTTGCTGCGGAGCGCGCCACGAGCGCGCCACAATAGCCGCATGGCAAAAGTTTTCAAATGGGTGGTGTTCCTGGCTCTGGGTTTGATGGTGTTGCTGGCGGTGGTGGCTTTTACGCTGCACCGCTGGGTCAGCACGGACGATTTCCGCCAGCGTGTGGAGCGCGAGGCCTCGGCCGCGCTGGGCGTGCCGGTGGCGCTGGATCGGGTCGCGGTGGACGTCTGGCCGTTGCCGGCCGTGGCGCTGAGCGGTATCTCGGTGCAGAGCAAGCCGCCCCTCACCTTGGGGCGTGTGGAGGTGCGGCCGCAGTGGCGGCCACTGCTCACCGGGCGGCTGGTGGTGGCAACCTTGCTGGTGCGCAAGGCGGTGCTGCCGCAGCAGGGCATTGACGCTGTGCTGCTTTTGCTGCAAAAGAAGAAGACCCCGGCGCAGGTTGCCGCTGCAGCAGCGGCCGCCGCATCTTCGGCGCAGGCCGGGAAGGCGGAGCAAGCCCCCATGGACTGGCTGCCGCGCCGCACCGTGCTGGACGAAGTGACCTGGGTCAGCGCCGCGGGTGGGCGCACCACGGTGAATGCCGAAGCCGCGCTGGGCGACGACGGCCTGCCGGACAGCGTGACGCTCAAGCTGGTCCAGGGCAACCTGCAGGGCCTGGAAGCCAAGCTGAAGCGTGACGAGCCCAAACCCGGGGTGGCGGGCGACGAGTGGGATTTGCGGATCGACGTGGGCGGCGGCAAGGTCGAAGGCAAGCTGGGCCTGAAGAAGGTGCCCGTTTCGGCGGCGGCCGCGGCGCGTGAAGAGTTGCAGTTGCAAGGCAAGCTGCAGACCCAGGACGTGGAGGTTTCGGCGCTGACCGCGCCCAGCAAATCGCTGACGGGCCGGCTGGAGGCATCCACCACGCTGCATGCGCGGGCCGCGACCACCGGTGCGCTGGTGGAGGCGCTGCAGACCCAGACCACCTTCACGGTGCGCAACGCAGTGCTCGACGGGCTGGACCTGGCCAAGGCGGTGCGGACCATAGGCCTGAGCCGCGGCGGCCAGACCGCGCTGGACACGCTGGCCGGGCAGGTCAGCACCCAGGGCAAGTCGGCGCAGCTGACCAACCTGGTGGCGAGCTCGGGCGCACTGAGCGCGACCGGCAATGTCGCCATCTCGCCGGCCAAGGCGCTGAGCGGCCGTGTGAGCGTGAATGTTGCGGGCGACAGCAAGCTGGGCAGTGCCATAGGCGGTGCGGTGGGCGTGCCCCTGACGGTGGGCGGCACGCTGGACAACCCGGAGGTCACGTTGTCGCGCTCCGCCCTCCTGGGCGCGGCCATTGGCACCGCCCTGCTACCGGGCGTGGGCACCGGCGCAGGCGCCAATCTGGGCGACCGCGTGGGTGAGGGTTTCCGCAGCCTGTTCGGCAAGTAAGCCTTGCAGCCCTGGCGCCGCAATGGCGTGGCGCTAGAAAAAACATAGCAAATCGCCGTCGCCGCGCCCTTGTCCTACAGTGGCAAGCGGGCGCTGCTGATGGGGGGACGGCCCGCCTGCTTTTAGCATGAAGACTCGCTGCGGTGGTCTTTCATTCAGTCACTGCGGCGCATCGACCCCGGCCCCGAATTGCCATGCCGCTTCGCGCATGAGCCGGGCCCTTACACCTTCCACAGGAGGCCAAGATGCTCAAGTACGCCATTATTTTTGCCCTGATTTCACTGATTGCCGGCGCCCTCGGCTTCGGCGGTGTGGCGGCGGGCGCCGCCGGCATCGCCAAAATCCTGTTCGGCCTGTTCCTGATCCTGGCTGTTGTGTTTGTGGTGCTGGCCGCCCTGGGCGTGGGCGCGGCGAGAAAGGTATTGAAGTAAATGACGGGGGAGGTGAACCGCGTCCCCGCAGCGCCGGCTTCCATGGCGTCGCGGTTTCGGCAACGGTTGTTTCATCCGTGGTCGGGACCGCGTGCGCCCTCGGCGCCCTCGTCGCTTTTACCGCCTTCCCAATTGCCCGCGCCCGTCGCGAAACGCAAGATTACTTTTCAGGCCAGTATTGCTGAATTCCTGCTGGTGAACCGGTTGCGCGCGCGCCGGCGCGCCCAGCCCTCCGCGGACGTGATGGAACGCGCCGCGCGCATTGTTTTTGTGACTTGCCAGAACTGGTTTGCCAAGCCAAGCCGCGGCGGCCCCGACCATCGCTCCCGCCTCTGACCTTTTACGGCCTTCACGGTTTATCCATGCACACTGCCCTGATCGAATCCCTGCTGGAATACGAAGTCAGCAGCCCCGCGCATTTTCTGTTCAACATCGAGACGGCCTTCCACGAAGGCCATCACGTGGTGGAAGAACGCCTGACCATCACGCCTAGCATGAAGGTGCGCAACTTCTGCGACGAGCGCAGCGGCAACCGCTTCATACGCCTGGACGCACCCAGGGGGTTGCTGTCGGTCAACTACCGCGCACGCGTGGAGCTGCACCCTACGCCGGTGCCGCTGCACCTGGATGAAACGCCGGTGACCGGCGTGCCCGACGACGTGCTGCGCTACCTGATGCCCAGCCGCTATTGCGAGTCCGACGTGATGTGCCGCGCGGCGCTGCAACTCTTCGGCCAGCTGCCGCCCGGCATAGGCCGGGTGCGCGCGATCGACACCTGGATCCACGAGACCATCAGCTACATGCCCGGCTTCAGCGATTCGACCACCACGGCGCAGGAGGTGTTTGTACAGCGCGCGGGCGTGTGCCGCGATTTCGCGCACCTGGGCATCACTTTTTGCCGGGCCCTCAACATTCCGGCGCGGCTGGTGGTGGGCTATGTGCACTTCGAGGAGCCGCCGCAGGATTTCCACGCGGTGTTCGAAGCCTGGCTGGACGGCCGCTGGGTGATTTTCGACCCGACGCGCATGGCGCCCATAGATCGGCTGGTCCGCGTGGGCACGGGGCGCGACGCCAAGGACGTGGCTTTTGCCACTATCTTTGGCGACGTGCGCATGACCCGCAAGGAGTTGACGGTGGAGGAGGGCGACATGCCGCCGCGCCCGCCCGGCGCCGTGCAGGCGCCGCCGCCCTTGCTGACGGTGGTGACCGCCTAGCACCGGGCATCGTGCTTACTGCGGCTGGACGGCCGCCACCGGCGCGCTTTGCCGCCTGAGCACTAGCAGCCCGAACAGCGTCGCCGTGGCGTACATGCTGAACGAGTAGATGGCTGCGGGCAGGGCCAGCTGGAAGTTGTTCAGCACGGCCATCGCGATGAAGATCGCCAGCGTCGCGTTGTGGATGCCGATCTCGTAGCTGATGGCGGTGGAAATGGGTTTGTCCAGCCCGGTCGCGCGCGACACGTAGTAGCCCGCCAGCAGGCTCACCAGGTTGAAGGCCAGCACGGCGGGACCTATGGCCGCGAAGCCGCCGCTCAGCGCCTGCCATTCTTTGACCACGGCGCCTACCGCCACCACGACCAGCACGATGATGCTGAAAACCTTGGTCGGGTTTTCACTGCGCGCGGCCCAGCCGGGCTTGACGGTGCGCAGCCACATGCCGATGGCCACCGGCACCAGCACGATGACGATGACCTCTACCACTTTGCCGAACTGCAGCGGCACGACCTGGCCGGTTTTGGCGAAGGTGTTGATGGCCCAGTTGGCGATCAACGGCATGGTGACGATGGACAGCAGGGTGTTGATGGCCGTCAGCGAGATGTTCATCGCGACATTGCCGCCGAACAGGTGGCTGAACAGGTTGGCCGAGATGCCGCCGGGCGAGGCCGCCAGCAGCATCAGGCCCACGGCGAACAGCGGCGGCACATTGAGCAACATGATGATGGCGTAGCAGGCGGCCGGCAGCACGATGACCTGCAGCACCAGCGCCACCAACACCGCCTTGGGGTATTTGAGCAGGCGGGTGAAGTCCTCAACTTTCAGCGTCAGGCCCAGGCCCAGCATGACCAGCGCGAGCGCTGCGATCAGCAGCTGGGCCACGATGGGCGAGCCGCCGCTCATGACTTGTAGCTTTCGTCGAGTTTGTCGAGCTTGCGAATCAGCGAAGGCCAGACAAAAGCCCCGCCCATTCCGCCGGTTTGCACACGCATGGCTTCGGCTACACCTTTGACGATCAGCGGGTTGACCTGCGTGAGTTCGCCACCCGATTGCGCGTCGAGCTGGATGCGGCAGGTGTTCTCGAAGGTGTACATGCTGAGGAAGGCATCGGCGATCGTCTTGCCCACGACCAGCAGGCCGTGGTTGCGCAGCATCAGGAAGTTGGCTTTGCCGAGGTCGGCCTGCAGGCGCGGTTTTTCGTCGTCGCGAAAGGCCACGCCTTCGTACTCGTGGTACGCCAGCGAGGCCAGCACAAAGGTGGACTGCTGGCTGATCGGCAGCACGCCGCACTTCTGCGCGCTGACGGCCACGCCGGCGCGCGTGTGGGTGTGCAGCACGCAGCCGGCATCGGCGCGTGCCTCGTGCACTGCGCTGTGAATCACAAAGCCGGCCGGGTTTACGGGGAAGGGCGAGTCAATCACCTTGTTGCACTGGCCGTCGACCTTGACCAGGCTGGACGCGGTGATCTCATCAAACATCAGGCCGTAGGGATTGATCAGGAAGTGGTGGTTGCCGGCGCCCGAGACCGATTCGGGCAGCTTGGCGCTGATGTGGGTGAAGACCAGGTCGCTCCAGCCGTAGAACGCAACCAGGCGGTAGCAGGCGGCGAGGTCGCAGCGCAATTGCCATTCTTCGGCGCTGACGACTTCTTTGAGGGATGGGATGTGCATGGGGCTTGTCTCCGGAGGGTGGTTTTAGGGTTATGGGGGTTTTGATGCGCAGGGCTTCAGGTGCACGATACGTCGGTGCTTGACGGGGAACTGTCAAAAATTTGACAATTGGCGGCATGAGCCTGCCCTCTGTGTCCCCTGTGCGCCTTGCGCCCCCTATGCCGCCAGTGGCGCCGGCGTCGCATATGGACCGCATGTCGGCCAACCCGTGGTTCGGCGCGCTGCCGCTGGCGGACCGGGAGGCGCTGCTGGCCTCCGCCGAAGTGCTGCGCTTGCGCCCCGGCGAGATGCTGTTCCGCCAGGGCGATGCGCCCGGCGGCTTCTACGGCTTGCTAGGCGGCTTGCTGAAAATCTCTTCGCTGCGTGAAGACGGGCGCGAGGCCATCCTGGTGGTGCTGGAAGCCGGCAACTGGATCGGTGAAATTTCATTGATGGACGGCGAGCCGCGCACCCACGATGCGACGGCGCTGTCGGCGGCCGAGGTGCTGGTGGTGCCGCAGGCCGCCTTTGCCGCGCTGATGGAGGGTGCGCCGTTTGCACGTGCCGTGGCGGGGCTGCTGGCCGCGCGCGTGCGTTCGCTCTACGGCATGGTGGAAGACGCCGCGCTGCGCTCGACCCGGGCGCGCGTGGCTCGCCGCCTGCTGTTGCTGTCGCGCGGTGACGCGACGCTCGCGCCCAAAGCGCGACCGGTGGTGCCGGTGTCGCAGGAGGCGCTCGCCATGATGCTGGGCATCAGCCGGCAGACGCTGTCGGTGGAGCTCAAAGCCATGGTGGCGCAGGGCGCCATCGCGCTGCGCTACCGGTGCATTGAGATTGTTTCGGCCGCGCGGCTGGAGGCGCTGGGCAATGTGTCGCGATAGTTGCAGCGACGGTGCGTGCTACTTCAATGCGGGGCGGGTGTCGTGTTCGAGCCGGCCCAGCCAGGCCATGGCCGCGCCTGCGTCCGTACCGCACATCTCGGCTGAGGGCATGAGCTGGCCGCACACGGCGGGTCGTTCGGGCCCGCCGAAGATCAGGCACTGGTTGGCATCCCCCAGCTGCACGCAGCGCACGCCAGCCGGCTTGCCGTAGGGCATGCCGGGGATGGCGGAGCTGATGGAAGGCGCGATGCAGCAGGCGCCGCAGCCTGGGCGGCAATTCATGGGATGGTTCGCGGGTGGGAAGGTGAGGGTGCGAGTAGTCGCTTAATCAGGCTTGATTTTCGCGCGTTCGGCAACCTGCTTCCAACGCGCCTGCTCGGTCTTGATGAAGGCGCCGTATTGCGCCGGCGTATCGCCCACGGGCTGGGCTGTGTCGCCGCGCAGGCGCTCGGTGGCTTGCGGGTTGTGCATGGCCTTGTTGCAGGCTTCGGCGATGCGGTCTATGTTGGCCTGCGGCATGTTGGCGGGCGCGTTCAGGCCGTACCACTGGGTCATTTCAAAACCGGGGTAGCCGCTCTCGGCGACCGTGGGCACGTCGGGCAGCTGGGGCAGGCGCTGCTTGGTGCCGGTGGCGATGCAGCGCAGCTTGCCCGACTTGATGTGCGCCAGGATGGCTGGCGCGCCCACGCTGGCCGCGTCTAGCCGGCCGGCCAGCAAATCGGTGAGCTGCGGGCCGGTGCCGCGGTAGGGCACGTGCAGCACAAAAATGCCGGTGGCCATCTTCAGGTATTCAAACGCCAGGTGGCCGGCGCTGCCGTTGCCGGCCGAGCCGTAGTTGAGCTGGCCGGGCTTGGCCTTGGCCAGCGCGATGAACTCTTTCAGGTTGTTGGCCGGCACATTGGAATTGATCACGTACAAGCTGGGCACCTTGGCCAGCAGTGAGATGGGCTTGAAATCCCTGTTGGTGTCGAAGGGCAGCTTGTCGAAGATGAAAGGGTTGACCGCCATGGTGCCGATGTGGCCCAGGATGATGGTGTGGCCGTCGGTGGAGGCGGCGCATTCCTGCATCGCGATGTTGCCGCTGGCGCCGGGCTTGTTGTCGACAAACACGTTCTGGCCCAGGCTCTTGCCGAGTTCGTTGGCGGCCGAGCGCGCAACGATTTCCGAACTGCCGCCGGGTGCGAAGGGCACCAGCAGGCGAATCGGTTTGGTGGGCCAGCCGGCCTGCGCATGGAGCAGCCCCGGAAAAGCAGATGCCGCGGCAATGGCGCCGCCTGCCTTGAGGCCGAATTGCAGTGCGCCGCGGCGCGTGTTTGTGAGTTTCATGGATGTCTCCTGAGCGTGGTGTGTTGTTGGCCGAATATAGGACCGTATGCGATGCGCGCCGCTACGTGATTCCGCTAATGAGGCTAACCCTGCCGGGTCGCCTACCTAGCTGAAAGATGCATCAAAACGTTCGCGCGCGGCCTTCAGGTTCTGGTGGTTGCGCTCGGCCCAGTTGTCCAGCGGGATCAGGGTTTCGCTGAGGGACTGGCCCAGCGTGCTGAGCTGGTATTCGACATGGGGCGGAACGGTCTGGCGGTCAAAGCGCAGCACCAGGCCGTTGCGCACCAGCTCCTTGAGGGTTTGCGTCAGCATTTTTTGCGAGATGCCTTCGATCTTGCGCATCAGCTCGTTGTTGCGCACCGGGCCTTGGGCCAGTGCCGGGATCACCAGCAGCGCCCATTTGCTGGCGACCAGCTCCAGCGCCTGGCGCGAGGGGCAGGCCTGGCTAAACACAGTGGAGGAATCGGCGCTGTCGTCGTCGGGAATTGTCATGGTTACCAGAAGGTGCGTACTTGTCTGCGGGTAATCGTAAACCTAAGCTGGCGGCTCTTCCTTCTTTTGACGCTTTAACCCTTTCTTTAACCCTGTTCCCTACGAAAGACTCTCTATGGCCTGGTTGTACCTTCTCGCCGCAAGCATCGTTGAAATCGCGATGGCCTTGCTCCTCAAATCCTCCCAGGGCTGGACCCGGCTTTTGCCCAGCGTGCTGGGCGTGGCCGCGGCCGGCGCGAGCATTTTCTTTTTGACGCATGCTGTCAAGACCTTGCCGGTGGGCACGGCCTACGCGATCTGGACCGGCATAGGCTCGGTCGGCGTGACCCTGATCGGCATCTTGTGGATGGGCGAGAGCGCTTCGGCCTTGCGACTCACCTGTGTGGCGCTGGTGGTGGCCGGCATGGTGGGCCTGCGCCTGCTGGATGGCACGGCGTGATGAAGCTCTTGCACGGAGAACCCGCATGACCCATCTGCTCTATATAGAAGCCTCGCCCATGCAGGCCGCATCGACCTCAAGTGCCGTGGCCGCCGCGTGGCTTGATAGCTGGCGCGAGGCGCATCCCGAAGGCACGGTGGACAGTATCAATGTCTGGGACATAGCCCTGCCGCCGTTTGACGCGGACATGATCGCCGCCAAGTTCGCCGTGTTGCGCGCGCAGAACGCGACGCCGCCGCAGCAGGCGCTGTGGGCCCGCGCCGTGGCGCTGTCGCAGCGCTTTAACGCAGCTGACCGTTATCTCTTCAGCCTGCCGATGTGGAATTTCGGCATCCCTTACCAGCTCAAGCATTTCATCGACGTGGTGACCTTGCCGGGCCAGAACTGGAGCTGGTCGCGGCAGGCTGGTTACCAGGCCTTGCTGTCGGGCAAAAGCGCAACGCTGGTGTATTCGAGCGCAGGGGCCTATCCGCTGCAGCCCGAGGAGGACGACTCGGATTTCCAGAAGCCCTATATGCGGCGCTGGCTGCGCTTTCTGGATATCGCAGTCGACGCGGAGATCAACGCCGCGCCAACGCTGGCGCCGCCCGAAACACTGTCCCTGGTGAAAGCTGAAGCCCGGGAGCGCGCGCGGGCCCTGGCAGCGGCTAAGTGCGACTTGCTCACTTGGGGATTTTGAAAATCTCCAGAGTGGTCACAATCCCGTTGGCCAGGGCGTCGCCCTGACCCGGCTGAGCGCACTGCGTGTTGCGCTGCCTGGGGTCTTCATGCCCTTGGCACAGCAGCACGCCGTCGGGGCCCAGGCCGGTGGCTGCCTGCGGATGGTAGAAATAGGCGAAGCCCTTGTGGGTCGGTAAATTCACCCACTGTTCGACCAGCGCAGGACTTGCTTTGCCGTCACTGTATTTAATGATCCATTCTTTCAACTGAGACATGCGTGCCTGATGCAGGCTGCCATCGGGCTGGTAATTGCCGTGGAACGCCACCACCGTTTTTTCTAGCGGCTGGTCATCAGAGTAAGCACGCGTTTTGCCACCCAGGAACATGCGCGAGCAGGACGACCGGCAATAGCCCGACAGCAGCGTTGCCAGACCTTTTTCGCGAATGTATTCGCCGGTGGCGTAACCGGCGCGGGCGTCTCCGCCAGGAGAGTTTTTCAGCACGACGGTCGTGATGTCAGGGTGTGCCTCGATGGCAGCTTGCAAAATCCGCTGCTCCTGGCCCGTCACTTTGCCCGACAGGAAAACAAAAGGTTCACGGATGTCCAAGTCCATCGCCAACGCGCCGGAGGCGGCGCACAGGCTGGCCAGGCCGGCAATCCAGAGACCGCGGCCTTTGCTCATGCGCTCAAGCGTTGCGAAGCAAACAGCACCTGGTCGATTACGGCCTGCACGTTCTTGAGGTTGGCTTCGTTGAGCAACTGGCCTTCGGCATCAAAGGCATCGCCGGCGCGGCTTAGGGCGAAAGCCTTGGGTGCGACCCAGCATTGCGCGTTGAGCAGCAGCGGCACCAAGTGGCTTTGCGAGCGCAGGCCGCCCAGCGCGCCGGGCGAGGCGCTGAGCACGCCCACCACCTTGCCGCTGAAGGACTTGAAGCCTTCGTGCCAGGCCGGGTCGCTCTTGACCGGGCTGGAGACCCAGTCGATGGTGTTTTTGAGCAGGGCGGTGTAGCTGCCGTTGTATTCGGGCGAGCAGATGATCCAGGCCGGGTGCTCGTACATGATCTGCTTGAGTTTCATGACCGCGGGCGGTGTGCCCTGGGCCTCGAGGTCGGCGTTGTACATCGGGATGTCGAAGTCGGCCAGTTCTATGTGCGTGACTTCGGCGCCGCTGGCGCGGGCCAGGGCGGCCGCGACATGGGCGAGCTTGCGGTTGTAGGAGTTCTGGCGGGTGCTGCCAGCGAAGATGAGAAGTTTTTGGGGGGCGTTCATGCGCCCGATTTCACCACAGGCTGTGAGGTGAAAAACTGCGTGCGGAGCGCCTTGCAAGCACAAACCCGCTAAAATGTACAAAACCCTTTATTTTGTACAAAATGCATACCATTGCTCTCAGCGAGTTTCGCGCCAATGCCTCCGCCATGATCGACCTGGTGGAGCAGGGCGAAACCGTCCGGATATTGCGGCACGGCAAGCCGGTGGCCGAGCTCGTGCCCCTGAAGGCCGAAGAAGACGCCGCCAAAGTGCCGAGTTGGAAAAAGCCGTTTGAACCCGTGGTCCTGCCGCCCGGCGTATCGCTGTCGCAGGCGGTGCTGGACGAACGCAATGAATCGCCATGGTGAAGAAGGCGCAGGCGGCTTATGCGCCGCAGGCCGCTATCGCCACGCGGTCGGTGGCGCGCGACGGCGAAGCTCGGCTGATGTTTGATGCCTCGGCGCTGACCAAACGCTACGCCAGCGAAGCTGGCCGCGACCGGGTGTTGATGCTGTTCGAGGCGGCCAGTGAATTGCTGGTGGCTGCGCATTGCAAGACCGAGGTGGCGTCCGCGCTGCTCAGGCGGCGGCGCGACGGCAGCTTGCCGGCGCCGGAATTTGACCGGGCGTGGGCGGCGGCGCAGCGCGACGTGGCCGACATGACCCTGGTGCCGCTGGATGCGCATGTGGAGCGCTTTGCTTTTGCCGCGATGGAGCAGGGGCCTTTGCACGGCATGGATGCGCTGCATGTCGGTAGCGCACTGGCCAGCCGTGTGGACCTGTTCGTCACGGCGGACAGGCGCCAGGCACAGGTGGCGCGCGGCATGGGCCTGGCCACGGAATTGATTGACAGTGAATAGCGGTCGAGAGACCAGACCTGAAGGTTGGATATGTTTTACCCCCAAGAATTTGACGTGATCGTGGTCGGCGGCGGCCATGCCGGCACCGAGGCCGCCCTGGCTTCTGCCCGCATGGGCTGCAAGACTTTGCTGCTCTCGCACAACATCGAGACGCTCGGCCAGATGAGCTGCAACCCCTCGATAGGCGGCATCGGCAAGGGTCACCTGGTCAAGGAAGTGGACGCCTTGGGTGGCGCGATGGCGCTGGCCACCGACGAAGGCGGCATCCAGTTTCGTATCCTGAACAGCTCCAAGGGCCCGGCCGTGCGCGCCACCCGTGCGCAGGCTGACCGGATTCTGTACAAGGCGGCGATACGCCGCAAGCTCGAGAACCAGCCCAACCTGTGGCTGTTCCAGCAGGCGGTCGACGACCTGATGGTGGAGGGCGACCGGGTGGTCGGTGCCGTGACCCAGGTCGGCATCAGGTTCCGCTCGCGTACCGTGGTGCTGACGGCCGGGACTTTCCTGGACGGCAAGATCCATGTCGGGCTGAACAATTACTCGGCGGGCAGGGCGGGCGACCCGCCGGCGGTGTCGCTCTCGGCACGGCTGAAGGAACTGAAGCTGCCGCAGGGCCGGCTCAAGACCGGCACCCCGCCGCGCATCGACGGCCGCAGCATCGACTTCAGCAAGTGCACCGAACAACCCGGCGACGGCATGCCCGGCGGCATCGAAGGGCCGGTGCCAGTGTTCAGTTTTATGGGCGGTGGCATTGCCCACCCGCGCCAGGTGCCGTGCTGGATCACCCACACCAACGAGCGCACCCACGAGATCATCCGCTCGGGCTTCGACCGCAGCCCCATGTTCACCGGCAAGATCGACGGGGTCGGCCCGCGCTACTGCCCCAGCGTGGAAGACAAGATCAACCGCTTCGCCGACAAGGACAGCCACCAGATTTTCCTGGAGCCCGAGGGCCTGACCACCCACGAAATCTACCCCAACGGCATCTCGACCAGCCTGCCTTTTGACATCCAGTACGAGCTGGTGCGCTCCATGGCCGGCATGGAAAACGCCCACATCCTGCGGCCCGGCTACGCCATCGAGTACGACTACTTTGACCCGCGGGCGCTGAAGTCGAACTTCGAAACCCGGGCGATTGGCGGCCTGTTCTTTGCCGGCCAGATCAACGGCACGACCGGTTATGAAGAGGCGGCAGCCCAGGGTTTGTTCGCCGGTCTTAACGCCGCACTGCAATGCCAGGGAAAAGAGGCTTGGCTGCCCAAGCGCGACGAAGCCTACCTGGGCGTGCTGGTCGACGACCTGATCACCAAGGGCGTGACCGAGCCCTACCGCATGTTCACCAGCCGGGCGGAGTTCCGCCTGATGCTGCGTGAGGACAACGCCGACATGCGCCTGACCGAAAAAGGCCGGGAGTTGGGCCTGGTCGACGACGCTCGGTGGGACGCCTTCAACCGGAAACGCGACACGGTTTCACGTGAAACAGCCCGGCTTCGGGCGATCTGGGTCAACCCCAACAACCTGCCGGCGGCTGAAGCCGAGCGGGTGTTGGGCAAGTCGATCGAGCGCGAGTACAACCTGCTCGATCTGCTGCGCCGCCCCGATGTCAACTACGCCGGGCTGATGTCGCTGGAGGAGGGCAAGTACGCCAACCCCGAACTGGCAGCCGAAGCCGCGGCCAGCGACGACCTCGCCAAAAGCGTGATCGAGCAGATCGAAATCACGGCCAAGTACGCCGGCTACATCGACCTGCAGAAGACTGAGGTCGAGCGCGCCGCCCACTACGAAAACCTCAAACTTCCAGCCGACCTGGACTACCTGCAGGTGTCGGCCCTGAGTTTTGAGGCGCGCCAGACCCTGGCCAAGCACAGACCCGAAACCCTGGGAATGGCTTCGCGCATCTCGGGCATTACCCCGGCGACTGTGTCCTTGCTGCTGGTGCACCTGAAAAAGAATCTGTGGAAAAACACGGTTCCGCTCCAGGCTGCGGATGCTGCCAACGAAAAAGCCCAGGCCTGATGCGGGCCGGTGAACAGGAATTGCGCGCCGGCCTCAAGGCGCTGCAACTGGATTTGGGCGATTCCCAGGTCGGCCAGCTGCTGGACTACCAGGACTTGATCGGCAAATGGACCAAGGTCTACAACCTGACGGCCGTGCGCGATCCGGCAGAAATGATGACCCACCACCTGCTCGACAGCCTGGCGGCGGTGCTCCCGCTCCGGCGCCATCTGCAAAAGTCCGGGCTGGGGCAGGGCGCCAAACTGCTGGACGTGGGTTCCGGCGCCGGCCTTCCGGGCGTGGTCATCGCGATCTGCTGCCCCGAAGTGGCCGTCACTTGTGTGGACACGGTCGCCAAAAAAGCCGCCTTTATCAAGCAAGCGGCGCTGGCGCTCAAGTTGCCCAATCTCTCAGGCTTGCATGCCCGGGTCGAAACTATCACCACGCCGTTTGAAGTGATCTGCTCCCGTGCCTTTGCTTCACTGATCGATTTCACCAATTGGTCGGTGGATGCCCTGGCGCCCCAAGGAGCCTGGATGGCGATGAAGGGCAAACACCCAGCCGATGAAATTGCTGCCTTGCCGGCGGGGCTTGAGGTGTTTCACGTGGAACAGCTCCAGGTGCCAGGGCTGGATGCCGAGCGCTGCATTGTCTGGTTGCGTAAAAAGGCCGGCGCCTGAAGTCCTGAATCCAGGCTGAGGTCCGGGCTTCGACCCCCGGTCCCGTTGTTTGGGTACAAAAAGAAGCGCTTCCCGAACATCGAATCCGCCTGGATCGGGTCCTTTGGCATTCTGGCGGCATACCCCTGGCGTAAACTCGAGCCCTCTTTCTTTTCTCTAATTCTGGAGAACCTCCATGTTGGGCTCATTCGTCGGCATAGCCGACTACGGCGCTTTTGTCGTCGCGATCATTGTGTTTTTGCTGATTCCCGGCCCGGGCAACCTGGCGCTGATCACCTCGACCAGCAAGGGCGGCATCGCGGGCGGCCTGGGCGCGACCTTTGGCGTGATCGCCGGCGACCAGGTTCTGCTCTGGGCCGCGGTGGCCGGCGTGTCGGCCATCATGGCGGCGTACCCGACGGCTTTTCATATCGTTCAGTGGGCGGGCGCGATTTACCTGGCTTGGCTGGGCATCAAGATGCTGATGGCCAAACCTGGCGATGCGCCCTTACTTAATATCAAGCCGCGACACTACTTCAAGCAGGCCTTGCTGATCACCTTGCTGAACCCCAAGGCCATCGTGTTCTACATGGCCTTCTTTCCGCTGTTCGTCGACCCGGCCCAGCACCAGGGCCTGAAGACCTTTGCCGTGATGGCGGCGACCATTGCCGGGCTGACTTTTCTGTACGGCCTGTGCTCGGTGATGATTACCTACCACTTGGCCGAGCGCATACGCGCCAATCCAAAAATCACCGTGATCCTGAACAAGCTGGCGGGCATATTCCTGATTGGCTTCGGCTTGAAGCTGGCTGTGTCCAAGTAACTTTCCCAACATAACAAGAACAAACTGATGGCCAAAATATTCTGCGTAGCCAACCAAAAGGGTGGGGTAGGGAAGACAACAACGACAGTGAATCTGGCTGCGGGCTTGGCGAAAGTCGGCCAGCGAGTCTTGATGATCGACCTGGATCCGCAGGGCAATGCCACCATGGGCTCGGGTGTCGACAAGCGCAAGCTGGAGATGACGGTGTACGACGTGCTGCTCGAATCGGCCTCGGTGGTCGAGGCTCGGGTGCACAGCGAAAAGTGCGGCTACGACGTGCTGGGCGCGAACCGCGAACTGGCTGGCGCCGAGGTCGAACTGGTCGATGTCGAGCGCCGCGAAAAGCGCCTCAAGCTTGCGCTGGCCGAAGTCGACAGCCAGTACGACTTCGTGCTGATCGACTGCCCGCCTTCCCTTAGCATGTTGACGCTCAACGGCCTTTGCTGCGCGCACGGCGTGATCGTGCCCATGCAGTGCGAGTACTTCGCGCTCGAAGGCCTGACCGACCTGGTCAACACCATCAAGCAGGTGCACGCCAACCTCAACAAGGACTTGCAGATCATCGGCCTCTTGCGCGTGATGTTCGACCCGCGCATCACCCTGCAGCAGCAGGTCAGCGACCAGCTCAAGGAGCATTTCGCCGACAAGGTCTTCAACACCGTGATCCCGCGCAACGTGCGCCTGGCCGAAGCGCCCAGCTACGGCCTGCCGGGCGTGGTGTTCGATCCGTCTTCCAGGGGTGCGCAGGCTTTCATCACCTTTGCCGAAGAGATGGTTGAGCGTATCAAGGCGATGTAAACAGAGTCAGGCTGAAGTCCGCATAAACAAAGGGCTTGCAGCTATTAATACAGTAGCAATCCATCTTTGCGTGCGCCATGAACCCCCGTAACACCCTCATCCTCCCCGGCTGGCAAAACAGCGGCCCCGACCATTGGCAGAGCCGCTGGGAGCGCGCGCACGGCTACACGCGGGTCGAGCAGCACGACTGGATGCGGCCGCTGCGCGGCGACTGGAGCGCGCGGCTCGAAGACGTGCTGCTGTCTTGCGACGAGCCAGCCGTGCTGGTCGCGCACAGCCTGGGCTGCATGCTGACCGCCGCCTGGGCCTCGCACTCGCGCAACACCCATCGCGTCAAGGCCGCTCTGCTGGTCGCGCCGCCGGATGTAGAGCGCGATGACCTGCGCCAGGTGCTGCCGGGCTGGGCGCCCGTGCCGCTGGGCAAGCTGCCGTTTCCCGCCCTGGTGTTCTGCAGCAGCGATGACCCGTTTTGCGCGCCCGAACGCGCACGCCAGTTCGCGGGGGCCTGGGGTGCGGAGCTCATCGACGCCGGCCCACGCGGCCACCTCAATGCCGACAGCAAGCTGGGCGACTGGCCCGAGGCCTTTGAAAGACTGCAGCGCCTGCAGGCCTTGCCCGCTTCTCTCCAGCACAGCCCTTCATAAATAACAAAAACATGCTTTCAATTCGCTCACGTTTCGCACCGCCCGCGCTGGCCCTTGCCACCCTGGCCGCCTTGGCGGGCATGCTCACCAGCACCGCGCTGCGCGCCGAGCCTGACGAAGAACTGCTCGGCAAATCGCAAAATTACCCGCTGGGCAATGCCGGCACCTGGTACAGCAACCCCTATCGCGTCGGCTCCTGGTCGGCGCTCGACAAAGTGCCCGGCGTGAAGACCCGCGTGGTGGCGCGTCCGGCCGAAGCCAGCCCGCTGCCGCGCGCGGCCAGCCCGGCGTCCATCGGCTACCGCTACAAGAACACGAACTACACGCTGGCCGATTACCTGGAGCGCCAGCGCGCCACCAGCCTGCTGGTTTTGAAAAACGGCGAGATCGTTGCCGAGCACTACCGTTATGGCCGCAAGGACGACCAGCGGTTCCTGTCGTTCTCGATGGCCAAGAGCGTGACCTCCCTGCTGGTCGGCAAGGCGCTTTCGTTGGGGCTGATCGCCTCACTCGACGACCCGGCCGAGAAATACGTCAAAGAGCTGGCCGGCAGCCCTTACGGCGCGACCACGCTGCGCCAGCTGCTGCGCATGAGTTCGGGCCTCACATTTACGGAGCGCTACGACGGCAAGGACGACATCGCACGCCTGTCGCGCGCCGCTGCCGGCGCACCGGGTGCGGGCCTGCCGATGGACGTGCTGAAGTCCATCACCGACCGGCATTCGCCGCCCGGCGAAAAGTTTGTTTATGCCAGTTCCGAGACCGACGTACTGGGCCGCGTGCTGGCCGCCGCCGCTGGCAAGAACATGGCCGAGCTCACCACCGAGTGGTTGTGGAAGCCCATGGGCGCCGAGCATGATGCCTTCTGGCGCATCTCTGTTGACGGGCAGGAGCAAGCCTACGGCGCGTTCAACGCCAGCCTGCGCGACTGGGCGCGGCTGGGCCAGCTGCTGGCCAATGACGGCCGCGCGATCGACAAGGCCACCGGCAAGCCCGGCGCCGTGCAGGTCCTGCCGCCGGACTACCTGCTGGACGCCACCGACCCGACGCGCCAGCCGCCCGCATTCAAGCCGCGCACGGCGACACCTTACTTCGGTTACGGCTACCAGTTCTGGCTCATGCCGCTGCGCGCGCGCACCTTTGCCATGCAGGGCATCCACGGCCAGACGGTGTATGTGCAGCCCACCACCGGCCTGGTGATGGTGCTCACCTCAGTGTGGGAGCAAGCCAGCGGCAAACAGGATGTGCAACCCTACGAAGAACGCGACGCTTTGTGGCGCGGCGTGTTGCAGTCCTTGGGCGGCAATCTCACGCCCCAATAAACAAACACTGACAACACTGACGGATTGAAGGAAAGAAAAAACATGGTCACCAAAAAACCCAAAGGCCTGGGCCGCGGGCTCGAAGCATTGCTGGGCCCCAAGGTCAGCGAAACCGCCACAGACGCCGAGAACGCCAGCAACACCGCCAACAGCCCGGGCCTGCCGGCCTCGCTGCGGCTTGAAGACATGGTCGCCGGCCAGTACCAGCCGCGCACGCGCATGGATGAAGGCGCGCTTTATGAGCTCGCCGAATCCATCAAGGTGCAGGGCATCATGCAGCCCATCCTGGTACGGCGGCTGACCTCAGGTTCCAACGACGGCAAGTACGAAATCATCGCCGGCGAGCGGCGCTTCCGTGCGGCCAAACTCGCGGGCCTGGACAGCGTGCCGGTGCTGGTGCGCGATGTGCCCGACGAGTCGGCCGCCGCCATGGCGCTGATCGAAAACATCCAGCGCGAAGACCTTAACCCGCTCGAAGAAGCGCAAGGCCTGCAGCGCCTGGTCAAGGAATTCGGCCTCACGCACGAACTCGCCGCGCAGGCCGTCGGCCGCTCGCGCAGCGCCGCCTCCAACCTGCTGCGTTTGCTCAACCTGGCCGACCCGGTGCAGACCATGCTGATGGCCGGCGACCTGGACATGGGCCACGCGCGCGCGCTGCTGGCCCTGGACCGTGCCGCACAAATCACCGCGGCCAACCAGATTTCGGCCAAAAAAATGTCGGTGCGCGAGGCTGAAAGCCTGGTCAAGAAACTGAGCGCCGAGTTTTCGCTCAAGCCGCAAAAAGCCGCCAAGGAAAAATCGCGCGACACGCGCCGCGTCGAAGAAGAACTCGCCGACCTGCTGATGGCCGACGTGGAAGTGCGCGTCAAGAAACAGGTCAAACGCAACGGCCGGCGCGAAGACATGGGCGAGGTCGCGATCCAGTTCGCCTCCATGGACGAACTCAATGGGCTGATCGAGCGGCTGCGCGGCGGCAAGTAACAGAGCACCCTGCGGCGAAACTGTCCTACGGCGATTCAGGCAAGCGCCGCGGGGCGCATGCCGGCTGAGGGCCACACCATGGCGGCATGTACCTACCGCGCCCGCCGTGGCCACTATGCCCGCCATGGATTTCTTAAGCCTTCTTCAGTGGCCCGCGATGGCGGTCACTGTCACGTCCGCCTGGCTGGTGTCATCCAGCCACAAACACAAGCGGCACTGGGGCTTCTGGCTGTACTTGCTGAGCAATCTTCTGTGGGTAGCCTGGGGTTGGTATTCCCACGCCTATGCCTTGATCGTGCTGCAGTTCTGCCTGGCGGCCATGAACATACGGGGGGCCCGCAAAACGGAAACCGCCGGCGCCGCCCCTGACTCTTGAAGCGTCTCAGGACAGCGAAAAAATCTTGCCCGGGTTCATGATGTTCTTCGGGTCCAGCGCGCGTTTGATGGTGCGCATCATGTCGACGGCGCCGTCACCGGTTTCCGTCACCAGAAAGTCCATCTTGTGCAGGCCCACGCCGTGCTCGCCGGTGCAAGTGCCTTCCAGCGCCAGCGCGCGGGTCACGAGCTTGTGGTTCAGCGCTTCGGCGACTTCACGCTCCTTCGGAATCGTCGGGTCTATCAGGTAGCCGAAGTGGAAGTTGCCGTCGCCGACGTGGCCGACGAGAAAATAGGGGATGCCGCTGGCGTCGACTTCGGCCACCGATTCGAGCAGGCAGTCGGCCAGGCGAGAGATCGGCACGCAGGTGTCGGTGGAAATCGCGCGGCAGCCGGGCCGCGACTGGATGGCCGCGAAGTAGGCGTTGTGCCGCGCCGTCCAAAGACGCGTACGCTCTTCCGGCGTGCTGGCCCATTCAAAGGCGTTGCCGCCGTGGCCGCTGGCAAGCTCCTGCACCAGCTCGGCTTGCTCCTTCACGCTGCTGGGCGTGCCGTGGAACTCCATCAGCAGCATGGGCTCTTCGCGCAGCGTGAGCTTGGAATGCGCATTCACCATGCGCACCGTGTTGTGGTCGATCAGCTCCACGCGCGCGATTGGCACGCCCAGCTGTATCACTTCAATCGTGGTGCGCACGGCGGCTTCAATGCTCGGGAAGGAGCACACCGCGGCCGAGATGGCCTCGGGCAGCGGGTAGAGCCGCACGGTGACTTCGGTGATCACGCCCAGCGTGCCTTCGCTGCCCACCATCAGGCGGGTCAGGTCGTAGCCGGCCGATGATTTTTTGGCGCGCGTGCCGGTGCGTATCACGCTGCCGTCGGCGGTGACGACTTCGAGCGCCAGCACGTTTTCACGCATAGTGCCGTAGCGCACGGCATTCGTGCCGCTGGCGCGCGTGGCGCTCATGCCGCCCAGGGTCGCGTCGGCGCCGGGGTCTATCGGGAAGAACAGGCCGGTGCTTTTGACCTCTTCATTGAGTTGTTTGCGTGTGACGCCCGGCTGCACGGTGACGGTCAGGTCTTCCGCGTTGATGGACAACACCTTGTTCATGCGGCTCACGTCGATGCTGATGCCGCCTTGCACGGCCAGCAGGTGGCCCTCAAGCGAGGTGCCCACGCCGAAAGGAATGACAGGTACGTTGTGCTGGCTGGCCAGCTTCACCGCGTCGGCGACGTCCTGCGTGCTTTCAGCGAACACCACGGCCGAGGGCGGCGGCGCGGCAAAGGAGGACTCGTCGCGTCCGTGCTGCTCGCGCACCACCAGGGCGGTGGAGCAGCGCTCGGCAAAGCGCGCCTTCAACGCGTCAATCAGCGCGGCAGGCGTCTCGCGCTGGTGGATTTCGGGAAGCAGGTGCTGGGGAAGGGGGGCGTTCATGGTGTCTCCGGGTCGGTGGCACAGTTTACGACGTGTACGTACTTTCTGCCACCTGAGCGGAGACCCGCGCGCTCAGTCGCGGGGACGGGAGACAAAGCCGCTATCAGGAGCCCATGGCCGCCTTTGTCAGCTCGGCCAGAGAGATAAAGGAGTCATGGTTGGTGTCGATCTGCTCGAAGCGCTGGGCCACGGCCGGCAGGTGTTCGGCCTCCTGGCGGTCCAGTTTGCCGTCCTTGTTGGCGTCGGCGCGGCCGAAGGCAGCCTCGACGTCCTTGGTGGTGGTGCGGTTTTGCGGCACGGCGCCCGGAGTGCCGGAGGGCGCCATCTGGGAAGGCGGGCTGCTGGGACTGGCGGGGGAGGGCGGGGCGCTTTGTGCCCGCGCCGCGCCGACGCCGCCCGCAACCAGTGCGGCCACCAGCAACACGCTGCGCAACTCAAAGCCGGGAATAGAATGTTTCGAATGTCGTGCAGGGGATGTTGCGGTCGTGTGCATGGTCATGCGAGAAGTCTTTCAAAGAGTGAACAAGCCGCCATTGCAACCCATGCAGCGCCTCGCAGCCAGCAGTTTTTCAGGGTGTTGCCTCACTCACATGATGGTGTACGACGACACATTTCCTTGCCGGGCGTAACGCTTGCCGCTCGGTGTTTTAGTCCCTTTGCCTCATTGACTTTCCATATCGCGTTCCAACGCCCCTCACCATGGCCAACAGACTTTCACAGATCGCAACCCGCACCGGCGACAACGGCACGACCGGCCTGGGCGACAACACGCGTGTGTCCAAGGACAGCCTTCGCGTCCACGCCATGGGTGACGTTGACGAGCTGAATTCCAACATCGGCGTGCTGCTCTGCGAAGAGCTGCCGCCCAAGGTGCGCGAGCTGCTGGTGGAGGTGCAGCACCAGCTCTTCAACCTCGGTGGCGAGCTGTCCATCCCGGGCTTTGAGCTGCTCAAGCCCGAGGCCGTGGCCTTGCTCGACGAGGCGCTGGCCGAACACAATGCCGCACTGCCGCGCCTGGCCGAGTTCATCCTGCCGGCCGGTTCACGCGCCGCTTCGCTGGCGCATGTGTGCCGCACCGTCGCGCGCCGCGCCGAACGTGCTGTGGTGGCGTTGGGCGCGGCCGAGCCCCTGAAGGATTCGCCGCGCCAGTACCTCAACCGCCTGAGCGACCTGCTCTTCGTGCTCTCGCGCGTGCTCAACCGCATGAACGGCGGGGATGATGTGTATTGGAAGAGCGAGCGCATGGCGCGCGCTGCGACTCAATAGCAGGGCCTGGGCCCGCGTCATCCCGGCTGCAGCATCGCCATGGTGATGCGCGAGACACAGGTCAGCTCGCCAGCGTCGTTGTGCAGGTCTATTTGCCATACCTGGGTGCTGCGGCCTATGTGCACCGGGCGGGTGGTGCCCGTGACCCAGCCGCCGGTGGTGCCCCTCAAGTGGTTTGCGTTGATGTCCAGCCCCACGGCGCGGTGGCCGGCAGGCGCCGCGAACGCCGCGCCGCAGGAGCCCAGGGTTTCGGCCAGCACCACAGACACCCCGCCGTGCAAGAGGCCGTAGGGTTGCACCGTGCGGCGGTCCACCGGCACCCGTGCGCGTATGAAGTCGTCGCCGACTTCCAGGAACTCGATGCCCAGGTGCGTCACGGCAGAGTTGGCGTTGACGGCGGCGAGCAGTTCAACGGAGATGGGTTGCTTCCAGATGCGCATGATGGTGGGGCTCCACGGGATGTTGGTCTCCCACTATACGGTTGCGGCCTACAAAAGGTGGGCGGCTTGTCGCCCACGCAACAACCGCGCCGCGACGTAAGCTGGCCCTCATGACAAAGAGGCTTCGATGACACGCAAAGGCAAATGGCTGTTGGCCCTGGGCATTGCGGTAGTGCTCCTGGTGGCTGCCTGGGTCGCCGTGCTGCGCCTGGTGCCCTCCGACGAGGAGCTGGCTCGCCGCGCCTCTGTGGAGCTGGAGCGCCAGCTTGGCACCAAGGTCCGTATTGGCGCCCTGCATTGGCGCCTGCTGCCTTCGCCCGCCGTGGTGATCGAAGACGCCGCCACCGAGCAGTCCCAGCCCATCCTGATCAAAAAGCTCACCGCCTATCCCGATGTATTCGCGCTGGCGCAGCGTCGCGTAAAGATTGACCGCGCCGACCTGGAGGGCGCGGTGGTTCCGCAACTCTCCCTGCACGGCTTGGGCAGCGGGCGCGAGAAGGACGAGATGGCGACGGAAGAGCTGCCGCTCGCGCGCTTTGTGTTTCGTGATGTGACCTGGATCTCGCGGCGCGGCATCGCGGTGGTGTATGACGGCGAGGTCGATTTCGACCCGGGCTGGCGCCCGCGCAAGGCCCAGTTGCGGCGGCCCGGCGTCAAGCCCGCCACCGACCTGCTGTTGACGCGCCAGGGCCAGGAGGACCGCTGGGCCGCGCGCATCCATGTGGGCGGGGGCACCGCCGACGGCGAAGTCAGGCTGGAGTTTCGCGCCAACGGCCGCATGCACCTGGAAGGCACCCTGCAGCCGCAGGGCGTGGAGGTAGAAAGCATGATGGCCGCCTTCAACCGCCGTTCGGTCATCGCCGGCAAGGCCTCGGGCGAGACCACGCTCTCGGCCAACGGCGACACGGTGGGCGAACTCGCGCGGTCGCTGCACACACGCACGCCCTTCACCATCGGCAAGTCCACCTTGCTGCGCTTTGACCTCGACAAAGCCGTGCGCACCGCCGGCAAGGAGCATGCCGGGCAGACGCCGCTCGATTCGGTCACGGGCCAGCTCGACACGCAGAACACGCCGCAGGGCATGGTGGTCACCTACACCAACCTCAAGGCCACGTCGGGTTCGCTGAGTGCATCGGGCCAGGCCAAAATCGCCAACCGCCAGATCGAGGCCGAGTTCGCCGTCGACCTGGTGGACGGCATCGTCGGTGTGCCGCTCAGCGTCAGCGGCCCGCTCGACAATGTCAGCTTTTCGGTGCCAAAGAGCGCCATTGCCGGCGCGGTGGTCGGCACCGCCGTGTTGCCGGGTGTGGGCACGGCCATAGGCGCCCGCATAGGGGCCACACTGGGGAAAATTTTCACGCCCGGACCGGCAACGCCGGCATCCGCGCCGCCACCGGCGCGTGCGGCCAAGCCCGCCCAAAACCGCTGAGGTATCCCGGCCCGCCGCGGGTTTTTGAGGACCCACCGCCGGCCGCATTCGCGTAAAATCGTCCCCGAATCCCGTGCCGTTTGTAAGCCGTCCCTTTACATAGGCTTATTCCTTATTCCCGGCAACGATCCGGCATCCTTCACCAAGGACCTTTTGATATGCCCCAGCTGTCCTCCGTACCGACGCCACTGAAGCGGGCGCTCGAGCAGAACGAGTCCGTGAAAGACACCGTGGAGCAGTCGGCCGCCGAATTGCTGGTCATCAACACGGTGCTCAAACAGGAAATCCCGCCGGAGGTGCAGACCGGCGAGGTGGCCCAGGCGCTGGAAAAAACCGATGCGCTGGAAACGCGTATCCAGGAGTCCGCCGAAGACCTGGCCCAGGTCAACGAGGTGCTGGAGCAGCAAATCGACGAGCGCGCGAATCTGGAGCGCGAACTCAGGGCCACCAAGGCCGCCCTGGCCAAAGCCACCGGAAGGTAGGCCAAACACCCCCGTCCAGGCTCACTGCGTGTAGCCTGTTCCCCCCTCAAGGGGGCGGGCGCCTGTGGCCCGGCAAAGCCGGTTCCACGGCCCCACTGACAAATACCTCCCGCACCTTCCTGAACTTTTCAACCAGCATGAGCCGCGGAACCGGCTTAGCCGGGCCGCAGGCGGGCGGCCCCCTCGGGGGGCAGCGCATTACACGAAGCCGAAGGCGAAGTGAAAAGCGTGGGGGCAATAAACTCAGGGTTTCTACCTAGAGTCGTTTACACTCCAGCGCTTCTGTTGTCGCCCGGGGTGTTTTTCGGCACCGGCCGGCAGCTCGTTCTTCACCCCCAGGCCGCACGGCCTGGTTCGTTCTGGCTTCACGGCCTACCCCTCTTGGAGATTCGCGATGTTTCGCCGCCGCTTCCTTTCGCTCGCCCCTCAAATGGCTGCCCTCGCCGCCGCCCCCGCCTTCATTCGCAATGCCTATGCCCAGGAAGGCCTGACCGCCAAGGCCATCACCATCGGCAGCACGGGCGCAACCACCGGCCCGCTCGCGGGTGTGGGGGCTGAACTGAAGCAGGGCGTCGACGCCGCCATGGGCGAGATCAACGCCAAAGGCGGCATCAACGGCCGCACGCTGCGGTTCCAGATGATGGACGACGCCTATGTGCCGCAGCGCAGCGCCGACAACGTCAAGAAGATGATCGACGACGGCAGCATTTTTGCGCTGATGTCCTGCGTCGGCACACCCAACAACGCCGCCATCGTGCCGCTGATTGAAGAGTCCAATCTGCCTTACGTCGGCCCGCGCTCGGGCGCTTCGTCGCTGCGCAAGCCCGGCATGCGCAACGTGTTCCACGTGCGCGCCAGCTTCACCGACGAAACCCAGCGCCTGGTGCAGCGTCTCGTGGGCATGGGCATGAAGGACCTCGCGGTCGTCTACCTGGACAACGACTACGGCAAGGAAGTGCTGGCCGACGTCAATCGCGCACTCCAGGCGCAGGGCGCCAAGGCCGGCGTGCAGGCAGCGCTGGCCGTCGACGGCAAGAACCTCAATGATGTGGTGAACCAGGTCGTCGCGGGCAAACCCGGCGCCGTGGTGTTGGGCACCGCCGGCTCGGCGTCGGTCGGCCTGATCGCGGGGCTGAAGAAAGTTTCTCCCCTGCTTCCCATCGCAGGCCTGAGCGTCACGCTCTCAGGCGAAGGCATCAAGGCGCTGGGCGCCGCCGGCAATGGCCTGGCGCTGACCATGGTGTTTCCGGACCCGTACCGCGCGAAGATCGAAGTGGTGCGCGAGTACCAGGCCGCCATGCGCGCCATCGGCCAGCAGGAGTTTTCGCTCGGCAGCCTGGAGAGCTACATCAACACCCATGTGATGGCCGGGGGCCTGGAGCGCGCCGGCCGCGACTTGACGCGCGCCAAGCTGCGCACCGCGCTGGCCGGCTTGCAGAAGTACGACCTCGGCGGTTTCAGCGTCGACTACGCCGCGCCGCCGTTCGCCGGTTCGAAGTTTGTGGAGCTCGGCGTGCTGGGCTCTGGCGGCCGCTTCGTCGGTTAAATCGCCCAGTTGAAGTAAAAAAAGCCCCGGCCAGTTTTGCACTGGCCGGGGCTTTGTCGTTTCCGCTGCTCACGTGCCTGTGCCTGCCGCCTTTCAACCCGCAACGTCCGGCCGGAGACTATCGGCGCGGGGCCTGCGCCAGGCAAACCGCCCTGCGTGGCGGACCAAAGGCGCCGCGGCGTCGCCAAACGGACAGGTTCGCCCCAGGTAATAGTTTAGACTTAAAGTATTCAGCCGCTACGCGGCCGTTACCTGGCACCGGGTCCGCGCGACCCGGTCTTTTCTTTGGCCTCCCGGCCACCCCACTCCGGAGACTTCGCGATGTTTCGCCGCCGCTTTCTTTCGCTCGCCCCCCAATTGGCCGCCCTTGCCGCCGCTCCCGCTTTCATCCGCAATGCCTACGCCCAGGAGGGCCTGAGCGCCAAGGCCGTGACCATCGGTTCTTCGGGCGCGCTCAGCGGCCCGCTGGCCGGCTTCGGCGCCGATCTCAAGCTGGGCGTGGAAGCGGCCATGGCCCAGATCAACGCCAAGGGCGGTGTCAATGGCCGCGTACTGCAGTTCCAGATGATGGACGACGCGTACGTGGCGCAGCGCACCACGGAAAACGTCAAGAAGATGATCGGCGACGGCAGCATTTTTGCGCTGATGTCCTGCATCGGCACGCCCAACAATGCGGCCATCGTGCCCTTGATCGAAGAGTCCAGCCTGCCCTACGTCGCGCCGCTGACCGGCGCTTCGTCGCTGCGCAAGCCCGGCATGCGCAACGTGTTCCATGTGCGCGCCAGCTACACCGACGAAACCCAGCGACTCGTGCAAAAACTGGTGGGCATGGGCATCAAGGACCTGGCGATCGTCTACCTGGACAACGGCTTCGGCAAGGAAGTGCTGGCCGATGCCGTACAGGCGCTGCAGGCTCAGGGCGCCAAGGCGGCGGCACAGGTCGCGCTGGCCACCGACGGCAAGAACCTCAATGAGGTCGTGAGCCAGGTCAGCGCCGCCAGACCCGGCGCCGTGCTGCTGGGCACGGCGGGCGCCGCCTCGGTGGGCCTGATCGCCGCGCTGAAGAAGTCCTCGCCCATGCTGCCGGTCGCGGGCCTGAGCGTCACGCTGACGGCCGACGGCCTCAAGAGCCTGGGCGCCGCCGGCTCGGGCCTGGCGCTGACCATGGTGTTCCCCGACCCCTACCGCGCCAAGACCCAGTTGGTGCGCGACTACCAGGCCGCCATGCGCGCCATCGGCCAGCAGGAGTTTTCGCTGGGCAGCCTGGAGAGCTACGTCAACACCCGTGTTCTGGCCGAAGGTCTGGAGCGCGCCGGCCGCGACGTGACGCGCGCCAAGCTGCGCACCGCGCTGGGCAGCGTGCAGAAGTTCGACCTCGGCGGTTTCAGCGTGGACTATGCCGCCGCCTCGCCGTTTGTCGGCTCCAAATTCGTGGATCTGGGCGTGCTGGGCGCCGGCGGGCGTTTCCTGGGCTGATCACCGCCGCAGCGCCTCTATAAAAAAAGCCCCGGCAGGTCGTGGACCTGCCGGGGCTTTTTGTTGGGGCCGTGAACAGGGTCTCAGGGCTTGCGGTTGAGCAGTGCGTACAGCAGGATGGCGCCGAAGGTGGCCGTGCCGATACCGCCCAGCGCGAACTGACCGAAGCGCAGCGTGAAGTCGCCCGTGCCCAGCACCAGCGTGATGGCCGCGACGATGAGGTTTTTGTTGTCCGAGAAATCAACCTTGTTGTCGACCCAGATCTTGGCGCCGGCCACGGCGATGAGGCCGAACACCACGATGCTCACGCCGCCCATCACCGGCAGCGGGATGGCCTGGATCAGCGCGCCGAACTTGGGGCTGAAGCCCAGCAGCACGGCGATCAGCGCCGCCACCACGAAGACGGCGGTGGAGTAAATCTTGGTCGCCGCCATCACGCCGATGTTTTCCGCGTAGGTCGTCACGCCGGTGCCGCCCGCGCCGCCCGACACCATGGTGGCCACGCCGTCGCCGATAAAGGCCCGGCCCATGTAGACGTCCAGGTTCTTGCCGGTCATGGCTGTCACAGCCTTGATGTGGCCCAGGTTTTCCGCCACCAGGATGATGGCCACCGGTGCGATCAGCAGCATGGCGTTGGCGTCGAACACCGGCGTCGTGAAGCCCGGCAGGCCTATCCAGGCCGCGTTGACGATGCCCGACAGATCAATCGGCTTGCCCAGGCCCAGGCCGTTGGTAAGTACCGCGTAAATCACACTGGCCAGGATCAGGCCGACCAGGATCAGGAGGCGCTGCACCATTCCGCGCGTCATCACGGCCACCAGCGCCACGCTGACGAAGGTCACCAGCTGCATCCACGAATCAAAATTGCCGGCCGCCATGTTCTTGACGGGAATGCCCGCCAGGTTCAGGCCGATGACTGCCACTACCGCGCCTGTGACCACCGGCGGCATGAAGCGTTCTATCCAGCCCGTGCCTATGGACTGCACGACGACGCCGATCAGCGTGTAGAGCGCACCGCAGGCAATGATGCCGCCCAGCGCCACGCCCAGATTGGTGTTGGGGCCCTTGCCGGCGTAGGCCGTGGCGGCGATCACCACGCCGATGAAGGCAAAGCTGGAGCCCAGGTAACTTGGCACCTTGCCGCCGGTGATAAGAAAGAAGATCAGCGTGCCTACACCGCTCATCAGGATCGCGATGTTGGGATCGAAACCCATCAGGATGGGCGCCAGCACCGTGGCGCCGAACATCGCGATCACGTGCTGCACGCCCATGACGGCGGTCTGCGGCCAGGGCAGGCGTTCATCGGGGCTGATGACCCCGCCTTGCTGCAGCACCGCGCTGCTCTTTTCCGTCCAGTCCAGCATTCCCATGGCATTCCCTCGGTTGTTAAGTGAGGCAATGCTAGGGGCAATGGCGGCGGCGCACAAGGCCGCGCTCAAACCGTGTCGCGTCTCAGGCGAAGGTCTGCTCGAATAGCCGGGTTGCGTACAGGCCTGCGGGCGTCCAGTGCGTGCTGGGTGACATGGCTTTCACCAGCAGCAGTGCGGCGGCTTGCGGGTCCGGCGTCGCGGCCAGTTGCCGCTTCAATGGCTGCAGGTCGCTGTCGAGCAGGTCTTCGTTGGGCTCATGGGGCGCAGAGGCTTCGGGGCCTTGCCGCTGCGCCGCCAGGCGCGCCGCTGCACGAAAGCTCGGATGACGTCCCACTGGCGCTTGTTCTGTGTAAGCCTGCCCGTCGGCGCTGGCTTCGCCGCGCAGCCAGTCATGCAGCACCTGCAGTTCATAGGGATTGAACACGCCGAACATGCCTGCGCGCTCTCCCTGCAGCAAGCCCCAGAAGCGGCTCTCGCTGGCCGGCGCGCCGCGCTTGATCCAGCCCGTCTGCTCAAGCGCGGCCAGGAACCCGGGAATGTGGGCCGGCTGCGACAGCCAGTCGTTCACGCTGCGGCCAGCAACGCGGCAATAGTCCGCATGCGCACCGTGGCCGGCCTGGCTTTTGCGCGACAGGATGGCCAGCACCTCGGCGTCGATATCGAAACTCGCGATGACTTCGGTGGTGCCGATGCCGGCGCCGCTGAGTTTGCTGCCGTTGCGCACACGGCGCCAGAACTCGTCGGCGCCGCCCAACTGGGGCAGGGCCTCGTGCACCGCCTGTACCGCCCTCCGGGCGTGTCCGCTGTCGTCGTTGTCGACCGTGACGTGCAGGGTGAAGTAATACGGGTCGATGCCCAGTTCGTTGAGCTCATGCGAGGTGATCAAGAGGTGCAGCGGCAACTGCTCGTAGCCGAGGTTGAAGCCGATCACTTCGGGCAGGAATTCTTCCGCACTCCAGCCCAGCGCGAGTTGCAGCGCGCCTTGCTGGTAGGCGGCATCGTCCAGCCCGTCGATGGGTTCAAGCCCGTGCTGCGCCAGCAGCTTGCGGTACAGCAGCACGTGGTTTTTGCCGGCAAGGCCGTCGCCCAGTTCTTCGAGGTAGGTGCGTATCAGGTTGGTAAAGCGCGGGTTGCGCCAGTGGCGCAGCAAGCCGTAAAGCCAAGCGCCGTCCACCAGTTTGGTAGGCGCCACTCCCCTCAGAAAATAGAGCGCATGCGCGCGATTGCTGAAGTAGCGGCGCGCCGCGCCGGCTCTTCGTTCCTCAAGGTAGGCCAGGTATTGCGCATTGGCCAGTTGCGCTGAATTGCGCATCCAGGCCAGCAAGTCTTGCGGCGATACCGGCAATTCGCAGGGCTGGTTCTGCACGGCCTCGAGTTCGCTCTTCAGGAAAGTGTGGGTTGCCTCTTGCAAGGCATCGCCGGGATTGCCTTGGAGCAGGCTTTCGTACAGAAACCGCAATCGCCCTTCGCCGGAAGCCGGGGAAAGCTCGCCGGGGGTGCTGCCTGAGCCCGGTGCAGGGGTTTTCCCGTTTTGTGGAAGAGACCATTCGTGGGCGGCAACAAACATGAATAAAGCGGCGGAAATAGTGAGGGGAGATTCAGTATGGGCAGGGCATTTGTACAGCCGTATAGGTTGTTCGCGTCGGGGCCCGTGGGCGCTTTCCTACGGCTCGCGCGCCGGGGCGGTTTTCGGTTTTCAGAGCCAGCCCCAATCGGCGAGCCGGCGCAGGTCGCTGCGCTCCACACGGTCGCCGATGTCGCCGCGATAGCGCAGGTTGGGCAGCACCACCTGCCGAGCCAACGCGTAAGCCGCATCACGCGCCGCGGCCACCGTGGCGCCCGTGCCGGTGGCCACGCCGACATAGCCGGTATTGCCGCTGGTCACCAGGTGCTCGCCACGGCGTTCAACCTCCGCGTAATACAGGGCCGCGTGGTCCTCGGCCGTCATGCCAGGACGAAAACTCAGGGGCGCGCCCTTGGACAGTTCCGCATAACCGTGGCTGTAGGGGAAGGGCGGCACCGTCAGCACCACGCCGGCTGCGTAACCCGGTCGCGTGGCGATCTGCAGGCCATCCTGCCTGAGCATGCGCTGGAAGATGTGCTCCCAGCCTTCCTCATGCAGCGCCTCGCAGATCGCAAAACCCGGGTAGCCGAAACGGCTGGTGAACTCCAGCGGCCACAGGCCTTCCTCATTGACGATCATGTTGAGGTTGATATAGCCGCAATAGCCGCCTTCGCGCAGCAGCGGGGCCATCTTCGCGAGCGAGGCGGCGAACAATTTCTCCGAACCGCGGTAGCTCACGATGGTGCCCATCTCGCCCGTCAACTCACCGAGCTCTCCTGTGAAAAAGCGCTTGTGCTCAAAGTCGAGGCAGGCCGTCGACAGAAATTCCCGGCCGTTGAAATAGCCGCCCACACCGGCCTCCACGCCTTGCACAAACTCCATGAGCACGAAGTCGGGTTGTTCGCGCGTGCCCGGGTGCGCCGCATAGGTGGCCAGCAGCGCGAGCATGTCCGAAGCGTCATCGAGTTCGCCGATGTAATTGCGCGTGCGCGGGTTGTCTGCGCCGTTGAACTTGAGCACATAGCGGCCGCCTTTGCGGCGCAAAAAATCCAGCGCCGGCGCGTAGGCCGTGAAACCGTGCGTGGCCGCCAGGCGCAGGCCGAAGCCCTGCAGCACCTGCTGGCCGAAAGCGCGGTCGGCTTCCAGCCGGTCGCCAAAGGCGCTGCCGCCTATCACCTGGAAGCCCTCGCGCCGCAACGCATCCTGCGTCACGCCTTGCGTGGCTGATTCAAACAGCGCGATGCCGTCTTCGCCGGCCTCGCGCAACCAGCCCAGTTCCGCCTGCCAGTCATCGGTGAAGTCCAGCATGCCGCCATAGACGTCGCGGTACGTCGGGTTCGCGACGTGCACCCGCACCTCGTGGCCGCGCCGCGCGAGCCCGTGGTACATCGCGCCCAGGTCGTTGTAGTCGCCTATGCCCAGAAACCTCATGGCCGCGCCTTTCCGTGTTGCGCCGTCAGCGCGACCGCGGCGATGCGGTCGGCGGCGGCATAGGCCGGCAGGTCGAGTTCCTCGCCGAAGACGTCGGGATCGAGTTCGCGGTACCTGAAGTGGCAGCCCGCGCGCTGCAGCACCGGCTCCACGGCCGCCAGGAAAGGGTCGCGGCCGTCAAGAATGGGCACGCCCGTGTACAGCAGCAACTGCCCGCCTGGGCGCAGCCGTGCGATGCCTTCGGCCACGATGCGCTCGCCCAGCCCGGTGCCCAGGCTGCCGCCGCCGTTGCGGTAAACGCGCCCAGCCGGGTCCACCAGGTAGGGTGGGTTGGCGACGATGAAATCGAACAGGCCCTCGGTCGCGCCGTACAGATCGCCTTGCCGGCACTCGGCGCCGGCCATGGCGTTGAGCTCAGCGTTTGCGCGCGCATAGGCCAGCGCCTGCGGGTTGATGTCGGCCAACACGAGCTCGGCCGCCGCCGCGGCTTGCCCGGCGGCCACCAGTCCGCCGGGCCCCGCCCCGCAGCCTACGTCAAGAATGCGCGCCCCTTCCGGTAGCGGCTGCTGGCGCAGTGTGCTTTCGATCAACGCGGCAAAGCGGTAGGTGTCCGGCCCGAAGAACACCGCGTCGGCGCCCTGGGTGGGGTAGGCGCTGTGCGCGAACAGCATGCGGCCCAGGTTTGAGAAGCGCACCTTGCTGAGGAACAGCCCGTCCCTGGGCTCCAGCAGGTTGCCCGCCTGCATTGCCTCAAAGGCGTCGGTGGGCAGCAGCGTTGAATCAAAGGGGCGGCTCCAGCCGAACACGTCACGCAGCGTGCGTGCCTTGCCGGCGCCGGGACGGGCGTTGACGCGCGCATGCGTGGCGGGCGTCACGGTGATGAATTCGTAGTGGGCGTAGCGCAGCCAGGCGCCGAGGTGAACAAGTGCGGTGTGCAGGGCGGAGGTCGAGGGCATGCGGTGGCGAAGAACAGGATAGGGAAAGGCGGCAGGCCGCCGGGCTGTTCCGTTACTGTGTTTTCCTTCGCGTCCCGCCGCTGTGGGACGCCGCTGCCGGCCGCCGTAGGACGTTACATGGGTTCCCCTCTGGGTGAGAGTAAGAGTGAGGGCGACGGCCCATGTGGAGCGGGCAGATCTCGGCGCCGGGCCTCAGGCCAGGAAGGCCGCCACCTCGCGCAGCACCTGCTCGTCCTTGAGGATCTTGCGGTGGCCCAGGCCTTCGGTTGCGACCAAGCGCGCGCCGGCGATCGCCTCGCTGTAGGCCACGCCGTCGGCAAAACGGTTGATGCTGTCGTGGCGGTCATGCACTATCAGCGTGGGCAGCTTGATGCGCGGGCCCACTGCGGCGGGCTCGAACTGCGGCATCAAAATGCCTTCGCGCGCCTCGATGCGTCGCTGCATGGCCGCGCGCGTGGCTTCGCGCAGGCCGAACACATGGGCGAACAGCCGTGTGTATTCCAGCGGCGAGGCCGGCGGCGCCAGCAGCACCAGGCGGCCGGCCGCCAGCCCGCGGCTGGCCGCGTAGGCTGCGGCATTGGCAGCCAGGGAATGCGCGACCATCGCGTGCAGTGGGTGGCCTTGCTGCTGCAGCCGCGCCGTTACGTATTCCAGCACGCGAGCGAACTGCGGCAGGTTGCTGACCGAACCGCCGCTGCGGCCGTGCGCTGGCATCTCGACCATCACCGGGCGCAGGCCCTGCGCGGCGAGCTGCTGGGCCAACGCCAGCATCTGGCCCGCATGGCCGCCCCAGCCGTGCGCCAGCAGCACCACGGGGCCGTCCGCCGCGGCGGGTTGTGAATACAGCGTGAGGCTGGCGTCCTCGAACGGCCATTGCTCGATGTGCCAGTCAGGGCTCCAGCCGCGGCGGCGGCTGATCCATTTGGGCGGCAGCGGTGTGCCGAACAACCGGTAGGCCGCGAGCACGGCCAGCGCCGGCCACAGCTGCTGCGAAGCGCCCAGGCCCCAGCGGAAGATGCGCGTGAGCGGGATAGCGTTGTAAAAAGCCGTGGTGGCCTGCAGGGAAGTGCGTGTCATGGCGTGGGCTCTCCGGGCTTTCAGTACCAGACCCAGTCTTCGTTGCTGCGCGGCAGTCCGCGCAACGAGGCCAGGGCCGCCTTCACGGCGCGGGCGCCAAAAAATACGCCCACGGCAATGATCAGGATCAACATGATTTCCTCATTTCTTCGCACAATCGTGCGAAATTAAAAGTTACTGACACACCGGAAATGGCATGGCTGCCTCTCTCCGCGCTTTTCTAGTCGTCTCTTATTGTGGGTTGCTCGCTTCTGTCTGGTAGCTTCGCAGCAGGCGCTTCCAGGATGCCTGGGCCCGTTCCGCCGCGCGGTTGTCGCGCAGGAAACGGGCATCGTGCAACAAGCCCATGGACAGGGCGTAAATCTCGGCCACCAGCTGCTCGGCGTCGGTGTCGGCGCTCAGGTGGCCGGCCTCCACCGCCTGCAGCACGGTGCGCCGCAAGGCGGCACGCCAGCGCGTGATCTCGCCCAGCAAGGTGTCGCGCAGCTCGCCTTCGCGGTCGTCCAGCTCAAAGGCGCCCGCGGTGTAAATACAACCCGACTGGATCTCCACGTCGCGCATGCGCACAATCCAGCGCTGCACGATGGCGTCCAGCCGCGGCAAGCCCTTGGGCTGCTGCATGGCGGGCACAAACACGTCGGCGATAAAGCGCCGGCCGAACTCTTCGATCACCGCTTTCTGCAAAGCCTCGCGCGAACCGATGCGCGAGAACACGCCGCTCTTGGAAATCCCGATGCGGTCCGCCACCGCCTGCAGCGTGATGGCCTCAAGGCCTTCCGCGGCAGCCAGGTCTATGCCCGCGCCAATGATGGCGGCGCGGGTCATTTCGCTTTTCTGGGTTTTGGCGTCCATGGCGCAGATATTAGCACGATTGTGCGAAAGTGCAATCCCTGGTCAGAGACTGGTTTTTTGCTCAAGCGCGGCGCTTGCCGGCCTGGGCGGGCGCTTTGGGCATCAGTCCCACGGCCGCCCTGGCCAGGGCATCGGCTTCGCGGTTGCGGTGGCGCGGTATCCACACCAACCGCGCTTCGGGGAAAGACCGCAGCATACCGCGTACCTCGTCAAACAGCGGGGCCAGGCGCAAAAAGGGCTCGGTGGCGGTCCCCGCCAGTTGCTGCACCACCACGCTGTTGTCGCAGTGAACCACCAGCGTGGCCGCGCCATGCCGCCTGGCTTCCTGCAGCGCCGCCATCAGCGCGAGCAATTCCGCTTCGTTGTTGCAACCTCTGTGGTCGGCCGTGATGGAGAGCGGATACCGCGTGCCGTCAGGCGCGGTCAGCACCGCGCCTAGGCCCATCCGGCCGGGATTCGGTACGGCGCTGCCGTCGCAGTGGATCGTCCAGGCTTCGTCGGTCAATCGGTACTTTCAGGCGGTTGTGCGGCGCTGTAGCGGGCCAGCCAATATACGCCACGGCAGGTATGCCTTCCGGCCACTTCGCCCGACTTCGTTTATGGTTGCACCCATGCTCCAGATTCGCCATTACCAAAATTGGCTGCAGGCCACACGCGGCCTGTCTTTCGACAACTACGAGGCGCTGTGGCGCTGGTCGGTCAGCGATCTTGACGCCTTCTGGCAAAGCATCTGGGATTACTTCGAAGTCCAGTCGCCCACGCCGCATACCGCCGTGCTGGGCCGGCGCAGCATGCCGGGCGCTGAATGGTTTCCCGGCGCGCAGGGCAATTACGCGCAGCAGGTGTTTCGCCATGTAGCCGCGGCCGAAGCGGCCGGTGTACCCGCCATCGTGAGCCACGGCGAAGCCAGCCTCGCGAAAGGCGAAGCGGCGCGCGAACTGGGCTGGGCCGAGCTGCGCCGCCAGTCAGCCTCGCTGGCCCTGCACCTGAAGGCGCAGGGCGTGCAGCCCGGCGACCGCGTCGCCGCCTATCTGTCCAATACGCCTGAGACCATGGTCGCCTTTCTCGCGGTGGCCAGCATTGGCGCCGTGTGGAGTGTCTGCGCGCCCGACATGGGCACGCCCGCCGTGCTGGATCGTTTTCGCCAGATTGAACCCAAGGTGCTGATCGCCTGCAACGGCGTGCACTACGGCGGGCGCGACATGGCGCGCGATGAAGCGGTGGCCGAGCTGGCCGCGGCCCTGTCCAGTGTTTCGCATGTGTTGATCCACGAGATTCTTCCGGACTCGGGCTTGCCGGCCGGCCATGCGCGTTTCTCCGAGGCCATCGCGCGTGACGATGCGCAAACCGCAGCCTTTGAGCCGCTCTGGCTGCCCTTCGACCACCCGCTGTGGATCGTCTACTCCAGCGGCACCACCGGCCTGCCTAAGCCCATCGTCCATGGCCACGGCGGTGTCGCGCTGGTGGGGCTGGCGCTGCAGCGCCTGCACAACGACCTGGCGCCCAGCCATGCGGACACCGCGAATCCCGAACGTTTTCACTGGTACAGCTCAACGGGATGGATCATGTGGAACGTGCAGGCCGCCAGCCTGCTCAACGGCACGACCTGCTGCATCTACGACGGCAACCCGGCCGGCACCAACAAGGAGAAGCCCGACTGGACCACGCTGTGGCGTTTTGTGGCGAACACGCGCGCGACCTTTTTTGGCGCTGGTGCGGCCTTCTTTGCCAACTGCATGAAGGCCGGTGTTGACATTGCGCAGTGCGGCGACTTGAGCCGCTTGCGCACGCTGGGCACCACAGGTTCACCGCTGAGCGAGGACACACAGCGCTGGGGCACGGCGCAGTTTGCGAAGATTGGAAACCCTGACATCTGGTGGTGCAACATCTCGGGCGGCACAGACTTTGCAGGGGCTTTTATAGGCGGCAACCGTGAGCTGCCCGTCATCCCGGGCGAAATGCAATGCCGCATCCTCGGCTGCGCCGTCGAGGCCTGGAATGACAAAGGCGAGCCCGTGGTCGATGAAGTCGGCGAACTGGTCTGCACGCAGCCGCTGCCCTCCATGCCGCTTTACTTCGTGGGCGACAAGGACAAGCAGCGTTACCTCGCAAGTTACTTCGACACCTACCCCGGCGTCTGGCGGCACGGCGACTGGCTCAAGATCACGCCTTCGGGTGGCTGCATCATCTACGGCCGCAGCGACGCCACCATCAACCGCCACGGCCTGCGCATGGGCACCAGCGAGCTCTACAGCGCCATCGAGGCGCTGCCCGAAGTGCTGGACTCCATGGTGGTCGACCTCGAATACCTGGGCCGCGAAAGTTACATGCCGCTCTTCGTCGTGCTGCGCCCAGGCCACGAGCTGGACGAAGCCATGAAGGCCAGGCTCAACCAGGCCGTCAAGACCGCGCTGTCACCGCGCTTTGTGCCCAACGACATCTTCGCCGTGCCCGAGATTCCGCGCACGCTCTCGGGCAAGAAGCAGGAACTGCCGATCAAGAAGCTGCTGCTGGGCCAGCCGATCGAGAAAGTCGTCAACCGCGATGCGATGGCCAACCCGGCTTGCCTGGACTGGTATGTGGCCTTCGCGCAAAAACGTATCGGCACGGCCGGCTTGCGGAACTGAAGCGGCGAGGCCTCACACCCGCGCGCGCAACCAATGCGCCAGCTCGACCATGATTCGCTGGCCGACCGGTGACACCGCCGTGAAATGGATGCAGGCATGAATCGCCTCGGGATAGTGCCGGTGCGTCACCGCCACGCCGGCCGAGGCCATGCGCAGCGCCAGCGCGTGGCCTTCATCGCGCAACGGGTCGTGGCCCATGGTGGCCAGCCAGGTGGCGGGAAGCTTCCCCAGGCCGCCTGAATCGAGCAAGGCGTAGTCGGGGTGTTTGCATGCATTCGCCTGCCCGCCCAGGTAGCTCGCCATAAACCACTGCATCACGCTCATCGTGAGGAACTTACCTTCATTCTCTGCGTAGGAAGCGCTGGGCTGGTCGGGATGCTGTGCCACCGGATAGATCAGCCCCAAAGCGCGCACGGCTTCGGCCTTCACGCGGCGCGATGCCACCAGCGCGAGTTGCGCGCCGGCGCTGTCGCCGGCCACCGCGATGCGCTCGGCATCGCCGCCTAGCGCGGCGGCGTTCGCGAGCACCCAGCGAAGGGCGGCTTCGACATCGTCCGTCGCGGCGGGGAAAGGATTCTCGGGCGCCAGACGGTAATCAACCGCGACGACCAGCATGCCGGCGTGGTAGCACAGCGTGCGGCAGACCTTGTCATGGGTCTCCAGGTCGCCGATCACAAACCCACCGCCGTGCACGTACATCAGCACGGGCCAGGGGCCGGGGGTGTCGGGGCTGTACATGCGCAGTGGCAGCGGGCCGCCGGGTCCGGCGAAACTGGTGTCACTTACCTTGCCGATGGCCGGTGGCGGCAAACCCAGTGTGTCGGCCATCTCGCGGTAAATTTGCCGCGCGATGGCGGGGGGCAGGCTTTCCAGCGGCGGGTTGCCTTGCGCGGCGGCTTGCGCCAGAAAACCGGCCAGGCCGGGGTCCATGGGGGCCGATTTGAGTTCAGTGGTGATAGCGTTTGTGGTCATCACAGTCTTTCAGTGGGTCTCGGTTGCAATGCGGGGGCCACCGCGGAACCGGCTTTGCCGGGACGCTGGTGGCGTCCACTGGAGGGGGAGGCGCCGCCGGCGCTTCGGGGGTGTCATCTGAGTAATTTGCCGTCGCGCGAGCGCATGCCGATCTCGACGTGGTCCGATGCCTGGTGCCGCTCTCGTGCGAACGAGAGCCGGAAGCCGCCCAGGTCCAGCGCACCCAGGCTTTCAATCGCTTCGCCGATGCGCTGGCCGTCGGCGCGCGGGCCGGCGCGGCGCAAGGCCTCCGTGCAGACACGCAGGTTCAGGTAAGACTCCAGGCCCTCGAAGGTCAAGGCCTCGGGGCCGATGAAGGCATCGGCGTCGCGCTCGAGTTCGCGCACGATGGGCAGGCGCGCCACCTCGGGATTCGGCACCACGCTGGTGTAGCCCACCAGGCGGTTGCGAAACAGCCGCGTCAGCTGTGTGAGCCCCGCAGTTGACAAGGTGGCAACGGTGGAGGGCACGCCGTCAAAGGCAGAGGCCGGAAGTCGGCCCAGCGCATCCAGCACCTCGTTGCCCAGGTTCATGACCAGGGCTTGCGGTGCGGCTTTGGCGACGTCCTGAAATGCCCTGTCTATGGTCTCGAGGCGCGCATCGGTTGCGATGCGCGTGACCTGCCGGCCATTGCCTTGCAGTGCCGCCATCAATGCCTCGGTGCGCGCCGGCTCGGAGTCATCGGCCAGCAGTGCGACTTTGGAAACGCCAATCGACGCCAGCTGGCGCGCCAGTGCATCGGCCTCCTTGGCATCGTCCGGCCGCAGGCTGAAAACATGGCGGACGTCGGGAGCGCGAAGCGCCGACGCGCCCGACATCGGGCCCACCAGCGGCACGCGAAGTTCGCGCGTGGCCTGGGCCGCCTCAAGGCAGGCCCGCTCGCCCAGGCAATTGACGATGAGCGCCGCCTTGTGCTGGCGCACCAGCGTGCGCAGGTTGGCGGCCACGCGTTTGGGGTCGCCCGCGTCGTCCAGCGTCATCAGCTCGACGGGGCGCCCGAGAATGCCGCCCGATGCGTTGACGCGCTCCACGTGCGCGCGGGCTCCGGCCAGGACACGATTCGCCACCGGGAAGCCCGCACCCGTGAGCGGCAGCGACTGCCCGATGACGATGGGCTCGGGCGCGGCGTGACTCGCGCCGAAAGCGCACAACAGCATCGCAGCGGCAAGGAGTGCACGCCTTGGGTGGGCCAGCATGTCGATGCGCCCGCTCATACCAGCGCGCTTGCGCCGGCAGGCATGGGCCTGGCAGACGGCATGGCCGGCCGCAACAAGAAATACGCCAGCGCGGGCAGCAGCACCAGCGCGCCCACCATGTTCCATACAAACATGAAGGCCAGCAATAGGCCCATGTCGGCCTGGAACTTGATCGGCGAAAACGCCCAGGTGCCCACGGCCAGGGCCAGCGTGATGCCGGTGAGCAGCACGACGCGGCCGGTGAATTGCAGCGCATGGTGGTAGGCCTCCGACAAGCTGGCGCCTTCGCGCATGCGCGCCAGCGTGATGCTGAGCACATAGAGGGCGTAGTCCACGCCTATGCCCACGCCCAGCGCGATAACCGGCAGCGTCGCGACCTTCACGCCCATGCCCAGGCCCACCATCAACGCCTCGCACAGGATGGAGGTCAATACCAGCGGCAGCACCGCCACCACCACCGCGCGCCAGGAGCGGAAGGTGATCCAGCACAAAACCACCACCGCCGCATACACCCACAGCAGCATCTCGCGCATGGCTTTGCCCACCACGATGTTGGTGGCCGCGGCGATGCCGGCGCTGCCCGCCGCAAGCTTGAAGCTGAGCTCGGGCGTGTTGTTCAGGGCCGCGAAGCGTTCCACGTCGGCCACCACGCCGGCCAGCGTTTCGGCCTTGTGGTCTTTCAGGTAGACATACAGCGCCAGGAAAGAGCAACTCTGGTTGAACAGCTCGCGCGGTGCGCGCGTCTGCACCCCGCCCAAGGCGCCCTCGTTGGGCAGCAGTTCAAACCATTTGAAGTTACCTTCGTTGTAGCCCACCATGGCCAGCTTGGACAGCGCGGCCATGGAGTTGGTGGATTCCACGCCGGGCAATTGCTCCAGCCGCCAGGCCAGGGCGTCCACTTTGGCGAGAGTCTCATACGCCGTGCATTTGTCCGCGGGGGTGGTCACCATCACGGTCAGAATGTCGGCGCTGGCCGCGTAGTGGGCGATCTGGTAGGCGTTGTCCTGGTTGTAGCGCGAGCCGGGCCGCAGCTCGGAAGCGCCCGGGTCCAGGTCACCGATCTTCAAATGCAGGCTCACGGCGTAACCGCCCGCAGCCATCAGGGCCGCGACGGCCACCGCCGCGGTGGCCCAGCGTTTCTGCGTGAAATGGTCGAGCAGTGCCCACAACCATGAGCGCTGTGCACCCTGCGATGTCTCCTGGCGCAGGCTGCGCGCCGCTGCGGCCGGCGCCACGCCAACATAGGACAGCAGCACGGGCAGCAACACCAGGTTGGTGAAGATCAGCACCGCCACGCCAATGCTGGCGATCAGCGCCAGGTCCTGGATGACCTTGATCTGGATGATGACCAGCACGGCGAAGCCTACGGCATCGCAGAGCAGCGCGGTCAGGCCCGCGACGAACAGGCGCCGGAAGGTGTAGCGCGCGGCCACCACCCGGTGCGTGCCGCGGCCTATGTCCTGCATGATGCCGTTCATCTTCTGCGCGCCGTGGCTCATGCCGATGGCAAACACCAGGAAGGGCACCAGCACCGAATAGGGGTCGAGCTCGTAGCCCAGCAGCGCCAGCAGGCCGAACTGCCACACCACCGCCACCAGCGAGCAGGCCACCACCAGCGCCGTGCTGCGCTTGCAGCGGGTGTAGCTGTACAGCACCACCGTGGTGATGGCCAGCGCCAGCAGGAAGAACAGCAGCACTTGGTGCAGGCCTTCGATCAGGTCGCCCACCACCTTGGCAAAACCGGTCACGCGAATCTGCAATGCATCGTTGCCGTATTTGGTGCGCAAGGCCTCGATCTGGCGCGACAGCTCACCGTAGTCCAGCGCCTGGCCGGTCTCGGGGTTGCGGTCCAGCAGCGGGACAAACACGATGCTGGACTTGAAGTCGCCCGCCACCAGCTGGCCGATCTCGCCCGAGCGCTCGACGTTGGCGCGCAGCCCGGCGAGGCTCGCGGGCGAGCCGTCGTAGGCGTCGGGAATTACCGGCCCGCCGTCCAGGCCTTCCTCGGTCACCGCCACCCAGCGCGTGTTGGAGGTCCACAGCGACTTCATGAAAGGCCGGTCCACGCCGGGCAACAAAAAGATCTCGTCATTGATCTTCTGCAGCGCGTCGAGATAGGCCTTGTCGAAGATGGTGCCCTGGCGTGCCTCCACCACCAGCCGCAGCGCATTGGCCTGGCCGCCCAGGTCGGCCTTGTGGGCCAGGTAGTTGACGATGTAGGGGTGGCCTGTGGGAATGGTTTTTTCAAAGCTGGCGTTCAAGCGCAGCTTCGTGGCCTGCCAGCCCAGCAGCAGGGTCAGCAGCACGCAGACGGCCATCACCCAGGGCCGGTGATTAAAAAAAACGCGCTCGAGCAGCGAGCCCGAGCGCGTGTCGAAATCCTCCAGCCGCGCGACAACGGGCTGGAGATCAGGAGAGGAAGAGGAATCGGCGTGCATAAATGGGTCGCGGTGGTCCTGGGTGGTTCTCTTTGTCAGTGGGCCGGCAGTTCCAGCCGCCGCATGCCGCGCAGGCTCGCCAGCACCAGGTGGCCGTCGGCAGCCAGTACAGCGCCGGACACCGGAACCGGTTCGCGCGCCGCGATGCGCTTCAGCGCGGGCCCGTCCGCAGCTCCTACCAGCGCGTCGCCGGCCTGGCTCAGCAGCACAAAGCCGCCGTTTGGCAAGGCCATGCCGGCCCCGATGGCCATGGGCAGGCCGGTGTCCAGCTTGTCCCAGTGCTGCCCTTCGTCGGTGGAGCGATAGGCCGTGCCGCGCAGGCCATAGGCCACCAGCGCGCCACCGCGCGTCTGCAGCAGGCCGAAGAAACTGCCCTTGTAGGGCGAGGCCAATGCGCTGAAAGTGGCGCCGCCATCGGTGGAGCGCAGCAGCAGGCCTTGCTCACCCGCGACGACCAGCGTGCGGCCGCGTGCGCGCACGCCGTAGAGGTGCAGGCTCTTGGTGTTCGGCAACCGCGGCCCCAGGGCTTCCCAGGTTTTGCCGCCGTCGCTGGTGGCGAACATCAGGTTGTAGGCGCCGACGGCGAAGCCGCGTTGCGCATCAATGAATTCAAGGTCAAAAAACGGTTTGTCCGCGCCTTCCTCGACCAGGCGCTGAGCCTGCGCCACGGCGTCGGCATTGCCGGTGCGCTGCGCGGCCTGCTTCACCAGCTCCGCCGCCTGCACACCGTCGAGTTGCTTTTGCCAGGTTGCGCCCCCATCCACGCTGTGCAGGATGACGCCCAGGTGCCCGGCAGCCCAGCCCGTGTGCGCATCGGCAAAACACACGGCTGTCAGGCTGGCCTGCACCGGCACTTGCGCTTGCCGCCAGCTCGCGCCGTGGTCGTCCGACAGCAGCACCGTGCCGCGCTCGCCGACGGCGACCAACCGGTCGCCGGCCCGCGCCACGGCCAGCGTGGCCGCGCCCAGTGCCTTGGGGGTGAGCAGCGCGGGTTGCGACAGCACGGCCGGCAGATTGGCCGCCCACGCGGGGAGCGTGGCGCTCCAGCCCAGCAGCCCCGCCAGGGCCGCCTGCCGCCGCGTGAGTCCGGCCGTGAATCGACCAGTGGCTTCAGCCATCAGCGCGCGCCTTCGCTGGCGAGGGACTCGGCGCTGAAGAAAGAGCGCGGAATCGGCGGCTGCACCTCGTACTGCTTGGGCAGTTCGTTGGAGGCCATGTTCAGGTAGTAGGCGCCGGTCTGCATGTCATAGCCGCCCCACAGCACGATGTTGGTCACGGCCGGCACGTCAGGCGCGGTCAGCATCAGCGCGTAGTTGGTGCGCCAGAGCTGGCCCTTGGCATCCCAGCCGTCAAACAGCGCGATCTGCCAGGAGTCCTCGTCGATGTAGTACTTGCGCTTGGGCACCACGTGGCGCTTGCCGGCCGCCAGCGTGGCCTCGACCTCCCACACGCGGTGCAGCTCCCAGCGCACCTGCGCGGGGTTCAGCGTGTTGGGTGTCACCAGGTCTTCGATCTTGGCCGAGGCGGCGCGGTTGTTGTTGTAGGGGATGTAGATCTCCTTCTTGCCGACCAGCTTGAGCTCGTGCTTGTCGATGGGGCCGAACAGCGTGAAGGCCTCGTCGAACAGGCCAATGCCGGAGGTCACCGAGTCGGGCGTGTCGTAGGCCACGGAAGGCGCCTTGCGCACGCGGCGCTGGCCCACCAAGTATTGCCAGAGGCCGCGCGGCGCCGCTTCCGAGACACCGTCCAGCGCCAGGATGGCCTCGCCCGCCTTGGAGCCCGGCGCGTTCACCACCAGCTTGCCGTACTGGTAGTAGCCGTCGAATTTCTCGGCGCTGCCGTCCTTGTCGTAGAAGGCCTGGCGTATGGTCTGCGTGCCGCCCGAGGCCATGGTGCGCTTGCCGTCGGACGTCACCACCCACACGCGCATGGGCATCGCGAAGTTGCCGCCGCGCCAGGCCGTGCGCTGGTTCCACATGGCTTCATAGCCGTCCTTGGGGATGGGGAAGGGCGTGCCGCCGAAAGCGCCTTCCATGCCGTAGCCGCCTTCAATGGTCTTGGCGCGGGTGGCGTTCTTGAAGGTGTTGTCGTACACCGACTGCGGCGCCGCCGCGGTGCGGTGCGTGGGGTAGACGTCGATGCGGAAGTCGGGGTACTTCTTCATCAGTGCCTGCACGCCGTCGGTCAGCTTGTCGGCGTGCTGCGCCATGTTTTTGGCGTTGATCGTCAGGATGGGTTTTTCATTGGGATAGAGGTCGGGCCGTGCGTCGCCGTTCTTGTAGCCCGGTGTGGCCTTGGTGAGGCCGCCTTCCCACGGCGGAATCGTGCCTTCCTTGTTGCCGGCTTTTTCGGCGCCCATGGGCGTGAGCGAGGACTTGAGTTTGGCGGCCTCTTCGGCGGTGACGGCGGCCTGGGCGGACATGGCGCCGGCCAGCAGGGCGGCCATGAGCAAGGAGTGTTTTGCGGTCTGCATCATGATGGTTGTCTCGGTGGTGTTTTTAGAAAGTGCGGGAAGCGGTGAAGGAAACGTAGTTGCGGTCCTTCAGGGTCTGGCCGAAAGACAGCATGCGGGTGGGGGTGCTCGGGTCCGTCACGGTCAAGGTGTTTTCCTTGCCGAAGAAGGCCGTGTAGTTCAGCGCGAAATTCCAGACGTTCTGGTACTTGCCCTTGATGCCTATGCTCACGTCGCCCGCCTTGCTGGCGCCGCCGGCAAAGTTGATGACGGCTGCGGAACGGCCGCCGAAGTTGTAGCCCAGGCCCAGCGGAATCGACAGGTCCAGGCCGGGCAACACCTGGAAGTACTGCGGTTCAAAAATCATGCGGAAGGCCGCCGCGTCGCGCGTGGTGTTCGGGTCCAGCCCGCCGAAGCCGACGGCGCTCGGGTTTTTCGTCACGCTCAGCAGCCGGTTCCAGGCGAGTTCCGCCACCAGCGCGCCGCCGTCCCACAGGCTGGACTTGTTGAGCACATAAATGCCCGAGAGGTTGATGTGTGCCGTCCTGCCGGTGGCATAGCAGGGGTTGGCGGGGGAGCCGTCGCAGTTGGCCGGCGGCATGAAGGGCGCGCCGCCCAGCACGGCCGGGTCGCTGGCCAGCGGCGCATTGCTGCGCACCGAGCCTTCGAGCGCCCAGTTGAGCTGCCCGATGGACGAGGTGACGCTGGCGCCCACGGTCTTGATGCCCTTGGCATAGACGTTGTGCACATTGCCGTTGATCAAATCGAACACCGGCACGGCCGGGGTCTTGTCGTTGTAGCGCGCGGCGTAGAGCCCGAACTCGTAGTTGCTGCCGGCCGGCGCCCAGCGCAGCTGCGCGCCGAACTGGCCGCTGTCGCCCGGCTTCTGGTCGCGGCTGGTGTCGGTGGGCAGCACCGGCCCGCCCAGGTAGACGCGGCCGCCGCCGATGTAGTCCTGGTTCGAGAAATAGCTGCCGACGCCCGGGATCTTGCTGGGCCGCCACTTGAGCTGGTAGTAGCCGCCCAGCGTCACGCCTTCAGCCACTTGCAGCGTGCCTGAGATCTGCTCCACCGGCAGCAGCACTTCCTTGAACTGCCAGTTCGGCACCGAGACGATTTTGGCGATGTCCACCGGGCCCTGCGCGTTGGCAATGCCGTTCTGGCCGAAGAACACGCTTTCGCCGTACTGCAGCGCGTGTTTGCCGACGCGTATCGAGGCCGGCATGCTGCCGATAGAGCCCTTGCCCCAGACGAAGGCATCGAGGAACTCATCGCCGCGGCCGTGCTGGTCGCGCGTGGCGGGCACGAACTGGTTGGCGGGCTGGCCCGCGAAGTTGCTGACGCCGGCCGTGCCGTCGTTGGCATTGGCACGCAGATACTCTGAGTCGTACCAGGCCGAGTGGCTGATGCGCAAGCCCCAGTTGCTGCGGCTGTAGTCGAACTCTGTCAACAGGTCGGCGCGGTTGGAGACCAGGCCCTTCTTGAAGTTGAGGTCGCCGTCGTTCTCGTTGGTCACGCCGCCGTCGCCGCGGGCGGCCGGCGAGGTCAGGAGCGGCGACGGGTCTTTCAGCCGCCAGGCCAGGCTGTACTTGGGCGTGAAGTCCAGGCGGATTTTGGTGTCCGGGTCGCCTGAATCCAGCTCGAAGGCATGGGCCGGCAGTGCGCAGGCCAGGCCGCAGCTCAGGGCCAGCATGCTGAGCCTGAAGGGGTTGAATCTCTTGGTCATGATTTTGTCTCCTCGTTGTGTGTCTTGGTTGTCGTGCTTGTCGTGGGGTGGTGATGGATGGCCGAGCGCTAGACGTAGGTCGAGGCCAGGCCGCCATCGACGGGAATGTTGGCGCCGCTGATCCAGCGCGGCGCATCGCTGCACAGCCAGGCCACCACCGGCGCGATCTCGTCGGCAAAGCCGGGGCGCAGCATGCGGTGGGCATCGGCCTGCACGCGCTCCTGGCCCAGCATGGCCACGAAGTCGCCCAGGATGGGCGTGAACACCGGGCCGGGCGCCACGCAGTTCATGCGCACGCCTTTGCCCAGGAACCACTCCTGCGACTGCACGGCGTTCCAGACGATCAGCGCTTCCTTGAAGTACTGGTAGCAGGTCGCTTGCGGCACCGGGTGGGCACGCAGCCATGCCGCGCCGGCTTCAAAGCCTTTCGCTGTCGCGAGTTCCTTGTGCAGCGCCAGGCGCTGCGGCCACTCGGCGCCCAGGATGGAGGCCACGTTGACGATGCTGCCGCCGCGCGGCATGCGCGCCAGCACTTTTTCGGTCAGGTGCCGAAGGCCCAGGTAGTTCACACGCGCCACCAGCTCGCCGTCGGCCGTGCCCGGCACCCCGGCGATGTTGCACAGTGCATCGACCTGGGCCGGCAGCTGGGCCACGGCGGCATCGATGGCCTCCGCCGTGCCGAGGTCGGCCTTGATGAAGCCGTCCAGCGTCAGGCTGGGGTCGTTGCGGTCCATGCCGATGACGCGGGCGCCCTGGAAGCGCGCCAGCCTCGCGGTTTCGGCGCCTATGCCCGACGAGGTGCCGGTGATGACAATGGTTTTGCCTTGCAGGCTCATGAAAGTCTCCTTGGTGTCGTCGGGATTCAGAACGGGAACATGGGCGCGGTGTCCTTGACGGTCATCCACTGCCACTGCGTGTATTCCTCCCAGTCGGCGGGGCCGCCCACGCTGGTGCCGTTGCCCGCGATGCCGGGGCCGCCGAAGGGGTTGACGCAGTCGTCGTTGACGGTCTGGTCGTTGATGTGCACCATGCCGGCCTTGAGTTGCTGCCCCACCGCCACGGCGCGGCCCACCGAGCGCGAAATCACGGCGCAGGCCAGGCTGCCGGTGTTGTTGTTGGCCAGCGCCACCGCTTCCTCGTCGCTGCCGAAGGTGACGATGTTGGCCACCGGGCCGAAGGTCTCTTCGTCGAACACGCGCATGCCGGGCTTCACGCCCGACAGCACCGTCGGCTTGTAGAACAGGCCGTCATGGGTGCCGCCTGCCTCAAGCTTGGCGCCGGCCTTGATGCTGTCCTGCACGATGGCGTGCACGCGGTCACGCTGGCGCGCGTCGATCAGCGGGCCCAGCGCGACCTGGCCGGTGGCGCCGTCGCCGACCGGCAGGTGCGTGGCCTTGGCGACCAGGCGCTGCAGAAAAGGCGCTGCGATGCTTTCGTGCACCAGGATGCGGTTGGCCGCCATGCAGATCTGGCCCTGGTGCAGGTAGGCGGCCCAGGCGGCGTTGCTCGCGGCGATGTCCAGGTCGGCATCGTCCAGGATGATGAGCGAGTTCGCACCGCCCAGTTCCAGCGACACCTTCTTGAGGTGCTTGCCCGCGAGCTCGCCGATGCGCCGGCCCACCGCGGGCGAGCCGGTGAAGGCGATCATGGGCACCAGCGGGTCCGTCACCAGAGCCTCGCCGGCTTCGGCGTCGCCTGGCAGCACCTGCAGCAGGTCTTTCGGCAAGCCCGCTTCCGCGAAGATGCGCGCGATCATCAGGCCGCCGGTCACCGGCGTGCGGGTGTCGGGCTTGATCACCACGGCATTGCCCGCGGCCAGCGCCGGCGCCACGGCGCGCAGCGTGAGGATCAGCGGAAAGTTGAAGGGCGAGATGACACCCACCACGCCGTGTGGCATGCGGCGCGCGATGCTCATGCGCCCCGGCACGCTGGGCAGCACATGGCCTTGCGGCTGCAGCGGCATGGCGGCGGCCAGGTGGCAGATGGTGATGGCCTCGCGGATTTCATGCTGGCCCTTGGGCAGGATGCCGCCGGTCTCGCGTGTGGCGTACATCGCGAGCTCGTCGAAGTGTTGCTGGAACAGCGCGCCTGCTCGGCGAAAGACGTCGGCCTTCTCGCGCGGCGGCAGGGCGGCCCAGGGCTTTTGCGCATTCGCCGCCGCCCGCGTGGCCGCGGCCACGTCCGCCGCGTTGGCGATGCCCACCGTGCACATCACCTTGCCGGTCGCGGGCTCGACCACATCGCGCTTGCCGCCGCCCAGCGGCGCGCGCGCCAGCGCGGAAAGATCCAGAAATGCCATCGCGTCGGATACACCCATTTGCTTTTTGTCCTTACGGTTGTTTGATCAGCTCGCCACATCGGCGCGTTGTGCGGCTGTATCGCAATGCATGTACCAACGCGGCGTGCCAGGGCCTGCCGGGTGCATCGCGCGCGGCGTTTTTCCATTGGGAAAACCGGGACATACCCTAGGGTCGATTGCTGCGGCGCAGCACATGGAAACCACCGAGGGTTTTTTGATCAAATGGTTATAAAGTAAAACTAATTTCTCGCGCTTTTTTATCAATTGATCAATCAAGGACAAACGCCATGCGCGCATCCGACCGCATTTCCCTGGCGGAAGTAGCCCGCGCCACCGGTGTCGCGCTGGGCAGCTTCGACAGCGCGTCGGTCGCCAAGGCCATGGGCGGCTTCGCCAGCACGCACATAGGCGGCGACACGCATCCGACCATCGCCGACATCAGCGAATGCCTGTTTTTTTCGCCCGGCGACGGCCGCATCTGGCTGCAGGACCAGCGCATGGTGTTGCTGCACACCGAGGCGCTGGGTTCCATGCGCCGCGAAATGATCGACAGCCTCGGCGTCGAGAAGGCGCGCGGCCTGTTCACCCGCGCCGGTTATGTCAGCGGCGCGCGCGATGCCCAGCTGGTGCGCAAGCACTGGCCCGACGCCGACCCGCCGGCCGCCGCCATGGCCGGCACGCGCCTGCATGCGCTTGAAGGCGTGGTGAAGGTGGAACTGGTCAGCGTGACCTACGACCCCGACACCAGCGGCTATGAAGGCGAATTCATCTGGCACAACTCCAGCGAGGACGACGAACACATCGCCGCCTACGGCATAGGCGGCTCGCCGGCCTGCTGGATGCAGGTGGGCTACGCCACGGGTTATGTCAGCACGCTGTTCGGCCGCCTCATCGTGTTCCGTGAAACCATGTGCCGCTCCATGGGCCAGGCGCAGTGCCGCGTGGTCGGCAAGTCCGCCGACAAGTGGGACAACATCGAAGAAGACATGCGCTACCTGAACGCCAGGGAGTTTGTCGACACCGCAGCCTACGCGCGCAGCGAAGCCGGCCCGGCTGACCTGCAGGCCGGCGAGGCGCCGGCCGGCGACGCGATGGTGGGCGCCTCATCGGCCTTTAACGCGGCCTGCCACCAGCTGAGCCGCGTGGCGCGCACCACGGCCACCGTGCTGTTCACCGGCGAGTCCGGCGTGGGCAAGGAAAAATTCGCCAGCATGCTGCACAGGATCAGCCCGCGCAAGGACCAGCCCTTTGTCGCCGTGAACTGCGCGGCCATCCCGGAGACGCTGATCGAATCCGAATTGTTCGGCGTGGAGCGCGGCGCCTACACCGGCGCCAGCCATTCGCGGCCCGGCCGTTTTGAGCGGGCCAGCGGCGGCACATTGTTCCTCGACGAAATCGGCATGCTGAGTTTTGTCGCCCAGGGCAAGCTGCTGCGCGCCCTGCAGGAGGGCGAGGTCGAACGCGTGGGCGGCACGCGCGGCATCGCGGTCGATGTGCGTGTGGTGGCCGCCACCAACGAGGACTTGCGCCAGGCCGTGCGCGAGGGCCGCTTCCGCGAAGACCTGTTCTTCCGGCTCAATGTGTTTCCCATCCACCTGCCGCCGCTGCGCGAGCGGCGCGACGACATTCCGTTGCTGATGAACCATTTCCTGAACCACTACCGGCGCAAGCACGGCTGCAACACCGGCGGCTTCACGCAGGCCTCGGTGCGCACGCTGCTGAATTACGAATTTCCCGGCAATATCCGCGAACTGCAGAACTTGGTCGAGCGCGCGGTGATCATGGCCGATGCCGATGGGCTGATCGATGTGCACCACCTGTTCACCGGCGGCGAAACCCTGAGTAACGACGTCATGACGCTGCGGATGCAGGGCAGCTCAGGCACCTTGAACTTCGATGGAGCGCCGGCCTGTGCCGCGCCCGTGCTGGCGAGCATGGCCGTTTCATCGCAGTCCCTGGAACAAACCGAGCGCGACACGCTGGAGCGCGCCATCTCCGCCAGCCAGGGCAACCTCTCGGCAGCGGCGAGGCGTTTGGGAACGACACGGGCGAAGCTGGCCTACCGGGCCAGGAAGCACAGCCTGATTTGATCCTCGTCCAGGTCCACGTCCGCGCGCCATCGGCTTGCTCATCTTTGGCGCGCAGGCAAAATCCCGCAGATGGCGAGGCTTGCATTGAACGAGTTTGATTTCCAGCCCCTGGCGCGCAAGGACTTTCCTTTGCTGAGCCATTGGCTGGCCCAGCCGCACGTCGCCCGCTGGTGGGACGCCGATCCTTCGCTGAAGGCCATCGAGGCCGACCATGGTGGCTGCATAGACGGCACGGAGCCGGCCGAAGTGTTCATCGCCCGTCGCGAAGGCGAGCCACTCGGCTTCGTCCAGCGCTTTCGGCTGGACAGCTACCCGCACTACCTGGCGGAAATCACGCCGATTCTTTCCATCCCCGCCGGCGCGTTCAGCATTGACTACCTGGTGGGCCCATCCGACGCGCTGGGCCGCGGCTGGGGCCGCGCCATGATCGCCGCATTCGTGCGTGAACTCTGGCGCGACTATCCAGAGGCGCCCGCGCTCATCGTGCCGGTTCATGCCGACAACAAGGCCTCATGGCGCGCGCTGGAAGGGGCCGGCTTTGCGCGTGCGGCTAGCGGCTTGTTGACGCCCGACAACCCGGCCGACAACGGCAATCACTACATCTACCGCCTGGACAGGCCGTGACTCACAAGGCCGGCGCCAACGCTCCAAGATAGGCCCTGACCTTCTCATCGCGCGCCAGCGTGTCAAAGTCCGGCGCCTCGCTGACCGCGCCTTTCTGCACAAAGATAAAGCGCTCGCAGCACTGCCGCAGGATGTCCACGTGGTAGGGCTCGTTGGGGTGCAGGCATAAAAACACCAGCCGACCGTTGGCCTTGAGCCTGGCGAAGAAGTCCAGCATGAAGCCGATGTAGCCGTCCTGGGTGTTGAACTGCGGCTCGTCGAAGAGGTGCACCAGCGGCGAATCGCTTTGCGCGTGCGCCAGCATGAAGTCGGGCTTGGTCTTCTGGAAAGACCGCACCTGGTAGGACTGGTGGTAGTGGATGGCCAGGCGATCGCGCTCGCGCGTGCGCACCTGGTGGATGTCCTGGCCGTTGACGAGTACGCGGCCCGCGCTGGGCAGGTTGCTGCCGGTGATCAGCTCGAACAGCGTGGTCTTGCCGGAGCCGTTGGGGCCCATGACACCGACCACGCAGGGCTTGTGCACCTCGAAGTCGGCGTTCAATGAGAACGTGGTGGTCTTGCGGAACACGCCGCGCTGGTATTGCTTGGCGACGTTCTCGACGCGTAAAAGTGGATGGCTCATGCTGACTCAGACTCCCAAAAGCTGCCGGCACAGGGCGGCATCGTTGCGCAATTCGGCCGCGGGACCTTCGTGGACGATCACGCCCTGGTTTATCACATAGGCACGGTCGGCCACCGCCAGCGCGCTTTGCACGTTCTGCTCGACCACCAGCACCGCGATGCCTTCGGCCTTGAGCCGGCTGATGGTTTTCATCACGTCCTGCACCACCTTGGGCGCCAGGCCCTGGCTGGGCTCGTCGAAGAGCACCAGGCCGGGCGAGCCCAGCAGCGCGCGCGAGATCGCCACCATCTGCATCTCGCCGCCCGAGAGGTTCTCGCATTCGCGGTGCATCAGGTATTCGAGCGCGCTGAAAATTTCAAAGCACTCTTTCTCGTGCCAGGCGCGAAAGCGCGTGGCCTTGCGCGCGATGGCCAGGTTGCGCGCCACCGTCAGCGTCGGGAAGATGCGCCTGTCGTCGGGCACCCAGCCCATGCCGGCCTTGGCGATCTCGTGTGTGGGCATGCGCGTGATGTCGCGCGTGTCGAAGGCAATGCTGCCCTTGCGCGGCGGCGTCAGGCCCAGGATGGAGCGCAGCAGCGTGGTCTTGCCCGCGCCGTTGGGGCCCAGCAGCGCCACGACTTCGCCGGCGCCGACCTTGAGCGAGACGTCGAACAGCACCTGCGTTTCACCGTAAAAAGTGTCTATGCGGTCCACGGCCAGCATTTCGGCCGGCATATGATCCGGCTGCGAAACGGTTGGGATGATGGATTTGAAAACGGCGCTCATGCCAGCGCCCCCAGGTTGGAGCGGCGCACCCATTCGTTTTGTTTCAACGCGTCGGGTGTGCCCTGGGTGATGACCTGGCCCCAGTGGATGACCGAGATCTGGTCGGCGAGTTTGAAGAGGAAGTTCATGTCGTGTTCGATGATCACAATGGTGAGCTGACGCTTGAGTTCTTTCACCAGCTCCATGAGGCGCGCCGTGCCTTCGGCGCCCAGGCCGGCGGTGGGCTCGTCGAGGAAGAGCATGCGCGGCTCGGCCGCCAGCGCCACGCCGATTTCCAGCGCGCGGCGTTCGCCGTAGGACAGGCTGCTGGCCAGCGTGCGCTCTTTGCCTTTGAGGCCCACGCGCTCGAGGATCGCGGCGGCCAGCTGCTGCGCCGTGCTGTCGGCGCCCAGGTCGCGCCAGGGGTTGAAGCCCTGCCTGCGCACATGCGGCGTGGCGACCAGCACGTTGTCGAGCGCGGTGTAGCTGTCGAACAAATTCATGATCTGGAAGGAGCGCGACACGCCCTTGCGCGCGATCTCGCGCGGCGACAAGCCTGTGATGTCTTCGCCGGCAAAGGTCACGCGGCCGCGGTCGGGTTTGTAGCGGCCGGTCAGCACGTTGAAGCAGGTGGTCTTGCCCGCGCCATTGGGCCCCATGATGCCGTTGAGCTCCCCCTCGTTGAAGCTGAGCGTGATGTCTTGCAGCACCACCTGGGCGCCGAAGCGTTTGGACAGGCCGCTGGCCTCAAAGAGCTTCACAGTGCACCTCCTGCCGGTGCAGTCTTGACGGCGGACGCGCGCCGCGGCCTGGCCTTCCAGGCCTGCCAGGCACCGGCAATACCTTCGGGCTTGAACAGCACCATGGCCATGAACACGAGGCCATACCAGAGCAGCCAGGTCTCGGTGTAGGCGCCCAGCAGGTCGCGCGCCAGGATAAAAAAGGTGGCGCCGATGATGGGGCCCCAGAAGCTCACGAGGCCGCCGCCTATCAGCACCATCATCACCACGAAGCCCGAGTTGTGCAGGCTCATGACGTTGGGGTAGGCCGACTGCTGCGCCATGGCGAACAGCGCGCCGGCCAGGCCGGCGACCGCGGTGGAGAGCGTGAAGGCCAGCCATTTGTAGAGCCACACGTTGTAGCCCACAAAGGCCGCGCGCATTTCGTTCTGCTTGATGGCGCTGAAGATGCGGCCCAGCGGCGAATGGATCAGCCGCCACAGCCCCAACAGCACCAACGCGAACAGCGCCAGGCAAAAGAAGAAGAGGGCGTTGTTGCCCGACAGGTTGAAGGACACAAAACCAAAATCGGCCGGCAGGCGCTTGATGTTGAGCAGCCCGTCTTCACCGCCGGTGACGGTGTGCCATTTGTTGGCGACAAACCAGAACACCTGACCGAAGGCGATGGTGAGCAGCGCGTAATAAATGCCGCGCCGGTGCGAGATGAACAGCGCCACCAGCGCGCCCAGCGCCGCCGTGACCAGCACCGCGCCGGCCAGGTCGAACCACAGGTTGGGCCAGACCTTCAGCTGCAGCAGGCCGAAGGCATAGGCGCCCGCGCCGAAAAACGCGCCATGTCCGAAGGAAGGCAGGCCGGTGAAACCCAGCAGCAGGTTGTAGCCCAGCGCGAACAGCACCCAGATCATGATTTCCAGGGCCAGGTATTGGTAGAGCCCGACGCGGCCCACCCACAGCGGCGTGGACAGCAGCACCAGCAGGGTGGCGAGCATCGGCAAGGGGATCAGCGGCGCGCGGCCGGGAGCGAGTTGCATGGGGACTTTGTCTCTCTTGGGTTTTCTTGGTGAGGGAAAAAACGTCCGAAAAAGAAGCTGGACAAAACAGAATGTACGTTCTATTATTTAAATACGCAAGAACATTTATTCTAATTAACGCAATACAAGCCAAGCCGGCCCCTTGCATTTCACATCTCACACCTCTCTCACATTTCCTCCGAGGCGACGACAACACATGGACTCTGCAAGCAATTACGAAGAACTCAAGGCGCTGATTGCCCGGACCTACCCGGACATGTCCAAGCAGCTGCAGCGCATTGCGCGCTTCGCGCTCGAGCAGCCCAATGACCTGGCCCTGGGCACGGTGGCGACGGTGGCCGAAGCCACCGAGGTGCAGCCCTCGGCCATGATCCGCTTCGCCAACGCGCTGGGCTACGGCGGCTTCTCTGAAATGCAGCAGGTGTTTCGCGGCCACCTGCTGGAGCGCTCCGACAGCTACCGCGACCGCATAGACCAGCTGCGCCGCAAACAGCTCAACGGCGAGCGCGCGCCGGCCGGTGTGCTGCACCAGCTGGTGGGTGAATCGGTTGCCGAGCTCGGCCACCTCGAAGAAACCATCGCGCAGGCCGACCTGAAAGCCGCCGTCAAGCTGATGGCCTCTGCCCCGCGCATCCACGTGCTGGCCCAGCGCCGCGCTTTCCCCGTGGCGGGTTACCTGGCTTACGCACTCAGCCAGCTTGAACTGCGCACCCATCTGCTCGACGGCACCGGCGGCATGCTGCGCGAAAGCCTGCGTTCCATCGCCCCGGGCGACGTGCTGATCGCCGCGAGCTTTCGCAATTACTCGCCCGAAGTCATTGAGGCCGCGGCCATCGCCGCCAAGCTGGGCGCCTCGGTGATCGCCATCACCGATGGCCCGCTCTCGCCGCTCAAGGCGCACGCCGAGGTCTGCCTGGAGCTGGCCGACGATTCGTCCAAACCCTTCCGCTCGCTGGTTGCGCCGCTGTGCCTGGCGCAGGCGCTGGTGGTCAGCACCGGCCACCAGCTCGCCGAGCAGGGCGCGGCAAAAAACAAGGGCAAGCCGGCAGGAAAAGCCGCCGCCAAGCCTGCGCGCAAGGGGGCGGCGTGAACCGCCCGCTGGACCTGATCTGCGTGGGCCGTGCCGCCGTCGATTTATACGGCGAGCAGATCGGCGGCCGCCTGGAAGACATGCAGAGCTTCAGCAAATACCTGGGCGGCTCGCCCGCCAACACTGCCGTCGGCGTAGCGCGCCTGGGCCTCAAGCCCGCCATGCTGACCCGCGTGGGCGACGAGCACAACGGCCGCTTTGTGCGCGAGACCCTGGCGGCCGAGGGCGTAGACGTCAGCCATGTGGCAACCGACCCCAAGCGCTTGACCGCGCTGGTGTTCCTCGGCATCCAGGACCGCGATACCTTTCCGCTGGTTTTTTACCGCGACAACTGCGCCGACATGGCGATCAGTCCGGACGATTTCGACGCAGCCTTTATTGCTTCGTCCAAAGCGTTGCTGATTTCGGGCACACACCTGTCGCAGCCGCTCACCTATGAAAGCTGCACGCGCGCCATGGCGCTGGCCAAGGCGGCCGGCACGCGCGTGGTGCTCGACATCGACTACCGCCCGGTGCTCTGGGGCCTGACCAGTCCCGGCATGGGCGAGCAGCGCTTTGTGCCTTCGGGCGAGGTCAGCGCGCACCTGCAGACCGTCATCGGCCAGTGCGACCTGGTGGTCGGCACCGAAGAAGAAATCCACATCGCCGGCGGCAGCACCGACACGCTCACCGCCCTGCGCCGCCTGCGCGAGCTGACGGCCGGCACGCTGGTCGTCAAACGCGGGCCCATGGGCTGCGTCGTGTTTGACGGTGCGATTCCTGATTCGATTGAGGAGGGTCTGCAAGGCCCCGGCTTTCCGGTCGACGTCTACAACGTGCTGGGCGCCGGTGACGCCTTTATGTCGGGCTTTTTACGCGGCTGGATTCCGGGTGAGCCAATTGAGCGCTGCTGCGCTTACGCCAATGCCTGCGGCGCGCTGGTGGTGTCGCGCCACGGCTGCGCGCCGGCCATGGCGAGCTGGGAAGAGTTGCAGTTTTTCCTGGCGCACGGCTCAGCCACGCGCCGCCTGCGCGAAGACGCTCAGCTCGAACACCTGCACCGCGCCAGTACACGCATGCGGCGCTGGGAAGAGCTGGTCATCCTCGCCTTCGACCACCGCATGCAGCTGGAAGAACTGGCTGCGCGTCACGGCGCGGGTAGCGAGCGCATTCCCTTGTTCAAATCCCTGATAGCCGAAGGCGCGCGCCGCGGCGCCGCCCAGCGCGCCGGCGTGGGCGTGATCGTCGACGGCCGTTTCGGCGAAGAGGTGCTGCCCACTGTCACCGGCAAGGGCTGGTGGGTGGCGCGGCCGGTTGAGTTGCCGGGCTCGCGCCCGCTGCAGTTCGAGGCCGGCGCCGGCCTGGGTGCGGCCATGCGCACCTGGCCCGGCGAGCACGTCGCCAAATGCCTTGTTTATTACCACCCGCATGACGAGCCCGCCCTGCGCGAAAGCCAGCTGGCCAAACTGGCCGACCTGCAGCGCGCCAGCGTCGACAGCTTCCATGAGTTCCTGATTGAGGTCATTCCGCCCAAGGACATGGCGGCCGATGACGACACCGTGCCGCTGGCGCTTGAACAGATTTACCAGGCCGGCATCTTTCCCGACTGGTGGAAGCTGCCGCCCGCCGCCAGCGCGGCTGGTTGGGAAAGGATTGCCGCAGTGGTTCATCAGTACGACCCACACTGCCGCGGCGTGCTGGTGCTGGGCCTGGAGGCCAGCGAAGAAAAGCTCGACCAGAGCTTTCGCATCGCGGCGCCGCATGCCGTCTGCCGCGGTTTCGCCGTGGGGCGCTCGATTTTTGCGGAGGCCGCGGCCGGCTGGTTCTCGGGCGCCATGGACGATGCGGCGGTCGTCAAGGACATTGCCGAGCGTTATGCGCGGCTGATCGCGCTGTGGGACCAGGCCAGGACGGGCCACCGCGCCGGCGCTGCAATTGGCGCTGCAACCAACGCTGCCGAAGCCGTGAACTGAGCCGCAACAAGCAGCAAGAAACAAACAAGCAAACAAGAAACACAACGGAGACAAGAGATGACACCCAGGATCGGATTTATCGGCATCGGCATGATGGGCCACGGCATGGCCAAGAACCTGCTGGCCAAAGGCTTTCCCCTGACTTTCAAGGTCAACCGCAACCGCGACAACCTGGCCGACCTCATCGCGGCCGGCGCGAAGGAGGCCATGACCAACGCCGGGTGCGCGCAGGCCAGCGACATCGTGTTCATCTGCGTCACGGGCTCGCCTCAGGTCGAAGACATCGTCTATGGCAAAGACGGCTTGCTGGGCAGCGGCCGCGAGGGCCTGATCGTGGTCGACACCTCCACGGCCGAGCCGGCCTCCAGCACCCGCATCCGCAATGACCTGGCAGCCAAGGGCATCAAGCTGGTGGACGCGCCGCTGGCACGCACGCCCAAGGAAGCCGAGGAAGGCCGGCTCAACACCATGGTGGGCGCCGAGCCCGCGGACTTCAAGACGCTGGAGCCGGTGCTCAAGGCCTTTTGCGAAAACATTTTCCACGTCGGCCCGCCCGGTCACGGCCACGTGCTCAAGCTGGTCAACAACATGATGGCGATGAGCTTCGCCGCCTCGATCGCCGAGGCTTTCGCGGTCGCGGCCAAAAGCGGGCTGGACCTGAACCGCCTGTACGACGTGATCTCGGCCGGCGGTGTGAACTGCGGCATCTTCCAGATGATGGCGACCAAGACACTCAAGGAAGGCGACGTCACCGGCTTCAAGTTCGGCATCGCCAATGCGCAGAAAGACCTGCGCTACTACACCCACCTGGCCGAGATGCTGCCCGTCAGCAGCTTTATGGGCGAGGCCACGCACCAGAGCCTGATCCAGGCCAGCAACGCCGGCTTCGGCGACAAGCTGATCGCCTCCCTTTTTGAAGCGCAGGAAAAAATCAACGACGTCAAGATCGTTCCCCGTTAAGCCGACCCGTTTGAACCCGAGTTAGTCGAGCCATTCACTGTTAACAAACACGCAGGAGACAAACCATGAGCGACATCCACAAAAAAGATACAAGCCCTGAATCGAAACCCGACGCCACGGCCACCTCGCGCCGCGCGCTGCTCAAGCATTCCAGCCTTGCGCTGGTGGGCGCGGGCCTGTACGGTGCGGCGCCTTTTATGGGCCCCTGGAAGCACAACCACGCCTGGGCGCAGACCGGCCAGAAAAAACCGCTGACCATCGGCCTCACCATGGACGCCTCGGGCCTGTACGCCGCTTCCGGCGGCATGGAACGCCTGGGCGCCATGATGGCCATCAAGGAGTTCAACGACAAGGGCGGTGTACTGGGCCGGCGCATTGAAGCCATCCACATCGATACCGAAACCACGCCGGCCACGGGCTCACGCGTGGCCGAGCGCATGATCACGCGCAACGAAGCGGCCTTCCTGATCGGTGCGGTGCATTCGGGTGTGTCCAACGCCATCTCGCAAGTGGCGCAGAAATACGGCACGGTGTTTTTCAACACCAACTCCAGCAGCCCGACCGAGGCCGGCAAGGACTGCCACCGAACCAAATTCGTCTGGGACGGCAACGGCACCAATTTCTCCAATGCCATCGTCAAGAACGCCATCAAGGCCAGCGGCAAAAACTGGGTGCTGCTGACGAATGACTATGTGTGGGGCCACACCACCTCCAAGGCGACGCGTGCCATCGTCGAAGCCAATGGCGGAAAGATCGTGGAAGAACTGCTGGTGCCGCAGAATACCCGCGACTTCTCGTCCTACCTGCTCAAGCTGCAGCAGCTCAAGCCCAACGTGGTGGCCACGGCCGTAGGCGGCGACGATATCAAGGCGCTGCGCCAGCAGGTGGTGCAGCTCAAGATGAACCAGACCATGGCCTGGATCAACAACCAGCAGGACTGGCCCGACGTCTACGGCCTGGGCCCCGAGGCCATCTTCGGTGTCTTCGGCACCACCTGGTACTGGCGCCTGAACCTGCCCGGTGTGAAAGAGTTCGTCGCGGCCTACCAGAAGCAGTACCCGGGCATGGCGATCCGCGTGCCGGGCAATGTGTACCACAACGGCTACATGGCCACGCGCGAATTGTTGCGCTGCATTGAGGAAGCCGGCACCACCAACAACATCGCGGTCATCAAAAAACTCGAAGGCCGCAAGATGAGCGCGGCCGACCGCCTGCAGCACTACGACGCGTGGATGGACCCGGTCACCCACCAGTGCCAGCAGACCATTTACATGGCAAGCTACAACGACCAGCCCGCCGAGAAGGACGACATCTTCAAGATCCTCACGCAGGCAGACCCGAAGGACGTGATGGACAAGGATGCGCCCGGCGCCTGCAAGCTCGAGAGCTACGACGCGACGCCCAGCTACGAAGTCTGAAACCGGCACGCCTTTCATGGACTCCGATTGCACAGCCGCCGGCGCGCGGCCCAGCCGCGGGCGGCGGCAACTGATACGCGGGGCGGGTGCGGCCGCCATGGGTTTTTTCGGCCCCTGGAATGTGCACCGCGCCTGGGCCCAGGCCAAAAGCAAGAAGCCTTTGCTGATAGGCCTGACCACCGACGACACCGGCCAGTACGCGGCCAGCGGCCAGGACGAGCGGCGCGGCATCGCCATGGCGATCCAGGAAGTCAACGAGCGCGGCGGCGTGCTGGGCCGCCGGCTGGAAACCGCGCATGCCGACACCGGCGGTGACGCGGCGAAAGCTTCGGCCGTGGCGCAGCGCATGCTGGGCGAAGGTGAGGTCGCCTTCATGCTGGGCGGCGTGCATTCGGGCGCGGCCAATGCGATTTCGCAGGTCGCGCAAAAAGCCGGCTGCATTTACTTCAACACCAATTCCAGCTCGCCCACCGAAGCCGGCAAGGACTGCCACCGCACCAAATTTGTCTGGGACGGCAACGGCACCAATTTCTCGACCTCGATGGTCAAGGGCGCTATGACCGGCTTCGGCCGCAACTGGCTGCTGCTGACCAGCGACTACCTGTGGGGCCACAACACGGCCAAAGGCATTCGCGGCATTGTCGAAAGCAACGGCGGCAAGATTGTGGAAGAGCTGCTGGTGCCGCAGAACACGCGGGATTTTTCAGCCCAGCTGCAAAAAATCCAGAAGCTCAAGCCCGGTGTCATCGCCACGGCCGTGGGCGGCGAAGACCTCAAGTACCTGCGCGACCAGGTGCGCAGCGCCGGCCTGGACCGCAGCTTCGGCTGGATCAACAACCAGGCCGACTGGCCCGATGTGTACGGCCTGGGCCGCGAGGCCATGTTCGGCATCTTCGGCACCACCTGGTACTGGGGCCTGGGATTGCCCGGCGTGGCGGAGTTTGTCGCGCGTTACCGAAAGGCCAACGCGGACTACCGCATCAAGGTGCCTGGCAATGTGTTTTACAACGGCTACATGGCCACACATGAGCTGTTTCGCGCGATAGAGCGGGCCGGCAGTACCAACAACCTCAAGGTCATCCGCGAACTCGAGAACCTGCGCATCCCGGCGGTGCAGCGCATGCAGCATGAAGACGCCTACATGAACCCGCTGACGCACCAGCTGCAGCAGAACATCTACATGGCGTCCTACAACTCCTACCCCAAGCAGCCGGACGACATCTTCCGCATCCTCGGTCGTTTGAGACCCGACGAGGTGGAAGACAAGGACAGCGTGCAGCAATGCAAGCTCGAGTCCTATGCCGCCACGCCGAGCTACGAGCCCTGACCGACCCGCCTCCAACTTTTAAAGACCGACATGGATTTCCTGTTTCAGCTTATTCCACATCTCGTCAACGGCGTCTCGCTGGGCCTGCTGTTTGCGCTCATCGCGCTGGGCTTCATGCTGATCGTGGGGGTGATGGAGACCATCAACCTCGCGCATGGCTCGCTGTTTGCGCTGGGCATGTACTTCGCGCTGTTTTTGATTGCGCCGCAGCTGGGCATGTTCCCCAATCTGCAGGCCTGGTACATGAGCCTGCCGCTGGGGACACGTTACGGCGTGGCCTTGATCTTCGCGCCGATTTTTGTCGGCATCTTCGGCATGTTGCTGGAGCTGTGCATGCGGCGCACCTACGGCCGCGACCCGCTCTACGGCCTCTTGCTGACCTTCGGTGCGGCATTGGTGATTGAAGAGGGTATTCGCGTGATCTGGGGCTCGTCTGAAAAGCAGTTGATGCTGCCCGAAGTGATCTCCGGCGCTTTCCTGATGGGCGACCTGGTGTATTCGAAGTACCGCTTTTTTGCCAGTGGCTTTGCCATCCTCATGATCGTGCTGCTCTGGGTGTTTTTGCAAAAGACACCCTACGGCGCCATCATCAAGGCCGGTGCGCACGACAGCGAAATGGTGCGTGCGCTGGGCATCAACCTCTCGCGCCTGCGCCTCTTTGTGTTCGGGCTGGGCGTGGCGCTGGCGGCGATCGCGGGCGTGGTGATGGCGCCCATCTGGGGCATACGCCCCCATGTGGGTGTCGATGCGGTGGTGCCGGCCTTCCTGATCATTGTGTTGGGCGGTGTGGGCTCCTTGTGGGGCGCGGTGATCGCCGGGCTGATGGTCGGCATGGTGGTTGGGCTGACGGGATCCTATGCGTCGGAATGGTCCTTGATGTCCATGTACCTGCTGTTTATCGCCGTTGTGACATTTCGCTCAAGAGGCCTCTTTGGCAAAAAAAGCATCCTTGATGTTTGACGCTCTCTCCGTTGTTTATCGCAGAAAGTTATTTGAATGAAACCGCTTCAAGACAAGGTCGCGCTGGTCACAGGCGCTGCCGGCACCATGGGCCTGGCCGTCGTCAAGGCCCTGCTCGACGATGGCTGCAAGGTCGCGATGGTCGATGTGAGCCGCGAGCGCAACCGCGCACTGGCCGATGAGCTGGGCCCGGGCGCCCTGCCGTTTTCCTTTGACATCAGCGACCCGATGGCGGTGAGCGACGGCCACGCGCTCATCGTCAAGGCCTTCGGGCCTGTCGACATCCTGGTCAACAATGCCGGCATTCTTTCCAACAACAAGGTCGAGGCCACCGAAGCCGGTGAATGGCGGCGCGTGCTGGGCGCCAACCTGGACGGCGCGTTTTACCTCGCGCAGCAGGTGGTGCCGGCCATGAAGGCGCGGCGCTTCGGCCGCATCATCAACACCAGTTCGCTGGCGGCCAAGACCGGCGGGCTGACGGCGGGCACGGCGTATTCGGTGTCCAAGGGTGCGATGAGTTCGCTGACCTTCTCGCTGGCGCGCGAGCTCGCGCCCTTTGGCGTGACCGCCAACGCCGTCGCGCCGGCCTATGTCAAGACGCCCATGATTACCGAACAGCTCAACGAAGAGCAGCGGCAGAAGCTGCTCAAGGACATCCCGGTCGGGCGCTTTTGCGAGCCCGAGGAGTTCGCGCACGTGGTGCGCTTTCTGGCATCGCCGCTGTCGGGTTTCATCACCGGCGAGATCATCGACCTGAACGGCGGCTTGCTGATGGACTAACGGACAGTTGAACCGAGGGAAAGCCCTTTCGCCAACGTCCCGCTTTGCGCCCATAATTTTGCATCCATGAGCATCACACCCCGGATTGATTTCAGCACCGCGCTGACAGGCTTGTTCGACCTGCGCGGCAAAACCGCTTATGTGCCCGGCGGCTACGGCGGCATTGGCGAGGCGGTTGCCTGGGGCCTGGCGATGGCCGGGGCGTGCGTGGCGGTGTCGGGCCGCGACGAAGCCAAGGCGCTGGCCGTGGCCGCGGCATTGCGTGCGGCGGGGCACGAGGCCATGGGCCTGGCCATGGATGCGCATTCGGTGCCACAGATGCAGGCCTCGGTCGATGCGGTGGCGCGGCAGTGGGGCGGGCTCGACATTTTGGTGAACTGTGTCGGCATGCAGCGCGAGCAGGCTTTGCTGGAGGTAACCGAAGAGGCGTTTGACGAAGTGCTGCAGGTCAACCTCAAGGCCGCGATGTTTCTGGCGCAGGCCGCTGCGAAGCAGCAGATCGCAGGCGGCAGGGGCGGCGCACAGGTGCACCTGCTCTCGGTGCGCGCGCAACTCGGTTTGCGCGGCCGAGGTTATTCGGCCTACAGCAGCAGCAAGGGCGGCCTGGTCATGCTGATACGCCAGCATGCGAGCGAGCTCGCGCCGTACGGCATCACCGTCAACGGCATCGCGCCCACGGTGGTGCAGACCGAGATGGCGCGCCACTGGCTGGAAAACCCCGAGACCCGCCAGCAGGTGCTGGAGCGCATTCCCCTGGGCCGTGTGGCCGACCCGCAGGACGTGGCCGGCGCCGCGGTTTTTTTCGCGGCGCCCGCGTCGCGGTTCGTGACGGGGCAGGTACTTTATCTCGACGGCGGGATCACCGCATCGCAGTAGAGTTGCTCAAAACGCCCCGAGCGTTGTTGCGCCGCCCATCTTTAATCTGCGTAAATCTGCGTAATCTGCGGATGAACCTGACCCACCACACAGATGACGCGGATGACGTTCAGCGCTTGCCCGCCAGTGCCGCGACGGCATGCTGCACGCCGCCACTGCCAATGGGAATGCCCTGCACGCGCATGGCTGCCTCCACGCCGGCCAGGCAACCGAGGATCATGGCCGGGTTCATGTCACCCAGGTGGCCGATGCGGAAAGTGCGGCCCGCCAGCGGGCCCAAGCCGCCCGCAATCGCCACCTGAAATTGCTCGCGCGCCAGCGAGCGCAAGGCCTCGGGGTCAATGCCGGCAGCGACCGACACCGTGGTGACGGAGACCGAGCGCGCAGCAGGCTCGCGCACAAACAGCCCCAGCGCCCCGCCTTCGCTCCAGCCCTCGACGGCGGCATGCACGGCGTTGGCGATGAGGCGGTGGCGGGCGATGACCTGTTCAACACCTTCATGAAAGATCAGCGCCAGCGCGGCCTCCAGTCCGAAGAGCAGGCTTTGCGGCGGCGTGCCGCAGAACTTGCGGTAACTGAGCGGGCTTTGCCGCCGCGCCCAGTCCCAGTAAAACCGCGGTGTCGGGTTGGCCGCCGCTACCTTCATCGCAGCGGCGTCCGCGGCCACAAAGGCCAGGCCGGGCGGCACCATCAGGCCTTTTTGCGATGCGCCCAGCACGACGTTGGCGCCCAGCGTGTCCATGGCAAAGGGCGCGGCGCCCAGCGAAGCCACCACATCCACCACCAGCAGCGCGGGGTGGCCCGTGGTGTCCAGCGCCTGCCGGACTTTGGCGAGATCGCTGGTCATGCCGCTGGCGGTGTCGGTGTGCACCACAAACACGGCCACGATGGCATGCGAGCTGTCGGCGCGCAAGGCGGCTTCAAGCGCCTGCATGTCGATCGGATAGCCTTCGCGCCAGGGCGTGCGCACGACCTTGGCGCCCATGGCCTCGGCCTGCACCGCCCAGGATTCGGAGAAATGCCCGGTGCCGGCAATCAATACTTGCTGCCCCGGCGCGAGCAGGTTGGCGATCACCGCCTCCCAGGCGCCGTGGCCGTTGCAGGCATACATGAAGACGTCGGCCGACGCGGTTTGCAGCAGCGCCTTGAGCCCGGTTTCACAGGCCTGGATGACACGGTCCAGGCGCGGGTCGGCCAGATCCATGGGCTGGCGCCGCATCGCGTCCATGACCTCGTCGGGCACCCGCGTGGGGCCCGGTGAATGCAGAAAGCGATGGCCGGGGATGCGTGGGTGGGGTGTCATGCTGAAAAATTATGCGCCAGCAGGCTTGCGGTTGACCAGCACAATGCCCACCGCCACGGTGGCCAGCGCCACCAGCAGGCCGGTGGTCACGCTTTCCTTCAGCCACAGCGCGCCGAACAGCAGGGCGAACAGCGGCGTGAAAAACACAAACACCGAAATCTTGGTGGCCGGGTAGCGCCCCAGCATCCACATCCAGGCCAGGTAGCTGGCGAAGGCGCCTATCACCGTCTGCAGCAGCAGCGAGGTGATGGCAAAGGGGCTGAAGCGCCACGACCATTGCTCACCCAGGTACAGCGACAGCAAGGGGAACACGGCGGCGCTGACGGCCAGCTGGTAGAACAGCAGCTTCTCGGGCGAAATGCTGACCAGCCGGGTGGCGCGTATCACCACCGTGGTCAGGCCCCACAGCATGCCGGCAGCCAGCGCCAGCAGGTCGCCGCGCGCCGTTGAGGTGTGCTCGCCGGTGAAGCCTTCGCGCAGCGCGAACACCACGGCGGCAAAGGCGCACAGCAGCCCCAGCCACTGCAGGCCGCGCAGCCTTTCGGATTTGACCCACAGCGGCACCAGCGCCGCGACCCAGAAGGGCGAGGTGTACAAAAACACCGTGAGGCGCGACGCGCTGGTGTACTGCAGGCCCACGTAGATGCAGGCGAACTCGGCGCCGAACAGGGCGCCGGCCAGCAGACCGGCTTTCAGTGAACCATCGCGGCTGAACAGGGGGATCTTGCGCCACAAGCACCACAACCACAGCAGGGCCGTGGCGCCCACCAGGCGCAGCGAGGCCTGGAACATGGGCGGGATTTCGCTGATCGTGGCCTTGATCAGCACCTGCTGCAGCCCCCAGAACAGGCAGCAGCCCAACAGCAGGGACATGGCGAGGGTGTCGAGATGCGTCTTGCGTGTCATCGGTGAAGGACCTGGGAAGAACTGACGGAGCCTGAAAAGCGCCGGCAGCTGCCGGCGCCTTCCCGAGATTTACAGCGGATGCTCGGTATAAAACCTGCCGCCGTGGAACAGCAGCGGCGAGGCGCCCGCGCGGTGGCCGCAGCGCTCGACTTCGCCCACGAAGATCACGTGGTCGCCTTCTTCATAGCGGCTGCGGTTAAAACATTCGAAGTGCGCGGCCGCGCCGTCCAGCAGCGGCGCGCCGCTAAGGCCCTCGGTGTAGGCCACGCCGTCCCATCGGTCCGCGCGCCCGCTGGCGAAGCGCTCCGCCAATTCTTTCTGGTCGGCCGCGAGGATGTTGATCGCGTAGTGCGAACCGGTGCTGAGCGCGGCCATGGAGCCTGCGGCCTGGGCCAGGCTCCAGAGCACCAGCGGCGGCTGCAGCGACACTGAATTGAAGGAGTTGGCGGTGAGGCCCACCAGCACGCCGGCCGGCGTGCGCGCGGTGACGATGGTGACCCCGGTAGCGAACATCGCCAGCGATGCCCGAAACTCTCGCTGTGAAAAACTGGGGCTGCTCGCTTGGCGAGGGGTGGCGGGCGTCGGCATAGACAGCTAATTTAACTGATGCGGCGCCGGCCTACTTGCGCCAGGGTTTAGGTATCCGCACCATCGCGGCCGCAGACGCGGCAATGGACGCCCCCGGTTAAACTCGCGGGCATGCCGTTCCACCGCTTCGCCTTTTGCCTGCTTGCTACTTATTTCATAGCTACTGGGGCCCGGGCAGATTCGCCCTGCGCCGATTACGCGGCCAGGTTGCCGAACGTCAAGCGCGAACTTTGCGATGCGGCGCAGCTGCAGCCCACGGGCGTGCGCTCGGTCAACGGGCAGACGCTTTGGGTGCGCGACATCAAGCCCGACAACGCCAGCCTGCGCGTGCTGGTGGTGGGCGCCATCCACGGCGACGAGTTGTCTTCGGGCGCGGTGGCCCTGCACTGGATCAAGCTGGCCATGCAGCCGCCGCAGGATGCGCCCCAGGTGGTGCACTGGCGTTTTGTGCCTGTGCTCAATCCCGACGGCGTGCTGTCCAGCCCGCCGCGCCGCGTCAATGCGCACGGCGTGGATTTGAACCGCAACTTCCCCACACCCAACTGGGACCGCGACGCCAAGGTCTATTGGGAAAAACGCACCGGCAAGGACCCGCGCCGCTGGCCCGGCCCCAAGCCGCTGTCCGAACCCGAGTCGCGCTTTCTGCATGAGCAGATGCAAAGCTTCAAGCCCCAGCTTATCGTGAGCATCCATGCACCCTATGGCGTGCTCGACTTTGACGGGCCTTCGGTTCCGCCTTCGCGCCTGGGCCGGCTTTACCTGGACCAGGTCGGCATTTTCCCGGGCTCGCTGGGCAACTACGGCGGCATCCACAAGGGTGTGCCGGTGGTGACCATCGAGCTGCCCAACTCCACACGCACACCGCTCGATGCCGAGATGCGCCAGATGTGGCTGGACTTGCTGCGCTGGATGAGTGAGCGGGGAATAGGGCAGACGGCGGAACACTCGCCCCGCGTTCCCTAGCCTCCGAAAGTTTTCAGCGCAGCATGGTGGACATGGCCGACAGGCTGTTGACCATGCGCACCGCGGCCTCCACTGAAGGCGCCTCAAAGCCAACCTCGTCCCCCTCCAGCCGCCGCAGGGCCGGCCATTGGCAGAACAGGTCAGCCAGCGCCGGCGACTGGGTCTGGATGCGTACCGCGATGGGGCCTGCCAGCACATAAGGCCGGGCTGAAGCGTGCTGCGCCAGCCCGGCGGCCACGCCGGCGCGGATGGCGGCGCAGGACTGGGCCGGCGACAGGCTGATGCCGCTGGTCTGGCCGGTTGCCCGCTTGGTTTGCACAAAGGTCGCATGCGGAAACAGCGGCCGGTGTTCCTCAATAAAAACATCGTCGCCGCTGGCCATCACCACCGGCACGCCGTACTCGCCGGCCAGCGCGCCGTAGATGCCGGCTTCGCCCAGCTCCAGGCCGTTGAAGTACACGCGCGCGAAGGCAAAGCTGTTGATGGTGTGGGCCAGGATGCCGCGGCCCTGGGCGCGTGAGTGGTAGCCGATCATGCAGACGGCATCCACACCGTCGTCGACGCCGGCCATCATGCTCAGGTAGCGCGGCTTGCCCATGACGGCCTGGGCGCGCGCATCCAGCAGCTCCGGCGGCATGTTGCGAAAGCTCCCGTGTGAATCGTTGACCAGCACCTCGGTGACGCCTGCATCGAAGGCGCCTGCAATGGCGGCGTTGGCCTCGTGCGTCATCAGCAGGCGGGCGCGTTCGTACTCGGGATTGCCGGCGCGCACCTGTTCATGATGGAAAACGCCGGCAATGCCTTCGATGTCGGTGGAGATCAGGACTTTCATGGGCAATCCAATGAAGGTGGAAATGGAGATGAGGATGGGGACGAAGACAGGGATGCAGGCCAGCCTGGCAGCAGCTCGGCCAGCGCGTTGCGGTGGTGGCCGTTGCGGCCGGTGACGGCGCGGGCCTGCCACAGTGCATGAATGATGGCCTGCTCGGTGCTGTCGGCCACCGCCTGGAACAGCGGGTCTATCAAACCGTCGTGCAGCATGACCACGGCCGGCATGGGCCTGGTGGCTTGCTGCGGCACGGTGTAGGCGGTGGAAAACGCCAGCGCGATGTCGCCGCTGCCGTGGCCGAACACCGAGCCGGTGCGAGCCAGCCCGGCGCCGGCGCGCAATGCCAGCCGGCGCAGCTGGCGGGCGTCCAGCGGCGCGTCGGTGGCGATGAGCAGGATGATGGAGCCCTTCTCGGGCTCTTCCATCTGATGCGCCTGTGCCGGCGAGCTGCCGCAGCGCGCGGTGAGCCGGGCGCCCAGGGCCTGGCCGGCCAGGGTCAATTGCGAAAGCCGGCCGTAGTTGGCCAGCACCAGCGCGCCAATGGTGTTTTCACCGCCTCCGGCGGTTGCCACGCGGCGTGAGGCCGTGCCCACGCCGCCCTTGAGTCCGAAGCTCGACATGCCGCGGCCCGCGCCTACCGAGCCTTCCTCAAGCTCCGCCCCAGCCTGTTCGCAGGCCTGCAGGTAGTGCTGCCCGGTGACGGCCATGCGCTGGATGTCGTTGAGATAGCCGTCGTTGCATTCAAACACCAGCGGGTTCACTGTAGGCAGGCCGCGCCCCGTTTCGGGATTCGCGGCCGTGCACTGCTGGATCTGCGCCGTGGCCACGGCGGGGACCGAAAAGGTGTTGGTCAGCGCAATCGGCGTTTCCAGCACGCCGAGTTCCTCGATTTGCAGCAAGCCCACGCTTTTGCCGAACCCGTTGAGCACGACGGCTGCGGCCGGGACCCGGTCGCGGAACAAATCGCCGGGGTGAGGACGCACCACCGTTACGCCGGTTTGCACCTCGTTCGCGTCCAGCGTGCAATGGCCGACGGTCACGCCGGACACGTCGGTGATGGCATTGCGCTGCCCATGGGGCAGGCTGCCGACGTGGGGCAACAGATGGCGCGGCGTTACCAAGCCTTGCTCCGGCTACTGGCGGTCAATTTTTGGGTCCAGCGCATCGCGCAGGCCGTCGCCCAGCAGGTTGAAAGCCAGCACGGTCAGGAAGATGGCCAGGCTGGGGAACAGCGCGATGTGCGGCGCATTGAGCATGTCGGCGCGCGCCTCGTTGAGCATGGCGCCCCATTCCGGCGTGGGCGGCTGCGCGCCCAGGCCCAGGAAAGAGAGGCTGGCCGCCGTGATGATGGAGGTGCCTATGCGCATGGTGAGGTACACCACCACCGACGACACGGTGCCGGGCAGCAGGTGGCGCAGCATGATGACCGAGTCGGGCGCGCCTATGGAGCGCACCGCTTCGATGTAGGTCTGGTGCTTGAGCGACAGCACATTGCCGCGCACCAGGCGCGCAAAGGCCGGCACGCTGAACACGGCCACGGCCATGATCACGTTGACCATGCCGTTGCCCAGGATGGCGACGATGCCGATGGCCAGCAAAATGCCGGGAAAGGCGAAAAGTACGTCGGACATGCGCATGACGATGCGGTCCCACCAGCCTTCGTAATAGCCCGCCAGCAAGCCCAGCAGCGTGCCGATCACGGCGCCCACGGCCACCGAGACCAGGCCGGCGGCCAGCGAGATGCGAGCGCCCAGCAGGATGCGGCTGAAGATGTCGCGGCCCAGCGCGTCCACGCCGAACCAGTGTTTGGCCGAGGGCGGCGCGTTCAGTGCGTCGTAGTCGAAAAAATTCTCCGCGTCAAAAGGGGCGAGCCAGGGCGCGAACACCGCCACCAGCACCAGCAGCAGCACAAAGCCGCCGGCCACCAGGGCCACGCGCTGCTTCTTGAATTTGCGCCAGAACTCGGCCGCCGGCGTGCGCACGGCGAGGGCGGCCGGGGGTGCGGCGGTTTCGGCGAGAGGAGGTTCGGTGGTGTTCACTTGAAGCGGATGGTCGGGTTGATGATGGCGTAGAGCAGGTCCACCACCAGGTTGATCAGGATGAATTCGAGCGAGAACAGCAGGACCAGCGCCTGGATCACGGGATAGTCCCGCATCTCCACCGCGTCGACCAGCAGCCGGCCCATGCCGGGCCAGTTGAAGACCACTTCGACAACGATGGAGCCGCCCAGCAGGAAGCCGAACTGCAGGCCCATCATGGTGACCACCGGGATCAGCGCGTTGCGCAGCGCGTGCTTGACCACCACCACGGTTTCGGTGAGGCCCTTGGCGCGCGCGGTGCGCACGTAGTCTTCCTTGAGGATGTCGATGAAGGAGCTGCGCGTGAAGCGCGCCATCACGGCCGCCACACCCGCGCCCAGCGTGAGCGAGGGCAGGATGTAGTGTCGCCATGAATCGGCCCCCACGGTAGGCAGCCAGCCCAGCTGAACCGAGAAGAACTGCATGAGCAGCATGCCCAGCGCGAACGAAGGAAAGGAAATACCCGAGACCGCCAGCGACATGCCCAGCCGGTCGGGCCAGCGGTTGCGCCACACGGCGGAGACCATGCCCAGCACCAACCCCAGCAACACCGACCACCCCATGGCCGCGATCGTGAGCCAGAAGGTGGGCGCGAAACGCTCACCGATCTCCGTGGCCACGGGCCGCTTGGTGCGGATGGACAGGCCGAAATCGCCCTGCAGCGCGTGGCTGAAAAAGCGCACGAACTGCTGCGGTATCGGCAGGTCCAGCCCCAGGTCGCGGCGCACTAGCTCCACGGTTTCCGGGCCGGCATCGGGCCCGGCGGCCAGGCGCGCCGGGTCGCCGGGCAGCAGGTGCACGAACAGGAACACCAGCACGGCCACGATCAGCAGCGTCGGCAGCAGGCCCAACAGGCGCTTGAGAAGGTAGAAAGTCATGCGAGTGCCGGTTTCTTCAGAGGGGTCAAAAAGGTTGTCGCGGACGGGATTACTTCAGTTCCACTTCGTCGAAGTTGAAGCTGCCGTCCGGGATCACGTAAAAGCCAGCCAGGTTGCGCGCGCGCGCCGACAGCAGGCGCTCGGTGACCAGGAAGGCCCAGGGTGCGTCTTTCCAGATGCGCTGCTGGGCGTCGGTGTACAGCCTGGCCTTCTCGGCGGCGTTGGTGGTGACCAGCGCCTTGGCGATGTCGGCGTCCACCTCAGCGTTCTTGTAGTAGGCGGTGTTGAACATCTTGGGCGGCATGGACTCGGAGGCCAGCAGCGGGCGCAGCGCCCAGTCGGCTTCGCCGGTGGAGGACGACCAGCCCACGTAGTACATGCGCACCGGCGCCGTTGCGGCGTCCTGCGCGCTTTCCACGCGCTCCACGCGCTGGCCGGCTTCCAGTGCCTGCACCTGCACCTTGACGCCGACCTGGGCCAGTTGCTGCTGCACGAACTGGATCACTTTTTGCGCCGTCGTGTAGTTGTAGGCCGACCACAAGGTGCTTTCGAAACCGTTGGGGTAGCCGGCTTCCTTCAGCAGCTCGCGCGCCTTGGCGGGGTTGTAGGGCCAGGGGCCCAGCTTGGCGGCGTATTCCACACCGTGGGGCACCACGCCTTCGGCGGGAACGGCATAGCCGGAGAACGCCACTTTGACCAGTGCGTCCTTGTTGATCGCATAGTTGATGGCCTCACGCACCTTCGGGTTGTCGAAAGGTTTTTGCAGCGTGTTCATCGAGAGGTAGCGATGGATGATGGAGGGCGCGTTCGTCACCTCCAGGCTGGGCTTTTTCGAGAGGCTTTCCAGCGTCTCGGGCGGCATCGGGAAGGCGAAGTGGGCCTCATTGGTCTGCATCATGGCCGCGCGCGTGTTGTTGTCCACCACGGGGCGCCAGGTGATGCTGTCCACCTTGGGATAGCCCTTCTTCCAGTAGCCTTCCCACTTGGCGACCTTGAGGTAGTCCGTTGCCTTCCACTCGACAAACTTGAAGGGGCCGGTGCCCACGGGGTTCTGCGCGATGCCCTTGCTGCCGTATTTGGCCAGCGCCGTCGGCGAAATCATCACGCCCGAGGGATGGGCCAGAGTGTTGATGAAAGGCGAGAAGGGTTCCTTGAGCGTCACGCGCACGGTGGTGGCGTCCACCACTTCGGTCTTGGCGATGTTCTTGTAGAGGTTATAGCGCTTGAGCTTGTTGTCGGGGTTGGTGACACGGTCGAAATTGACCTTCACCGCCTCGGCGTTGAAAGGCGTGCCGTCATGGAACTTGATGCCGGACTTGAGCTTGAAGGTGTAGACCAGGCCGTCCTTGCTCACGGTGTGGCTGTCGGCCAATACCGGCACCATCTTCAGGTCCTTGTCGAAACCGTAGAGGCCCTGGTAGAAGGATTTGGCCACGGCCTGGGACAGTGTGTCGTTGGCGTCGTAGGGATCGGTGCTCGTGAAGTTGGACTGCACGGCCACGACCACGTCCTTGGCGGCATGGGCCGGCGCGGCAAGGCCTGCCAGGCCGATCAGGCCGGCGATTGCGGCGGCGAGGGTGGAAAGACGCTTGTTCATGAGAAAACTCCTTGAAGGAAAACGGGGCTAAGCAAAAACAAAAACAAAACAAAAAAAACAAAACAAAAAAAAGGAAAGTCGAAAAGCCGAGAGGACGAGAAGACAAGACGAAAGGGGTCAGGTCGGCGTGCAAGAGCCAGGGTCAACAGGTGTGGTCAATAGGGGCCTCCCACCGAATGCCGCGCCACAAAATGGCCCGGCGCCACCTCGTGCAGCGGCGCCACCTGCGGCGCGTCGCCCACGGCGCGTATCGGGCTGGGAATCTCGTCGGCCATGAGTTCACGCACGGCGCTACGGCGCGCCGGGTCGGCCACCGGCACGGCCGCCAGCAGGCGCCGGGTGTAGGCGTGCTGCGGGTTCTCGAACACCGCCCGGCGCGGGCCGATTTCCACGATCTGGCCCAGGTACATCACGGCCACGCGGTGGCTGATGCGCTCCACCACCGCCATGTCGTGCGAGATGAACAGGAAGGCGACGCCGAATTCCTGCTGCAGGTCCAGCATCAGGTTGATGATCTGCGCGCGGATGGACACGTCCAGCGCCGACACCGCTTCGTCGGCGATCACCACCTTGGGGTTGAGCGCCAGCGCCCGCGCAATCGCCACGCGCTGGCGCTGGCCTCCGGAAAATTCGTGCGGGTAGCGGTGGGCCGCCTCGGCCGGCAAGCCCACCTTGCCCAGAAGCCAGCGCACGCGTTCCTCGGCCTCCTTGGGCGTGGCGAGCTTGTGCAGCAGTATGGGCTCCATGACCGAATAGCCAACCGTCAGCCGCGGGTCGAGCGAAGCGAAAGGATCCTGGAACACGAACTGGATATCGCGGCGCAGCGCCTGCAGGGCCCGACCCTTGAGCGACGAAATGTCGCGCCCGGCGACCTCGACCTGCCCGCTGTTGAACTCCAGCAGCCGTGCCAGCGAGCGGCCCGTGGTGGATTTGCCGCAACCCGATTCGCCCACCAGCGACAGGGTTTCGCCGGCCTTGAGTTCGAAGCTGAGCCGCTCCACGGCATAGACCTGCCTGCGCACGCGGCCCAGCAGGCCGCTCGCCAGCGGGAAGCGCGTGACCAGGTCCTGCACCTTGAGAACCGGCGGCAGGTCGTGGCGCACGGTGTTGGCGGCGCTGGCCGCTTGGCCGCTTTCAACCCCTTGAACTTGCGGCGCGCCTGGCACCGCAAAGCGCGCCGGCAGGTCCTGCCCGTGCATCGCGCCCAGCCGAGGCACTGCTGCCAGCAAGGCCTGGGTATAAGGCTGTTGCGGTCTGGCAAAGAGGCTTGCGCAGTCACCTTCTTCCACCTTGTCGCCGCGGTACATGACGAGCACGCGGTCGGCGATCTCGGCCACCACACCCATGTCGTGGGTGATGAAGATCACCGCCATGGCCAGTTCGCTCTGCAGCTGCTGGATCAGCGCGAGGATCTGCGCCTGGATGGTGACGTCAAGGGCGGTGGTGGGTTCGTCGGCGATCAGCAGCGTGGGCTTGCAGGCCAGCGCCATGGCAATCACCACGCGCTGGCGCATGCCGCCCGACAGCTGGTGCGGATGGCGGCCCAGCACGTTCTTGGCTTCGGGAATGCGGACCAGATCGAGCATGCGCAGCGCTTCGGCCAGCGCCGCCTGGCGCGAGAGCCCCTGATGCAGGCGTATCGATTCGGCGATCTGCTCGCCCACGGTGAACACCGGGTTCAGCGAAGTCATGGGCTCCTGGAACACCATGGCGAGGTCGGCCCCGCGCAGGCTGCGCATCTGTGATTGCGAAGCGCGCGCCAGGTCGATGCGCTCGCCGTTGCGGCGCGTCAGCCACATGCTGCCGCTGCCCAGGCGGCCGCCGCCTTGCTCCACCAGGCGCATGAGGGCCAGCGAGGACACCGATTTGCCGGAGCCGGATTCGCCCACGATGGCGAGCGTTTCCCCGGCGTCCACATGAAAGCCGAGCTTGCGCACCGCGTGCACGGTGCGCTGCTCGCCGGCAAAGCTCACGCTGAGGTCGTTCACCTCGATCACGCGCTGGCGGCCCGCCGTGCGCGTGCTCTGCGTTTTATCCATGAGTTCGGGCTCGGCGCTCATGCGGCGCGTCCTTCGGCTTCGTCGGCATAGATGGCGCTCACCGGCGCTTCGCCCACGCGGGCCCAGCCGCGGTACATGCCTTCGGTGTTGAAGGGCAGGCTCAGGTTGCCTTGCGCGTCGACGGCAATCAGGCCGCCTCGCCCATCAATGGTGGGCAGCACCTTCATGACCACTTCCCGCGCGGCCGCATCCAGCGTCATGCCGGCGTAGGCCATGCGGGCGCAGATGTCGTAGGCAGCTGCGGTGCGTATGAACATTTCGCCCGAGCCGGTGCAGGAAATCGCGGCCGTGCGGTTGTCGGCATAAGTGCCGGCGCCTATCAGCGGCGAGTCGCCGACCCGGCCGGCGCGTTTGTTGGTCATGCCGCCGGTGGAGGTGGCGGCGGCCAGGTTGCCTTGCGCATCTAGCGCAACAGCGCCCACGGTGCCGAATTTTTTGCCTTCATCCAGCGGCGCGGCGCCGGCTGCGGGGGTGCGAAACACCAGGGCCGCGCCGTCGTGGTCCAGCACGGCCGCGTCGGTGGCGAGCGCACGCCGCAGCTGCTCGCGGCGGGCGTCGGTTGAAAAGTAATCGGGCGAGACCAGTTCCAGACCTTGTTCTTTGGCGAAGGCCTCGGCGCCTGCGCCTACCAACAGCACATGCGGGCTATGTTCCATCACGGCGCGCGCCGCGCGCACGGGGCGGCGCACGTGGTTCACGCAGGCCACCGCGCCGGCGCGCAGGGTGGCGCCGTCCATTACGGCCGCGTCGAGTTCATGGGTTTCGTCGTGGGTGAAGACGGCGCCATGCCCGGCGTTAAAAAGCGGGCAGTCCTCCAGCATCTCCACCGCGAGGCTGACGGCATCCAGCGCGCTGCCGCCTTCGGCCAGCAGTTGCTGCGCGGGCCGCAATATGCCTTGCAGGGCTGCGTGGTAGGCCGCGTTTTGCTCGGTGCTGATGTGGCTGCGGCTCATGGTGCCGGCGCCGCCGTGGATGGCGATAAGGGGAAGGGGCTGGGGCCGTGTCACTTGGAAACCTTTGGCGATTTGGGTGGAGTGCGGGTTTTGCGCGGGGCGGGCGCCGCGGTGTCGGCATCGGCGCGCAGCCGGCTGGCGTGGTTGCCGTGCAGCCAGGGCAGTACGGATTCGGCCAGTTGCGTCGCCGCCTTGAGCGAATCTTTGGCACTGTGGGCGACCGCACTGCACAGCGCTTCGATCAGCGCCAGCACGGTGGCTTCGGAGTTCGCGAAATACTGGCTCTCGGTATGGGCGTAGAGCGCGACGCTGGCCAGCGGCGCCAGCGGCGAGGTCACGCGGTCGGTCAACGCCAGCACCGGCACACCGGCGTCGTGCGCGCGGCGCGCCAGCAAGATCGTGTCGCTGAAATAGCGTGGGTAGGCGATGGCGATCAGCAGGTCTTCGGGCTTGAGGCGCGCCAGGACGCGCGCGCCGTAGGAGGAGCTTTCCACGCTGGCCAGAAGCTGCACGTTGTCGCAATAAGGGTCCAGCGAGCGTTGCATCAAGCCGCCCAGCCAGCTGCTGCTGCCAAAACCGGCAATGTAGATGCGCCGCGCTTTCAGGATGGCAGCCACCGCCTGTTCACAGCTCTGGGCGTCCAGCGATTGCCGCGTCAGCTCGATGTTGCGCTGGCTTTGCGCCAGGGCGGATGCAAAAACGTCGGCCACCGTGGCGGAGTGTTCCAGCTTGTTGCGCAGTTTTTCGACCGGGGCCAGCGTGGTTTCAAAGCCCAGCACCAGTGCGGCGCGGAACTGCGGGTAGCCCTCAAATTCCAGCGCGCGGGCGAAGCGGTTGGCGGTAGCCACCGAAACGCCCAGCGTGGCGGCCAGCTCATCGATGGGCATGGTGGCCGCCTGCAAGGGATGGGCCAGCACATAGTCGGCCATCTGCCGGTGGGAGCGCGTCAGCGTCGGCAACAGACGCCCAATGCGCTGCGCCATCGAAGGGTTGCCGGGAAATGTTGCCATCAATGTCGCCGCCAGGGTGAGCTGAACTGAATGAATATAAATTTACAAACTAATTCATCATAGCGAAATTTTTGATCATTTCCAATCAAATTGAGCCCTGCCGTGTCTTGCGGGGCGATGGCCTGGGACAGAAAACGGCTTGTAGCCGGGTGCGCTGAGCTATGCGCAGATGGCGCGGGTATTCGTCAGCAGGAGCTGGAACGAAGGCCGGTGCGAACGCTAAAAGCGGGCGCTTAGGACCCGAGCTTTTCATAGGCGCGGTCCATCTCAGGCGCCTTGCTGGTGTCCTTCAAGCCCTGCCGCAAGTCCTGCCCGGCTTGTTCAACCTTGGGGTTGGGCTTGGCGTGGGTCATGTCGACCGCCTGGTCGCGCTCGTGCGGCAGCTCCAGGCTGGCTTCGACGGAGCCGTCTTTCAGGGTGTCCTGCTTGCCGGGGCGTGAACGCTGGGCACGTGGGTCTTTGGCCGGCATGCCTTTGCCGGCGGGCGGGTCGCCGGGCGTGCCGGGGTCGGGGTTGCCGCGTTGGGAGGAGTTCATGCCCCGACTGTGCGCTGGCCGACGGTTAGAGGCTGTCAGCCCGGCAAGCCTGGCCCTGTAGGAAAAGGCCACTTGCCATCGCGCCGAAGCGTCACAAAGCCTCAGCCTAAAAAGCTCGCGGCCTGTGCGACAGCCGCCGTGTCGGCCTTGACTGCGTCGGGCGGCCCGCCCTTGCCCCACAACTCGCCGCCGTAGTTCATGGCCATGAACTGCGCGCAAAGGCGGATCGAATCGATCATGGGCTGGGCCTTGGCGCGGTCGCCGCTGGTGGTGATCAGGCGCAGCGTCTTTTTCGCCATCTCTTCCTTGAAAGGCAGGCCGGGCACACGCATCCAGGCGCTCCAGTGGTCCAGGTAAATTTTCAGCGGCGCCGGAATGCTGTACCAGTAGACCGGCGCCACAAAGACGATGTCGGTGGCGGCCAGGGTCGCATCCAGCAGGGTCTTCATGTCGCCTTTGGGCATAGGGTACTGGCCGGTGGTGTGGCGCTGGTCCACAAACAGCGGCATCTGCATGCTGGGCAAATGTTGCCAGGCCTGGGTTGTGCCGGCCGGCAGTGCCGCGGCAGCCTGGCGGGCCAGCCATTCGGTGTTGCCGAGGGCGCCGGTTTCGCGTGTGGAGGTGGTGAGAAAAAGGAAGTGGGGCTTGGCGTTCATGGCGGCCATGGTAGCGGCAGCCGCGGGTCTGTGCTCGAGCGGGGTTGGGGCGCGCATGCCAGAATCCCGGCATCGAACTTCACTGGAGCCACTCTCGCCATGATCCGTATTCGCGACATCGACCACATCGTCCTGCGGGTCAAGGATCTCATGGGCATGCTGCGTTTTTACCAGCAGGTGCTGGGCTGCAGCCTGGAGCGGCGGCAGGACGGCATCGGCCTGGTGCAGCTGCGCGCCGGACGTTCGCTGGTGGACCTGGTGCCGGTGGACGGCCCGCTGGGCCGGGCCGGCGGCGCGGCGCCGGGCAAAGAAGGCCGCAACGTCGACCACGTCTGTTTTCGTGTCGAGCCCTTTGATTCCGACGTGATTCGCCGCCACCTCGCGGCCCATGGCGTGGAGCCGGGCGAGGTGGAGTCGCGTTACGGCGCCGAAGGCGAAGGGCCGTCAATCTACCTCAGTGATCCCGAAGGCAATACCGTGGAATTGAAAGGGCCGCCCTGGCCTGACAGCGGTCTCGGACAGCCTTAGCCTAAAACTGCCGCCAGCCCTGCCATGCCGTAAAGCCCGCGCACACGATCAGCACGGCGCCCACGGTTCGCGCCATCACCACGCTGGCGCCCGGCCGCTCGGCCAGCCATTGGCGCGCGCCGGCCGCGGCCAGCGCCAGCGAGCCATAAACCCCGGCTTGGGTCAGTGCGATGATGAGGCCCAGCGCCACCGCCTGTATCCACAGCGAGCCGTATTCCAACCGCAGGAACTGCGGAAAAATCGCCAGCATGAACAAATAGGCTTTTGGGTTGAGCAGGCAGGTCAGCGCGGCCTGGCGGAAGGTGCGCCATGGCGGGCTTTCCTCTAGCGCCGGCAAGCTGCCGAACACCGAGGTGCTGCGCGTGAGCGACCAGCCTATCCAGGCAATGTAGAGACTGCCCGCGACCAACATGATGTTGACCATGCCAGGCACCAGCTTCAGCACAATGCCCAGCCCCAGCGCGCCGGCCACGACATGGCACACACCGCCCACCACGATGCCGCCGACAGCAAAGAGGCCGGCGCGACGCCCGCCGGTCAGCGAACTGGCCATTACAAAAGCCATGTCCATGCCGGGCAGAATGATGATGCCCAGCACCATGAGGAAAAACAGCCAGAGGTGGGCGAACTGGTCCATGGCCGCCTCTCTTAACGCAACGCGGAATAGATGGGACGGGAAAGCTGCATCACCCAGTTGGTTTCCCAGTGGCGCCCGCCGTCTTCGGAAAAAGCCTGCTCCCAGCGGGCGCTGACCGGCGTGATGCCCGACCAGGTAAAGCGCACCCGCACCGGTCGGCCTTCATGGCTGTCCTCGCCTTCGAAGCGGCCCGTGCCGTCGGCAAAGGCGCCCACCACCGGCGGCTGCATCAGGCCGTCGCTGTGGCTGACCCAGTAAATGCTCCAGAGCCGGGTCTGCGGGCTGAAAAAACGCAAGGCCATACCGAGGCTGCGATTGCCTTCGGCGATCAGGTCGTTCATATTGCCCAGGCCGCCCATCAGCAGCGCGCCGTCCTGCACGGCTTCAAAGCGCTCCCATTCAGTGCTGCCCGCCAGGCGCTTTTTGAGCCGCTTGTTGCTGACCAGCCAACGCCCCGCGATGAAGTTGAAGTCATGCCGCCCGTCGCTCAGTTGCGTCGGGTCCAGGGGTTTAGGCAGGGTAGTCGTGGTCATGGTTTAAAGCGCTTGTGGCGCCCCGTGATGAGTGGCTGTATCTTGCTTGGCTATACCTGTGTAAAAACCCAGTTTAGAAATGTAATAGGGCTATTTCAGCCCTGATTAAAGGCTAGACTTTTCGCCATGTACTCCCCGACCACCCGTGTATTGACCGTGCTGGAACTGCTGCAGTCCCAGGGGCGCATGAGCGGCGCCGAACTGGCGCGCCGGCTGGAGGTGGACGGCCGCACGCTGCGGCGCTACATCGCCAAGCTGGAAGACCTGGGCATCCCGGTCGTGGCCGAGCGCGGCCGCTACGGCTGCTACAGCCTGATCGCCGGCTTCAAGCTGCCGCCCATGATGTTCACCGACGACGAAGCCCTGGCGCTCTCTTTGGGCCTGCTGGCCGCCCGCAGCCTGGGGCTGGCCGAAGCGGCGCCCGCCGCGCAGAGCGCGCAGGCCAAGCTCGAGCGTGTGATGCCGCACAACCTCAAAAACCGCATACGCGGGCTGGGTGAAACGGTGACGCTGGACCTGCGCCGCGCCGACGCGCCCGGCGATAACACTGCGCTGCTGGCCCTGAGCGCCGCCGCGCACGGCTGGCAGCGTGTGCACATGGCCTACCAGTCGGCGGAGGGCGAAGTCACCGAGCGCGAGTTCGACGCCTACGGCCTCGTGTTTCGCCGCGGCCGCTGGTATGCGGCGGGCTGGTGCCATTTGCGCGGGGCCTTGCGCTCATTCCGGCTGGATCGAGTGCGCGAGGTGCGCGCCCTCAATGTGGTGTTCACGCCGCCGGCCGACTTCGACGCGGTGCAGCACCTGGCGCTGGGCCTGGCCACCATGCCGCGTAGCAACACCGTGCGCCTGCTGCTGCACACCGATCTGGAGACTGCGCAGAGGGAACTGCCCGACAGCGTCGGCGTGTTCCAGCCCAGCGAGGAGGGCGTGCTGCTGCACAGCCAGACTGACCACCTGGGCTGGTTCGCCCGGCAGCTGATGTGTTTGTCTTTTTCGTTTGACGTCCAGGAGCCCGCGGACTTGCGCGTCGCGCTGCGTGAACACGCCGAGCGCACGCTGGCACAGCACGCGGCCTGAGACAAGGAACTCAGGCGGCCCTGGTTTGCAGGCGATGGCGTGCGCGGTCCTGGCCGTAAAAGCCGAAATCCATGGCCGGGACTTCACCGCTGATCAGCTCGGCCATGGCCTTGCCCGAACCCGCGCCGTGCGTCCAGCCCAGCGTTCCGTGGCCGGCGTTGACCCAGAGGCGGCCGATCTTGGTCTTGCCGATATAGGGAATGTTGGTGGGCGTGGCGGGGCGCAGGCCGGTCCAGAAATGCGGCGTGCCGCCCTGCTCCTCGAGGCGGGTGTCGCACACGCCCGGCAACACTTCCTCGATGCGTTCGGCCAGCATCCGGCAGCGGGCCTTGGCCAGCGGCGTGTCCAGCGAAAGGTCGTAGCCGCCGACCTCAATCGTGCCGGCCACGCGCAGGTGGTCGCCGAGCCGGCTCATGGCGCATTTGACTTCGTCGTCGATGGTGCTGACAAAGGGCGCCAGCTCAGGCTTGAGCAGTTTGAAGGTCGCGCTGTAGCCCTTGCCGGGGTAGATGGGCAGGTCGACGCCCACGCTGCGCAGCAAGGGCGCCGTGTAGGAGCCGCAGGCCACGACGATCTCGTCGGCCTTGAGCCGGACCAGGTCTTCGTTCTGGCCCCGTATCGTGCGCGGCCGCACGGCGACGGATTCGATGGCGCCACCGGCTTTTTCCAGCCGCTCAATGTCGTGGTTGTAGAGAAACTGCGCGCCGCGGGCGGCGCAGCGCTGCGCCAGGGCCTGGGTGAAGACGCGGGCGTCGCCGCTTTCGTCGCTGGCGGTATAGGTGCCGCCCACGATGCGGTGCGCGAAGGATTTGAAGGCCGGCTCGATGGCCAGCAGCTCGGCGGTGCTGACCACGCGGCGGGCCACGCCGTATTTGCGCATCAGGGCCGCGGCCTCGCCGGCCGTGTCGAAGGCCTTCTGATCCGTGTAGTAGTGCGCGATGCCGCGTTCGAGCCGGTTGTATTCGATGCCGGTGGCGGCCACCACTTCTTTGAGCGCGGTATGGCTGTAGGCGCCCAGGGCGACCAGCTGCTGCACATTGCGTTCAAAGGCGGTGTCGTTGCACTGCGCCAGGAACTGCAGGCCCCAGCGCCATTGCTGCCAGCCTTCACCGAAAGGCAACTGCGGGCGGAACAGCAGCGGCGCGTCGTCCCGGAACATCCATTTGAGCGCCTTCAGCGGCGCGTCCTTGTTGGCCCAGGGTTCGCAATAGCTCACGGAAATCTGCGCCGCGTTGCCGAAGCTGGTCTCCAGCGCCGCGTCGGGCTGGCGGTCCACCACCGTGACCTCATGGCCGCGTTCCAGCAGATGCCAGGCGGTGCTCACGCCGATGATGCCGGCCCCTAAAACTACAACTTTCATCCGAACCCCTTTACAGGCTTCAAGTGTGAAGGATGTTGCTTTCAATTAATAGAAAAATTAAACTCTCAGTGAAAACATCAGAACAGCTAATAAAGCTAAAAGGCACCGGCAGCCGGCACAACTGGCACAAACCGGTAGAGCAAACAGAAATAGAGAGGGGATGCGGGATGAGTACTTTTGACCCTGATGCACTGGAATGCCTGGCGGCCATCGTGGAAGAGGGCGGTTTTGAGCGCGCGGCGCAGCGCCTGTCCATTACCCAATCGGCGGTGTCGCAGCGCCTGCGGGCCCTCGAGGCCCAGGTCGGCACGGTGCTTATCGTGCGCAGCCGACCGCTCAAGCCCACGTCGGCCGGCCAGCTGTTGCTCAAACACACCAAGATGCTGCGGCTTTTGCGCGCCGACCTGGAGCGCGACCTTAAAGAGCTGGCGCCCAGCTCGCTGGGCGGCGCGCGCGAGGAAGAGCGCATTTCCATCGCCATCAACGCCGACAGTATCGCCACCTGGGCCTTGCCCGCGCTGACCGAGCTGGTGCAGCAGGGCCTGCCCATGGAGATCATCCACGACGACCAGAACTTCACCCATGAATGGCTGCGCGAAGGCCAGGTGCTGGGCTGCGTGACCACCCTCAAGCAGGCGCTGCGCGGCTGCAAGGTAGAGCCGCTGGGTGCGATGCAGTACATCGCGGTGGCCGCGCCGGCGTTTGCGCGGGGCCGGCTCGGCCATCGCGAGAGCGCCGGCGACAGGCAGGCCGCGCCGGCACTGACGCAGTACAACTTTCGCGAGGTGCCTTTCATCGCTTTCAACCGCAAGGACGAATTGCCGGTCGAGTTTGTGGGCAAGGCCTTCGGGCTCAAGCGTGTCACCCTGAACCAGTTGTTTGTGCCTTCTTCGGAAGGCATGGTCAGGGCCGTACTGGCGGGCTGGGGCGTGAGTGTGGTGCCGCGCCTGCTGGCGCAGGGCCTCATCGACCAGGGCCAGCTCGTCAATGTGGCGCCCCATTACACATTGCCCATCCAGCTTTACTGGCACTGCTGGAACCTCGAGTCCGAAGTGCTGGACGCGCTGACGGCGGCGCTCAAGCAAAGCGCGGCGCTGTCGCTGGTGCCCTGACGCGCAACCGGCCTGTCCGGGCCCAAACAGATCCCTGGTACTGAATTAGCAAGCGTCAGGGTGGACGTAACCCTGTAGGACAAGGCCGGTGATACGGACTAATGGCCTCAGTTTGGGGACTAATCCCATTTACAAAAACCTTGTGGGTGCGCACACTGCAAAAGGTCATGCTGGCAGGGCTCGGCGTGGCGTGAAAGGCACAAGGTACACGAATGCTGGGATGGCTGGGGCTGCGTACCCGTCTGGTACTGCTGGTGCTGCTCGCGCTGCTCCCCGTTCTCGGCCTGCTTGTTTATTCCGCCGAGCAGCATCATCGGGCCTCGCTGCGGCTGGCGCAGTCCGACCTGCTGTCGAATGTGCTGACCCTCGCGGCGCGTGAACAGCGCACCGTGGACATGGTTCGCGAGCTGCTTAACGGCATTGCCAGCGGGCCGCACATCAAGAACCTAGTGCCGGGCCTGTGCGACCAGCACCTGAAAAACCTCCATGCCGAGCACCCCGAGTTCACCAACATGGGCTTGGCCGAACCCGACGGAAAGCTGCTGTGCGATGCATTGGGGTTGGGCAAGGACGTGCGCATCGGCGACCGCTCTTATTTCCAGCAGGTCATGGCGGGCCAGCGTTTCGCCGCGGGCCGTTATGCCATGGGCCGCACCAGCGGGAGGCCCGGCATAGGCTTCGCGATGCCTGTGCGCAATGAGGCCGGGAATATCAGCGGCGTGGCCTTCGCGGTGCTGAGCCTGGAGGCCCTGGAGCGCCCGCTGACGGAGGAGCCTTCCATGCCCGGCGTGCGCCTGACCGTGCTGGACCACGCCGGAACGGTGCTGGCCATCTCCCCGCCGGCGCCATCCTGGCTGGGCCGGCCGCACCCCGACCCCATGGTGCAACAAGCCGTGCGTGAGCACCGCCAAGGGGTGCAACAGGCGGCGGATGCCCAAGGCGCTCAGCGGGTCTATGCCACGGCGCCCGTGTCCGGAGGCGGAGGTGAAGGCTTGTTTGTGGCGATCAGCGTTCCGCAAACGGTGATCACGGCGCCCGGCCACCAGGACCACGCAGTTGAACTGCTGGCCTTGATCGCCGTTGTTCTGTTTGGCGTGGTATCCGCGTGGTGGACCGGCAACCGGGTCATCGTTGACCCGGCCAAGGCGATCCTGAAAGAAGCCGACGAGGTGGCCCGGGGCAATCTCCACGCGCGAGTCAGGCTGGGCCCGGTGTACCAGGGCGAACTCGCCGAGATCGGACAGACTTTCAACCGCATGGCCGAAGCGCTGCAAGCCCGCCAGCGGGAGCTCGATGCCATGCTGGACCGCGTCGACAAGGAGCGCACCCTGCTGGACCTGATCCTCAACAGCATGAACGAAGGCGTGATCGCCGCGGACACCGAGGGCCGCTTCCTGCTGTTCAATGCCACGGCGCGCGCGTTGTTCGACGAGGCGCCGGATTCCGGCATACGCGTGAACAACTGGCGCCGCGGCCACGAGCTGCTGATGCTGGACGGCAAAACCGCCTACCCCGAGGCGGAGCGGCCTTTGTCGCAGGCCGCGCGCGGCATCACCGTCGACAACTGGGACCTGGTGCTCCGCCGGCCCGACAGGGAAGACCGGGTGCTGCGCCTGAGCACCCGGCCGCTTCGCGACGCTGCAGGTGTGCTCATAGGCGGCCTGGTCGTTTTCAACGACATCACCGACCTGAAGGCGGCGGAAGACTTCGCCCGTGCGCAGGAGCAGGTGCTCGCCTTGATTGCCGGCGGTGCGCCGCTGGCGCGATCGCTGGAAGCTGTTGTGCGCCTGATCGAAGACAGCTCGCCGGACAGCCTGTGCTCCATCCTTCTGCTTGAGGACGGGAAGTTGCACCTGGGCGCCGCGCCCAGCCTGCCCGACCGCTACAACCAGGCCATCGAAGGCCTGCCCGTCGGCGAGGGCGTGGGCGCCTGCGGCACCGCCGCCTTCCGTCACCAACTGGTGGTGGTGGAAGACACCCAGAGCGACCCGCTGATGCAGGACTACCGTGACCTGATGCGGGAGCATGGCCTGGGGGCCTGTTGGTCGATGCCGGTGGTATCGACCGACGGCGAAGTGCTCGCGACTTTCGCGATCTACCGCGCCTACCCCTGCAGGCCCCAGCCGGCGGAACTCGAGCTGATCACCATTGCGGCAAGGCTTGCCGGCATCGCGCTGGCACGTGCCCGCGCCGAGGCCGCGCTCGTCACCAGCGAGGCGCGGTTTCGCGAACTGGCCGAGAACATCCACGACGTTTTCTACATCGTGGACCCACACACCGGCCGCCTTCTTTATGTCAGCCCCGGTTACGAAAGGGTCTGGGGCCGCAGCCGCGATAGCCTCTATTCCGACCCGCTTTCGTACGCCGATGCCGCGCTGCCTGAGGACCAGCACCTGCTCAAGGACGCCAGGAAGCACAACCGCACCGGACAGGCCTCCGACATCGAATACCGCATCCTGTCCGCCGATGGCAACATCCGGTGGATACGCGACCACGCCTATCCGGTCATGAACGCTTCGGGCGAGCTGGAGCGGGTGGTGGGGACGGCGCGCGACATCACCGACCGCAAGCTGGCCGACCTGACGCTGGCCAGCACCAACCGTGCCTTGCAGATGCTGAGCCGCTCCAGCATCGCCATCAACCGCGTGGACGAGGAAGCCCAATTGCTGGCCGAGGTTTGCCGCGTGGCCGTCGACGTGGGGGGTTATCGCATGGCCTGGGTGGGCTATGCACAGGACGACGCGGAGCGCAGCATCGTGCCCATGGCCCATGCCGGCGAGGAAAACGGCTACCTCGCCGAGATTCGCCTGAGCTGGAGTGACGACAAGCTCACCGGCCAGGGCCCGGCGGGGCAGGCGGTGCGCAGCGGGCAGGCCCAGCAGTCCGGCGACATCAGTCGGGCTGAGAACCGGTTCTACTGGCATGCGCATGCACTGAAGCGCGGCTTTCACAGCGCCATCTGCCTGCCGCTGCGCGACATGCCGCGCAGCTTCGGCGTGCTCTGCCTGTATTCGGGTGAGGCGCAGAATTTCAGCGCCGATGAAATCAAGCTGCTGCAGGAGCTTGCCGACAACCTGGCCTTCGGCATCCTCAGCCTGCGCGCCCGCCTGGAACGCCAGCGCAGCCAGGAGGCCGAACGCCAAGCCGTCATCAAGGTGCGCGAGCAGGCTTCGCTGCTGGACCGCGCGCAGGACGCCATCATGGTCCGCAACCTTGACCGGACCATACGGTTCTGGAACAAAGGCGCCGAGCGCCTGTATGGCTGGACGGCCGAGGAGGTGCTCGGCAAGACCATGGCGGACCTCATGTATCCAGACCCGCAGGTGCTGCTGGACAGCATGGCCAAGACCTTGGCGAACGAAGGCGACTGGACCGGCGAGCTCGAGCAGCGCGCGCGCGACGGCTCGATCGTGTGCATCGAGGCGCGCTGGACGGTGGTGCGCGACGAGCAAGGCAAAGTCAACGGGGTGCTCGGCATCAACACCAATATTCGCGAACGCAAGCGCGCGCGTGAGGAAATCCTGCGGCTCAATGCCAGCCTTGAAGAGCGGGTGCAGCAGCGCACCGCCCAGCTCGAGTACGCCAACAAGGAGCTGGAGGCCTTTTCCTATTCGGTGTCGCACGACCTGCGCAGCCCGCTCAGCGCGGTCGACGGGTTCAGCGACCTGCTCGAGCGCACCATGGCCAAGGCTGAAACCACTCCCTTGACTGAACGCAGCCGGCACTATCTGGCACGCATACGCGCGGGCGTTTCGCAAATGGGCGAGTTGATCGACGCCATGCTGACGCTGGCGCAGGCATCGCGCTCCAGCCTGCGCTGGGAGCGCGTCGACCTCAGCGCGGTTGCCCAGGCGCTGCTGGCCGGCTACCAGGAGCGCGAGCCCGGCCGCACCGTGAAACTGGATATTGAGCCCGGTGTGACGGGGCCCGGCGACCCGCGGCTGCTCAAGCAGGTGCTCGACAACCTGCTCGGCAACGCCTGGAAGTTCAGCGCCAGGCAGGCCCGCACCGAAATCAGCTTCGGCCGTGAAACCGGCGATGCCGGCGAGACGGTGTACTTCGTGCGCGACCGCGGCGCGGGCTTTGACATGACCTACGCGCAGAAACTGTTCGGCGCTTTCCAGCGCCTGCACACCCCCTCGGAATTCGCCGGCACCGGCGTCGGCCTGGCCACAGTGCACCGGATCATCGCGCGGCACGGCGGCAAGGTGTGGGCCGAGTCAGAACCAGGACACGGCGCGACCTTCTATTTCACGCTCGGCCCAGAGACGGCCTGACCCGAACCTAGAGAGGGGCTCTTCCACCAGCAGGGGCCGCGGGACTGGCTTTGCCAGACCGCAGGCGCAGCGCCCCCTCGGGGGGCAGCGAACCACACGAAGTGGGGAGCGTGGGGGCTAAAACTTTTTTAGAGTTTCGCGCAGCGCCTGAGCCTTGTCGGCATCAAACTGCCCTTCAACCCGTGCCAGCACCTCACCCTGGCGATTCACGACCACGGCGTAGATCTGGTCGGTGCTGGCCAGGCCGGCAGAGCGCACGAAGCTGGCGCGGTCGGTGAACACTGGCACCAGCTTGGCGCGTTCTGCGTCGGCCGGGTAGTGCTGCAGCAGCCTGTTCTCTACTGCGCTGCGGCCCGTCAGTGTGCCGGGGTCGTTGAGCACCGGCATGCGCATCCAGGTGATCGATGGATCATTCCTGAGGTTCAGGCCCTGGATCCAGCTCTCGACTTCGGCTTGCTGGCCGCGCTTGAAGGTAATCAGGGCGAGCGTGCGGTCAGAAGGCAAGCCCTCAGGCACGGTCACCGGCTGGCGCAGCAGGCTTTGTGCCATGAATGCGGGGAGGCGGCCCATCACGCTGGAATCATTGGGTGACGCGAACGCGAGTGCAAATGCCAGACCCGCAGCGGCAAGCCAGGCGCCAAGATAGGACACATTGCTCTTCATGTTGCTCTCCCCAATATGGGTGCGATGCAAGAAGTCCTGCATGAACCCTTCAAGCAAGATACCTGCAAGCCGAACAGCGCGCAAACCAACAATTGGAACAAAGTGTTATCAATGCTTGACAAGCCTTTGTTCGATCTTGCTGATCACCGTTGGGTTCGCTGGCGCGGAGGAAGTTCAAAAAAAAGACATCCTTCCGCGAGTGCCACGGCGCTACGACTTTAGTCAGCAGCGGCGCCCTGGCCGAGCATTCAGAAGAATGCTATTGGCCGATGGAAATCAACAGTTCGGGCAAATACCCTTCCTGCTCGCACTTGCGCGCATAGCCCAGCGGGTTGGCCACTACGCGGCAACCGCGGCTGATGTAATTAATTGCGCAATGCAGATGGCCGTGCAGCCAAACGTCGGCCAATGGCAACAAATCATCGAGCGCATTGCAAAAACCTGCCGTGCCGGGCACCAAGCCGTAGCGCGGGTCGGCGCTCAGAAGGCTGGGTGCGAAATGGGTGACGGCGACCGTGGGTCCGTCAAAAGGCTTGGACAGCGCCTGCCGCAACCAGGCCTGGCTTTGAAGGCCTTGCTCGCGCACGTCGGCGGCCAAGAGGGGCTGGCCGTTGCGGAAAGAATGGTTTTTGCTCAAGTAGAAATTTGCTGCGCGAAAGGCTTTCTCGCGGGCCTTCAGCTGTTCACCTGGCGTGATGTCCGCGTCCTGGGGCTGACCCGCACTCAGCGCGTCGAAGTCGGTCCACAAGGTGCTGCCCACAAAGCGGACGCCTTGCAGCACCACGGTTTCCTGCTCCAGCCAGAGCATGCCCAGCCGCTCGCAGGTCTCGCGCAGCCGCGCGCGGGTGGCGTCGAAGTCCAGGCCGTCATATTCGTGGTTGCCCGGCAGGAAAAGCACCGGCGTCGGCCATGCCGCGCCGCCCCGGGACGCAGGCAAGGGTGAGAACCTCGCCAGCCCGAAGTCCGCAACACCGCGCTCGCTGAGCAGCGAGCCTTGCTGGTAAGAGCCGATATCGCCGGCCAGGACCAGCACGTCGGCGCCCGGCACTGGCTCGGCCGTGAAGTCGGGATTGCTCTCGAGGTGGAGGTCGGACAGGAGCTGGATGTTCACCCGCCAATTGTGCGGGAAGACCTGCACGGTCCCGGGGTCGCGGGCTTTTCGCTTGCGCCAGCGCGTGCCCTTGCGCTAGATTCTGCATGGCATCAACGGCCAAACAGCAAGCACTTGCGAAGCTGATAGACGACGCCGTCGCGTGCCTCTTCGCGCCTGTCACCGAAGGAAAACCTCATGAAGCCACACATCACGCTGATCACCCTGGGGGTTGACGACCTCGAGCGTTCACTGGCTTTTTACCAGCGCGGTATGGGGCTTGCGACCCCGGGTATCGTCGGCAAAGAATTCGAGCACGGCGCTGTGGTCTTCATTGACCTGCAGCCCGGCCTCAAGCTGGCCCTGTGGCCGCGCGCCAGCCTGGCGCATGATGCGGGCTTGCCGATGTCTTCGCGCGGGGCGCCGGGGTTTTCGCTGGCGCATAACGTGGCCTCGCGGCAGGAGGTTGATGCCGTGATGGCCGAGGCTGAAAAAGCCGGCGCCGCAATGACCAAGCCGGCGGCCGCGACCTTCTACGGAGGCTATGCCGGCTATTTCCAGGATCCGGACGGCCATCTTTGGGAAGTGGCGTGGAACCCGCAGTTCGATATCCCGGGCTAGTCGGCCGGCCCCGGCTCGCCTGGCGTGATCAGGTCAGGCCGGCGGCGCCGCCAGCCGCACCGTGAAGGTGGTGCCTTGCCCGGGCTGGCTGCCCACCTCGATCTCGCCCTTGTGCAGCTCCACGCACTCCTTGACGATGTGCAGGCCTATGCCGGTGCCTGAGATATTGCCGACGTTGGTGCCGCGATGAAAGCTGCCGAACAGGCGCGGCAGGTCGGCCTCCGGAATGCCTATGCCCTGGTCGCTGATGCGCAGGTGGATTTGATCGCCCACGCCGCGCACCGCGAACCTCACCGGCGTGTCGGGGTCTGAATATTTGAGCGCGTTGCCCAGCAGGTTGACCACGATGTGGCGCAACAACTGCTGGTCCGCCGTGCGCGGTGCGTCCAGCCCGTCGCAGGTGATCGATACGCGCGCGGCTTGCGGGTTGCCGCGTTCGAGCTCGGCCATCACCTGCACCAGCCAGTCGGGCACCGCCAGTGGCGCGGGGTCAAACCTGAACTTGCCCAGTTCCAGGCGGCTGGTCAGCAGCACCTGCTCGACCATGTTGTTCATGCGCGCGACGGCAGTCTTGATCTGGCCCAGCAGTTCGCGGCGCTCCTCGGCGGGAAAACTCGCACCGTAGGCATCGAGCAATTCCACCGACGACAGAATGGCGGCCAGCGGTGTGCGGAACTCGTGCGAGGCGACCGCCACGAAGCGCGACTTGAGTTCAGACAGCTCACGTTCGTGCGCCAGCGCCTTGAGCATGTCGTCCTCGGCCTGGCGCTTGAGCGTCACGTCGGTCAGGAAGTTGAGCGTGGCCGGCGTGCCTTCCCATTCGAAGGTCACCGCACTGATCTCCAGCCAGCGCGTGATGCTCTGGCTGTGCTGCACGCGGAACTGGTAGTGGTTTTCGGCCGCCTCGCCGCGCAGGCGCTTCTGGTGGTTGTTGAGGACCCGCTCGCGGTCGTCGGGATGGATGAACTCGATAAAGGGCCGGGACTTGGCGGTTTCTTCGTCCAGTGCGGTCAGCTTCAGCGCTTTCGGGTTGGCATACAGAATGCGCCCCCCGGCCGTGACCAGGATGCCCTCGCTGACGTTCTCGACCACCGCGCGGTATTTCGCCTCGGAATCGGTTCGCCGGCCGATTTCCACGCGCAACTGCTTGGAGGTGTCGAGCTGCCAGGTGATGTTGTTGGCCAGGTGGATGACGCGCAGCAACTGCCCCGACGGGCTGCGGATGGGCAGCGCGCGCTGGCTCAGGCGGGCGGTGTCGCCATTGGGCCGGCGCACCCGGTATTCCTCGGTGCACTTGACGGTGGACAATTGCAACTGCCGCACCCGGTCGCGGTCTGCCGTGTCGACCCGCTCAAGCCAGCGCCAGGGGTCGCCTGCCAGCGTGTCGGCGGACTGGCCCCAGAACATCTCGAAAACCGGGTTGGTGTAAGTAATACGGCCGCTGGCCGGATCCCAGGACCAGAGCAGGGCGTCAATATTGGCGGCGATTTGTCGCAGCAGTTCTTCGCCCGGCAGCGAAACAGGCGTCACAGCCGTCATCGATGCGGGGGAGGGGGCGGACATGCAGGGAGCATAGCGGTATCGGGGGTGTGAATTCCTCCCGTAAAACCCCGGCTATGGGGTCTCGCAGATCAAACTATGCAGGTTTTGCATGGGTTTGGCGTCATCTTAGGCTTGAAACCCTAGGGAAAACCCTTATTCTTGATCCATCGCAACTTTTCACCCCCTTGCGGGTGACTCTCGACATGTACAGCCTGTTTGCCCAAATCGCCCGTTTCCTGCCTTCCGCCGCCAGCGTGGCTCCCGTCAATGGCGTGGCTCACAACCTGATGGAACGCGCCGAAGCCCGTGCCGGCCGCAACCCCCAGCAAGCCCAGGAACTGCGCACCGCTGCCTACGCCTACCTCAGCGTGGTTCGCTGAGCCCCCACGCTTTCCCACTACGAGCCTGCGGCGGCTCGCTGCCCCTTGCACGGAGAAAGGGACCGGCCGCCTTGCGGCTGGCAAAGCCAGACCGCGGCTTCAGCTGATAAATACGGGATTTTGCTCGGGCGGATGCGCTCAGAGTTTCAAACCCGCGCCCCTCACGACGGGCGCCAGCATCGCTACTTGCTCTTTGACGAAACCGCCAAATGCGGCCGGGCTCATGGCCTGGGTGGTGATGCCCAACTCCAGCATTTTCTTTTTGACTTCCGCCGTGGCGAGAATCTCGTTGCATGCTGCGTTCAGCCGCGCCACCATATCGGCGGGCATATGCGCCGGCCCGCTCAGGCCGAAGAAGTTGTCCAGCACCAGCTTGCGGTAGCCGAACTCCAGCACGCTGGGCACATCGGGCACCAGCGGTGAGCGGGTCGCCGAAGTCACCGCCAGCGGCACCAGTTGGCCGCTCTTGAAGTAGGGCACAAACGCCGTCAGCACATCAATGCCGATCGGAATCACGCCGGCGATCAGGTCGGTCGTCATGGGCGCGCCGCCGCGGTAGGGTATGTGCTGCAGGTTCACGCCCATGGCTTTTCTCATGAGTTCGCCGTAAATGTGGCCTATGGAAGCCGGCCCGCCTGAGCCGAAGTCCAGCCGGCCCGCCTTGCGTGCCTGCGTCTCTACGTCGGTGATGGTCTTGATGGGTGCATGTGGGTTGGCCATGACCACACACGGTGCGTTGCCGATCAGCGCGATGTGGGTAAATCCCTCGACCGGGTCATAGGGTTGCTTTTCGAGCGCGAACGGGCCGATGGACACCGGCGTCGAGTTGCTGAGCATCAGCGTGTAGCCATCCGCCGGCGCTTGCGCCACCACCAGCCCGCCTACGCTGCCGCCCGCTCCCGGGCGGTTGTCCACTACCACTGCCTGGCCCAGTTTTTTGCCGAGGTACTCGGCCATCACGCGCGCGACGATGTCGCTGGCGCCGCCGGCCGGAAAGGTCACGACGATCTTGATGGGCTTGTCGGGCCAAGCGGCAAAAGCCGGCAGGGCGATGGCGGCCGCACCGCCGGCGAGAAGTTTGAGCGCGTTGCGGCGACGGAGGGGGTACTGGGAAGGGGCTGAATGGGGCATGGGGTGTTCCTGCTGGCAGTGGGTCTTAGCTGCCTGCAAAAACCATGCCCTTCGGCGCTATTCGGCGCCGTGCGGTGTTATCAGACGGAAAACGCCTTGTCCGCGGCGCGCACCACCGCCTGCCTGAGCCACACGTGGGCGCTGCGCTGGCGCGAGCGGCGGTGCCACACCGCGTCCACGTGCACCGGGGACACGTCAAAAGGCAGGGGGCGCAGCACCAGCTGGTCGGCAATGCCGGTGACGCGCACGAAGTGGCGCGGCAACACCGTCAGCAGGTTGGAGTTGGCCACCACGCGCCCGGCGGTGAAGAACTGGTTGACGGTGAGCACCACGTGCCGCTTGCGCCCCAGCGAGGCCAATGCCTCGTCGATAAACCCGTAGGGCCGGCCCGAAAAGCTCACCAACATGTGGCGCGCGGCGCAAAAGCGGTTGAGCGTGAACGGGCCGGTGGCCAGCGGGTGGTCCTTGCGCATCACGCAGACATATTCGCCGTCGTAGAGCCGCTGGTGCGAAAACGGCAGCGGCTCGCCGCTTTGCTCGCTGGCCGTCAGGTCGGCCAGCAGCGAGGGGAAGTAGCCGATGGCCAGATCGCAGGTTTCTTCATCCAGCAGGCGGCGCGGGTCGCGGGTGGTGAGCGGCACCACGCGGATCGATACGCCCGGGGCTTCGTGCTCCAGCGTTTCGACCAGGCCGGGCATCAGCTCGGCCGCGGTTGCGTCGGCCATGGCCAGCACAAAGGTCGTGGTGGCTTCGCCGGGCACGAATTCGTTGGGGACCAGCGACTCCTGCAGTTGCCGCAGCGCCTCGCGCACGGCGGGCCAGATGGCCAGGGCCCGGGCCGTTGGCGCCATCCCCTGGCCGCTGCGCTGCACCAACTCGTCGCCCAGGGTATCGCGCAGCCGGCGCAGCGCATTGCTGACGGCGGGCTGGGTCAGCGAGAGGTTGCGCGCCGCCCGCGTCAGGCTGCGCTCGGCCATGACTTCGTCAAACACGCGAAGCAGGTTCAGGTCGAGGGTGCGGAAATTGAGAGAGTCCGCGGGCGATGTGGTGCGTGTTGGGTCCATTGGCGTTAGTTATCACTATGGTGAATGAATCACATCATAAAGATAAAGTTGAATAACATCAGGGGTAACCCTAATATCCCTGTACCCGCTGAGATATTTCGTCCTGGCGGGGGTTACCAATAACGGGAGTTCCTCATGACCAGCTTCGTCAATATCAAACATTCCACACAGCACCCCGGCGTTGTCCGCGCTGAGTCGGCCTTTGGTGCCGTACGTCAGCTGGGTCAGGCGCTCTCCGGCACACGCGGCCTTGCCACGCTGCTGCTGTCCGCCGTCGCGGCCGCCATCATGGTGGTGGCTTACCAGGTGATGGACAGCGTCACCGAAGGCCATTTGCTGGTGATGTGGATCGCGCTGTGGGCTGTCGCCTTTGTCGCCCTGGCCCTGTTCGCGAGCACGGCCCGCAACGCCGCCGCACGTGTCAAAGCTGGCCTGGACGCCTGGTCGCGCAGCCTGGCTGAAGCCCGTGCCGACCAACGCCTCTGGCAAGCTGCCAAGAACGACCCACGCGTGATGGCCGACCTGCAAATGGCCCTGCAACGAGCCGCTGATGTCGAAGTGGCCGCGTCTATCGCGCCTATCGCGCCTGCCGCCCCCAGCATCCTGGTCGACCGCAGTGCAACGTCTAGCGATGTGTTGATGCAGCGGCCTTATCACCGCTATTACGTCTAAGCACGCTTGCTTGTGACGCGGCCCGTCGCGGCCGCCATGGAAAAAGCCACCCGATCAGGTGGCTTTTTTTTGTCCCGGGGTAGCCCGAGAAGTAAGGCGCGGCGCGAAGGTCATGCGCCGCCCCCGCTTGGATCTGCCGGTCAGGCAGCCAGGCGGCGCTCGATCGCGGCTTTGGTCTCCCCCAGCTCTTTCGGCAGGTGATGTTCGAGTTGTTTGAACAGTTCGGCGTGCAGCTCCAGCTCCTTGAGCCAGGCGGCCTTGTCGATGCTGGTCACGGTGTTGAACTGTTCGGCGCTGAAATCGAGGCCGGTCCAGTTCAGGTCTTCATAGGCGGGGCTGATGCCGGTGATGTGCTCAGAGCCCTTGCCCGTGCCTTCGATGCGGTCGATCATCCACTTGAGCACGCGCATGTTTTCGCCGTAGCCTGGCCAGACGAACTTGCCGTCCTCGCCCTTGCGGAACCAGTTGGTGGTGTAGATCTTGGGGATCTTCGCGCCGCTGGTTTCAAGCTTCTTGCCCACATTGAGCCAGTGCTGGAAGTAGTCGCTCATGTTGTAGCCCATGAAGGGCAGCATGGCGAAGGGGTCGCGGCGCACCACGCCGGCTTGGCCGGTGGCGGCTGCCGTGGTTTCCGAGCCCATGGTCGCGGCCATGTACACGCCTTCAACCCAGTTGCGGGCCTCGGTGACCAGGGGCACGGTAGTGGAGCGGCGGCCGCCGAAGATGAAGGCGTCAATCGCCACGCCCTTGGGGTCGTCCCAGGCGCTGTCCAGGGCCGGGTTGTTGATGGCGGCCACGGTGAAACGGGCGTTGGGGTGGGCGGCCTTGGCGCCGGTTTCTTTCGCGATTTGCGGTGTCCAGTCCTTGCCCTGCCAGTCGATCAGGTGCGCGGGCTGGCCGCCGGTGTCTTTTTCCATGCCTTCCCACCACACATCGCCGTCGTCGGTGAGGGCCACGTTCGTGAAGATCACGTTCTTGTCCAGGCTCGCCATGCAGTTCGGGTTGGTGTGGAAATTGGTGCCCGGCGCCACGCCGAAGTAACCTGCTTCGGGGTTGATGGCGTAGAGCTTGCCGTCGGCGCTGGGCTTGATCCAGGCGATATCGTCGCCGATGGTGGTGACTTTCCAGCCGTCAAAGCCTGCCGGCGGCACCAGCATCGAAAAATTGGTCTTGCCGCAGGCGCTCGGGAAGGCTGCCGCCACGTGGTATTTTTTGCCCTGGGGGTTGGTCACGCCGAGGATCAGCATGTGCTCGGCCAGCCAGCCTTCATCGCGGCCCATGTTGGAGGCGATACGCAGCGCAAAGCACTTCTTGCCGAGCAGCGCGTTGCCGCCGTAGCCGGAGCCGTAAGACCAGATCTCGCGCGTCTCAGGGTAGTGCACGATGTACTTGGTCTTGTTGCAGGGCCATTTCACGTCCTTCTGGCCTTCGGCCAGCGGTGCGCCCACGGTGTGCACGCAAGGCACAAAGTCGCCGTCCACGCCCAGCACGCCGAACACGGCCTGGCCCATGCGCGTCATGATCTTCATGTTGACGGCCACATAAGGGCTGTCGGAGAGTTCGATGCCGATGTGCGCGATGGGCGAGCCCAGCGGGCCCATGCTGAAAGGCACCACGTACATGGTGCGGCCCTTCATGCAGCCGTCAAACAGGGGTTGCAGCGTGGCGCGCATTTCGGCGGGCGCCATCCAGTTGTTGGTCGGGCCGGCATCTTCTTTTTTGGCCGAGCAGATATAGGTGCGGTCTTCCACGCGGGCCACGTCGCTGGGGTCGCTCTGGGCCAGGAAGCTGTTGGGGCGCTTGGCTTCGTTGAGTTTCTTGAAGGTGCCGGCGTCGACCAGCTGCTGGCACAGGCGCTGGTATTCGGCGTCGCTGCCGTCGCACCAGTACACGTTGTCGGGTTTGCACAGGGCCACCATGTCGGCGACCCAGGCGATCAGTTTCGCGTTCTTGACGTAGCTCGGTGTGTTGAGCTTGAGGCCCTGCATCACGGGTTGGTTCATCGAAAAAACTCCAAAGTTAAAAAGCGTTATTTCGAGAAGCGTTGCGCGGCAAGCTGGATGCTTGCGGCCTCGAAACGATTGTCGAAATAAGGCTTGGGGCTTTGTGGAACCAGGGTTTTCTAACCCTTCAGGGGTCGACCCGAGAATTCATTTTAAGAAGATAGGCGCGGGTTACCTTGCGGTTACCGTCAAAAGTTATGCAGAACTTGCATGAGGTTATGCATATACGACGCCCGGGTTCAGGCAGCCCTGACATGTAGGGATGGAATGGCGGGAAGGGGCTGTTGGGCGCTGTTTGGCCGCAGTTCAGGGGCGTTTTACGCCCGAATGGGCCGGGGACGCGGGCGCTGGGGCCGGAAACAAAAAAGTCCGCAAGAAGCGGACTTTCTGGAGGAAGCGGGGAAGGGTCAGGCCATGTAGATGGCGATAAAGGCCAGCAGGAACATCAGCACGCCGCCGACCACGGGCAGAACAATAGGGATCACGGGGACGATGGCGTCAACGGCATCCTGCTCCTGGGCGGGCGTAACGGTGTCGTGGGCGGCATTGGTGGTGTGGCTGGCTGGACTGGACATGGAGGTTCCTGAATTGCTTGAAAGTCTGCGCGGATTTTACCTGCATGCCGCGGCGTCGGGCAAAGAAGCCCCACTGCCCCGGTTGCGTTACCCTTTAGTCATGCTTGTTTGCGGAAGGAATGCATGAAATCTCCCATCTCATTTCAATTTTTGGCGGTTGCGGTGTCCGCGCTGGCCCTGCTCTCGGCTTGCGCCACCGGTGGGCCCAACAGCGCCTCTGCCCGGCCGGTGCTGTATCCCAATGCCACGCTCAACCGTGTTGGCGATGCGCAGGGGCAGGCCGAGGTCAATGCCTGCATGTCTCGGGCCTCGGCCGCCGGGCTCAGCCCGTCGCAAAGCGGCAATGAAGTCGGGCGCCGCGCCGGCGAGGGCGCCGCGGTGGGTGGCGTGGCCTCGGCCGTGGGCGCCTTGATCACCGGGCGGGGCGGAGAAGGTGTGTTGCGCGCCGGAGCCGCGGGCGCCGCCGTGGGTGGTTCGGCAGGGGCAGTTTCAGGCGCGTTCCACAACGACAAACCCAACAGCACTTACCGCAGCTTTGTGCATCGCTGCCTCAGTGAACGCGGCTTTGAGGTCATTGGCTGGAATTGAGCCCCACGCTTTCACTGCATGTGACGCCGCCCCCAAGGGGGCTGTGCTTGCTTGGGGCGGCGGCGCAGCGCAGGGGAGCGCCTGAAGGCGTTCAATGCTGTTCTGAAGCCTCGTAGCCGGCCGCGTTGAGCGCCGCCAGCACCTGCTGGATGTGGTCGCGCCCGCGCGTTTGTATCACCAGTTCGATCTCCACGTTCTGCGCCGACAGCATGGTGAACGCGCGCTGGTGATGCACTTCGTCGATGTTGGCGCCGGCGTCGGCCACGGTGGCGGTGATTTTCGCCAGTGAGCCAGGGATGTCGCGGACGCTGACCTTGATGCGCGCCAGGCGCCCGGCGCGCACCATGCCGCGCTCGATGATGGCGGCCAGCAGCAGCGGGTCGATATTGCCGCCGCACAGCACCAGGCCGACCTTTTTGCCGGCAAAGCGCGCAGGATACTTGAGCAGCGCCGCGAGCCCCGCTGCACCCGCGCCCTCCACCAGGGTTTTCTCGATCTCAAGCAGCATGACCATGGCCTGCTCGATGTCGCCCTCGTCGACCAGCACCAGGTCGTCCACCAGTTTGGCGATGATGGCTTGCGGGATCAGGCCCGGCGTGCCGACGGCAATGCCTTCGGCAATGGTGCTCGTGCCCTGTGGGTGTTTGGTGCCCTTGATGGCGTTGACCATGCCCGGGAAGCGCGAGGTCTGCACGCCGACGATTTCAATACCGGGCTTGATGGCTTTGGCCGCCGTGGCCATGCCAGCGATCAGGCCGCCGCCGCCCACGGCGATCACCAGGGTGTCCAGTTCGGGCACGGCACGCAGCATTTCGATGCCGGTGGTGCCCTGGCCCGCGACGATGGCTTCGTCGTCATAGGGGTGCACGAAGACCAGGCCTTCGCGCTCGGCCAGCATCAGGGCGTGGGCGCGCGATTCATCCAGTGAGTCTCCGTGCAACACCACTTCGGCGCCGAATCCGCGCGTACGCTCAATCTTCACGCCCGGCGTGAAACGCGGCATCACGATCACCGCGCGCAGGCCCAGGCGCTGCGCGTGGTAGGCCACGCCCTGGGCATGGTTACCCGCGCTCATGGCGATCACGCCGCGGCGCCGTTCGTCGGCTGACAGTTGCGCGAGCTTGTTACAAGCGCCACGCTCCTTGAAGGATGCGGTGTACTGGAGATTCTCGAACTTCAGGAAAATCTGCGCGCCCGTCAGCTGTGACAGCGTCCTGGATTCGACGCAGGGTGTGTCCAGCAAATGGCCCTGCAGGCGCTGGGCGGCCTGTTCGATGTCGGTAAGGCTGAGCATGATTTCCTCTGTGGCTTTTCTTTGGCGTGGTCGTTTGCGGATGGTCAGATTGTGCCGATACATTTTCCGTGCGTTCGTTGGCGTTTCTGTGGCGCATTTCACACGGGAGCGTTCAAGTAGTGTCTTCCATGATGCTTCAAGCTGCGTTATGGTGGAGTCTCGTTGAACCGCGTAGCGCCAAGGCGCTCATAGTCAGGGTGTGTATCCAGTCAATGAGGCAAGGTCCAGAGGCATGTCAACCAGCGATGTATTTGCAATAGGGAGGTTTGTCCATGGGCAGGCGTTCCGTTAGCGAGCAGCAGTGGCTGCTGTCCCCCGGGCTGAAGGAAGCGCCGGTGCTGGACTTGATGTGTTCGCATTTCGTGCTGACGCTTGCGGCCCGCCAGGGAGCCAAGTTCAACGTCAGGCGCGACCTCAACAGCTTGTTATCGCTCTCGGGCCGGCACCTGGTCTGGCCGTTGCCCGCGCTGCAGCGCCTGCGCGAGTTCCTGGTTCGCCGCTGCAAAGACAACGAGTTTTGGCGCGGCCACGAAAACCTCACCGACGCCGAATTCATGGCGCGCCACGGCGCCTGGCGCGGCCCCTATGAAGAAGGCACCTTGTTCTTCTACCTCGACGAGCACGCCAAAGACCAGCCCCGCGATCTGCTCTCGGTGCTGGCCGCCACCGGTGAATGGCTCACGCATGCACTCAAGAAGCAATCCACGCTGGTGGAAAAAAACATCGACGCGCTGGCCAACCTGTTGCAGCTCAACCGCGCCGAGCGCGCGTTGCTGCTCTATGGCACGCTTGCGCGCTACCAGCGCGACCTGCGTTCGCTGCTGGTCGAGTTCAAGGTCAACAATGCCCCCGAAGCCTATGCCGCGATCGCCGACGTGGCCGGCGTCAAGGCGCCCGAAGTCGCCGAGGCCTTGCGCGCCGGTTCACGCCTCGAGCGCATCGGCATGGTTGAGAACCTGATCTCGGAGCACAACATCACCGACCTCGCCGACCTCATGAAGGTCAGCGAGAAGCTGCCACCCGTGCTGATGCGCGAGTACCGCGACCAGAACGAACTCATGGCCGTCTTCACCCGGCCCGCCGCGCACAGCAGCCTGGGCCTGGCCGATTTCGCCTTTGTGCAGGAGGACGCGCAGGTGCTGGTGTCCCTGCTGCGCAATGCCGTGGCCACCAAGGAGCAGGGCGTCAACGTGCTGCTTTACGGCCCGCCCGGCACCGGCAAGACCGAGCTCGCCAAGGTCGTCTCGCGAGCCGCGGGGCTGGACCTGTTCGAGGTCGAATACGCCGACCGCGACGGTAATTCACTGAGCGGGCGCGACCGCTACCGCTCGCTGCAGATCGCGCAGGTCTTCCTCAAGGGCAGCACGCACTCGGCGCTGTTGTTCGATGAGGTGGAAGACGTGTTTCCGCCGATCTCCAACGAAGCCGCGCAGCTGATGGCGCGATCTGAACAACTGCCGGTGCCGGCCAGCGGCTCGGTCAGCGGCAAGGCCTGGGTCAACCAGATACTGGAGTCGAACACGGTGCCCACACTGTGGGTCACCAACCGCATCGAGCAGATAGACCCGGCCTTCCGCCGCCGCTTCGCCTACCACCTGGAGCTGCGCTCGCCGCCGCCCGGCGCCCGCGAGGGTGTGGTGCGCAAGACGCTGGAGGGCGTGCAGGTCAGCGACGCCTTCGTCGCCAAGCTGACCGCGCGCAAAGGCCTTACGCCCGCGCAGATACGCACGGCCGTTCGCTTTGCCCGGCTGGCGAGCGCCCCTGAAGAGAAGATGGACGCGCAGGTCGACGCCGAAGGCATGCAAGCGATCCTCGCCGGCGGCCGGCCGCAGCTGATGGAGGCGCTGATCGAGCGGCAGCTCAAGAATGCCGACGTGGCCTTGGGTAACAAATCGGAAGCGGGGGGGCGGCGCAGCGTCACCACCTACGACCTGTCCATGCTCAACGTCGAATCGCGTTTTGAAGTGCCGCGCATCGTGGAGGCTCTCAAAAGCCGCGGCCACGGCAGCCTGTGCTTTTACGGGCCGCCCGGCACCGGCAAGACCGCGCTGGCCGAGCACATCGCCAAAGCACTGGACCTGCCGCTCATCATCAAGCAGGCCAGCGACCTCATGAGCAAGTATGTCGGCGAGACCGAACAGAACATGGCCGCCATGTTCCGCGAGGCCGAATCTGAAAAAGCCGTGCTGCTGCTCGACGAGGCCGACAGCTTCCTGCAGGACAGGCGCGGCGCCCAGCGCACCTACGAGGTGACTGAAGTCAACGAAATGCTGCAGGGCATGGAGCGCCACGCGGGCATCTTCATCTGCACCACCAACCTGTTTGACAGCCTGGACCAGGCGGCGCTTCGCCGCTTCACCTTCAAGATCAAGTTCATGCCGCTGACCCGCGAGCAGCGCGAGACCATGTTTGTGGTCGAAGCGCTGGCCGGGGATACGGCCCTGCTGGGCGCCCAATTGCGCGAGCGACTGGGCAAGCTCACCCAGCTGTGCCCTGGCGATTTCGCGGCTGTCAAACGGCAAGTAGACATTCTGGCGGCGGAGTTTTCAGCCGAGGAGTTTCTTGCGCAACTGGAGGCCGAGCATCGCATCAAGCCCGAAGTGCGCGAAGGGCGCAACATGGGGTTTTTACAGTAAAGCGTGAAGAGGTTTAGACGCAGGCCAGGCTGGCCTGGTGTTTTTGCCGGATGGCTTCGCTGACTTCGAGTTGCGCCTGCCGCACGATGCGACCATCTTCCATCCATAGCAACTGACCCGGCTGCATCTGCTGCCAGTTTTCATTGCGCGTCAGCGGCTGGGTGGCGACCACGCAGAGGCGGTCTTCCGGGTTGTTGGTCTGCGCAAAATCCATGCTGAGGTCGGCGTCCACCAGGCTGGCATTCGAAAAAGGCCATTCGCGCACCAGGTACCACAGCCGGGTTGAGCAATGCGCATACAGCGACTGGCCGTTGGACAGCAGGTAGTTGAAAACACCGAACTCGGCCGTGCGCTCGCTCATGGCGCACAACGTGTCGAACACGATGTCGGCCGTGCAGGGCTCGCGCGGGCTGATGCGCTTGAGCTCTTCCATCAGGGCGCAGAAGGCCCGTTCGCTGTCGGTGGTGCCCACCGGCTGGTAGTTGCCGGCGGAGTCCGGCCGGTAGTCAATCAGGTCGCCGTTGTGCGCGAACAGCCAGTGCCGGCCCCAGAGTTCGCGGGTGAAGGGGTGGCAGTTTTCCAGCCGCATCGGATCACCCTGCGTGGCTTTGCGGATGTGCGAGACCACGTTGCGTGACTTGATCGCGTAGTGCTTGAGCATCTCGGCGACCGGCGAGGTCGCCGCTGGCTGGGCATCGACAAAAAGGCGGCAGGCCTTGTCTTCAAAAAAGCCGATGCCGAAGCCGTCCGCATGGTGGTCGGTGAGGCCGCCGCGCGCGGCGAACCCGGTTAATGAAAACCGAAGATCCGCCGGTTTGGCCGAATTCATTCCCAAAAGCTGGCACATGGGTGTTAGTTTAGGGCCTGTTAAGACCGTAAACGCATTCTTAATGTCCCAGAATTTTGGACAGGAAGTCCTTGGCCCGGTCGGTTTGCGGGTGGTTGAAGAATTCGGTGGGCGTATTCTCTTCGACGATCTGGCCCTGGTCCATGAAGATCACGCGGTCGGCCACAGCCTTGGCAAAACCCATTTCATGCGTCACGCAGAGCATGGTCATGCCCTGGTTGGCGAGCTCCATCATCACGTCCAGCACTTCCTTGATCATTTCCGGGTCCAGCGCGGAAGTGGGCTCGTCGAACAGCATGATCTTGGGCGTCAGGCACAGCGCCCGGGCAATCGCCACGCGCTGCTGCTGGCCGCCGGACAGCTGCAGGGGGTACTTCTGCGCCTGCTCGGCGATGCGCACGCGCTCGAGCTGGTGCATCGCGCGCTCGTTCGCGTCCTTCTTGGACAGGCCCGCCACCCAGGTCGGCGAGAGCGTGAGATTTTCCAGCACCGTCAGGTGGGGAAACAGGTTGAACTGCTGGAACACCATGCCGACCTGGCGGCGCACCGCGTCAATCGCCTTGATGTCGTCGCCCAGCACCGAGCCCGCGACGGTGAGCTTGCCTTCCTGGTAGTCCTCCAGCGCGTTGATGCAGCGGATCATGGTGGACTTGCCCGAGCCCGAAGGCCCGCAGATCACCAGGCGCTCGCCCGGTTTGACCGTGAGGTCGATATCGCGCAACACGTGAAAATTGTTGCCGTACCATTTGTTGACTTTGTCGAAGTGGATGGTGGGTTCAGTCATTTTTGTTTCTCTGTTCAACGGGCTTTGCCCACGGCGAGCCGGCGTTCAATCCACAGGCTGTAGCGCGACATCGCGAAGCAGCAGGTGAAATAAATCGCGGCGATAAAAATATAGGCTTCGATCTTGAAGGGCCGCCAGTTCGGGTCCGAGCCCACCGCCAGCGACAGTGCGCCGGTCAATTCATACAGCGACACGATGGTCACCAGCGAGGTGTCCTTGAACAGCGAAATGAAGTTGTTCATGATGCTGGGCACCACGGTGCCGAGGGCCTGCGGCAGCACGATCTTGATCTGCGTCTGCCAGTAGCCCAGGCCCAGGCTGGCCGCCGCTTCGGTCTGGCCCTTGGAGAGCGACTGCAGACCGCCGCGCACGATCTCGGCCATGTAGGCCGCGGCGAACAGCGTGATGCCGACGATGACGCGCACCAGCACGTCGGGTGACTTGCCGATGGGCATAAACAGCGGAAACATGAAGCTGGCCATGAACAGCACGGAGATCAGCGGCACGCCGCGTATCAGTTCCACATAGATCACGCACAGCGTGCGTATGGCCGGCATGTTGGCGCGGCGCCCCAGCGCCACCATCACGGCGATGGGGAAGGCGATGGTCATGGAGATCACCGTGAGCATTACCGTCAGCGGCAGGCCGCCCCACTGGTCGGTCGTCACCTTGGTCAGGCCCAGGATGCCGCCGCTCATCAGCGTGAAGAAGGCGCCCAGCACCACGACCCACAGCAGCGCCAGCCAGGGCTTCCAGAACCAGCGTACGCAGCTGGCTACCACCAGGCCCAGCAACAGCAGGGTCGCGAGTTCCGCGCGCCAGTGCTCGGTCTGCGGATAGCGGCCCAGCAGGATGATGCGGCCTTTTTCGCGGATCACGCCCCAGCAGGCGCCCACGCCGCGCGCGGCCTGGCAGGCGTCCGGGTCCGCCGCGGTGACGGCATGCAGGATCCCCCACTGCGCGATGGACGAGGCCGCCCACACCAGCACCGCGAGCACCAAGAGGGAAATGATCGAATTGCCGATGCTGGAAAACAGGTTGTTGCGCAGCCAGGGGAGGGCACCCTCCATCTTGATGGGGGCGGGGCGGGCTGCAATCGGGACAAAGATATTGCTCATCGCTCAGCGCTCCTTGATCGCGGCTCGGCGGTTGAACCAGTTCATCAGACCGGACGTCGCCAGCGAGGTGCTCAGGTAAATCAGCATGATGATGGCGATGCACTCCACGGCCCGGCCGGTCTGGTTCAGTGATGTGTTGGCAATCGAGACCAGGTCGGGGTAGCCCACGGCCACGGCCAACGAGGAGTTCTTCGTGAGGTTGAGGTACTGGTTGGTCAACGGCGGAATGATGACCCGCAGTGCCTGCGGCAGCACCACCAGCCTCATCGAATGGCCGCGCGACAGGCCTAGCGAGGCGCTGGCCTCATGCTGGCCCAACGACACTGAGGCGATGCCGGCGCGCACCACCTCGGCCACAAACGCTGAGGTGTAGAGCACCAGGCCCAGCAGCACCGCGAGGTATTCCGGCGACAGCGCACCGCCGCCTTCGACCTGCGACTCGGTCAGCAGCGGCATATTCCATTCGTTGGGTGCGCCGCCCGCGAGCCAGCCGGCCACCGCGCCACCAACGACCAGCGCCAGCGACACCCAGAGCACCGGCCGCGGTTTGCCGGTCAGGTCGAATTGCCGGCGCGCGCGCTTCGCGTACAGCACGCTGGCCACCACACCCACCAGCGCGCCGCCGAGCGCCAGTGTCTGGCCCAGCGCCCACACCGGCGAAGGGTAGGAGAGGCCGTTCTTGCTGACGTAAACCCATTTGCCGATGTGCAGGGCCTGGTCCACGGCCGGCAGGTATTCGGTGAACAGCAGGTACCACATCAAGAGCTGCAGCAGCACCGGGATGTTGCGGAAGGTCTCGACGTAGCCGTAGCACAGCGCCCGCACCAGGGCGTTGCGCGAGAAGCGCCCCACGCCCAGCAGGGTGCCCAGGATGGACGTCAGCACGATGCCGACCACCGCCACGCGCAGCGTGTTGACCAGCCCGACCAGGAAGGCCTTCCAGTAAGGATCGATGGAGTCGTAATTGAGCCAGCCTTCGCCGATGTCGAAGCCGGCCGGTTGCATCAGGAAGTCGAAACCGCTCTGGATGCCGCGGGTCTTCATATTGGCCATGGTGTTGCTCACCAGCAGCCAGACCAGGAAGACGATCAGGCTGACGGCCAGCACCTGGTAGACGATGGCGCGCGCCTGCTTGCTGCGCCAGGAAAAGCCCTTGCGCCGCAGCGCGGGCGCCGGGCGCGGGGGGATCAGGGAATGCTCGGACATAACGGGGTACCCAAAAAAAACGGGCCCTCAACAACGCTGGTTGTGAGAAGCCCGTTTGCGTTCAACGCATCGGAATCAGGGGATCAAAGGTGATCAGCGCACCGGCATGGCGTACATCTGGCCGCCCTTGTTCCATTGGTTGTTCTGGCCGCGCGGCAACGCCAGGGGCGTCTTGGGGCCGACGTTGCGCTCGAAGATTTCGCCATAGTTGCCGACGGCCTTGACGGCGCGCACCAGCCACTCTTTGTCCAGGCCCAGCAGCTTGCCGGTGTCTTCGCCGCTGCCGGTCAGGCGCATGACCACGGGGTCCTTGCTGTCCTTGGTCATAGCGTCGACGTTGGCCTGGGTCACGCCGTACTCTTCGGCTTCGACGAGGCCGTAGACCACCCACTTGACGATGGCGAACCACTCGTCGTCACCGCGGCGCACCATGGGACCCAGCGGCTCCTTGGAGATCAGCTCGGGCAGGATCAGGTGGTCGGCGGGAACCTTGGCTTCCTTGTTGCGCACCGAGGCCAGGCCCGATGCGTCGGTCGTGTAAGCCTGGCAGCGGCCCGAGAAGTAGGCGGCGTTGACGGCCTCCTGCTTTTCAAACACCACGGGCTTCATGTTCAGGTTGTTGGCCTTGGAGAAGTCGGTCAGGTTTTTCTCGGTCGTGGTGCCGGACTGTACGCAGACCGTGGCGTTCTTCAGCGCCTTCGCGCTCTTGACTTTGCTTTTCACTGGGACCATGAAGCCCTGGCCGTCGTAGTAGGTCACGGCGGTCATGTGCAGGCCCAGCGAAGCGTCGCGGGTCAGGGAGAAGGTGGTGTTGCGCGCGAGCACGTCCACTTCACCGGACTGCAGTGCGGTGAAACGCTGCTGCGCATTCAGGGGAACCCACTTGACCTTGTTGGCATCGCCCAGCACGCTGGCAGCGATAGCCTTGCAGGTGTCCACGTCAAGGCCGGTCCAGGCGCCATTGCTGTCGGCGGAGGAAAACCCCGCCAGGCCGACATTGACGCCGCAAATGACCTGGCCGCGCGCCTTGATGGCGTCCAGCGTCTTGCCGGCGTGGGCGGGCGCCATCACGGCAAGGGTGAGGCCGGCGGCAGCCAGCGTGGCAAGTCCATGTTTTTTTGCGATTTTGATCACGGGGTTCTCCAGTCAGTGAAACTTTTGAGGTCCAGCACGATGCGTGCCAGCGCCGAAATGCTAACCCAGGCACTGCGCGCGCCACGCGGTCGCAAAGGCCTATTCGCTCGGGATAAACCCTTGCGAAAAATGCGTCATGAGCTTAATGATGGGTACGTATGCAAGCAGCGCATGGATTCGGCGGTGCGCACAGAAACAGGACCATCCGCCGTATTCAAAAGAGGCTGAGCCCTGCCCCAAAATCGGGCACGCGATGCCCTTGAAACTGCCGTGTGCGCCAAACTCAGGCAACGCTGGCCGGCAAGGGATAACCCTGAGGCCGTGTGCCGGCTTCTTGGCTTCTTCTTGTCTACGACTTAGTCAGGCGCCGTGCAAACCCGCAGTACCTCGGCGCCGTAGGCTTCCCGCTTTTTGACGCCTATGCCGCTGATGCCGTCCAGGTCGTCCAGGCTTTGCGGCGCCCGCTCGGCAATGGCGCGCAACGTGGCGTCGTGGAAGATCACGAAAGCCGGCAGGTTGTGCTCGCGGGCGACTTCGGCGCGCCAGGCTTTCAGGCGTGCCAGGCGTTCGAGCGCGCCGGCGTTGAGCGCGGCTTCCGCCAGGCCTTTGACCGAGGTCTTGGTCACGCGTTTGCCGCGGCCGCCGGCCTTGGCGCCGGCGGCCTGCTCGCGCAGCACCACGCTGACCTCGCCCTTGAGCACCTGGCGCGCATCGGGCATGAGTTGCAGCGTGCTGAAGGCCTCGGCGTCCACGCGCACCATGTTTCGCGCGATCAGCTGGCGCAGCACGCCGCGCCACTGCGCCTCGGCCAGGTCCGCGCCTATGCCGAAGGTGCTGAGCTTGTCGTGCCCGTACTGGGCCATCTTCTCGGTCATCTTGCCGCGCAGGATGTCCATGATGTGGCCGGCGCCGAAGCTGATGCCGCTGGCCTGCTGCACGCGGTAGATGCAGCTGAGCATCTTGCGCGCGGCTTCAGTCGCGTCCCACACTGCCGGCGGGTTCAGGCAGTTGTCGCAGTTGCCGCAAGGCTGGCTTTCTTCACCAAAGTAGCCCAGCAGGCTGACGCGGCGGCAGCGCGTGTCCTCGGCCAGCGTCAGCAGCGCGTCGAGCTTGCCGCGCATCACCTGCTTGAATTCCTCGCTGGCGGCCTCGCTGGTGTCTATCATGCGGCGCTGGTTCACTACGTCCTGCAGGCCGTAGACCATCCAGGCGTCGGCGCTCTGGCCGTCGCGGCCCGCGCGGCCGGTTTCCTGGTAGTAGCCTTCGATGTTCTTGGGCATGTCCAGGTGGGCGACAAAACGCACGTCGGGCTTGTCGATGCCCATGCCGAAGGCAATCGTGGCCACCATGACGATGCCGTCCTCGCGCAGGAAGCGGTCCTGCCGCTGCTGGCGCAGGGTCGAGTCGAGGCCTGCGTGGTAGGCCAGGGCCTTCAACCCCGCGTCCTGCAGCATGTCGGCGATTTCTTCCACCCGCTTGCGCGACTGGCAATAGACGATGCCGGCCTCGCCCTCATGCTCGGTTTCAATAAAGCGCAGCAACTGGCGCGTCGGGTCGGTCTTCTCGACAATGGTGTAGCGGATGTTGGGCCGGTCGAAACTGCTGACGAACTGGCGCGCGTCCTCGAGCTTCAAACGCTCGATCATGTCCTGGCGCGTCAGTGCATCGGCCGTGGCCGTCAGCGCCATGCGCGGCACGTCGGGAAAGGTCTCGTGCAGCAGGCTCAGCGATCGGTACTCGGGCCGGAAGTCGTGGCCCCACTGGCTCACGCAATGCGCCTCGTCGATAGCGAACAGGCTCAGCAGCCCGCGCTCGTGCAGCGAGGCCAGCAGGCCTTTCATGCGTGGCGTGTTGATGCGCTCGGGTGCGGCGTAGAGCAGTGTCAGCTCATTGCGCAGCAGTTGCTTTTCCAGCTGGCTGCTTTCGTCAAAGCTCTGCGTGGAATTGAGGAAGGCCGCTGAAACACCCGCCTCGTGAAGCGCGCCAACCTGGTCGTGCATCAGCGCGATCAACGGCGAGATCACCACCGTCACGCCATGGCCAGCCTGCTGCCGCACGATGGCCGGGATCTGGTAGCACAGCGATTTTCCGCCGCCCGTGGGCATCAGCACCAGCGCGTCGCCGCCGCGTACCACGTGGTCCACGATGGCTTCCTGCGGGCCCCGGAAACTGTCGTAGCCGAAGACCTCGGCCAGCACGTGCAGGGGGGTGGGGGTGGGGGAGACGGGGAGGGAAGACAAGTTTGGAACGGAAGAAATAAAAACCGGTCGCGCGAACGCCGGGGATGCAGGCTACATCTGCTCCCAGGGCAGGCCGTCAAAGCGCCAGCCCGAGAGGGTGGAGCGCTGGAACTGCTCGTCGAGCTCGCCCTCGAAGCCGTGTACCACGTGCTGCACATCGGTGAAACCAGCCGCCTCTAGCGCCTTGGCCGCATCCAGCGTGCGTTTGCCGGAGCGGCAGATCAACAGCACCGGCTGCGCCTTGCCGCTGGCTTCACGCGCCACGGCCTCGGCGAATTTCTGGGGGTCTGGCTGCAGGTCGGGGTACTCGTACCACGGCACATTGACCACGCCCGGCGGGCGTCCCACGTACAGCGACTCGATTTCCATGCGCACGTCCACGAACAGGGCATCGGGATGGGCTTGCAGCCAGGTCCAGGCTTCTTTGGGTTGAAAGTTTTTCATGATGGAGCCAATAGCCCTATTGTCGAGGAAACTCCGCGGCAAAACGGAGCCCATCTTAAAATGGCGCCATGAAGCCAATCACCTACACGCGCGGCCAGCAGTTGCCGGCCATCCTGGAGCAACGCATCGCCATCCTCGACGGCGCCATGGGCACCATGATCCAGCGCTTCAAGCTCAATGAAGCCCAATACCGCGGCGAGCGCTTCAAGGACTTCCACAAGGACGTCAAGGGCAACAACGAATTGCTGAGCCTCACGCGCCCCGACGTGATCCAGGACATCCACGAAGGCTACCTGGCCGCGGGCGCAGACATGATCGAAACCAACACCTTTGGCGCGACCACGGTGGCGCAGGCCGATTACGAGATGGCCGACCTGGCCATCGAGATGAACTACGAATCGGCCCGCATCGCGCGCGCTGCCTGCGACAAATTCTCCACGCCCGAGAAGCCGCGTTTTGTGGTCGGCGCGCTGGGCCCCACGCCCAAGACGGCCAGCATCAGCCCCGACGTGAACGACCCCGGCGCGCGCAACACCAGTTTTGAAGAGTTGCGCAAGGCCTACTACGAGCAGACCGAGGCGCTGGTCAAGGGCGGCAGCGACGTGCTGCTGGTCGAGACCATCTTCGACACGCTCAACGCCAAGGCGGCGCTGTTCGCCATCGACGAGTACTTCGACAATTCCGGCGAGCGCCTGCCCCTGATCATCAGCGGCACCGTGACTGACGCATCGGGCCGCATCCTGAGTGGGCAGACCGTGACCGCCTTCTGGCACAGCGTGCGCCACGCCGCGCCGCTGGCCATCGGCCTGAACTGCGCGCTGGGCGCCACGCTGATGCGCCCCTACATCCAGGAACTGGCCCGTGTGGCCGGCGACACCTTCATCAGCTGCTACCCCAATGCCGGCCTGCCCAACCCCATGAGCGACACCGGCTTTGACGAGACGCCCGACGTCACCTCGCGCCTGCTGCGCGAGTTCGCGGACGAAGGCCTGGTCAACATCGTGGGCGGCTGCTGCGGCACCACGCCGGACCACATAGGTGCGATTGCGCACGCCGTGGCCCCGGTTGCCGCACGCTTGCGGCAGCGCGGTGCTTTCTACAAGGAAGCTGCCTGAGCGGCGGAGCGGTTATTCCCGCCCCTCAGGAGTAGGTCAGCCGGACGCCACGGTGCGTCATGTTTAGCGGCTATAGTCGGGGCCCGTTTGTCAGGCCCCGTTTTTTTCGTCATCCGGCGCTGCAACCCGCAGCCGCCCTCGGCCGGACACACGCATCACAACAAAGGAAATCCTGAACGTGCGTTCATTCATCAAGATCGCCGCGGCATTCGCCGTGGCTACCGCAAGCCTGACTGCCCTGGCGCAACTGGCGCCGCAAAAGCCCGTCACCATCGTCGTTCCCTATCCCGCCGGCGGCCCGCTGGACAATGCCGCGCGCATCCTGGCCGAGAAGCTGCGTCCCTTGCTCAAGACTGACGTGCTGGTCGACAACCGGCCCGGTTCGGGCGGCAATGTGGGCGCCGCGATGGTCGCCAAGGCGCCGGCCGACGGCCAAACGCTGGTGATGGGCGCGGTGGCCACCCACGCCATCAATCCCTGGCTGTATCCCAACATGCCTTATGACGCGCTCAAGGACTTCACGCCCATCACGCTGGTGGCCCGCGTGCCCAACGTGCTGGTCATGAACGCCGAGACCGCCAAGCGCCTGAACATCAAAGACACCAAGGACCTGATCGCCTATGCGCGCAAGAACCCCGGCCGGCTGACCTACGCCTCGGGCGGTAACGGCAGCGCCGGCCATCTCGCCGGCGAGCTGTTCAAAAGCCTGGCCAAAATCAGCGTGGTGCACCTGCCTTCCGCCGGCTCGGCCCAGGCGCAGACCGGCCTGCTGTCAGGCCAGTCTGACCTGATGTTCGACAACCTGGCGTCGGCCAGCGCCAACATCAAGTCGGGCAAGCTGGTGGCCTTCGGCGTGACCACCATCAACCGCTCCAGCAGCTTCACCGAGATCCCGACCATCAATGATGTGCTGCCGGGCTTTCACATCAGCACCTGGTTCGGCATCTTCGGCCCGGCCAAGCTGTCCAAAGCTACGACGGACCAGCTGCAAAAAGCCTTCGCCGAGGCCCTGAACACGCCTGACACGGCCGAGAAGTTCGCGCGCATGAGCGCCACGCCCAGCCCCATGACCTCGGCGGATTTCGCTTATATGGTGGCGAAGGAACATGCCGACTATGGGCGCCTGATCAAGGTCGCCAAGATCAAGCTCGACTAAGAGCACTCTCGTTCCCCGGGGCATTCGCACCGGGGAATGGCGCAAGCGGCTTTCAGCCCTTAAAATAGCGGCAACCCAAGGAGCGTTGCAGCGGACCCAGCGTCCGTCAGGCTTGGGTTACAGGCGGCCTCCCGGCGCGGCCTGCGGCAACGACGCTCACCTTAGTACCAAGGTGAGTCCGTGTCTGAAACCGAAAATTCCATCGTTGTCCCCCCCATGAAGCTGTCCGGCCTGGAGCCGGTCGACATAGGTGCGGGCTCCCTGTTCGTCAACATCGGCGAGCGCACCAACGTCACCGGCTCCAAAGCCTTCGCCCGCATGATCCTCAACGGCGAATACGAGCAGGCCTTGGCGGTGGCCCGTCAGCAGGTGGAAAACGGCGCGCAGATCATCGACATCAACATGGACGAGGCCATGCTGGACAGCCAGGCCGCCATGGTGCGTTTCCTGAACCTGATCGCCAGCGAGCCCGACATCGCCCGCGTGCCCATCATGATCGACAGCTCCAAGTGGAGCGTCATCGAAGCCGGCCTGCGCTGCATCCAGGGCAAGGGCATCGTCAATTCGATTTCCATGAAGGAGGGGCTGGAGCCCTTCAAGCAGCAGGCCAAGCTGCTCAAGCGCTACGGCGCGGCGGCCGTGGTCATGGCCTTCGACGAAAAAGGCCAGGCCGACACCTACGAGCGCAAGATCGAGATCTGCGAGCGCGCCTACCGCGTGCTGGTCGATGAGCTGGACTTCCCGCCCGAAGACATCATCTTCGACCCCAACATCTTCGCGATCGCCACCGGCATCGAGGAGCACAACAACTACGCGGTCGACTTCATCAACGCCACGCGCTGGATCAAGCAGAACCTGCCGGGCGCCAAGGTCTCGGGCGGCGTGTCCAATGTGTCCTTCAGCTTCCGCGGCAACGACCCGGTGCGCGAAGCCATCCACACCGTGTTCCTCTACCACGCGATCCAGGCCGGCATGGACATGGGCATCGTCAACGCCGGCATGGTCGGCGTCTATGACGACCTCGACCCGGTGCTGCGCGAACGCGTGGAAGACGTGGTGCTCAACCGCCAGCCCGTCTACAAGCCGGGCGAGCCCGAGCTCACGCCCAGCGAGCGCCTGATCGAAGTGGCCGAAACCGCGAAAAGCGGCGCCAAGGACGACAGCAAGAAGAACGAATGGCGCGCCCTGCCGGTGCGCCAGCGCCTGTCGCATGCGCTGGTCCACGGCATGAATGAATTCATCACCGAAGACACCGAAGAGATGTACCGCGAGATCCTGGCCGAAGGCGGCCGGCCGCTGCACGTCATCGAAGGCCCGCTGATGGATGGCATGAACGTTGTCGGCGACCTGTTCGGCCAGGGCAAGATGTTTCTGCCCCAGGTGGTCAAGAGCGCCCGCGTGATGAAGCAGGCCGTGGCGCACCTGCTGCCCTACATCGAGGCTGAAAAGCTGCAGCTCGAGGCCGCCGGCGGCGACGTGAAGACCAAGGGCAAGATCATCATCGCCACGGTCAAGGGCGACGTGCACGACATCGGCAAGAACATCGTCACCGTGGTCCTGCAGTGCAACAACTTCGAGGTCGTCAACATGGGCGTGATGGTGCCCTGCCACGAAATCCTGGCGCGCGCCAAGGTCGAGGGCGCCGACATCGTCGGCTTGTCGGGCCTGATCACCCCCAGCCTGGAAGAGATGCAGTACGTGGCCGCCGAAATGCAGAAGGACGAGCATTTCCGCATCAAGAAGATCCCGCTGCTGATAGGCGGCGCCACCACCAGCCGGGTGCACACCGCCGTCAAGATTTCACCGCACTACGAAGGCCCGGTGGTGTATGTGCCCGACGCCTCGCGCAGCGTCAGCGTGGCGCAAAGCCTGCTGTCTGACCAGGCCGCCAAATACATCGACGAGCTCTACGCCGACTACGACAAGGTGCGCACCCAGCACGCCAACAAAAAGCAGGTGCCGATGTGGCCGCTGGCCAAGGCCCGCGCCAATGCAACGTCCATGGACTGGGCCGGCTACACGCCGCCCGTGCCCAAATTCATCGGCCGGCGCGTCTTCAAGAACTTCGACCTGGCTGAGCTTGCGCAGTACATCGACTGGGGCCCGTTCTTCCAGACCTGGGACCTGGCCGGCCCTTTCCCGGCCATCCTGAAAGACGAAGTGGTGGGCACGGAAGCCGTGCGCGTGTACGGCGATGCACAGCGCATGCTCAAGCGCCTGATCGAAGGCCGCTGGCTTACCGCCAACGGCGTGATGGCGCTGTACCCCGCCAACAGCGTGGGTGACGACATCGAGATCTACACCGACGAGACGCGCACCGAAGTCGCCATGACCTGGTACGGCCTGCGCCAGCAGACCGAGAAAACCGCGATCGACGGCGTGATGCGGCCCAGCCGCTGCCTGGCCGATTTCGTCGCGCCCAAGGGTGTTGCCGACTACATCGGCCTCTTCGCCGTGACCGCCGGCATAGGCGCCGAGAAGAAGGAAAAATACTTCCTCGACGACCACGACGACTACTCGTCCATCATGCTCAAGGCGCTGGCCGACCGCCTGGCCGAGGCTTTTGCCGAAAGCCTGCACCAGCGCGTGCGCAAGGACTTGTGGGGCTATGTGCCCGCCGAGTCGCTGGACAGCGAAGCGCTGATCGCCGAAAAATACCAGGGCATACGGCCGGCCCCGGGCTATCCGGCCTGCCCTGACCACAGCGTCAAGAAAGAAATGTTCGAGCTGCTCAAAGCTGACGATGTGGGAATGGCTCTGACCGAAAGCCTGGCCATGACCCCGGCGGCCAGCGTCAGCGGCTTTTACCTGAGCCACCCGCAAAGCACCTACTTCAACGTCGGCAAGATCGGCGACGACCAGCTGCAGGATCTGGCGCAGCGGCGCGGTCTCAAGGCTGAAGAATTGCAGCGCCTGTTGGCACCCAATCTCTGAGAGCCGCCGAAAAACCCTCCTGGCGTTGTTGCGCCGCCTTGCCGCTGCCCAGGCTCCTAACCAGGACCGCTTCGCTGGGTTTGCGAGCGGCTCTAAAACAGCCGCCTCCGCGATTCCCATGGCTATTCGCGTTTACCGCGGCTTTGCCGCAGAATAAGCGGCGTTTACAAAAATACACGGCTGCTTGCCAAAGCTTGTTTACCTTGACGGCATGGGAAACGTTACACAGGCTTGATGCCTGCGGTAGCGCAAGCGATTTGATGTCACCTGAGGGAACTCCATGAACACTTCCACCGAAAATCTCCAGCCCGGCCAGCAGGTCTCGTCGGCCAGCAAGCCCTTGTGGGCCGCCGTCGGCATTCTCGGCGTCGCCGTCCTAGCCATGGGCGGCACCATGATTTACCAGATGCGCAATCCGGTCGGCGCGACGCCGCCGGTGGCGCTCGCGACCCCGCAGGCCGCGCCGCAAGCCGCCGCACCCCTGGCAGCAGCCAGCAGCAGCGCCAGCGCGGCGGACGACCTGGCCGAAAAGCCAGCCGCCGCGCCCGCCAAACCTGCACCCGTGCCTGCCAAGAAGGTGGCCAAACCCACGCCCAAACCCGCGCCGGCCCCGAGCTACGCCGGCGTCTCGCCTGCTCCCGGCCCTGCGCCCGCACCGGTTCCCGTTGTTTCGGTCTGCCATGTATGCGGCGCTGTTGAATCGGTGACGCCCGTTGAGCGCTCCACCAAACCCGCCGGTGTCGGCGCGGGCGCCGTTGCTGGCGGTGTGCTGGGCGCCGTGCTCGGCAACCAGGTCGGCCATGGCGGGGGCCGCACCGCGGCCACCATCCTGGGTGCGGTCGGCGGCGGTTTTGCC